>JACCDS011136384.1_pt1 | contig 205649 bp, 205 predicted proteins | sample 7446441 | NCBI WGS metagenome assembly JACCDS01 (sample SAMN15323445, study PRJNA562643) | freshwater metagenome | isolation source: river surface water | place: USA:Blue River Watershed | collected 2017-08-17
GAATCCCTTTTTGTTCAAGCTTGAAGGAGTTTTCCATGGCTGAAGAAGCAAAGAAGAAAGCAAAGAAGAAGCCCGCTGCTAAGAAGAAGGTTGCAGCGAAGAAGCCTGCTGCTAAGAAAAAAGTAGCTGCTAAGAAGAAAGTTGCAGCGAAGAAGCCTGCTGCTAAGAAGGCCGCTAAGAAGCCTGCTGCCAAGAAGCGCGCCGCCAAGAAAGGCGCAAAGAAGGCCGCTAAGAAGCCTGCTGCCAAGAAGCGCGCCGCCAAGAAAGGCGCAAAGAAGGCCGCTAAGAAGCCTGCTGCTAGAAAAGCTGCAGCCAAGAAGCCTGCTAAGAAGCGTGCTGCCAAGAAGGCCGCTAAGAAGCCTGCTGCTAGAAAAGCTGCTAAAAAGCCTGCCGCAAAAAAGCGTAAAGCTGGTGGCAAGAAGCGTGCTAAGAAAGCTGCTGCTGCGCCCGCCGCTGCTGCAACGCTTTCCAGCACCTGGCCTTTCCCCACGGGCAGCCGTCCGTAAGTCTTTCGATCAGGAATTCCTGATTCAAAAGAATAAAAGTCCCGCTCCGGCGGGACTTTTTTTATCATCTTGCCTATGAGCATCCTCTGGTTAACGCTGAAAACCATCGTCGGTCTTTTTGTGGCGGCCTGTCTGATGCGCGCCTATCTCCAGATGGTGCGGCTCCACGCTCAGAACCCCTTGAGTCGGCTGACGTTTCAGATGACCGACTGGATCGTGCTGAAATTCCGGCGGCTGGTGCCCGGGTTTGGTGGCTTTGACTGGGCCAGCTTCTTATCGGCGCTAGTCTTAAGCTGCCTGTTGGCCGTGGTGTTTTATTTCCTGATGTCGTCTCAGCTTCTGGGCGCAGCGGGGCAGGTGATGGACAAGCCTGTGCGTCCGTTTGGCTGGCTGGTGGCGCTCGCCGTGCTCTGGATGACCACGTGGGGGCTTCAGCTTGCGGTGGTGATCCTCCTCGCCAGTGTCTTACTGTCCTGGCTCAATCCAATGCACCCCTTAAAGCCAGTATTTGATCTCTTGGTGGCACCGATGCTTGCGCCGTTTCAGCGACTGATGGGGCGCGGCCAGCAGCCGGGCCGATCATCAGGGTTTGATTTCTCCCCGATTGCCGCCTTTCTCTTGTTACAGATTCTGGGTGCTGCTGTCTCTGAGATGGAGATAGCGGTGATGCGCCATCTCTTCTAGCGATTTGTAAGGCGTCTCATCACGCTTTATCGCGTGACCCGAACCACACCGCGATTGGTGACCACACGTACACGATCACCGACGCGAAGATCGACATCCGCTTCTTGCACAATCACTCGGGTCTCACCGGAGTCGTACTTTAGGGTGATCTCAAGACCCGGGCGCTGATTGGCCTGCTCTTCGATCGACTGTCCGGCGACTGATCCGACAATAGCCCCCAAGACTGTTGCAACATCGCGGCCTTTGCCGCCCCCCGCTGCGCTACCGGCAATGCCACCGACGACCGCGCCGCCTACCGAGCCAATCCCTTTGCTGTCACGCTGAATCGTGACGCTACGAACAGCCTCGACGGTCGCCATCCGAACCGTCTGCTCGCGCTGGGTTTCACTGGACCGATAGATGCCCGCGGAGCTGCTCTGTGTTGCGCAGCCCGTGGTCACAAGGGCGAGGCCGCCAATGGCAGCAACCGAGAGAAGGGATTTGAGTGACATTGATGTTCTCCGAAAGTCAGTTACAGGGTCAGACGATGTGCCGTATCTGGATAGATCGTGGCGATCAGCTGAGCAACTTTTGAAGGATCAACCCGATGGTTCTGTGCGCCACGGTGGATGACCTTCATCGCTCCCATGATGTTACCGAGTCGCGCGCTATCAAGAAGCGACGCACCGCGTGCAAGACCGTAGAGCAGCCCGCCACGGAAGGCGTCTCCACATCCCGTGGGATCGATTGCCGGCGACCCAAACACCTCTTGCACCGCAATTCCTTCGACCCTAACGGTATCCGAACGTTCCATGAGATCAACGCCTAGATTGCCGCGTGTGACGATGAGCCCGCCTTGTAACTGCTGGGCCAGATCCGTCAGCGAGACGCCAATTTTTTCGGCGAGCATGTGCCCTTCATAGTCGTTGACGGCGACCCAGGTCGCCTGGGCGACCAGCTGCTTCAAGTCATCGCTGCTAAACACGGGCATGGCCTGACCCGGATCAAAAATAAACGGGATCTTTTGTTCAGAGAACTCTCGCGCATGGCGGATCATGGCCTCTTTGCCGTTGGGCGAGACAATGCCAAGCTTGGCTGCCGGATCGCGAAGACCGACCTCGCCTGCGCGATTCATGGCGCCAGGGTGAAAGGCCGTGATCTGGTTGTCGTCAAGATCGGTGGTGATGAAGGCCTGGGCGCTAAAACAGTCATCGGCATTTAAGACGCAGGAGACATCAATCCCAAGGCTGTGCAGTCGTTTCAGATAGTCCTGGCCATCCCGACCTACAGCACCCAGAAGACCGCAGGGCTGGCCAAGGCCGCGCAGGGTATACGCGATATTGGCGGCACAGCCACCGAATTCCTGACGCATCTGGGGGGCAAGAAAGGCCACATTCAGCATGTGAACCTGATCCGGAAGGATGTGGTCACGGAATCGCCCTTCGAACACCATGATGGTGTCAAAGGCAATAGAGCCACTGATTTGAACGCTCATGTCAGATCTTTCTTCTGTGGGAGTTATTGTGTGAAAGTTATTGTGCGGAAATTATTCAGAGGGACGTACGCCAATGCAGACCCAGCCGTCCCGCTCTGCCAAGACGCGTATTGGTGCGAGGTGTGCAGTCAACGGTCGATAGACCGACAAGATCTCTTCGGCCTGACGCGCAAGAATTCCCGAGAGCAGCAGCATGCCGTTGGGCCGCACATGCTGACTAATCGCCGGGGCAAGCACCTTCAGCGGCTGAGCCAAGATGTTGGCCATCACGATATCGAAGGGTCCCGTGATTCGCGCCTCTGCATCCAGGGCGGTGATCTGAACCTGGTTGGCGGACGCGTTTTTTACAGTGGTCTGAACGGCGATGGGATCGATATCGACAGCAGTGACATCCGTCGCGCCAAGTCTTGCGGCTGCAATCGCCAAGATTCCGGAGCCACACCCCATATCCAAGACCTTTGTGTGCCTGGAAATGGATGCTGCTGACGCCACTAGCATCTCAAGACAGAGCTGAGTCGTGGCGTGACTTCCGGTGCCGAAGGCCATACCGGGATCGATTCGGATCACCCGCTGGGGGTCGTTGAACTCACTGGGAGGCTCGCCCCAGTGCGGCCCAACCCAGAGTCGGTCGGTAATCTGAAAGGGAGTGAACTGACGCTGTGTTTCGCTGACCCAGTCGCGATCAGAGATCTCTCGGATCTCAACGATCGTTGCGGCACACTCAGGAATCGCCTCGCAGACCTCGCGCCAGAACGCTTGTGCGTCATCATCGGAGTCGACTGAGATGAGTACTGCAATTTTCGATGCGGGCCAGGCCTGAAGGTCGGTTGGCGTGCCGGGTTCTCCGAAAATAGGCTGCTCGAGTTCGCTATCAGCCTGGGCATCTTCGACACTCACTGAGAGCGCCCCAAGGTCGATCAGCTGATCAGAAATGAGATCGGGCTGGTCGGTTGAGAGCGCAAAAACGATTTCCCGCATATCTGGGTCTAGCGGTCGCGTTCTCGCGCTGCCAGCATGTGCTCCAGATAGTGAATCGAGGTACCACCCTCGATAAAGTGGGCATCTCGCATCAGTTCGCGATGCAAAGGCACATTGGTCTGAATGCCTTCAACGATCGTCTCGGAAAGGGCAATCTGCATCCGTGCAATCGCCTGCGCACGCGTATCGCCATAGACGATGAGCTTGGCGATCATGGAGTCGTAGTGAGGGGGTACAACGTAACCACTGTAGGCGTGCGAGTCGACGCGGACACCGGGGCCACCCGGCGCATGCCAAGTCTGAATTTTTCCGGGCGATGGCGTGAACTTATAGGGGTCCTCTGCATTAATTCGGCACTCGATGGCATGGCCCTTAAAGGCGATGTCCTTCTGTTTGAACCGAAGCTTCTGGCCGCTCGCGACCCGAATCTGTTCCTGCACGATATCAATGCCGGTGATCAACTCCGTGACCGGATGCTCGACCTGCACGCGAGTGTTCATCTCGATAAAGTAAAACTCATTGTTCTCAAACAAAAACTCAATCGTGCCGGCCCCGCGATAGCCGATCCGTCGGCAGGCATCCGCACACCGCTCTCCGGTCTTATCACGCAGTCGTGTTGTGAGCTTTGGCGCAGGGGCCTCTTCGAGCACCTTCTGGTGACGACGTTGCATGGAGCAGTCGCGCTCGCCAAGGTGGACGACGTTGCCGAAGTGGTCCGCAAGAATCTGGATTTCAATATGCCGAGGGTTCTCCAGGAATTTCTCCATGTAGACCTCGGGATTGTTGAACGCAGCCGCCGCTTCCGTACGTGTTGTGCTGACTGCATTTAAGAGTGCCGCCTCGGTGTGGACCACGCGCATGCCGCGACCGCCGCCGCCCCCTGCAGCCTTGATGATGACCGGATAGCCAATACTGCGCGCAATTCGAACGATCTCTTTAGGGTCCTCGGGAAGCGCCCCCTCAGAACCCGGGACACAAGGCACACCGGCCGCAATCATGGCTTTTTTCGCGGCGACCTTATCGCCCATGATGCGAATTACCTCGGGGGTGGGGCCGATAAATTTGAAGCCGCTACGCTCGACCCGCTCAGCGAAGTCTGCGTTCTCGGAGAGAAAGCCGTAGCCGGGGTGGATCGCCTCTGCGTCGGTGACCTCGGCTGCCGCGATGATGGCCGGCACGTTGAGATAACTCTCGCGGGAAGAGGGGGGGCCAATACAGACGGACTCGTCGGCGAGTTTGACGTACTTAGCGTCTGTGTCTGCCTCGGAGTGGACAACAACCGTTTTGATGCCAAGCTCGCGACAGGCCCGCTGAATACGTAGGGCAATCTCGCCGCGATTGGCAATCAACACTTTTTCAAAAAGGGCCATGATGAAATCTTTTCAGCGATAGGAATCGAGGTGCTGGCGTTTTAGGTCAGCACAAATAGCGGCTGACCAAACTCAACCGGCTGGCCGTTTTCAACCAGCACTTCTTTGATCACCCCTGCAATATCGGCAGGGATTTCATTCATGAGCTTCATCGCTTCGATCACACAAAGGGTCTGGCCTTCAGTGACTGTTGATCCGACCGACACGAAGGGCTCGGCACCAGGGGATGACGCGCGATAGAAAGTGCCGACCATTGGCGATTTGATGACCTTGCCCTCTGGGGGGGCCGAGGCTGCGGGCGCGGCTGCAGCCTCGGCAACAGGGGCCGCGGTTGCCGGGGCGACTGCTGCTGAAGCGGCAGTCGGTCCAGTGTAGACATGGCTCACATGCGAGGTCTGCGGTCCGGCGTTGGACTTCACAATCTTGACTTTGTCCTCGCCCTCGGTGATTTCGAGTTCAGCAATGCCGGATTCGGCGACCAGATCAATCAGGGTTTTGAGTTTTCTGAGGTCCATGGGATGAGGCTCCTTTGGGGGCTTACTTAAATATTGGTCTGGCGGATGCGCTGGATCGCGAAGTCCAGTGCTGCCGCATAGCCGGAAGGACCGAGTCCGCAGATCACGGCTTCGGCCAGGTCGGAAAAATACGAGTGATGGCGGAAGGCCTCTCGACGGTGCACGTTCGAGAGGTGAACTTCCACAAAGGGGATGGCTACGGAGGCAATCGCATCCCGGATGGCTACGCTCGTGTGGGTCCAGGCGGCAGGATTGATCACAATAAACTGAACGCCTGCCGCCGGAGCCTGATGAAGTTTTTCAATCATCTGGCCTTCGTGGTTGGTCTGAAAGCTTTCCACAGAAATTCCTGCGGTCTGACCCTGCGCAGCAAGGCGTTGGTCAATTTCAGCTAGGGTTGTCGATCCGTAAATTGCCGGCTCTCTCTGGCCAAGTCGATTCAAATTGGGCCCATGTAGAACCCAGATCGCCGAAGATAACGACATTCGGTCCGCTCCATCAAGATTTGGAGCGGCAATTCTAACGCACTTCAGAGATCCATGATCTGAGTTCTTCTTCGCGTATTCTGCCGGCTTTTTGCTTGATTACCCGCCCTTTTTCGTCTATGAGGACGGTGTAGGGCAGGGCATCAATCGCATTTCCTAGCTTTTTCGCCAGTTCTGTGCCCGATCCGCCGGTAATCAGCAGCGGGTAAGAGACCGGGCGAGTTTCTGCGAAATCTCTGACATTTGATGGGGAATCGACTGCTAATCCAATCACTTTAACGCCAGTTGACGACATTTCGGCATGGACTCGCGACAGTTCAGGCATTTCTTCAACGCAGGGCGGGCACCAGGTCGCCCAGAAATTCACGACCGTAAGCTTGCCTCGAACTGATGACATCGCCGTGGGCTCGCCTTTGGGATTGGGGAAACTCAGCTCGAAAACCCATTCGGCAGGCGTGCTGACCTGGTTGGGATTGATGCGCCAGAGGCCGATCGCGATACCCAGAATCAACATCACTAAGGCAGTGATGGCGATGATGCTGCGACGAGTGTTGGTGTTCGAAGAGGCCATAGGGAGAGGTCTATTCAGGTTGGGATGTTTCAATCAGTTGCTTCAGGGTGTTGATGTCGGCCCGCAGTGGCCGCCCGCGGCTGTCGGTTTTCTGGGCCATGCGCAGATCGGTCTCAGGGTACACGGAGAGGATGGCAAGCTCTCCCTGCCACTGAATCACCAAGGCTTCGAGGCTTTCGTGTCGACCCCGTCCAGAACGAGGATCACCTTCCATCGTGGTGGCCTCGCTCTCAATAGAGTGGTCGAGCAGGAAAAATCCGAGTGCTTTGGCGTTATCGGCGTAGCACTGGATATGGATGTCGGTGTGGTCCGAGGCGGTGCCATTGACGATCGCGCCACTGGTCATGGGGCGAAAGTCAGCAAGTAGCTCCATTAACGCCAGTGTCTTTTGTCGTAGGCTGGCAAGCCGTTTGGGCTGGTGGTCGGACTGAAAAATCTGTTGGTACTCACGCAAGGCGTCTTCAACCTCTTCGTTCGAGGGAAGGTCCTGCTTGGCCAGGCGAGACCCATGACCCCCCGTGGCACGGTCATAGGCTTTTCGCTTAGCGCTTGCGTAGTCGAGCCCTTCCTCGGCGATCAGGGCCGCCGCTGCGGCAGCGAGTTCCTGACGCAGTCCGTGGGGCGCTGTTGGCGCAGACCAGCCATTCCAGTTTCCTTGCATGGCTCGCATTATGCCGGTGGCTACAATGGCGCATGCACCTACATATCATCGGGATTTGCGGCACCTTTATGGGCGGTTTAGCGCTCTTGGCACGCGCACGTGGCCATCAGGTCACCGGTTGTGATGCGAATGTCTATCCGCCGATGAGCACCCAGCTTGAGGCAGCAGGCATTCGACTTATCGAAGGATTTTCGGAAGACCAGCGCTCGCTTGCGCCTGACCTCTGGGTGGTCGGAAACGTTGCCAGTCGGCGTATGCCCTTGATCGAAGCCTTATTAAATGCGCGGGCACCACTGGTCTCGGGGCCACAGTGGCTGGCAGAGCATCTTCTTGCGCAGCATCGGGTGCTCGCAGTCGCGGGAACGCATGGCAAAACCACTACCAGTTCTATCCTGGCGTGGCTTTTGGAGGATGCGGGCCTCTCGCCTTCTTTCTTAGTTGGTGGTGTGCCAGAAAACTTCGGCGTGTCGGCGCGACTGAGTTCGCAGCTTGGGGCGACTGGTGCCCAGACGCTTCCGCCTTTCGTGATCGAGGCCGATGAATACGACACGGCGTTCTTTGATAAACGGTCAAAGTTTCTTCATTACCGTGCCGAGATCGCGATTCTGAATAACCTCGAGTTCGATCACGCGGATATTTTTGCAGACCTCGCTGCGATCGAGACCCAGTTTCATCACTGGGTAAGGACTCTTCCATCGCGGGGTCGGCTGGTGGTCAATGCCCAGGAGCCCGCGCTGGCACGCGTTCTGGCGCGAGGAAGCTGGACACCGATCGAATCCTTTCATGATCCTGCGGGCTGGTCGATTGGTCCCGCATCACCGGACTCGCATGCGGCAGGCGCATCCTCGATGGATATTTTCTCTGTGCATCGTGCAGGGCACCAGGTGGGGGTCGTGCATAGCCCGCTGACAGGCGCCCATAACCGAAGCAATGTCCTTGCAGCGATCGCTGCCGCGGTGGCCTTAGGGGTTGCGCCTGAGCAGGCCTGTCAGAGCGTATCTCGTTTCTTGGGCGTAAAGCGTCGAATGCAGGTGCGCGGCGAGGTGAACGGAATACGTGTGCTCGATGACTTTGCGCACCATCCCACTGCAATTGAGACCACGATCGCCGGTCTTCGTCATCAGATGGAGCGTGGGGCGATGGCGGGAAGAATCCTGGCCGTGATTGAGCCGCGATCGAACACCATGAAGCTTGGTGTGATGGCGGCGAAGCTTGCGGGCAGCCTTGCGGGTGCGGATCGTGTCTTTGCCTTTGCCGGGGGAATTGACTGGGATTTAGAACAGGCGCTTGCCCCGATCAGGGAGCGGACAGTGGTGGCCCGAGAGATTGATGATCTGGTGTCTGCGATTTCTCTTCAGGCAAAACCGGGAGATCAGATTCTTGTGATGAGCAATGGTGGCTTTGCTGGAATTCACGATCGCTTGTTGCAGCGTCTCGATCGGGGTCGGTAACGATGTTTGTTTTATTCGAAGAAGATGGCGCATTTCGTGTGGCCACGATTCTGTCCGAGGCCGATACGAGCCTACAGGTGGAGATGCCCACTGGTAAGCGCCAGAAGATCAAGCGGCAGCTTGCCCTGCTGACCTATGCAAGTCCGGACCGGGAACAGCTGCTGCGCGAGGCACAGGCGACGGCACAAGAACTAGACCCACAGTTTCTCTGGGAATGCGCTCCGCAAGACGAATTTGATTTCCAGGATTTTGCGACCGAGGTTTTCTCGGCGTCGCCGACGCCGTCTGAGAAAGCCGGCCTGCTCATGGCGTTGCATCAGGCGCCGATGTACTTTTATCGCAAAGGCCGTGGCCGGTATCGGGCAGCCCCTGACGATGCATTAAAGGCCGCGCTGGCCGGCGCTGAAAAGAAACGACTTGCAGCCGAGGCGCAACAGGCCATGCAGGATGCACTCGTTGCTGGCGAGATGCCTCAGGCGATCAAAGACAGCGCCCTGATGTTGGTGGTGCGCCCCGATAAGCAGTCGATTGCGTATAAGGCACTGGATGCCGCTGCGCATCAGCTCCAGATGTCCCCTGCGAGACTGCTGCTTGAGCGTGGTGCAATTCCATCGGCCTATAGCATTCACTACGCACGGTTTATGCAGCAATGCTTCCCAACGGGGTTGGGATTTGGGCTGCCTGCAACGGAGCTGGAATCGATTCACGCGTCGGTCGCGAAGCTGGCGCTTCCCCTTGCGCAGGTGACGGCGTTCTCCATTGATGATGCCTCCACCACAGAAGTCGATGATGCATTTTCAATCGTTCCGCGGGCGGAGGGGGGCTGGCGCGTGGGGGTGCATATCGCAGCCCCAGGCCTTGCCATACAGCCGCAGAGTCCCTTGGGGCAGATTGCCCGGGAGCGTGCCTCGACAGTCTACTTTCCGGGCGACAAGATCACGATGCTGCCGGCCGACGTCATTAAGACCTTCTCGCTTGATGAGGGGCACGAGCGCTGTGCGTTGTCGTTTTACATTGAGTTCGATGCCCAAGGCCAGAAACTTGGTTCGCAGTCAAAAGTAGAGCGAGTCTTGATTGAGAAAAACATTCGGCTTGGGGAATGGGAGTCACTGCTGGATCGGCCGTTTGACGAGATTGATGCGGACCAGTTGCCCTGGCATGGGCTAAAGCCTCTCCTATTTCTGTCGCGCTGTCTGAAGTCCGCGCGAGAGGCGGTGCGTGGTCGGCCAGAGATGCCCGGACGGATCGACTTTAATTTTGATGTGAACTGGAATCCCGAGAACCCGCAGGCATCTCGGATGGGTGATGGGCATCCTCGTTTGACGCAGCGGCGTCGAGGGTCGCCTGTCGACACGCTTGTCTCCGAGTTCATGATTCTGACGAACACTGGCTGGGGAGAGCTTCTTGCGCTTGCGCGGCTCCCTGGGATTTATCGTGTCCAGACCATGGGACGCGTTCGCATGCAGACACAGCCAGGACCGCACCAGGGGCTTGGTGTTCAGAATTACATTTGGGCGACCTCGCCGTTACGACGCTACAGCGATCTAATGAACCAGTGGCAGATCCTTTCCGTCTTGGGGAGCCGCACACCGGTATTTAAGGGCAACGAGTCAGAATTGTTTTCCGCCGTGACGCACTTCGATACTGTTTACAACCAGTACGCGGATTTTCAAGAGACGCTTGAGCGTTACTGGTCGCAGCGGTGGATTGGACTGCAGGCAGAGTTAGGCGACCAGGGAGAGTCTTGGCGCGTTGATCAGACTGGAATTACCATTCGTGAGCGGGCAGTGGCCTTGCGAGACGGGGCATTTCGACTACGTCGCGCGCCGGTGGTCTTTCGTTGCTTTGATGCGCCGGAGAGTGGCCCCGGGGTCGAGATCGATGTGGATCTGCTGGCATCGGATGCACTTGATCTTCAGTTATCGGCACGCTTTGTTGCGACGGTATCGAGCGTATCGGTTGAGGAGGAGTCTGTCATGCTGAGCGAACACTATGCGGTCTTGGGCGATCCGATCAGTCATAGCAAGTCGCCCTTTATCCACGCGGCCTTTGCGGCACAGACCCAGCAACAGATGCACTATGAAGCCCGACAGGTTCCAGTACAGGATCTCATCGCGACACTGCAGTCTTTGTCTGAGCAAGGCTATGGGGGTGTGAATCTGACGGTGCCGCTCAAAGAAGAAGCGTTTGCGCTGGCGGTGGCCCAGGGCTGGGAACTCTCCTCGCGTGCCCAGGCGGCGGGTGCCGTAAATACCTTGAAGTGGGATGCCAATGGATTTGTTTTCGCGGATAACACGGACGGTGTCGGCCTGGTCCGCACCCTTGAACAGACGCTTGGCCAACGGGATAGTCTGAAGGGAATGCGCGTTCTGATCATCGGCGCAGGGGGTGCCGCTCGCGGCGTGATTGCCCCGCTCAGAGAGGCGGGTGTTGTCCACATTCGAATTGCAAACCGCGGACTGGATCGTGCCCAGGCGATCGTGGATCAATGGGCAGCGTTGGATCCAACCTCGTCGCAGTGGCTGTCTGTTGCGCCCCTTGCGACGCTTGCAGCCCCAGGTCAGGATCCTGACGAGCATGATGCGCTGGTGATCAATGCGACTTCGGCGAGCCTCTCAGGAGCGGAGATATCCATTCACTCTGAGCGTTTAGCCCGTACCGATGTCGTGATGGACATGATGTATGGCGATCAGCCCACCGCCTTTATGACCCAGGCGACTCAGGCAGGCGCGAAGACGGTGATCGATGGACTGGGCATGTTGGTCGAGCAGGCGGCCGAGGCGTTTTATCTATGGAGAGGTGTGCGCCCAGAAACCGCTTCGGTCCTAGCGAATTTGAGGATACAGTTAGGCCAGGTTTCACCGCGGTCCTAGGGGTCTGTTGATGTCCGAGCTCGAAAAGACGATTGAGGCTATCCGGGATCCGGAGGCCGCACAGTTTGCCCTCATCGAAGTGCAAGAGATGCTCACGCGTCAAAAGCTTGAGACCGAAATTGTCTCTCGTGAGCAGCACTCGGTCGGCTCGGAGCGCCAGGGTCTTGTTCGACAACTGGTGGCCAAGCAACAGCTCGCCGCACTTCAGATCAAGTTAGATCGTCTTCACCCTGCGGATATTGCCTACATCTTAGAGGCCTTGCCTCGCGAGGATCGACTCACGATCTGGGATCTCGTTCGTGCAGAGCGAGATGGTGAGATTCTGGTGGAAGTATCAGATGCGGTGCGTGAGACGCTGATTGCGTCGATGGATCGCGAAGAGCTTGTCGCCGCCGCGGAGACGCTCGATACGGATGACCTGGCAGCACTCGCGCCTGATCTTCCTGAAGAGGTGGTCGAAGAGGTGAGCGAAGGCCTCTCGATTGAAGAGCGTGAGCAGCTGCGCGCAGCTATGTCTTATCCCGATGGCAGCGTTGGCGCCCGGATGGACTTTGAGATGGTGACCATTCGAGAGGACGTTACGCTCGAGGTCGTCTTGCGGTATCTGCGTCGGTTTGATGAGCTTCCCGATCATACGGACCAGGTCTTTGTGGTGGATCGTAACGAGAAGTTGCTTGGGGCCTTACCGATCGCCAAGCTCTTGGTCCATGAGCCCGACACGATGGTGGCAGACGTCATGGTCAAGGAATTTATGGCGCTGCATACGCACGACGATGCCAGCGATGCTGCCCAGGCCTTTGAACGTTATGACCTGGTGTCGGCACCGGTGCTGGATCACCACGGCGGCCTGTTGGGGCGACTGACCGTGAACGAGGTGGTCGATGTGATCCGGGAAGAAGGGGAGCAAGACGTTTTTGCCCAGGCGGGTCTTCGTGAAGAAGAGGATCTGTTTGCCTCTGTCTGGGCGTCTGCGAAAAACCGTTGGCTCTGGCTTGCCTTGAATCTTGGCACTGCATTTTTTGCGTCTCGTGTGATCGGGGCCTTTGAAGGCACGATTGAACGCGTCGTCGCGCTTGCCGCACTGATGCCAATTGTCGCGGGGATTGCGGGGAACTCTGGGAATCAGACGATGACCCTGTTTATTCGGTCGATCGCGCTGGGGCAGATCACTGCGAAGAACGCCTCGCGCATCGTGGCAAAAGAACTTGGCATCGCAGGACTTAATGGACTGGTCTGGGGTTCTATCGCGGGGGCTTTTGCCTGGTGGCTTTATAACGACACAGACCACGGTCTCACGCTTGGGCTGACGATGATGTTAGCGATGCTCTTAACGCTTTTGATTGGTGCCTTGATTGGGATCTTGGTGCCCTTGACCTTGCAGCGCATGGGACGGGACCCTGCCATTGGCGCATCGGTACTGTTGACCTTCAGCACGGATTCAATGGGATTCTTTATTTTCCTTGGGCTTGCGACCCTTTTCTTCGTCTAGGCATGATCTTGTATGGATAGTCTTGGACTGATCGTTGCACTAGTGATCGGTGCGCTCTTAGGCGCAGCCGTGATTGGACTTCGGGCCGCAAAGTCACAGCGACATCTTGCAGAAGAACTGGCGGATGCGAAAGCGCGACTGGCCGAGCGTCAGAATGCTGCGCAGGAGATTGAGACACGCGCAAAACTCTTTGCCGAAGAACTTCTGCGGTCACAGGCGCAGCAGCTGGCTCAGACGAATCAGACGCAGGTCAGCAGCCTGCTCGCACCGTTAAAGGTGCAGTTTGAGACCTTTACGAAAGAGGTCTCCAGTTTGAAAGAAAGCGCTGCGAAGGACAGCTCCGTGTTAGCGGACCGGATTCGATTCCTCTTGGAGGCCCAGCAGAAGATCTCCCAGGACGCCCAGAACCTTGCGGCTGCGTTAAAGGGCGATAACAAAATGATGGGTGACTGGGGCGAGGTGATTCTTGAGCGCGTGCTAGAGGTCTCCGGTCTTGCCCGGGATCGAGAATTCTTTGTCCAAGAGAGTCACGGCGCCGCGGAAGACGCCGCTCGTGCGCGACGCCCGGATGTAGTGATCCAGTTGCCCGAAGATCGATTCTTGATTGTGGACTCTAAGGTCTCGCTCAAAGCCTATGAGGACTATTACAACACGGATGACGAGTCTCAAAAGCCTGCAAAGCTAAAGGCGCACCTTGCCTCGATACGCGCTCATATGGAAGGGCTTGCAAAGAAAAACTATCAGGGGATTCATGGCGATCGCTCGCCGGACTTTGTCATGATGTTTGTGCCGATTGAGCCTGCCTTCTTGCTGGCAACGAGCAACGATGACACCCTCTGGATCGATGGCTGGAACAATCATGTCCTGTTGGTGAGCCCCAATACCCTGCTTTTTGTTCTGCGCACGGTGGAGTATCTCTGGCGACAGGAGCGACTTGGAAAGAACGCGGTCGATATCGCCCACCGCGGGGCGCTGCTCTATGACAAATTTGTTAATTTCGTGGACGACCTTGAATCGGTGGGAAGCCGTCTGCGTCAGGCGCAAGAAGACTACGATGCTGCCCACAAAAAACTCACTAGCGGTCGCGGCAGCCTGATTCGTCAGACGGAGATACTTAAAGAGCTTGGTGTGAAACCCACCAAGTCACTCCCTGGAAATCTTTTAGACCAGCCAGACGATTAGTCGCTGGCCCCGCGTGGCCGTCGCATCGTACGATGGTTGATACCTGCCTCATCAAAGATGGGGCCTTCGGCAACAAACCCAAACTTTTCATAAAAGCCCAGGGCGTGGCACTGGGCGTGGAGATAGGTCTCGGCATGGCCGATCGCATCGGCCTCTGCTAGAAGGGCGCGCATGATCTGTGCGCCATAGTGCTGACCGCGATGGGATTCCAAGACGGCCATGCGACCGATGCGACCATCGGGCGCGAGTCGACCGGTCGCTACCGCGAGACCGTCGGCGTGAGCCAGTGCATGGCGACAGATCGCATCGAGTTCATCGAGCTCTTCTTCCGCGGGGACTTTCTGCTCGTCAACAAATACGGTGAACCGAATCTTTGTCGCCTCTTCTCGAAGTGTGTCCCAGTCACCGAGTCTGATCTGATCAGGCATTGCGTGTTCCTTTTGCTTCACTTGTTTCACGTCACTATAGTGGCCCTGTCACCACAGCCAGGCCGCACCGCGAACCCCCGAGGCATCGCCATGGGCGGCGGCTTTCAAGGGGGTTGTCACGGCATCGTCATGAAAGACCCAGCGATGCCAGCGTGCCGGTACCTCAGCATAGAGTTCTTCAATCTGACTAAGTCCGCCACCGATCACGATGCAGTCGGGGTCAAGCAGATTGATCACTGTGGCAAGCGCTCGCGCCAGTCGATCGTAAAAGGCCCCCATGATCTTTGCCGCCATCGGATCGCCCCGGGCTCGATGGGCCAGTAGCTCTGGCACTGAGGTCACGCGTGTCGAGTCCCCATAGGCGCTTACAAGTGCAGGGCCACTGATCAGTGTCTCGAGGCAGCCAAGACGACCACACCAACAGCGCGGGGCAAATGATGAGGCCGCATGCGGATCTCCCGCCAAGGGGTTATGGCCCCATTCCCCGGTGATCGCATGTCGACCGGTAATCAGTCTGCCATTGACGGCAAGACCGCCTCCCACACCGGTGCCAAGGATGACGCCAAAGACTACTGCCGCACCTTTTGCAGCACCGTCTATTGCTTCGGAGAGCACTAGACAGTTGGCATCATTGGCGAGACGCACGGGACGTGCGAGTTGTGCTTCAAGATCTTGTTGAAATCGCTGACCGTTTAGCCAGTTGGAGTTTGCATTTCGAATCAGTCCGCTTGTCGGTGAGACCGATCCAGGAATACCAATGCCCACGTGGGGAAGGCGGGCGAATGCACCGTGATCGACTGCGGCTTGATCAGCGAGCGCGACGAGATCGGCAATGGCCTGAAGTGTTGATGGGTAATGATGCTGTGGGCTGGGAACGCGATAGCGCCAGAGAATTTGACCGGTGCCATCGACTAACGCGGCCTCGATCTTGGTACCGCCAAGATCGATTCCCAGTCGAATCATGCAAACCCTTTAGAGAGCAGGCTTAGGCCAATCAAGAGCATGGCTACCGTAATTGCTCGCTCGAACTGCTTCTGACTAATGCGCGCACGAATCTTCTGTCCAATGAAAATGCCAAGCACAGCGGGGATCAGGGCCGCAGTTGAGAGAATCAGATTGCTCTGGTTCATTACATCGAGCTGCGCCAGAAAGATCGCCAGCGATAATCCGCCCACAAAGAACAACATGGCGATCGTGGCCGTAAAGAGATCTTTGGGCAGCTTGATCATGGCCAGATAGACCATGAGCGGGGGGCCATAAAAACCAGAGACCCCACCAAGGAGTCCTCCACCCGCCGCCATGGTGGGGCCGACCCAACGTTGGGCCGACAGGCTCAAGACAAAGTTGGGTTTAAGAAGACGCACTGCTGGTTGAATGAGGACAACTGTTCCCATGATGATGTAGAGCGTTTTCTGGTCGAGCCGCACCAAGAGCTGGGTGCCAAGGCCGATTCCAATCACCAAGGCAATGGTCATGGGCCAGAATCGTTTGATGACCGCACCAAGATTGCCCCCTTGCATCGCTTGCCAGATGTTGGTGATAAACACGGGCACTGTCAGAATTGCCAATGCCTGAGGAATTGGCATAAACATCGACAGAATCGGCACTGCAATCAGCGGCAGCCCAAGTCCTAGTGCACCTTTTGAAAAACCACCGAGCAGAAGTCCAAAAAAACCCCCTGCTAGGGCGGCAATCGATAGGCTAAGCAGAGTCATTATTGGATACTTTCGTCTCGTTGTAGGGTTGGGCGCTGGCTAGCCCATTGGATGTTTTAGATACCCATCACGCGTCTGCGGAAGTTTAGCGCCCAAAATCGAGGATGCGACCTGTGTTCTCAGAATCTGAGCGGTTCCTCCGGCGATCGTGAACATCCGGGCGTCCCGCATATGACGCTCCATGGCCACCTCACGCGAGTACCCGGTGGACCCAAAGAGCTGGAGTGAGTCACTGGTCACTTTGTTTGCCGTCTCTGCCGCATAGATCTTGGCCTGGGCGGCGAGCTTGACATCCGGGAAGGTCCCCACGGGCACGTTAGCAGCACGGTGAATCAGCAGTCGCGCAGCATCGAGTTGAATCGACATGTCAGCAATCATCCACTGTAGTCCCTGGAATTCAGCAATGGGGCGACCAAACTGCTTGCGGATCTTGACGTAGTCTACAGCCTCTTCAAACGCGCCCTGTGCGATGCCAAGGGCAACAGTCCCCGCACCAACACGCTGGGCGTTATAGGCATTCATCAGTGCTGCGAACCCCTTGCGAAGATCTCCCATGGGCTTAAGCAGCATGGACTCATGCACTCGCAGGCCATCGAAGTAGACGTGGGTCTCGGGAATGCCGCGCACGCCCATCGACGGGGTACGGTCCGCAATCGTCATGCCGGGAAGCCCCTCTTTCTCGCGCACCACGATAAACCCACCGATCCCCTGCTCCACACCGTCTTCAAAGACTCGGGCAAAGATCAGGTGCAGGCGCGAGACGCCTCCACCGGTGATCCAGTACTTGTGGCCTTTAATCACGTAATGGTCACCGTCGCGATCGGCCCGCGTGGTCATCTCGCTCGCAGCACTGCCGGCGTTAGGCTCCGAGATACAAATTGCAGGCTTGTCGCCAGCCAAGACGCAGGCAGCGGAAATCTGTTTCTGTTCTTCTGATCCGTAGGCCATGATGGCGCCGATCGCGCCCATATTGGCCTCAACCGTGATGCGGCCCATGGCCGCACAGGCCTTCGCCATTTCTTCAATCACCAAGACCGTTTCCAGGTAGCCGAGTCCTTGGCCGCCGTAGGCCTTTGGAATTGTCATGCCCATGAATCCTGCATCACGCAGTTTTTTAATGTTGTCCCAGGGGTAGGCTTCGGTTAAATCGGTCTGTGCCGCCGTAGGAGCGAATTCTGTCTGGGCAAGCTTGCGTGCTGCAGATTGAATAGCGAGTTGTTCAGAAGTGAGTTGTGTCATGAGTGGGTGACCTGAAAAATAAAAATTAGAAATCGTGTGTTGGTTTATTCCCGTCCAAGCCAGTCGCGAAGAATCTCATCCGCATGCTGATTTCTTACGGGCGGTGCACGGCGATATTGAACAGGCGTCTTAGAGAGCTTCAAGGGGTTTGCAATAACCTCCACCGAACCGCTCGCGGCCTGGGGATGCGGCAGGCTCACCACTGCCCCACGGTACTGAACCTGTGGATCGTTAAACACCTGTTCAAGATTATTGACAGGGCCACAAGGCACGCCGACTTTTTCAAATACGCTGATCCAGTAGTCGCGATTTTTCTTTTTCATGCCGACCGAAATGATGTCGGCAAGTGCCTCACGGTTTTTGACTCGGGCCACGTTGGTTGTGTAGTCCGGGTGATCGGCAATGCCCTCAAGACCCACCTGCTCACAGAACTTGCGAAACTGGCTGTCGTTGCCGACGGCGATGATGATGGGAAAGTCTGCTGTCGGAAACACCTGATACGGCACGATATTGGGATGACCATTACCGTACCGGGGGGCAATCTCTTTGGATACGAGATAGTTCGTCCCGGCGTTGATCAGCCATGAGACCTGGGTGTCGAGAAGCGCGATATCAATGTGCTGGCCTTCACCGGTCTGGTCACGGTGCCGTAGCGCAGCGAGAAGGCCCACTGTCGCATACATGCCGGTCATGACATCTGCGATGCCAACGCCGACTTTCATCGGTTCGCCATCAGGCTCGCCGGTCACACTCATGATGCCGCCCATCCCCTGAATCATGAAGTCATACCCCGCACGCTGGGCATAGGGCCCTGTCTGACCAAAGCCTGTAATCGAGCAATAGATCAGTCGAGGAAAGCGATCTTTGAGCTGCTCATAGGACAGCCCATAGGCGTTCAGTCCGCCCACCTTGTAGTTCTCGATCAAGATGTCTGTTTTTTCAAGCAGCTCAAGCACCAGTGCCTGACCTTCAGGGCTTGCGATATCAATCTCAATGGAACGTTTGTTTCGGTTCGCGCAGAGGTAATAAGCACTTTCTGCGGTGGGCTTGCCATCACGTCCCGTTACAAACGGCGGCCCCCATTTACGGGTGTCATCGCCTTCACCCGGTTTCTCAACTTTGACCACGTCAGCACCCAGGTCGCCAAGGAGCTGCGCTGCCGAGGGACCCGCCAGAATACGAGAGAGGTCCAGTACGCGAATGCCGTCAAGGGCCATTGTGTTCATAGAGTTCAGACCTAGAGTGGTGAGGAAGAGGAAGAAGCCCGTTGGTAGTGACCAGAACGCCCCCCGGATTTTTCAAGGAGTTGAATATCGGTCATGGTCATGTCGCGATCGACCGCCTTGCACATGTCATAGATGGTGAGCAGTCCCACCTGAACGGCGGTCAGGGCCTCCATCTCGACGCCTGTTTTTCCCGTGACCTCAACCCGTGCTGTGCAGATCACTGCGGCGGGGGAATCCTGAAGATCAAAATCAACGTTGACCTTCGAGAGCATGAGCGGATGACATAAAGGAATAAGGTCGGCTGTTTTCTTTGCTGCAGAAATCGCTGCGATACGGGCAACGCCAAGGACGTCTCCCTTTTTGCTGTTGCCCTGACGGATGAGGGACAGCGTCTCGGGCCGCATCAGAATTCGTCCTCGGGCTAATGCGACACGGTGGGAGTCTTGCTTTTCACCGACGTCTACCATGTGGGCTTCGCCTGCGGAATTAAAGTGGGTCAGTTTTGTCATAGCCGGTATGATAGATCGTATGCAGAGTAGAAAAAGTCTTTCGCTTCAACAACTTGTTGCGACAAGTCTCGTGGTGGTGATGGCGAGTGCAATACCGCAAACTTCTACCGCTCAACTTCGTCAAGGGGGTCTCGATAACCTGCCCGCGCTTGGCGAGGCATCGGTCGATGAGCTATCGCCTGCTGCTGAGCAGCGTCTCGGTGATCAGATCTATCAAGAGTTCCTTCGTTTGGGGGTAATCCATGATGACCCCGAGGCAACGGATGCCATTGCAGCACGATCCAGACAATTGCTGTCGGCTGCGCAGCAACTGGGGCATACTGAAATCGATCGACCGTTTCGTTTTTTTCTCGTCAAAGATCCTTCGATCAACGCGTTTGCACTTCCGGGTGGCTACATCGGGATTCATACAGGGCTGCTGACGGCCTCGGAACTCGAATCAGAAGTCATGTCGGTGCTTGCACACGAGATCGGTCACGTGACCCAGCGGCACATTGCGCGCATGTTCGGCCAGCAGCGACAGAGCTCGGCCGTGATGCTGGCAACCGCTTTGCTGGCCATCATGGCGGCGCGGGCGAGTGCAGATGCCGCAATGGGGGTGATCTCTCTGGGGCAGACGGTTGCTGCGCGGGATCAGATGGCATTTTCACGCGACGCAGAGCGGGAAGCCGATCGCGTGGGGCTGCAGATTCTTGCCGTCTCTGGTTATGACCCGCACGGGATGTCGAAGATGTTTGAGCGGCTCAGTCAGGCTGGCCGACTCTATGACACCAATGCCCCTAGCTATCTTCGGTCTCATCCGCTAACGACTGAGCGTATTGCGGATGTGCAGGGTCGTTTACAGAGTGAATTTGGCAAGCCGTCCTCTGGGGGAACGAATAGTCTTGCCTTTGACTGGGTTCGCGCCAAGCTCACAGCGCTGGCTGACCCAAAGGTAGATGGACTACGTCAGTCGCGTCAGCGGCTCTTAGATCAGTTGGGCCGTGTGAATGCCGTGTCGTCTGCTTCGGTAGCCCATGAGACCGCGCTTCGATTTGGCCTTGCCTGGGTGGCACTAGCGCAGCGTCAGTTCCCCGAAGTCGATCAGCTCTTATCGCAGATCGAACTCCAGGTTCGTCAGGCGGGGCTCTACGACCAGGCCGCTGCTTTTCTAGATCATCTTAGGCTTCGGCTTGCAATGGACCGACAGGCCCCGGCGCAGGAGCTCCAGCCACTGGTCATGAAGGTGACTACGGCGCACCCCGAGTCACGGGCAATTCATCGGACAGCAGTGGAAGCGCTGGTTCAGGCGGGACTGGTCGATGGCACGACATCCGCCATGGCCCGTCGCGTGACCAGTCTTTGGCCGGCGGATCCTCAGGTCTGGGCCTTGTTGGCGCGGGTCGAGGCGGCGCGCGGTAAGCGAGCCTTACAACATGCAGCATCAGCAGAGCAGTACGCGCTTGTCGGCGCGTATGCCGCTGCGATTGATCAGCTCACCCTTGCCCGTCGTTCTGGCGACGCGGATTTTGTGACCTTATCGAAGATCGATGCGCGGATCACCGCACTGCGTGCCGAGTTGCGCCGAGAGCAGCTTGAGCGAAAAGACGCTGAGCGTCGTCGTGAGCCGGATCGTTAATCGGATCGATATGCGTGTTCTGCAGCGACCCTGGTGCCGTCGTGTTAGCGAAAGACAACCGTCTTTTTCCCGTTGATCAGAATGCGATGCTCGGCGTGCCACTTCACAGCCCGGGCTAAGACACGACACTCAATATCTGCACCGATCGAGGTTAGTTCTGCGGCATTGATGCTGTGGTCAACGCGTTCAGTGTCTTGCTCGATGATAGGGCCTTCGTCGAGATCGGTTGTCACGTAATGGGCGGTTGCACCAATGATCTTCACGCCGCGGGAGTGCGCCTGGTCATAGGGCTTTGCCCCTTTAAAGCTTGGCAAGAAGGAGTGATGGATGTTGATTGCGCGACCTTCTAGTTGCCGACAGAGATCGGCGGACAGAATCTGCATATAGCGCGCAAGGACGACAAAGTCGACCTGACTTGAATCGATAATCTTTAAGATTTCGCGTTCCTGCGCACTTTTGTTGGCGGGATCTACCGGAAGGTAATAAAAGGGTGTCTTGTGATGGGCGACCAAGGTCTCATGGTCGCGATGGTTTGAGATGACACCGGTAATCTCAATGGGCAGTTGACCCGTCGACCAGCGGAACATGAGATCGTTAAGACAGTGCCCCTGGCGTGAGACCAGGACCAGTACGCGCGATCGGCGCTTGGCCGAATGAAGACGCCAGGTCATGCCTAACTCGCTGGCCACTGGGGCAAAGGCGGCCTCGATGTCGGACTGGCGCTGCTCGCCTGCATGCTCAAAATGAATACGCAGAAAAAAGAGTCCTGTCTCGTCGTCTCCGAATTGCGCCGAATCTAAGATGTTGCACTGTCGCTTAAAAAGAAACTCTGACACGCGAAAGACAATGCCTTTTGCATCAGGACAGGAGATGGTCAGAATAAAGTCGTGCGGATGCTGTTTCATAGGGAATCGTTAGGAGTGAATCGCGGACATCGACTGAACGTTACGCATGGCGCCCAGGACCTGATCGGGAGTCAGGTCACGCAGACAGGCGGTCGTTCCGAAAGGGCACTCCCGCTGAAAGCATGGGCTGCAGGATAACCTGAGACTTACGGCGACGGCCTTTGGCGACAGTGGCGGCGTGTGATCTGGATCGCTAGATCCAAATAGACCCACGACAGGGACATCCAGTGCTGCCGCCGCATGCATGAGCCCAGAGTCATTGCTGACCACGACGGCTGCGCGACTTAGCCAGCCAAATGCCTCTGCCAGACTAGTCTTGCCGCAGAGGTTTTGTACGGGTGTCGCGTCGGCAGTGTTCTTTTGGATGGACTGTTGAATCTTCTCGCCGATTACGGTCTCTTTCGGGCCACCAAGAATCACGACCCCGTGATCGGGAGACTGTGCGATCCAGTGCTTTCCGATCGCTGCAAAGTGTTCTGCAGGCCATTGCTTTGCAGGCCCATACTCCGCGCCCGGACAGAGTGCGAGCACCGCACTTGCTGATCCAATGTTGGGCTGTGGCAGTCGTTGCGCCGATAGCCGTGGCCGATGCTGTCCGGTGGCATCAATTGCCTGTGAATGCACTGGCGGATTCGCAAGCGCTAGGTAATGGGCCAACATAGCGGGGCGCCCTGTCCCATGATGGACCGGTGGCTGACGTCGGTCATTGAGCAAAAGAAATCGATGTTCGCCGAGCATGCCGCGTCGAATAGGGATGCCAGCGAGCCAGGGAATCAGGGCCGACTTCAATGAGTTCGGCAGTACGATCGCGGTCTGATAACGACCTCTCAGCTGCTGGGCCGTTTTCCAACGAAGGGACCATTGGAGCGCACCATGCACAAAGGGCACGGCAATCACATCGCGTACATCGGGACAGGCCTTGTAGACTGCGGCGACTCCCGGCATGACTAAGACATCAAGGGCGTTAACCTCTTGGCGGAGCTGCGCAATCAGCGGCAGCGAGACGATCGCATCACCGACCCATTGTGGGGCGATAACGAGTGCGGCGTTCTTAGTGGCCGTGGACTGTGGCAACGGGCGCAAGCTGATACTGGGTGCCGCAGTAAGGACAGCGGGCTTTGCCGTCGTGTCCCAGGTCTAAAAAGACCTTGGGATGATGGTTCCACAGGGGCATTGCGGGATTGGGGCAAAAGGCCGGAAGGTCGCTCGACTGCAGGATGACAGGCGCGGACTGCTGTTGTGATTCTGTGGACATCGCGGGCTTCCTTTCGGACATTAGACGGGATGAACCCAATGACGATATTGGGCTGACTTACCGGCCACGACATCAAAAAAGAGTGTCTGCAGTTTTTCCGTAATTGGGCCACGTCCACCATTGCCGATGGTGCGGTCGTCGAGTTCGCGAATGGGGGTGATCTCCGCAGCGGTGCCGGTGAAGAACGCCTCGTCGGCGCAGTACATCTCATCCCGTGTGATGCGTTTCTCAATAGTCTCGATGCCCATATCGCGGGCCATTGTGATTACCGCATCGCGGGTAATCCCATCAAGACAAGAGGCGAGATCCGGCGTGACAAGCTTGCCGTTTTTCACAATGAACACGTTTTCGCCGGAACCCTCCGAGACGTAGCCATCGGTGTCGAGTAGGAGTGCCTCATCGTAGCCATGTACGGTGACTTCTTGGTTCGCCAGGATGGAGTTGATGTAATAGCCGCAGGCCTTTGCACGCACCAACGAGACATTGACGTGATGGCGCGAGAAAGAAGATGTCTTCACGCGAATCCCTTTGGCCATGCCCTCTTCTCCGAGATACGCACCCCAAGGCCAGGCGGAAATGGAGACATGAATCGTATTGCCCTTCGCCGCAACGCCCAGCTTTTCTGAGCCGATCCAGATCAGGGGCCGGATATAGCAAGACTCGAGCTGGTTTCGTCGCACCACTTCTTTCTGGGCAGCCTCGAGCGTGGCAGCATCAAAGGGCACCTGCATCTGAAAAATCTTGGCAGAGTTCAGCAGTCGTTGGGTGTGTTCGGTGAGACGGAAAATCGCAGGACCATCTGCAGTCTTATAGGCCCGGACTCCCTCAAACACGCCCATGCCGTAATGAAGGGTATGCGTCAGCACGTGGATCTTGGCATCCCGCCAGGGCACGAACTGCCCATCCATCCAGATCCAGCCATCACGATCGGCCATTGACATGACTTGCCCCTGAGAGAGTTTGAGTAGCTGCTATTTTAACGGAGCCAGGGCGGGGCAGCCCCTCGTGGGCCTCTACAATCTGGGACTTCATGACTGATCACCCGCTTCTTCGATGGATCCGACAGCCCGCGGCTGCGTTGGGCGTACGAGAGTCACTCCCGTCTAGTCTGGCGATGGCGACCTGGGGACTGGTGACAGGGGTTGCCATGGTCCAGTCGGGGCTGAGCACGGCGCAGGCGATTGGCATGACCCTACTGGTTTACGCTGGGTCCGCCCAGCTGACAAGTCTTCCTCTTCTGGCCGCCTCAGCGCCGTTGGCCATCATCTGGGCGAGCGCCCTCATTGTGAACCTTCGGTTCGTCATTTATTCGGCTGCGGTGAAACCGTTTTTTCAGCGGCTGCCTTGGGGATCGCGACTGCTCTATTCGATCGGAACGGTTGACGTGCTGTCCGTGAATTTCCTGCGGCGTTATTCGAACCCACCTGAGATTCAGCCAAGCCTTCTGACGGCGGATCAGTCGCTTGCTGTCTCTGAGCCCTTGGCCTATTTTCGATGGGCTGCGGGATTTAACTGGGTGGTCTGGCAGACGAGTTCGATCGCAGGCATTCTTTTGGCCCACGTGATTCCCTTGTCTTGGGGCCTGGAGTACGTGGCCTCACTGGCGTTGATTGCGATGTTATTGCCGATGTTGTTAGATCGGGCCAGCGTCGTTTGTGTCAGCGTTGCCGCCGTGGTTGCGGTGCTGACGGTAAGCCTTCCGTTAAACCTGGGACTGTTGATTGCGGTCGTTGCCGGCGTGCTGGCTGCAATGCTGGTCGACGGCACGCCGCGTCGTACGGTGCCGGGTTCTTTATCAGAGGATCAGAAGTGAGCCACGTTCTCTATATCTGGGTGGGGATTGTCGGACTGATGGTGATGACCATCGTGTCGCGGGCGACCCTGACCTTATGGCCGCGTCGTATTGATCTGCCGATGCGGCTTCAACGGGCGCTTCGATTTGCGCCGATGGCGGCGATCACCGCCGTGATCGTACCCAGTATCCTGTTTCAGCAGGGTGAGCTGGCGATTGCCATCAACAACCCAAAGATCTGGGCAGCTGCCGCGAGTCTTATCGGCTGGTGGGCAACCCGCCACATGGCTGGGTGTCTGGCAGCGGGCCTATCAGTTTATGTCGTCGGAAAGCTGCTCTTACTCTCGTGAATCATCTGCAACGTGCGTGGTGAGGCTGGCGCATCTGCAAAGACTGTTGCCCATAAGGCCTTGACGGCCTGTTGCGCTTCGAAAAATTCTGACGTTGACACACGGGCTGAGGCCGCACCCGCAAGTCGTTCGGCGTGCTGCCGGCGGCGGTAGCGTCGATAGGCATCAGCGACCTGTTCTGCAAGTGTTAGATCGATGAGACCGAGTCGTCCTGCAATTTTGAGCAGGGCAATGTTGCCAAGGTTACCGGTCAGTTCAGGGTGGGCATGGCTGTATCGAAGTACGAGCGTCTGCACGATGAACTCAATATCCACCATGCCCCCTTGGTCATGTTTGATATCAAATTGGTCCGTCGGATTGGGATGCCCCTCGTGCATTCTCCCGCGCATCGCCAGGACCTCTTCAAGAAGCGAGCCAGGGTCTCTGGGCAGACGAAGAATGCGATCGCGTTCTGCTTCGAATTTCTGGCCGATGGCACGATCGCCTGCGCAGAAACGGGCGCGCGTTAACGCCTGATGTTCCCAGACCCAGGCGTGCTGCGTCTGGTACTCAATAAATCCCTCGAGTGCAGTAATCAGAAGACCAGCACTGCCATTCGGTCGTAGACGCAGGTCAATTTCAAAAAGTGTCCCCGCAGACGTTGCGGTGGAAAGCCAGACATTCAGTCGTTGCGCAAGGCGTCCGTAGATCTCTTGCGCCATCTCATGATCGTCTTCGTAGAGAAAAATCAGATCTAGGTCCGAGGCGTAGCCAAGCTCTTTTCCGCCAAGCCGCCCATAGGCGATGACAGCAAACCGAGGAACCTCGCGATGTCGTTTCGTCAGTGTCGGCCAGACCGCCTCGAGGGTTGTTTCTAAGACGGCATCGGCCATTGCGGAGAGATGATCAGAGAGTTTTTCAAGAGGCCATCGACCATCAAGATCTTGGACCAGCAGTCGAAACAGATGGGCATGATGTACCTCACGAAGGGCATCCATCTGCCTCTCAATATCGGGCTGACCGTTATGCGTAGCCTCACGCAGTCGCGTCCGTAGCTCTTCTAAGAACGCGCCATCATCCGGTGGCGTCTCCAGAGATCGAGTATCGAGTAGCTCGTCGAGCACGATGGGGTGTCGGCGCAGATAGTCCGACGCCCAGGCGGATGCGCTGACGACTTGGGCGACTCTTGAAAATGCGTTGGGAAATTCATCAAACAGCGCAAGATAAGACGATCGACGCCCAATCGCTTCTAACAGCTGGTTAAGCCGCAGCAGCGTCTGCTCCGGATTGGGCGTCTGCTCTGCAATGACCTTCGCGCGCGCAGACAGTCGCTCGAGCTTGGTCTCGCCAGAGCTCGGTGCTGCGGCGGCAGCCTCTGGCGAGACGCCCGAGAAGAGTCGCTCAAACGATTCACGCACTGCGTTTTGAGTCGTCTGAATCGCAGCAAGAAACGTCTCGGCAGAATCAAACCCCATCGACTGACCGATGCGACTCACGATCGTCGCCTTCCCAGGAAGGACATGGGTCTGTGCGTCCTCTCGATATTGCAGCCGGTGTTCGATATCACGCCAGAATCGATAGGCCTGCTTCAGCATCTCAATCTCAGCGATGGACAGGCGACCTGACTTGGCCAGATAGCCCAGAACTTCCCGCGTGCCTTTTGCGCGCAGAGGCTCTTCCTTTCCGCCGCGAATGAGTTGAAACATCTGGGCGATGAACTCAATCTCGCGGATCCCTCCGGGGCCTAATTTAATATCGATAGGGTTGGTCTCTCCGGCCATGTGAGACTCTCGGTTTAACTGGCGACGTGACGCTTCTTGGCGAATCTGGCTGTGGAGATCGCGAAGCGCTGAGAGCACATTGAAATCCAGGTAACGGCGAAATACGAACGGTCGCACCACATCGGCAAGCCCCGCCACGGACTGGGCAAAGTCCTGTGGTGTCTGGACATGATGCTGATTCACGACGCGCGCCTTGATCCAGGCGTAGCGCTCCCACTCTCGGCCTTGGACAATGAAATATTCCTCGAGCATCCCAAGGCTTACGGCCAGGGGCCCTGAATCTCCGTTGGGACGCAGACGTAGATCAACGCGAAAGACAAATCCATCCGCGGTTAACTCCCCGAGCATCGCACCGATGCGTCGACCCACTTTGGTAAAAAAGGTGTTGCTATCAATCGCTCGACTATTCGGGGAGCTCGCGTCAGTCTCGCCTTCTTCTGAAAAGACGTAGATCAGGTCGACATCCGACGAGACATTGAGCTCGAACCCTCCCAGTTTGCCCATCCCAACAATCATCATGTCCTGCGGTCGGCCACTCGCATCCCTTGGGATGCCATGCTGGGCAACGGCCGCGGTCATCGCCGCACGGTAGGCAGCATGAATGGTCAGGTTGGCAAGCGCTGAGATGCTGGTCAGCGTCTCGTTAAGGTCGGCAGCTCGAGAGCAGTCTCGGGCCATGATGGCGAGTACCGCACTATTGCGAAACTGGCGCAGCGCCTGGGCGACGCGATCAAGGGTCTCGGGCGTAGGCGTCTGAGCGTCGGGCCAGGCTCGCTGAAAGTGCGCCGCCAGGGTGTCTGGGGTAATGGGCGCGTCGATTGCCAGCGCATGCCCCTGCGCGATCACCTTTGGCAGCATGCGCCTTGCAAAGTCTGATAACTGCCAGGCGTCCTCGTAACCCGTCTCGGGGCATTGGTTGTCGGTGTCTGCAACAGGGGAATCCATAGTGTGATTCTAGAACTCCAACGGTTCATGTGGATGCCGAGGTGATCGAATCGGAGGTCCTGTGCAAGAATCCTGACCATGACCCTTGAAGTGCTTGGCCGCTATCAGCCTTTGACACGCCGTCTGGTTCGCCTCTTGGCCTGGATCGCGGCGGTGCTGGCTGCAACCTTCTTGGTCGGTTTGCTTGTGATCCGCTTCTACGTCTGGCCGTCGCTCGCCGAATGGGAGACTCAGGCGCGGGCTGATATTGCTGCCGCGTTTGAAAAGAAGGGGCTGACCTTTGCGGTCGGGGAGATCACGGCGGACTGGGCGTCTTGGTGGCGCCCCCGACTGGTCGTAGACGGTCTATCGGTGAGCGACCCCGATGGGCATCGGGTGCTTTCGATTCGAGAGATTCGCGCCACGATGGGCCCGCGTTCCATGGCCATGCTCTGGCACTGGCAGCCAATTTTTTCTGAGATTGAACTTCAGGATCTGACGGTCTTTGCCCAACACAGCGGGACAGGGCAGCTGGAGATCGCTGGCTTTTCCGTTGGCGATGGCAATGCAGACAGCGCAGGGTTTGACTGGCTGTTGCGCCAAGGGCGTGTTCGGATTGATGGGGGCGAGATTCTCTGGCGAGATGTTCAGCGAGATAAGTCCACTCGGCTTAAGGAGCTTACCTTCGCGATGACCAACCTTGGGATCTCGCACGCCTGGGCGCTTCGGGCAACCCCCCCAAGCGCTCTCGGAGAGGGCTTCGTGCTGCAGGCCAACTTTCGGCATTCCTTATTTGATGCGCCATCGAATCTGGCGCAGTGGGTGGGCCAGGCATTCGTTCAGTTCGACCGGGTAGACCTTGCAGCACTTTTTGAGTTTGTTCATCTGCCTGCGGATGCGCCGCTGACCGTCAAGGCAGGGCAGGGCGCCCTTCGGGCCTGGTTCGCGCTCGATCGATCCTCACTCGAAGATTTAACCGCTGATCTCGACCTGACGGATGCCGCGCTGCGCTGGGGAAAGTCACGTGACACGCTGACGCTGCAGCGACTCACAGGCCGAGTCGAAACTGCGATCTCATCAAGTCGGCAGGTCGTGCGCCTAAAAGATCTGCAGCTTCAGTCCAAGCAGCTCGACGCCCCGTTGGCGATTCCAAGTGCGCAGCTGGTTGTTCGTCAGTCCAACAATGGCCAAGACTCTGAGACCGATCTCTCTGCTGCTGTGATCGACCTTGGATCTGCCATGTGGCTTGCCGAACACCTGCCTTTGCCTGCTGACTGGCGGCGTCAGCTGAACGCGCTCTCGCCCAAAGGACGGCTGAACAATCTGGTGCTGAAATGGCGAGAGACGCCCGACCTCACGACTGGATTTGAATTGGAATCGGGTTTCGTTGGATTGGCACTTGCGGAAGGGGCAATGCGCCCAGGGTTCACGTCTCTGTCGGGCCGCGTGAAGGCGAAAGAAGACGGCGGTGAGCTCACCCTTGCCGGAGAAACGGGAAAGCTGATTTTTCCGAAAGTGTTTGCAGACCCGAATCTGTCCTTTGATCGACTCGATGGTCAGCTGACATGGACATCTAAAAACGTACTCGCGGCCGATCAGACATCAACTCGACCCGAAGTCTCTGTTCAGATTAAAAAGTTGTCGGTATCGAATCCTGATATTGCGCTGGAGTTGTCCGGGGCAGTGCGCTGGCCCGGGGATGGTCTTGGCGATGTTGACCTAAACGGGAAGGTCACGCGCGCTGATATTCGACAGGTCTATCGCTATGTCCCGCTGTCGACTAGTGCAGACACACGTCAGTGGCTCAGAGACTCTTTGTTGTCTGCGTCATCGACCACAGCAACCTTTGTGCTGTCGGGACCTTTGGCAGCATTTCCATTTCGCGATCCGTCTCAAGGCCGCTTTCTGGTGACTGCTGAAACCAGTGGCGCGAGTATGCGCCCAGCACCAGGATGGCCTGTCATATCGGCCCTTCAGTCCACGGTTCAGTTTGATCGACAGGTATTTCGCCTGACCGCGTTCCGGGGCAAGATGGGGGAGATGTCGCTGGGAGAGACCAAGGCCACGATCGCGGATTTGGAATCGAGCCGGCCGATCCTTGAAGTGGATGGTCCTCTGACGGGAGACGTGCAGCAATTGATTGATCTGGTCAACCGATCTCCTGTTCAGGCGTCGCTTGGCGGATTAACTACGGAAGCAAAAGGTAAGGGTGCCGCAAACCTGTCCTTGGGTCTGCGAATCGACCTGAACAATACAGATCGGTCTACTGTTGCCGGTCGTCTGACATTAGCAAAGGGCACGCTGCGACTCACGCAAGAACTTCCTGACGTGGCCGTGAATGCAGGAGAGTTCCAGTTCACGCAAGACGGTCTTCAGAAGGCGTCTCTGCAGGGCCAGGCCCTTGGCGGACCTCTGCGACTGACAAGTCGTCCGCCCACAACGCCTGGGCAGACTTTGTTAGCGATTGATGGGCAGGTCTCATCGAGTGGGCTTCAGCTCTGGCTCGACCAGACGATGGGCATGTCATTTAAGGACGCCATGTCAGGAAGCGCAGGCTATCAGCTGGCAATCGAGAGTCTGCGGGGTGTCACCCAGGCGCGACTGCGTACGAATCTGGTTGGACTCGGGCTGGATGCGTTCGGTCCGCTGAAGAAAAGAGCGCGTGACGACTGGGCCCTTCGCGTTGACTTCCTGCAGAGCGAACGTCAGGCCAGTGGACTGCGTCAGCAGACGTGGACGATTGCCAGTAATCAAGAAAAAGTGAACGCCCGGATTGTTCGTTCACCCTTGAATGCAAAGGAGTCTGCGTTTGATATCACCGCCCGAGATATTGCGGGCCAGTTACGGTGGCGACCCGGAGAATCGAAGGCACGCGATGGAAAGTCGCTGAAAGGCCACGGGCTTCTCTCAGCGAAACTCTCGCGACTGTGGCTCGAGACGCCTGAGCAGGACGACTCGCCGTCGACGGAGATGCAGACCAATGCCATCGCGCAGGACTGGCCGAATCTTGAACTTGTGATTGATGACTTCCGCGTTGGCGAACGCCAATGGGGAAAACTAGAACTTTCTGCCTCTCCCTCAACGGCCACACGAAGCTGGGAAGTCGAGCGGTTTAGTCTGGTGAATCCTGACGCTAGCCTGACCGGCCAAGGGCAATGGGCCATGCTCCCATCAGCGAAGGGGCAGCGCCGCTCAAGAACCGCATTAGATGTCGTGCTCGAACTAAACAACGGCGGTGCATTGCTCACCCGTTCAGGCTTTCCGAATGTTGTTCGCGACACCGCTGGAAAAATCACGGGGAAACTCAACTGGCCAGGATCCCCGCTTGAGTTTTCTGGTTCGGTGCTCAATGGCAACCTGGCATTAGATCTGCGCAGTGGACGATTCTTGAAGGCAGAGCCAGGGATTGCGCGTTTGATTGGCGTGTTGAATCTTCAGTCGTTGCCGAGCCGGATTAAGCTTGATTTTCGAGATGTCTTTTCAGAGGGGTTCACCTATGACCAGATTCGCGGTGATCTAACCTTCGCCAATGGGCTTGCGAGCACCCAGAACCTGCGCATCATTGGTGTCCAGGCGTCTGTCTTGCTCGAGGGATCTGCAGATATCAACCGTGAGACCCAGGACCTACGCGTTCTGGTACTGCCAGAGGTGAATGCGGGACTTGCGTCACTCGGCTACGCGGCCCTGGTGAATCCTGCTGTTGGTCTTGGCGCGTTTATTGCGCAGTTCATTCTGCGCAACCCCTTGCGTGAGCTCTTGTCGTATGAGTATCGCGTGACGGGCACCTGGAGTGATCCTGTTGTGCAGTCGGTGAAGCGTGAAATGCGTTCTGATATTCCGGAGATGAAGCCCCAGTGAAGTCCACACTTGTTGCCGCGGTTCAAATGGTGAGTACGCCTCGCGTTGAGGACAACCTTGATCGGATGGCCTATTGGGTCGAGCAGGCCGCGTCTCAGGGGGCGGAACTCGTCCTGCTCCCAGAATATTTCTGTCTGATGGGGGCAGAGCACGACAAGGTGCGACACCGAGAACCTTTTGGGCTTGGTCCTGCATCGCCCATTCAACGGGCGCTATCGGAAGTCGCTGCCCGTCACAAGATCTGGCTGGTGGGGGGCACCGTTCCTCTGGTGGCAGATACGCCGGATCGCGTGCGAAACACTGTACTGGTCTTTGATCCCCACGGAGAAGTTCAGGCGCGTTACGACAAGATTCACCTGTTCGCTTTTCAGAAAGGCAGTGAGTCTTACGATGAGGCCAAGACGATTGCGCCGGGCGCGCAGCCAGTGGCCTGTGAGACGCCAGCTGGTCGTACGGGGCTGTCGGTCTGCTATGACCTGCGTTTTCCGGAGCTCTACCGGGCACTCTTGCCACTGGATCTTATTTTGATGCCGGCAGCGTTTACCTACACCACCGGCAAGGCGCATTGGGAGCTCCTGCTTCGGGCCCGCGCCGTGGAGAACCAGTGTTACCTACTCGCCAGCGCCCAAGTCGGACTCCACGAGAACGGGCGCCGCACCTGGGGCCACAGCATGCTGGTCGACCCTTGGGGAGAAATCGTGTCCGAGCTTGCGGAAGGCGAAGGCCTGGTGATTGGCAAGGTTGATCAGGGTCGAATCGCGGAGATTCGCCTAAACTTACCCGCTCTTAGCCACCGCGTTATTGGTGAGACCTCTAACATCGAAAGACCCCTATGAAACCAGCTGATGCAGCGATTGCCTCTTTGTCCACGGCCCACGAGCTCTTGCTGACCCCTTATGGCCTTCATGAGCGTCATCTGCATCAGGCCTTGGGCGACATCTTCTCGCATCGCGTGGACTATGCTGATTTGTATTTCCAGTACACGCGATCCGAGGCCTGGAGCCTTGATGAGGGGATCGTCAAAAGTGGCAGCTTCTCGATTGACCAGGGTGTTGGTGTCCGCGCTGTCAGCGGAGAAAAGACTGCTTTTGCATACTCTGATGTGCTCAGTCCCGAGGCGCTACACGAGGCGGCGGTGACCACGCGTGCAATTGCGCGTGCTGGGCGGTCCGCAAAGACAGCGGTGAGCAAACGCCCTGCATTGGCTGTGCCGCCAAAGATCCTTTACGGCGATCAGGATCCGCTTGCTGCCCTGACGGCGCAGGAAAAAGTCGATCTTCTTGGGCGCGTCGAGACGATGGCCCGTAAAAAAGATCCACGCATTATTCAGGTAATGGCGTCGCTCGCAGGCGAATACGATGTGGTCATGGTGTTACGAAGCGATGGCGTGATGGCCGCAGACATTCGTCCGTTGGTCCGACTGTCGGTGACGGTGATCGCTGAGCACAAAGGCCGACGCGAGCAGGGGTCGAGCGGTGGCGGCGGTCGGCAGAACCTGAAAATGTTCAATGACACGTTGATTGCCCACTATGTGGACGAGGCAGTGCGTCAGGCGCTGATCAATCTTGAATCGCGTCCCGCGCCTGCAGGCACGATGCCGGTGGTACTTGGTCCTGGATGGCCCGGCGTGCTCCTGCACGAGGCGGTCGGCCACGGACTTGAGGGCGACTTCAATCGCAAAGGCTCTTCTGCATTCTCTGGCCGCATTGGTCAGCAGGTGGCTGCCAAGGGCGTGACGGTTGTCGACGACGGAACGCTGATCGATCGCCGTGGGTCTCTCAATGTCGATGACGAGGGTCAACCCACCCAGTGCAATGTCCTGATTGAAGACGGCATTCTTCGCGGCTATATCCAGGATTCGCTGAATGCACGACTGATGAAGGTGAAGCCGACGGGTAATGGACGGCGCGAGTCGTATGCACACCTGCCCATGCCACGGATGACCAATACCTACATGTTGGCGGGTCGTGATGACCCGAAGGAGATTGTTGCCTCCTTGGATCGTGGCTTATATGCCGTCAACTTTGGCGGGGGGCAGGTCGACATTACGAGCGGCAAGTTTGTTTTTTCGGCATCCGAGGGCTACTGGGTTGAGAACGGCAAGATCCAGTACCCGGTCAAGGGCGCCACGATTATTGGCAATGGCCCTGACGCACTCACACGGGTCACGATGGTGGGGAATGACCTTGCGCTAGATGACGGGGTGGGTACCTGCGGCAAGGAAGGCCAGAGCGTTCCTGTCGGCGTGGGACAGCCGACACTGCGTATCGAGGCGCTGACGGTAGGCGGTACCGGCTAAAATAGCCGGATATGAACACACCCCTGCACACCAAACCCCTCTCTAAAACGGATGACCTACGGGTCCGCGAGATCCGGGAACTGGCGCCGCCGGTTCACCTGATCCGCGAGTTTCCAATCTCACCCCGCGCAGAAGAGCTGGTCTCTGGCACACGTCAGGCCATTCATCGGATTCTTCACGGCATGGATGATCGCTTGTTGGTGATCATTGGCCCCTGTTCTATCCATGACCCCGCTGCGGCAATCGAGTATGCGAATCGACTTGCGAAAGAGCGTGCGCGGCTCTCGATGGATCTCGAGATTGTCATGCGGGTCTATTTCGAAAAGCCGCGGACGACGGTGGGCTGGAAAGGTCTGATTAACGATCCGCGACTCGACAACACCTACGATATCAATCTTGGTCTGCGAACAGCGCGCAAACTTCTTCTTGAGATTAACGATTTGGGGCTGCCGGCTGGCACCGAGTTTCTCGACATGATCTCGCCGCAGTATGTGGCAGACCTTGTCTCGTGGGGAGCGATTGGGGCGCGGACGACTGAGTCACAGGTTCACCGTGAGCTTGCCTCGGGACTATCTTGTCCTGTGGGATTTAAAAACGGAACCGATGGCAACCTTCGTATTGCACTCGACGCGATTAAGGCGGCAGCGCATCCTCATTCGTTCCTGTCGGTCACGAAAGGCGGCGTCTCGGCGATTGTGTCAACGGGCGGTAATGAAGACTGTCACGTGATTCTTCGTGGCGGCAAGACCCCCAACTTTGATGCGGCAAGTGTTGATGAGGCCTGCAAAGAATCTTCTGCCGCCAACATCGCCTGCCGTCTCATGATCGACATGAGCCACGCCAACAGCAGCAAGAAACCGGAAAATCAATTGCCCGTTTCTGAAAACATTGGGGACCAAGTAGCTGGCGGAGACTCCAGGATCTTTGGTGTGATGGTCGAAAGCCATCTTGTTGGGGGCCGTCAGGATCTGGTCCCGGGTAAGCCACTCACCTATGGTCAGAGCATTACCGACGGCTGTATCGACTGGGAAGGTAGCCTGAAGATTCTTGAAAACCTGGCGCAGGCGGTACGCCAACGCCGACTCAAGGTTGCTGGAACACCGAACAGCTAGTTCGGCGTGTTGATCCGATCAGGCGGGACCATGACGGTCCCGCCGCCACAAGACATCTTCTCCAGGCCCGCCTGTTTCTGTGCTGCGATTTAAGACGCGCGCGATGATGAATAAAAAATCTGAGCAGCGATTCAGATAATGGCCAAGGCTATCGCGAACCGAATCTGTCGCCTTTAGTTCCAGCAGGCTTCTCTCAGCGCGACGCGCAACCGTTCGACAGACGTGGGCTAGTGCCGAGGCACGACATCCTCCAGGCAGAATAAATTCCGACAGACGCGGTAATGGATCGTTGAGCGCTGCGATCGCCTGATCCAGCATCTGCGTGCTCTCTGCGCGCAGCAGTTCTAAGCCGGGGGTCGAGAGCTCTCCGCCAAGGTCGAACAGGTCATGTTGGACCTCAATCAGTAGATGACGAATTGGGTCAGGCAGGGGTTCGGCTAACAGGACCCCAAGCGCGCTGTTGAGCTCATCCACGTCGCCAAGCGCATGGATTCGCAGGTCTGACTTGGCGACGCGTGTCCCGTCCCCAAGACCTGTCGTGCCGTCGTCACCGGTTCGGGTTGTGATGGTTGAAAGTCGGTTGGCCATAAGGGTTTAACAGAGTGATCGTCAATTATGCGGGATGAATCCTCTAGAATCTGTCCATTCTTTGTCGGCTCAGGCCCACCTCGTTTACAAGACAAGTTTCTATGAATGCTCCGCGTGAACTGACCCTTGGCGAACTTCGTTTTGCAGATTTCACGCAGCCGATGGACCCCTCTCGCAGAGCGGCCGTCATTGAGGCGTTAGGGCGTGTGCTGCCTGCCGAAAACATCCTGAGCTCGCCGGAGGCATTAAAGCCGTATGAGTGCGACGGCCTTGCGGGTTATCGTCAAGTCCCCGCAGTGGTCGTCTTGCCCACCCAAGAGCATGAAGTGGTTGCGATTCTCAAAATTGCTCATGCCCATGATGTTCCTGTTGTTGCCCGAGGGGCGGGAACAGGACTCTCGGGGGGAGCAACGCCGCATCGCGGGGGTATCGTGCTCTCGCTGGCACGATTTAATCGGATCCTCTCGATTGATCCGATCGCGCGGATTGCACGGGTCCAACCCGGTGTTCGAAATGCTGCGATTTCCGAGGCTGCCACACCGTATCAGTTGTACTACGCGCCAGACCCGTCATCTCAGATCGCCTGCTCCATTGGGGGTAACGTCGCCGAGAACTCAGGTGGCGTCCATTGCCTGAAATATGGGCTGACGGTGCATAACGTGCTTCGCGTTCGCGGCATCACCATTGAAGGCGAGACGCTCGAGCTCGGCTCCGAGGCACTCGATGCTCCTGGGTTTGATCTGCTCTCGGTGTTGATTGGTTCAGAAGGCATGTTGGCGGTAGTCACCGAGATCACTGTCAAACTGGTGCCCAAGCCACAGCTTGCAAAGGTCATCATGGCCTCGTTTGATGACGTTGAGAAATCTGGTCACGCGGTCGCCGATCTGATTGCGGCAGGTATCATTCCCGCGGGTCTTGAGATGATGGACCAGAAGACTACGCGTGCCGTTGAAGAGTTTGTTCATGCAGGATATGACCTGAATGCAGCAGCGATTCTCTTGTGTGAATCCGATGGCACCCCAGAAGAAGTCGCTGAAGAGATTGAGCGGATGAAGACAGTGTTATCTCAAAGCGGTGCGACGGACCTTCGGGTCTCGCAGACTGAAGAGGAGCGGCTGCGGTTCTGGTCCGGCCGTAAGAATGCCTTTCCCGCAGCGGGCCGGGTTGCGGCGGATTACTACTGCATGGATGGCACTATCCCGCGACGTCGCCTGGGCGAGATGCTCAAGGCGATCGCTGAGATGGAAAAGAAATACGACCTTGGCTGTATGAACGTGTTTCATGCCGGAGATGGCAACCTTCATCCTTTGATTCTGTTTGATGCCGCAAACCCAGGAGAATTCCACCGCGCCGAGTTATTTGGTGCAGAGATTCTGGAGCGATGCGTCGAGTTCGGCGGCACCGTCACGGGGGAGCATGGTGTTGGGATTGAAAAAATCAACAGCATGTGTGTTCAGTTCTCTCCAGAGGAGCGCATGAGTTTCTTTGCTGTGAAGCGCGCCTTTGACCCGGTGGGGCTGCTCAATCCCGGCAAGGCAATTCCAACCCTGACGCGATGCGCGGAGTACGGCAAGATGCATGTGCATCGAGGGGCCTTGAAGTTCCCAGAGCTTCCTCGGTTCTAGCCCTGTCATGACGACTGTCTCTTCTACGCCTTCGACGACGGACTGGCTTGCCCACGCAGCCGCTCTCATTCGTCAGGCGAATGCGCAGTCGCGGCCCCTCGAAATTACGGGCTCTGGCAGCAAAGCCTTTTACGGCCACCCCGTGCAGGCAGACCAGTCGCTATCGACGCTTGCCTATGCGGGGATCGTGGACTATGACCCCACGGAACTCGTGGTGGTGGCCCGCTCAGGAACACTTATTCAAGACCTTGAGTCGGTGCTGGCCGGGGCCCATCAGATGCTCGCCTTTGAGCCGCCGCGATTTGGGGGGAAGGGAACGGTGGGCGGCATGATGGCCACAGGCCTTTCCGGTCCGCGACGAATGACCGCAGGCGCCGCAAAAGATTTTGTACTCGGAATGACGGTCTTAGATAGTCTCGCTACCCCGATGCGCTATGGCGGAACGGTGATGAAGAATGTCGCGGGCTACGATCTTTCGCGACTTCACACAGGCGCCCTGGGGACCCTTGGGCTGATTGTGGATGTCTCGCTCAAAGTGCTGCCGATGCCACCCGCAGAAGAGACGATTTGTTTTTCGGTGAGCGCTGAAGAGTCCATTCAACGGACAAATGCCTGGCTGGGTCAGCCGCTGCCAATCTCGGCCACCAGTTGGGCCAATGGACGCTTGGCCGTTCGGCTCTCGGGTGCTTTTGCCGCGGTGACCTCTGCCCGGGAGAAGCTCGGCGGGGAACGGATGGCAGCGGATCAGGCTGCTAATTTCTGGGCATCGCTGCGCGACCAGCGTGACGATTTTTTTCAGGTCACACCGGCATCTCCTGCGACACTTTGGAGAGTTGCGCTGCCCTCAGTAACACCGCATCTTGCCGGACTTGGTGAGCATCAGTGGATCGAGTGGGCGGGCGCCTGTCGCTGGGTGCGGACGGATCTTCCCGCAGCAGAGATTCGACAAATGGTCCAGGCCCACGGCGGGCATGCCACGTTATTTCGCCCCGGCTTTGACGGTCGGCAACGGACCGATAGCGTATTTACGGCATTGTCGACATCGATTCACAACATTCACCAGCGGGTGAAGCACGAGCTGGATCCGAATCGCATTTTCAATCCTGGCCGCCTCTACGCCGATCTCTAACCTGCGCATGATGACTTCGCAATTCCACTGACCGTATGGAAACTAGACTCGCCCCAGAATTTGCAGGAACTGTGCAGGGCCAGCAGGCTCAGGAGATTCTGCGTAAGTGCGTCCACTGCGGATTCTGCACGGCGACCTGTCCGACCTATCAGATTCTTGGCGATGAACGCGATGGACCTCGCGGTCGGATCTATATGATCAAGCAGATGGTCGAGGGCGAGGCGGTCACGCGTGAGACGCAGCAGCATCTTGATCGCTGTCTCACCTGCCGCAACTGTGAGACGACCTGTCCATCTGGGGTGGACTATGGACGGCTCGTGGATATCGGTCGTGAACTGATTGAGACACGCGTGACACGTCCGGCTGGAGAACGGCTGACACGACATCTGCTCAAAACAGGATTAACGTCTCGCTGGTTTGTGCCTGCCATGCGGATGGGTCAGAGCGTACGGGGACTTCTTCCTGCGGCACTGAAAGCAAAAGTGCCCGCTTATCGTGACCCTGGTGTGATTCCGACGCGCAGTCACACGCGACGCGTCATTTTGCTAAAGGGGTGTGTGCAGCCTGCGATGCTGCCAGGGATTGATGCGGCCACGCGTCGTCTGCTGGACCACCTGGAGATTCAGTCCATGGTGGTAGAAGGCTCAGGCTGTTGTGGTGCGATTAAGCATCACTTGGCGGACACTGCCGGGGGTCTTGAAGATGCACGTCGCAACATCGATGCCTGGTGGCCGTTGATCTCGGCGGGCGAGGTCGAGGCAATCGTGGTGAATGCCAGTGGCTGCGGTGTGATGGTGAAAGACTATGGCCATCACTTTGCAGACGATCCTGCTTATGCAGAGAAAGCCGCTCGGGTCAGCCGCCTGACCAAAGACCCGATTGAGTTTCTGGAGTCACTGATCCCGGCTTTGTCCGAGAAGATGGGAGAGCGAAAGCAGCAGGCGGGATCGACAGTAAAAACGCAATGGTCATCATCGCTTGCGGGTGTTGACCGTGTAGCGTTTCATCCGCCTTGCACGCTACAGCATGGCTTAAAAATTCGAGGCGCTGTTGAGAAGCTCTTGACCACACTTGGCGCGACGTTAGTGCCCGTGGCAGACAGCCATCTCTGCTGCGGATCGGCAGGCACTTATTCAGTGTTACAGCCGACGCTGTCGCAGACTCTGAAGGTGCGCAAACTTGCAGCGCTTGAGCAGCAGGCCCCGCAGGTGATTTTGTCCGCAAATGTCGGCTGTATCACGCACCTGCAGTCGGGCACTGAGACGCCTGTTGCCCATTGGGTGGAGTGGGTTGAGGCGCGTCTCTCGTAAGCGCCGTTGTTTGCTGGCGTTATGAAGCGGGTGTAATCGAGCCGAGAATGCGTGGGCCGAGCGCGCCTGTGACCTCAGGGCAGTTGCCCGGAAGACCAGAGATGGTCTGATAGGCCAGCCAGGCAAACGCACTCGCTTCGATCACCTGCGGATCCCATCCAAGACTAGTCGTGGACTCGACACGTATTGTGCGATGAAGTTTCTCTGAGAGTCGGGATCCTAACGCCTGCATGAGCGTTTGATTCTGTGCGCCTCCCCCACAGACCGCGACCCTTGACAGTGCGCTATGGGAATCCCCTTGGAGAATATCGTGTTGTTCCTGGTCGGCAATGGATTGTGCGATGGACTCTGCAGTGAGTGCGAGTAGCGTCGCCTGGATATCCTCTTCGGCGATCGACTCGGTCTGTGCGAGATGTCGGTCTAGCCAGTGCGCTGAGAAGAGATCTCGGCCGGTGCTCTTCGGAGGCTGCTTAGCGAAAAAGGGATCTGCCAGCAGGGCTGCCAATAGCGGCATGTGACATCGTCCCGTCGCTGCCCAGCTGCCGTTGCGATCAAAGGGCGCATTGCGATGTCGCAGGGTCCACAGATCCATCAGGCAGTTTCCTGGTCCGGTATCAAAGCCTGTGAGCGGGCTACCGAGCCAGGTCAGGTTTGCAATTCCACCGATATTGACCACCGCTGTCAGATCTTGGTGCTGACCAAAGATGGCCCGATGAAATGCGGGGACAAGGGGCGCGCCTTGTCCTTGGGCTGCAATGTCCCGGCTTCGAAAATCAGAGACCACACGAATGCCAGTCGTCTCCGCGATGCGAGCTGGTGCGTTGAGCTGGATCGTGTAGCCCAGATCAGGACGGTGTCGGACCGTCTGCCCGTGGACACCGATGGCGCTGATATCTTTGGGGTTAAGCCCAGCCTGGGTCACAGTCTCAAGGACGGCGCGGCTCACGGCATCGGCAAGATGATTGGCCGCAAGCGCCTGTCGATGCAGCTCATCGTCTCCTGGCTGTTGAAGCGACATGAGCATCGTGACCAGGTCGCGATCGAGTGGACGGGAACCGAAGTGGTCAAGCGTCATGATGGCCTCGACATGACCCAGGGTGACACTGCACCCGATCGACACAATTGCGACATCAATAGCATCCATGCTGGTGCCGGTCATGACACCAGCAACGCGGACCAGTCCCGAGGGCCGAATTGCGTTCGGCATCACTGTGCTTTTGCGGTGTTCACGTTATCGAGAAGCGATAACCGTGCGCGAAGATCTGCTGCGACCACTTGGAACTGCGTGAGCACCTGGCCTTGAAGTGCAGGGACCTGTGGGTTCTCTGCAAGAATGCGACTCGGGTCCATGTGTCGTCCATTTACGCGGAACTCGTAATGCAGGTGCGGCCCTGTTGCCCAGCCCGTGGTGCCGACAAAGCCAATCACCTCACCCATCTGAACAGACTTACCCCGGGCTAGATTGGGGGCATAGCCACTGAGGTGGGCATAGAGCGTGGTGTAGCGCTCGTTGTGTTTGATCTCGACCGTGTTGCCATATCCAGTGCTCCAGCCTTTGGAGATCACAACCCCATCGGCCACAGAACGAACCGGTGTGCCAAGGGGTGCAGCGTAGTCCACGCCCCGGTGGGCGCGCGGGTCTCCGAAGAGTGGGTGCAGCCGATAGCTGGTGAAGCCGGATGACATTCGGGTGTAACGCAAGGGTGCTGCGAGAAAGCCGCGTTTTACGGAGCGCCCCTGGGCATCGTAGTAGTTCCCTTTTTTGGTGGTGGGATTCTCAAAATAGAGCGCCTCGTAGGTCTTGTTCTCTTCGGCTTCAAATCGCACCGCCAGCAGTTTGTAAGCGCCGATGTCCTTGCCGCCAACGAGCTGGTTTTCATAGATCACCCGAACAATATCGCCTTCGCCGACCTGACGTCGAAAGTCGAGATCTGATTCAAAGAGCGTGACGACTTGTTCGGTAATGGCATCGGGCACCCCGGCTTCGTCCATCGCACCGAAGAACGACCGGCCCACTTGAACCGATCGATGCTCGACGCGAATCTCGGATCCAAGCCGTGCCGTTCGCGTTATAAACTGATTTTCTCCAGTCCTCTCGACGATCCAAGCGTCTAATTTATTCAGGAGTTGCAGTCGAAGCAGCCTGCCTTGCAGGTCGGTCCGGACCAGCGCGGTCTGACCCACGTTGCCACGAAGGACCGCCAGCGTCCGGTTATCGCGCCGCAGATACTGTCGCGCGGCAGGATCATCAATCCCCAGACGCTCAAACAGGGTATCGATCGAGTCGTTGCGGCGAACCTCATCTTCGCGGGTCAGTTCCAGCCCGTGTGCGGCCAGGGCCGAGGCCTGTTCGGCAAGCCCTTTGGGGGTGAGCTCCACGGCGACTTGGGCGGCCAGCACCTTAGATTCGGCCTCCGAGACGCCTGAGACCCCCAGGGCCGTGATGATGGCCATGATCAGTCCGAGCGCTGCGGGACCGATTGTCCACAGGCGTTCAGGGCGTGACAGGAATGAGGGCAGCATAAGGGCTAAAATTCTAGCCTCTTATTCCCCTCAATCTGTGAGAACCCTCCTTTGAGCACCCCCTTGTCGTCTTCTGTCCCCCCCATTGAGACGCCCGTCTCGGACGCCGTTCGTGCGGCGATGGAAACTGTCCGTCGGGGCTGCGATGAGCTTTTGGTGGAACAAGAATTTCTGGCCAAGCTTGTGGCCTCTGAGAAGTCGGGTCAACCGTTGCGGGTGAAGCTTGGCTTAGACCCAACTGCGCCAGATCTTCATTTTGGACACACCGTGGTGCTCAACAAGTTGCGGCAGTTGCAGGATCTTGGCCACACCGTCATTTTTCTGATCGGTGATTTCACTGCCTTGATTGGTGATCCGACGGGTCGTAATGCCACGCGCCCGCCCCTGACGGCAGAAGAGATTGCGGTAAATGCGCAGACCTATTTCAATCAGGCGGCGCTGGTTTTAGACCCAAGCAAGACTGAGATTCGCAAGAATTCAGAATGGTGTGATGCACTTGGCGCGCGCGGCATGATCCAGCTTTCGGCGCGTTATACCGTCGCCCGCATGCTTGAGCGTGATGACTTCACCAAGCGTTATAAATCAGGGATTCCTATTTCAGTGCATGAGTTTCTCTATCCCTTGGTGCAGGGCTATGACTCGGTTGCGCTGAAAGCAGACCTTGAGCTTGGGGGAACGGATCAGAAGTTCAACCTATTAATGGGCCGTGAGCTTCAGCGTGAATACGGACAGTCTCCCCAGTGCATTCTGACCATGCCCCTGCTCGAGGGTCTGGACGGGGTGGAGAAGATGTCAAAGAGTAAAGGCAATTACATCGGCATCTCTGAAAAGCCCGGCGAGATGTTTGGCAAGATCATGTCGATCTCAGACACGCTGATGTGGCGTTACTTTGAGCTCTTATCGTTTCGCCCCATGTCCCAGATTGACGCCCTGAAAGCGGAAGTCGCCGCAGGCCGAAATCCTCGTGACGTCAAAGTGGATCTTGGTCTTGAACTGGTGACGCGTTTTCACTCGGCTGCTGCCGCCCAGAGTGCATTCGAGGATTTTGAGGCGCGATTCAAACAAGGCGCGATGCCCGAAGAGATGCCAGAGGTACACCTGTCAGGGGCGCCGATGGGAATTATCGCGGCGCTAAAACAGTCCGGTCTCGCCCCATCGTCGGCCGAGGCGATTCGAAACATTGAGCAGGGGGGTGTCCGGATTGATGGCGAGAAGGTGGCCGATCGCAACCTCTCGCTCAGCGCCGGGGGCTACGTTCTGCAGGTCGGGAAACGTAAGTTTGCGAGGGTAACGCTGTCATGAGCCAGACACTACACAAGCAGGTCACCCGGATGGGGCTGATTGCGGTAATTGCGGTCTACCTTTTGATTCTGGTCGGCGGCACTGTACGCGCGACAGGTGCGGGGATGGGCTGCCCGGACTGGCCGTTATGTTTTGGCCAATGGATTCCTCCGACCGATGAATCGCAGCTGCCGGCGAACTGGCGGGAGATCTATGCAGACCGTGGCTATGACACCGCACCGTTTGATGCCACGAAAACCTGGATTGAATACGTCAACCGATTGATTGGTGCCTCGATTGGTCTTCTCATCATCGGGTTTGTTGCGACCACATGGCGGTTCCGTCGGATTGACCCGCCGGTGTTCTGGGCTGCGGTGTTGGCCTTACTGGCCGTGGCATTTAATGGCTGGCTCGGCTCACGCGTTGTGGCCTCAAACCTAAAGCCGGTGATGATCTCGCTTCACATGGCAGGCGCCTTTGTTGTGCAGATGGCCCTGATTTATGCAACGGTACGAGCGAGTCGTCATGTCTTCGCGCAAGCGATTCGAGGGGGTCTTCCTGACTGGTTCCGTAAGCTTCTCGTGGTCACCATGGCCGCCATGATTGTGCAGATCGTATTGGGACTTCAGATCCGAGAGAGCGTGGACTGGATTAGTCGGACTGCAACCGAGGCACAGCGCGACGACTGGATTCAGATGGTGCCGCAGATTTTCTATGTGCATCGGTCGTTCTCCTGGGTCATTTTGGGTCTTGCCCTGATTCTGATTACCAAGGTCTTCAAAAGCGATCTGCGTCGAACCACGGTGGGCGTGGCCGCCTGGGGACTTGTGGCGCTGATCGTCTTTGAGATGCTGCTGGGTGGCGCACTCAATCACCTGGGATTCCCCGCGATTGCCCAGCCGGTGCATCTTCTGGTGGCCCATCTGATTTTTGGACTGCTCTGGATGCAATGGTGTCTGCTGTCCGTCAGTCGTCTTCCCGATTTACAACTCGTAACCGCTTTCTCCTCATCGGATAGGAACTCTTATGTTTGATCGTCAAATCCCCCTGTCTCAGCATGACCCTGATGTCGCCGCTGCAATTGCTGCTGAAAACGTCCGTCAAGAGGCGCACATTGAGTTGATCGCTTCTGAGAACTATGCGAGTCCTGCCGTGATGGCAGCGCAGGGATCTCAGCTCACCAATAAATACGCTGAGGGTTATCCGGGCAAGCGTTACTACGGTGGCTGTGAGCACGTTGACGTCGTGGAGCAGCTGGCGATCGATCGGCTTAAGCAGCTCTATGGCGCCGAGGCTGCCAACGTACAGCCGCATTCCGGGGCGCAGGCAAACCAGGCGGTTTTTCTCGCCTTCTTGAAACCGGGCGACACCATCATGGGCCTGTCGCTTGCCGAAGGCGGTCACCTGACGCACGGGATGCCACTCAATATGTCTGGCAAGTGGTTCAACGTGGTGCCTTACGGCCTGAATGCGAAAGAAGAGATTGACTACGATCGAATGGAGGCGCTCGCCCGCGAGCACAAGCCCAAGCTCTTGATTGCCGGGGCGTCTGCCTATGCATTGAAAACAGACTGGGCCCGATTCGCGAAAGTCGCGAAAGAGATTGGCGCCATCTTCATGGTCGATATGGCGCATTACTCCGGATTGATTGCAGGGGGCGTCTATCCTAATCCTGTTCCTCATGCAGACGTGGTGACCTCAACGACGCATAAGAGTCTTCGCGGTCCTCGTGGCGGCATTATTCTGATGAAGTCCGAGCATGAAAAGGCGATTAACAGCGCAGTCTTCCCGGGACTTCAGGGTGGGCCGTTGATGCATGTGATCGCAGCAAAGGCCGTGGCCTTTGGCGAGGCGTTAAAACCTGAGTTCAAGGTCTACTCGCAGAAGATTCTCGATAACGCTCAGGCACTCTCGCAGGCCTTAGTCGCACGCGGTCTGCGGATCGTGTCGGGCCGCACGGAAAGCCACGTCATGTTGGTGGATCTTCGCGCAAAGAACATCACCGGCAAGGCTGCCGAGGCTGCGCTTGGTCATGCGCATATCACCGTGAATAAAAACGCAATTCCGAACGATCCGGAAAAGGCGATGGTGACCAGCGGGATTCGCCTTGGCACCCCCGCCTGTACGACGCGCGGTTTTGGCCCCCAAGAGATGACGCTGGTGGGCAACCTGATTGCTGATGTTCTTGAGGCGCCAGAAGATGCCACCGCGATTGCCAAGGTACGCAGTCAGGTGGAAGCCTTAACCGCAAAGTTCCCGGTCTACCGCTAACTGATCCGCGATGCGCTGCCCTGCCTGTGCCTCGGAGGATACTCAGGTCACTGAGACCCGGGTCTCTGAGGACGGCATTGAGATCCGTCGTCGTCGTCGGTGTCTGGCCTGTAATCGGCGCTTCAAAACGGTTGAGCGGGTAGAGCTGTCGCTCCCCTATGTGGTGAAGAAGAATGGGGCGCGTCTTGAGTTTGATGAGAAGCGACTCCGTGCAAGCTTCTTACTCGCGCTGCGTAAACGCCCTGTACCTGCAGAAATTGTGGAAGCAGCAGTCCGTCGCGTTGAGGAACAGCTCGCTGCAAGCGGTGAACGAGAGGTTTCGACGCAGCGAATTGGCGAGCTGGTCATGCACGAACTCAAGAAGCTCGACAAGGTGGCCTATATCCGGTTTGCCTCCGTCTATCGAAGCTTTCAGGACGTTGCAGAGTTTCAAGAGCTTGTTGCCGAAGTAAGCCCTAAATCGAGCCGAAAGAAGCGCTAGATGTTTAGTCGCGAAGACGCGCTTTTCATGCGCCAGGCGTTGACCCTGGCTGAGAAGGGGATCGATACCACCACGCCTAATCCGCGTGTCGGTTGTGTCTTGGTGAAAGACGGTCAGGTGGTGGCAACAGGCTGGCATGAGCGCGCGGGCGGGCCCCATGCTGAGCGAATGGCAATTGAGGCATGTGGCCGAGATCGTGCCGCGGGAACAACCGCTTACATCACGCTCGAACCCTGCAGTCATTTCGGACGCACACCACCGTGTGCCGACCTGTTGATTGAGGCGGGCATTGCCCGAGTCGTGGTCGCGATGCAGGACCCAAACCCGCAGGTCGCCGGTCGGGGACTGGCTCGACTCCGTGATGCGGGCATTGAGGTGCGCTGTGGACTCCTTGAGGACGAGGCGCGTGCCTTAAATGTCGGCTTCGTGAAGCGAATGACGACAGGCCTTCCCTGGGTCCGCGCCAAAATTGCTGCCTCACTGGATGGTCAGACAGCACTGGCCAACGGCGCGAGCCAATGGATTACGGATGAGACCGCCCGTAATGACGGCCATGTCTGGCGTGCCCGGGCCTGTGCGATCCTGACAGGAATCGGCACGGTGCGTCAGGACAACCCGCGACTGAATGTTCGGGCGATTCACACATCTCGCCAGCCGCTGCGAATCGTGATCGATCCGCGTTTTGAGGTGGACCTTGGTGCCGCTATTTTGTCAGGGGGCGCGACCCTACTTGCGGTGACCGCGGACCTTGAAAAGCCTGTCGTCTCTGACAAGGTACGCCAGTGCCAAGACCTTGGCGTGGAGGTGATCGCCGTGCCCGCTGTGCCGGGTTCTCATAAGGTCGATCTCTTGGCATTGATGCGACTGATGGGCGAGCGAGGCTGCAATGAGCTTCACCTGGAGGCAGGTGCAAAACTCACCGGTGCCATGATGCAGGCGGACTTGGTGGATGAGTGCCTTCTCTACCTAGCACCACTGTTTCTTGGGTCTGGGCTTCCCATGGCAGAGGGCATTGGTCCCTGGCAGGCCTTGGATCAGGTGCGACGCTGGCATTGGCAGGAGACCTGCATGATCGGTAATAGCCTTCGCGCGCGATTGGTCAAAGATTAGATCAAAGGGCTAGACTCCAGCTATGTTTACAGGAATCGTGCAAGGAATCGGACAGATTGTGTCGATTGCGCCCACCACCTGCAGCTGGGCTGCAGAAGGGGACCAGCAGGGACTGCGCCTGACCATTCAATTTGGCAGTCTTGTGTCGGATGATGTCGCGATAGGCGATTCCATTGCGGTGAACGGCGCCTGCATGACCGTGATCAGCCGAACTCAGGATAGTTTTGCAGTCGATGTCTCGATGGAGAGCCTCAGCAAGACGACGCGTCTTGATCGTCCAGGAAACGTGAACCTTGAAAAGGCGATGCGGGCGAGTGATCGGCTCGGCGGTCATCTGGTGTCGGGTCACGTGGATGGTCGTGCAACGGTGATCTTGCTTTCCTCTGTTGGAGAGTCGTGGCAGCTTCGCGCGGGAATTGATCGCGCCTTTGCGCCGTATGTCAGTCAGAAAGGGTCGGTTACCTTGGATGGTGTCAGTCTCACCGTTAACACGGTGACCGATACTGCTGGCGGTACTGAAATCACAGTCAATCTGATTCCACACACCTGGATGGCGACCACGCTGCATGAGCGCGCTGTCGGTGACAGTCTCAATCTCGAGGTGGACCAGCTTGCCAAACAAGTTGCCCGAATTCTTGAACGTCTTCATCAAGCCTAAGCCTTATGCCGAATCGTGTGTTGTCTGAGATCACTGAACTGATTGCCGAGATCCGAGCGGGTCGTATGGTTGTCCTGGTGGACGACGAAGACCGTGAAAATGAAGGTGATCTCGTCATGGCCGCCTCTGCGGTCACGCCCGATGCGATCAACTTCATGGCGAAACATGGCCGGGGCCTCATCTGCCTGACCCTCACAGAGTCGCGGTGTCGTCAGCTTCAGCTGCAGCCGATGGTGAATGACAACCAGTCACCACATCGCACCGCCTTCACGGTATCGATTGAGGCGGCCACGGGGGTGACCACAGGGATTAGTGCTGCGGACCGGGCTCGAACGGTCTCAGCGGCGGTTGCTCCAGATGCCAAGCCACAGGATCTGGTGCAGCCAGGCCACATCTTTCCGCTTCAGGCGCAGCCGGGCGGCGTGCTTGCGCGCGCTGGACATACAGAAGCAGGATGCGATCTTGCGCAGCTTGCCGGGCTTGAGCCTGCGGCAGTGATCTGTGAGATTCTGAAAGACGACGGATCGATGGCGCGACTACCGGACCTGGTCAGCTTCGCTCAGACACACGGTCTTAAGATTGGCACGATCGCTGATCTGATTAAGTATCGAAGCGCAAATGAAAGCCTGGTCACGCGTGTCACCACGCGTCCGATACAGACCGCCTTTGGTGCGTTCACACTGTATGTCTACGAAGACCGCGCTGCCCATCAGCCACACTTGGCGTTGGTCAAGGGATCGCCTAGCGCCGATCGGGAGTGTCTGGTGCGTGTCCACGAGCCTTTTACAGTTCTGGATGCGATTGATTCTGAAAGCCTTAGCCACAGCTGGAGTCTTGCCCAGGCGCTCGAGGCTGTTTCTCGACATGGCGAGGGCGTGGTGGTCTTATTAAACTGTGCGCCCGGCGCAGAAGTCTTGTTTGCCAAGATCACGCGGTCTGCTGCACCGATGGCCGGAACGGGCGCCGCGAGTCATCAACTGCGCAATTACGGATTGGGTGCTGCGATCTTGCGAGACGTCGGTGTCGGCAAGATGTTGGTATTGTCTCAGCCAAGGAAGATGCCGAGCATGATGGGATTTGGACTCGAGGTAACAGGCTATAGAGCCGGAGAACACGATGAATGAGATGAAGATTGATCTAGAGGGGGAAGGACTGCGCATTGCGATTGTCCAGGCGCGCTTTAATGAAGCGGTTGGTCAGGCGCAGCGTACCGCCTGTGTGCATGAGCTGCTCCAGCTTGGCGTCGATTCAAAAGATATTTTTGTCTGCACGGTTCCTGGTGCGCTTGAGATTCCATTGACCTTGTCGCAGCTGGCAGAGACGGGGCGTTTTGACGCCTTGATTGCGTTAGGGGCTGTGATCCGCGGCGAGACCTATCACTTTGAAATTGTCTCGAATGAATCGGCTGCGGGGATCTCTCGTGTGGCGTCCGAGTTTCATATCCCGGTGGCCAATGGCGTGCTGACCACGGAAAACGATGAACAGGCCATGGTGCGTGCGGCGGAAAAGGGGGCGGACTGTGCCCGAGTGGCTGTTGAGATGGCCAACCTGTTGTTTGCCATTGATGATCAGTTGAGCGCCGATGATGAATAAGCCTGAGGCCGGCGCGACGTCGACAGGGCGTCCTGACCGCGTCGCCCGAGGGACGCGCCGCGCCTCGCGAAGCCTCGCGGTGCAGGGCATCTATCAGTGGCTCGTCTCGGCCGAAGATGCCGGTGCGATTGATGCCTTCCTGCGCGAGCAGGAGGCCTATCAGCGTTGCGACCAGGACTACTTCAATGTCTGTCTGCACGGGGTGTTGCGGGACGCGGAGACGTTACGCCAGCGATTCGGGGGTCAGCTCGACCGACCGCTTGCAGAGCTGTCGCCCGTTGAACATGCAATTCTTTTACTGGCCACATTTGAGTTTCTTCATTCGCCTGAAGTGCCTTACCGCGTTGTGATTAACGAGGCAGTCGAGCTCGGCAAATCGTTTGGCGGTACTGACGGCCACAAATACATCAATGGCGTGCTCGATAAGCTCGCCGGTGAACTACGACCGCATGGCTAGCCTTGGTGAATTTGATTTCATCGGGCAGTTTCTAAAGTCTCAGGCTGCGCAAGGCCAGCCTTTTTTCGATTCGCCATTGGCCCTTGGCATAGGAGACGATGCGGCGCTGATTCCTCCCTTGCCTGCAGGGGAGCAGTTCGTGGTAGCCACCGATATGTTGGTCGAAGGTCGCCACTATCGCGCTGATGTCGATCCGGCGTCGCTCGGACATAAGGTGCTTGCTGTCAATCTATCGGATCTTGCTGCGATGGGCGCTCGGCCTGTGGCCTTTACGCTGGCCGCAGCCCTGCGATCGATCGATCAGCGATGGCTTCGTCTGTTTCTGACGGGTCTTTTTGACCTTGCAAGATCGACCCAGTGTCCGTTGATTGGCGGAGACACCGTGGGGGTGTTATCAGACGCCCCTCAGAGTTTTTCAGTCACTGTCTTGGGTGCTGTTCCACAAGGAAAGGCATTGCTACGCAGCGGTGCAAGGCCCGGGGATGAGCTCTGGGTATCTGGAAGTCTTGGGGATGCGGCGTATGCGGTGTCGCGCTGGGTTGCTGATCCGAAATTAGACTGGCCTTCGCCGCGGCTTGCGCTTGGGCAACGCCTACAAGGCCTTGCATCGGCCGCCATCGATATCTCTGATGGACTGAGTGCAGAGGTCCGACATTTGTTAGAAGAATCTGGGTCTCATCGTTCGGTGGCGATCTCGGCAACGATCGACTGGCAGACGCTTCCTTTAGGCCCCAGTCTGCGTCTGGCCTTGCAGTCTCAGTCCATTTCGGACGATCGCGCGCGCGTTTTTGCGGCAACGGGTGGCGACGAATATGAACTGCTCTTTGCAGCCCCCGTGTCGGCGCGTGACAAGGTTGGGGAGATTGGGGCGTCCTTAGGCCTGCCGCTGACGCGGATCGGGAGTCTGGCTGCTACGCCGGCCAGTCCATGTGGAATTTTTTGGCGCGATGACCAGGGCCAGCCGATTCCTGCGGAACTTGCATCAGAATGCGGCCAAGGGGGCTTTGATCACTTCAAGTCATGACCACAGCGAGTCCGCAGACCATTTTGTTTCGACATCCCGCACACCTGTTGTCACTGGGACTTGGGAGCGGGCTTTCGCCTGTCGCACCCGGGACGGTGGCGACGCTGTGGGCCTGGGTCATCTTTCTGATGTTGGACCCTTTGATGACGGATGTGGCTTGGGCTGTGCTTCTCGTTGTGGGGCTTGTTGTGGGGGCAAGGGCCTGTACGGTCACGGGGCGCGCCCTCGGGCAGATCGACAGTGGCGCCATGGTCTGGGACGAGATTCTTGCCTTCTGGCTGGTGCTCTGGATCCTTCCGCGCGCATCAGACCCTGCAGGATTTCTCACCCTGGGCCCGGTGCCGGAGTGGCTGCTTCAGCTGGCGGCCTTTGGCCTCTTTCGATTTTTCGACATCGTAAAGCCCCCACCGATTCGAACCATTGACCGGCTCAGCCGCGATGGCTGGGGAGTAATGTGGGATGACCTTGTCGCCGCGGCCTACACCCTGGTGGTCTGTGCGGTTGGGCTTCGGGTTGCTCACTTGGCGCAAGGGTGGTTCTGATATGCGAAGTATTGAGCAAGTACTCGCTTACGCTATAGGCTTTGCCTGTCTTAAAAAAAATGCTCGTCTCATGCTTGCAGAATCTTGCACTGGGGGTTTGGCAGCGAGCTGGGTCACGACGATTCCAGGATCAAGCCACTGGTTCGATGGCGGGGTTGTGAGCTACGCCAATGCTGCGAAGACGGCATTTTTAGGCGTCTCCTCAGAGACCCTTGCCGCGCATGGGGCGGTCAGCTCCGAGGTCGCGGCGGCCATGGCCAATGGGCTAAGAGCGATTCACTCCGAGCGCCTCGCCCCCACCTATCCAGGGCAACGCTTTGCCGCGAGCATTACGGGCGTTGCCGGTCCCGGCGGCGGAAGCCTGGAGAAGCCAGTGGGCTGTGTCTACTTCGGCTGGTCCGATGCCTCTGGGGTCCGAACGGCCAGGCGGGTGTTTACCGGGGATCGGCCTTCGATCCAACGCCAGGCCGCCTTCTTTGCCCTGTCGGGCCTTGTGTCTAGGCTATTTCGGGGATCGTAAGCCTGGACTTCCGCCCTTAGAATTTCAAAGGGTTGAAACCTGTTTTTTTGTACAGTATTATTTCGCCAGGCGAGACACACCGCTTGAAGGACATTTCTCACTTGGCACTAGCCTAAAGGAACCAGCATGCAAGACAAACAAGACTCAAAAAATCGTGCCGAAAAAGCCAAAGCCCTTCAGGCGGCCCTGTCGCAGATTGAGAAGCAGTTCGGTAAAGGCTCCATCATGCGGATGGGCGAAAACGAAGTCGCCCCCGATATTCAGGTCGTGTCCACTGGCTCCCTCGGTCTCGACCTTGCTCTGGGGGTAGGGGGCTTGCCGCGCGGCCGAGTCGTCGAGATCTATGGCCCGGAATCCTCGGGTAAAACGACACTCACGCTGCAGGTCATTGCAGAGATGCAGAAAATTGGCGGCACCTGTGCCTTCGTTGACGCGGAGCACGCGCTGGACACGCAATACGCGCAGAAGCTGGGTGTCGACCTCAAAGAACTCCTGATCTCTCAGCCTGACACCGGCGAGCAGGCCCTTGAAATCGTGGATGCCCTGGTCCGTTCGGGCTCAGTGGATCTGATCGTGGTGGACTCTGTTGCGGCGCTGACGCCAAAGGCTGAAATCGAAGGAGAGATGGGCGATTCGCTGCCTGGCCTTCAGGCACGTCTGATGTCTCAGGCCCTGCGCAAGCTCACCGGAACGATTAATCGCACCAATACGCTTGTGATCTTTATTAACCAGATCCGCATGAAGATTGGCGTGATGTTTGGTAACCCAGAAACCACAACCGGCGGTAACGCCTTGAAGTTCTACTCGTCTGTGCGTCTTGATATTCGTCGTGTCGGCTCAATCAAAAAAGGCGAAGAAGTCACCGGATCCGAGACCAAGGTCAAGGTCGTCAAGAACAAGGTTGCCCCGCCCTTCAAACAGGCCACTTTCGACATCCTCTATGGCGAGGGCATCTCCCGTGAAGGCGAGATTCTTGATCTTGGTTCCGAGACTGACATCGTCGAGAAGTCAGGCGCCTGGTATAGCTACAACGGCGAACGCATTGGCCAAGGGAAAGACAACGCGCGCGAGTTTCTGCGACAGAACTCCGAGATGGCACTGGAAATCGAGAACAAGCTTCGCGAGAAGTTTGGCGTTGCAGCCCGCAGCACATCAGCCGAGGCGGCTGATGTCGATCAGGATTGAATTCGCAAGAACCGACTTCAGCCAGGTCCCTTCGGTCGCGGGCGATTGCTGCCTTAAGCCGAAGGGACCACTCCCGACAGGAACTCTTTCGTAAGCTCTCGGCGATTGCCGAATCGCCCGATCAGCTCAACGCCGTACTGGATACCTTAGAACAAGAGGGACTGCTCTCGGACCAGCGTTACGCGGAGTCTGTTGCCCGCGTCCGTGGTGCTCGTTTTGGATCGGCCCGTGTGCGATCAGAGCTTGAGCAAAAAGGCGTTGCACCTCACTTAATACAAGCAACAACTGAGGCGCTTCGGGACTCAGAGGCCGATCGTCTGCGCGAGATCTGGAACAAAAAGTTTGGGACGCCTCCTGCCGACTTTACCGAGGCCGCGAGGCAGAGCCGATTTCTGCTTCAACGAGGGTTTTCCATAGACCTGATCCGTCGCCTGATGCGAGAGATAAGTAGCGCCTAGTTGCCCGCCTGGTGCGGTTCTCGCCGGGATTGTCAAGGGCCCCCGTGTTAAACTGCCGCGATCAATCAGGGGGCATAAAAATGAAAATCCATGAGTACCAAGGCAAGGAGATTCTGCGGAAATACGGCGTTGCGGTCCCGCGTGGGACGCCCTGTTTTTCGGTGGAGGAGGCAGTCGATGCGGCCAAGGCGCTGGGCGGACCCGTTTGGGTGGTGAAGGCCCAGATTCATGCCGGCGGGCGTGGAAAAGGCGGCGGTGTGAAGGTGGCCAAGTCTCTCGACGAGGTGAAGACCCAGGCCAACAATATTCTTGGCATGCAACTGGTCACACATCAGACAGGCCCAGCAGGTCAGAAAGTTCGGCGTCTTCTTATTGAAGAGGGCGCGGACATTAAAAAAGAACTCTATGTTGCGGTGGTCACCGACCGCGTGACGCAACGAGTCTGTGTGATGGGCTCAAGCGAAGGCGGCATGGACATTGAAGAAGTCGCCACCGCGCATCCTGAAAAAATTCATAAAGTTTTTGTGGATCCCTCAACAGGTCTGACAGATGCGCAGGCGGATGAACTGGCCACCAAGATCGGTGTTCCTGCTGCATCAGTAGCCCAGGCCCGATCGGTACTGAAAGGGCTTTATCAGGCCTTCTGGGAGACGGACGCGTCCCTGGCCGAGATTAATCCCTTGATCCTGACCGGCGATGGCCGTGTGATTGCGCTCGATGCGAAGTGGAACTTTGACGCTAACGCGCTCTACCGTCATCCAGAGATCGTCGAGATGCGTGACATGGACGAAGAAGATCCCGCCGAGATCGAGGCATCCAAGTTTGATCTTGCCTACATTCAGCTCGACGGCAATATTGGCTGCCTCGTCAACGGTGCTGGTCTTGCAATGGCGACCATGGACACCATCAAGCTCTTCGGGGGCGAGCCCGCTAACTTCCTTGACGTGGGCGGTGGGGCAACAACCGAGAAGGTCACCGAGGCCTTCAAGATCATGTTGGGTAACAAGAACGTAAAGGCCATTCTGGTCAACATCTTCGGCGGCATTATGCGTTGCGACGTGATTGCCGAAGGCGTTGTCGCGGCCTCGCGTGCGGTGGGTCTAAAGGTACCACTGGTGGTTCGGATGAAGGGCACGAACGAGGACCAGGGGAAGAAGATCCTTGCAGATTCCGGTCTGCCGATCATCACTGCTGACACGATGGCTGACGCTGCGCAGCGCGTTGTCGATGCCGCTAAAAAAGCCGCGTAACCAGGGCCAGGGAGAAAAACAACATGTCTATTCTGATTAATAAAGATACCAAGGTCATTACCCAGGGCATCACCGGCAAGACCGGACAGTTCCACACGCGTATGTGTCGTGACTACGCCAACGGTAAGAACTGTTTTGTCGCAGGCGTGAACCCCAAGAAGGCCGGCGAAGATTTCGAGGGTATTCCGATCTACGCGTCGGTGAAGGAAGCGAAAGCGGCCACGGGGGCGACCGTGTCTGTCATCTACGTGCCGCCGGCAGGTGCTGCGGATGCGATCTGGGAAGCCGTCGAAGCGGATCTTGATCTCGCGATCTGTATTACGGAGGGCATTCCGGTGCGTGACATGATGGTCGTGCGCAATAAGATGAAGGCGCAGAACAAGCGCACGCTCTTACTCGGACCAAACTGTCCGGGTCTGATCACCCCTGATGAGATCAAGATCGGCATCATGCCGGGCCATATTCACCGCAAGGGGCGTATCGGTATCGTCTCTCGCTCTGGAACATTGACCTACGAAGCGGTTGGACAGGTCACCGAAATGGGTCTTGGCCAGTCATCTGCCGTGGGCATTGGTGGCGATCCGATCAACGGGTTAAAGCACATTGATGTGCTGAAACTCTTTAATGACGATCCCGATACTGATGCAGTCATCATGATTGGTGAGATCGGCGGCCCCGATGAGGTGAACGCAGCAGAGTGGGCGAAGGACAATATGAAAAAGCCCATCGTTGGTTTTATCGCTGGCGTGACAGCGCCACCAGGGAAACGGATGGGCCATGCGGGGGCCTTGATTTCAGGCGGTGCGGATACCGCGCAGGCTAAGCTTGAGATCATGGAAGCTTGCGGGATCAAGACCACGAAGAATCCCTCTGAGATGGGCAAGTTATTGAAGTCAGTGTTGTAATCACTAGGAAAAAATAATTATGGAATTCGGAAGCGCCGCGTTTTGGGTTGCCCTTCTTCAGATCGTCTGGATTGACCTTCTGCTCTCGGGCGACAACGCAATCGTGATTGCGTTAGCCTGTCGCAATCTGCCAGAAAAGCAGCGTCGCCTGGGCATTTTCTGGGGGGTATTCGCAGCGATTGCGCTTCGTGTGGTGCTGACCGCGTTTGCGGTACAACTGCTCGAGATTCCCTATCTCAAAACTGTTGGTGGCCTGTTGCTCGTCTGGATTGGCGTGAAGCTCGTCATGCCGCAGAATGATGACGAAGGTCATGAGATTGAGGCCAAAGACAAACTACTGGCCGCGATCAAGACCATTGTGATCGCAGACTTTGCAATGTCGCTCGATAATGTCATCGCCGTTGCCGGCGCAGCCAAGGGCAGCATGTTCCTCTTGATCTTTGGTCTGGCGCTATCGATCCCGCTCGTGGTCTGGGGCTCGAAGATTGTCTTGTCACTGATGAATCGATTCAGCTGGATCGTGGTGGCAGGCGGCGGTCTTCTGGGCTACCTAGCAGGCGAGATGATTCAGACCGACCCAGCCTTGCGTGACTTCTTCTCGGTGTCGATGGGAATCCCCGCCCATACCCTGTCATGGATTGGTTTGGTGTTGGTGATTGCGCTTGGCAAGTTCCTAACCTGGAGAGCTCAGAAATCGGAGGCGCAGCCGTCATGAACCCCCCGGGAAAAAACTCTCGCACGATCCTGAAGACCATGGCTGCGATCTTCATTCTGGCGCTCATTGTTGCGATTCTGATTCGATAGATTGCGCTGCCGCTTTGCGGCTGAGGGGATCTCACCTCTGAGCCGTAACGGGCTCAGATCTCGAGGTTGTCAATCAGTCTCGTCACCCCAAGTTTGGCTGCCGCGAGTACGACTAGCTGATCGGGCTCCGAGAGATCTTTTGCGGTAGCCGGTTTTAGATCGCTGCGTCGACGGACCGCAATGTAATCTGTCTTCCAGCCTCGCTGGTTCAGAATCTGCACTGCTGCAGACTCTAGATCTGCAATGTCCGCGGGGGCCAGCGCCATCGCCTTCTGCCCATCGCGGACCCGTGAGGCGACCTGCTGCAGCGTTTTCGATAACCAGACGGCCTCTTGTCGTTCCTCCACGCTGAGGTAGCGATTACGAGAGCTCATGGCAAGGCCATCTTCTTCTCGAATCGTCTCCCCTGGGATGATCTCCGTGGGAATTGAAAACTGTTCACACATCCGTCGCACAATCATCAGCTGCTGATAGTCTTTTTTACCGAAAACTGAGACCTGCGGCTGCACGCACTGAAATAGTTTCATCACGACGGTGGTAACGCCTGCGAAGAACCCCGGTCGGAACTCGCCCTCTAAAATATCCCCCAGATCCTGCGGGGGGCTGATGCGATAGTCCTGCGGCACTGGATACATCTCCCGCTCATCGGGGGCAAACAAGACATAGACCCCTTCTTTCTCGAGCTTGGCAATGTCTTCCTCGAGCGTACGCGGGTACTTGTCGAAGTCCTCGTGGGGCGCGAACTGAAGGCGGTTCACGAAAATCGAGGCGACGACGGGGTCTCCGTGGTTTGCCGCTAACCGCATGAGAGAGAGATGACCCTCATGCAGATTGCCCATCGTTGGCACGAACGCGGTCCGAAGCTGGCCGCGTAACTGGGCGCGAAGGTCAGTGATGGTATGAACGATTTTCATGACGTCTTAGATCTTGTCGTAACTAGCTATTTAGCGCGTTGAAAAAAGAGCGTCGTCCACGGAACTGGGCGATCTGCTGAATCAGGGTCTCGAAGTCGGCATCCCGCTCGATTGGGTTGAGCTGCTCCGTATTCACAAACAATACGGGTGCGGTCTCGTAATGATAGAAAAAGTCCGTATAGGTCTCCGAGAGTCGTCGCAGATAGTCTTCGGACATATGTTGCTCCATCGGAACACCGCGTTGCCGAATACGCTCAATCAGGGCATCGGCAGATGCCTGCAGCACAATGACGAGGTCGGGGATCGGTGCCTGTGGGCGCTGGGCATCAAAGATCTTTCGGTAGAGCGCAAGCTCTTCATCGGAGAGGGTCAGTCGAGCAAATAAGGGGTCCTTGTCGATCATGAAGTCCGACACGATGTTCTCGTTGAACATGTCGCGCTGGGCCAGTTCGCGCAGCTGGTCGATCCGTTGGAACAGAAAAAAGAGCTGTGTGGGCAGCGCATAACGAGCACTGTCGCGATAAAACTTCGCAAGAAAGGGGTTCTCTTGCGGAGCCTCGAGCAGCGGAGAATAGCCAAATCGCGCCGCAAACTTTAAGGCAAGGCTACTCTTGCCAACCCCAATGGGGCCTTCAATCACAATCGATCGAAAACGGCCCGCCCAGGGCGGCTGCTGAATCGGAGAAGAACTGGGCTCTGTCATACGCCCATTGTCTCATCAAGTCCTGGACCACCGGGATATGCCCTGCGCGCTGTCTTGCCCGAGACGATCAAGCCAGTCTGCTGCACACGCTGAATCCTGAGCGGTACTGCCGAGCATGACATTGGGGTTAAGCTCGCAAAGGGGGGCCAGCACGAAGGCGCGTTGATGGGCGCGAGGGTGAGGGAGTGTCAGCTCAGTCGACTCAGATCGAACTCCCTCCATGGCAATCAGATCAATGTCCAGTGTGCGGGGCGCATTTCTTGTCGACCGAACCCTTCCGAACTGCTGTTCAATGGCGAGGCACTGTTCAAGGACCGCCCGTGGCGTGAGCGATGTCTGAACTTCGATGACGGCGTTACAGAAATCCGGTCCCTCTGCCTCAAAGGGGGCAGTCCGATAAAAGCCAGACACCGCGCGGAGCCGAAGATCGCGCGAGGCGCGAATGACGTCGATGGCCTGTTCGAGTGTCGCGGCAGCATCTCCAAGATTAGCCCCCAGGGCAAGATAAGCAAATCGCAATTCCGCAGGCGCCTCTGTGCTAATCGTCATGCGATCCAGGTGCGGGCGTGCTGGAGTCGCTGGACGCCTTGCGACGTCGACGTCGTGGCCGCGGGCTCGCTGCGCCCATTCGATGACGTGCTGCTGCAGCCTGCGAGATCAGCTCCGCGCGCCCCGCATGATCCGCGTCGATAAAGTCAGTCCACCACTGTGCAAGCGCGGGATCACACTGCCCTGATGCGGCACGGAGGAGCATGAAGTCGTAGCCTGCCCGAAACCGGATATGTTCCAAGAGCCGCTGAACAGTAGCCCCTTGTCGTTTCTCGAATCGCGGCTGCATAAGCCAGATCTCTCGCATATCCGAGACAAAGCGCCGTTGTATCGCCAGCGCATCCAGGTGTTCGTCGATGACCTCATCGATCGCCTCATTCAGCGCAGGAATCAGATGGCTTCCTGCTGACAGCCGCTGCTGCCAGCCCACATTCACCAGGTCCCAGAGCAGGGCTGCGAAGAGAAAGCCTGGAGACACGGGCTTTCCTGCATGAATTCGCGCATCTGTTGCCCGAAGGGCCTGCGCGACAAAGTCAATTGCTTTTGGATCTTTCGCATCAAAGACAAGATCCAATAGCGGCAGGCAGCCATGATGCAGGCCGCTGTCTCGTAGCTGCTGAAGTCCCTGATAGGCATTGCCCGAGTGCAGAAGCTTGAGCATCTCATCGAAAAGGCGTGCGTTGGGAACATTGTGAATCAGGTCGGCAAGTTCTCGAATGGGTGCCTGTGTCGCAGGATCAATCGTGAGCCCGAGCTTCGCGGAGAGACGTACCGCGCGCAGCATGCGGACTGGATCCTCTCGATAACGATGGGTGGGATCACCAATCATGCGGAGAACGCGTGCTTTTAAGTCCTTTACCCCGTGGTGATAGTCCAGAACCTTGTCACTGATGGGGTCGTAATAGAGCGCATTGACCGTGAAGTCACGACGTGTTGCGTCTTCGTGCTGCTCGCCAAAGACGTTATCGCGCAGGACTCGTCCGTGCTCGTCGACATCGATGTCATCTGCCTGAAGCGCGCGAAAAGTTGAGACCTCGATGGTCTCGGGGCCAAACATGACATGCACTAGACGAAAACGTCTGCCAATAATGCGGGCGCGACGGAAAATACGCTGGACCTGCTCGGGTTCGGCGTTGGTTGCGACATCAAAATCCTTCGGGCGAATGCCAAGCAACAGGTCACGGACCGCACCGCCGACAAGAAACGCTTCAAAGCCCGCCTTTTGAAGCCCTTCAATAGACCGCATTGCGCCACTCGAGACCAGTCGGTGGTCCACTCCGATCTTGGCGCCCTTAAATATCTCGGGCTCGCGCGGAATGGCCTTCCCTGTGCTGCGCCGTAAGGCCTTTGGGGAGAGCCTGCCGGGAGCGAGCTTCGCAAGCTTATTAAAGAGTTTTTTGATCATGTTGTTTTAGTCGTCGGTGCTCTCTGTGCGGTCAAAGAGATGAAGCACCTGCCAGTTTTGTTCTGTTGCATGCGCCAGTAAACGGGCGTCTGGGTTCACTGCCACGGGATGCATGACGCGCGCCAGCAGTGGGAGATCGTTAAAGGAGTCGCTATAGAACGTGGAGTGAGAAAAGTCCGCGATTCCGTGACCCATCAGGGCAAGCCATTGTTCGACGCGGGTGATCTTACCCTCTCGAAAACTGGGCAGCCCAGAAGGCTTGCCGGTGAACTCCCCGCGGGCATCCATTTCAATCTCGGTGGCGATCAGGTGGTCAATGCCAAACTCTTTCGCGATGGGACCCGTGATAAAGGAATTTGTGGCGGTCACGATGGCGCATAAAGCGCCCTTGTCTTGATATTCTTTTACAAGCGCCTTGGCCTGCGGCATCAGATGCGGGCGGATGACTTCCTCAATGAAGGATTCCCGAAGGGCATCTAGCTGAGCCCTTGGATGTCGCGCAAGGGGCGCTAGCTGAAAATCTAAGAACTCGTAAATGTCGAGCGTCCCCGCCAGATACTGGGCATAGAAATAGTCGTTCCGCTTGGCGTACCAGTCTGCATCGACGATCTTGCGATCGATCAGAAACTTCGCCCACGAGACATCGCTGTCGATCGGAAGCAGCGTGTTGTCGAGATCAAATAGGGCGAGCTGCATCAAGGGAATCAAGGAGCGATTTCAGAAGGGGGATCGTAGCGGGCCGCTGACGAGAGAGCGCAAGCTGATCGAGTGCGTCCAGAATGCCGATCAGGTGGCCAAGATCCCGGGACTGTCGGGTAAAGAGATAGGTCAAGACATCCTCGGAGAGGGGCAACCCGAGCCGCTGGGCTCTGTCGCGTAAAGCATTTTGTTTTTCTTCATCACTTAGGTCTTGTAGCTCAAAGATCAGCCCCTGTCCAAGCCGGGTTCGCAGGTCCTCGCGCAGGGACAGTCGAAGGGGGGGGAGTGCGGCGGTCGCCACAAGACGATGACTGAACTCAAGGGCTGCATTGTAGAGTTGAAACAGGGCACTGGCCGTGGCCTCATCGGCCTGGTCGACGTCATCGATAAACCAGAGTTTCGGGGCTCTGGCATCACCCATCTGGGGAATTGCCGAGAGGATCTCATCGGCTGCCAATGCCCCTTGTGGCCCAGCACAGCGAACTAATCGGATCTTTGGACCAAGCGATCTGGCCCACGCCCGAAGCCAGAAGCTCTTGCCACAGCCGGGGACCCCCCACAGGAAAAGACGATCAGACGCCTGGGGCTGCCCTTCAGCCATGGCCTGGAGGGCGGCGAGGGCTGCCGAATTGCGCCCAAACGCACCATCTTGAAGGTCGGGTGCCGGCGGTTCGATCAGTGGCAAAGGTAACTGCATGTCTTCCAAAAGACCGCGGACGGCCAACAAGTTCAATAAAATGACGATTTTAGAAAGAAACCCGCCATGAATTCAGAAAAGCCTAACCCGTCAGCGACGACCCTGATGACCTATCGTGATGCGGGTGTGGACATCGATGCGGGAGATGCATTGGTGGATCGTATCAAGCCTTTGGCAAAGCGGACGATGCGGCCGGAGGTGCTCGGTGGGATTGGTGGGTTTGGCGCTTTGTTCGAAGTGCCGAAGAAATACAAAGATCCGGTTCTGGTCAGCGGCACAGATGGTGTTGGTACCAAGCTAAAGCTCGCCTTTAGCCTTGATCGTCATGACTCGGTCGGCATCGATCTGGTGGCCATGAGTGTCAATGACATTCTGGTCCAGGGTGCTGAGCCCTTGTTTTTCTTGGATTACTTCGCCTGTGGCCGGCTATCGGTGGATACGGCCGCAGCCGTGGTCGGCGGTATTGCAAAGGGCTGCGAGCAGTCTGGCTGTGCGTTGATCGGCGGAGAGACCGCTGAAATGCCGGGAATGTACCCCGACGGTGAGTATGACCTTGCGGGTTTCGCAGTGGGGGCCGTTGAGCGGGATCAGATTCTGGATGGCAGCCGGGTAGCGGCGGGAGACGTCCTGTTGGGACTGGCCTCCAGCGGGTTTCACAGCAATGGCTATTCGTTGGTTCGTAAGGTACTTGCGCATGCCTGTGGTGAAATTTCCTCTGCCGTACTGAATCGAGTGTCAGTCCCCGGGGCCGATACACCCCTTGCCGATCTTGTCATGGCGCCTACGCGGCTTTATGTGAAGCCCATGTTGACCGCGCTGAGTCAGCACCGCGTGGCCATCAAGGCAATGGCCCACATCACGGGGGGCGGTCTTGTCGGAAACGTTCCGCGCGTGCTGCCGGAGTCCATGACCGCCGTCTTAGAGGAATCGTCGTGGACCATGCCGCCAGTCATGCGCTGGCTGCAGGCGCAGGGCAATATACCGCGCGATGAGATGCATCGAGTCTTTAACTGCGGAGTCGGGATGGTCGTGGTGGTTCAGTCTGATCAGGCAGAAGCCGTTGCCGCAACACTGACCGCGCAGGGTGAGCGGGTCTATCGGATCGGCCATATCCGTCCGCGACAGGGCAATGAGGCGCAGACGATTGTCCAGTAGCCGCCTGTTGTTCTAGTTCCCTCTTTGCCGCCATTACTTGTCGTCATTGACACCAACATTTTGTTGGATGTCTATGTCTTTCAGGATTCAGACGCGGCCGCATTACGAGCGCAGATCAATACTGGAGAGATACTGCCCGTAGCGAGCGCAGAAACAAACGCTGAGTTCGCAGAAGTTATCTCCCGCGATAAGTTCGGGTTGTCGCCGCAGACGCAAGAGGCAGTCATTTCAGACTGGATGCAGCGGGTATCGCTTCAGGATGCATCGCAGGTGACGCGCGCGCCGTGGCGCTGTAAGGATAAGGATGACCAGAAGTTTCTTGATCTTGCCTTCAGCATCAAGCCCTGTGTTCTGATCTCTAAAGATAAGCAAGTCCTCCGTTTTAAAAAGCGGGCGCAGCGAGAAGGCGTGCAGATCGTGGCAAGTTCCAAGCTGTGCGTGGCGTCGTCTGATGTGGTCTGACTAGAGTAGAGACTCTTTCTGACCATGGAGCGACACAATGCTGGACGAACAGTTAAAAGCCGTACGCGCAGACACGGAACTTCTGATGCGAGACGCGCAGAATCTTTTTCATGAGGCGAGGTCCTTGAGCGGCGAGAAGGCGGATGCCCTTCGCGCCCAGGGCGTAGCGATGCTGGATTCGGCCCTTGCCCAGGTTCAGCAGTTTCAGACCAAGGCGATTGAAAAAAGTAAGGCAGTCGCTACCGGTACGAATACCTATGTCCATGAACATCCTTGGCGTGCAGTGGGCATTGCGGCTGTCGTGGGGGCCTTAGTGGGAATGCTGATTGCACGGAAGTAATCAGGAAAGCGACACGTCTAGTACCACTCAGCATCGACCGATGGGACTCTGGTCCGGAGTGCTGCGCTTACTTGAGATCGCGATTCAATTGGCGGTCAACCGGCTCGCACTGGCGTCACTGGAGATAGCCCTGTTACGCCGAGAGGTCGCTGTTGCGCTATTTCTCACTGGTCTTGGCGTATCCGCACTCGCGATTGGCAGTGTTGCACTGGCGGCACTCTTTATCTTTCTGGTCTGGGAACCATGGGGTTGGCGCGCGCTGCTATTGGTCGCTGCCGTCTATTTTGCTGCGGCGGCGGGATTACTTTTTCTCGCTAGTCGACGGATTACGAGGCTTCGAGCGCCTTAAGACACGCATCTCGTATGGCTGCTGGATTCGATGAGAAGGGGTCATGGAGTTCAATGTGGGGGAAGCTTCGAAGCCAAGTGATCTGGCGCTTTGCCAGCTGTCGTGTGGCGGCGATTCCGGCGTCGACAAAGGTTTCAAAATCTGTCTCCCCTTTGAGGTGATCCCAGGCCTGGCGATAGCCGACACATCGCATACTTGGAAGCTCCGGATGGAGCCGGGAGTCCTCTATGAGTTTTCGCATTTCATCAAGAAACCCCGACGTAATCATCTGATGAAATCGATCTGCAATCCGGCCGTGGAGCAGTGCTCTATCGTTTGGCATGAGCGCAATCGTCTTTAACTGATCCGCAAGCGGAGAGAGAGATCGCTCACCGCTCTCTCGGATCAGCTGAGACATTGGTCTGCCCGTGAACTGATAGAGCTCGAGCGCACGAGAGATTCGTTGGGCGTCGTTGGGTTTAAGTCGCGATGCGGTCTCCATGTCGATGGCACTGAGTGTCTCGTGCAGGGCAGGCCATCCGCGTTCTTGAGCCTCTTTTGCAATCGCGTCACGAATCTCGGTAGGGACGCTTGGCAGGTCATCTAGTCCTTCGCGGAGGGCTTTGTAGTAGAGCATGGTGCCCCCCACCAGAAGCGGGGTCTTTCCCCGGGATTGAATCTCTAGCGCCGCCTGCTCAGCATCTCTTACAAACCGTGCTGCGGAATACGATTCCACTGGATCAATCAGATCAATCAGATGGTGTCGAACTTCAGACTGCTCTCTAGCCGATGGCTTTGCGGTGCCAATATCCATGCCGCGGTAGACCAAGGCAGAGTCCATGCTGATGATCTCGATATCACCGCGTTCCCGCGCCAGCGCCATTGACAGGGCTGATTTACCGCTGGCGGTCGGTCCTAGGATGCAGAGCATCTATTGGCCACGCATGAAGAGCCGATCAAGCTCTGCAATCGAGAACTGAACCCATGTCGGCCGGCCATGATTGCACTGGTCCGCGCGGTCTGTTCGCTCCATCTCGCGTAAAAGCGCATTCATCTCGGGAATCGTGAGCTGACGGTTTGCGCGGACCGCTGCGTGACAGGCCATCGTCGCAAGTATCTCGTTTCGTTGGGTCTCAATGACAGACGCGGAGCCAAACTTCGATAGCTCCGCCAGTGTGTCTCGGACCAGAGCGCTTGAATCGGCATCTGAGAGAAAGATAGGTACCGCACGAATCGCGATCTGCTGATCGCCAAGCATCGAGATCTGAAACCCCAGTTGTTCAAGCGATTTCTCGTGTGCGGCGATGGTCTCAAGCTCCTGCGCGCTGACCGATAAGGCAATCGGTGAGAGCAGTGTCTGGCTTGCCATTGCGCCCTGTGTGTCGGCCTGTCGTTTCATCGACTCATACACGATCCGCTCGTGTGCCGCATGCATATCAACAAGAATCAGCCCTTGACGATTCTGGGCCAGGATGTAAATCCCGTGGCATTGCGCCAGCGCAAATCCGAGCGGATGGTCATCGTTACCAGAGATCGCATGAAGCGATTGACTGCTGGCGGCCGCTGCTGGGAACCGACTCGGCGCGACGGGGGGCTCTGCAGCAAACGGCCCTGCAGTAAAGAGTCCTGTTGGGGTTGACACTCCTTGGGCTGGCGGGAAAGTGAATTCCTGCAGCCGCATTGAAGACCAGGGGTTTGTCGATACTGGATCTTGTGGCCTGGATTCTGTGGTTCTCGTCTCAATCGAACTGGCCAGCGCCTCGCGAAGCGCACGCGCGACCGCTTGATGAACAGCCTGACTTTCTCTAAACCGTACTTCGCTCTTGGCAGGATGCACGTTGACATCGACTAGGGTGGGATCTAGGTCTAACGCGAGCACAAAAGCGGGCTGTCGGTCACCATGCAAGACATCACTGTAGGCACTTCGGACTGCATGCATGAGCACACGATCTCTTACAGCACGGCCGTTGACATAAAAGTACTGGTCATCCGCACGCGTGCGGGACTGCGTCGGGGCGGCAAGCCATGCTCGAATGCGCATAGGCCCCGCCTGGACGTCTACCCGTCGCAGGTCTGCGGCTTCAATGCCCAGTCCTTGCAGGATCCGGCTATCTGCATCCCCTGCAGGAAAGCGAAGAATGGCACGACCTTGATGACTGAGCAGCCAGCTGATCTCTGGCCGAATCAAGGCGATTCGAGTGACGGCCTCGCGGCAGTGACTCAGCTCCGTTGCTGCAGACTTCAGAAATCGTTTCCGGGCAGGGACAAGGTCGAAGAGTCCTGCAACCTCAATATGGGACCCTGACGGCCCAGAGGCGGGGGACACGGCCCATCGACCTTGGTGATTGTCGATACGCATGGCGTGGGGAGCCTCTGCGGTTTTAGTTGTAATGGCCATGCGCGAGACAGATCCGATCGCCGCAAGCGCTTCGCCGCGAAATCCGTGGGTGAGCACCTGGGCGAGCTCGTCGAGCGATGCGATCTTGCTGGTGGCGTGACGTTCCACGGCAAGGGGAAGCTCTTCGGCAGGGATTCCAGAACCATCGTCTCGGATGCGAATGCTGCGCGTTCCTCCTTCGTCAAGCTCAATCGAGATCGACTGCGCCCCGGCATCAATCGCGTTTTCCAGCAGCTCTTTGACGACAGATGCAGGACGCTCCACAACCTCGCCAGCGGCAATCTGGCTAATCAAAGCATCGGGAAGAAGACGAATGGGCATGGGGCGGTTCTTGTGGGGGAACGGTTTTAGTGAAGAGCCTACATCATGCGCGACTTCGCAAGCGGGGGATTCGCTCGGAAATAACGCCGGATTCCTGCGAGCAAGGCCTGCGCCATTTGCTCTTGGTAGTCCTCATCTTTGAGTTTTGCCTCTTCATCAGGATTGCTGATGAAGGCTGTCTCGACTAACACGGACGGAATCTCGGGCGCCCGAAGCACTGCAAACCCCGCCTGCTCCACCTGGTTCTTGTGCAGCGTATTAATGCCGCGAATTTCTTGCAGCATTGCCCGCCCCAGTCGCAAGGAGTCTTTAATCTGAGCGGTAGTGGACATGTCAAGCAGCACTTCAGCAACAGCGCGTTCCTTATGACGAATGTTCAGCCCACCGACAAGATCGGCGCTATTTTCCTTATTCGCCATCCACCGGGCGGCAGCACTTGAGGCCCCCTTATCGGAGAGGGCGTAGATCGATGATCCACGTGCTGTCGGTGATATCCAGGCATCCGCATGGATCGAGACAAACAGATCTGCCTGGACTCGGCGTGCGCGCTGAACTCGTACATGCAGCGGCACGAAGTAGTCACCGTCTCGTGTTAGAAAGGCGCGCATATTCGGCTCTTCATCAATGATGCGTTTCAGGCGCCGGGCAATACTCAAAACAATATCTTTTTCGAAGGTACCTCGTTTGCCGATTGCACCGGGGTCTTCTCCGCCGTGTCCTGCGTCCAGCGCAATCGTCACCAGTCGATCCACGACAGGCTTTCGATCTCGCGGCACGCGCGGCGCATCGGGGTCAGACAGGCTGGGCGCACGGGCTACTGCCGGCGGCGCTGCCTGTTGGGATTTTTCGTAAGAGGCCAGAAATCGCATCAATGGATCATCATCGACAGCGGACAACAGATCGATGACCAGACGGTTCTGATACTGCGCGATGGCCGGGAGGCTGAAGACCTCAGGTCGCACTTCTTGTTTCAGGTCAAACACGATCCGAACCGTCTTGGACTGATACTGCGCAACACGCACCTGTTGAATATACGGGTCAGCAGTTGCGATGCGCGCGGTGAGCTCGTTGAGGCTGCCGGTCAGGGTGACCCCCTCGAGGTCGATCACGAATCGCAACGGATTCTCAAGTGTCCGTGTGGTGTATCGCAGGGTCTCCGTTTTATGTTCTAGGGTGATTCGTGTGTAGTCACGGCTTGGCCAGACGCGTACGGCAAGGATCTCTGTGGCACGCGCTGCAGATATCCTGAGTCCAATCAATAGGGTTGCCCCTGTTGAGAGTAAAAGCTGGCGTCGTCTGGGGGACCGGACTCGAGTGTTCATTGGGGCTCAGGTGCCCTTTAGGGTGGGATTTAACGACTGCTTCCAGGCCACGGATAACGCAGAGAGATCGAGACGGTCGTCCTGGTTGCGCATGACAAACCGCAGTTGCCTTGGGCCATCGGCCTGATCGGGATGCTGCCAGTCAATCCAGACCTCGATATGCGGGGGCGGCAGTCCTGCGGCATGCTCTGGCCATTCAACAAGCGTCACCGCAGACTCGGTCATCACATCTCGTAAGCCCCCGCCTTGCCAGGCGTGAGGATCGGTTTGGCGATAGAAGTCCAGGTGATGAAATGTGACGCCGTTCTGATCGTACGACTCCACGACACTAAAACTCGGACTCTTAATCCGACCCTCGATGCCACAGGCGCGAAGAAACGCGCGAACCCACGTGGTCTTCCCGGCACCAAGCTGTCCATGAAGAAAAATGCGACAGCCGGCACCATCGCCTGCCTGCATCGCCTGCGTCACCATCGTTGCTGTCGCAGCGGCGGTCAGTGCCGTATCCGTCTCGCTGAGATTAGGGATACGGAGATCAAGCAGCGGAGAGGTGTTTTGGCTCATACTTTGGCGCATGACGGACGATACACAGGACCTCATTCTAATGGCCAAGTCGTTGGGGTTCCGTCGCCTCGGCGTGGTCGATCTCGATGCGACAGACAGCCTGTCCGATGCGATGGTTCCCTTCCGAGCCTGGATTGCCAAGGGCTTTGCAGGGGAGATGGACTATCTCGCCCGGCACGCGGACCTTCGCGAGTCTCCCGCGCGATTGTTAAACCGCTCCAGTTCACACCTTCGGGCCATTGTTGTCGCAATGGATTATTTAGCGGATGTGGGTGAGACGTCTGCCTCATCAGCGACAGCCGGCTGGCAGAAGCGCCATTTTGAAGCGCTCGGTGATCCATCACGTGCAGTGATTTCGGTTTATGCCCACGGGCGTGATTATCACAAGGTCTTACGTCGCCGACTGACGCAGCTTGCAGAACAACTGAATCGTGGCGCATCGGGCCAGTATCAGTTCCGAGCCTGCGTGGATTCCGCACCGGTGTTAGAGGTTGAACTTGCGCGTCGAGCGGGACTGGGCTGGCGGGGGAAACATACGTTGCTGCTAAACCGAGAGCAGGGCTCAATGTTTTTTCTTGGGGTCTTGTTGACCGATATGCCGATTGCGCCGCGATCGTTTGAGCCTTTGCCGGAGACCTCTTCACAGGGGCATTGTGGGACTTGTACAAAGTGCCTTGATGTATGTCCGACTAAGGCCTTTGTCGGGCCTTATCAGCTGGATGCCCGGCGGTGTATTTCTTATTTGACGATTGAACATTCTGGTGTGATTGATCCGGCCTTACGGCCACTGATCGGTAATCGGATCTATGGCTGTGATGACTGTCAGGCGGTCTGCCCCTGGAATCGATATGCCCAACAGGCAACCCTGCCTGATTTCGATGTTCGCCATGGGCTTGATGCTGCTGATCTGGTCACGCTGTTTTCCTGGAGTGAAGCCGAGTTCAAAGAACGCCATCAGGGCAGTGCCATCTTACGAATCGGCTATGAGCGATGGCTGAGAAATATTGCGATCGCTATGGGCAACAGTCTGCGGTCAGCGCAGTGCGAAGCAACTCTTCGATCAGAACTGATAGCAGCGTTATCTCGCCGTCGCGACGATCCTTCATGGATCGTGCGCGAACACGTGCATTGGGCCTTAGGGGAAAGCGCGCAGCAGGGCGTACCAGGCCGTGATGGTTCCCATAGAGACCAGCGTTGAGATGGAGACCATGCCTGCCGCCAAGGGCCCATTGCCTCCCATTCTTGCTGCCAAGATGTAGGCGCTGGTGGCTGTTGGTAGAGAGGCAAATAACACAGCCATGTCACGCTTTGTCCCGGAGATATCGAACCACCAACATAGCAGCCAGGTCACGATTGGTAATGCAATGAGTTTGATACCGGTCACGGCAATTGACTGTAGCCGCGAGGAACGACTCGTAATCCCAGAGAAATTAAGCCCTGCGCCGACACATAACAGCCCAAGCGCCAGCGATGCAGAGCTCGCCCGATCCAAGATGGTGTAAATCAGATCGGGGGGTGTTGCCCCTAAAAGGTTTAGAGATAACCCAATCGCCGTGGCGATAATCAGGGGGTTGCGAGAGAGCTCTTTCAAAAGCTTCACGGGATGAAAGCTATCTGCAAGAAAGAAAACTGCAAGGAAATTGGCGAGGGGGACCGATAGACTTAACAGGACCGCGGTGATCGCAAGCCCCTCGCTGCCGGCCGCACGGGAGGCAACCGCGAAGCCAATGTAAGCGTTAAACCGGAAGGCGCATTGAATCCCCGATGCCCAGTCGCTACGACTCACTCCAGGAATCCACCGGGTCAGGATGCCCAGCCCTGCCGCGATAGTCATTCCAAGGAGAGTGATCTGTACCACGAGTCCGGTCTGGCCCGAGCTCAGATCGCTGCGCGTGATGGCAGCAATTAACAGGGCCGGGAGCAGGATGAAATAGACGAGTTTTTCTGCACCCTCCCAGAAGTCGCGCCCGAGCCATTTCGAGCGAACCATCAGAAAGCCGGCGGCAATCATGGCGAAGTCGGGGAAAAGCAGAGAAAATCCGTTCATGGTGAGTCAGAACAACAGTGGCTTGAAAGTTGCCCCCGAAGATAGCGCAGAAATTGATCGCTTTTGTGATGCACTCTGGCTAGAGGATGGTCTTTCTAAGAATACGCTTGCGGCTTACCGGCAGGATCTGACTGATCTTGCGGCGTGGCTGGCTGGGGCTGGCGCACCTGGCCTGCCGAAGGCCCTGCCCGAGGACCTAAGTCGTTATTTTTCCGAGCGATTTCGACAGATTCGAGCGACCACGGCCAATCGGCGACTGTCGTCGATGCGTCGCTACTACGGCTGGCTTCTGAACCAGGGTCATCGTGCGGACGATCCCTGTCTTTTGCTCAAAAGTGCAAAGCGCCCAGCGCGATTTCCAAAGGCGCCCATTGAGTCACAGGTCGAGGCGCTCTTAAATGCACCTGACATCGAGACGGCGGCGGGACTGCGCGACCGGGCCATGCTCGAGATGATGTATGCGGCTGGGCTTCGTGTGAGCGAGCTGATTCTGTTGAGAAGTGTCGACGTTTCCCTTAATGACGGCATTGTTCGTGTGATCGGCAAGGGAGATAAAGAGCGACTCGTGCCAATTGGAGAAGAAGCGCTTAGCTGGCTGTCACGCTATTTGCGTGAATCACGAGGCTTGCTGTTATCTGGAAAGACATCGAATGCGCTATTTGTGACCGAGCGAGCCATGGCGATGACCCGTCAGGGATTCTGGAAAATGATTAAGCGTTATGGCTTAAAAGCTGGGCTCCAGATGTCGCTTTCACCCCATACGCTTCGGCATGCATTTGCAACGCACCTACTGAATCATGGGGCCGATCTTCGCGTGGTTCAGATGCTGCTTGGGCACGCCGATATATCCACGACTCAGGTGTACACCCATGTCGCCAATGACCGGCTCAAATCGATTCACGCAAAACATCATCCACGCGCATAAAATTGCACCATGTCTTTTGAACTCACTCTTGCCCTCGCTGCGCTCGCCTCTTATCTCTTGGGCTCCGTGTCTTTTGCCATTGTGGTGAGCCGCCTACGGGGGATTGCGGACCCTCGCACCTACGGATCACAGAATCCTGGGGCAACGAACGTGCTTCGCAGTGGCGATAAAGTCGCTGCGGTGCTGACACTCTTGGGGGATGCAGCGAAGGGCGTGATTGCTGTCGTTGTCGTTCGCGCGCTGGTGGTGCCAATGCTTCCGGAACAGATGCAGCCAGCAGCGGTCGCTCTTGCAGCGATTGCGGTGTTTGTCGGACACCTGTTCCCAATCTTTTTCCGCTTTCAGGGGGGTAAGGGGGTTGCAACAGCCTTTGGCGCCATGCTGGCGCTGGACGTGACCCTTGGGCTTGGTATTGGTCTTATCTGGTTAGTGGTGGCCCGGGTCACACGAGTCTCGTCATTGGCCGCACTCACGGCGGCAGGCGCAGCACCGCTGATTACCCTATGGCGCTATGACGTGGGCGTAATTTTTTGGGCTGTTTTGGGAATTGCGGTCTTGCTTGTCATTCGACACAAGCAAAACATCGTTGCCTTGATGGCCGGACAAGAGAAGGCGTTCAAGAAAAAGTCGTAGATCGCCCTAGACCTGGTCAAGGGGCCAGCGTGGTCTCACCGTGAAGGGGCCGGCATGGGCCCCTTGTTCACGACTGAGCGCCCGAAGCCCGCCGGCCCAGGCAATCATCACACCGTTATCAGTACACAGGCTTGGCGCAGGAAAGATGACGCGACACCGACCGTCTTGTTGAAGCTGCTTGAGTCGTGCGCGCAGCATCAGGTTTGCCCCCACGCCACCGGCCACGACGAGCTGTTGAATCCTGGTCTCCGTAATTGCGCGTTCTGTCTTATTCATCAACACATCGACAATCGCCGCCTGAACACTTGCCGCCATATCTGCACGAGCCTGGTCATCAAGGGCGTGCATGGCTTTTAGCTTTTGGACATGGGTTAAGACCGCTGTCTTAAGTCCCGCAAAACTGAAGTCCAGGGTTGGCCGCTTGGCCAACGGCCTCGGCAGATCGAACCGGCTGGCATTTCCCGTGACGGCCCACTTACCGATCTCTGGGCCACCGGGGTAGCCCAGTCCCAGAAGCTGCGCGCTTTTATCAAAGGCCTCGCCTGCGGCATCGTCAATCGTTTCGCCGAGCATGGTGTATCGACCGAGCCCGTCAACCTGCATCAGCTGGGTATGCCCCCCGCTGACCAAGAGCGCCAGAAAGGGGAACACGAGTGTCTTAGCGTCGGGTTCCAAAAGCGGGGAGAGCAGGTGGCCCTCAAGGTGGTGAACCCCAATCACGGGCTTGCCGCAGGCGTAGCCAAGACCCTGGGCAAGGCTTGCCCCCACAAGCAGCGCTCCTGCAAGCCCCGGCCCTTCTGTATAGGCGATCAGATCAACATCCGACCAGGTCAGTGAGGCGTCTTTCAGGGCTTGTTTGGCAAAGGGGGCCAGTCGGATCACGTGGTCCCGCGAGGCGAGCTCCGGTACCACTCCGCCATAGGCTGCGTGGAGGGCGATCTGACTATGAAGCGCTTGAGAGAGGATTGTCCCCGTGGCGGGAGTCTGGTCTTGGCCCACTTTAAGTGGTCGGGGCTCCAGCCGCACCAGGGCCACCCCCGTCTCATCGCAGGAGGTCTCGATTCCCAGAACCACCAGGGATTTTTGTGTGTCCCCGATTGAAGAGGGCGCTGGGTTGGGGGGTTGTGGGTTCGTCACTTGCCAGAAAGCCTTGAGTTCGCGATACTTATGGGTTCCCTGCCACCATTTTTTAACTGGATGAAATTCTAAATGCCTGTTGTTCGCGTGAAAGAAAATGAGCCTTTCGAGGCCGCCCTCCGCCGCTTTAAGCGCACGATCGAGAAGATCGGTCTTCTGACAGAACTCCGCGCACGCGAGTTTTATGAGAAGCCCACCGCGGAGCGCAAGCGTAAAAAGGCTGCTGCTGTTAAGCGCCACTATAAGCGCGTTCGCAGCATGATGCTTCCTAAGCGCAAGTACTAATTGGGCGTTAAAGAACAACTCCAAGAAGATATTAAGTCCGCAATGCGGGCGAAAGAGTCGGATCGTCTCACGACGCTTCGGCTCTTCTCCGCGGCCATCAAGCAAAAAGAAGTCGATGACCGCATCACCCTCGATGACACGGCGGTTCTGTCCGTTCTCGAGAAAATGATCAAGCAGCGCAAAGACTCGATCAGCCAATTCCAGGCGGGCGGCCGACAGGATCTCGTGGATAAAGAGCAGGCCGAGCTAGTCGTTTTATCTGCTTATCTCCCCGCACAACTCTCCGACGCCGAAGTGGCGGCAGTGATTGACGCTGCGATTGCCTCTACGGGCGCTGCGGGTCCGCAGGATATGGGCAAGGTTATGGCCGTGATCAAGCCGCAGCTTGCGGGCAAGGCGGATATGGGCGCAGCCTCTGCGCTCCTGAAGGCAAGACTCGCGAAATAAGGTCTCGGCTGCGCTATCGGCGCAGCGGTTTTCGGCGCGTACACTAGCGTCATGATCCCCCAGCAATTCATAGACGACCTACTACGGCGTGTCGATGTCGTCGAAGTTGTGGGTCAATATGTCCAGCTCAAACGCGCGGGAGCGAACTATTCCGGCCTGTGCCCGTTTCATACCGAGAAGTCCCCATCGTTTTCCGTGAGCCCGTCGAAACAGTTCTATCACTGCTTTGGCTGCGGTGCGCATGGCACTGCTTTGGGGTTTCTGATTGAGCATCTGGGGCTGCCTTTTCCGCAGGCTGTTGAAGATCTTGCGCGACGCGTGGGGCTTGAAGTGCCTCAAGAGACCAACCCAATCGACCCGGCAATTAAAAAGAAAGAAACGGACTATCGCGCCAGACTTCGGGATCTCTTACTTGAGGCGGCGAGGTTCTATCAACGACGGTTGAAAGATTCCCCGCAGGCAATTGATTACCTAAAAAATCGTGGCGTGTCTGGTGAGATTGCTGCGCGTTATCACCTGGGCTATTCGCCATCGGGCTGGCAGCCGCTTCAGTCTGTTTATGGCGACTACAACGCGAAGGATTTAGTGGACGCGGGGCTTGTCATCGAAGGCGATGCCGGCAAACGGTATGACCGGTTCCGTGATCGCATCATGTTTCCGATTCTGAGCAATCGCGGCGAGGTCTTGGGGTTTGGCGCGCGAACGCTGGGCAGTGATGAACCGAAGTACCTGAATTCTCCCGAGACCCCCGTGTTTTCAAAGGGCTACGAGCTTTACGGCGTCTTCGAGGCGCGCCCTTTGATACGAGCGTCAGGGCAGGTCTGGGTGGTCGAGGGCTACATGGATGTGGTGGCGCTTGCCCAGCATGGGCTTGGTCATGCAGTGGCGACACTTGGGACTGCAACGACACCGGCACATCTGCAGCAGTTACTGCGACTCAGTGATCACGTGGTCTTCATGTTTGACGGGGATAAGGCTGGCCGACGGGCGGCAGCACGCGCACTAGAGACGGCGCTTGCCTTCGCATCAGAAAAGAATCGAATTGATTTTGTTTTTCTTCCTGAAGAGCATGATCCCGACAGTTTTGTTCGAGAAAACGGCGCCGATGCACTCCGGGATTGGGTGGCCAAGGCCAAGCCGCTGTCGGCGTTCCTGCTGGATGTGGCCAGTGATGGTCAGCAGTTGGAATTTGCAGAGGGACGCGCTGCATCGATTGCGGAAGCCAAGCGACTCCTCGCGCTCATGCCCCCGAACGCTCTTCGTGCACAGATTGCACGAGAAGCCGCACGATGTTTTGATGCAACTGATGCGGCGATGGGCGCCGCTTCCCCCGGGCCGCAAGCTGCGGATCGTGGGCCGGCCGTCAAAGCGGATCGTAAGCCAGGGCAGTCTTGGACTAAGTCTGCGCCCGCTCCTATTCGACTTCCGCGACCTGTGATCCGGCCACTTACCGAGCGTGTGTTGCAGATTCTGGTTCGCAAGCCTGCCTGGTGCCGCGAGATTGCTCCGGACTTTGCAGACGATCTCGACGCCTCCCAGCTCGCGCTGCTACGATGGATTCAGGATCGACTTCCGCCAGAGGGGGATTTCCCTTTTGCCGTCTTGCACGAGGCTGCCCTGTCGGAGGGGCGCGAGAAAGGTCCCGAAGCGGTTCGCCTTTTCCTGAAGCTTTCGAAACCGGACCCTGCGCTCGATGCGCTGATGGAAAACGAGCCTAAGGCGCTGGAATTGGAGCTGACGAGAGCCTTAACGCGGCTTCGGGTGCGGGCGCTCGAGGAGACCGCGGCTAGGCTCGCAGAGGAGGCTGCTGCTGATCCGCAGGCGTTGATCGCCCTGCAGCAGGTCAGGGGCCAGATTCAGGCTTTGAAGGCGACGCTAACGAATACCTGAAAATTTTCTCTAAGCCATTGATTTATTAGGTCCTATTTTTGGTAAAATCGAGGGTTCCGCCTTTAGTCTAAGGATGCAGACCCCGTGAGCAAATCCAGCAAATCGCCAGCCAAAAAAGCCCCCGCTAAGAAGACCCCGGTTGTCGCGAAAAAAGCGAGTGCGAAGCCGGTCAAAAAACCTGCCGCCAAAGCGGCCAAGCCTGTAAAGCCCGCAGCGAAAAAACCTGTGAAAGCCGCGGCGAAGGCGCCCGCAAAAAAACAGCCGGCTAAACCTGCTGCAAAACCTAAGGCAGCCAAGGCCCCCGCAAAAAAACCAGTGACGAAGGCCGCGGCCAAGCCTGCCGCAAAACCGGCGAAGAAACCTGCTGTGAAGCCAGCCGCAAAACCGGTTGCGAAAAAGCCGGCAGGAAAGCCCACGCCAGCAAAGACATCCTCATCGAAGGCTGTGACGCCTAAAGCGCCCGCCAAAGGTGCGACTGCGAAAACGTCAGCGAAAGCGCCAGCGAAGACCCCCGCTGTGAAAGGTGCGCCGGGCAAGGCATCTTCTGTTGCGCCTTCCAAAGCTGCGCCCATAAAAGCTGCAGGCAAACAGCCTCAGGTGAAACCAGCGAAAAAAGACGACAAAAAAGCGTCTACGGTGAAGGAAGAAAAGAACAAAAAGGCGCTGACGCCTGCGACCGAAGAGAAGACAAAAGCAAAAGCGAAGGCGAAGGACACGGTCAAGCAAGAGGCTGCGCCGAAGCCGGTGAAGCCCAAAGGAAAGCCCGGTCGTCCCCCTAAGAAGTCTCCGGAACAGATTGAGGCAGAAGCCAGTGGCTTAGATGACTCTGTGCTTGATGACGGTGATGGGACGGACATTATGGAGCCGCCACCACCACCAAAGAAGGGCTCTGCGCGTCGTGCGCGTGATCGTGTCCTGAAAGAATTTCTGCCCGCAGGTGGCGCCGTCACGCCTGAAGAACTTGAGGCACGCAAGACCAAACTCAAGACGCTTTTCAAGCTGGGGAAAGAGCGCGGCTACCTGACCTATTCGGAGATCAATGACCATCTTCCAGAGAACGTGGTTGAGGCCGAGCAGATTGAAACGATTGTCGCCACCTTCAGCGACATGGGTATCGCAGTCTATGAGCAGGCGCCAGATACAGAGACCCTGCTGCTAACCAGCAATGCGCCCGCGTCTGATGACGATGATGCTGAAGAGCAGGCGGAAGCAGCACTTCAAACAGTGGACTCAGAATTTGGTCGTACCACGGATCCCGTTCGGATGTACATGCGTGAGATGGGGACGGTTGAACTGCTGACCCGTGAAGGTGAGATCGTTATCGCCAAGAAGATCGAAGAAGGTCTTCGTGACATCGTTACCGCGATCTCCGCCTGCCCGGTCACCATCAGCGAGGTACTCGACTGTGCCAATAAGATTCGTGAAGGCACCATGCCGATCAGTGATGTGGTGGACGGCATTGTGGACCCGAACGCACCTGAAGAAGATCTTCTCTCCTCGACTGAGGCAGAGTTTGCTGCCATCGAGGCCTCTGAAGAGGTCGATGATGATGGTGCGGCAGCAGCTGCGGCGAATTCTGCGCGGCTTGAGGAGCGCAAAGTCGCAGCCCTTGAAAAGTTTAACGTGATTCAGAAAGCCTTCGACAAGATGATCAAGGCGGTTGAGTCTGATGGCTATAAGTCTCCCGCCTATGACAAGGCCCAGAAAACGATCAGCACCGAGTTCATGGGGCTGCGTTTCACGGCCAAGATGGTTGAGCGTCTCGCGGACACGCTGCGTGCCCAGGTGGAAGACGTTCGCAAGATTGAGCGCAAGATCCGGGCGATTGCAGTGGACCGGGTGGGATTGAGCCAAGATTGGTACATCAAAGAGTTCCCTGGTAATGAGACGAACCTTGATCTCTTCACCAAACAGGTCTCGGTAGCGCCCGCCATGGCGCCGTTACTGCAGCGAAACCTGCCCGCTTTGCAGGAAGAGCAACAAAAATTAATCGATCTGCAGAAGAAGGTCATTCTGCCGCTGGTGGATCTGCGTGAGATTCACAAGCAGATGACTGCGGGTGAGCGTAAGGCCCGAGCCGCGAAGAAAGAAATGACCGAGGCCAACCTGCGTCTGGTGATCTCGATTGCGAAGAAGTACACCAACCGCGGCCTGCAGTTCCTGGATCTGATTCAGGAAGGCAATATCGGTCTGATGAAGGCTGTCGACAAATTCGAATACCGTCGCGGCTATAAGTTTTCGACCTATGCAACGTGGTGGATTCGACAGGCGATCACTCGATCAATCGCAGACCAGGCACGAACCATTCGTATTCCGGTACACATGATCGAGACGATTAACAAGATGAACCGGATTTCCCGTCAGATTCTTCAAGAGACCGGTAAAGAGCCTGATCCGGCGACGCTGGCCATCAAGATGGAAATGCCTGAAGACAAGATTCGGAAAATTCTCAAGATCGCGAAAGAGCCGATTTCGATGGAGACCCCGATCGGCGACGACGACGACTCGCATCTTGGCGACTTCATTGAAGATACGAATACGGTTGCGCCGATGGAAGCAGCGCTCCAGGATTCCATGCGGGACGTGGTCAAAGAGGTGCTTGATTCGCTGACACCCCGTGAAGCGAAGGTTCTGCGGATGCGTTTCGGTGTGGAGATGGCAACTGACCACACGCTTGAAGAAGTCGGCAAACAGTTTGATGTCACGCGAGAGCGAATTCGTCAGATTGAGGCGAAGGCGCTCCGTAAGCTGCGGCATCCCAGCCGAAGCGATAAGTTGAAGAGCTTCTTAGATACTCTGTAAGTTAAAAGGCCCGGGGAACCGGGCCTTTTGCCATTGAAAACCGCAATTCGCCGCTAATGTGAAGCATCGAACTGATGCGCTTTGAGGCCTCGAATGGGGGCGTAGAACGCCTTCACCGCGGCCATATCTACTGTGACGTCCCCCGTGATCTCCAAGACGGGTCCGAGCCCAGCCTCTTTCTTGCCGTGGTCCATATAGGCCAGCACTACAGGAACACCGGCACCTTGGGCAATAAAGTAAAAGCCTGTCTTCCATTCGCGCACTTTGCTGCGCGTCCCCTCTGGAGGAATCATGAGCAGCAGGGGCCCATCGTGCTGGGAAAAGCCCTCCACTGCTGAGGCCACCAGGTTATGCGACCGACTGCGGTCGACACTAATCCCTCCGAGCCATCGCATGAGCCCACCGAAGGGAAATTTAAAGAGACTTGCCTTGCCAAGCCAATAGGGGCGAATGCCCAGTACGAAACAGGCCATGAGGCTGTAGGGCAGGTCCCAGTTACTCGTGTGCGGAGCTGCAATCAGCACCGCCTTGGGGTTCTCCGCGGGTAACTGCCCCACAATCTTCCAGCCGAGTAACCGCATACAGCACCAGGAAAAAAGCCGGAGCATAGGCGTTATACCGGGCGTGTTGAAGAGCGTATGGCGGGCTGGCTGAAACGCACTCTGAGCATTCATGGCGTGAAGCATGCCATAAACCCCTACAATTTCACCTGGGGGCCGTTAGCTCAGTTGGTTAGAGCAGAGGACTCATAATCCTTTGGTCGCTGGTTCGAGTCCAGCACGGCCTACCACCCCAAAATGTTCGCGTAATCGGCGCTCTGACCCAGGATAATTCCCACTTCAATGGCTAGATGCCCCTATGACTGCGCTTGAACCACTGTCGTTATTGCATCTTTATGAGATGGCGAATATGCGCCCCCAGGCGGCAGCGATGATCCATGCCGAGTTCTGGGCTGATGTTCCAGGCGTTAGTCCCGACGCTATGGCCGACAGATTGGCCTCGGCCACTTCGCATCACAAACTTCCGCTGTGCCGGATTGCTATTTCCGATGGTGAACTCGTTGGCGTTGCTAACTTGATTGACTACGACGATCCAAACCCTCGCGTGGGGCGCCCCTGGCTTGCGGGACTCGTCGTTGCGCCAGCGTGGCGAGGACGAGGGGTGGGCGTGCGCTTGGTAAGGGCGGTCTTAGATGATGCGTACCGTCTTGGTGAGAGGGAAGTATTTCTTGGCACTGACAGCCCTGAGTTCTATGAGCGCCTGGGTGCTGCCCGCTTCACTCAACTGAGGCAAGACTTTTGGCTCATGCGTTTTAACCGTTCCTGACACTTTTGGATATGCTCGGTGCAGTTCAACCCCATAACGGCCTACCAACCTAAAATGTTCGGAGATCGATGATGGACCAGCCAAGTCGCTTGGATCGCCTGTTGACGCACTACGCCTCAAGCCATCAACACCCCATCAATGAGGCGATTCATTGCGTGGCTGTTCCGGTGATCATGCTGACGCTCCTTGGTTTACTTTTCGAAATTCATCCGATTCTCTTTGCGGTATTTCTTGGTGCGAGTCTGGTTTACTACGCCCGGCTATCGATACGGGTGTTGCTCTTGATGGCGATCTGGTCCTTTGCGCTCGTAGGGCTAATTCTGCTGATGGGAGAACATCGGCTTGTCATTTGCGTGACGTTTTTTGTGATTGCCTGGATCGGGCAGTTTATCGGGCACCGAATCGAGGGGAAGAAGCCCTCGTTTTTTGAAGATCTCCAATATCTTTGGGTGGGCCCTCTTTTTGTGGCCGACGTTTTATTACGACGGCTTGGATTTGTACTTAAGGTTTGATCTGAATCTCTTGGGATGAATACCAGAGGGCAATATCCTGGATGTCCTCGTCACTTAGGGGTTTTGCCATCACCGCCATGACGGGATTCTGTCGCTTTCCGCTGCGGTAATTTTTGAGCTGTTCCATTAGATAGACGGCTGGTTGGCCGGCAAGGTGAGGAATCCCGGGGCTACTAGCGATCCCTAATGGGCCATGGCAGACCACACAAGCCTGAGATTTCTTTTTTCCTTGCTCCGTATTCCCTGCTGCCGGGCTGCTTGATATAAACATAACGCCAAAGCAGATCCCAAACAACGAAACCTTGCTATTCATACTCGCCCTCCAGGATAACTTTTAAAAGCAAGGGGGACGCGAAGGTCCCCCTTGGGTTAGTAGTGAGGCGAATTACTTCTTGTCTTCGCCGACGTAGGAGATTTTGTAGATTGCGCCTGCAAAGTCATCAGAGACCAAGAGCGATCCATCCTTCATCACCGCTACATCCACTGGGCGACCGCGGTAAAGGCCCGTATCAGGGTCTAAGAACCCCGATGCAAAGACCTCCATCTTGCCTGCTGTTCCATCTGGTTTGATTGGTACAAACTGAACCTCAGCCCCTGATGGTTTCGTCCGATTCCAAGATCCGTGGGCCGCGACAAAGACTCCTCCGCGGTACTTTGCTGGGAACTTGTTCCCCGAGTAGAAAGTCATGCCAAGCTGGGCCTGGTGGGCTGGAAACTCCACTTGAGGTTTCGTCCAGCTTGCAGGTGCCTGCATTCCTTTTAGGTCGGGTGCTGCGGCCGTACCGGCAATTTGGATGTTATTGCCGTGGATGTACGGATATCCGAAATGTTCAGCGCCACCTTTCTTCGTGACACGGTTGAGTTCTCCGGGGGGGATGTCGTCACCCATTCCGTCGGTTTGATTGTCAGTGAACCAGACAACGCCATCTTTGGGATTAATATCCATGCCGACCGAATTTCGAACGCCGACCGCAACGACTTCACGCTGGGTTCCATCAAAAGCGTTCATACGGACGATGCCGCCAATACCAAGTTTTTCGTAAAGCGCAACTTTATCCTTTGGCTGAACGTTGTAGGGCTGTCCCAGGGTGATGTAGAGCTTTCCATCTTGGCCAATCCGACAGGTTCGGGCACCGTGGTTGAACGACTCCTCCTCGACAGGAATGAGTTTGCCTTGGGGTACGACTTCAATGACAGCGACGTCTGGCCCCTCGTAGAAGAACTCTGCGGCCGGGAAATTCAGCACGCGATTATGCTCGACAACCAGCAAGAAGCCGTCTTTGGTCCAACAGACCGCATTAGGATTCGTAAACTTTAGCGATGGTGCAAATGACTTGACTTCATCGGCTACGCCATCGCTATTTCGGTCTGTCACTGCCCATACCGTTGTCTTACGTGTTCCGACAAACAACATATTGGTAGAGGGTGCAACCGCCATATGGCGCGCATCAGGAACAACTGCGAACAGATCGATCTTAAATCCAGGGGGTAGCTTTACGCGCTTAAGATTCTCGCGGATTGCTGCGGCGTTCTTGCCCTCCTGTGAAACAACAGGAATGTTGAGATCTGTTGTTGCAACTTTGAACTGCTTCAAGGTGCTCAGATTGTCGGGTCGTGCTTGAGCTATCGCTCCTGTTGATAATCCTGCGGCGACAAAAGCGATACAAATTTTTGAAAGCTTCATGATGTCTCCTGAAAGTCTTTGTTAGAAATTGTGCAACGAAGCTATTAGATGATTTGGTTATGCGTAGATCTAGACGCAATGCGTCAATTTTGATGGAAACTTCGCTTACTTAGGGAATTCCCTAGAGTGCGCGAAGTGTTGCAGGATAAGTGAAGGTCGTGCCACTGAACGGTGAGACTTGTAATTTATGCTCTAAGTCATGCGATAAACGGAATGCATCATGATTGACCACCTAGACCATCTTGTTTTAACGACTGCGCACGAATCTGCCTGCATAGACTTCTACACCCGAGTGATGAGAATGGATTTTGAGTCATTTATCGGGGGCACACCGCCTGTGGAACGCAAGGCCTTCAAGTTCGGGATTCAAAAGATCAATCTGCATATCAAAGGGAAGGAGTTCGAGCCTAAGGCTGACCATCCGACGCCGGGGTCCCTGGATCTTTGCTTTATTGCAGACACTTCATTGGAAGCGGTGATCGCACATTTAGAGAAGGAGCGCTGGCCCATCATCGAGGGTCCGGTGTTTCGGACTGGTGCACGGTCAAAGATTCGCTCGGTCTACATTCGTGATCCTGATCAAAATCTGATTGAGATTAGTGAAGAGGTTAAGTCGTCTTAACGACACAAAAAATGGCGACTCATCTCTTTGCACAGCTCGATGTCTTTTCAGCGAGCACCTTGCTCGGTAACCCGCTGGCGGTCGTTCATGATGCGGACGAATTGTCAGAGTCCCAGATGCAGTCGTTCGCGAAATGGGCAAACTTATCGGAGAGTACGTTTCTTCTGCAACCCAAGGATCCACAGGCTGATTACCGCGTTCGGATATTTACTCCCGGTGGGGAGCTGCCTTTCGCAGGGCATCCAACGCTTGGGTCTTGCGCGGCATGGCTTGCAGCCGGTGGCATTCCCAAGCACGACGCTGTGATTTTGCAAGAGTGTGGTATCGGGCTTGTTCGGGTTCGACGGAATGGGGATCGACTGGCCTTCGCGGCGCCTCCGTTAGTTCGTAGCGGACCTCTTGAGTCATCCTTGCTGGAGCGAATCATCGCCGGTCTTGGAATTAAGCCTGCCATGGTGCTCGCCCACCAATGGGTCGATAACGGTCCTGGTTGGTGTGCCGTTATGCTGGATTCAGCCGAGCGGGTCTTGCAGGTGCGGCCAGATGCAAATGCTATTCGTGATCTGAAGCTAGGGCTGATCGGGCCTGCCCCCGTTGCTGCCGACACAGATTTCGAAGTGCGTGCATTTGTTGGTCCGTTAGGGATTGCTGAGGATCCCGTGACAGGGAGTCTGAATGCGGGTATTGCATCTTGGTTGATTCCCGCGGGACTTGCGAAGCCAAGCTATCTGGTCTCTCAGGGATCGGTGTTGGGACGTGCGGGGCGCGTTTTTATTGATCAGGATGCAGGTGACATTTGGATTGGGGGTGATGTCACCGCCTGTATCAAGGGGCACGTGTCTCTCTAGGGAACCTCCCGAGCCAGCGTTGCTGGTTTGTGCGTACGCACATGATTAGACTGGGGGCTCTTTTAAACCAAGGGAGACAATATGTTGCACAAAGGAGTAGGGCTTCTAGCCGCGCTTGTAACCACAAGCGTCATGGCACAACAGGCAGCGACACAACCGGCACCAGCAGCCGCAAAGGGTGTAACAGGGCCGCTGCCATCAATCGCCCCTGATCAGGCTGGATTTTCAAGCGCTGGCCTCAATCGAATTGATCAGTTCTTCGAAAGAGAAATCGCCTCGAATCGTGTCCCCGGTGCAGTGATTGCGGTCGCCCGTGATGGAAAGCTCGTCTATTACAAGGCGCATGGCTTCTTGGATAAAGACGCCAAGAAACCCATGCCAAGAGACGCCATTTTCCAGCTTGCGTCGATGACGAAGATTATGACCAGCGTCGCGGGCTTGTCCCTGAATGAAGAGGGTCGTCTGCCTCTGAAGTCCACACTGGACACTTATTTCCCAGCGTTTGCCAAGATGAATCATGGTGTTGTCTCCGCATCTGGGGAGATCACGCTACAACCGGCAAAGCCGATATACATTCACGACCTGTATCGTCACACCTCGGGTATTGCCTATGGTGGCCGAGGCAACACGGCTGTTCACAAGCTATATCCATCAGGATCTGCGGTTGCAGCAACGCAATTGACGGGGGATGAGCTGATGACGAAGCTCGCCACACTCCCCTTGCTTCATCAGCCGGGAACTGTCTGGGACTACAGCCTCGCAACCGATGTTCTTGGTCTTGTGATTGAGAAAGTTGAAGGCAAGCGACTCAATGACGTCATGAAGACCCGGATCTGGGATAAGGTCCGAATGCCTGATACAACCTTCGAGCTTTCACCGGAAAAGCGCGCTCGAATCGCACGCCCGTTGCCGATTGATCCGATTACCGGCAAGCCCCAGAGAATTGCCAGCCTGGACCCTGCTGTTAAGAATAAATTTGACTGCGGTGGTGCCTGTGCCTTTGGCTCGGTGGGAGACTTTGTGCGGTTTGGTCAGATGCTTCTTAACGGCGGTGTTCTTGACGGGAAGCGAGTGCTCTCGCCCAAGACCGTTGCGCTCATGACCTCCGATCATCTTGGCCCTAACATTAAAAATCAGGTTGCAGGCACAGAGCCACATCGTGACGGTTACGGTTTTGGTCTTGGGGTTGCTGTTCGGATGCACCCTGGTGTTGCGGCGATCTCAGGATCCGTTGGCGAATATAGCTGGAACGGTGCTAATGGCACGCAGTTCTTTGTCGACCCGAAGGAGCGTCTTGTTGTGGTGGTGGGGACGTCTGCCCCCGGTGAAATTCGTAAATATTATCGCGAGCAGATCAGCGCACTGGTTTATGGTGCGATGACGGATCTCAAGCGCTAAGGTTTTATTACGGATTGTATGGATAGGGTCTGACGTCAGTCAGACCCTAGAACCCAACTGCAGCGCCATCTCTTCGACTATCGCTGGCCGCCACATAACCATCTTCCAGATCTTCTGATAGCCGCCAGATAAACTGTCCAGCACCGAAGTCCATATACGGGTCTGGCTGCGGCATGATCGAATGTCCACGCTCACGGAGCGCTGCAATCAGATCTGGGTGCATCGTGGTTTCGACATCTAGGGCGAGTCCACGATTGACCTTCCACCGCGGCGCATCACAGGCTGCCTGCGGATTCTGATGAAAATCAATCATGCGAACCAGCGTCTGTAAGTGCCCTTGGGGCTGCATATTGCCCCCCATCACACCAAAACTCATTTGTGGCTTTCCATCTCGCATGAGGAAAGCAGGGATGATCGTATGAAAGGGGCGTTTACCCGGTGCAACACAATTCGGATGCCGGGCATCGACAGAAAAGCCGTGCCCTCGATTCTGCAGTGAGACACCCACGTCCGGGACAACGACACCGGAGCCAAACCCCATATAGTTTGACTGAATGAACGAGACCATCATGCCGTTTTGATCTGCGGCTGTCAGGTAGATCGTGCCCCCGGGAGGTGGGAGACCGTGTTCAAAGTTGGTAGCCTGATCCGGTTTGATACGTTTCGCGAGTGCGCGCAGGCGACCGTCATCGAGAAGATCTTGGGCGGTGACCTTGGTCATATAGCGAGGGTCTGCCACATGCTGATAGACCTCTGAGAAAGCTGCCTTCATCGCCTCAATCAGTAGGTGCTGTGTTCTGATGGAGTCCACGCCCGATTCTGTGAGATCGAATTCCGACAAAATGCCGAGCGCCATCAGAGCTGCGATTCCTTGTCCATTCGGAGGAATCTCATGCAGCGTTACGCCGTGATAGTCCCGAGAGATCGTTCCAACCCAGTCTGGTTGATAACTGGCTAAATCCTCTGCGGTCATGGCCCCGCCATGTTCACGCGCATGTCGGGCGATCGCTTCGGCGGTCTGACCGTGATAGAAGTCTTGACCTTTTGTCTTGGCGATCCGACGCAGCGTGGCTGCGGCAGCGGGCATCGTAAAGCGTTCGCCGATCGCCGGAGGTCTTCCTTTGGGTAAAAAAGTCTGCGCGAATCCTGGCTGTGTCTTCAGGAGCTCTGCCTGAGGCCCCCACTTACGATGAACAAACGGACTAATGCCATAGCCTCGTTCAGCAAGCGTAATCGCGGGTGCAAGAAGGTCTTCAAAGGGGAGGGTTCCGAATCGATCATGAAGCGCAGCCCATCCGCCGACCGCTCCTGGAACCGTGACGGCACCCCAGCCGCGCATCGGAATTTTTGCTTCATGGTGACGTTCGAAATAGCTCAGATCCCACGCCTGCGGCGCCATGCCGGAGGCATTTAACCCGTGCAGAGCGCGTCCGTCCCAGACGATGGCGAAGCAGTCGCTCCCAAGACCGTTGGAGATCGGTTCAACGATCGTCATTGCGGCAGCCGCTGCGATCACAGCGTCGACCGCGTTTCCTCCTGCAGCAAGAATACGAAGTCCCGCCTGGGCTGCTAATGGCTGCGAGGTCGAGACAACGTTACGGGCAAAAAGGGGGGTTCGGAGTGTTGGGTACGGCTGCTGCCAGTCAAATTGCATAGCGTTACCTTGCGGCGAGGTCAGACTGGAATCAATCGATCCAGTTGGTTTCTTTGGGAATAAAGATCCACAGCAGGAGATAGACCAATACCGAGAGCCCTGCAAACAATGTAATCAGCACAAACAGAAGCCGCCAGATCCAGGCTTCTGTCTGAGTGGCGCGGGCGATTCCGCCGCAGACGCCGCCAAGCCATCGATCGTCGCCTGCGCGACGCAGGCCACGACTGCTGGGCTGGAACGTATCAATAGCCAGGAGCTGCGCCTTCGCTCGCGCGAACTCCTGGTCTGTTAGCGCGCCGCGCGCATGAAGCGCGGCGAGTCGCTCGAGCTCGTCAGTCATCATCAGATACGCTGCATGGTCGCGCGGAGTGCCTCCGTCAGAGCCACAAGGCTATCTTGAAGATGCGCCTGGGATTCTGCGGAACCCGACTTCTTAGCAACAGCCTGTCGAAGACTTTGCTGAAGCGTCGTTGCCTGGACACGAATGACGCTCAAGGCATCCGCAGGTGGGGGTGCCGATGGCCGACTACCGGGGCTTGGGGGCATAGCACCACGCGTCAGCAGTCCGATAACGCGTTTCAGGTGATCACGCTGAAGGTTGCGACGCATCCGATCGATATCTTGACCCGTTTTCAGTTCGCTCCAGATGGCAGACTGAAGGGTGCTGTAGACCTCGGTGAGCGTAAGCGCATTCTTACGGTCTTTCTCATTGAGAAGCAGTGGTGCATCCAGAAGCCGCTGTGCGGTTGGTCCTGACATCAATCGATTTAATGCGAGTGACTGGAACTGCAGTACTGATGTTGGGATATCCACCATCCCTGCGCGTTCCCACTCATTGAAATCAGGGGGCAGGTTCGCCAGAAACTCTGGACGGAACCGGAAGCTATTGACGCTGAAGATCTCCTTTGCAAGGAACTGCAGCGCGTCACGCTGTCTCTGCGGTTCGACAGGCCGGAAGGTGGGACGTCCCGAGCCGGGCTGATCACGCACGGTATAGACCCCGCCGACATATTTCGAGGCGAGCTCTGGCAGGTCGCGTAGCTGACGGAATCCTGACATCAGACTACGGCGTTGAACCTGACGATCCTCGACAGTCTTCGGCGTTTTTGCCTGTACGCGTGTCCAGAGTTCTTTTGAAAGGCCAAGTCGTCTCTGATACCAAGCCAGTGGATCGTCACCCAGGTCGAAACGATTCGCGAGTGGATCAGCGCCGTCATAGGGACCGTAACCCCCTGCATCAAGATCATCCGCATAAGCCAGTAGGGGCTCGACACTACGCGCGGCAATTTTGCTGAGCTCCTCCTGTTCCTTGTCTTTAGGGATGCTCTTATAGGCGTACTCGATTGCCCAGTAGTCATAGGCACCAAGTGTCGTGTTGTTGAAATTCAGGCCTTTTTCCTCGCGCAAGGGAAGGTTGTACGCGTTGTAATCCATCACAGAGCTCGAGATACCGTTCTTGTCAGTAAACGCCTTATCTTTGAGCTGTGCGCGGGTCACTGCGGTCGATGCTTTGAAGTTGTGCTTTAAGCCAAGGGTGTGACCGACTTCATGCATGATCACATCCTTGATCAGGGCAAGCACGAGCGCATCGACTTCTGGGCTATCCGGGGCGATATCGCCACGCGCGGTTAATAGCTCTAATCCGAACTCCATTTGTGCCGTCATCTCATCTGCATAGCTGCAGGTCTCATCGTGCTGATGCAGTAAATGGCCAACCTGATTGTGTAACGCAGATCCAAGGCTGTTCATCTGGGAGCTGAATCCGACGGTTTCTTTAAAAAGACGACGACCGCCACGCCCAAAGACGTCGCTCATTCCAATATCGGCATCAAGAATCTCGCCTGATCGCGGATCCGCATGGCTGGGCCCAATCGCAAAGCCGACATCTGCGCCGACGAACCAGCGAACAGAGGCATGGCCTGCATCCATGTTGTCCCACTTGGCGTCATCTGGCTGTTGTTTTGCAACGATGGCATTTTTAAATCCGATTTTTTCGAACGCCTTGTTCCATTCCAGAATGCCCGCCTCGACGGCCGGCCTTACCTTGGGCGGAATGTTCTTGTCTAACCAGAAGACAATCGGCTGAACTGGCTCAGACATCGCTGCCGCCGGATCTTTTTTCTCAAGACGCCAGCGTTTGATCAGGTGGACACGGGGATTGGCCTTGAGATCGTCTGAAAGATCAGTAAAGGACTCGGTGAAGTGACCAAGGCGGGGATCCGCTAGTCGAGCTGCCATTGGTTTTTCAGGAAGTGCGCGAAGGTTGTAGACCACCGTCATAAACATACTGCGGGGATCCGGAGTCGCCTCTGGCAAAGAGAAGCCGCCCCCAGGGGTCGGCATCATTGGCGGTGCAGGGATGCGCGGCGTCGCGAAGTGCAGTCTCGCGCTGACCGTCGAGAGTGTGCCATCCGTGCGGGTGTTCTCGATGGAGGAGTTCGCTTTATCCAGTCCGTAAGGTAGGCGATAGGCCATCTCAAGCCGTGTGGAGATTCCTGGGATGTCATTGATCAGAAAGTTGGCGTTGATCAACAACGATTTCCGTTCGGGATGTTCCGCGCTTAGGATCGCGCCTGACCCGAGTAGGCTTGGCGAAAAGGCCTCGGCTGTGGCCCGTGCGCCGCCGCCTTCAGCTCTAAATTTCTGATTCACGGCCAGCAGTTGAAGCTGGTTACCAACCTTGCGCCATTGGGCCATGTGTTTCATACCCATTTGACTCGCGTAGAGCCCACGTTCGCCTACGGCTTGTGCGATGTTCGCTGTAAAGAGAAAGGGCTTCTCAAGATATGCAGAAGGAATTTCCAAAAATACATCCGCATCCTTTTTCCAGATCGGGAAAAGTCCGTCCGCCCGGGTTGCTCCGGCAACGATCTCATCGAATGGCTTGGGCTTGCCTGGAGGGGTGGGTTTCGCTGCAGCGGCATTCGCGGGTGGAGGACCGTTTGGCGCTTGTTGGGCCAGGGCGTGGGCGCAGAACACCAAGGAAAGCCCGGAGAGGGCAGCAGGAAGGGTGCGAGTGAGTGTCATAGAGAGGAAAGCTCGATTGGAAAACTCAAGACTTTCCGGATAAATGGCTACCATGTCAACGGACGAGTGAAAATAGCGATATGAGTGAGCGACAACGCCAGCTGGCCTGGCTAATGACCTGCTTTATTAGCCTGCATGCAGCAATGTCAACCCTGCGCGTGGTGGCGAGTCTGTGGGTCCTTGATCGTGGCTATTCCGCCTGGGTTGTTGGCGCGGTCATTAGTGCATTTGCTGTGGCGCCCCTCATGCTCTCGCTGTGGGCCGGGAGTATGACGGATCGTCATGGTTTCCACCGACCCATGCGGATTGGCATTGGGCTTGCGTTACTGGGGGCAGTCTCTGCAAGTCTGTTTCAGCATGTGGTGGCCATTGCGATTGGCTGTTTTTTGCTCGGGGGAGCAATGGCGATTGCTGCCGTAGCGATCCAGCGGCAGGCAGGCCGTTTGGCCACTGCAGATTCCGACTTACGTGCCATTTTCAGTTGGATCGCCATTGCGCCAGCGATCTCCAATGTGGTGTCTCCGGTGCTCAGTGGCCTTGTCATCGACACTGCGGGATATGGTGCGGCGTTTGCCTTGACCGTCGGCATGCCGCTTCTTGCCTTGTTAGGGGTCTTTAAAATTGGCAAGGAAGAAAGACCTGAGGTCATTCGACGTCAGACAACTCGCGATGCCTTTCGCTTACTCAAGATCGCAGACTTTAGAAAGCTGTTAATCATCAATGTTGTCACGTCGAGTTGCTGGGACGTTCACATGTTTGTGGTGCCCGTGATCGGGCATGAGCGTGATCTGAGTGCCTCGAGTGTGGGGTTGGTACTTGGCGCATTCTCTGTTGCTTCGACATTGATCCGGTTTCTGATCGCGCGTTGGTCTGAGCGGTTTGATGAACGTAAAGTCTTGCGTACAACACTACTTGTCTGCTTTATTACATTCTCCGTCTACGCCTGGCTACCGGGTCTCTCGGGGCTGGTCGTCGGTTCGGCGGTTCTTGGTCTTGCGTTGGGTGCTGTTCAGCCCATGATTCTGTCGGCGGTGCACCGGGTCACACCCCCTGCACAGCACGGCCAAGCGCTTGGTCTGCGAATGATGATCATGAACGGCGCAACGGTCGGTATGCCCTTAAGTTTCGGTGTTTTGGCCTCGGCAAGCGTCACCATGGCGCCGATGTGGCTCATGGCTGTCGTGTTGTTTGTCATGCGGCTACGGGTCTAGTGGGGTAAAACCCGACTTGAGATCTCTCCTGTTTGCAGTGAGAGTGCAGCCTGATCAAAACATAATTTCTAGGGAGATAACACTATGAGTTTAATATCATCGGATCGCACTGTTCTGAGCCGTAGTCGATTTCTTGTTGCTGGCTTTTTGACGGCCTATGCGATGTCAGCCGCAATTGCGGCGGCACCGAATGTGAAGCAGCCCCAGGTCGATGCGCCGCAGCGGGTTCTGTTGATCGGAAATAGCTACCTCTACTACGGTGACAGCATGCACAATCACCTGCGGAGAATTGCTGCTGCATCAGAGCCATCATGGTCAAAGACACTAGAATACAAGTCGGCAACGATCGGTGGTGCAAGTCTTCGAGACCATAATATTGATTGGCTGACCAAGCCCGGACAGATCGGTATCAAAGAGCCGTTTCAGTTGGTTATTCTTCAGGGGCACAGTGCTGCTGCGCTATCGGATAAGCGACAGGAAGCCTTTCGTCAGGCTGCAACGGAGGCCAATAAGCTCATTACCGCACGCGGGGGCAAGACCGCTCTCTATATGACTCATGCCTATGTGGCGCCTCACAAAGAGGCGAACCCCAATAGTATTCGTCAGATTGAATCGTTTTATATCAAGATGGGCAACGAGCTCAATGCGCTGGTCATTCCCGTGGGCTTGGCTTTTGAAGAGGCTTATCGTCGCCACCCAGAGTTAAAGCTGCATAAGGCATACGACGGTAGCCACCCCTCGCTGATGGGCACTTATCTTGCTGCCGCGACAACCTTTGGGTCGATCTATGGACGCCCTACGGCCGGAAACTCTTTTGATGCCTTTGGGGAGATCGACGCAGCAACTCTAAAAAAACTGCAGCAGGTCGCTGATGACACTGTGAAAAAGTTTTTTGGACGCTAACGAAGGGGCGTCGTGTGCACTACGATACCGCGTTAAAAAATCACGGCCTGCGCCACGATCCTCTCAAAGCGCTGATTGTTCCCAGGCCTATTGCCTGGGTCGCAACAGTGTCGCGAGACGGTGTCCGTAACCTTGCGCCCTACAGCTTTTTTAATATGGTGAGCGACCAGCCGCCGATGGTCATGATCTCCTCTGAGGTTGGCAAAGACAGCATTACGAACATTCTGGATACGGGAGAGTTCACCTGCTCGATTGTGACGCGCGCGCTTCACGGACAGATGAATATGAGCTCGGCAAAGGTCGACGCCGCTGTGGATGAATTTGTTCTGGCAGGAGTTGAGGCGGCGCCATCCACGCACGTAAGCCCACCGCGAGTCGCGGGAAGTCCTGCTGCGCTCGAGTGTCGGCTCTGGAAGGCGGTGCCATTGGCCGCACCCGATGGCCAGTCAGACCCTCACTACACAGTCCTCCTGGCAAGAGTGGTCGCGGTCTATATCGATGACGCAGTGATTCGAGACGGTCGTGTTGACTCTGCTGCCCTTGAGCCTGTTGCCCGGCTTGGGTATATGGATTACGCGGTGGTGAACGCGGCCTCAATCTTTGCGGCGAATCGACCGGATGTTGCTGCCGATGGCCGCACTGCCGTCATTGCGTCAAAGCCTTGGGATGGCCAGTATCGCTAGTTACAGATGACAGCACCCTTAAAGCCCTCTGATCGAATGGCTGGAAATGCCTTGGTAATCCTTCAATTTGGACTGATTCTGTTGATCGTGCTTGTGACAGATCTATCGGAAGCAATTCGGTCCCAGCAGCTCGGCGTCTGGCTATGTCTGATCACGAGTGCCGTGATTGGGGTGGCAGCGTTGTCAGCGAATCGTCCGGGCAACTTTAATATTCACCCTGCCCCGAAGGCGACCGGGCAGATCGTCACGGGTGGGGTGTACCGCAGTATTCGACATCCGATGTACACCGCCGTTTTATTGTTTTCGCTTTCTGGCGTGCTATCGGGCCCCAACACAACAGCGATCATGGCCTTCTTGCTGCTTGTGCTCGTGCTGTTGCTAAAGGCATTACTTGAAGAGCGGTGGATGTCACGTCATCACCAGGGGTATAACGCTTACATAAAACGAACGACCCGTTTTATTCCCGGCTTGTTTTAGTTGCAGGATCAATTGATCTGCCCTGATTCGCGAGCCCTCGGGCACGCCAGCCGCTGATGCCAAGGGCCATCCACCCCAGAATAAAGGCAAGGCCACCGATGGGCGTGATCGCGCCAAGCCGGGGCAGGTCATAGAGCACGCGCAGGTAGAGACTGCCTGAGAAAACAAGAATGCCCATCACAAATAAAAGACCTGCGACCACTGACCAGGCGCGAAAGAACTTGAAGGTTGACAGCACGGCCAGCCCTAAAAGAGCAACGGCATGGACCATCTGAACCTGGGCTGCCGTAGCAAAGATTCCGACCAGGCGGGGCTCGACAAGCGCGCTAAGACCATGGGCTGCAAAGGCGCCCGCAGCAACCCCTGTTGCGCCAAAGAGTCCAGCGAAGATCAGAAAGACGCGAGACCAGAAAAGGGACATCATCGGTGCAGTTTAATAGAACTTGTGCTTTGGAAAGCCTTTCCCTGTTGATCCTGATCAAGCTGGTGGCGGGGGCAACGATTAATATGCTGGTTGCTAAATTGATTTGGCGAGAAACTCTCGGTCTGGCTGCTGGCATTTGCGAGCGCTGTAGTCGCGGTTGCGCGAGTCGACTGCTGGTGCTTTCGGCAAATGGGAATCTTCGTGCGCTGTTATCTAGGCTTATCTTTGTTGTCACGGCGCAGGCGTCGCGGCGGAGTGTGGGTCAACCGGAGCCCGCGCCTGCATCTTCGACATCGTCTGGTAACCAGTCCGCAATTCGATCAAGTCGTCGGACGCAGTCTGATTCCGCAAGTAGTACGGCTTTCTCGTCTGCGGGAAGGGGCAATAGATCTGCCCAGCGATTCGCAACCCATCCCGTATCAGTGAGCCGATACGGTGGTCGAAAAGGAAGTCGAGCCTCTAGTGCAGTGTCCTGTGCATGCCGAATTAATGCGGCCAGTCGATCGGCTAAGGGTTGATGTGCAGAAGAGATCTCCACCATTGGGTCAAACGGTAGCCGAGTTATTTCCCCAGACCAGAGGCCATAGGCACCGCGACTGTGTTCCCCAAGATGAAATCGATGAGACCCGCGAAGGGTGATGGACAGCACGGCGGGCTGCACCTGAGAGACAGACAGCAGCTCGGCTAGGCATCCCCAGGCATGGAGCTGCTCAATCTCACCGGCCTTTTGAACCTCGCTACCCGCACGGAGTGGGACGACGCCGAACACAATCCCCTCTTGCTGGCAGCGCTTCATCAGGTGCAGGTAACGCACTTCAAAGATCGTCAGATTCAAGACACTGTCTGGAAACAGTCCTTGAGATAGCGGGAACAGGGGCGTGATCAGGGGGCTAGACATCGACATAGACTGGATTTTAGTGGCTGCGTCGTCGCGCAGGTCTGCCTGGTTTTGGAATTGGCAGTGGCAGGGCGGTTTTGTATTTAACTTGTTTGAGCGCAAAACTCGATTTGATGTTTTTGATTCCTGGGATCTTGGTGAGGTGATTCAGGATGAAGAGCTCAAGCGCCTGAATATCGGGTACGACCAGCCGAAGCAGATAGTCCTCATCGCCGGTCATCAGATAGACCTCCATGACCTCATCAAAATCAAGCACAGCCTTCTCGAATCGCTCAAGAGAGGCTGCCTCCTGTTTTTCTAAGGCGACCCGGACAAAAACATTGAGCTTGAGTCCCAGTGCCTGGGGGTCGACGAGTGCGACCAGCCGTTCGATCACGCCTGCCTGCTCAAGTCGTTTGACGCGCGCGAGCGTCGGAGAGGGCGACAGGTTAATGCGTTGCGCCAACGCCAGGTTAGAGAGGCTGGCGTCTTGTTGTAAGGCCTGCAGAATTCTAAGATCGGTCAGATCAAGAGAAATATCCATTTTTTATACTTATAAAATAATTAGTTACAGCATTTTATGCTGAATCATAGCTATTCATAGGCATGTTTTAGTTACTCCTGCTGCGGGTTTCTGGCTACGCTATCCCCATGGAACTCAGCCAACTGTTACGCGCGCTTACCGATACCGATGCTATGGAAACCCAGGAGTGGCTTGATGCACTGGCGTCAGTTGTCGCCCAGGCCGGACCTGATCGGGCAGCATTTCTCTTGTCGCAGTTGCAGACGTATGCGCAGACCCATGGCCTGCCTTGGCGGCCGTATCGGAACACTGCTTATGTCAATACCATCAGCGCTGCGCAGGAGCCTGCCTACCCAGGGGGTGCTGAGGCTCAGGCGCTAGAGGAGCGAATCGCAAGCATCACGCGTTGGAACGCTCTTGCGATGGTGGTCCGTGCGAATCGTTATTCCGGGGATCTGGGTGGGCATATCGCGAGCTTTGCATCTGCAGCCGATTTATTTGAGGTTGGTTTTAATCATTTCTTTCGTGCCTCTGAGGATGGACTTAGTGGTGATCTGGTCTTTTTTCAGCCGCACTCGGCACCGGGCATTTATGCCCGGGCCTATCTAGAGGGTCGGTTAACGGAAGAGAACCTGACCTATTACCGCAGAGAAATCTCTGCAGCGCGCGCGGGGCAGCAGGGACTCTCGTCGTATCCGCATCCATGGCTCATGCCTGACTTCTGGCAGTTCCCCACAGGCTCGATGGGACTGGGGCCTATCTCGGCGATCTACCAGGCGCGATTCATGCGTTACCTCGAGCATCGTGGCCTTTTACAGACATGCCAACGTCGTGTCTGGGGGGTCTTTGGCGACGGCGAGATGGATGAGCCAGAGTCTTTAGCAGCACTGTCGTTTGCGGCGCGCGAAGGGCTGGATAACCTGGTCTTCGTGATCAACTGCAATCTACAGCGCTTAGATGGACCCGTTCGCGGCAATGGCCATATCGTGGATGAGCTTGAGACGCTATTCGGCGGCGCCGGCTGGAATGTCATTAAGCTGCTCTGGGGTGCAGACTGGGATCCTCTTTTTGCTGCGGATACCGCCGGGGCACTCGCGACAGCGTTATCGGCGACGCCAGACGGTCAGTTACAGACGTTTGCAGCCAATGACGGTGCGTTTAACCGTGAGCATTTCTTCGGCCAGAACCCAGCGCTGCAGCTGATTGGGTCGCGACTCACCGACGACGAAATCGATCGACTGCGTCGAGGTGGGCACGATTTTAGAAAGATTTATGCGGCGTACCACGCAGCCTGCGCGCATCGCGGCCGACCCACGGTCATTCTTGCTCAGACGAAAAAAGGATTCGGAATGGGCAAGGCAGGGCAGGGTCGTATGACAACGCACCAGCAAAAGAAACTGGAGACCGAGGATCTCTTGGCATTTCGTGATCGGTTTCAGCTTCCTTTATCCGATGCCCAGGTGGAGTCTCTGAGTTTTTATAAGCCTGCTGCAGATAGCCAAGAGATCCAACATCTTCTGTCTCGTCGCCAGGCGCTTGGCGGATTCTTGCCGCAGCGACGCAGCCTTAATCAGAAGATCTCGGTGCCAGGGATCTCCTCTTTCGCGGAGTTCGCTCTCGAGGCTGACGGCAAGGAAATGTCGACTACGATGGCCATGGTGCGCATGCTTGGCAACGTATTAAAAGATTCGACGATTGGACCGCGGGTGGTGCCGATTGTTGCTGATGAGGCAAGAACTTTTGGCATGGCCAATCTCTTTCGTCAGGTTGGCATCTACTCTGCGCAGGGGCAGCTCTACGAGCCCGAAGATATTGGATCCATTCTTTATTACAAAGAGGCGCGAGACGGCCAGATCCTAGAGGAAGGGATCACCGAAGCCGGCGCCTTGGCTTCTTGGACAGCTGCTGCCACGAGCTATTCAACACATGGATTTCCGATGCTACCGGTCTACATCTATTACTCGATGTTCGGATTCCAGCGTGTAGGAGACCTGATCTGGGCGGCAGCCGATCAGCGTGCGCGTGGTTTCCTGGTGGGTGCGACCTCAGGCCGTACGACGTTGGCGGGGGAAGGGCTTCAGCATCAAGATGGCAGCAGTCATTTGATTGCCGCGACGATTCCAAACTGCCTAGCCTATGACCCCGCGACGGCTTATGAGCTAGCAATTCTGTTTGAAGAGGGCGCGCGTCGCATGCTCGAGTCGCATGACGATGTTTTTTATTACCTGACCGTCACGAATGAGAACAGCGCTCAGCCGAGTCTTCCTGAAGGGGCACGAGAGGGAATTCTGCGTGGCATGTATCGATTCCGGTCGGTACCCAAGGGGCAGCAGGCACAGGTCAGAATTCTTGCAGCAGGGCCCATGCTTCGAGAGGCGCTGCTTGCGGCAGACCTTCTTTCAGAGAAATGCGCGGTGTCCGCGGAAGTCTGGAGCGTGACAAGTTTTTCAGAGCTTGCACGAGATGGTCAACGTGCAGAGCGTCGGGGATGGCTACACGGGGAATCCATTGTACCTTGGGTGTCGCAACAGCTTGGGCCATCCGGACTTCCCGTCGTAGCGGTGTCTGACTACGTCCGTGCAGTTCCAGAGATGATACGGGCCTACGTGCCAGGCCCGTATCAGACACTTGGCACAGATGGGTTCGGTCGAAGCGATACGCGTGTTGCGCTTCGGGATTTTTTCCAGGTGAGCGCACCTTGGATTGCCTACACCGCGGTGGTCCAGACGCTTCCGTCGAGAAAGCGGACCGCCGCAACGCTTGCGGCGGTGGCGGAAGCACTTGGACTCGACCTTGCACAGGTCAGAGATCCCTTTACGACCTGAGAGACGAAAGGGAATCAGACCGAGGGGAATTACATCGATACGGGGCTCAGAATGATGTTCTCGATACGTTCCACGATCTGACCATTGGCTTCCGTTTCTTTTCGGGTGGCGATCCACTTGGGGTCGGCTTGAAAGGCGTTCCACTTCAGTTCTCGTTCTGCAAGGGACTCCCATTCCAGGATGTAGTAAAGCGCAGCATTCGAAGGGCCTACAAGGGTTGTCCAGAATTTGTCGTGGCGGATGCCGTACTGCTTAAAAAATCCAAGTGTGTGTGTTTTAAAACGGGCAACAACATCGGGAAGACGTCCGGGACAGCAGTGATAAATCCGCAATTCGTGAATCATGAAGTTCTCCTGGGGGTGGGTGATACGAGCATCCCGGTTCGGGAGTCCGCTCGTCTATGATTGTGCGTCATGAGTAAGGCATTTATCAAAGAACAGGACAGCGACGACGAGGACGATAGCCCCGATCGTGCGCCAGGGCTGCCGACAGGCACACCAAATTATCTGACGCCACGCGGGTATCGGGCTCTTATTCAAGAGCGGGATCATTTGCTGAAGGTCGAGCGTCCAAAGACCGTCGAGATCGTCTCGTGGGCTGCATCGAACGGGGATCGCTCAGAAAACGGGGACTACATCTACGGCAAGCGCAGGCTGCGCGAAATCGATCGTCGTCTACGTTTTCTGACAAAACGTCTGGCGATTGCGCAGGTGGTGGATCCCGCTGGTCAGCAGGGAAATGATCAGATCTTTTTCGGTGCTGAGGTCACGATCGCGGATGCAGATGCTGACGCCAGGCCGCAGACCTACCGGATTGTGGGGATTGATGAGACCCATCTCTGGCCCAATGGCATTAGCTGGATTGCGCCGCTCGCTCGAGCACTGATGAAGTCTCGCGAGGGAGATTCTGTGTCTTTCCAGAGTCCTTCAGGACTCAGAACAGTGGATATTTTGTCGGTGTCTTACTCAGGGGCGGCGGACCCTGAGCGCGGCCCAGAGTAAAGCGATCGCCATCACCCCCATAGGGACAAGTGATCCGACATTGAGCAGGGTCCATCCCTGTGTGGTGACCAATGCCCCGGCACCAAAGGAGGTCAGCACCATCGTGCAAAACACCGCGAGGTTGATCGCCGCCTGCGCGCGATCTTTCTCCGCGGGTCGATAGCTCTTGAGTGAGAGCGTCGTGCTTGCAGTAAACAGAAAATTCCAGCCCACCCCCAGGACAAAGAGCGCAATGAGAAACTGGTGTAGTTCTACCCCAGTCAGGGCGATACCGATGCACACAATATTCAGCGCGACGCCAACCGCCATGATATTGACCGCCCCGTACCGCTGAATCAGGTGCCCGGTAAAAAAACCGGGTGCAAACATGCCGATCACATGCCACTCCAAGACCAGGGCGGCGTCTTTGAAGGGAAACCCACAGGTCTGCATGGCGAGTGGCGTGGCCGCCATTAAAAGGTTCATCACGCCGTAGCCGAGTGCAGCACCCATCGTGGCGAGAATAAACAGTGGCTGCTGGATGATCACCCGTAGTGGTCGGGCAGCCTCTTCTCCGGACGGGTGTGACCTTTGCAGCGGCGGAAACTGGATCATCGCCATGACCGCTGCCGCAAGACAGCCCACGGCAGTCAGCGCAAGGTATGCACCGGCAAACGGCACCTCAAAAGCATCTTTTGTTGCTGCGGCGATGTTTGGGCCTGCGATTGCCCCCAGAAGACCCCCTGCGAGCACCCATGAGACAGCCTTCTCTTTGCCGCTTGGCCCGGCAAGTTCAGCGGCAGCAAATCGATAGAGATGCCCGTTGGCCTGGTAAAACCCAGCCACAAACGTAGCGGTGACAAGCAGGGCAAAGTTTTTTGTGGTGGCCGCAAGAAGGCAGAGCAATGAGGACAGAATCGCCACGCCAATTGCGATGAGAAAGGATGGCTTACGGCCGAACCGCTCCTGAATTCGCGAGACCGGCACGGTGGACACTGCGCCGCCGACGACGTAACCCATGACCGGGAGTGTCGCCATCCAGGAGAACGGCGCGAGAGAAAACCCTACCAGGCCATTGATCGCAATGAAGGTAATGTTGTTGGTCAGGAAAAGACCCTGGCAGAGCGCCAGTAGAATGAGATTTCGGTTTATCACGATTGACCGTCATTATTCCACGGTCATCGTTACGGATCACATGACAGGAGCAACAGATGACAGATCGCTTATTGACCCAGACACTTGGCCAGCCCTTAGTCGATATGCCCGTCGTGACCACGGCAGGTGAAGGGCGCCTGTCTGATTTTCGTGGCCATGCGCTGGTGATCTACTTTTATCCGAAGGACGACACGCCTGGCTGCACCGTTGAGGGAAAAGACTTCTCCGCAGCCCATCAGGTATTTCTTGCAGCGGATGCCCAGGTGATCGGCGCGTCTCGTGACAGTCTTGCATCGCATCAGCGGTTTATTCAAAAGCATGGCCTGACCATTAACCTCATTTCGGATCCTACCGAGGCACTTTGTGAGTCATTCGGTGTGATGAAGACGAAAAATATGTACGGTAAGCAGGTTCGCGGCATTGAGCGTTCGACATTTCTGATCGATGCGAAAGGTGTGCTGCGGCAGGCATGGCGTGGCGTCAAGGTGCCTGGCCATGTTGACGAGGTACTTCACGCGGTCAGGGCCTTGTGATGCTCCGCGCTGCAGCTGCGGTTGGGGACGCTGTCGTTGACATTGATACGCCGGCACTGATTGTCGATCTCGATATTCTTGCCAGGAATCATGAACGGTTGGTGGCATCACTTGAGGGTCTCTCTGTGCAGCTGCGTCCGCATGCGAAGAGCCATAAATGTCCCGAGATTGCGCGGTGGCAGATGGCGCGCGGTGCTGTGGGAATCTGTTGCCAGAAAGTCTCCGAGGCGGCAGCGTTCGTTGATGCAGGCATCACGGATATTCTGGTCTCTAATCAGGTTGTTGGAGAGAAAAAGCTCCGCGAGCTCTGCACACTCGCCAGACGCGCCCGCCTGGCGGTCTGCGTCGATGATGCGCAAAACGTGAAGGATCTCAGCGCAGCAGCAATAGCGGCGGGTGTTGGCTTAGACGTCATGGTCGAAATCGATGTCGGCGCTCATCGCTGCGGTGTCGCTCCTGGGCAGCCGGCGTTATCTCTTGCGAAGGCGATCGCCCAGTCTCCCGGCCTCACGTTTCGTGGGCTTCAGGCCTATCAGGGCGCTGCTCAGCACATGCGCACCCAGGCCGAACGCGAGGCAGCGGTAGGACGCGCGATTGCGTTAGCCCGAACCACAAGAGATCTCATTATTGAGTCTGGAATTCCATGCCCTGTTGTCGCAGGTGGGGGAACAGGAAGTTATCTCATCGAGGCCAGGAGTGGCGTGTACACCGAGCTTCAGGTGGGCTCTTATATCTTTATGGATGCTGACTACAGTCGAAATGATTGGCAGGCAAACCAGATGCCTCGATTTGAGCAGAGCCTTTTTGTGCTGACCACCGTCATGAGTCAGGCGGTTCCTGGTCAAGTTGTCGTTGACGCGGGGCTGAAGGCATCGAGTGTGGATTCCGGAATGCCAGTGGTGGCAGATCTCCCTGGACTAAGAGTTGTTCGCGCCTCTGATGAGCACGGGGTTATCCAAGCGGATTCAACGAGCGGGATTTCTTCGTCGCTTGACGCAGTTCGTCTGGGACAAAAACTGCGACTGATCCCAGGGCACTGTGATCCAACCGTGAACCTTTATGACACGCTGATTGCCATCAAAAATAGCCGGGTCGACGCGGTTTTTCCGATATCGGCCCGAGGGGCCTTACTCTAGAGGCCTTTCTGATGCGGCTCGCAGATATCGTTGTGCTAGTGGTAGACGGTGTCATCGTGCTGACGGTGCTCGAGCTCATTGTTCTTGTAATGCTTTATCGTCGTACGGGTCGCGGACTCGACCCTCGCGAGATTCTGCTCAATGTCCTGTCGGGTCTGTCGCTGATGGTGGCGTTACGTATCGCGCTCACTGACCTGCCACTGATCCTGATCCTCGCTGCATTACTCTGCGCGGGAATTTTTCACAGTCTTGATCTTCTCAGGCGCTGGCGGAGGTAAACTAGACCTATTGTCGAGTGGAGACCGTTATGGCAGTTGCATTTCCTTTTTCCGCGATCGTTGGCCAAGAAGAAATGAAGCTGGCTATGCTGGTCACAACGATCGATCCCTCGATTGGCGGTGTCCTCGTATTTGGTGATCGGGGTACTGGCAAGTCCACAGCGGTGAGAGCGCTGGCTGCGATTCTTCCGAAGATGCGGGCGGTGGTGGGCTGCCCGTATAGCTGCGCGCCGGAGCCCAGTCGGTCGCGTTGTGAACGTTGTGACACATTGAAATCAGGGGAGTCGCCCCCGAAGACCCATCTTGTTCCGGTCCCGGTGGTGGATCTGCCCCTTGGGGTGACCGAGGATCGGGTTGTGGGTGCGCTTGATCTCGAGCGTGCCTTGACCGATGGAGTGAAATCATTCGAGCCAGGCCTTCTTGCGAAAGCCAATCGCGGTTTTTTGTATATCGATGAGGTGAATCTCCTTGAAGATCACATCGTCGATCTATTAATCGATGTTGCCGCTTCCGGAGAAAACGTGGTGGAGCGAGAAGGCCTTAGCGTTCAGCATCCTGCGCGATTTGTGCTGGTGGGGAGTGGCAACCCGGAAGAAGGGGAGCTTCGCCCTCAGCTGCTTGATCGGTTTGGATTATCGGTCGATGTCAAAACGCCGCAAGATCTTGCGTCTCGTATTGAGGTCGTTAAACGTCGCGACGTCTTTGAGCGTGACCCAGAAGCGTTTATCGAACACTGGAAAAAAGAAGATAACAAGATTCGAAAGAAGATTGCTGCCGGCCGTGAGCGAATCGATTCTATGGAGATCCCAGATCCGGTGCTTGAGCGGGCCTCTGCGCTCTGCCTGAAGCTCGGTACTGATGGCCTTCGTGGGGAGCTCACTTTGATGCGTGCGGCTCGCGCACTTGCCGCGTTAGAGTCTGCAAAGACGGTGACGTTGGATCATCTGCAGCGCATTGCGCCGATGGCACTCCGTCATCGACTTCGTCGTAACCCGCTCGATGACACGGCCTCTGGCGTTCGGGTGCAGCGTGCGGTTGACGAACTATTCGCTGCCTAGTCAAGCATCGGTAAGAACGATGACCTTATGACCGTCGACGCACTCGATCGACAGGCTTTTCTTCAGGATGCGTTGCTGGCAGCGCGCCTACTTGCGTCAGATCCCAGTCGGCTTGGTGGGCTATTGATTCGTGCTCACGCGGGCCCAGTTCGGGAGGCCTATCTTGACTTCATTCGCAGCGCCCTGCCAAAGGCCACACCATTTCGCAAGCTGCCCTTGCATATCCACGATGAGCGACTCTTTGGCGGACTTGATCTCTCGGCAACCCTGCATCAGGGGCGGCCCGTGTTCAGTTCTGGCGTGTTAGCGGATGTCCACGGAGGACTCTTGGTCATTCCAATGGCGGAGCGAATGTCCGCAGCCTTGGCGGGGCGGATTGCTGCCACTCTAGATCAAGGCCTGATCCGCGTTGAGCGCGACGGGCTGTCGATTGAGGTGCCTGCCCAGTTTGGGGTTCTGTTGCTTGACGAGCATGTCGATGATGATGAGCGGGTCTCGAACGACCTTCTCGATCGACTCGCTTTTCGTGTAGACCTCTCTCAGGTGTCGCTTGGAGAGATCACGCAGGCCATCAAGCTGTTTGAAGAGGCTTGCGATGACGATGGGCAGCATCACGACCGGACGTTATCAGCGATGCCTCTCTCTGCAGCGGAGACTCAGTCCCTATCCCCTGAGCTCACGCAGGCGCTCTGCAGTACCGCGTTAAGCCTTGGAATCTTATCGATCCGTTCCGCGATTTTTGCGTGCCGTGTGGCAACGCTTGCTGCCGCTCGTGCGGGCCGTGTGCAGGCCAATCGAGAAGATGCAGAGCTCGCTGCACGGCTGGTGCTGGCGCCGCAGGCGCTGACCGTACCAGCGCCACCGGAATCGGCGGAACCAGAGCCGCCAGAGGAACCTCCAGAGCCACCGACAAATGATTCGGCAGAAGACGAACAGCAAGAGCACGCAGAGCCATCTCTCGAAGAGTTAGAAAACCTTGAAGACGTTGTGCTTGAGGCAGCCCGTGCAGCGATTCCTGCAGGGTTGCTTGCGCAGCTGCTCTCTGATCAGCAGCGTCTTCGACACTCGGGCGGCTCGGGGAAATCAGGCGCACAGAAAAAAGGAAGTCATCGAGGGCGTCCGCTCGGCTCTCGTCAGGGACTTCCTCGGGGTCAGGCGCGGCTGAGCATCATTGACACGCTTCGGGCTGCAGCCCCATGGCAGACGATTCGTCGGCGGGCACAGAACACTAAACGTCGACTACTCATCCGAACAGAAGATTTTCGAATCAAACGATTCAAAGATCGCTCAGAAACCACCACGATTTTTGTGGTGGATGCCTCGGGGTCGTCAGCGATTCATCGTCTGGCGGAGGCAAAAGGCGCAGTGGAGCTTTTGCTAGCAGACTGTTACGTGCGTCGCGATCAGGTCGCCGTCATTGCCTTTCGGGGGCAGAAGGCAGAGATCATTCTTCCGCCAACGCGGTCACTGGTGCGGGCAAAGCGCGGGCTATCCGGACTTCCTGGCGGTGGGGGCACACCGCTCGCGACTGCGATCGAGGCAAGTCTCGATCTTGCGCTTGGTATCGCGCGCAGAGGGGAGACGCCCGTAATTGTCATGCTCACGGACGGCAAAGCGAACATTGCGCGTGACGGTACCCCCGGACGTGAGCAGGCCGGACATGATGCTCAGGCGGCGGCAAAGATGATTGCGGTAGCAGGGCTTCCCGTGATGTTGATTGACACTTCACCACAGCCGTCGATCGCGGCTCAGGAGATCGCTGCGACCATGCACGCGCGGTATATGCCGCTGCCGCATGCCGGCGCAGTGCAGGTGTCTCAGGTCATCAAAGCAATGGTCTGAAGATATTCTGATACGCGTTTAGGGTCTGCTTCGTGCAGCACATGACCCCCTGGCCATACGGTGACAGACGCTCTCGGAAATGACTTTGCGATCACTTCTTGCAGGGGCTCTTGCTTCACCCAAGGGTCCTCCTTTCCCAGCAGAAATGCAGTCGGAATCGCGAGCTGTCGGCCGCGTTCGAGCATGGCTGGAAGATCGGCACCTGCCATGAATCCCATGGCCCCTTGGACGTGTTGCGACTGAGAGAACAGGAATCGGTAGTGACGCCGACTCGTCTGTGGAATGGGCGATCCGGTTGAATCCAAGAGCTGATCGACCATCGCCGTGTTCGCCGCGATATAGGCGAGTAACCCTGTCATCGGAGACGACGTTGCAACCGGCGCCATAATGGGTCCAAGTAGGCTGGTATACAGCATCGGCGGGGGTACTAGCGAGGGATTTAGCCCAATGATTTTTTGAATGGTGAACGGATTTTTCTTATCGCCACCTTCGTGCATTGCCCACTCAATCGCAAGGGGTGCGCCCGCAGAGTGTCCGACAACGACGATGGGCCCCTGCACATTCATCGCCAGGATTAGGTCTTGTAGGGCGAGTGCCATTCCTCGAAGTGTGAGATCTTTTGTGGTCGCCCCTCGGGTGAACCCGTGGCCTGGAAGATCGGGTGCGATCACGCAGGCGAACTCACGAATGGGCTCGATCAGTTCGGCCCAGCTGTGGGTTGAAGCACCCGTGCCGTGCAGCAAGAGCAGGGTTAGATTTGTTGGGCGGCGCGCCGCCAGCGTCTGAATGTGCCATTTTATATGTCCCCTATTTAAAAAGGCGCTTTCTTTCCTGTAAGGCCAGTCGGTAGGGAGGACACGACCCGGGCTGTCTCGGTCAGCGGAAAAGTGTCTATTGCAGTTGACAGTCATAAGTGACAATATACCTACACACCGTCAGGAATTGGCGTTTTGAGGGGTTTTGTTATGGGCGCTGCTGAAAATCTTAAATCGAAGCTTGAAGAGGCGCTTAGTTCTGCCGTCGCCCGAGCCGAGTCTCCCCATGGCCCATCGTTGCTGGCCAAGGCTTATTCCCACGCCGTATTCCCCGGGGGCGCCAGAATTCGGCCCCAGCTGACATTGGCGGTGGCCAGTGCCTGTGGCATGGATGACCCTGCGCTTGCGACATCGGCGGCCGTTGCTCTTGAACTCCTGCATTGCGCGTCTCTCGTGCATGACGACCTTCCCTGTTTCGATGACGCTCAGACTCGTCGCGGGCAGCCTTCTGTTCATGCCCAGTTTGGAGAGCGAATCGCCGTGTTGGCAGGGGATGGACTCATCGTCCTTGCGTTTCAGGTGCTTGCAGAGACGAGCGCTCGACATCCCGAGCGTCTTGCACCATTGATGGCCCAGATCGCCCAGGCAACGGGCTCGCCTGATGGCATCGTGGCGGGTCAGGCCTGGGAATGCGAGCCACGGGCAAATCTTCGTGACTACCAGCGTGCGAAAACCGGCGCCCTTTTTGCTGCAGCCACCGCCTGCGGTGCCATTGCCTGCGGTGCCCCCGCAGAATCCTGGCGCCCTTTGGGCGATTGGTTGGGCGAAGCCTATCAGGTGGCGGATGACATTCGTGATGTCATGGGTGATCCGCTCGCGTTAGGGAAACCTGTTGGTCAGGATCTTGCGCATGATCGTCAGAGCTCTGCGCGAGAGCTTGGCCTGTTTGGCGCGATCCAGAATTTTGATTTGTTAGTCGGGAAGGCCATTCGAGCGATTCCCTCTTGTCCAGGGGCGCCCGCGCTTCGTGCGATGGTGCTTGCAGAGTCAGAGCGACTCGTCCCGCGATGCTGGACAGAGCGTTCCCTCGGACAAGAAGCTTCCGCGTGACATTAAAGGATCGTTGGCTCGCGCTGCGAGATCGTTTACTCGCCAGCGAGGGATTCCACCGCTTTGCCGCGTGGTTTCCGTTGACTCGTCCGATTGCGCGAAAAGAAGCGAAGGCGCTCTTTGATCTAGTCGCGGGCTTTGTCTACTCACAGATTCTTTATGCCTGCGTCAAGCTCAATCTCTTCGAGATTTTGTCGACGGGGCCTCAGCCTGAGAAGGCACTCGCAGATCGACTGGGACTCTCTGAAGATGCCCTGCTTCGATTGTTGATGGCCGCTGAGTCCCTAAGGCTAGTAGAGCGGCGCGGAGACGGCTACTGGGGCTTGGGAATGTTAGGGGGGGTACTCGTTGGGAATACCGCCGTCACCGCGCTCGTCCACCACCATGCAACCCTTTATGCCGACCTTCGTGATCCTGTGGCATTACTGCGCGGAGAGACCACGCCAAATCTCGCAGGCTATTGGCCCTATGCCGATGAGCAGGCGAGCTCACCAACGATGCTATCTGCAGAGCGTGTGCGTGAGTACTCAGAACTCATGAGTGCCTCACAACCCTTGGTGGCAAGTGAAATTCTTTCAGCGTTTCCTTTTGCACGACATCGGCGACTGATGGACGTGGGCGGTGGTCAAGGGACCTTTCTGATGGCCGCTGCAGAGCGTTTTCCGACACTTGAACTGATGTTGTTCGATCTTCCTGGTGTTGCACAGCTCGCCCAGGAAAACTTTGAGCGCACCGGCATCGCCGATCGTGCAATCGCCCATGGCGGAAGTTTTTTTGAAACGCCACTCCCCGCGGGTGCTGATGTCGCCAGCCTGATTCGTGTGCTCTATGACCATGACGACCATCGCGCCTTAGCCATTCTGAAGGCCGTGCGTGCCGCGTTACCCGCTGGCGGAACGCTGCTCGTGGCTGAGCCAATGTCCGGGACCAGGGGCGCCGAATCGATGGGCGATGCCTACTTCGGGTTTTACCTTTTAGCGATGGGGAAAGGGCGGTCTCGAAGCGCGGAGCGACTCATGTCACTCATCCGTGAGGCAGGTTTTCGCGAGCCTCAGATAGTTCCCACGCGACTTCCCCTACAGACCCGAATGGTGGTGGCAAACGTCTAGCCCAATTGAAAAGTTAGTGTTTCCTCACTATTAAATTTTCAAACTTGCCTGTTTCACGCTCAATTCCCTTGACAACGCCACTGAGAAGCCTAAGATCAAGATGTCAATTTACATTGACACCTATAAAAGTAAGGCAAACCTGACAATGACAAGTAACCCCGTCGCCCAAGAGTCTATGGCGATAGTGCTCCAGCAGCCGCAAGAACTGGCCTTGAAAAAGGTCATTTTGTCTGCGCCTGGACAGGGTGACCTTGTCGTGGACATTTCTTTCAGTGGGATCAGCACCGGAACAGAAAAATTACTCTGGTCAGGACGGATGCCCCAGTTCCCTGGAATGGGATATCCCTTGATCCCTGGATATGAATCCGTCGGCCATGTTGTTCATGCGGAATCCACTGCACACATTCATGAAGGCGACTTTGTCTTTGTTCCTGGTGCGAAGTGCTTCGGAGACATCAAAGGGCTCTTTGGCGGCGCGGCATCGCGCGTGGTGATTCCAGAAGCACGCGCTGTCAAAATTCCCGAGACGCTTGGCGATCGTGGCGTACTACTGGCACTCGCTGCAACAGCACACCATGTCTACGGTGGGGACACGCACGCACAGCCGGACTTGATCATTGGACATGGCGTACTCGGCCGCTTGATTGCAAGGCTCGCAGTCGTCGCTGGCCACCAACCAACGGTCTGGGAAACAAACGAAACGCGTCGACAGGGTGCACTTGGTTATCAGGTGATTGATCCCAGTGCGGACACACGCCGTGACTACAAGCGCATCTGTGATGTCAGCGGTGACTCTCGTATCTTGGATACGTTGATTGCACGGTTAAGTCCAGGCGGTGAGATTGCACTCGCCGGTTTTTATGATGACACTTTGTCTTTCGTGTTCCCGCCTGCGTTCATGCGTGAGGCGCGTTTTCGTATTGCTGCCCAGTGGCAGCCGTCAGACCTGCAGGCGGTTTCTGCCCTTGCTGCATCGGGACAGTTATCGCTGGAGGGATTAATCACACATCACAGTCAACCTACTGATGCCGATGCGGCGTATCGCACGGCATTTCAGGATCCTGACTGCCTAAAAATGGTTCTCGACTGGAGACAACTTTCATGAGCACAACAACACGTCCTTCAGAGGCTCCTGTGCAGTTTATGCAACGTGAGTCCCTCCGGGTTGAAGCAGCCGTCGAACCCGATCCTGTGGCCAGCGGGCCCGTGACGAAAACAACTCAGATCATCGCGATCTATGGCAAAGGTGGGATTGGAAAGAGCTTTACGCTTTCGAACCTGTCTTACATGATGGCCCAACAGGGTAAGAAGGTGTTGCTGATCGGCTGTGATCCTAAAAGCGATACCACGTCATTACTGTTCGGTGGCAAAGCATGTCCGACGATTATTGAAACCTCATCGAAAAAGAAACTCGCTGGAGAGTCCGTCTCGATTGGTGATGTCTGCTTTAAGCGTGATGGTGTCTTTGCAATGGAGCTTGGTGGACCGGAGGTCGGTCGCGGCTGCGGCGGTCGCGGCATCATCCACGGATTCGAGACACTCGAAAAGCTTGGCTTTCATGACTGGGGCTTTGACTATGTGCTGCTCGATTTTCTCGGCGACGTGGTCTGCGGTGGCTTCGGACTCCCGATTGCCCGCGACATGTGCCAGAAGGTGATTGTTGTCGGCAGTAACGATCTGCAGTCGCTCTATGTCGCCAATAACGTCTGCTCCGCGGTGGAATATTTCCGAAAGCTCGGGGGCAATGTTGGTGTTGCTGGCATGGTGATTAATAAAGATGACGGCACCGGCGAGGCCAGTGCCTTCGCCGCGCATGCAGGCATTCCTGTGCTTGCAGCGATCCCTGCTAACGAAGACATTCGTCGCAAGAGCGCGAGCTACGAGATTATTGGCCGTCCTGGCACCCAGTGGGGCCCGCTCTTTGAGCAGCTTGCAACCAATGTTGCAGAAGCCCCGCCTGTTCGTCCAACCCCGCTCTCACAAGATGCGCTCCTGGGACTCTTCTCGGCAGACAGCGTTGGTAGGGATGTGGTTCTGCAGCCTGCAACGGTCGCCGACATGCTTGGAAAAGATGTTGTCGAGAAGAAAACACTTGAAGTGGTCTACGAGGAAGTCTAGTCCGTCGAGTTCGCGATCATGCCCAAGTCCATCTCAATTCCAATCAACGCTGCACCGTCTGAATCAGTGGTGCTGACAAACCCAGCGGCCGCGCAAGCAGACGGTCTTGGCTGTCATTCTGGTGCCGCGCAGTTACACGCTGCCGCCAAAGCAGCTGGCAAGAGTGAGACGCTGGATCAGTACGCTGCCGACTATCCGAAGGGGCCCCACGACCAGCCGCAGAGCATGTGCCCCGCTTTTGGGTCGCTTCGTGTCGGCCTGCGGATGCGTCGTACCGCGACGATTTTGTCGGGCTCAGCCTGCTGCGTCTACGGCCTGACTTTTACGTCGCACTTTTATGGGGCACGTCGTAGCGTTGGCTATGTCCCGTTTAACTCCGAGTCTCTAGTGACGGGTAAGCTCTTTGAAGATATCCGTGATTCGGTTTACGCGCAGGCAGACCCTGCGAAATATGACGCCGTTGTCATCATCAATCTTTGCGTTCCCACAGCAAGTGGCGTGCCCTTGCAGCTGCTTCCCAAAGAGATCAATGGCGTACGCATTATTGGTATCGACGTTCCTGGATTCGGTGTACCAACGCATGCGGAAGCAAAGGATGTTCTTGCGGGTGCGATGTTGCGCTACGCCCGCGATGAGATTCTGTCAGGCCCTGTCGCTGCCCCCAAGAATCGTGTCACCGACAAACCGACCATTACCTTGCTGGGCGAGATGTTCCCCGCTGACCCCGTCGGCATTGGCATGATGCTCGCCCCGATGGGACTTGCAGCAGGGCCTGTTGTCCCAACACGCGAGTGGCGTGAACTCTATGCCGCCATGGACTGTGCCGCTGTCGCTGCAGTTCATCCTTTCTACACCGCCAGCATTCGTGAATTCGAAGCGGCCGGACGTCCCATTGTGGGATCGGCCCCAGTGGGACTCGAAGGGACAGATGCCTGGTTATCCGCCATCGGCAAAGCAGCGAATGTTTCGCAAGAAAAAATTGATGCCGCCAGAAATGCATTTCTGCCTGCAATCAAGGCAGCGCTCAGTAAGATGCCTATTAAAGGCCGAATCACGATGAGCGGTTACGAAGGGTCTGAACTCCTGGTTGCGCGCTTACTGATCGAGTCCGGGGCAGACTTACGTTACGTTGGCACCGCATGCCCAAAGACCTCTTGGAGTGACCTTGACCGCGAATGGCTCGAGTCGCATGGGGTCACGGTTCAGTATCGTGCATCGCTAGAGAACGACCTCTATGCCCTTCAAGAATTTGCGCCCGATCTGGCCATTGGCACAACACCGGTGGTTCAGGCGGCAAAGCAAGCAAGCATTCCTGCACTTTACTTCACCAACTTAATCTCGGCGCGTCCCCTGATGGGTCCCGCTGGCGCAGGGTCTCTTGCGCAGGTGATTAATGCAGCCATTCAGAACAAAACACGTTTTGATCAGATGCACGCCTTCTTTGAAGAGATTGGTTCAGGCGATAACGCCGGTGTCTGGGAAGAGCAGCCGAAGGCCCATCCTGAGTTTCGAGAAATGACCCGGCGTCAGCTGGCCAAACAACAGAAAGCCCGTAAGGCAGAGGAGATGGGCTGATGTTTGTCATCGACCATGATCGCGCTGGCGGCTACTGGGGTGCTGTCTATGTCTTTACAGCAGTAAAAGGCATGCAGGTAGTGATTGATGGACCTGTTGGCTGTGAGAACCTTCCCGTCACCTCGGTTCTTCACTACACCGATGCACTCCCGCCACACGAACTGCCCATTGTGGTGACAGGGCTTGCTGAAGAGCAGCTGGGTCGCGAAGGGACCGAAGGCGCCATGAAACGTGCCCATGCTGTTCTGGATCCTGATCTTCCTGCTGTGGTGGTGACCGGCTCGATTGCAGAGATGATCGGTGGTGGTGTGACCCCCGAGGGCACCAACATTAAGCGGTTCTTGCCGCGCACGATTGATGAAGATCAGTGGCAGTGTGCGAATCGCGCCATGATGTGGCTCTGGACTGAATACGGGATGAAAAAGGTGCCAGCACCTCGCCCCCGCAAACCGGGTGAGAAGCCCCGGGTCAATATCATCGGCCCCTGCTATGGCACTTTCAATATGGCCAGTGACCTGGCGGAGATTCGCCGCCTGGTGCAGGGCATTGGCGCCGAGATCAACATGGTCTTTCCGCTCGGTAGCCACCTTTCCGATGTGTCTCGTCTGGTTGAGGCCGACGTCAACATCTGTATGTATCGTGAATTTGGTCGTCTACTGTGCGAGGCCTTAGATCGCCCCTATCTGCAGGCGCCGATAGGCATGCACAGCACAACCAAGTTTCTTCGCAAGCTCGGAGAGCTTCTGGAACTCGATCCAGAGCCGTTTATTACGCAGCAGAAACACACCACGATCAAGCCAATCTGGGATCTCTGGCGCTCAGTGACCCAGGACTTTTTTGGGACCGCAAGTTTTGCAGTCGTGGCAAATGACACCTACACCCGAGGGATTCGTCACTTCCTAGAGGACGAGCTTGGGCTGCCCTGTCAGTTTGCTGTCTCTCGCCGACCAGGGGAGAAGACCGATAGCGAAGCAGTTCGTCTTCTCTGTAAAGAGAAGCCGCCGCTAGTGATGTTCGGAAGCTATAACGAACGCATGTATCTGGCCGAAAACGGCTCACGTGCGACGTATATCCCCGCGTCGTTTCCCGGTGCAATTATTCGTCGCCACACGGGCACTCCGTTTATGGGCTATGCGGGCGCAACCTATCTGCTGCAAGAGTTCTGTAATGCACTCTTCGATGCGCTCTTCCATATTCTGCCGCTTGGGACCGATATGGATCGTGTCGACCCAACGCCTGCACGCATCTTAGATGGCGCACAGAAGACGGTGGTCTGGGATGTCGATGCCCAGCAGCTTCTTAATGAATTTGTTCAGTCTGAACCTGTTCTGGTTCAAATCTCTGCCGCGAAGCGACTTCGTGACCGAGCGGAGCGTGAAGCCAGGGAATTAGGTCAGGACCGCGTCACCGCTACTCATGTAGAGCAGGCACGCGATGCCTTACGACAAGGAGCGCTTGCATGAGCCACCTCTGTCGTTTGCGAAGAACACCAAGAATGTTACAGCGCTCTGCTGTGTCATCTCCGGCCACGGGGGGTTTTCGTGGTAACGGCCGCAAGGCCAACTTAGAGGAGAGATCCTATGAGTAATGGCAAAACAAGTCTTTCGGGACTTACCGACGAAGAAGCCCAGGAGTTTCACAAGTTTTACATCCAGGGTTTTCTTGGGTTCACGGCAACTGCTGTGATTGCACATGCGCTTGTCTGGGCATGGCGTCCTTGGATTAACTAATTACCGATCTTTCTGAATAGGGGAATGCTATGTCTCAGATAACTAACGAATCCTTGCACGAGTCCACGCGAAACGACTCTTTGGCGTTCTACGGGATTTTTGCAATCAGCTTCGTCGTGTTTCTGGCGATTGCCCTCGTCGCGCAGGTCTGTTTTCTGCAGTGGCGTTCCTGGTTTCCGGGGGCAGAAGGCGGTAAGACGTTAATCGGTGATGTTAAGGCAGCGGTTTATACCTTTATGTCTCAACTCACGTAATCATTTTTTTAGGAGATGGAACCATGTGGAGAATATGGCGCCTGTTCGATCCGCTCCGTGCTTTAGCAGCACAGGCGGTGTTTTTGTTCGGTCTCGCAGCAATGATTCACTTCATTCTGCTTTCCACCGAGCGTTTCAATTGGTTGGACGGCAAGACCCAGGCCGAGATCAAGGCTGCGAAAGCAACCCCCGCTCCTGCTGCGTCACCCAAGTAAGTCGTTGTAAAGAAAGCAGAGCGCGCTCGAGTTCATCCTCAGCGCACTCTGCGATTTGAACTGGAGAATGTAAATGGCGATGCTCAGTTTTGAAAGAAAGTATCGTGTCCGAGGCGGAACCCTGGTTGGCGGGGATCTGTTTGATTTCTGGATAGGGCCCTTTTATGTTGGGTTTTTTGGAATCACTTCGGCCTTTTTTAGTGTGCTGGGCACGCTGCTGATTATCTGGGGTGCCTCACAAGGGCCAACCTGGAATCTATGGCAGATTAATATCGCGCCACCGGATCTGAGCTACGGTCTGGGCTTTGCGCCGCTTCTGCAAGGAGGGCTTTGGCAACTGATCACCGTCTGTGCGGTTGCTGCCTTCGGCTCTTGGGCGTTACGAGAGGTCGAGATCTGCCGAAAACTGGGTATGGGCTACCACGTTCCGATTGCTTTTAGCATGGCCGTGTTCGCATATGTCACGCTTGTGGTGATACGACCCTTACTGATGGGTGCCTGGGGACATGGTTTTCCATACGGTATCTTGAGTCACTTGGACTGGGTGTCTAACGTTGGCTATCAGTACCTGCACTTCCATTACAACCCAGCGCATATGCTGGCGATTACGCTCTTCTTCACCTGCTGTCTTGCGCTTGCAATGCACGGTGGTCTGATTCTCGCGGCGGCGAATCCAGCCAAGGGCGAAGTCGTAAAGAACTCTGATCACGAAGACACTTTTTTCCGCGACACCATTGGCTACTCCGTGGGTACGTTGGGAATTCACCGCCTCGGTCTTTACCTGGCGCTGGGTGCGGTGTTCTTTAGTGCCGTTTGTATCGTCATCAGTGGCCCATTCTGGACGCGTGGCTGGCCTGAATGGTGGGGTTGGTGGCTGAATCTGCCGATCTGGTCATAGGTCGAGAGCGATCAGGAGAACAACATGCAATATCAAAATTTATTCACACAGATCCAGCCGGTTAGTAAGCCGCATGATGGCGTCCCCCTTCAAGGGCCAGACAACAACGAGCGCATCATCAAACCGTTTCTGGTACATCTCGCAGGTCGTCTGGGGAACGCCCAGATTGGCCCCCTTTACCTTGGCAAAGTTGGCATCGCTTCCGCTTTCTGTTTCATCATTGCCTTCACCATTATGGGCTGGAATATGCTGGTTCAGGTCAACTATGACCCGATTCAGTTTGTACGACAGCTTTTTTGGCTCTCGTTGGATCCGCCCGCACCTGAGTACGGGTTAAAACTAGCCCCACTAAAGCAGGGCGGCTGGTGGAACATTGCGGGCTTCTTTCTAACGGTATCGATTCTGCTCTGGTGGGTTCGTGTCTATCGCCGTGCACGTGCGCTTGGGATGGGAACACACATCGCCTGGGCATTTGCGGCCGCGATCTGGCTCTATCTCGTCTTGGGATTTTTCCGTCCTCTTCTCATGGGTAGCTGGTCAGAAGGTGTTCCGTTTGGGGTCTTCTCCCACCTAGACTGGACTGCGGCATTTTCCATTCGCTATGGAAATCTGTTCTATAACCCATTCCACATGTTATCGATTGCTTTTCTGTATGGATCAGCGCTGCTGTTTGCCATGCACGGTGCAACCATTCTTGCGGTAAGTCACTACGGTGGTGATCGTGAGGTTGAGCAGATCGTTGATCGTGGATCCGCATCTGAGCGTGCAGCACTCTTCTGGCGCTGGACGATGGGCTTTAACGCCACGATGGAATCGATTCACCGTTGGGCCTGGTGGTTTGCTGTGCTCTGCCCATTGACCGGCGGGATTGGCATTCTGCTGACCGGTACGGTTGTCGATAACTGGTATCTCTGGGGTGTGAAGCACGGCATTGCACCGCCTTATCCCGATATGTGGGGGACCCCATTACCGGATCCCGCCACAGTGCAAGGAGCGAAATAATGACCTTTAATCGAACCTCATGGATGGCGATGATCGTCGCAGCCTCCGCACTCCTTGCGGGCTGCGAGCGCCCTCCGATTGATGCAGTCCAAAAGGGCTTCCGCGGCACGGGGATGGAACTTGTCTACAACCCTCGGACGCTTGCGAAAGAAGCGTCGCTGAATACGGCACCAGAAGCGTTACCAGAGGCGGACAAGACTGGCCCTCGCGCCGGTCAGGTCTATAAGAACGTGAAGGTGCTCGGCAATCTCAGCGTTGCAGAGTTCACGCGGACGATGGTCGCGATGACGCAGTGGGTAGCTCCGGAACAGGGGTGTGTCTATTGCCATAACCCACAGAACTTTGCGGATGACTCGCTCTACACCAAAGTGGTCGCACGTCGGATGACCGAGATGACCCAGCATCTGAATGCGGCCTGGAAGAATCACGTTGCCGGGACGGGTGTTACCTGCCATACCTGTCACCGTGGTCAGCCGGTTCCTAACGAGATCTGGTTTAAGCCGTCTGATGCAAAGTTGGCGAAAGGGCTGCTCGGTCAGCGCAATGGACAGAATGAGCCGGTGATGTCTGTGGGCTTGAGTTCACTTCCCAAAGATCCATTTACGGCCTACTTTGAGAAAGACACCCGCATTCGTCAGATTGCTCAGACCGCGCTGCCACAGGGGATTAACAGTAACGGCTCTTCTACTCAGGCCACCGAGGCGACCTATGGACTGATGGTCCATATGTCTAAGGGGCTCGGGGTGAACTGTAGCTATTGTCATAACTCCCGTAACTTCTCCGACTGGGAACAGAGCCCACCGCAGCGGGTCACCGCTTGGCATGGGATCAGAATGGTGCGTGAGCTGAACAATGAATTTATGACGCCACTGACATCGGTATTCCCGGCAGGCCGGCTCGGTCCTGGCGGTGATGTCGCGAAGGTGAATTGTTCGACCTGTCACCAGGGCGCCTATAAGCCACTCTACGGAACCTCAATGGTCCAGAGCCACCCTGAGCTGCAAGGTCCAGTGGCGAAGCTGATGAATATGAAAACGAATTCCGCTGGAGCAGTAACGAAGTAACCGGCACCTCCCCCTCCTTCTCAGACTATTCAACGGATGTCCCCCATCCGGGTCTTGGAGGTGACGCCCAAAGGCTCCCCCCTTTGGGCGTCTTTTTTTGATGTGCTTCAACATTCTTGGTCCTAAGACCCGCGAACACCCAGGCCCGATAGCCTTCTTGACCTGTATCAAGCACTTTGGAAGCCTCAGTCCCCATACTGCAGGCGTTCTAAACGACGGGTGTTTCCCATGACAATGACGATTGAAAGTTTTGGTGTTGATGAGGCGTTAATCCGTCGATTTGATATCCCAGGGCCACGCTATACCTCCTACCCCACAGCGGATCGGTTTCATGAAGGCTTCGATGCCACAACACATGCCAAGTGGCTCGATCATCGAGACCGAATAGAGCGTGATAAGCCGCTGTCGTTATATGTTCATCTGCCGTTTTGTGCATCCATTTGTTATTACTGCGCCTGTAACAAGGTCATCACTAAAGAGCATTCACGCTCTGCAAAGTACATTGACTATCTCGAGAAAGAGGTTCGGCTACAGACCTCCTATCTGCCTAATAGCCGCTATGTCACCCAGATGCACTTTGGTGGTGGAACGCCAACATTTCTGAATACTGAAGAACTGTCACGACTAATGCGTATGCTGCGCGACCACTTCGATTTTGCTTCCGATGGCGAGTACGCCATTGAGATTGACCCGCGCAGCGCAGATCGAAAGATGATTCATCTCTTGGCAGATCTTGGATTTAATCGAATGAGCATTGGGGTGCAGGACTTTGACGAGGCCGTGCAACGGGCCGTGCATCGCATTCAGCCTGCTGAGATGACCATGGCCACGTTGGATGCTGCCCGGGAGTGTGGATTCCAATCGATCAATCTTGATCTGATCTATGGTCTTCCCAAGCAGACGCCAGAGGGCTTTGGACGCACGCTGGACCAGGTGTTAGCAGCGTCCCCGGAGCGTATTGCTCTCTATAGTTACGCCCATTTACCGGAGCGGTTTAAGCCCCAGCGGCGGATCAACCCAGAGGACATGCCAACGGCAGACGCCAAGCTTGAGATCTTCTTCTTGGCGATGAATCGTCTGTTAGAGGCGGGGTATGTTTACGTCGGAATGGACCACTTCGCCAAAGAGACGGATGAACTCGCTATTGCACAACGTTCTGGAAGCCTACACCGAAATTTTCAGGGCTATACCACCCGGGCGGAGTGTGATCTCTTGGCGCTTGGGGTGTCTTCGATTAGCAAGATTGGTGCCTCGTATAGCCAGAATTTTAAGACGCTGGATGAGTATTACGCTGCCCTTGATGCCAATGTTCTGCCGGTGGCAAGAGGCCTGGCGCTCAGTCACGACGATCTGATTCGTCGGGATGTGATCATGTCCTTCATGTGTCAAAGCGCCGTGAGCTTTTGCGCTATCGAGCATGCCCATGGCATTCAGTTCAAGGATTACTTTGCCCAAGAGCTCGAATCTCTGAACCAGTTTGAGGCTGAGGAGATGCTGGACCTGCTGCCGAATGAGGTCCTGATTAAACCCAAGGGCCGTTTTTTCTTGAGAGCGATCAGTATGGTGTTTGACCGTTATTTCCAGTCGCAACTCAACCCTAATCGGTTCTCGAAACTGATCTAAAGGTTACTCGTCTCCTGACGGCCCGGCCTTGGCCGGGCTTTTTTTATTCCCCAAGGTAAGCCTGGCGTACGGCGGGGTCATCGAGTAGATCTTGGCCGGATGCACTGCCGGTAATCAGCCCGGACTCCATGATGTAGCCACGATCAGCAAGCTGAAGCGCAAGGCGGGCGTTCTGTTCGACCAACAGGATGGTGACGCCAGACGCTGATACGGATTGAATCACCTCGAAGATTTTCTCCACCATGACCGGTGAGAGACCCATTGAGGGCTCGTCGAGTAGCAGCACCCTTGGTGCAGCGACCAGGGCTCGTGCCATTGCCAACATCTGCTGTTCGCCGCCAGACAAGGTTCCAGCAAGCTGTTTAAGCCGCTCCTTCAGTCGTGGGAAGAGGGTGAGCTGTTGGTCAATGGCGCTCTCGATCGCCTTCGATGAACGACTGGCTTGCGCGTGATGCTCAGGCCCACGACAGTAGGTGCCCATCTGAAGATTTTCTAAGATGGTCAGTCGACGAAATATGCCTCGACCTTCTGGCACCATCACGAGCCCTTTCTCTGCGAGTGCATGGGGGGCAAGCGGCGCAAGGGACTGACCGTGAAAGAGAATCTCGCCTTCGGATGTCGGAACAAGCCGGGTAATTGCCTTCAGCGTCGTGGTCTTTCCCGCGCCATTGGCGCCGATGAGGGTGACCAGTTCTCCCTGGCGTACCGTGAGAGAGATGCCTTTGATCGCCTGGATACCGCCGTAGCGGACCTTCACGCCACGAAGCTCCAGCGCCACAGGGGATTTATCCATGGGTGACTCCCGAGCCCAGATACGCCTCAATGACGACGGGATCATTGCGGACCTGACCAGGAAGCCCCTGTGCAATCACGCGACCATAATCTAGCACCGTGACACGATCACAGAGTCCCATCACAAGCTTGACGTCGTGTTCGATCAGTAAGATGGTTTTTCCGTCTTGTCGAATTTTTTCAAGTGTTTCTCGAAGCGCATTTTTTTCTGTGGCATTCATCCCTGCTGCGGGTTCATCTAACGCCAGTACTGTGGGCTCCGTGGCAAGGGCCCGAGCGATCTCGAGGCGACGTTGATCCCCATACGACAAAGTTCTCGCTGCTGCGTCTGCAAACCGCTCAATTCCCAGGTACGCGAGAAGCGCACACGACTGCTCGCGGATCGCCCGCTCACTCGACTGAAATCTTTTCGTGCGCAGAATCGCCCCCAGAACGCCCTGGTGTAGCCCATGCGTTCGGAGATGTCGCCCCACCATGACATTCTCTAATGCGGTCAGCTCCGGGAAGAGTCGGATATTTTGAAACGTTCGCGCAATCCCTGCCGCCGTGACCTGATGAACAGAATTCGGTCGATAGGGTTTGCCATCCAGAAGAAACTCTCCCTTATCGGGCATGTAGAGGCCGGTAATCACATTAAAGAAAGTGGTCTTGCCTGCGCCGTTCGGGCCGATCAGTCCATAGATCTCTCCAGCTTGAATCTCAAGGCCGACATCTTCAAGTGCAATAAGTCCACCAAAACGCTTTCCAGCGCCGGTGACCTGAAGTAGTGGCGTTGGTTTCATAGCGAACGCTTTGGGGCCAGAAGCCCTCGCGGTCGATAGAGCATGATCACAATCATGGAGAGCCCGAAGATCAACATGCGCAGCGCCTCTGGGGCAATCAGTTCCTGCCCAAAAAGTGTCTCTTGAAGTGGCTTGGCGACATAGCGCAGCATCTCAGGAATCGCATAGAGCAGAATCGCGCCAAGCATGACCCCCGGGACGTATCCCATGCCGCCAAGGACGACCATCGAGACAATCACGATACTTTCCATTAAGACGAAGCTCTCTGGCGACACAAACCCTTGAAATGCCGAGAACATTGCCCCCGAGATGCCGCCGAAAGATGCGCCCATCGCAAAAGCCAGCAGTTTGATGTTGCGGGTGTTGATGCCCATGGCCTGCGCTGCAACTTCATCTTCACGGATGGCAACCCAGGCACGTCCAACGCGCGAATCCTGCAGGCGCACCGTGACGATAATGACGATCACCGTAAGAACAAGGAAGAGGTAGTAGTAAAGCTGAACCGACGGCAGACTGACCCCGAAGATGTTGAGCGATTTCCCAAAGTTGACCCCCGCAATGCTGATGGGATCAATGTTGCTGATCCCCTGAGGGCCGTTGGTAAGATTTACTGGCGCATTGAGATTGTTCAAGAAAATTCGGATGATCTCGCCAAATCCCAGCGTGACAATCGCCAGGTAATCCCCGCGGAGTTTCAGCGTGGGCGCCCCCAAGAGCACGCCAAAGAGCGCCGCAATCGCTGCAGATATCGGAATCACCATCCAGATCGAGTTGTGTAGACCATCCGGGAAGGTTGCGCGTATCCAGGCAAACTGTTCAAACAAATGGGGCGACGCTAGGAGGGCATACAGATAAGCGCCTACTGCATAGAACGCGATATAGCCAAGATCGAGAAGTCCGGCATAGCCCACGACGATATTAAGCCCCAGCGCGAGCATGATGTAGAGCATGGCGAAGGCCATGATGCGTATCCAGGCGTTTCCAGCAAGCCCCGCGACGAAGGGGAGCGCGATGAGCGCCACACCGATCACCAGCGCGGCGATCAGGGCATTCCTACGGGTTAGCGGGATGGACACGTTTCCCCAGTGCATCGCTAGGCTCGGTCTGCGACCCGCTCACCCAAGAGTCCCGATGGCCGGAACACCAGGACAAGGATCAACACGGCGAAGGCAAAAATATCTTGATAGTGACTGCCCAGGAAACCGCCGGTGAGGTCCCCGATATACCCCGCGCCAAGGCTTTCAATAATGCCGAGTAGGAGTCCGCCCAATACCGCGCCACCGAGATTACCAATACCGCCCAGCACTGCGGCCGTGAAGGCCTTAAGCCCCAAAAGAAATCCCATCGTGAACTGGGCGATGTTGTAGTTCATGGCCACAAGCACGCCCGCAATTGCAGCGAGTGCGGCCCCCATGATGAACGTTGCAGTGATGACACGGTCAGGGTTCACACCCATGAGGCTCGCGAACTGAGGATTTTCAGAGACTGCTCGCATGGCGCGACCTAGTCGGGAACGATTAATCAGAATGAGCAGCCCGGTCATCACCAACGCCGCGACAACCAGAATCAAGATCTGTTTGGGGGCAAGCAGTGCGCCGCCAATCTCAAATGGTGTTGTCGGCAAGAGGTCCGGAAAGACCCGTGGGTTCGGGGACCAGATGATCATCGCGAGCGTTTGCAGCACGATCGAGACGCCAATCGCCGTAATTAATGGGGCAAGCCGTGGGGCTCGACGCAGTGGCCTATAGGCGATCCGCTCAATCGCGGCCGAGACGACCATACAGACCACAATCGCGGCCAACACTGCAAACCCAAGTTGCAGCGCAAGGGGCAGCCCGGGGAAAAGACTGTTGAGCAGCCCAAGCACGGTTAGGGCAACCATCGCGCCAATCATCAGCACATCGCCGTGGGCAAAGTTAATGAGCTGCAGGATCCCGTAGACCATGGTGTACCCGAGCGCGACGAGCGCGTAGACGCTACCGAGTACGAGGCCGTTGAGAATCTGTTGAATTAGGGTCTCGATGATTACCCTCGACGGTCAAAAAAAGAGAGGGACAGCGCGCCGCCCCTCTCTTAGATGATAGAAATTACTGAATGACCTTCAGTGTTTCGCGTTTTCCGTCGCGATAAGTGAATAGGGTCAGCGTACCGCCCTTGATATCACCCTTGTCGTCAAAGGCGATCGGCCCAGTGACTCCTTCGTATTGAATCTTGGCCAGTTCCGGAAGGTATTTGGCGGGCTCCGTGGAGTTCGCTTTTTTCATCGCCTCGACCATGACCATCACTGCATCGTAGACATAGGGAGCATAGAGATTGACCTCGGCACCCATTTCTTTTTTAAACCGCTCGCGGAAGTCGGCCATCTTTTTCTCGAAGGGCCCGACAACACCACCCGCCTCTGCACAGAAGACGCGATCCTTGCCGAGTGCGCTACCGGCAAGCTTGATCATCTCTGCGGTACACATCCCGTCTCCGCCCATCATCTTCGCGTTGATCTTCAGCTGGTCCATTTGACGCAGCATGGGGCCCGCGACGGCATCCATCCCACCGTAGAACACGATATCGGGCTTCTTCGCGCGGATCGCAGTGAGAATCGACATAAAGTCTGTTGACTTGTCTGTCGTGAACTGACGATCGACTACCTTGCCACCAGCGGCCTCAACGCCTTTCACAAACTCGTCGGCAACGCCTTGCCCATAGGCAGTGCGATCGTCAATGACAGCGATGCTCTTACCCTTGAGCTCGGTCACAGCATAGCGACCGAGCGTGCCGCCCAGGGTGCCATCATGCGCCACCACTCGGAAGGCGCCCTTAAATCCTTGCTGGGTGTACTTGGGATTCGTCGCAGAGGGAGAGATCTGCGGAATGCCGGCATCGTGATAGAGCTTCGAGGCTGGGATGGTGGTCCCTGAGTTCAGGTGCCCAATAACGCCAGCAACTTTCGCGTCGACTAGCTTTTGTGCTGCCGCGGTGCCTTGTTTGGGGTCCGCGCCATCATCCTCAGAGAGCAGGGTGAACGTGACGGGCTTGCCATCAATCTTGATCCCAGTCTTATTCAGGTCAGCGATTGCAAGTTTCGCACCCATCTCGTTGTCTTTTCCGAGGTGAGCAACAGATCCTGTTAACGGCGCAACGTGGCCGATCTTGACGGAGGTGTCTTTCGGGGCGCAGCCGGCGAGTCCGACGGCGACTGCAGTCAGACCAGCGAGCAGGAGTTTATTGGGAACTGAAAACGTTTTTGAGGGTGCAGTCATAACCATCTCCATGAAAAAAGGTGGGGAATAACAACTGAACTTGCGACGGATACCAAGACGAGGCTAGTGTACGGTTTTCCCAGGCTTTTGTTCAGAGGCCCTGAAAAACGCCTACACTTTCGCCCATGAAGCCTCTTTTTACCAATGATGCGCCCCCCGGTTTGGTGCTCCTACGCCAGATTCTGGTGGCCGTGCTCTGGGTCAGTGCCGTCTCGGTGCTCGGCCAGACGCTGACTGATCTTGGGCCCTGGTATCAGGCGCTGCGCCAGCCCGAATGGAAGCCGCCTGACTGGGCCTTCGGCGTGATCTGGACCTCGATTTTTGTCCTCTTGGTGATCGCCGGTGTGATGGCCTGGCGGCAGACGGCGAATGCGGCGCAGCGGGTTCAGTTACTTGCGCTCTTTGGGATTAACAGCATGCTGCACGTCCTGTGGAGCCTGCTGTTTTTTACGGTGAAGCGGCCCGACTGGTCGATGTGGGAACTGCCCTTGCTATGGCTGTCGATCGTCGCTTTGATCGTGACGATCTGGCGATTATCAAAGGTGGCAAGTCTCTTGCTTCTGCCGTATCTTGTCTGGGTAACGATCGCTGGATTTTTGAATTACGCAAATGTGCAATTGAATGGGCCGTTCGATCGTCCTGTGGTGCAGTCGGCCCCTGCGGTGCAGTCGGACACTACTGCACCGATGCCCCCCGCCCGTTAGGGTGATGTTTTACGTCTCCGCGGCGAATTTCGATCGTTCTCAGGAGTTGTCTGCGCATTGCCTCGAATGCGTCACGCAAGGCGACATAGGCGTCTTCATGATGTGCGCGTGTAGTCGCAAGTTCATGACCTGGGATGGTGATATCGAGTCTTACTTCAAAGGGTCGCCCCTGATGCTGGTGCTTCTGCTCTAGTGAAATCGTGACTTTACAGCTCACGAGATCTTTAGCGAACCGATCAAGTTTTTCTACGTGACGACGCGCAGAGGCTTCCAGCGCATCAGATTGATCCAGGCCAATAAAGCTGATCGTGAGCGGTTGTTTCATGTGCACAGCATCCCCGAGTCGACCGGGATTGCGCGCACAGCTTGCGTGGAAAGGATACCGCTGCGTCAGCGGGCGGTGTACCCGCCGTCAATCACAAATTCAGCCCCTGTCACAAACGCTGACTCGTCACTGAGCAGATAGACCACACACCAGGCAATGTCGTCGGGAATCCCCATGCGTCCAAGTGGGTGGGCAGCACCTGCAGCGGCCTTGGCAGCCTCAAGGTCTGGACTCGTTGCGCGGAGATGATGTTCGACCATCGGTGTCCAGATATAGCCGGGGTGAATTGAGTTGAATCGGATCTGGTGTGATGCGTACTGAATCGCATCGTTCTTCGTCATCAACCGCACAGCGCCTTTGGCTGCGTGGTAGGGCGGTACGGAGGCGAGTCCGACAAGTCCTGCGATCGAAGAAAGGTTAACAACGCTTCCTGCACCGTTGCGTTGAAGATGAGGGATAGCGTGTTTGGTGCCAAAAAATACCCCTTTGACGTTCACCGCCTGAACCCGATCCCATTCTTCCTCGGTGACCTCATGGGTTGGTTTACTCACGCCAGAGATTCCGGCGTTATTGACTAAGCCGGTTAGCCGGCCAAACTGTTGCACGACGCCATCAAGTGCCGACTGAACGTCCGATTCCTTCGCGACGTCGCAGTGCCAAAAGCCTGCCTGTCGCCCTCTTGCAACGAGTGAATCGACGAGGGTCTTCGCCTCGGTGTCGAGAACGTCGAGCACAGCAACCGCAGCCCCTTCGTCTGAGGCACGTTCAATGCAGGCGCGCCCGATGCCAAGGGCACCCCCGGTAACAGCAATGACTTTGTCCTTCAGTCGATTCATCGAAACTTCTGATTCGCCTTCTTTTCGCGGGGCCTTAATGGGGCTGTTTAAGCTTTGGCGATGCCCAGCAGGTGGGCCATGTCTTTGAAAAAGATCTTTATATGCGCCATGGGTTTTTTACGTACAAGTTTCTTGTGCATATAGGATTCAAAAGTGAGTGTCTGGACGTCTTTGTCCTCGCAGATTTTGACAAACTTTTCTCGCCGCTTATCACTCGAATACCAAAAGTATTGAAGAATTCCAAGAATCCAAAAGACTCGCCCATGTTCTTTCATAAATCGTTTACGGGCGGCGGCAAGGGCGCGCGCGTCTCCGGTGACAAGAAAGGTCTCGACAGCCTCGCCGGCCATTCGGCCACCCGCCATCGCATAGTAGATTCCTTCCCCAGACGCTGGCGCAACGACACCGGCGGCATCGCCTGCGAGCACCACGTTCCTTCCGTTGTCCCAGTATTTCAGCGGTTTTAAGGGGATAGGTGCACCCTCGCGCCTTAATGTCTCTGCCTTATCTAGACCAGCTGCCTGCCGCACAAGGGCGGTGGCATTTCGCAGTGAGAAGCCTTTGTCGGCGCTCCCCACACCAATACTTGCCGTCTTGCCGTGCGGGAAGACCCAGCCATAGAAGTCGGGTGACATCTTGCCGTTGTAATAAACATCGCAGCGAGACGCCTCGTAATCAGCAGGAGGGTGGTCGGGTGTTTTGACGATCTCGTGATAGGCAAACACATACTTTGTTTTTTCGGCGTCTTTGATGTTCTGCCGTGCGACTTCCGATTTTGCACCGTCAGCGCCGATGACTGCGCGGGTCCTGATCTGCGCGGGAAATGTATCGGTGTCTCCCGCCTGATGCCGCGCCAAGAAATGGATAACCGCTGTTCCGTCGTCAAGATGGTCGATGCGACTAAAAGTGCCGATACGACGCTCTGCGCCGTGAGACTGGGCGCGACACCGGAGCCATTCATCAAACTCGGCGCGGTCCACGAGTCCGACAAACCCATTGTCGATCGGAATATCGACTTTGTGATTCGTTGGGGAGATCATTCTGGCCTTGGTAGCGTGTGCGACCAGCATGGCATCAGGAATCTGAAAATCCTTCATCGCTCTTGGCGGGATCGCACCCCCGCAAGGTTTGATTCGTCCGGCACGATCCAGCAAGAGAACTTTGTATCCCTTTAGGGCAAGGTCGTCCGCTGCAGTCGCTCCCGCGGGGCCGCCGCCAATGACGGCGACGTCGTAGATAGTCTGAGGTGAGTTAGGCGAGCTCATGCTGCTCCTTCGGGTTCCAGGATGTTCGTTGAGGTGTGACAGTGGTCTGCGGTGTACCGATTTGCATCGCCAGTTTTGCGGCAATTAAAAAGAGCAGCGCTTCCGTAAAAAAGACGGCGCCATAGGCGAACCCAGGGGAATCAATGAGCGCTCGCGCAAGATCGCTTGCAGCGGCCCCTAAGAGCCCGCCTGCACCGAAGGCAATTGCCTGGGCTGCGCCCCACAGACCGACTCGTGTGCCTTCGCGACCGCCGCGTCCTTCCCCGGCAAGCTTCATCATGGAGGCGATAGCCGCAATGGAAAAGGCGCCATTAAATAGACCTAGCGCAAACACAGTGAGCTTGAGTGGATAGCCTTCGCCGATCATGCCTGCTGCGACAAGACTGAACAGTGCAAACGCGGACGCAACACAGCCGCCGACTGTCCAGAATCGAAGCGAACCAAATGATCGACTGCCAAATCGACCACAGGCAAACGCCACAATCACCATCCCCGTAAGAACACCACTGTGTTGTAGCCCCGATAGGCTAGTGGTCTGACCAGGGGTGTACTGAAATACGATTCCTGCAAAAGGCTCAAGGATCAGATCTTGCGCGGAGAACGCAAGCATTGAGATGAAGACAAAGACAGTGAACTGTCGCGCTGCAGATTCCTGCCAGACCGCGCCAATCACTTCACGAAAGCTAGGCTTTGTCGTTGTTTCTCTTGCTGTTCCCGCCGCTTCGGATGCGACGGACTTATGGCCTTGACTTGCTGCTCCCTCAAGACGAAATAGGGTCGCCACGGTGATGACGAAGGCCGCAACAGAAACGACAGACGAGATCGTGAGCAGTCGCTCTGGAGAGTATGGGTCGAGCAGCTGACCGGTGATACCCGCGGTCATGGCAAGCCCCATGATCATCATGATCCAGACGATCGTCGCCGCGGCAGCACGGCGGTGATCCTCAACGCGTTTGGCCAGTAAGACAATCACGGACGTCCCGGAGGCGCTCACGCCGAGACCGATCATGCTGAACGCGATGATTGCGAGCAGAGTCGCCAGCAGAGATTCTGTTGGCATGAGGGTGGTCGCGAGCGCTGCGAGCGCACCGCCTGTTCCCAGTACTGCCATGCCACCAATAATCCAGGGCGTGCAGCGGCCCATCATGTCCGAGCCGTAGCCCATTCGAGGGCGGACCATTTGCACCGCGTAGTGCAGGGCAACGAGTATTCCCGGAAGCATTGCGGGTAGTGCGAGCTCGACCACCATGATCCGATTAAGAACGGATGTTGTGAGTACGACGATCGCACCAAGGCTTAACTGTGCAAGCCCCAGACGAACGATTGAAAACCAGCCAAACGGGCGGTCAATGGTCTGTGCCGATGTCATGCGAGACCTCGAAGCGCGAAGGCGCTCACCATCATCCCGCTGACATAGATGGGGACGCCGAAACCGCTGTAGTAAAGCGCCCGTTCCGATGGCGACTGAAGAAACCATCGCATGAGCACCAGTTGTCCCACGAGCAGCGCAATGACGGCCGTGCCAGACATTGGGGCTCCCCAGGCGAACAAGAGTCCGATGACCACGACTTGAGGAACAGCCATGGTCCAACAGGCGAGCTGCGCAGCGCGTTGGACGCCGAGTTGGACGGGCAGTGATCGCACGCCCATTTGATGGTCGCCGGTGACTGATTTGAAATCGTTCAAGGTCATGATTCCATGCGCACCAAGACCGTAGAGCAGCGCGAGCGACATCGACTGTGTTCCTGGCATGACCCCGCCAATCATGACTGCCGTGCCGGTAATCCAGGCAAGGGTTTCATAGCTGAGTCCGCAGGCGAGGTTGCCCCACCAGCCATTTTGTTTGAGTCGCAGTGGCGGCATGCTGTAAGCCCAAGCGAGTGCAAGGGCAAGCGTTGTTGCGGCAAAGCCCCACTGACCGAGTCGAGTCGCGACGATGAGGGAGAGCACCGTCCAAATGAGGGCGATGTAAAGACCCCATCGTCCCGGAATTCGCCCGCTCGGGATGGGCCGATTGGGCTCATTGATCGTGTCGACGTCTCGGTCAAACCAGTCGTTGACTGCCTGGCTGGTAGCGCACACCAATGGTCCAGTCAGCAAAAGGCCAATTAAAATGATTCCCCAATTCGATAGAAGTTCAACCCCAGAGGCAATAACGCCGCAAGTGAACGCCCACATTGGGGGGAACCATGTAATTGGTTTAAGCAGTTCGGCAACCGCTTTTGGGTCGGGCAGTGGGCGGGAAATTCGACCCGTAACGGATTGATCCATAAAAACATTTTCTTCTTGACAACCCTAACCGTCAACCAAAACTTACACATACAATGGAAGGCATGAAAAGCCCTGGTTCTGTCCCTATAAAACCCCACGCGATTGTCATTGGCAGTGGCTTTGGGGGGTTGGCAGCTGCGGTTCGATTGGGGGGCAAGGGCTACCGGGTCACGGTGCTCGAAAGGCTCGATCAGCCCGGTGGAAGAGCCTACGCCTACCACCGCGGGGGGTATGTCTTTGATGCAGGTCCGACCATCGTCACGGCGCCATTTCTTTTAGAAGAGCTCTGGATGATTTCCGGCAAACGGATGTCGGATCACCTTGATCTTCGACCTTTAGACCCGTTTTATCGGATTCGGTTTGATGATGGCACCTGGTTTGACTACTCCGGTGATCCAGACGCGATGCGCAAAGAAGTCGCGCGGTTTAGTCCGGAGGATCTTGTCGGCTATGACCGGTTCTTTCAAGAAGCGGAAAAATGTTATCGCCTGGGCTTTGAGGACTTAAGTACGGTCGCATTTGATTCCATTACCGATCTTTTGGCGGCATTGCCATCAATGGTCAAGATGAGGGCGTGGAAAAGCATTCATTCCCTGGTGGCAGAGCACATTCGGCATCCGAAGCTTCGGATGGTCTTTAGTTTTCATCCGTTGTTGATTGGCGGCAATCCGTTCTCGGTCACCTGCGTCTACGCACTCATTAACTCACTTGAGCGCAAACATGGCGTCCATTGGGCCATGGGGGGGACCGGGGCGATTGTGAAAGGCTTGGTCGATCTGATTGAGTCGAGCGGAAATACGCTCCGCTGCCGCGCCGAAGTCAAAAAGATCTTGGTAGAAAATGGCCGTGCCACTGGGGTGCTGCTCTCTGACGGAAGCCGGATGTCTGCGGATATTGTGGTCTGTAATGCAGACACCGCCTGGGTCTATAAGCATCTGATTGATGCAGAACATCGTCGCCATTGGACCGACCGCAAGATCGAGCGCATGCGCTCATCGATGAGCCTGTTCGTCTGGTACTTTGGGACAAAACGACAGTTCCGAGACGTTCCGCATCACATGATATTGATGGGACCGCGATACAAAGAGCTGCTCTCTGATATTTTTAAGCGTCACCATCTTGCAGAAGACTTCAGTCTTTATCTGCATCGTCCAAGTGCCACGGATCCTTCGGTTGCACCGCCAGGGCACGATACGTTTTACGTGCTTTCACCAGTACCCCATCTTGGCAGTGGGACTGATTGGGCAACGCAGGCAGAACCGTATCGACAGGCGATTGCCGACTATCTCGATAAGACCGTGATGCCGGGCTTTCAGGCAGACGTCACGGAATCGTTTGTCACGACGCCGATGGATTTCCAGAATCGTTTGTTGTCCTATCGTGGCGCAGCGTTCGGTCCGGAGCCAATTCTTTTGCAGAGTGCCTGGTTTAGACCGCACAACCGAAGTGAAGACATTGATCGGTTGTTTATGGTCGGCGCAAGCACGCATCCTGGCGCAGGAATTCCTGGCGTGATTGGGTCTGCAAAGGCGTTGGAGTCTGTCCTTCCAGATCCCGAGAGTCTTGCGCCTTATGCGCGGGTAGAGCATGCCTAATCGTTTGGCGCGCTCAGCGGTTGAGCAGTCGTGTGAACGATTGATGCGCACGGGATCGCATTCGTTTTTTGCAGCCTCACGCATTCTGCCGCCACGCTTCCGATCGGCGGCGACCGCGATCTATGCGTTTTGTCGGGTAGCGGATGATGCAGTGGATGAGATGCCGCAGGGGGCTTCCATTGATGTCGTGATGGCCTATCTGCATGAGCGTATCGATGCGATCTATCGCCACGAGCCGTTTGGTATTGACGCGGATATCGCCTTCTCAGGGATCGCGCATGAGTTTGGTATTCCCAAAGCCATTCCTCTGGCGCTATTGGACGGATTTCAGTGGGATGCCGAAGGCCGCCGATACGAGACGATTGATGATCTCTATGACTATGCGGCCCGCGTTGCGGGTACTGTTGGCGCCATGATGACCCTCGTGATGGGCGGGCGGTCAACGACCACCATCGCTCGGGCCTGTGAACTGGGCGTCGCGATGCAGCTGACGAATATCGTGCGCGATATCGGCGAAGACGCGCGTCGTGGTCGGATCTATCTGCCCCTGCAATGGCTTCGGGAGGAGGGCATTGACCCGGACGCGTTTCTCGCATCCCCTGGTTTTGATAACCGAATTGCTCGCGTGACGCGACGCATGCTCGCAACAGCGGACCAGCTCTATCGCCGCGCCGAGACGGGCATTTCGTCGCTTCCCCGCGACTGTCGCGCATCCATCATGGCGGCACGCCTAATCTATGCTGACATTGGCCGCGTGATTGCCCGCCGGGGCTATGACACGATCGAGGCGCGTGCGGTTGTGTCAGGCCTTCGAAAATCGGTGCTGATGGGCCGTGCGTTACTCGCCGGGCTAGTGGCGCCCCAGCAAGATTTTCTGCTTCAGCCCGTTCCAGCGATTCGTTTTCTGATGGACGCCCTTCCCTCAGGGGAGTCGGATGCGATCCGTCCGGACTCTCTGCACGCGGTCATCGATCTCTTTGAGCGTATTGCCCATCGCGAAAGGGCTGGCCGGTCATTGCCGTAACGGGCATTGCCGTAAAATTGCACCTTTCGTTGAAAGGTGTCTATGAAGACGTACAAGATTGCGTGCATTCCCGGGGATGGCATCGGGAAAGAGGTGGTTCCTGCGGGTCAACAACTGCTCGAGGCGATTGCCGCGACCAATCCCGGGTTTTCATTCGAATTCAAGTCGTTTGACTGGGGCGGAGACTACTACCGTAAGCACGGCAAGATGATGCCGGACGATGGTCTTGCCCAGATCCGTGACGTTGACGCAATTTTGTTTGGATCGGCAGGGGATCCCGATATCCCTGACCACATCACGCTCTGGGGTCTTCGGCTCAAGATCTGTCAGGGGTTTGATCAGTACGCAAACGTTCGCCCCACGCGGATCCTTCCGGGGATCGATGCGCCACTTAAACGCTGTGGCCCGAAAGATCTGGACTGGGTGATCGTTCGCGAGAATTCAGAGGGAGAGTACTCTGGGGTGGGTGGCCGCGCCCATCAGGGCCATCCTATCGAGGTGGCAACGGATCTGTCCGTGATGACCCGTGCGGGAGTCGAGCGCATTCTTCGTTACGCATTTCGTCTTGCCCAGTCACGTCCGCGCAAGCAGCTGACGGTGGTGACCAAGTCCAATGCCCAGCGCCACGCCATGGTGATGTGGGACGAGATCGCGGTCCAGATTTCTCAGGAATTTCCTGATGTCCGATGGGACAAGGAGCTCGTGGATGCGGCAACGGCCCGGATGGTCAACCGCCCTGCGTCGCTCGACACCATTGTGGCGACCAACTTGCACGCAGACATCTTGAGTGATCTCGCCGCCGCACTGGCGGGTAGTCTGGGGATTGCACCCACCGGCAATATTGATCCTGAGCGCCGTTACCCCTCGATGTTTGAGCCCATTCACGGCTCAGCGTTCGACATTATGGGCAAGGGCCTCGCCAACCCCGTTGGAACCTTCTGGTCGGTGGTGATGCTGCTTGAGCATCTTGGCGAGACGAAGGCGGCGGCAGCTGCGATGAGCGCCATTGAATCGGTGACGGCCGAACCAAGTCTGCATACCCGAGATCTCGGGGGTACCGCGACGACAGCCCAGGTGACACAGGCCGTCTGCGATGCAACACGTCGCCTGCTCAAGGGGTAGTATTTTGGGCTGGATTGGGCCCTATTCGGGATAGGTTTTTTTAGGGTTTTATCAAGAAAATCGCAGGGTTTCGGGATTAACCCGTATGCCATTTTTATGCCGGCGTGCTAAGTTCACCGATCATTTCCTTAGGAGGGTGTTTATGAAGTTTCCGAAGTTTCTGAAATTTGCGGCGGCAGCAGCAGCAGGCCTGACCCTTGCGGGCAGTGTCTATGCGCAGGCCAAGCCGAACCCCAATTGGCCCACTAACCTGACGCTCGGTACAGCTTCAGTTGGCGGCACCTACTTTGTTTATGGTCAGGTCTGGGCAAGCCTGGTGAACGAGAAAATCGGCACCAAGATCAGCACCCAGCAGACCCAGGGTCCCAACCAGAACATCATCCTGGCCGATTCCAAGCAGATTGACTTTGGAATGACCACCATGGGCGTCGCGCTCCAGGCCTGGAAGGGCGAAGGCGAATGGACCAAGGGTAAGAAGTTCAGCAACATTCGTGCGATGTTCCCCATGTACGACACGCCGTTTCACTTCATCGTGCTCGAGAAGTCAGGCATCAAGTCGGTGAAAGAACTGGCCGGCAAGCGTGTTGGTGTGGGTCCCCGTGCTGGAACCTGTGGCACCTACTTCCCACTGATGTTTAAGGCCATTGGTCTTGATGTCACCGTCCGTAACGGTCAGGCGTCCGACATGGCGGCAAACCTGCAAGATGGTCTGATTGATGCGTTCCCGTTCTGTGCTGGTGTGCCGATTGCGGCTTACTCCGAGCTTGAGAACACGACCAAGGTCCGTTACCTGACCTATACGTCTGATGAGATCAAGAAGATCAAGGCAGCATTGCCAGAGTTGTCGGATTCCGTAATTCCCAAGGCGTCTTATAAGCAGATGACGGAAGATCACAAGACTATTGGTCTGTACAACTTCGCGATCGCCAACAAGGATGTGTCTGATGACCTCGTTTATGCTGTTGTCAAGGCGGTTCTCGAGAACAACCCCGCAATGGTAAAGGGTCACGCTGCTTCAGTTGAGACGCTAGTCCAGAACTGGAACCGCAATACATTCCTGCCGTTCCATCCGGGTGCGATTCGTTACTTTAAGGAAAAGGGCATCAACATTCCTAAGAATTTGATTCCGCCCGAGTACAAAGGCTAAGGTTTGCGCACCTAGCCAGGTAGGCCGGCCGCATTACTCTCAAGGTGATGCGGCCTTTTTATTAGCAATAGAGGAAATAGATAATGACATTCCCAGCCAATCCAACCCCGGACGATGCAATTACTCCACCGACGGTCGAAGAAGAGTTTGCGGGCAACAAGCGCACGCTAGCAGGCTGGGAGTCGTTGGTATTAGCAGCGTTATGCATCACGTTTACCCTGTTTCACCTGTATGTGCTGAATGTCTACTCGCTTGAGCCCTTGATGTTCCGTGCGATTCACGTGGGCTGGGGCGGAGCGATTGGATTCATGTTGTACGCCGCAACGCGACGCCCTCAAAAAGGCGGTGTGCCCTGGTACGACTGGATTCTGGTGCTCGCCTCTGCCGCGTGCGCGATTTATATCACCGTTGAAATCGACGGGCTGCTGTTTAGAGCCGGCGCTCAGTTTGAGCCCGGTGATGTTGTGACGGGCGTCGTTGGTACGCTCTTACTCTTGGAGTTCGGCCGCAGAACCTCTGGGCTGGCGCTGCCGATCATCTGCGCAATCTTCATTATTTATTCGTTCGTTGGTCCCTGGATGCCCGGCGTTCTAGAGCACAAGGGGTTTGCGATTGACCGTTTCTTTACCTACATTTATAGCGAATACGGCATCTTTGGCGTGACCACCCAGGTCTCATCGTCGTACATCATTCTGTTCGTCTGCTTTGCGGCGTTTCTTCAGGTCTCCAAGGTTGGCGACTACATTAACGACCTGTGTAATTCCTTGTTTGGCTGGGCCCGTGGGGGGCCTGCAAAGGCAGCGGTCGCCTCTGGTGTCCTGTTCGGCTCTATCTCGGGTTCCGCTGTGGCGAACGTTGTAGCCTCTGGCATGGTGACCATTCCGATGATGCGTAAAGTCGGTTACGACAAAGATACTGCCGCAGCAATTGAAGCGACGTCCTCAACTGGTGGCCAGATTACGCCGCCGGTGCTTGGCGCTGGCGCATTCCTGATGGCCGAGATCACGGGTATTCCTTACGGCACAATCGCTTTGGCTGCAGTCATTCCCGCGTTGTTGTTCTACATTGCCTGCTGGATTCACGTCGACCTGCATGCCATTCGTCTTGGGCTGCGTGGACTGCGTCGTGACGAACTGCCGCCGATCAAAGAGATGCTTAAGCGCATCTACCTGTTTTCTCCAATTGTCGTTCTGGTCATTGCGCTCATGGAGGGCTACTCCCCCTTCCGTGCTGGCGGGTTGGGGATTCTCACGGCGCTTATCGTGGGCTGGCTAGCGATTCGGTTTGGTGACCTGGATGACGGTACTGGCGCAAAGGTGAACCCGACGATTAAGTTTGCACGCGAACTGCTGCTCCGCGTGATCTCGATGGTGGTGATTGGTGGCCTTGCCGTGCTAGTCATGACCTATGTTCCGGGTTTACTGAAGGGCGCGCTCGGCGATATGTCCGGTTTCGCAGTCGGAATGGTGATCATTCTGATCTTGGCGGGATTCTTCGGTGCTGCCAAAACGATTGAGGCGTTAAACCTGGCTGCCCGAGACACGATTCAGCTCGTGGCTGTCTGCGGCTGCGCCGGCATCATCGTGGGCGTTGTCGCGCTGACGGGTATCGGGGGTCGCTTCTCGGAAATGATCCTTGGCATTGCTGGGGTTAATCAGCTGCTGGCAATGTTTTTTGCTGCGCTAGTCGCATTGATTCTGGGGATGGGGATGCCTACGACCGCAGCCTACGCCATCGCGGCGGCTGTACTCGCTCCCGGACTTTCCAAGATTGGCGTCGAGCCGCTGGTTGCGCACATGTTCATTTTTTACTTTGCAGTGATTTCAGCAATCACACCGCCGGTCGCGCTGGCTTCGTTTGCCGCAGCCGGAATGTGTAATGCAGACCCCTGGAAAACTTCCTGGGCCGCGCTAAAGATGGGTCTTGCGACTTTCTTGGTACCGTTCATGTTCTTCTTTAGCCCTGCATTGCTGATGCAGGGACCGGTTGCCGAGATTGTTCAGGTCACGATTACTGGCGCGATTGGTGTCTGGTTCCTGGCGGGATCAACGGAGGGCTGGTTCGGTGGCAAGCTTGCGATGCCATTACGTGTCGTGTTGTTTGTTGCAGCGATCGCTGTGATTGTCCCTGAGACGACATCTGACATTGGCGGATTGATTGTTGGATTTGGTATCTACCTGCTTCAGCGGTCGCGCTTTAGGAAGGCAGCAGCCTGAGCCTTGATGTCCGGATGAGTTAGATTAAGGTCTCCTCGATCTGTCCCGGGCAGAAGTAAAAAGAACGCGCGATAATAGAAACGCGGACATCGAAAGATGTTCGCGTTTTCTTTTTCGTTTTCGCACTCTGAGGCAAATGCTATGAAAACCGAGATTCCGACCCCCGATCAGTATCAAGAACTTCGCGAGGCCCTGCGGGACCTGTGCGGCCAGTTTGATTCTGCCTATTGGCAGAAAGTTGATGAGGCCCGCGGATACCCAGAAGACTTTGTGAACGCGCTCACCCAGGCTGGCTGGCTTGCCGCGCTGATTCCTGCCGAATACGGCGGTTCTGGATTGGGTCTTGCAGAAGCGTCCGTGATCATGGAGGAGATTAATCTTTCCGGTGGGAATGCCGGATCCTGTCATGGCCAGATGTACAACATGGGGACTCTGTTGCGTCACGGGTCTAAGGCGCAGAAAGATTTCTATCTACCCAAGATTGCCAGCGGCGAATGGCGTCTGCAGTCAATGGCGGTGACCGAGCCCACAACTGGAACGGATACCACAAAGCTCAAGACAACCGCCGTGAAAAAGGGCGACCGATATGTCGTCAACGGTCAAAAAGTCTGGATCTCTCGAATTCAACACTCTGACTTCATGATCTTGCTCGCTCGCACGACACCATTGGCTGAGGTGAAAAAGAAGTCTGAAGGCATGTCGATTTTTATGGTGGATCTGAAGCAGGCCATGGCCAATGGAATGACGGTGCGTCCCATCCTGAACATGGTGAACCATGAAACGAATGAAGTCTTCTTCGATAATCTGGAGATTCCCGCTGAGAATCTTATCGGTGAAGAAGGCCAGGGCTTCAAATACATTCTGGATGGACTTAATGCAGAGCGTGTGCTGATCGCCGCGGAATGTATCGGAGATGCCTATTGGCTCATTGACAAGGCCCGTCGCTATGCGTCTGAGCGGGTTGTCTTCGATCGACCGATCGGGATGAACCAGGGCATTCAGTTTCCGATTGCGGACGCCTACATTGAGACCGAAGCCGCGAACCTGATGCGATTCGAGGCCTGCCGTCTGTTTGACGAGGGCAAGCCCTGCGGACCACAGGCCAATATGTCGAAATATCTTGCGGCGAAGGCGTCTTTCGAGGCCGCAAACGTCTGTCTACAGACGCACGGTGGATTTGGATTTGCCTGTGAATACGATGTCGAGCGTAAATTCCGCGAGACGCGTCTTTATCAGGTAGCGCCGATTTCGACCAACCTCATCTATTCCTATGTGGCAGAACACCTTCTTGGGCTGCCACGCTCGTTCTGATTGAGGGGGCTCCCATGTCCACACCTGCGTCCTTCGAAAGTCCGTCGCAGCAGCTTGCTGCGTTTGCAGCGTCACTGCAGTTTCAGGATATTCCTGAGCCCGTCGTGCGACGTACTGAAGAACTGTTTCTTGACTGGTTGGCATCAGCGATTGCCGGTGGAAATGCCCGCGCTGTAAAAACGATTGCGCGTTTCTGCCGAAGCCAGGGGGCATCGTCCGGTCCGAGTGAGGTGCTCGCAGAGCGTCTTGGTAACAGTCCTTATTTCGCTGCCATGGCCAATGCTGCGGCCTCTCATGTCGTGGAGCAGGATGATCTGCACAACAGTTCTGTCTTGCACCCGGCAACGGTGGTTTTTCCTCCTGCGCTGGCGATTGCCCAGGCCATTGGGGCATCAGGAAAGGATCTGATCACGGCATCTGTTGCAGGATACGAGGTGGGTGTGCGTGTCGGCGAATTTCTGGGGCGCTCGCACTACACGGTGTTTCACACGACAGGCACGGTCGGAACGATTGCGGCCGCCGCGGCGGTGGGTCGTTTGTTAGCGCTCGATGCCCGTCAGATGGGACATGCATTGGGTTCGGCGGGTACGCAGGCCGCCGGCCTGTGGGAGTTTCTTCGCGATGCCGCTGACTCGAAGCAGCTACACACGGCACATGCCTGCGGCGCGGGACTGGCTGCAGCGATGATGGCGAAAGATGGTCTCACGGGTGCTGTTCGAATTTTTGAGGGAAAGCAGGGGATGGCAGCGGGCATGTCAAAAGACGCCAATATCGCCGCGCTCACCGATCGTCTTGGCACACGCTGGGCAACGGCTGAGACCTCCTTCAAATATCACGCGTCTTGTCGTCACACGCACCCAGCAGCGGATGCCTTATTGATGGTGATGGCAGAGCATCAGCTCAAGATGGATGACATTGCTCAGGTGGTCACGCATGTTCATCAAGGTGCGATCGACGTACTGGGCCCTGTCACGGACCCACAGACGGTGCATCAGTCAAAGTTTTCGATGGGCACGGTGTTGGCCCTTGCCGCACGCTATCAGTTTGCGGGCCTTGCCGAGTTTGAAAACCATTTTCAGGATCCCGAGATCAAGGCGTTTTGTAAGAAGGTCACGATGACCCTTGATCCGGATGTTGATGGGGCTTATCCAAAGCGATGGATCGGTAAGGTGACCGTTAACACAACGGATGGCCGAACGTTGCACGGCCAGCTTGATGAGCCCAAGGGTGACCCGGGCAATACGCTCTCACGTGCGGAGCTTGCTGAAAAAGCCCAGCGACTCGCCCACTATAGCCAGTCGGTCTCGCCTGTGGAGATGGCGGATTTGATTGCGCGGGTCTGGAGCCTTTCGACGGAGCCGAAGGTTAGTTTTTTCTTAGGCAAGTGACTAACCAAGTCGAGGCATCTTCCAAGGCAGCATCAGCCGGGTCGAGACTCGGTCCAGGCGAGGAATGTTGAGCGTCTCATGCATCGAGACGACGTCTTCGCCAAGGAGTCGTGACTGCAGTACTGAACGAACATAAAACGGGGTGTCTTCAAGCGTCTGCAGAACACGGGCGGGCGTTTGACCTTCGGATCGAATGCTACGGCCCACGCGCCAGATCGCCTTCGGCAGGCTCTGGCGTGGTGGCGCCTCAAACGGTTCCACTGTCTGGTCGGGTTTAAATCGAAGCGCAAGTACCCGCTCATCACCTGACTTTTCACGAATGTCGTAGAGCACGGCGACACTTTTATCGCGAAGATTCGCGCGCGACCAGTCCCATTCTGAGAACGGACCGATGATGGGCTCGGTACCCTCGTTCGAATCGAGATAGGCATGCCCCTTCCATGACAGTGCGGGATTATCAAGCGTTACTTCGACGCGACCGGAGGGACCGATCGGTCCCCAGTGATGCTGGCCGCCCGAATCGAGGGGCGTGACATAGTGGAATAGCTGATCTGGAAAGACACGAATCTTGCCGCGCACCTTTTGTGGGATCGGCACAGACCACTCGTTTAGGTCAATCTCAAGGCAAGTGCCTGTCCATCGCAGGTGACTTGGTCCGACTTGGAAGTGTTCTCCGCTTCGCGACAGACTCTTTTGACTGCGTTCGGTCATCGTCCATCGACGAGCACCGTTTCCATAGAGTGCTACGTTGATACTGACATGGTCCTCGGGATTGGTGAGCGGGTCTTTCTGGAAAGCCCAGTGATAGTAGGGCGAGAAGACACTCCCAACAAAGGCAATGATGGTGAGACCGTAGGTCTCATCGTCACTTAAGGCGTCGACGTACCACCAGAGATAACCACCCGGCCGGACGATTTGATCAAACCGAGGTGACCCATCAGGGTGGCGGCCGCCAATCGGCCTGACATCGCCGCCATCGGAACCCCCGGACCCGGGTGGACGCTGCCTCCCGCGAGATAGAGACCCCTGATCTTGCTGGTGGCGCCAGGGCGACCGAATGCGCTCATCCATCCATGGGTTGCCTGGCCATATAAGGCTCCGCCCGTCGCTGGAAACCATTGATGAAACTGATTGGGGGATGTCATCTGTACATTCGTATTGGTGCGATCGATTGTGAGACCACATCGTTGCATCAGGGAAAAAGCGGCGTCTAGACATCGGGAGGTCTCCTCGACCGTAAAAGCATGGGTATCTCCAGTCGCCGGGGCATTGATCAGCATGAGCAGGCGTTCCGGAGATTCTCGGTGTTGATCATCGTCTCGTCGATCCTGTGCACAGAGATAAATCGTTGGCTTTGTCGGCAGTCGATGGTGGTTAAAAATATCGTCGAACTCGGTGGCGTAATCTTGGTTAAAAAACAGGTTGTGATGGACCAACGGAAAGCCTTTTGTCTGGGCATACATGGACAGGGTGAGTGCCGACAGGGATCGCTCGTTGGGGTTTGCTCGGGGAAGACCGAGCGCTTCGGCTGACATCGTTGGTCGCGGCGTCTCTGTCGAGAGATCGGTTCCGCTTGCAGACACTGGTCCGATCGCGACCTGTCCGGTTGTCAGGGCGGCGACATCTCCGTTAAACACAACCGAATCAGCAGCAATGATTTCGCCAGAGGCGAGCTGCACGCCGCAGACACGATCGTCTTGCGTCAGGATTCGATGGCAGCTGTGATTGACGCGAATCTCGGCGCCATGTTTTTCTGCCAACCGAGCGAGTGACTGCGCCAGCGCGGTCATTCCACCGTCAATGACCCAAACCCCTTGCATTTCTACATCGGCAATCAGCATCAGAGTAGCAGGTGCCACTAGTGGTGAAGAGCCGCAGTAAGTTGCATAGCGAGAAAACAGCTGATGAAGTCGGGGGTCTTTAAAGTGTCGAGATAGCGACTGCCAGAGGCTTTGAAACATGCCCAGGTCCCAGAGCACTTTCAGCCCGGAAAGGCCCAGGTCCGCATTCATCGACCACAGGCTGGGACGCTCGGATCGAATATAGGCCTTCTCAAGGGTTCGATAGGTTGTCTGGGCCTGGTCACAGAACCGGAGAAACCGATCCGCTTCTGCAGCATTCGAGAATTCGCGTATGGCCTGCGCAGATCGGTATCGATCGGCGAACAGATCAAGTCGTTCGTTGGCGTTCCAGGCATGCCTTGCGAGAACCTCTGCACGATGCACGGAGAGCTCTTTCTCAAGTCGCGTGCCCGCTTTTTCAAACAAAGGATCGAGTATCCAGCGCATGGTGAACACTGTGGGGCCAGTGTCGACGCCAACGCTATTGACCGAGAGCTGCTGACACTTCCCGCCGACTTTGGGCCCCTGCTCAAGGAGTGTGACCGGAAGGCCTGCAACGGAGAGTTCGACAGCACTAGCGAGCCCGCCCATGCCGCCACCAATGATCACAACATGATGATCTCGCCCGTTAGGCAAAGGACTGACCCTTCCAGCGACCGGAAATCATGCGCGGCTGAAAACGAACAAACATTGACTCTGAAAAGTGTCCCCCGGAGAGTGACGCCTTGATCGCCTCGAGATGGGCGCCGGACCGCGCATAGGCATTCATGGCATCAAGACTTTCCCAGACACTGAACGTTGCCTGTCGGAAAATCGGTGCCTCGCCGAGTCCGACGGCCAGTAGACAGCCGGTAGCGTTACCGAGCGAGTCTTCCGCAGGGGGAGCATGCCGCCAGAATCGTCGTGCCTTTGTGGGTCGGATCGAGGCACGCGTCAGCGCGGCGATCGGCCCCGAGGATGGGGGCGTTACGGTGACATCGATGGTATGACCAGACCAAGTACCTTTGCAGGAACAGGCTTCAAGCTTCGCAATCAGAAACTCACGCGCGTGGGCCCGGTACTGGGCAACAACCTTCGACGATTGAGCAAAAGCGTCTGCATGGGCTTCGGAGTCAAACACGCAGAAGAGTCCCTGTCGCGATGGGCTAGGTTTGAGTCCGAAACCGCCGTCTGCACCGCTGCCCAGGATCTTAAAAAATCGAAGTCCTGCGATGCCAATCATCGAGAAACGCCCAATCACAAACCGAGCGAAGCCCCACAGACGCGAATCTGCGTTGACGTCAATCAGAACAATCACGACAACCATGTCATGACTGTACTGCAAAACGATTACTTTTTGCTTCGGTCTGTCACCTCGCCAATACCGTATCGGCGAAGTTTGACGTAGAGGCTTTGGCGGGAGAGGCCAAGCATTTCTGAGGCAGAGGCTCGGTTATCGCGGGTCAGCCTCAGGGCTGCCTCGATGCAGAGCTTCTCGATAAGGTCTGCGGTTTCACTGACAATCTCTTGCAGTGGAACACGGCCCACCAGTTCCACCAATTGATCGGCGGAACGGGGAAGCTCGTGCAGGGAGGGGCGCTCAATCCCCATTCGTTGTCCGACATCCCGGATGCTAAAGCCAAGGCAGGGCGTCGGTGATGATTTGACGGAGACGCCCGAGATCTCGACTTGGAGATGAGATCCATTAGCGCCATGGAGCATCGTGGAGAAAAGACGAACTGCACCACGCTGTTGAATGTTCGCCACGAGCACACTGAGATCGACATCCGATCGCCCAAGCCAGTCGCTCAAGTTTCGTCCGATGACCTGATCCGCTTTGGTGAGCTGCGCCATTTCAATGAAGGCGTGATTACAGGTCAGAATCTTTCCGCTCGTGTCCGTGACGATAAAGCCATCAGGAGAGTGTTCTAGGACGTCAAGCATGATCGAGCGTTTGGGCGCATTCAGATCATGGTGTTGAAGTTCCGGCGGCGTGAGTCGCACCAGAAATAAGTTGCCAGTTTCTTGCCTGAAAATCGAGGCAGAAAGAGTAATTTGGGCGGCGTCTTTAGCGCCGTTAATCGTACGAGCATCAGCGTCTCCGGAAGACTTCACACCGGCAAGGAGATCCTCAACGACGGATCGTTCCGTGTCGGCGAGTGCCTCGAGAATCGATTTGCCGATCATCTTTTTCACGGGAAGATTCAGGATCTTCGACGCAGCTGGGTTTGCCTCTAGGACACGATAACTGTTTGGGTCCACGATCAGTACGGCTTCGGAGGCGAGCTCAAACAACAACCGATAGCGGGTTTCCATGTGACGCATCCGCAGGTAGTCCCGCTCCATTGCCTGATGCGCTTCCACCAGTCGTTGTTGGAGTGAGGCAAGGTTGCGTAGGTCACGACCAAAGGCAATGGTGTCGCCCTTACTGCCCGCGCTTGCTGCAGCAAACAGTATGGGAACGTCTGCGCCATGGGCAGAGGGGAAATTCACGTGGCGCCAACGTGCAAGTGACTTTGCCTGCGCCTCTGCTGTAAGTTCTTCAACTTTGATTCGGCTTTCGCTCGTCACCATCTCGGTCCATGGCTTTCCGACCCATGTCGATAGGTCGCCGAGCGGTAACTGATCATTACTGAGCTGAGCGTCTCGGATAATGCCCTTTTGGTCAATCAAGAGAGACAAATCTGCAGCCGCAGCGATGATGCTCACGGCAGCCTTGGGGTCCATCGCAGCGAGGAGCTTGTCCGTTTGGGCCTGTGTGCTCATGGGAGCCCCGCCTTGAGATTAACTTGCATGACGGGATACCTTTGTCTGAACAAATTGCTGATGAGTAGCCACAATACGTTCCGCTTCAAGGATCGCATGCTCGGCATCGGCTGCCGTCGTATCGGCACCGATCTGTGCGGCGATCTCTGGGTGATGAACCAGGAGCGGCCCACCGGCCATAATGACGAGCTGTCCGTTTTTCGAGTTACGACGGAGTTCGGTAATAAATTCCGGGAGCCCCTCGAGCTGGCCCTCTGACCCAACAGAGATCCCGGCGATATCAAAGTATTCATCGCTCACGGCTGCGATGAGCCGCTCACGGGACGCAGCGGGTTCCCCCCAGACCGACCATCCTGCTCGGCGAAAGAATTCGGCAACCATCAAAATACCCAGTGTGTGCTGGGAACCTGGCACTGGCATCAGCATGATCTTGCGTCGATGCGCGCCCCATTGCTCCTGATCGTTTCTAAACGCTGGGCTAAGGTCGTACATGACCTGTTGCATCCGCCACAGGGCAACGGTGATTTCGGTGAAGTCACATTGATCGGCTACCCACATAGCATCAAGTTTGCGAGCTGCGGGTGCGAAAAGGTCCAAGTAAATTGCCTGAAGTGGCACACCGCGGTTTCGAATTGACTCGATGTAGTTCTGACAGATCGCCGACTCACTTCGGAGTGCGATCTCCGTGAACTGGTCAACCTCCTCACGACGAATGCACAGCGCTGATTCGCCATCGTGACCCCCCTCTTCCTGGTGCGCTGCCATCAGGCGGGGGATGATCTCCGCTTCAATCGTTTTAACAAGCCAGTCCATTTGATCCTCCGGATGATGGCTGGCGGGGCTGGCAGGGAAGGCTCGATCTGATGCGTCCCCTTTTTTTTCTTGTGGCTCTGCGCTGGGGTCCGAACAAGGGTGTTCGACCTGTCGAGGCTTTCTCGGCTTTTCTGAGTACTGGCTCATCGATGACGGGTGCTGATCTTCTTCCTGTTGGATCGATGTTCCAAGGGGATTCTATTGTAAGTAAGCACTTATTAAACATTTGCCGCCGTTTTCCTCTCAAAACCGAAGACCACGGCAGCCACACGGATTAGGTTCCGTTTTAAGGGGTTGCCTTGGACTTGTCAAAGACTTGCCTCTCAGTATCCCCTCGCTCCCGGTTTTGTCAAGGACAATTGATGTCAAATTAAGTTGACACTTATGGTTCTGAGATCTAGAGTCGGTCCTAGGGGAATAGGATTTTTGGAGGCACTTTTCTTGACTGACTCACGGCCGCTATACACACCAGAGGAACGTCGTCGACGAGACGAGACGCCTTGGACATTTGTCCAGGGAATCCTTGCACCTATCCAGTTTCTGGTTTTTATAGTCAGCACGGTCCTAGTGATTCGCTATCTGTCGACGGGTGAAGGCGAGACCCTAGCGATGGCCTCGGTTGTTCTGAAGACGTTGTTGCTCTATCTCATCATGGTGACCGGTTGTATCTGGGAAAAGGTTGTCTTTGGCAAATATCTCTTTGCGCCAGCCTTCTTCTGGGAGGACGTTTTCAGCATGCTCGTCCTGGCCCTACACACGGCCTATCTGGTGGGCCTGATTGGGGGGAGTGCAAGTGTGCGGACTTTAATGTGGATAGCCCTTGCAGCGTATCTCGCCTATGTCATCAACGCCACGCAGTTCCTTCTGAAGTTACGTGCCGCTCGGTTACAGCAGGAGCGAGACGCACTCGCCCAGGGAGCTGCGGCATGAATAAGCCGATCCCCTTACACACGATTCCCATTGCGACTGTGGACGCCGCTGGCTGCGGCGACACGCCTGTCATCCGGGAGCGTGGACAGCGCGAGGTCTTCTGCGGCTTAACCGGCATTATCTGGCTGCATCGAAAGATTCAAGATGCTTTCTTCCTGGTCGTTGGCTCACGGACCTGTGCCCACCTGATCCAATCAGCGGCAGGTGTGATGATCTTTGCCGAACCACGATTTGCAACCGCCATCATCGATGACCGAGATCTCGCCGGGCTGGCAGATGCAAACGACGAACTTGATCGCGTCGTCAACCGATTACTCGAGCGTCGTCCCGATATCAAGATGCTATTTCTGGTGGGCTCTTGCCCTTCCGAAGTCATCAAGCTCGACCTCTCACGCGCAGCTGAACGTCTGACACGCCAATTCGCGCCGCGGGTTGCGGTCTTGAACTACTCAGGGAGCGGTATTGAAACTACCTTCACCCAGGGGGAAGACGCCTGCCTCACCGCGCTCGTGCCGAGCCTTCCGGCGCTCCCTGCATCCGAACCGGCAGAGCTGCTGATCGTTGGCACACTGGCCGATATCGTTGAAGACCAGTTTCTGCGACTCTTTAAGGCGATGGGGATTGAGCGGGTGGCCGCCTTCCCGCCGCGCCGTTCGACGGCCCTTCCTGCTGTCGGGCCGAATACGCGATTCTTATTGGCACAGCCCTTTCTTGGCGAAACCGCGCGGGCGCTCGAATCACGGGGCGCCACGCGAATTGCGGCGCCGTTCCCGTTGGGCATTGAAGGCTCAGCACTATGGCTGAAGGCGGCCGCTGATGCGTGGGGTATTGACCCGAGCCGCTTTGAGCAGACGATTGCGCCAGCGCGTGATCGAGGCCAACAGGCCGTTGCACGTCAGAGACCGCACCTTGAAGGAAAGACTATCTTCTTCTTTCCTGACTCGCAGCTTGAAGTTCCGCTTGCACGGTTTCTCTCACGTGAGTGCGGTATGACCCTCGCGGAAGTGGGATCTCCCTATCTTCATAAGCAGCATCTATCCGAAGAACTTGCACTGCTTCCTGCTGGGACTCAGCTGTCAGAGGGGCAGGACGTTGAGCGACAGTTAGATCGCTGCCGAGAGGCGCAGCCGGACATGGTGGTCTGTGGATTGGGGCTTGCAAATCCTCTCGAATCAGAGGGCCTCACCACAAAGTGGTCGATCGAACTTGTCTTCAGTCCTATCCAGGGATTTGATCAGGCCGCGGATCTCGTGGAGCTCTTCACTCGACCGCTTCGACGACGTGCGCTGCTGCAGGTGCCGTCGCACTCTTCAGGGGTGACGTCATGAAGCTGACGCTCTGGACATATGAAGGGCCGCCACATGTCGGCGCAATGCGCGTTGCAACGGCCATGCAAGACGTGCACTATGTGCTGCATGCCCCTCAGGGGGATACCTATGCTGACCTGTTATTCACGATGATTGAGCGGCTGCCTAAGCGGCCGCCGGTGACCTACACGACCTTCCAGGCGAGAGACCTTGGAAAAGACACCGCAGAACTTTTTAAGACTGCTGTCCAGTCGGCTTACGAACGCTTTCAGCCCAAGGCCATTATGGTGGGGGCATCCTGTACTGCTGAACTGATTCAAGATGATCCGGCAGGTCTTGCACAGGCCCTGAATCTGCCGATTCCGGTAGTGCCGTTAGAACTTCCGTCGTATCAACGAAAAGAAAACTGGGGCGCCTCTGAAACTTTTTATCAGATGGTGCGGGCGATGTGCCACGGCAGAACGCCGAATCGAAAGGCATCCGTCAGACCCAGATGTAACTTGCTTGGCCCGACCGCCCTTGGATTTCGACATCGTGATGACGTGACCGAGATTACGCGTCTTCTCGATCAGCTTGGGATTGATGTTGCCGTTGTCGCACCGTTGGATGCCCGTCCCCAGGATCTGGCGGCATTGATTGATGCGGACTTCAACGTCTTGCTGTATCCGGAAACGGGGCAGCAGGTTGCGAGTTGGTTAGAGCGACAGTTTGGAATGAAGTGTACGAAGAGTATTCCGATTGGCGTCAATGCAACGGAGGCATTCATCAAGGAAGTCGCAACGCTTGCCGGGATTGATCCGGGTCTTCCTGCAGAGATTGCGTCGCGTGCCCGGTGGTATGAGCGCTCGGTGGACTCCACCTACCTCACAGGAAAGCGCGTCTTTATTTTCGGGGATGCAACCCATGCGATTGCAGCAGCACGGGTGGCCAGCGAAGAAATGGGCTTTAGGGTGGTTGGTCTTGGCACCTACAGCCGTGAGTTCGCCCGAGAGATTCGAGATGCTGCAAAACACTATGGTGTTGAGCCGCTGATTACGGATGACTACCTAGAGGTCGAGAGTCAGGTTGCCGCACTCCAACCGGAGCTTGTGTTAGGGACGCAGATGGAGCGCCATATCGCGAAGCGTCTATCGATTCCTTGCGCAGTGATCTCTGCGCCCGTGCACGTGCAGGATTTTCCTGCGCGTTACTCGCCTCAGATGGGATTTGAGGGCGCAAATGTGATGTTTGACACCTGGATTCATCCCTTGATGATGGGTCTTGAAGAGCATCTCGTGCACATGTTCCGAGACGACTTTGAGTTTCATGATGGCGCAGCAGCCTCTCATCTTGGGCATGTCTCCTCACGCGCGGAGCCTGCTTCGGTTTCCGCGGCGGACGTCGAACATGAAAAGGTCGTCGTGGCAACGGCCGCAGTCACTGACGCCGCGGCTGCGGGTGCTGATGCCATTCAGGTGTCGACCTGGGCACCGGACGCTCAGAAAGAACTGAATAAGATCCCATTTTTTGTTCGCGGGAAAGCCCGTCGAAACACGGAGCGTTACGCCATCGAGCACGGCGTACAACTGATTACTGTGGAAACACTTTACGATGCCAAAGCCCACTTTAGCCGGTAAGGCCCAGGGCGTGAGCACCCCAATCCGTGTCGTGATTGTCACGATGGATACGCATTTGGCCACGGCGACGGCGCGGGCGCGGTCGCGACTGTTGCGACTTATGCCTGGGCTTCAGTTGTCGATGCATTCCGCATCGGAATGGTCCACTAATGAAAAAGGGATCGAGGCCTGTCGTCGCGATATTGAACAAGGCGACATCATTGTGGTCACCATGCTTTTTATGGAAGATCACTTCCTGCCGGTGTTAGATGCGATTGAAGCGAGGCGCGATCAGTGTGATGCCATGGTCTGTGCAATGTCGGCAGCAGAAGTGGTCCGTCTGACCCGTCTGGGTAAATTCGATATGGGTCGACCCGCTTCAGGACTTACGGCCCTATTGAAGCGGCTCAGAGGCAACAAAGACAAAACCTCCACGGGGGGTGCCGCGCAGATGAAGATGCTGCGTCGTGTACCGAAGCTTTTGCGATTCATCCCGGGTACGGCACAAGACGTGCGTTCTTATTTTCTGACGCTTCAGTACTGGCTGGGGGGCTCAGAAGAGAACATGTTCAACATGGTGCGGTTTCTGGTTAACAAATATGCTGCTGGGCCACGGGAGTCACTCCGGCATCAGGATGATCCAGCGCTTCCAATTGAATATCCCGATCTTGGGGTCTATCACCCGCGCATGAAGGCGCGGATGTCCGACGAACTCTCGGCACTCCCGACTGTCGTCTCCGACAAAGCGGCCAAAGGCCGTGTCGGCGTGTTGCTGCTCCGCTCGTATCTTCTGTCTGGAAACTCGGGCCACTACGATGGCGTGATTACGGCATTAGAGGCGCAGGGACTTCAGGTGATTCCGGCCTTTGCGGCGGGCTTAGACGCCCGTCCTGCAGTCGAGAAGTTTTTCATGCGCGATGGCCATACGACCGTGGACGCCGTGGTCTCGCTATCGGGATTCTCGCTTGTCGGTGGGCCCGCTTATAACGATGCTCGCGCGGCAGAGGAGACCTTATCGAAGCTCGATGTGCCGTATATCTCTGCACATCCGGTCGAATTTCAGTCGCTTGACCAATGGGGAGAGTCTGAACGGGGTCTGCTCCCGGTCGAGAGCACCATCATGGTCGCGATCCCCGAGCTAGACGGCGCGACGACCCCAATGGTCTTCGGCGGTCGTGCTGGGACCCCGGGATCCGTTTGCTCTGGATGTCATGAGCACTGTGCGTTTACGGAAAAGCACAATGCGCAGGACATGCACACGTGCTCAGAGCGCGCGCATCGCCTTGCACAGCGCGTCGCGAAACTCATTGCCTTGCGCCGCTCCGAACGGGCTGCTCGTAAGGTTGCACTGGTGATCTTTAACTTTCCTCCGAATGCGGGCAATACCGGCACAGCCGCCTATTTGTCGGTGTTTGAGTCTCTGTTCAATGTGCTGACGGCGATGAAGGCGCGCGGCTATACCGTCGAACTGCCTGAGTCGGTAGATGCTCTCCGTGACAGTGTCATCTTGGGGAACAAAGATCAGTACGGGACAGACGCCAACGTTCATACGTTGATTGCCGCAGACGACCATGTCCGTCGGGAGCCATGGCTCAATGAGATAGAAGCCCAGTGGGGTCCGGCACCAGGTCGACACCTGTCTAACGGCCAGTCTATTTTTGTGTTGGGCCGGCAGTTCGGCAACGTGTTGGTCAATATCCAACCCGGGATGGGCTACGAAGGCGATCCGATGCGGCTACTGTTTGAGCGTGGCTTTGCGCCAACGCATGCCTTCTGTGCAAATTATCGATACCTCCGGGAAGATTTCCGCGCTGATGCGGTATTGCATTTTGGTACCCATGGCGCACTTGAATTTATGCCTGGCAAACAGTCGGGAATGTCGGGCGCCTGTTGGCCCGATCGGCTGATTGCAGATCTGCCTAACTTCTACCTTTATGCGTCGAATAACCCATCAGAGGGCGCTATCGCGAAACGCCGCGCGGGCGCAACGCTCGTCAGTTATCTGACACCACCTGTATCGCAGGCAGGGCTCTACCGGGGGCTGATGGATCTCAAGTCGTCGATTGATCGTTGGCGTGCGCTAGTGCCGGATGCAACGGATCGTGCTGAAACTGCCTCGCTTGTGCAGTCTCAGGCCGCTGAGCTCGAGCTTGCAGTCGCAGAGCCGCTCTGGTCAGTCGCGCTGGATGCTCACGGCATAAGTGAGGCAGACAGCCAGATCAAGCGTCTCTACGAGGCTGTTCTGGAACTTGAATACACCTTGATTCCTCATGGTCTGCACGTGGTCGGTCGACCGCTCTCAGAGGAAGAGCAGATCGATATGCTGGTCTCGATGGCGGATGCAGCCGCAGGGGTCTCGATAAGTCGCGATGCTGCAGGATCGATCGCTCGCGGTGAAAAGATCGAACCCGTCGTGGATCAGATTCGGACCGATCTGCTGAATGTACACGCAGCGGATCCATCGGCCGCAGCGAGTATCCCCGATCGTCTTGCACTCACGGAGATGGTGACCGCCTTATCAACAGCGAGTCGACAACTGAAAGAAGACAGTGAGGTCGAAGGCCTCATGCATGCGCTGGACGGCCGGTTTATAAAGCCAGCGCCAGGCGGGGACGTGCTGCGTACTCCCGAAGTCCTTCCTACTGGCCGCAATCTCCACGGGTTTGATCCTTTCAAGATTCCAAGCGCCTTTGCGGTAAAAGACGGCGCACAACAGGCACAGAAACTGATTGACCGGTATGTTGCAGATGGCAATCCCTTGCCGGAATCGATTGCGATGGTCTTATGGGGAACCGATAACCTTAAAACAGAAGGTAGTCCGATTGCACAGGCACTCTTTCTGATGGGGGCTCGCCCGCGGTTTGACAGTTATGGACGGATCGCCGGGGCAACGCTGATCCCGCTTGAGGAATTAGGCCGACCCCGTATTGACGTGGTCATTACGCTGTCAGGGATCTTCCGTGACCTGATGCCACTGCAGATCAAGCTTCTCGCAGAGGCCGCATTCTTTGCGGCAGAGGCTGATGAGCCGGTTGATCAGAACTTTATTCGTAAGCATGCATTGGCCTATCAAGAGGCTCATGGATGTTCGCTTGAAGAGGCCTCGCTGCGTGTCTATGGAAACGCTGAAGGCGCTTATGGTTCAAACGTCAATAACCTCGTTGAAAACAGTCGGTGGGATGAAGAAGATGAACTGGCAGAGGTCTACTCCCGCCGCAAAGGGTTTGCCTACGGCCGCTCAGGGCGACCCATTCAGCAGCCTGCGCTTTTGCAGAGCGTTCTCAAAGACGTTGCCCTGACCTATCAGAACCTGGACTCAGTGGAGCTCGGCGTCACGACGGTCGATAACTACTTTGACACGCTTGGGGGCATTACCGGCGCCGTCAAACGTGCCAAGGGTGGTGCTGCACCGCCGGTCTATATCGGGGATCAGACCAAAGGGTCGGGCACTGTTCGTACCTTGTCTGAACAGGTCGCTCTTGAGACACGTACACGCATGCTCAACCCGAAGTGGTACGAGGGCATGCTCAAGCATGGCTACGAAGGCGTCCGTCAGATTGAGGTTCACATCACGAATACCTTGGGCTGGTCAGCAACAACCGGGCAGGTACAGCCCTGGGTCTACCAGCAGCTGACCCAGACTTTCATGCTCGATCCGGAAATGCGTGATCGACTCGCGAAACTAAATCCATCGGCGTCCGCTAAGGTCGCCAATCGTCTGCTCGAGGCATCCGAGCGACAGTTTTGGAAGCCTGATGCCAAGACACTTGCCGCGCTAAGACAGGCGGGAGAAGAACTAGAAGATCGCCTTGAAGGCGTCTATGAGGGAGTAACACCATGAACGTAGCAACCGTACCGTTTTCCGAAATCAAACGAACCGGGGGGCGCCCAGACGGAGAGGGTAGCGTTCAGGTGCAGCTCGATCCCAACATGAAGATTGGCAACGCGAAGGTCTTCGCAATCTACGGGAAAGGCGGGATTGGTAAGAGTACGACCTCTTCAAATCTGTCGGTTGCCTTCTCGAAACTAGGGAAGCGGGTGCTTCAGATTGGTTGTGATCCCAAGCATGACTCGACCTTTACCCTGACCAAAAAGCTTATGCCGACGGTGATTGATGTCCTCGAGTCTGTGGACTTTCACTCGGAAGAGCTGCGCATCGAAGACTTTGTCTTCGAAGGCTATAACGGCGTGATGTGCGTCGAGGCCGGCGGTCCACCAGCCGGCACGGGATGCGGTGGTTACGTGGTGGGACAGACGGTGAAGCTCTTAAAAGAGCACCATCTTTTAGAAGACACCGATGTGGTGATCTTTGATGTGCTTGGCGACGTCGTCTGTGGTGGATTTGCCGCGCCGCTGCAGCATGCGGACCGGGCGCTGATCGTCACGGCTAATGATTTTGATTCCATCTTTGCGATGAATCGGATTGTTCAAGCAATTGGTGCGAAATCGAAGAATTACAACGTCCGTCTTGGTGGCGTGATTGCGAACCGGAGTGCCGCGACGGACCAGATTGATAAGTTCAATCAACAGATTGGCTTAAAAACCATGGCCCACTTTCCGGATCTCGACGTGATCCGTCGGAGCCGACTGAAGAAATCGACGCTCTTTGAGATGGAAGACTCCCCTGAGCTGAAGGCCGTGCAGGATGAGTACCTGCGCCTTGCAGAAAAGCTCTGGATGGGAGTGGACCCATTAAGCGCCGAGCCGATGAAAGATCGGGACATTTTTGATCTTTTGGGTTTTGACTAAATAAAGCGATGAGTTCATCTAGCTATCTCAAACAACGCGATCGGATCGAGCATTACTTCGATCGGACCGCTGCCGAGACCTGGGCGCGGCTGACCTCGACTGCGCCAGTGAGCGGCGTGCGCGCAACCGTTCGTGCGGGTCGCGACAGGATGCGCACCACGTTGTTGTCGTGGATGCCACACGATCTGACGGGGATGCGCCTTCTTGATGCCGGCTGTGGCACGGGCGCGCTGGCAGTAGAGGCCGCGAAACGCGGTGCAGATGTGGTGGCAATTGATCTCTCGCCGACGCTGGTCAATCTTGCTCGCGAGAGAACGCCCGCTGATCTTGGGTCGGGTCGGATCACTTTCCTTGCAGGGGATATGTTTGACCCAGCCCTGGGCGAATTTGATCTGGTGGTGGGAATGGATTCTCTGATCCATTACCAGCCGCACGATGTGGTCAGGATTCTTGGGGGGTTCGCTGCGCGAACGCGCCAGGCGGTGCTCTTCACTTTTCCGCCTAAAAATCTGGCACTGGCTGCGATGATCACCGTGGGTAAGCTGTTCCCACGGAAAGATCGTGCGCCCTTTATTGCACCAGTGAGTTACAACCGGCTACGATCGCTGATTTCGTCTGCGCCGGAGTTGTCGCAGTTTCAGATTGCCCAGACGCAAAAGATCTCAAGCGGCTTTTACACCTCTCAAGCACTCGCTCTGGTGAGACGGCCATGACACAAAGACGCACGCGAACCGGATGGCGGAAGTGGACACGGGTGAGCGCTCGGTTTATGCCATTTGCAGATGTGGCCAGCCCCACGTTGCCGTTACGTCGACTGTTTCAGCTTTCCTTATTTCAGGTCTCGGTGGGCATGGCGACTGCGCTGCTCATTGGAACGCTTAACCGCATCATGATTGTGGAACTTGGTGTTGGCGCGTGGCTTGTGGCCGTGATGGTGGCACTGCCGTTATTGTTTGCGCCATTTCGTGCGCTGGTGGGATTTAAGTCCGACACCCATCGATCAGTGTTGGGCTGGCGGCGCGTGCCTTACATCTGGCTGGGCACACTCATGCAGTTCAGTGGGTTATCGATTATGCCGTTCGCGTTAATTCTGCTCTCTGGCGATAGCAACTGGCCAACCTGGGTTGCGCATGTGGCAACCGCGCTGGCGTTTCTGCTGGTCGGGGCGGGTGTGCAGACCGCGCAGACTGCTGGTCTTGCCTTGGCAACGGACATTGCCCCGGAAGAGACGCGTCCGCGCGTTGTGGCCATGATGTATGCCATGTTGTTAGTGGGGATGGTCGTGAGTGGTCTGATCTTCGGTTTTCTACTCACTGAATTTAGCCAGATCAAGCTGATTAAGGTGATTCAGGGGGCAGCAGGCGTCAGTGCGATTCTGAATCTGGTTGCGCTGTGGAAGCAGGAGGTGCGTAACCCAGAGCGGACTGCTGCAGCGATTCAGCGTCCCGATTTTCGCCAGACCTGGAGTGCCTTTTCCCATCAGCCCAAGACGATTCGATTTCTTGTTGCGCTTGGACTTGGTACAGCAGCGTTCAGTATGCAAGACATTATCTTGGAGCCCTACGGCGGAGAAATTCTTGGGCTGTCAGTTTCAGCGACAACGATGCTGACCGCGTTGATGGCGTCTGGATCTCTTGTCGCGTTTGTCATGGCAGCCCGGCTTTTAGGCAGTGGCATGAATGCTTACAGGCTATCTGCAGTGGGTGCGCTCGTTGGACTAATCGCCTTTTCCTGCGTGATTTTTTCGGCGCCATTGGAGTCGACCAGCCTATTTCGAGTTGGCGTGGTGCTGATCGGATTTGGCAGCGGCCTTTTTTCGGTTGGGACGCTGACGGCGGCGATGAATCTTGAACAAGCGTCACAGTCGTCTGTGCCTGCGGTTTCTCATTTTGGGATGAGTGGTCTGATTCTGGGCGCCTGGGGCGCCGTTTATGCCACGGCAACCGGGGTTTCGATTGCGTTGGGGGGCGTCATTCGTGATCTCGTCTCGACTGCAGCGGTGAATGGTGATGCAGGTCTGGCGTTAGTGAGTCCTGTCACAGGATACAGCTTCGTCTATCACTTAGAGGTTTATTTGTTGTTGGCAACGCTGGTTGCGATTGGTCCATTGGTGCGCGAGATTCCTCGTACATCCACGACGCCAAGAACGCCGGTTTCGAAGTTTGGTCTGGCTGAATTCCCCGGCTGATCAATCATTTAAGGAGAATGACCATGGGAACAGGTGCAATAACAGGGTATATCGATGTCGCACAGATTGTGCTGTACATCTTCTGGATTTTCTTCTTTGGCCTCGTGTACTACCTACATCAGGAAAACAAGCGAGAAGGCTATCCGCTGGACAGTGATCGCAAAGACTATGCGAACCTACAGGGTTTTCCTGCTATGCCCAAGCCAAAGACCTACAAGCTTGCCGATGGATCGGAGATGATTGCTCCGCATGATCGCGATCAGAGCGCTCCTCCGTTGGCCGCTCGTCGGATTGGAAATTTTCCAGGGGCGCCGATTGAGCCCACGGGCAATCCTATGCTGGATGGTATTGGCCCCGGCGCCTGGACAGCCCGTCGTGACACGCCCGATCACGACAGTCACGGCCATCTAAAAATTGTGCCCATGCGTGCAGCAGCTGGCTTTTCTGTCTCTGTGAATGATGTTGATCCACGTGGTCTTCCCGTTGTTGGCGCTGATGATGAGGTCGGTGGCAAAGTGGTCGACCTCTGGGTGGACCAGTCAGAGCAGCTCTTTCGTTACCTCGAAGTGGAGGTGGCTGCCGGTAAGCGCGTGCTGCTCCCCATTCCCTTTGCGCGCATTGGCAAACAGCGGGTCAAAGTACATGCAATTCTTGGCGCACAGTTTGCCGATGTGCCGACAACGCGTCAGCCTGATCAGGTCACCCTCTTAGAGGAAGACAAGATCGCAGGCTACTACGGTGGTGGACTCTTATACGCGACGCCGCTCCGTCAGGAGCCGCTGGTATGAGACCTGAAGTAAGTCATACGCACGGTCACGAGCACGAGCACGAGATCGAGCCACAGTTCGGACTACCGGAGATTCTTCCGCAGTCCGAGCAGATTCTCTGGCAGGGGAGCCCTGACTGGAAAGCGATGGCCCGATACGTGTTTCATGTCCGAAAGCTGATGGTTTACTTCGCTTTTATCATCGCGATTCGGGTCTTTGTCATTCTGACCGATGGTGGCAGTCTTCAGACGGCTGCGATCTCGGCGCTGTGGCTGACGATGCTGTCGGTGATGGCGCTCGTGATTCTGACGGGGCTTGCCTATATCTCTGCAAAGACGACCGTCTATACGATCACCACACATCGACTGGTCATGCGGGTCGGGATGGTCCTGACACTGACGTTTAATCTGCCGTTTAAGCGGATTGCGGCGGCGGACTTTCGAAAGCTTTCGGGAGCAACGGGTGATATTCCGGTGAAGCTGATGGGCAACGACAAGATTGCCTATGTGCAGCTCTGGCCGCATGTTCGTCCGTGGCGCTACGCCAATCCAGAGCCCATGATGCGCTGCCTGCCAAAGGCCGAGCAGGTTGCCGAGATCTTGGCAAAGGCCTGGTCTGCCCGAGTCGGTGTAGAAGCCGGTGTTCGCGCGACTGCGGTCAGCACTCGGGCGGATGTCGGTCAGTCACGTAGAAAGCTATCCCAGCACAAGGGTGAAGCGCCCTCAGGAGCACATCTCGCATGACGGATGACGTCATTAGACCAGATGGATCGTCAATGACAGGGCTTCGCCTGCCGTTGTTCGTGGTTTTTGGACTCGCGGCGTTAATTGCTGTGATTGCCTGGATGCGGTTTTCCGGAATGGAGATTCGTGAGCCCGATGCAGCAGCAGTTCAGGTCCGTCAGCTCGTGTTTCGTGATCAGCCTGACGGCAGTGTTGCTGTGATTGACGCTCAAACTGGTGTTGCTTTTGATGCGATCACCGGCGAGGCTGGGTTTGCACGAGGCACCCTGCGGGGCTTCGCACGCGATCGACGCGTTCGCGGCATTGGTCCAGAGGCCCCGTTGCACCTGACGGGTCGCGCCGATGGCCGGCTCACACTTTTTGACCCGGAAACGGGCCGCGTGGTTGACTTGGAATCCTTCGGTCCGATCAACGCTTCCGCATTCAGTCGTTTCTTAGTCGGGGGAACCCCCCAGAAGGGCGTTCAATGAAGTCGACGACACCCTGTACGGTCGAGATTGCGCACACCTCTTATGATTTTTTTGCGCACGTTGAGCTGAAAGACAACACGATTGGCCCGGGAGACCAGGTGCTTGTCCACAATGCGCCGGTCGCGATTGACTATGGCCAGCACATCAAAGTCGATCGCCAGGCGACGATCTGGCGCGCGGGCTGGTTGTCGCGGTTCTGGACGAAGTTTATTGCCAGGTTTGAGCTAACGACACTCTATGAAGTGAGTTTTTCAACAACACGTTTTACAAAGTCGCGTCGCTACCCTCGACCGCGCGCGAGGATTGACGGACAACACCAAGCAATAACAGGGGAGAGACTATGAACACCATTGCCCAAGAGCTTCCGCGACAGGCGATCGACACAAACGATGCAACAGAACGCGCCCTTGAGAGCACGATTCTGAATCCACGGTTTTACACTACAGATTTTGACGCAATTGACCGCATTAATATCGATCACATTAGACCCCAATGGGACGCCCTGATGGCTGAGTTTGCCTCGGACAAGAATAAGGATCACTTTCAGCGGCCTGCCGAGACGATCAACCAAGACTATTCGCACCTTCCCGACGGCTTGTACCAGGAATTTGTCGACTTCTTAATCAGTTCGGTGACCTCTGAGTTTTCGGGTTGTGTGCTCTATGCCGAGATCAAGCGCCGCATTAAGAATGAAGACATGCGGGACTTGTTTGGGTATATGGCCCGTGACGAGAGCCGTCACGCAGGCTTCATTAACCAATGGCTGAAAGATTTCGGAATCGGCGTTGACCTTGGGTTCTTGGCAAAAGCGAAGAAGTACACCTATTTCCGGCCCAAATTTATTTATTACGCGACCTATCTCTCTGAAAAGATTGGCTATGCGCGTTACATCACGATCTATCGCCAGATCGAAAAATATCCGGAACTAAAGTTTCACCCCATCTTCGGTTGGTTCGAGGAATGGTGTAACGACGAATTCCGTCATGGCGAGGCCTTTGCCATGCTCATGCGGGCAGATCCCAAGCTTCTGCAAGGAGTCAATCTCTGGTGGATTCGATTCTTCCAGCTGGCCGTCTATTCCACGATGTATGTCCGCGATCACGCACGCCCCGAGTTTCATCGGGCACTGGGGATTAAGCCGAGCGACTATGACTTCCAGGTCTTTCGAACAACCACGGAGATCTCTAAGCAAGTCTTCCCCGTGACGCTTGACCTAGATGATCCGCGGCTCCGTAATGGTTTCGAGCGGCTGCGCGAGATCTCTGACCAGATGGATGCCACCCGATTGCAGGGCGGTATCATTGGCACGTTCAAGCGCGGCTGGTATGCGGCGTCGGCGGCGGCGGTATTTGTCAGGTTGTTGCTCTTACCCGTGAAGCGGCATGCACTCCCAACTGAGGTGAGGCTCGCACCCACGTGGTAATGGCTGCGCTTTATACGGTGCTGATCTGGTGGTTTAGCACCGGAGTCATCCTTTATCTGAACGGCCTGCCTCGGCACACGTTTCGTTGGACGATGATGGCGGCGACTGTTGTCTTGGTCGCTGCCCTTGCGGGGCTTCATGTGTCGAGCCAGTCCACAGAAGTCTGGGCCGCCTATTGCGCGTTTACCTGTGCAGTCCTCGTCTGGGCTTGGCAGGAGATTGGATTCTTGTTGGGGTTTGTTACAGGATCTCGCAAGACAGAGTGCCCTAAAGGCGCTCAAGGCTGGAAGAAGTTCGGGTTTGCTGCAGAGACCGTGTCTTATCATGAGATCGCCTTAGTAGTTCTGGGTGCTGCAGTCTGGCTCGTTACACAAGACGCGCCTAATCAGGTTGGTGTCTGGACGTATCTCGTTCTTTGGGCGATGCGTCAGAGCGCAAAATTGAATATCTATTTTGGTGTGCGCAACCTTAACGAAAGCTTTCTCCCGACGCACCTAAAGTACCTGCAGACGTATTTCACCCGAAAGGCAATGAATGCCTTTTTACCGATCTCTGTAGTGCTGTCGTCTCTGGCGGTCGTGCCGATCTGGCAGGCGGTTGGCGTTGCCACAATCGGAAGCTTTGATGTCGTCGCGCTCACGCTGACGGCGAGTCTTCTGAGTCTGGCGATTCTGGAGCACTTTTTCTTAGTACTCCCACTACCGTTTGAGCTTCTGTGGAAATGGGGGCTACGCTCCCGCGTCGCCAGCCAGTCTCCCCGTTAGATCGCGCCCTCGGGACGCGGCACAGAGGTCACAAGGGCCTCGCCCTCTAAGACTTTTTTACCCGCAACAGAGCAGACAGTTTCTAAGCGGACTCGGTTTTTTTCCTTCATGACCTCGAGCACTGTCACTGTTGCGGTGATTGTTTCGCCCGGGTGTACCGGGGCAAGAAATTTCATGGTCTGGCTTAGAAAGATCGTCCCCGGACCCGGGAGACGGTTGGCGAGCACAGACGAAATCAGACTTCCCGTGAGCATGCCGTGCACGATCCGTGTGCCGAACCGAGTGGTCTTGGCGTAGTCTTCGTCAAGGTGAATTGCATTGGTGTCCATCGAGACTGCCGAAAACAGAATGATGTCTGTCTCTGTAATCGTTTTGGACTGCTGGGCAGTCTGTCCGACAAAGATTTCATCCGTGTAGAACGCGGGGCGCAGCGTAGCCATGAAAACTCCCTTTCGTAATGTTCAAGTTATAGTTCTATTCTACTGAGAGACCCTTTTAAAAACTGCCTATGAAAGAGTTTGTCGAACGATTTTTTGTGACCCAGCTGGGCACAGAGTTGCCAGGCTGGGCGAAGGTGCTCGTCTCCCTGACCAATGTGTTCATGATCTTGCTGGTCGCCTGGGGGCTTTTTACGATTTCCGGACGCTTACTACATCTGCTCGATGACCGGATGCGGGCACGGAGTGCAGAGCCCGAGGAGCGCAAACGAATCGAGACGCTGATGCGGGTGTCACGCTATGTCGCCAGCGTGTTGATTGGCGCGATTACCGTTATGCTGATTCTTTCCGAGGTTGGGATTTCGATTGCCCCCATCTTGGCGACCGCAGGTGTTGCGGGATTGGCAGTCGGTTTTGGCGCGCAGAGTCTGGTGAAGGATTATTTCACTGGGTTCGTGATGCTGATTGAAAACCAGATTCGCGTTGGTGACATGGTCGAGGTGGGGGGTAAGTCGGGGCTTGTCGAAGAGGTCACGCTTCGGTATGTCCAGCTTCGAGATATTGAGGGAGCCGTCCATTACGTTCCCAACGGAGTGATTGCGACAGTGACCAATAAGAGCCGTGAGTTCGCGTATGCCGTCTCTGATATCGGCGTGGGCTATCACGAGGACACAGACCGTATTTTTGAGATCATGCGAACCGTCTCTGGTGAGATGGCGCAAGACCCCACGTTTGGCCCCAAGATGCTGGCGCCAATCGAGATCATGGGGGTTGATCAGTTTGCTGACTCGGCTGTGACCGTTCGGTGTCGAATAAAAGTAGTCGCCTTAGAGCAGGGTCCTGTGCGTCGAGAGTTTCTGCGTCGACTAAAAAAGGCTTTTGATGCAGAAGGGGTGGAAATCTCTTTCCCATCGAGAACGGTTTATACAAAAAACGGGGCCAGCTAGCACCGCGGACTGACGCTAGACCAGTCCCTCGAGCACCCCGAAGATCACCATCAGGAGTGTGCCCGTCGTCAGCGCGGGCACTAACGCATTTCTGCGCGCCATCATCACAACGAGAGCGGCCCCGACAGCGACCAACCGATAGGTCAGAGAAACCTGGTTAAGCGCACCAACGGGCAAGACGATGATGCGTACCACCAGTGCGGCGACCATGGCATAAGTCACACAGGTAATCCAACGAAATAATGGGCCGTCCTGTGAGATTTTCCCAGAGAGTAAGACCCCAAGCCCTCGCCACAGATAAGTGCCCAGTGATGCACAAATGAGAACGATCCATCCCACAAGAATGGGCTTATCGATCAGCGTTGTGATGGGTTCCATGCTTAGCGTCGACGCAGGCTCAGGTCGATCAGGAATGCGACGGTGCCCCCGAGAACACCGCAGATAAGGATGCTCCAGCTTGGGGCAATGGTGTAGACCAGGGGGCCTGAAATTCCCCCTGCAAACAGGGCGAGCCGATAGGCCTGCGCTTTGACCTCCGTGAATCCCAGTAGAAAAAACAGCGGATTGATCATGATCAGACCGATGGTGAGTGGCAGGGGCAGAAACCCCGCCAACAGATAGCCGAGCGCAGTACCCGGCAGGCTAGATCCCCAACAGACGAGACCAAAGCCAGTGAAATACGCACGACGTCGATCGGGCGCAATCCGCCCGAAGTCTCGCATCATGACCGCCCAGCTGGTCATTGAGATCAGATGCGCGCTACCGTAGAGCCAGCCGTCACGGTCGCTCTTTGGAATCTGGGGCACTAACGTCAGGGTCATGGGCAGAAACCGCGCTGCGGTCAAGACCGTTGCAACGACGATCGCAACGCCTGAGGCGCCAACCGCCATCATTTCCACGAAGACAACTTGTCCGGGGAGCGCAAACATCAGCACGCTGGTGGCTGTGGTGAGACTTAGCGTCAGACCACTGGCGTGTCCGAGGGCGCCAAAGCCAATCATGCCTGCGAGTAAGACTGCGGCTGGCACGCCAAAGGCATCACGACAGCCCGCGATGAACGCGTCTCGATTGTTACTGGCAGCCGTGACTTGCATGGGCGTATTGTAGAGTCTCAGTCTTGACCCTACGTCGATCGTTAACCTTATGCGACTTTTCTCGCCCCTCTATGCCCGCGTGATGCGCTGGTCGCGTCACCCTAAGGCGCCTTGGTATCTTGGGATACTGAGCTTCGCAGAGTCATCTTTTTTCCCAATTCCACCCGACGTCATGCTGGCGCCAATGAGTCTTGCACGTCCCGAGCGTGCCTGGTGGTATGCCACGCTCACGACAGCCACCTCTGTTGCTGGCGGGCTCTTTGGCTACCTGATCGGGGCACTATTTTTCGAGGCAATCCGGCCTTGGCTTGAGACGTCGAGTCTGTGGGAACCATTTCAGACGGCACAGGTCTGGTTCATGGAGTGGGGCTTTTGGGCAGTATTTGTCGCGGGGTTCTCGCCGATTCCCTATAAAGCCTTCACGATTGCGGCCGGCATGCTGGGCATGCCGCTGATCCCCTTCACGCTGGCCTCACTGGTGGGACGAGGCGGACGTTTCTATCTTGTGGCGGGTCTGATGAAGTGGGGCGGGGCTCGGATGGAGGCGTTACTCGAGCGTTACGTTGACCGTCTGGGATGGGCAACCGTAGTGTTGATTGCGATAGGAGTGTTGTGGTGGAGGTGAGATCAATTCGAGTCTGGGATTTGCCGACGCGGCTCTTTCACTGGCTGTTAGCGATCGCCGTGGTCGGGTCTTTCGTATCGGTGAAGATCGGCGGCAACGCGATGGAATGGCACGCCAGATTTGGAACTCTCGCCTTGGCACTGCTTGGGTTCCGGTGGTGCTGGGGAGTCTTGGGATCTCGGTACGCACGGTTTGTACAGTTTATGAAAGGCCCCAAGGCAATCCTCGCGGAAATACGTGGCGCGCTTCCTGCAAGCCCAGGCCATAACCCACTGGGGGCCCTCTCTGTGATGGCGCTGTTATTGGGCTTCAGTGTGCAGGCGGTCTTGGGCCTGATGACCACCGATGAGATCGCTTTCGATGGGCCCCTGGTGAAACATGTCAGTAGTGATCTAGTGTCGATCGCCAGTGGCCTTCATCAGCAGATGGAATGGGTGTTGATCGGGCTGGTTGTGCTGCATCTGGGGGCGATCATTTTTCACGCACGCGTTCGACGACATAACCTTATACCGGCCATGATTCATGGCGATCAGCAGGTTCCCTCAGGCTCGTCTGCGGCATCCGCCCGCGATGACTGGGCGATAAGAATAAAGGCCGCGGTTGTGGCGGCCTTTATTGCGGTTGCTGTCGCATGGGTTGCGACAGCGTAACGCGGGTCCTGATCGGTTATTTGTCCTTGTAGCTGTCGTGACAGGCTTTGCAGGTCTGTCCCGTTGCGCCGAAGGCTTTCTTGATCTGTTCCAGGTTACCTGATTTGGCGGCTGTGTTCAGATCGGCAGCTGCTTTCATGAATTTGTCAGCGCCGGCTTTTACCTTGTCGCCTTCTTTCCAGATGGCTGGGTTCGCCTTGCCGCCCTCTGTTCCCGGGCCAAATGCTGCCCACGGTAACTCTGAGAGCGTTGCGATTAGCTGTGCACTCTTCTGAACTTCTGCGGTGTTAAAAGGGACTTCGCCTTTGGTCACCGCACCAATGCGACCCATATGGTTGCCCATGAGCGCAAAGGCGCTCTGACGGTATTTGATGGCATCTTCTTTTTTTGCGAACTGAGCCGATGCGGTCAGGGGAAGGGCGGCTATTACAGCGGCGGCAAGACCAAGACTAATGATTGTCTTTTTCATAGCGAGTTTCCTTATGAACTTGAGGGAGGGTTACCGTTGCGCTCTTGTGAGGCACGGTCTTTGTTTGAGACACAACCCACCAGACACCAAGCACCGTGAGCAGTGTTCCAAAAACAGTAATGAGTGTAATAGGTTCTTTAAACAGGATCCAGGCCATCACCGCAGTGGTGGGGGGTGTCAGATACAAAAGACTCGTCACTTGTGTAGCGCGGCCTTCACGAATCATGATGAAGAGAAGCGAGATCGCACCGATGGAGAGTCCGAAAATGCCCCAGAGCAATGCGCCGATCAATTCGGGGTGCCAGTGAATCTCTCGCGTTTCAAAGATCAGGATGAATGGGATACAGGCGATCGCGGAGACACTGAACTGAATCACTGAACCGGCACGCAGATCAAAGTCTGGACAGAATCGTTTTTGATACAACGTTCCGGTGGTGATGCTGGCCAACGCTAAGCCTGCGAGCCCAAGGCTCAATGGGGTAAGGCCGGCTAAGGAGAGTTTGACCTGAACGACAAGACCAACGCCCGCGAGCCCAAGTCCGAGTCCCATCCATTGCCTGCCGGTGACACGTTCAGCGAGCATGGCTGCAAACCAGGCCGTCAGAATCGGCTGCAGTCCCATGATCAGTGCCACGAGTCCCGCCGACATTCCGTGTCGTACGGCAGCCCAGACCCCCCCGAGGTAGCCCGCCTGCAAAAGTGCCCCTGCGACCGCGATGTGGACGATCTGCCGGCGATCTGGCCAATTTGGGCGGATGAGTAGCACGGCGGGCACCATGACCAGCAAGACCCCAAGAAATCGCATGAACGAGAAGGTCATGGGTTCTGCATGGGGCATCCCGTAGCGGGCAATAATGAATCCTGAGCTCCAAATGAGCACAAATGCGACAGGAATCAGTTTGCGGGGGTCGTTTAACATGGTGTTTTCACGGAAACATCGTGGATAATGCCTGAATGAGTTTTGATTCGTTCGGCCTTCATCCTGACCTGATGCGGGCAATTGCTGAAGTTGGTTACACAACGCCCACGCCGATCCAGGCCGAGGCGATTCCTGTCGTGATCTCGGGTAAGGATGTCATGGGTGCGGCCCAGACTGGCACCGGGAAGACGGCCGCCTTCACACTCCCGATTCTGCAGCGGCTGATGCCGTTTGCGAACACCAGTGCATCTCCGGCGCGACACCCGGTTCGGGCCCTCATGCTTGCCCCAACGCGCGAGCTCGCTGATCAGATTGCGCAGAACGTTGAGCTCTATGCAAAGCATGTTCCGTTAAAGAGTGTTGTCGTGTTCGGTGGCGTTGATATGGCACCGCAGACCGCAGCCTTGCGAGCGGGAGTTGAGATTCTGATCGCGACCCCGGGTCGACTGCTTGATCACGTCCAACAAAAGACTGTGTCGCTTGGGTCCGTCTCTGTACTGGTTTTAGATGAGGCGGATCGCATGCTCGATATGGGCTTTCTGCCCGATCTTCAGCGGATTGTGAATCTCTTGCCGAAGACACGCCAGAGTCTGCTGTTTTCAGCGACGTTCTCTCCCGAAATTCGCAAACTTGCAAAGACTTTTCTTCATGAAAATCCTGTGGTGATTGAAGTTGCCGCACGCAATGCAACGGCGGAAAACGTGACGCAGGTTGTCTACCGAGTGGAGCGTGCCGAACAGAAGCGTGCAGCCGTCGCACACCTGATCAAGAGTGAAGGGCTGCGTCAGGTCATCGTATTTACCAACACCAAAATTGGCGCGAGCCGTCTTGCGCGCGAGCTGCAGCAGGCGGGGGTTCCCGCAGATGCCATTCACGGTGACAAGTCCCAGTCTGAACGGCTTGCGACACTAGAAAAATTCAAAAAAGGCGAGGTTGAGGTCATGGTGGCAACTGACGTTGCGGCCCGTGGTCTCGATATCGCTGAGCTGCCGGCAGTGATCAACTGTGATCTGCCTTACTCGCCAGAAGACTATGTTCACCGCATTGGCCGCACCGGTCGTGCTGGTGCAAGTGGTCGTGCGATGTCGCTCGCTGCACCCGAAGATGAAAAGCTTCTCGTAGATATCGAAAAGCTAGTGAAAAAAGCGATCTCTCGAGAATCGCTCCCGGGAGATTTTCGGATCGAGCGGCCGTCCCGATCAGACTCTCCTCGTGAGTCTTCCCGTGAATCCAGCCGCGATCGCGGCCGCGGCGGCCGATCCCGTGACAGTGACCGGGGCGCTTCTTCTGAGCCCTCTCGTTTCACGGTGTCCCGCCCTGCGCCTGTGCCGTCAGACCCGATTTTCAGTCAGCCCTACGAATCCAAACCCGTGGCCCCATCACCATCGACCGGCGCTGCTGTTCCGGTTGCGAAGCCTGCGGGCCCTGGCTTATCGAGTATTCGGCGTGCACCACGGGCGGTTCCCGCATTGCTCGGGGGTAAGGCCAAGCCCGAGAGTACCGCTTAACGGGTCGTCATATTGGGCCTGCTCGAGGCCCGTTTTAATTCCTGAATCAGTCGTCGCGCAACGCCGCCGACGCGAGCGATCCAGCCCATGGCCATATTGAGTTCGAGATGGGACCAGGCGCATTCGATCTGCATCCGAATCATGTCCGCGTCATCGATCCGAAGCGGTAGCGCAAGAGCCTGCTTGGACAATTTTTCACCTTGCTCATTGCGAACGACAGGAACGTGATGTACCACGGGTTCTGGTAGTCCGAGGGCGGCTCGTAATTCGGTCTGGCGCGGCGCTGCATGAAAAAGATCGTCGCCGCGAACGATGTTGGTAATGCCTTGAAAGCCATCGTCGATCACCACAGCGAGTTGATAGGCCCAGAAGCCGTCTGCGCGACGAATGACGAAGTCGTCCCCGACATGACTGCGAAAGCGCCATGCGGTGCCAAGTTGGTCGATGGTCTCAAAATAGGTCGCAGCCTCTATCGGAGAGCGCGATTCAACACTGTCCTGTCGACAGAATCCAGGATAGAGAATCTCCCCATCGGGATTGTGTCGGGTCTTTCCGAAATCGATCGCCGCTTGTAGCCGTTTACGAGAGCAGGTGCAGGGGTAGGCAAGCCCTTGCGTGAGCAGCGTTTCCAGCGCGGCCTGGTAGGCGCTCTGACGCCGGCTTTGAAAGAGAACCCCTTGCGCATTAGCGCCTTTCCCAAGCCAGGGGTCCCAATGAAGGCCATGGCAACGAAGCTGATGCAGGATAACGTCTGCTGCGCCAGGCTCCTCTCGGGGCGTATCGAGATCCTCGATACGAACGAACCAATCATATCCATTGGCCCGCGCATCAAGCCAGCCGGCTAACGCTGTCGCAAGTGACCCCAGATGCAGGGGCCCTGTTGGCGATGGCGCAAACCGACCGCGACGTTTCATGAAATCAGCATCTCCTGTGCATCCTATTGCTGCAGCGCCTTAAAGCTCGCCTTTGCGGCGTCCAGGGTCTCCTGGATGGGATCCCCCTCGTGGGCGATCGAGAGAAAGCCTGCCTCGAAGGCCGATGGTGCAAGGTAGACCCCTCGTGTCAGCATCTCGTGGAAGAAGCGGTTGAATCGATCGCGATCAGAACGATTGACATCTTCAAATGTGACGGGTGGCTTGTCGCTGAAGTAGATGCCAAACATGCCGCCGACGCTATCGGCGCTAAAGGACTTTTCACCGCTCGCATGCGCAATGACCACTAGTTCTTTCATCAGATCTGAGGTCATTGCCGTGAGCTTGTCGAAGAATCCGGGCGCGGAGACAAGGCGAAGCGTTGCCAGACCTGCTGCAACGGCTACTGGATTTCCAGACAAGGTTCCCGCCTGATACACGGGGCCAAGTGGCGCGACACAGGACATGACTTCCTTGCGGCCGCCAAAGGCGCCCATGGGCATTCCGCCGCCGATCACTTTGCCTAAGGTCGTCAGGTCTGGGTGAACACCAGACAAGCCCTGTACTCCTTGGGGCCCTACGCGGAATCCTGTCATGACCTCGTCAAAAATCAAGAGCGCACCAGAGGCATCGCAGACTTCTCGCAAGGTTTCCAGAAATCCTGGCGCCGGTTTGACCAGGTTCATATTGCCTGCAACGGGTTCTACGATGATGGCGGCAATCGACTTCCCGTGGGTGGCAAAGCATTGCTTCACAGCGTTGATGTCGTTGTAATCTAAAACAATCGTCTCTGCGGCAAAGCTCGCAGGAATTCCAGCAGATGTCGGATTGCCGAAAGTCAACAGACCTGAACCTGCTTTCACGAGCAGGCTATCAACGTGGCCGTGGTAGCAGCCTTCAAACTTCACAATCTTGTCTCGACCTGTAAAGCCTCGCGCCACTCGGATCGCTGACATGGTCGCCTCTGTACCGGAGGAGGTCAGTCGCATCATCTCCATCGAGGGAAGTAGGGTACGAATACGCTCCGCAATCTCTACTTCCGCTGCCGTGGGCGCACCAAATGACAGGCCGTGCTCTGCTGCCTGCTGGACGGCAGTGATGACCTCGGGGTGGGCATGCCCAACGATCGCTGGGCCCCAGGAGCAGATGTAGTCGACATAGCGATTCCCATCGGCGTCCCAGCCATAAGCCCCTTTGGCTCTTGCGAAAAAGCGCGGCGTGCCACCGACCGATCGAAACGCCCTGACAGGGGAGTTAACACCTCCTGGAATAGTGTTCTGTGCCTGTGCAAACAGGGCTTCACTTTTTGAAATATTCTGATCAGGCATGACAAACTCTCGAATCGTCTTAGGGATAAACTCCTGTCATTCTAAGTCGTTCTATTTGAGAAAGTTTGTTCTATGAAAACCTATATGTGCCTGATTTGTGGATGGATCTACGACGAGGCCAAGGGATGGCCAGAAGACGGTATTGCGCCCGGCACCAAGTGGGAAGATGTGCCGATCACCTGGGCTTGCCCAGAATGCGGTGCGCAAAAGTCTGATTTCGAGATGGTCGAGATCTAACCTGCTTTTACACTGTCGTAGACTTGACCTAGACAGACTGTTTTTTGACCACCGAAAATCGCATGAGTGTTTTTCTCCGCGCCGCGTCGTGTTCAACGATTGGTGCGGGATAGTCGATGCCAAGTTGAAGTCCTGCGCTGCGCAGGATTATGGGAGATGCCTGCCAGGGGGCGTGGATGTCGCGATCCGATAGTCCGGCAATCTCTGGTACGTATCGGCGAATGAAACTGCCCTTAGGATCAAACCGTTCACTCTGACTGACCGGATTAAAGATTCGGAAATAGGGCTGAGCATCGCAGCCTGTCGAGGCGGCCCATTGCCAGCCACCATTGTTTGCGGACAGATCGAAGTCTGTCAGTTTCCAGGCGAAATAGGCCTCACCGCGACGCCAGTCAATCCCGAGATCTTTTGTTAAGAACGAGGCCACAATCATTCGCAGTCGATTGTGCATATAGCCCGTGGCATTGAGCTGACGCATGGCGGCGTCAACGATGGGGTAGCCCGTCTGCCCGTCTGCCCACGCCGAAAAAGCGCGTTCTGCCTCCTCGCCATCCTCCCAGGCGATCGCGTCATACTCCGGTTTAAACGATCTCGACACCACGTGGGGGTGGTTCGCCAAGATCTGCATGTAGAAGTCTCGCCAGATCAGCTCTGATAGCCAAGTGCCCGCGCCTTCTGCCTGCTGCGGATCCTTGCGTTGTTGTTCAAGGGCGAAGCGTGCGCATTGGCGAATGGAAATCGACCCGAACCGCAGATGCACCGAAAGATAGGAAGGTCCCTTCACAGCCGGATAGTCTCGTGTGTCCTTGTATTGCCCGATGCGCGGCTGAAACTCTTCGAATAAACGTTGGCCACCGGATTCGCCGAGGGGGATCTTGAGCGTATGGAGATTGCCTGCGGCAAAGCCAAGTGTGTCCAGTGAAGGCATCTCGGACTGAAGTGATCGAGGAATGTGCTCTTTCTGAAGAAGTCGTGACGCGAGCCCACGACCAATCTTCCCCGAACTGGGATGGCCTGCGCCTGTTTCTCGCGGCGCAATGTCGTCGGCGGTGAGTCGCTTTAACCAGGCGTTTTTGTAGGGGGTAAATACCGAAAATGGCTTGCCCGCTCCGGTCAGAACTTCCTGGCGCTCGAAAATACATTGGTCTTTGACCGTCTCAAAGAGGATCCCGCAGTCGTTGAGCCTGCGCCGCATCTGTTGATCCCTCTCCGTTGCGTAGGGCTCATCATCGTGTGCGGCAATCACGCGCACTGCGCCAATTTGTTCGGCGATTGTTGGGATGAGATCAACAGGGTCGCCGGTCTGAATAATCAGGTGAGCCCCTGACGAGTTCAGTCGATTCGTTATTTCGCCAAGTGCGGCGTGGATAAACGCGACGCGTCGATCGTCGACAATTGCTGCGCCGGCGGGCCGAGGAATGGCTGCGAGAATCGTGGTGTCAAATACAAAGACCAGCTGAACCGGCCCCGGGGTCTCAAGTGCCCTGGCCAGTGCCGCGTGATCCTCAAGCCTCAGATCGCGTCTTAGCCAGACAAGGCTGGCAGACGAGGCTGATCCACGTGATGAACCGGGGGTCGAAGGAGTTTGGGTTGGGGGCATACAAGGCCTTTAAAAAGCGTGTTTTGGGTCGGTCGAGGCGTTAGAATTGGATCATGTCTTCGCCTAAAAATCTTGAGATGAATGTGGCTCACCATTATCTCGTGGCCATGCCTAATCTGACGGATCCCCAGTTTGGGGGTACGGTGATCTATGTCGCTGAACACAATGCCAAAGGGGCGATGGGACTAATCGTGAACCGCCCCTCAGACATGACGCTGGCGACGTTGTTTGACCGAATTGATCTCAGCCCTGCGGTTCCCTCGGATATCGCCGTGAGCGCAGGGCGTCACAGTTACGGCCCGATTGGGAATGAGCCGGTGTTCCTGGGCGGGCCCGTTCAAACTGATCGGGGCTTTGTACTGCACGAACCCGTTGGCAAGTGGAGCTCGACACTTGTCTTAAACGACATGACCGGTCTGACCTCGTCTCGCGACATTCTTGAGGCGACTGCCGCAGGCCGGGGACCCGAAAGAATTTTTGTGTCGCTTGGCTATGCAGGCTGGGGGGAAGGTCAGCTCGACCAAGAGCTCGCTGCGAATGCCTGGTTGACGGTTCCTGCAACCGATACGTCTCTGATCTTTGATGTGCCCATCGACGAGCGGTTTGCCTATGCATTTGGCCTTCTCGGGGTCGATCCCCTGCATTTTTCCGGGGTTGCAGGGCATGCCTGAACTGGCGCGTGAGGGTTGCCAAACCTTCATGGCCTTCGATTTTGGTGAACGACGAATTGGTGTTGCGATCGGGAACACCCTGACCGGCGGCGCCCGGCCTTTAGCGGTCATTGAAGAGCCCATTCGAGATCATCGGTTTCAGAAGATTCAAGCGCTGCTCACAGAGTGGGCGCCCGATCGTCTGGTGGTGGGTCTGCCGCGTTATCCAGACGGCAGCGCCCATCCGTTCGCGGAACGCTGCCAGCGTTTTGCAAACCAGCTTCATGGACGGTTTGGGCTGCCTGTCACGCTAGTGGACGAGCGGTGGACCTCTGCGGTCGCACCGGGACGAGATCCGATTGACGCAGAGGCAGCCGCAATTCTTTTGCAGGGCGTTTTAGATATACTTTCTCCTCGTGGCCAAGTCCATTCAAATTAGTGCCAACGGCACGCTCACCCATCTCCTGACGACCGAGGGAATTCCGAAGGCGTTGCTGTTACAGATTCTGGATCGCGCCAAGACATTCCTAAATCCCGAAGACCCCAAAGAAGTTGTCAATGCACCGCTGCTTGCGGGCAAAAGCGTCTTCAATTTGTTCTTTGAGAATTCAACCCGGACGCGAACCACTTTTGAGATCGCCGCAAAACGACTCTCTGCTGATGTCGTTAACCTGAATGTGCAGGCATCGAGCGCATCTAAGGGGGAATCCCTGTTGGACACGATCGATAACCTGGCGGCCATGAAAGCCGATATGTTTGTGGTTCGACACGGGCAGAGTGGTGCACCGTATCTGATTGCAAAGCACATTAACAAGGTCGCACCCCACATTCGTGTCATCAACGCCGGAGATGGGCGGCATGCCCACCCGACCCAGGCGCTCTTGGATGCCTACACGATCCAGCATTTCAAAAAGGATTTTCATCACCTGCGGGTGGCGATTGTGGGCGACATCCTTCACTCGCGTGTGGCGCGCTCGAATATTCATGCGCTCTCGACCTTAGGTGTTCCCGAGATTCGGGCGATTGGTCCGCTGACGCTACTGCCTTCAGGCCTGAAAGAGATGGGGCTACAGGTCTACACTGATCTGGTCGAAGGGCTGCGAGATGTCGATGTGATCATCATGCTCAGGCTTCAGAATGAGCGAATGCGTGGGGCGCTGTTACCGTCTACGCAGGAATACTTTAAGCACTATGGGCTGACGCAAGAAAAACTTGCGGTTGCAAAGCCTGATGCCATCGTGATGCACCCAGGCCCCATGAACCGCGGGGTGGAGATTGATTCCGCAGTCGCCGATGGTGTGCAGTCGGTGATCTTGTCGCAGGTGACCTTTGGAATTGCCGTGCGTATGGCGGTGATGAGCATGTTGTCGGAGGCCTCTCAATAATGGCGGCAACGCGAATGATGTCGGTTCCAGTAACCCTGCCGCGACTCTTAATTCGCGGCGGTCATCTGATTGACCCGGCGAATCATGTCGACCAGCCCATGGACCTGTGGATTGCCGATGGGAGCCTTGTCGCGCTGACGCCACCGGGACAGCCCCTTGCTGGCTTTGAACCGGACCAGGTCATGGATGTAGGGGGCAATATCGTATGCCCCGGGCTCATTGATCTATCTGCGCGTCTTCGCGAACCGGGGTTTGAGTACAAGGCGACGCTTGAGTCGGAGATGCGGGCAGCGATTGCGGGTGGGGTGACACGCCTGGTCTGTCCGCCTGATACGGACCCTCCTTTGGATGAGCCCGGCCTGGTAGAGATGCTGAAGCATCGGGCACGGAATCTCGCTCAGGCGCACGTGCATCCTTTGGGCGCGCTGACGACTGGGTTAAAAGGCGAACATCTGACCGAGATGGCGGAGCTCTCTGAAGCCGGCTGTGTCGGGTTCTCACAAGGCCCTCATCCCGTTGTGAATACGCAGGTGTTAATGCGGGCAATGCAGTATGCGCGGACTTTTGACTATCCTGTCTGGCTCTATCCGATGGATCCATGGGTTGGGCGCACGGGCGTCGCTCACTCGGGCCCTGTCTCGGGCCGTATGGGGCTTCCGGGGGTTCCGGTAGCAAACGAAACAATTGCGCTGCAGACGATTTTTGAACTGATGCGTGTCACCGGAGCGCGGGTTCACCTGTGCCGTCTGTCATCCGCTGCAGGAATTGCGCTGGTACGCGAAGCAAAGCAAGAGGGACTTCGTCTGACCGCGGACGTTGCCGTTCACCATCTGCATCTGATTGATCTTGATATTGTCGACTTTGACCCGAATACCCGGGTACTGCCGCCGTTTCGGGGGCAGCGTGACCGTGATGCGATCCGTACCGCCGTGATGGACGGAACGATTGATGTGATCTGCTCGGATCATGCGCCGATTGACGACGATGCAAAACAGCTCTCTTTTGGCGAGGCCGAACCGGGCGTGACCGCATTAGAGCTGCTGCTGCCGCTCACCTTAAAGTGGGCTGTGGAATCAAAAATCAGCGTTAGTCAGGCAATTCGTAGCCTGACGGTGAATGCGGCGAGCGTTCTCGGGCGTGATGCTGGTCAGCTGTCGATTGGTGCGCAGGCGGATCTCTGCGTGTTTAACCCGGAGACGATCTGGCGGGTCACTCCGAAGAGTCTTTTCTCACAGGGGGCGAACACCCCTTATGTTGGTCTTGATCTCCAGGGGCAGGTCAACCTTGTCTTGGTAGACGGCCGGCCGGTTTTCCATCGGGAATCAGGCGGCTTTTCGATCGGCACCCGTCACAGCAGATGATTCGCCTAGTCTGGCGAGTCGCCGCCTTGGTTGCGGTGCTGGTGGCGGGCCTGTTGATCCTACTTTTCGGTTATCGCTGGCTTCCTGTTGGCGCAAGATCCCGCATTAAGCAAGGCTGGTCACGTTGGCTTGTCAGTGCCTGTGGCCTTCGGATTCAGCTGGTCCGGTCTGCCACGTCGCCAACTCCACACCCAAGTTTTCTTGTGATGAATCACGTGTCGTGGCTTGATATTTTTGTACTCAATGCTGTGCTTCCAGCGACGTTTGTCGCCAAAGCAGAGATTCGACGTTGGCCACTGGTCGGCTGGTTAGTGGCCGGTTCAGGAACGATTTTTGTGGAGCGGGGAAGTCGTCACGCTGTGCGTCGCGTTAACCAATTAATTCTGAAACGGCTCGCTGCAGGGGAACGAGTCGCGTTTTTTCCAGAAGGGACCACTACGGATGGGTCGGGCCTGCTGCCGTTTCACACGAGTCTTTTCGCCGCGGCGATGGTGTCAGACGGAGAGACCTTTCAGTCTCAGGTGATCCAACCAATTGCGCTGATGTATTTTCAGGGCGACGAACGAACCGCAGTTCCCGCTTATATTGGCGATCAGACCCTTGTGGATTCGATTGTTCAGATTCTCTCTACGCGAGATCTATCTGCACAGATCCACTTTTTACCAGTGATTGACCAGATTCCTACACCCGTGACGCGTCACGTTCTTGCAGCAGAATCAGAGCGTCGTATCCGTACCGCCATTCAATTAGGCGGTTAGCCCTCCGAGCGAGCGCCCTCAAGGCTGGGCTGGATAAAAATTCTTCCGTCTTCAAGACGAATTGTGGTGAGCTGTCGACCCCAGACGCAGCCGGTATCAAGGCTGATTAGATTGGGGCGAACCAAGAGACCAAGCGATGACCAGTGCCCAAAGACCACGCGGGTATTCGCTGTTTTTCGGCTGGGAATATCAAACCAAGGTGTCAGATGTGGCGCCTCTTCAGGGGGGAGCTTATTTTTAAATTCTGGGATGCCCTGACGATCAACGTAGCGGAGTCGAGTCAGTACACTCAGAATCGCACGCATCCGCTTCTGGCCGCGTAGACCGTCTCTCCAGTGGGGCTTTCCCCCACTCACCATCTCATGCATGAAGTCAACCCAGTGATTGCTACGCAGTCGACCGGAAACCTCTTTGGCGAGGGAGATCGTTCGTGCTGCTGTCCAATGAGGCAGAACACCCGCGTGGACCATGAGTGTCTTGCCGTCGATATGGGCGAGGGGTCGCCGGCGCACCCAGTCGATTAGTACATCCGCATCGGAGGCGCGTAGGATCGGCGAGATCGTGTCCAGTGGCTGAGACTTTCGCGCACCTGCGGCAACGGCCAACAGATGCAGATCGTGGTTGCCTAGGACGCAGGTCACCGCCGGCCCAGCGGAAATCAACTGGCGAAGCGTTTTTAACGATTTCGGACCACGATTGACCAGATCCCCCACAAACCAAAGCCGATCGCGGTGCCGCTTCAGCGGTAACCGATCAACTAGGGCTTCGAGGCTGTCGCAACAGCCCTGGAGATCGCCGATGACATAGGTCGCCATAGAGGGTTAAGTCTTTAGAATAGAGGCTTAATTGTCGCATTATGCGATCTTGTCCAAGGAGGGCCTCGCGTGCACCCCGATCGTTCCATCTTTAAAGCCTATGACGTTCGCGGCATCGTCGATCAGACACTCACCGAATCGGTGGCAGAGTCCATTGGGGCGGCCCTGGGGCTGATGATCCATCGACAGGGGGGGCAGTCCTGTGTCGTCGGCCGTGATGGCCGCCTTTCGGGGCCGCGATTGGTCGATGCCCTGTCTCGAGGACTCTTGGCGGCGGGCGTGGATGTGATTGATCTGGGAATGGTGCCGACCCCAGTGGTCTATTTTGGAACGGTTAAAACGGGTTGTGGATCTGGCGTTGCCGTTACGGGAAGTCACAACCCGCCCCAGTACAACGGCCTAAAGATGATGGTGGCGGGCGTCACCTTATGGGGCCCAGCAATTCAAGAGCTTTATGAGTTGATTGTTTCCGGTGAGGCGAGTGCGCACTGCAAGTCGATTGCTGCCGAACAGAAGGGTCAGCGCGCACCGCGGCCAGAAATTGTTGACGACTACCTGCAGGCCGTCACCGCAGATATCCGCTTAGCCCGTCCGATGGTGGTGGCCATCGATGCTGGAAATGGTGTGGCGGGAGGGCTTGCGCCAGCACTGCTCGAACAGCTTGGCTGCAAAGTCCATGCGCTTTATTGCGAGGTCGATGGAAACTTTCCGAACCACCATCCCGATCCCGCCCATCCTGAGAACCTTCATGATTTGATTGAACGCGTCAAGTCATCCGATGCTGAACTTGGTCTTGCGTTTGATGGCGATGGTGATCGTCTTGGGCTGGTCACAAAATCCGGGGAAATCATCTGGCCCGATCGGCAGCTGATGCTCTATGCGGCAGATGTCTTGGCCCACCGCCCTGGTGAGCAGATTATTTTCGATGTGAAGTGCAGCCGACACGTGGCGAAATGGGTGAAGGCCCATGGTGGTGAGCCGCTGATGTGGAAGACCGGACACTCACTGATCAAAGCAAAACTGAAAGAAACCAAGGCCCCGCTTGCAGGTGAGATGAGTGGTCATACATTCTTTAATGATCGCTGGTATGGGTTTGATGACGCGCTCTACACCGCAGCACGGTTATTGGAGATCGTCTCGCGTGTTGCTAACCCGACGCAGTTACTGGAGACCCTGCCGAATGCGCCGTCGACGCCGGAGCTTCAGGTCGCCACCCAAGAGGGGCAGAATTTTTCAGTCGTAGAGGCACTGCGATCAGAGGGGCAATTCCCGACAGCGAAGGAGCGGATTACCATTGATGGCATTCGCGTCGAGTACGACGATGGATTTGGCTTAGCGCGCCCTTCGAACACGACGCCCGTGATTGTGCTGCGTTTCGAGGCGGATCACCCCGAGGCCCTGGCGCGAATTCAAGGCGAGTTTCGGGATAACTTCAAGAAGCTAATGCCTCAGGCAGCGCTGCCGTTTTAATCACAGAGATCAACTGCATGCGTGTTCTGGTGGTGAAGACCAGCTCCATGGGAGATGTGGTGCACATGCTCTCGGCGATACGTGAGGCGAGTGAACTTAAGCCTTCGATGCGAATCGACTGGGTCTGCGAGGAGGCTTTTGTCGACCTTCCGCGACTTCTGTCCTGTGTTGATCGGGTTATTCCTGTCGCAATGCGACGGTGGCGCAGGCAGGGGCTCTCTCGTGCAACGATCCGGGAGGTTCGCGGCTTTATTCGAACGCTTCGCGAGAACAAGTATGACCTCGTGATTGATGCCCAAGGACTTCTGAAAAGCGCCTGGATGACTCGGCTCGCCCGGTGTCGGTCAGGGACGCGATGGGGGTACGACTGGGCGAGCGCCCGAGAGCCCCTTGCAAGTCTTGTCCTGGATCATCGCGTTATGGCGCCCGCAAAATGGCATGCCATCGAACGCCTGCGAGTCTTGGTGACAACGGCGTTAGGCCTTTCTCGGCAGGGCGCGATTCGGCCCATTGAAGCGCCGGATCTACCCGCTCTGGCAGAGGCTTTGCATCCGTCGATTCTGCTCTTGCATGGGACGTCTCGCGTCGAGAAGAGCTGGCCAATCGATCATTGGATTACGCTGGGGAAGCTGCTTGCAGAGAATGGCTATCGACTATTGCTTCCCTGGGGATCAGAGACTGAGCGTCAGCAGGCACAGGTGATTGCGCAGGGCATTGGTGATCAGGCAGAGGTCTTAGATTCGTTGTCGATTCAGTCGCTTGCGCGGCACTGTCGAGCCGCAAAAGGCGTGGTGGGTCTCGATAGTGGCCTGATGCATCTGAGTGTTGCCTTAGGTCGACCGACCGTTGCGCTGATGACGGGCGCGCATCTTCCCCGGTTTTCCGCTGAGCGATTTGCCCCGTTCTGGGCATCTCACGCACGTGTTCTTGTCTCTGAAGGGGAGGGATCGATCTCCCCGGAGATGGCCCTCTCGGCGCTAGAAAAGGTGCTCGCCTAATGCAAGGACACGAGTCGTTCTTAGAGCGTTCTGCGCGGGCGATCTACCAAGTGTTTGGTATTGTTGCGATCCCCATATTGGTGGTTCATCTTCTCTGGCGCAGTATTCGCCAGCCGGACTATCGTCAGTCTTGGGGCGATCGGTTTTTGGGTCGTGGGGGTGGTCGGGCATTTGCTGACCATGCGCATATCTTGTGGGTGCATGCGGTTTCGGTCGGTGAGACACGCGCTGCGGCGCCTTTGATCTTGCAGTGGCTTGCGCGACATCCTGATCACTGTGTGGTGCTCACGCATACCACTCCTACGGGGGTGGATACAGGACGTCAGCTTTTTGCGAAGTTTCTGGACAAGGATGCGCCGCCACAGTATCGCAGGCGTGTTGTTCAGTGTATTTTTCCTTATGACTTCTCGTGGGCGGGGGAACGATTTCTGCGGTGGGCGAATCCCTCTCTGGGGGTTCTCATGGAGACAGAGCTCTGGCCCAATCTGCTCGCCCAGGCAGATGTTCTAAAGATTCCAATGGTGCTCGTGAACGCGCGGCTATCCCCGCGGTCGGCACGACGTCTGACCCAGTGGACCTGGTTGTCTCGTCCGGCGGTGAGGCGTCTTACAGGGATTGCCGCGCAGACTGAATCCGACTTGAATGGGTTTCGTCAGGTGCTCGACCTTCATTCCTCGAAGACGACTACGACTTCCCCCAAACTGATTGTTGTGGGCAACTTAAAGTTTGATGTGTCGATCTCTGCCGAGATGGCCAAGCTGGGGGAGTCATGGCGGTCGCGATTTGCCTCGGTTCCCATCTGGCTTGCTGCAAGCACACGAGACGATGAAGAACGTGACTTGCTTGCGGCGTGGCGGTCTTATTCAGATCGAAAAAGCATCTTGGTGATTGTGCCCCGACACCCCCAGCGTTTCGATCGTGTTGCGCGGCTCATCGAAGAGGCGGGGTTCGTCTGTCGTCGTCGTTCTGAGTGTAAAGATGACACTCCCCCTGAATGCGTACCTGATGCCAGCGTGATACTCGGAGACTCACTCGGCGAGATGGCGGCCTATATGAAGATGGCGGATCTGGTGCTGATGGGCGGCAGCCTGGTGCCGCTTGGCGGACAAAATCCAATCGAGGCCTGTGCAGCAGGAAAGCCCGTATTTTTCGGCCCGAACATGTTCAATTTTGCACAGATTGCACGCGCGCTCGTGGAGAGCGGTGCAGGGGTGTCAGTGACTTCGTTTCAGCACTGGCTGACCGAGGGGCAGCGCTGTCTCAATGATCCCGAGGGCTATGCGGCCCAGGCCACAGCGGCCCGGGAATTCGCCGATCGTCATCGTGGTGCCACGATGCGAACACTCGACTTTATTGAGACGCTTTCTCCAGAAGCCCGTTAATCTCGTCGATATCTTTTTCAGACAAGGTGCCTACAGCAGACTTCAGGCGAAGGCTATTGAAGATCGTGTCATACCGGGCTCTGGACAGGTCTCGTTGCGTGGTGAAGAGCTGCTGTTGTGCATTCAGCACGTCGATATTGATTCGAACCCCCACCTCGTAGCCGAGCTGATTCGACTCCAGTGCAAGTCGACTCGACTTTTCTGCGGCCTCAAAGGCACGGACCTGAGACAGCCCTGCCAGAACGCCGAGAAACGCGTTGCGGGCCAGTTGCTCTGCGGCACGACGCTCACTCTCGAGATCAAACTGCGCTTTATCTTTCAGCGCCATCGCCTCGCGGGTTCGGTGATAGGCAATTCCTCCGTTGAACAGCGGAACCGTTACTTCTACGGAGACCACATCCGTATCAGCCCGCTCATACGGGGGTAGCCCTCCTGCACGATACGGGTCGATTCGCGTTTTTCTTGCCACCAGATCCACAGACGGTAGGTTATCGGCAGAGGTCACTCTGACCAGTTCGCTGGTGGCGATCGAGGCCGCAGAGACTGCCGCCTGAACGCGCAGGTTTGCTGAGCGTGCCTGATCAATCCATTTGTCGACTGCAAGCGGCTCCGGTGAGGCGATTTTTACGTCTGCCTTCAGCCCGGTTAACCGCTGTGGAATCGGTTTTCCAACCAGTTGAGCAAGAGCGTTACGCTTAACATCAAGATCGTTTTTGGTGGCGATCTGTTTGGCGGTTGCAAGGTCAAATCTTGCTTGGGCTTCTTGCTGATCAGTGACGGTTGCGGTGCCGACCTCGAAGGCGCGCTTCGCAGACTCCAACTGCTGGCCGATGGCCTTGAGCTCTGCCTCAACGCTCGCCATGCTGTCTTGTGCGACGAGCACATCAAAGTAAGCCTGGGTAACCCGCAGCAGGGCGTCGATCCGTGCCTGGGCGAAATTCGCCTCTCCTGCTTTTGAGCGGAGACGCTCTTGGTTGAATACTGCCAGTCGATCGATTCGGAAAATCGGCTGGGTCAGGCTGACGGTATAGGTATTCCCGAAGACGCTCTTCGTGTCAGTGAGCGAGGCGCTCTCGGCATCAAAGTCAGTTCGACTGCGGCTAGCGGTTGCGGCGGCAGCGGGCAGAAGTAGCCCAAGGCCCTGACCAAACCGGGTGGCATCTGCTTCCGCTTTTTTCTGCGCTGACCGGAAGGCGCTATCAAAGACCAAGGCCTCTCGCGCAGCAGCGGAGAGATCAAACGCCTGTGCCTGACTGCCAAGTCCGAGCGCGAGGGCTGTCGCAAGAACGGATTTAAAACTTGAAATGCGATATTTTTGGGGCATCTTCTAGAGGGAGAGTAAGCGTTTCAAAAAGTGTCGTGGTTCGGATGCTGTTTTGTGGTGCGGCCTGGCCCACACGTTCCATCAAAATGGCCTGCATGACGGGGGCGCGACCCACGATGGCGACCAATCGTCCGCCTGGTTTGAGGCACTGCACCAGATGATCAGGGACTTTCTCCACCGCTCCGGAGATGGCGATGGCATCGAATCCGACATGCGCCCAACGGGGGTTTTCGGCTAGCCCGTTTGCCTGAATCACTTCGACATTACTCATGCCTTTTCGGTTCAGGTTTTCTTCGGCCAGTTGAATCAGGCTGGAGTATTTCTCAATGGTCAGTACCTCACGGGCCTGGTGCCCCATTAGGGCGGCCATATAACCGGACCCGGTTCCAACCTCTAACACATGGTCCGAAGGCGTCAGGCTGAGTTCCTGCAAAAGCCTTGCTTCGACCTTTGGGGCCAACATGACCTGCCCCTCGGGCAGGGGTGTCTCCATGTCCACGAAAGCCAGATGCCGATGAGAGCGTGGCACAAAGTCCTCCCGAGGAACGAACGAGAGGAGTTCAAGAACATTTGGATCCAGGACATTCCAGGGACGAATCTGTTGCTCGATCATCTTCGATCGGGCTTTGTCGATATCGGTGAAATCAGGGGTCACGGCAGCCTCCAACAAGGCGCCTAGTCTAGCATTGGCGCTGGGCAGGGGGCCTGATGACGCTACGGATGATCATGTCGATGGCCTCTTGGACATAGCGCCCCTCATCAAGCGGGGAGTCACTGTGGGCCGATAGCGTGGGGCGCCAGATCGAGAACCAGGCAAGCGGCGCCATCAGTGCGCGGACGCGCTCCTGGGTCACGTCACCCAAGACCTCCCCTCGGGCAGCGCCACGTTCCAGTAGCCCCATGAGCAGTCCATTGACAGGTCCCATGACCTCGCGAAGGTAGACCTGGGCGAGGTGAGGAAAGTTGTTCGATTCGCTCAGGACGATCCGGGCGATGAGATGCAGCCGTGACTCCACAAATTGCTGCCACCCCCACAGCAAGAATGACCGAAGCTGCTCCTCCGTCGAGGCTTGTGAGTTTAGTCCGCTGATTTCGATGGACTCAAGCCAGGGGACTGCGCGCTCACGGACAACCGCCTCAAACAAATCTTGTTTACTGGAGAAATAAAGATAGACCGTACCCTTTGAAATACCGGCACGGGAGGCGACATCATCGAGTCGGGTCTGGGCGTAGCCGAATTCCCCGAAGAGGGTGAGTGCAGCGTCAATTAGTTCTTGTGGACGCGCGCCTTTACGGCGCTTCCAGCGCGGCGCCTGGCGACTTTGTTTGATTTCTTCTATGGGTTCGCTTGCCGACATCGCGCGTATTGTAATCACAGTGCATAATCGTTTTCTTCTGTTTCTGTCCCCACATTTATGACCGATCTCTTGTCGTTTCTACGCGATCTTCCTGTCTTGCTAAAGGCATTAATCATGGGGATTGTGGAGGGATTGACCGAGTTTCTTCCGGTCTCATCCACTGGACATCTCATTCTCGCGGGGGCACTGCTGGGCTTTGATGACCCACGCGCGAAGGTTTTTGATCTGGCGATACAGACGGGGGCGATGGTCGCAGTTGTCTGGGTCTATCGGGAACGATTCCTAGGGTTGTTACGGGGGTCTGCCTGGGGGTTTGTGCAACAGATCCCCTCTGCACTGACCAATTCGCAGACACGACATCGCCTGTTGAATGATCCTAATTGGCAGTTCAGTCGACACCTTTTGATCGCCTTCATCCCGGCAGCGATTCTTGGACTTTTGTTCGGCGGCTGGATTAAGTCCGTGCTTTTTTATCCCGTGCCTGTTGCGATTGTGCTCATCCTTGGGGGATTCGCGATTCTCTGGGTTGAGCGTTGGGTGGCGAGAGACCCGAATCGCATACGCGTTGAATCGGTTGATGCCATGACGAACTGGGATGCGCTGAGATTGGGACTTGCCCAAGCCCTTGCGCTGATCCCTGGAACCAGCCGTTCAGGCGCCACGATTATTGGAGGGATGTTTTTCGGGCTCTCTCGTAAAACAGCCACTGAGTTTTCGTTTTTTCTTGCCGTGCCGACCCTGGTTGCGGCGGGCGGTTACGACCTGATTAAAAACCGTGCCCTCTTATCGATGTCGGATATACCGCTCTTTGCGGTGGGCCTGGCATCCGCTTACCTCACCGCACTCGTCGTCATTCGTTGGCTCATTCGATGGGTTGCGCATCACACCTTTAATGGGTTTGCCTATTACCGAATCGCCTTCGGCCTTGCGGTCCTGGCAGCGGTCTATTTTTTCTGAAAAATAATATCGGCGACGGGATTGCCGAGCCGAATGCCGCGCGCTTCAAATTTTGTTAAGGGTCTCCAGTCGGGCCGCGGCGCAAACCCTTCTTTTGCCCGGTTTTCAAGTGCAGGCTCCTGGCTGCAGACATCGAGCATCTGCGTTGCATATTCAGGCCAATCAGTGGCGAGATGAAGATAAGCGCCGGACTTTAGTTTCTTCACAAGTTGGGAGAGGAACGGCGCTTGAATGAGCCGTCGTTTGTGATGTCGTTTTTTCGGCCACGGGTCCGGAAAGTAAATGTGGACACCGTCTAGATCGCCATCGGGAATCATCTGTGCGAGCACCTCGACCGCATCATGCTCGATAACCCGAATATTGGTCAGTCCCCGTTGTTCGATTTTGTTTAATAGGGCGCCGACGCCTGGGCGATAGACCTCGAGTCCAAGAATGTTCCACTGGGGATTGTTCTGGGCAATCTCTGCGGTGGTCTCTCCCATGCCAAAGCCGATCTCAAGAATGAGGGGTCCCTCTCGCCCAAAAATCCTTTTGAAATCAATCGGTTCAGGGGTGTAAGGAATTCCCCATGTCGGCAAAAGTCGGTCGCGGGTGTTGCGTTGCGAGTCGGTGATGTGCCCACTGCGCATGACGAAACTGCGGATGTGGCGTTTTGGTGCGTCGTCCATGGCGGTGTTTTTTGGTATTGTGCGGGCTTGGGAGGTAGCTATTGTAGACACCTGCTAAACTTGTTGTTCGTTCCAACTATCACGTGAGTAACCAGACACCATGAATAAAGCAGAACTTGTTGAAGCCGTCGCCAGTGCAACCGATTCGTCCAAAGCGTCCGTGGACGAAATGTTGAACGCGACCATTGCCGCGATTATCAAAGCCGTTTCCAAAGGCGACTCAGTTCAGCTCGTTGGTTTCGGAACTTTCGGTTCCGGTAAGCGCGCTGCTCGTACAGGTCGTAACCCACGCACCGGCGAGGCCATTAAAATTGCAGCGGCTCGGACTGTGAAGTTCACCGCAGGAAAAGCATTTAAAGACGCTGTGAACAAGAAGAAGTAATCTTGTTGTTCGAATACTAAGCCCAGGCATGTCCTGGGCTTTTTTATTCCTCAAAAACGATGACGCCCCCTCAGAAACTGCCCGTTGTGATTGTTGGCGCTGGCCTGGCCGGACTTACCGTTGCGCTTCATCTCGCTGATCACCAGCGGGTGATCATGCTGGTGAAACGGAGCGAGTCTGAGTCTGCGACCGCTTGGGCGCAGGGCGGTATTGTTGGGGTCGTGGACACTGCTGAAGATAGTATTGAGCAGCACGTCAGCGACACGATGATTGCCGGCGCTGGGCTCGTCGACGAGGCGGTAGCGCGGCACATTGCGGCAGAGAGTGCCGCGGCACTTGACTGGCTGGTGAAGGCCGGGGTCCCGTTTACCGCCGAACCATCGGGCCCTATGGGGCTCCATCTCACTCGAGAGGGCGGACACTCTGTTCGCCGGATTGCCCACGCGGCGGATGCTACGGGTAAGGCGATTCACGACACCTTATTGGCGCAGGCACGGGCGCATCCAAACATCGAGATCAGAGAACACTGGATTGCGATTGATTTAATTACGAATCGTCAGACCCATAGCGCAGGCGGAAATCGCGCCCACGGCGTCTACGCGCTCGACATCCCGAATAATCGTGTCTCACCACTGGCCGCTTCAGCGGTTGTGCTCGCCTGCGGAGGAGTCGGGAAGGTCTACCGCTACACCAGTAACCCGGACACTGCGACCGGGGATGGGATCGCCATGGCCTGGCGTGCCGGCTGCCGAGTCGGCAATATGGAGTTCATTCAGTTTCATCCCACGTGCCTCTATCACCCACAGGATAGAAGTTTTTTAATCACCGAAGCACTTCGCGGTGAGGGCGGACAACTCAAGATTCCGGGCTTACCCGATGACCAGGCGCGATTCATGCTGGCGCATGATGATCGCGGAGAGCTTGCGCCAAGGGATATCGTGGCGCGAACGATTGATTTCGAGATGAAGCGACATGGTTTTGACTATGTGCACCTCGATGTGCGGCACCTTGGCGAGGCATTTCTGAAGTCTCATTTCCCGACGGTCTACAGCCGTTGTCAGGCGCTTGGGTTGGATATCGCGAGGCAGCCAATCCCGGTGGTCCCAGCGGCGCACTACACCTGCGGCGGTGTGGTCACCGATCTCGCCGGCCGGACTGATCTCGCAGGGCTTTATGCTGTGGGGGAAACCGCCTACACGGGGCTTCATGGGGCAAATCGCCTGGCGAGTAACTCGCTGCTCGAGTGCGTCGTGGTGGGGATTGCGGCCGCTGCAGATATTCGGTCACGTCCTGTTGCTGCAGCGGTATCGGTTCCTGAGTGGGATGAGAGTCAGGTGGACAATGCGGACGAGCAGGTCGTCATTGCGCACAACTGGGATGAACTGCGACTCTTAATGTGGAACTATGTCGGGATTGTTCGTACGACAAAACGCCTTGAGCGTGCACTGCATCGGATTGAGTTGTTACAGTCCGAAGTCCAGGAGTACTACGCCAATTTTCGAGTCACACGAGATCTCTTGGAGCTACGAAATCTCTTGGTCTGCGCCAACCTGATCGTGCAGTCCGCATTGGATCGCAAAGAAAGCCGTGGCCTTCACTATAGCCGTGACTATCCTCAGTCGTGGCCGGGTTCGTCGCCGACAATCCTGTCGCCATTGCGCGCTGTGACGCGTAGCGAGTAATCAATCGCACGAACATCTTTGGTGAGCTTCCCGATCGAGATACGATCAACACCGGTGGCGGCGATCTCCCGCAGCTGATCTCGATGAATGCCTCCAGAGGCCTCTAGAAGTGCTCTTCCGGCAGTGATCTCAACGGCTTGGCGCATGAGATCGATCGAGAAATTGTCGATCAAAATATTCTCCGCGCCAGCGGCGAGCGCCTGTTCTAACTCGTGGAGATCCTCGACCTCGATCTGAATCGAGACACCCGCGTGTAGTGCGCAGGCAGCACGGAAGGCCTGCGCAATACCCCCCGCCGCTGTAATGTGATTTTCTTTAATCAGAATGCCGTCCCAGAGCGCGAGACGTTGATTTGCCCCTCCGCCGACACGCACCGCGTATTTTTGCGCCTGACGAAGTCCAGGGATTGTCTTGCGGGTATCCAGAATAAGGCATCCACGTGGATTTGGGCTTACGCCTTCAATGATCGCAACGTAATCACGTGTCTGTGTCGCGGTCCCTGAAAGCAGCTGTAGAAAATTCATGCTGGAGCGCTCGGCGGTCAGTAGTGCACGCGCGTTTGCCTGGATCTCACAGATCACTGTGTCAGGGACCAGAGCGTCACCCTCTTGGACGCACCACCGAATCGTCGCGGCGGGGTCAAGGGCCAGAAGACAGCCATCGAACCATGCTGAACCGCAGAGTACCGCGCGCTCTCGAACCCGGAGCTGGGCTGTGGCGACGGTCATTGGGTGGACCAGTTCTGCGGTCCAGTCCTTGCGACCGACGTCTTCCGAAAGCGCCTCTTGGATATTGCGTGTTCTCGCTGCTTCTAGCGTCTCATTGTGATCCGGGTGTTGAAACAACATGCGCTTATGCAGCCCCGATGTTAGGAACGAGACCACCCGCGCCGGTTTGACCTGTCGCTTGTGTAAATGCCAGCATCCGATCAATACACTGATGGGCCTTCATGCGAATGGGTTCGGCAACCTGAATCTCCCCCGTTCCCTGTTGGAGACAGCTCAGTAACCCACGCAGGCTATTCATCGCCATCCAGGGGCAGTGGGCGCAACTTTTACAAGTGGCGCTCTCTCCCGCTGTAGGCGCCTCAATGAACTGCTTTCCCGGTGCTAATTGCTGCATCCGATGAAAGAGTCCTTTGTCAGTGGCAACGATGTATTCAGAGGCTGTGCCCTGAATGACCGCATGAAGGAGCGCTGAGGTAGAGCCGACGACATCGGCCTGCGCTGTCACACTGGCCGGAGATTCTGGGTGTACGAGAACCTGCGCATTGGGATATTGACGACGCAGCATGGCAAGCTCTTCGCCTTTGAATTCATTGTGGACGATGCAGTCACCGTTCCACAGCAGCATGTCAGCACCCGTCTGTTCTTGGATATAGCGCCCCAGGTGACGATCCGGTGCCCACAATATTTTCTGACCTTGTGCCTTGAGATGCGACACGATGGGGAGTGCGCAGGAGCTGGTCACCATCCAGTCGGCTCGCGCCTTTACGGCGGCACTTGTATTCGCGTAGACCACAACGGTGCGATCTGGGTGGGCGTCACAGAATGCATTAAACGCGTCAGCAGGACAGCCCAGATCAAGCGAGCACGTCGCCTCGACGTCGGGCATAAGAACGCGTTTCTCAGGGCTGAGGATCTTTGCTGTTTCTCCCATGAATCGAACGCCGGCAACAACGAGTGTTTTGGCAGCATGCTGGCGACCAAATCGCGCCATTTCGAGTGAGTCCGAGACGATGCCGCCCGTATCCAAAGCAAGATCCTGAAGATCGCCGTCCACATAGTAGTGGGCAATCAGTACGGCATCCTGAGCCTTTAGTTCTGCACGAATCGCCTGCTGCAGGCTGAACTTCTCCTCACGGCTGGGGGTCGGGGACACCTTTGCCCACGCCTGTGAAAGACAAGTTGCGCCAGAGGCGTCTTGAAGCGTGTAACTAAAAACGTTAGATGTGGACATGTCTATAACAACACGCGATAAAAAGTGGAGCGGGTGAAGGGGATCGAACCCTCGTCTAAAGCTTGGGAAGCTTTCGTTCTGCCATTGAACTACACCCGCAGGGCGTGCCGGAGCACATTAATTATTTCTGAATATGGATATTTTGAACTATTTCTTTTTGGTAGTATCCAACTCTCAAATTTTGTATCGACAATGACTATTCACAAACTTAAGAATCATCAAACAAACATGAATGCTTGGTTAAATCTTCGTCAATTACTTGACACGGTAGGTGCAGATACAGAACTCAAAGAGATCGATGAGCGCAGCCAACGGCTCTTAGAGTGGATTATGGCGAACTATTCCCCTGAGCGCCCGATGTTTGTCCAGATGATCGTGATGAAGTCTAATGTGGCGTCGCCTGCAACGATTCACAAGGGCTTATGGATTTTGGAGCGCGAGGGGCTGATTTCAGTCAAAGTAGACCAGTCCGACACGCGCAGGCGTATTGTGAGTCCCACCGAGAGATCCCGTAAACTAATGGCCAAACTCTCACAGAAGGTGTGTGCTTGGGCCGAGGAGCTCCCCCGCTAGGTCCGCAGGGACCAACCCCTCCCAATCCGTCAGCGGCCTGGGAAGACTGGTGGCCGGAAAAGCCGATGGCCTGGACCATCGGCTTTGCGCTTCTGTATTTTCTCTCTTACTGGCTCACGGCCTTCATCACCGAGGTTTCCCAGATCGTCCCCGATCGGGTTTCCCTGGTTTACATCCCGGCTTTCGTTCGTGTGGTCTCGGTCCTGGTTGCGGGACTTGCCGGATTGTTGGGTATTTTTATCGGTACGCTTGGGGTTTCGCTGCTTTATGTTGGCGACTCCTTCATGCTCGCCTTGGCGAATGCGGCGGCGTCTGCTGCGGGGATCGGGCTGTCTTATTGGCTTTTATTGAAGGCGCTGGGCAGGGGCAGTCTTCCCTTGAACCTGCCTGTGCTGGTGCTGCTCACCGTGCTCTACTCCACCTTTAACGCGGTGACCCACGGTCTTGTGTGGGATTTCATCGAGATGGGAGGCGGCCTCTCCACAACGGATCTCGCCATGATGATGATCGGAGATCTGATCGGGGTTGTCCTGATGTATTTCGTCGTTCGTTTCGTGATTCGCCTGATACGCCGCCCTCGGAACGCCGGGTAGCTGACGCAGGGGACCTTTAGCGTGAACGCTTTTGGATCCAGTCAAGCAGCTCGCGACTCACGCCGTCAAGCTGATCAGAGGCGAGATTGGACGAACCTTTGAGCACCTCCTCTGCGTCCATCGCGATGGACTTTCCAAGTTCTACACCCCACTGATCAAACGGATTTATTCCGGTGATCGCCGCCAGACACAAGACGCGGTGTTCCCACAGGGCTAACAGGCTCCCCAGACTCTCTGGCGTCAGGGCATCAATCATGGTCAGGTTGACCGGGTGTCCACCCCAGCAGTTTTTGGTGGGGTCAGACTGCGTCTTCCCGATCGAGAGTGCCTGCGCCTGTGCAACCAGATTTGCCAAAAGCGCCTTATGCCGTGCCTCTTGGTCATGAGATGGTTTCACAACGCCGATGAGATCAACAGCAACGCCTTGGGCACCCTGGTGTAACAGTTGGAAAAATGCGTGCTGGGCATTCGTTCCGATATCCCCCCAGAGAATTGGGCAGGCGGGGCCATCGATTGGCTGTCCGTTCTGGTCGAGGTGCTTACCAAGAGACTCCATCCAGAGCTGCTTTAAATAAGGGACAAGAAGGCTCAAGCGGCTGTCATACGCAGAGACCATCAGCGTGGGAATCTGTCGGCGCCGCAGGTTATAGAAATCGGTCGCGGCAAGTACTGCGGGAAGGTTCTGGGGTAACGCTCTTTCCAGAAAGTGCCGATCCATCAAGACGCCGCCCTGTAAAAATCGATCCACCAAATCGTTGCCCAGAATGATTCTTGCCACAAGGCTTACCGGCCCCCAGAGCGAGTAGCGGCCGCCGATGCTTTTATCAAAAATCAGTACGTTGCGTTCTTGGATCCCCCATCGGAGGGCGTGCTCACGAACGGCGGTAACACCGATGAAGTTTGCCTCTGGTGCCGTGACTTGGGCGTTACGCATCCACTGAAGAAGATGCGCTGCATTGGCCATCGTTTCTTGTGTTTGAAATGATTTGCTCGCGACGATGACGCAGGTTGCAGAAGGATCCAGCGACGCGAGCAGATGGTCTGTGCCGTGATAGTCTAAATTGGATAAAAAGACTGCCTGACAAGGACTGGCGTCAGTCGCGTCGCCGAGTGCAGTCAGGAGCAACTGTGGCCCAAGGTCAGAGCCACCGATGCCCAGATGGACGATATGACGATAGGGCTTGCCACTACTGGACTGACACTTCCCTGAGCGAATCGACGCCGCGATACCTTTGGCCTGATCTTGGCTCGCAATCATTTCTGTGATCAACGAATCCGCTGTCGGTGCAACTGGCGGGGTCCGAACCGCCGATAGCGTGAGCCCCGCGGCACGAAGCGCCCAGTGTCCGGCTGCACGATCTTCGCTTCGATTGATCTTTTCGCCCGAGAAAACTGCAGTTCTTAGCGATGTAATAGCGAGCGCAGTCTTCGACTCTGCTGAAAGCGGCGCAAGAATCTCTTCGTGCTCGGCTTCGCTCAGCGACTGACGGCTACGGTGGAGACTCAGCCCTGGGGCATCAAGCCATGACGAAAACTTAGACATGCCCGAATTGTACGGGCGGGCTCGTTATCGCGCGCAGAGGTCTGGGCCGGCAGCAAGGGTGATCGGCTCGGCCCCATGGGCAAGAATATGGGAGGCGACCATGGCCTTGGTTTTAAGTCGGCTCAGGATATCTTGGACGACGGGGTGATCCTGTCGGAGCGTCTTCACCTGGGAAAGATAAACGCTGGCGTGTTCCTGCTCTAGGGTGTCAAGCTGCTGGCGGACCGCGGAGAGACATCTGGTCTGGTCCTCGGGGAGAACATGATTACTCAGACACACGGCGCGGTTTTCTCGAGCCCAGTGTAGCCAGGGCTCTGCGAACTGGCGTTCTTCTTCGCAAGATTTTTTGAGACTTTCGGGCGCTTTCGCGCGTTGGTGGCGTTGATTCGGCTGAGCGTGAGCCGATAAGGTCGCAAGACCGATAAGAAGGAACACAAGAACACGGCTTAAGCGTGCGATTGCAGACATCAGTGTTAGAGGATCACTCTCTAATTTGGTTCAGGATCACCAGCGCGCGCGATGGATTTTCTTGGGTGATAAATGGCTTCAGGTTAACAGCGCGTCCTTTCACTTTCAAGGAGGCCTGATCCGGCTGACCGAACACCACAGCAGCAGTTTCGGCTGACGCAAACTCGATCTTCTGACCTGGTTCCATCTTCAGGTTCGACTTCTCTCCGTTTGCTTTCACGAGCTGTACCCAGGTCGTGACCTTCGACTCGAGCTGGCTATCCGCGCCGCGCGCTGAGCTTGCGGGAGCTGTTGCTGGCTTTGGTGGCGATGGCGGAGTTGACGCCGGAGTTGACGCCGGAGTTGATGCTGGTGTTGATGCTGGTGTTGATGCAGCTGATGGCGAAGGAGCTTGTGGTGGTGTTGCATCCTTGTCTGCCGCCGCTGGGGTCGGGACTGGCGTGGGAGCCTCTGCCTGGGTTGGTGGGACTGGCTTTTGCATCGCTACTTTGATCACACCCAGTGCGATGACGATTGCTGCGATGAGCGCAATCCATCCTAACGGTGATCGTTGCTTTTGTTCGGGTTCGGGCTCAGAGGCTACGCCTAGTTTCTCTCGCAGCGACACTGTTGCTGTTGTCGATTCAGGAGGTTCTGACGTACGTTCTGTTGGCCCATCAACGGCCGTCTCTGTTGAACTGCTGACGGGGTGCACCTCATCGGCAGCGGGGTCAACCGTTGCTGCGGCAATTGCTGACCCTGGCTGATCAGTCGATGGCTCTGTCGCGGGCGTCTCTGTTGTCGGCGCCTCTGGTTCTCGCTGCCCTTCTGAGGCCGGTTTGTCGAAGGAGACACCAAGAAACGCTGCGTAGCGTTCGACGGCTTGCTGGTAATAGCTCGCGCTGTAAAACGGTTTTAAGTCTGCGGACTCGATAGCTCGGAGCTGCGATGGCGACAGAGCGATCCTGAAGGCGGCCTCGGCAAGGTTTTCGCCCTTTGCTTCACGTGCCTGCTTCAGGGCAAGACCGATTGCCCGTGCGTGCTCAAGTGGCATGTGTTCTGAAGGCATTGGGGCGGTCCGCTTCTTTCTGTTTTTATCTTTTTGTCGTGACCGGGATACAGCGGTGCTGTAAACGGGCGTCTCCAACTAAATTCTAGGGTCAATCGTTACCTGACGTCGCTTGTGCGCATGACTTTTCGGGTTATCCATTACGCCCTTAAGACGATGGTTTCAAACTTTGTTTGGGTAATTTTGTCGTCGCTGGCACGAAGGCCTGCCGATTTTTATGTAAAGCATTGATTTTTATATGTTTTTTTGGAGTTTTCGGCGGTGTTCAAAAAACGACTGTGTCCTGAACAATCTGTCAATTTGCTTTGACATTAAAAAGTGTCAGCGTAAAATTACACCCACACGAAGTGCGGAATAGCAGTTGCCGGACCGGATGTGTGGCGGGTCGTTTGCCATGTGTAACCCTCGTGCGGGTTCAGCACGAAGAGAGGTCTTTCAAAGGAGAAATGCGATGTCAGACCCAAATAAAGTATGGCCGACAGGTCTTACAGAAGCAGAATCAGAAGAGCTTCATCGGAATCTGATTCAAGGGACGCAAATTTTCGGGATGATTGCTGTGCTCGCCCATTTGCTCGCTTATATCTATTCCCCCTGGTTGCACTAAAAGGAGCTGATCATGATTTACGGAAAAATGTGGTGTGTGGTCAAGCCTTCAGTTGGTGTGCCAATGTTCCTGGCAGCGGTCGCGATCGGGTCGTTCGCGGTTCATCTGGCGTTAGTCACTAACACCACCTGGATCAAAGATTTCCTGAATGGCTCTGCGGCTAAGGTTGCTGTTGCAGCCCCGGCAGCGGCTCCAGCTGCTGCGCCAGCAGTCAAGAAGTAATTTTGTCTTGGACCTGAGGGCTCCAGAGTCATTGACCCTGGGCCCTCGTTTCCATTTCTAACGCGAGACTCGAGTCAGGCTGTGAATACATCGCCAGCAGATCGACCGGGAACAAAGTTCGCTCACTTCTGGGTGAACTTCGGAACACGTTTTCTTCCATTCGCTGACGCGGCATCGCCGGATCTACCGCTACCGCGTCTTTTACGTCTCTCTTTATTTCAGATATCCGTTGGCATGGCCTTGGTCTTGCTGATTGGCACTTTGAACCGTGTGATGATTGTCGAGCTGGGCGTCTCGGCTGCACTCGTTGCTGTCATGGTGTCGCTTCCTTTGTTGTTTGCGCCCTTTCGTGCCCTGATTGGATTTAAGTCAGATATTCATCGATCAGAACTCGGGTGGCGTCGGGTGCCGTATATCTGGATGGGCACCATGCTGCAATTTGGTGGCTTTGCCATCATGCCGTTTGCATTATTGGTATTGGCTGGAAAAGGTCATGCCGCTGATGCGCCGGCTTGGATTGGGCAGGCTGGTGCGGCAATTGCATTCCTGTTGGTCGGCGCGGGTGTTCACACAACGCAGACTGTGGGACTTGCTTTGGCAACCGACCTTGCACCGCATGAGTCACAGCCGAAGGTGGTGGGACTCATGTATGTCATGTTGCTTGTGGGCATGATTGGCAGTGCTCTGATCTTTGGCGCGTTACTTGAAGAATACAGCCACGGTCGATTGATTCAGGTGATTCAGGGTGCGGCGTTGACCACGCTGGTTCTGAATGTGATTTCCCTGTGGAAGCAAGAGAGTCGCGACCGAACACGAAACCGCTCGCAAAAGGCGGATCCGACATTTCAGGAATCGTGGGCCGCTTTTTCAAAAGGCGGAGACGCCGTACGACGACTGCTTGTTGTAGGACTCGGCACAATGGCCTTTACCATGGAAGATGTATTGCTTGAACCCTACGGGGGTCAGATTCTCGGGATGACGGTGAGTGCCACCACGCTGCTCACCGCCACTTTGGCTGCAGGAAGTCTCTGGGGGTTTTGGTGGGCATCGCGTGTGCTGGCAAGAGGAGCAGACCCTTTCAAAATGGCATCGATTGGCTCCTGGGTTGGGATTCCTGCTTTTATCTTGGTCATCGTTGCTGCCCCATTGGGCTCTCCGGCTATCTTTACGATCGGTACGTTTCTGATCGGCTTTGGCGCGGGCCTTTTTGGGCACGGCACGCTTACGGCGACCATGCAGTCTGCACCGAAGGAGCAGGTGGGTCTTGCCTTGGGTGCCTGGGGCGCCTCGCAGGCGACTGCGGCCGGGTTGGCGATGGCCTTGGGGGGGCTGATTCGGGATGCTATCCCTTGGAATGAGCCCCTTGGGGGATATCTGGTGGTCTATTCGATTGAACTTATCTTATTGTTTGCGACAATACTGGCCATGCTGCCGTTACTTCGGCATGCCAAGGGACGACTCGGGATAGCAGCAAAGACTGTTCACCGGCAGGAATCTTAACCAAGAAGGGCGAGGGCATTATGGAAGTCTGGCAAATTATTTTGGTGTGGTGGTTTGTAGTCGCGATCTTTCTTGTGGCAAATCATTTCAATCGCGGCGCAAAGTAGCCAGTAACGCTTCACGCGACAAAGGCTCTGACACGTCAGGGCCTTTTTTCTTTATGCTCAAGGCTTCTCTTCTTCGTAAAGCACTCTCTGAATGACGTCGCACACCTCTCTTCAGTTTCACGGCGCTGCTGGCGAGGTCACCGGGTCTCGTCACCACGTCTCCTATGACCATCATGGGCAGCGGACTGAGTTTCTTGTTGACTGTGGCATGTTTCAGGGGGGGCGCGATGCGCTTCATCGAAATGGCGAGCGGTTTTCATTCGATCCCGCAGCACTAAAGTTTGTTCTTCTCACGCATGCGCATATTGACCACAGTGGGCTCTTGCCAAAGTTATGTCGGCAAGGGTTTCAGGGCCGAATTTATTGCACCCCCGCGACACGGGAGCTCCTTGAGATTCTTCTGCGCGACAGCGCTCATATTCAGAAAATGGACTATGAACGAATCTTGCGGCGTCAGGAGCGAGGTCGTTGGCGCGGCGAAGTGATTCCTCCGATGTATGACCTCGAGGATGTCGATCGTGCACTGGATCAGCTTGTGGCCGTCCCGTACAGCAAGGATTTTGAGCCGGCCGCTGGCGCTTTAGCCCGTTTTGAAAATGCGGGGCACATTCTCGGATCTGCTATCGCGCTGGTATCAATCGATCAGCCGGATGAGGCTGATCCGTTAAAGGTGGTGTTTTCCGGGGATATCGGCATGCCTGGGCGTCCGCTGATGCCGGATCCTACTCCGGTCTTTAACGCCGATGTGCTTGTGATTGAATCAACCTATGGTGATCGGCTGCATAAGACGATTGAGCACACAGAAGAGGAGATCGTTCGAATCATTACGCAGACGCTTCAAGGGCAGGGGAATATTGTGATTCCCTCTTTTGCGGTGGGCCGTACCCAGGAGATCCTGTTTCTGCTGATTGATCTGGTGCGTCGGGAGCGACTTCCACGTTTGGAGATCTGGGTTGATTCACCGATGGCGACCGCAGCGACCGAACTCACCCATCGCTTCTTTCGTGAACTTGACCGCGAGGCGAAGCAGACGTTTGCTTGGTTTGAGTCGCACCCGAAGGCGCTCAATATTCGGTTTGTCTCTAACGTCGAAGAGTCTAAGGCGCTCAATAAGATCAAGGCGGGCGCCATCATTATCTCGGCAAGTGGCATGTGTGAGGCGGGTCGTATTCTTCACCACCTGTATTGGAATCTGCCCCGAGAGCAGAATGCCGTGTTGATCACTGGATTTCAGGCCCGCGGAACCCTGGGTCGTAAGCTTGTCGACGGCGAGAAGCAGGTCCGAATTCTTGGTGAAGAGGTTGCTGTCCGTGCATCAATTCATACTGTCGGAGGGCTGTCTGCCCACGCAGACCAAGAGGGACTTCTGGGCTGGTGCCGCCAGTTCAAGCGTCCTCCGAAGCGGACGTTTATCGTCCACGGTGAACCGCAGGCATCAGAGGATTTCCGCATCGCCATGCAAGAGAACCTGCGCTGGCCCAACCTTGTCGTGCCGCATCCGCTGACACGTTATGAAATCTAGGTCCCGCTGTTCCTAGCGTGGATCTGGTGTGGGGGAATCAACTGACAGCCCGCGTACTGTGAGCTGCCGATCCCATAGCGATCGGCCCATAAAGGATCGGGTGATCTGAGAGGTGGTGAGCACGCTGACCATTGACAGCACCGCCCATTCGTAGCTTCCGGTAATCTCAAGAATCATGACCACTGCAGCGATAGGTGCGCCGATCACAGCGGCGATGCAGCTTGCTGCGCCCACGAGCGCAAACTGTGTCAAGGTTCCGGATCCTGTCCCGATTAGCTGGTCTAAAGTTCCACCAATCATCATTCCGAAGAACAGTGCGGGCGAGACCACCCCTCCAAAAAACCCAAATCCAAGGCAGAGACTTGTCATCAAGATCTTGGTAATAACAAGGATGACCAGGAGCCCTAGCGCAAGCTCTCCCGCTAAGGCGAGCTCTGCTGTGCTAAGCCCGGTTCCAAGCAGGTGGGGAAGCCATGGTGAGATAAGAAAGAGCAGGCTCGCAGGGACAAGGGGGCGAAAGAAGACTGGGATCGCAGTTCTGTCGGCCCATCGCGGCATCGTTGTCGCGAGATGAATGTAGGCAATACAAGCGAGACTGCAGGCGATACCGATCAGTGCCGCAAGACCGAGTGATGCGGGGTCTAACGCGGGGATGGTCGTCTCTGAAAAAAATCGATGGTCTCCCAAGACCTGGGATGACACCCAGTACGCAGCGAATGTGGCCCCTAAGACTGGCGCAGCACCGAAGTTGCCAAATCGTCTGATGACTGTTTCGTAAGCGAAGATCGCTGCGCCAATCGGCGCTGAAAAAACGGCAGCAATCGCAGCGCCGGCACCTGCGCCGAGCATCAGGTCGATTGGAAAGTGACGCTGTCCTCTGAGAAATAGTGCATTCAGGCAACCGCCGAGATGGACAAGGGGGCCAAAGACACCGACAGATGCCCCCCCGCAGAGATTCCCTAAGGCGAGAGCCGATGACAGAAAGCCCTGTTTCAGGTCTGGCAGGCGGCCCGTCTGGGCGGCATGAATAAGGTCGGCGGGCCCCTGGGGGCGATGCTGGCGAAGCCGTAACAAAATAAACCCAGCGACGATTGCTGCAACGAGAAGAGCTGCGCCGAGAATCGGGCTGTAGCCTGCGGAGTTGTCCCCCCAGTCTCTCGGAAGGGTCGGTGTCCAGAGTCTGGCGGCGCTTTGAACGAGTTCAAAAAACCCGATGGCGATGAGTCCGATTACGGCCCCAGCAATAGTGGCAAGGCTGATGACGCTCAATCGTTTCGCGAGCTCCTGGGGCCCGTCGGGGCCGTTCCCGGGTTGCATAACAGAGTTTTCCTTGTCAGAAGACTTCGTTATTATCATTTGTTTAGGATCTCACCAGGAGCGGGAATATGAATAGCGGTCGAATTATTCGGGGGAGTTTTATTGCCGTACTGATCTTTACGATTGCGGCCATCATGACCAAGCAGCTTGAGACGATCGCTCCTGCCGTCATGGGGGTTGTGCTTTTTGGGATGTACCTGGTCGCAGACTGGGTTCAGGCTCAGACCGGGCAGGGCGTGAAGCCTGGCGCCGCAAAGAGTGCAGTCTCCGCGCTCTCGTCGAATCAGGGTGGCGCTATCGCTGGTTTTGCGCTCGTGATTGGGGCCGTTGTCATTGCAGTCGCATTCTTTGGACTGAAGACGGTTGCCTGAGCAATGCCCGCCGCCTGATCGAGTTCTTCGGTCACCGCGGCTTGCCCTCCCGAAGGGGGCTATCGATAGCCATGCTCACGTACTCGGGCCCGCAAAGGACTACCCTTATGCGGCTGAGCGTATCTACACCCCCGAGGACTGCACGCTAAAAAACTACGTTGCGCAATTGGATGCAATTGGTGTCCCCCGTGGTGTTCTCGTGCAGCCGAGTGTCTACGGGCTTGACAATCGAGCACTGATGGCAGCGCTTCGCGAGCAGCCGATTCCGCTGCGTGCCGTTGCGGTGATTGACTCAGAGGTCTCTGACGATGTGCTCTTAGAGATGCATCTTCTTGGGGTACGCGGTGTGCGGTGTAATCTGGTCGATCGAAAAGATCGATCCTCGCTGCTTCCGCTACCCCAGTTGACTGCACTCGCTCACCGGATTCGTCACCTTGGCTGGCATTTAGAGCTGCTCGCCCATGTGAATGAGACACCGACACTCTTTGATGATCTTATTCACTTCCCCGTGGATCTCGTCTTTGGTCACTTTGGATACATGTCAGTGGCGCATGGTACGCAGAACCCTGGGTTTCAGGGGCTCCTCGGCTTGATGGCCGCTGGAAAGGCCTGGGTCAAAATGACAGGTCCATATCGGATTTCAGCCCAGCAGTCGCCACCGTATGCGGATCTGGAGTTAACGGTTGAGTCGGTCATACAGGCCAATCCGGATCGACTCGTTTGGGGTTCGGACTGGCCTCATGTCATGATGAAGTCACAGATGCCCAACGATGCAGATCTTGTCGATCTCTTAGCGGATTGGGTTCCTGATGAAGCGCTTAGAAAAAAGATTCTTGTCGATAACCCAGAACAACTCTACGACTTTTCATGATCCCTATTCACCATCGCTTTCCTTACTCCGGCATTGGACAGCGCCCCAAATTTTCCTGGCCTGGCGGTAAAAAGCTTGCGCTTTATGTGGCGCTGAATGTGGAGCATTTTCCGTTTGGTGCGCCTACGGGGATTGATCTTGATCGCGAAACGAAGCCATGGAGTCAGAGAAGCTGGCTCTGGCGTGAGTACGGAAATCGTATCGGTGGGTGGCGAATGGCAGACCTGTTTGATGCCTATGAGATGAATCTCGGGGTGATTGTGAATGCAGCGAACTATTTGCATTGCCCAGAATTAGTCGCCCGTTTTCGCGATCGCGGAGATGAGCTGATTGGCCATGGCATCTCGAACGGCACGCAGCGACCCATTGATATGGACGAACAGACCGAGCGGGAGATGATTCACCAGGTGACGGAACTCATGCGCAAGGCGGACGGGGTTGCGCCTGCGGGATGGCTCTCTCCGTACCTCACGCCAAGCGATAAGACCCCAGATCTGCTGGCCCAGGCAGGCTATGAGTATCTTTTGGATTGGGGGCTTTGCGATGAGCAGCCATTCTGGATGAAGACAGATCAGGGCAAGATTCTTTCGGTGCCTTATCCGATTGAGTTAAACGACCAGCCGGCGATCGTTGGAAGGCGACTGACCGCATCGGGCTATGCCGATACGCTCATTGACCAGTTTGATGAGCTCATGCGAGTCAGTCGTGACCAGCCTGTTGTCTTTCCGATTTCCTTACATACGTTCGTGATGGGACAGCCTTATCGAATGGCACAGCTGCGGCGCGCACTTGATCACATCTTGGCTCGGCGGGATGAGGTCTGGGTCACACGACCGGTTGATGTTGCCCGCTATTACCGCTCTTTACCCAAAGACTTGCAATTGCATGTTGCCGACTGACGCGTCTCGCGGCTGGATGCCTTATCCCCGGGTGCCGCTGCCGCACGCGGAGGCGGGCCCACTTCAGGGGCTTTCCTTTGCCGTTAAGGATCTTTTCCACATCAAGGGTTATCCGACGAGCGCTGGCCAGCCGCTGATCCTAGCGATGTCTGGTGTGCGGTCCTCGACGGCACCTGCCGTGCAGGCCTGTCTCGATGCGGGAGCAGTGTTACGCGGCAAGACAATCACGGATGAATTCGCCTTTTCCATGGCCGGTAACAACGCCCATTTCGGTGCCCCCGTGAACGGCGCAGTGCCTGATCGCATTACGGGGGGTTCGTCTTCTGGATCGGCTGCGGTGGTTTCTCACAACATCGTGGATTTTGCTTTGGGTACCGATACCGGCGGGTCCGTACGCGCTCCAGCGAGCCATTGTGGGTTAATCGGACTTCGTCCAACGCATGATCGCATCAGCCTGAAAGACTGTATTCCTTTGTCACCAAGCCTGGATACCTGTGGATGGTTCGCCAGAGACATTGATACTTTTCAGCGTGTTGGGTCGGTACTTCTTGGGCCCGATGCCAGTCCGGTCTCGCAAAAAATTCGTCTTTTGATGCCTCCGGATCTCTGGGCGTTGTTAGCGCCAGAGGTGCGACGGGCCTATGAGCCGGCGGTTCAACTGGTGTCGGACGTTTTGGGCACATCGATTGCGCAACCGATTACGCAAGAGTCAATTGATGCGATGGTGCTTAATCTTCGAATTCTTCAGGCGGCTGAAGCCTGGCAGACCCATGGGCAACTGATTCAGCAGTTTCACCCGCCCATTGGTCCAGGGGTGCGTGAGCGACTTGAGTGGGCGTCTCAGGTCACGGTAGAAATGGCTCAATCTGCCTTCGCGTTTCGTGATCGCTTCCGGAAGTCATTACGAGAGCTGCTTGCCGAAGATGGGGTGCTGATGCTCCCCACGATGCCGGACATTGCACCGCTTCGGACAGCGAATGAGGTAGAACTGGATCGCTATCGAATGGCGTCTGTACAGCTTCTCTGCACCGCATCGCTGGCGGGGCTTCCGCAGATTTCACTCCCGCTCGTGATCCGTGAGGGGGCTCCGTTGGGCCTCTCGCTCATCGGTCCCTTTGGTCAGGATCAAGGGCTGATCGACCTGGCGGCGCGGGTGATGCGCGCCGCGACGAGCCGCTAGACCACTTCGAACTGATCCCGTCGTACATTCGCCATGTTCTGGCCTTCAATCCGGATCAGGCTCGTCGGCGCATCACGCTTGGGCGAGTGGATTACGCCTTCCGGGTAGATATGCACTGTTCCTGGTGTTAGACGATACGTTCGTGTGAGTCGCACTTTCCCTGGGTTGCCGCCCTGTGGCCGGTCGACGATGTCGTAGTCCCGCATTTCTGTTTCGCCACGCGCCTGACCGTAGATCGCCCAGGTGTGGGCATGATCGTGTGGTGCCGCTGTCTTGGGGTCTGTGTAGTTATGGGCTAAGATGCAAAAGCCCAATTCAGGATCTTCGTAGAGAATCTCACGTTCCCCAACGGCTGGTCCGATGTGGGTATTGATGAAGTCCTGATCTTGCAGTGCTTTTTGGATGAGTGAGGCGACCTGTTGTCGACCTTTCGGGCCTGGGTCTGCCTTAAGTGCCTGATGGCACTGCCGAGAGAGTTCTTCAAGAGTCATGTTCATTGCGGTCTCCCAAAAACGAAACAATCAGTATGCATCCCAAGGCTATCACTTTTCCAGAGCTGCAGCGTGCCCTTAATGATGATGAGGAGCTAGCGCTTCTGGATGTTCGCGAAGAGGGTGAGTTCGGAGAGGGTCACCTGCTGTTTGCGATACCGCTCCCGTACTCTGTGCTTGAACTTCGGATGATAGCGCTTGTGCCACGCCGTTCGACGCGAATTATTCTCTGTGATGATGGGCGATCTGGAGTTGCAGATCTGGCGCTCATCCGACTTGAGTCGCTTGGCTACACCGACTGTCGCGTGCTGACCGGAGGCCTTCAGGCTGCCGAATCGCTTGGCCATCCGATTTTTAAAGGCGTCAATGTTCCCAGTAAGCTGTTTGGCGAGCTAGTTGAGCATGTCTATGGCACGCCGCGCGTGACTGCGCGCCAATTATCCGAGATGCGGCAGGCGGGCGAGGACATTGTTGTGATTGATGGTCGACCAGTCCATGAACACCACAAGATGACCATTCCGGGAAGCATCTGCTGCCCCAATGGCGAGCTGCCGTATCGCTTTGCTGATCTTGTGAAGACGCCAACAACAAAGGTGGTTGTCAACTGCGCGGGTCGTACCCGTTCTATCCTTGGGGCGCAGACACTGATTAATTTCGGTATTCCGAACCCAGTCTTCGCTTTGGAAAATGGAACGCAGGGTTGGGCATTAGCAGACTTTGATCTTGAATACGGATCACGTCGCCGCTATCCAGAAGAGATGGTGCCCCCCGCTTTGGATGAACAGACACTTGCGCAGCGACGAGCCGCTGCCGATAAGCTCATGAAGCAGCATCACGTGCTTTGGATCACTGCAGAGGTTTTGAATGACTGGCGTCGGGACGACGCGAGAACGACTTACCTGTGTGATGTGAGGACGCCCGAAGAGTTTTCTCAAGGAAGCTATCCGGGTGCCGTCAATGCTCCCGGTGGGCAGTTGATTCAGGCAACCGATCAATGGATAGGCGTGCGTCGCGCGCGGATTGTGATCGTTGACGGTGGTGACCATGTGCGTGCGCCCTCCGTCGCCAGCTGGTTACGGCAGCTGGGTCATGAGACTTACGTACTGGATGTCACAACCGCAGCGCGAATTGCTCCCTTTCCTGATCGATCGTGGTCTGCGGTGGAGAGTGATCGCGCGGTTTCCCCCTCAGTGCTTGCTCAGGGACTGAAGGACGGATCGACTCTTGTATTTGATCTTGGGCCGAGTATGGATTTTCGTCGTGGCCACATCCCGGGGTCCTATTGGGTGAGTCGACGACATTTGGCTGAGCACATCGAGAAGGCATTTATCCAGCAGCCCTCTACTCGTAGTGTTGTTCTTCTCTCTGAGAATGACCAGAAGACCTTGCTCGCAATGACGGATATTGCTGGATGGGCTCCTGAAAAAAAGGTTGCGTTGCAGTTTCTGAAAAACGGGTTCAAGGCATGGCAGGCTGCAGGTCTGCCGATCGAAACAACACCGGATCAGCCTTGTGATTCGGATTGCATTGATTTTTTATTTTTTGTTCATGACCGCCATTCCGGCAATCGAGATGCGATGCGTCAGTACCTGGCTTGGGAGACCGGCTTGATGGCACAGGTCACGGAGGAAGATAAAAAGTTGTTCACCCTTTACGAGCAGGTTCATGGCTAGCGTTTCTCAACTCAGTCTCACGCCCGAGACCCTAACTCGGCTATCTCCCAAGCGAATTCCTCCTACGCCTTACCAGTTTTTCTGGTCTCTGGTCTGGCGAGAGTTTCGGCTTCGCTCTCTTGGGCTTGCGCTCCTTGCCGCGACGGGCATTGGGCTCATGGGTTTTGAGCCGATCTTGATGCGAGACATGATTGATGAACTGAAAACGGGTCAGCCTGATCAGGCGCGCGTCTGGTCCTTATTCTGGTGGATTGTGATTGTCTGGTTCGTATCCTCTGGGGCGAATCGATTGCGTGACTGGTTAGATCTCTACACGGCCCCAGAGGTTCGCAAGCGTGCGCAGTTAGAAGTCTACTGCTGGCTCGAGGGGCACTCGACTCAGTTTTTTCAGGATCATATGTCCGGTAGTGTGAGTCAGAAGGTTAAGCAGATCGGGCAGGCCATGGTCGCGCTCATGGAAATCGTCTTCAACGGCTTTGTGCGGATGGTGGTAGCGATTCTTATGGCCGCTATTGTGCTTTCAGCGGTACCCGCCTATTTCTTTTGGACCTTCCTGCTTTGGCTGGTGATCTTTATCTGGCTATCGGCCTGGTTTGCCAGTCGCTGTGCACCACTCTTTCGAGCGTTCGGTGAGCAGGCCTCAGCCTCCACCGGAAAGCTAGTCGATGCGGTCTCCAATATGGACCTTGTTCGGGCGAATGCCAAAAGAATTGCTGAGCGCCTCGGTCTTTTTCGCGTCCTAGACCTGGAGAAGGCGGCTTCGATGAACACCCGCCGTTTCTTGATCTACATGATGCTGGTGCTCTATTCCGCACTACTACTCTTTCAGTGCCTATTTATTGGCCTATCCATTGATGCCTATCTTGATGGTGCCATGAGCCTTGGTGATGTCGTGATGGCGATTTCGCTGGCGGCCATTCTCGTTCTGAACGTCTGGGGGCTATCCACACAGCTGATTCAGTACTTTGAACAGGTGGGGACGCTGGAGTCTGCGCTCGCCTTAATCTCGCGCCCGCATCAGGTCGTCGAGGTTCCCGATGCCAAGCCACTTGTTGTCACCCGAGGTGAGATTCGATTTGAGCATGTGGACTATCGGCTTTCTGACGGACGTTACCTTTTTAGGGACTTCAATCTGGTGATTCGTCCAAATGAGAAGGTGGGTCTAGTGGGTCCAAGCGGCGCGGGTAAGAGTACCTTGACCAGACTGCTGCGCCGACACTTTGATCTTGCCGGGGGCCGGATCTTGATCGATGATCAGGATATCGCCACGGTCACCCTTGATAGCTTGAATCAGGCGATTGCAGACGTTCCCCAGGACCCCGCTTTGTTCCATCGATCTCTAAAGGAAAATATCGGTTACCCCTTAACCGGGGCAACTGATGAGCAGATCTGGGAGGCCGCTCGGCTAGCGCACTGCGATGGTTTTATCCAGTCCCGTCCTGAGGGCATCGATTCCTTGGTCGGTGAGGGCGGCGTGAAGCTCTCAGGCGGCGAACGGCAACGAATTGCTTTAGCGCGCGCATTCATCAAAGACGCACCAATCCTTGTGCTTGATGAGGCAACGTCAGCGCTTGATAGTGCAACCGAGGCTTTGATCCAAGACGCGATTGATCGAGTCTGTCACGACCGAACCGTGGTCGTGATTGCTCATCGTTTGTCGACGCTAACGCGAATGGATCGGATTGTCGTGATTCAGAACGGTGCTATTCGAGAGCAGGGGTCTCATCAGGCGCTTTTGGAGATGAATGGCCTTTACAAAGAGCTCTGGCAGCGGCAGTCGACCGAATTCGTCTGAAATGTCAGGGTTTGTTCGTTTCTGGTCAGGGGTCACCAACCTTATCCGACGCAATGTTCGGTTCTTGTTTTTATTGGCGATCATGGTGCTGGGGATCCACCTCTGGCAGACCTGGTCTTTCCCTTCCGGTCACATTCCTAAAGCGCTTCTCGAGCGTCGTTCGGAATGGATAGACCCTGATGGGCGTACCCGAGAGGCGTCTCTTGCAGAGGCGATCACTGCGCTAAGAACAGGTGCGCCGGGTCAGGTCGTCGGAGTCCACGTTTGGGCGGAGTGGTGCAGTATTTGTAAGCTTGAAGAGAGCAGCATTTCGCGTCTTGCACGAGACAAGGCGGTGTTGACGGTTGCCGTTCAGTCAGGATCCTCAGGCCGAGTCCTTGAGGTGATGCGACAGCGAGAACTCACCTGGCCTGCCTGGGTCGACCCGGAAGGGCGGCTGTTGAATGGATTGGGGCTGCGGGCGGTTCCTGTGTTTTTTGTGGTTGACCAGACCGGCGTGATTCGGTTTCCGGCCGCGGGGTATACGACTGAGATTGGAATGCGCGCGCGACTCTTTCTTGCTCGTGTCCTAATGCGCGTCTAGAGACGTCCTCCGTTGTTCGCGGGAGTGCCCCCAAGTAAGGCCACCCATCCACCACTTGCAAATGCGAATTATTCTCATTATCATGGAGGGGTGCTCAAAAAGTTCTTGTCGTATTGGCAGGTCTGCCGATCGCTTTTTGGGCGTTTTGGAGTGGAACGAATCAATGGAATACAAGACATCCAATCGACGTCGTCTCATGGGGCTTGTGGTTGTCACCCTGTTGGCGGTCCCTATTTTTGCCGGGTTCGGCACTGCAGACGCACACGCCCAGTCCAAGGAACTGAACCTGTACTCGGCACGACACTATCCCAGCGATAACGAGCTTTACGCAAAGTTCACAAGCCAGACCGGTATCAAGATCAATCAGATTCAGGCAGGGGATGAGGCCATCCTTGAGCGGCTCAAGAGCGAGGGCAAGGCATCTCCAGCGGATGTCATTTTGCTCGTGGACGCTGCCCGTCTGTGGAAGGCCGAGAGCGAAGGCTTATTTCAGCCACTGAAATCGCCTGCGTTAGAGAAGGCGCTGCCGAAGCAGATGCGCGCGAATGACCTCTGGTTTGGATTCACGACGCGAGCGCGTCTTGTGGTCTACGACAAGAGTCGAGTAAAGCCAGAGCAGATCCAGACCTATGCAGATCTGGCGGCGCCCACCATGAAGGGGATGGTCTGTGCACGATCGGGGTCACATCCCTACATGCTGTCGCTCTTGGCGTCGATTGTGGAGCACGACGGCGAGCCACGCGCAGAGGCATGGGCGCGGGGGGTGGTGGCGAATCTTGCGCGTTCACCTCGAGGCGGTGATACGGATCAGATCAAGGGGGTGATGTCTGGTGAGTGTGGCGTTGCGCTAGCAAACTCTTACTACCTTGTTCGGATGCTGAAGTCGAGTAATCCGGAAGAGCGGGCGGCCGCAGAAAAGCTGGGGGTCGCCTGGCCAAACCAGAAAACTACCGGTGTTCATATGAATGTCAGCGGAGGAGGAATGGCCCGCTATGCGCCCAACCCAGACAATGCGCGACGGTTTCTGGAATTTCTTGCATCAGCTCAAGCCCAGGCCCATTTGGCAAATGCGAATAACGAATGGCCAGCCGCGCTGAATGTCTCAGTGGACAACCCAGCGCTCAATCGCCTTGGAAAATTTAAGCCAGATACGGTATCGATCGCCGCTGTCGGCCGAAATCAAGTGAATGCGGCTAAAATCATTGACCGAGTCGGTTGGAAATAACCTTGTCGTTCATGCAAGTGGCCGTCTCCTGTGTGTGACGGCCATTTTTTGTGAGAACTCATGTCAGATCGACCGGATACCCCTTGCATTGCTATTTGCTCCACGACTAACGGCGATGCCATTTGTCGAGGCTGTGGACGAACCTTTGAAGAAGTGACCAACTGGGTGATCATGACCCCAGAAGAAAAAGCGATTGTCTGGGATCGTATCGAGACAGAGCGGACTGCCTTACGATACACAACCTATCGAGACAGAGCCCTTTGATCGATGGCCGCTTCGTACTGAACGGTCAGTGCATCGTTGTTGGCAATACTCATACCCAAGTCTCGTAATAGGCCATCTTTTAGGCCGTAGACCCAGCCGTGCACCGTCACCGGTTGGCCGCGTTCCCAGGCATCTTGAACGCTCGTCGTCTGACAGACATTGAC
>JACCDS010349205.1_pt1 | contig 190551 bp, 174 predicted proteins | sample 7446441 | NCBI WGS metagenome assembly JACCDS01 (sample SAMN15323445, study PRJNA562643) | freshwater metagenome | isolation source: river surface water | place: USA:Blue River Watershed | collected 2017-08-17
AATGTTGTATTAATAATTTTTTGATTTGCACAATCAAAAAAATCACCTTCCCATTCTTTCCAGTGAAAATTAATCTGTTTAGGGAAAGTTTTAATCATTTTTAGACGGTTTTAAAATAATTAAAAATACTCATTTAAATATTCTTTTAATGCAATCCTCCAATCTCTCATTTTATTTACACCGCGTAAATCTAACTTTTTTGTAATTAACCTTTCTGATGCGGGTCGTTCTGCAAAGAATTGATCCTTAAAATACTCTGATTTTACTGGAGTTATTTTTATCTTTTCTTCCAAATTTAAAATTTTCAGCATTTCCTTTGCTACTTCTAAACGACTTGTTTCACCACCACATACAGTATTATACAAACCCCAATAGTTATTATCTATCAATGCAGAAACCGTATTGACAAAATCTCTTGTATAGGTGGGTGTTCCATCCTTATCATCCACAATAAAAAGTTCTGTTTTCCCATCATTAATTTGCTTCATTATTTTATTAATAAATTTCTTGTCCTTTTTCGGACCAGAACCCATCATCCATCCTGCTCGGCATACTAAATATCTTTTCGCGTTTTCAACTACAAATCGTTCCGCCATATACTTACTTCTCGCATATACACCCAATGGATTTGGTTGATCCCAGTCATCATAAACTTCTTTTTTTCCATCAAATATACCAGCTGTACTAATATACAATATTGGAATATCCAATTCATTGGCAATATTTACAGCATTCTCCACTGAAAGTGTGTTTGTAACATATGTATCATTGGGATGTATCTCGCAATATTCTAAATCAGTAAATGCTCCCAAATGGAATAAATAATCGGGGTTAAACTTTAATACATCTTCACGATATGATTTAAAATCTCTAAAATCTAAAAATTCTAACCAAGGTTCATTTAAATCAATATCGGTACATTTCAATTCAAATCTCTCTTTTAAAATTGAATAAAACGCTTCACCTAACATTCCACCGGAACCAGCTAAATATATTTTTTTCATATTATAGTAATTTTTTTTAATTTCGATATTAATAATTTTTTTAATCCGACAGATTTAATTCCTTTATTATAGACTTTATCATAAGTACTTTGTAAAACAGTTCCTAATTCCTTTAAGTTGATTTTCTCTCTTCTGCATTGTGCTTCAAATTTTGCAATTATTAACTCAGTCATTGATAAACCCATCTTATTTAAGCCTATGGATAAATTATTATCATGAACTCTATAAAAATATAATGGTTCATCTAAATAATAAACATCCGAAACCTCCTCTAATTTGTAATATAAATCCAAATCGTATGCAATGTTAAATTTACCTGAGAATCCGCTTTCACATAATTTATAATACTTGGTTTTCCAGGTAGCAAAATGAAAAGCACAATCACGCTCTAATATTGATTCCCCTTCCTCCAACTTACTTGCCTTGTTCAACATTCCTGAAGTCTTTCCCTCATAATCAATTTGATAAGCATTACTATAAATCAAGCCTACATTTTCTAATTGAGTATGAGCAACTACCATTTTTTCAACTGCAGACTCATGAATAAAATCATCGCAATCTACAAAACCAACTATTTCTCCATTCGATAATTCCAATCCCTTTAATTTAGTAATTCCACCGCCTAAATTTCTTTCATTTATGACAAATTTCATATTTTTCATTCCAGCGGAAATCCAATCATTTATTATGTTTACTGAACTATCTGTAGAACAATCATCAATTAAAATTATCTCTATATTCTTGTATGTTTGTAAATAAAGAGAATTTAAGGTTGCGTTTAGATAATTTTCACTGTTATAATTCGCTACAACTATAGATACTAAGGGGTTCTTAATCATTTCACTTTTTCAAAAGTCTTATAATTCTTATAAAATTTATTCTAAAGTAATATGGAGAATACTGAAATGTAAAAAAATCCTTTACCAATATTTTAGTACGATAAAAAAATTCTGCGCTTTTACTTCTTTGAAGTTTTATTTCTAACCAAGAAAAATCCCACAGATGCACACCTACAGTATCCTTGCCTATAAATATTCTATAATCTAAACTACATCTCTCCACAGGCATTGGATAAAAATACTCAGGATTCAAGTTTTTCCTTTTTTTCACATCAATATTAATATAATCTAAGGTTTTATCCTTTAAAAAATAAGGAATTACAGGTGGTTTGAATTGGTCGTATTCTAATTCATGATATAATTCAAAGCAAGATTTTAAAAAACAATTTTGAGGCTCTGAGCCAAAAAATGCCCAATTCGGTCTTCCGATTATTTCAGAACCTATTACAAATTCTAATTCCAAAAATTCATTTAGTGATTTAACCAATAACATGTCCAAGTCTAAGTAAAAGCCTCCAATTTCGTAAACTTTACGAAGTCTGAAATAATCCGCAACAAACGCAAAATGTTTTTTTTTCTTGGCTTGTCTTAAAAATTTTATATCGTATTCTCTCAAATGCTCATCACTCCAAAAGTAAAATTTATACTCAGGCAAAATTGATTCCCAACTCTGTATAACTTTTGTAAATCTCTTAGGAATTTGACCACCAAACCAACAGAAATGAATAATTTTAGGTATCATTTTTAAAATAGTTAATATAATAGTTTAACAGTTTTGAGATTTAAAATTATTTCTAATTCTTTGTACTCTGGACTTCCCAATAAACTATTATCGCAATAGTCAATAATAATTCCTGTGGTTATTTCCATTCCTTTTATTCTTTTTAGTAAGTTTTCTAAATCATTCATTGTAAATAATTCAATATGTATAGTATCTATCATATCAATCAATTGATATCTCAACTGATAGTCTAAATTACTAGTCTTTTTTTGTTCTAAAACGACATTATTATCTAGATTACTACTAAATCCAAAACCAACTTGTTTGTTTTTAGCTTTCAGAAAAGTTAAAATATTATTATCCAAAAATCTAGGTAAAATTGCGTGTTTAAGTGCATCATGATCTAAATCATCTATATCATTGTCTGATGCATATTTACAATGTAAATACCAGCTATTAACTATCTTAATTCCAACACCACAGTAACTAAATTTTAATAAACCGCCTTGCATCTCGTCCAAAGTAAGAGAACTAGATATGGCTACAAATGGTTTTTTTGTTTTAGCAAAACTATAAATTAATTTAGGTGATGGTGGATTCGTATCACAATCTATCCAAATAATATTTAATTTGGTATTTAATAATTTATTATAAATAAAACTTGGTTTGAATAATGTGTTCTTTCGATACCCACCCTGGTCAAATACCTCTTCAATTTGATGCGGTATCCGCCATCTTTTTAATTTATTACCTAGCTTAATGGCCGCTTTATAATAAGGCCTCTCAGGTTTGTAATCAGCATAATACGAAATCACCAATGTGTCTTTTCTTGGATAAAATATGTAAGTCTTAAAAATCCACAGTTGGTTTAAAATAAATTCTTTGAATTTTATATAGTGATTATATAAAATTATTTTAATCTTCATATTTCAACTCGTTTTTCAAAGTAGTTAAAACTCTGTAATTATTAATATATGGGTTACTCTTTTTATAAAATCCAAATTTTAACCTTGCGATATAACCATCATCGTTTAAAAAAAAGATTTTATAAAAATCTCTTTTTTCAATTTTAGAACCCACCTTGAACATTATTCGTAAATGACGCTTTAGTCTCTTACCTCCTTCTATTATTCCGTAATTTAATTTATCTCTTGATTCCACAGTTAACCTGTTTCGAGTAATTATGTGATATAAATGCAGATCTTCTGAAAAATACAAATTATAATTTAAATACTTAATCCAAATGCATAACTCGTCATCTTCAGCACTATTCCTAACTCCATCGCGTTCAAATTCTCCAGTAGTAAAATGAACAATATTTGATTTATAAATTGCTCTCAATAAATTTCCTCTTCCAACCATGCCCGCCCCCCAAACTAATTTATCATTCGGTAGTACGCCTGAATACTCTCCCAGTTTACCACATGCATACAGTCTTTCGCACTCCTTAAACCATCTTGGCAATTGCACGGAAGAGATTGCCGTGTTTACTCCACAAGCTAATCCAATTTTCTTATTATTTTCAAACAAGTTATATGCATTTTGAATGTAATTACGTTTTAATATGTTATCATCGTCACAAATTATTAAAACCGAACCTTTACTCTGATTTATTCCTCTCTTTAGGGCATAAACCTTGCCCCTGTTAGTCTCTTTAAACAAATGAAAATTCGTTAAGTTATTATCATTAATAAAATTATCAATCAAATTATAGGTTTCATCATTAGAATTGTTGTCTACTACAATAATTTCAAACTTCAAATTTGTTTGTTGATCTACCAAAGCATCCAAACATTGTATAATTGTTTGGGCTCCATTATAAGTGCAAATTATTACTGAGATATCCAATTAGTTCGCTTAAGTTTTTTAAGTATTCGATAGTTCTTTACTAATTGTTTATTAACAATAAACCAAAATCCCAATTTCAATCTTGCGGAAACACCTTTGGACCCTGATGAAAAAATCATTATTAAATCCAACTTTCTTTTATCTCTGAGGGCAAATTTTAAAATATTGAGAAAATATCTTAATTCATTAATTGATTTGAAAATTCCATTGACTAACTCAAACCTATAAGCTAATGTCAAACGATGCTCTTCCATAAAGTGTTTTAACCGCAATTTTTCACAATAAACTACTTTCCCTCCAATACATTTTAGCCAAAAGGATATTTCATCGTCCTCACCTGAAGTTAAATTAGCTCCTTTACGACCAGTTGTAAAATGCCTAATCCCTTCCATGTATATTGCTTTAAGAATTTGTGATTGTACAACCATACCTGCGCCTCTTAAGGTTAACAACTCATCATTTTCTATTTGAGGTAAACCACATGCATAAAATGAAGAATATTTTTCAAACCAATCTGGTAAGGGGATTTCGGCCACAGGCTGACAAAACCCACAAGCTCCGAAAATTCTGTTATCTTTCTTAAAAAGATCAAAGGCCATTTTCAAATAATTTTCATCTAACCAGTTATCGTCATCACAAAATACAATAATTTCACCTTTTGCTGCAAGAACTCCAATTTTTCTAGCATTTGATAATCCTGGGTTTCTTTCATCCAAAATTGTTAAAGGAAAAGGCGAATCGTTATCAGACCAAACTTTTTTCGCAACTTCTACAGTATTATCGGTGCAATTGTTATCAACAAGTATTAACTCACAAATTAAGCCATCTAATTTTTGTTTTGCCAAGTGTACGAGAGTTGGTTTTAATCTGTGAACACTGTTGTAGCAACAAATTATAACTGAAATATCCATTTTTAAATATTAATTACACAAAAAATACAATTATTACTTTACATAAGTAATTAGATTCTCTTGCTTAATTTCTGCCCTATTTCCATTTATATGTAATTATCTTAAAGACCAACTCTCATATTAATTATCATTGATCCTAAAACTCATTTTAAAACACCTAACTGAATTTTGAATCAATTGTATTTTTTCGTGAAACAATAAATTCATTTATAATAAAGGTCTCTTCTAATTTATTCTTCAGGAAATAATTTTCATTTTGATTAGTTTTTTTCTAAAATTAAACTTTGCCAAAATATGAACTTATAAATTGATAGTATTAGATTTACTTCTATTTTTTTAAATTTTTGCTTCCTATTAAAATAAAAATTATAAATTTTAAATACTTGTAATCTTAATTAATAGAATTCCATTAAGTTCTTCAAATTGTCATTGTTAATTTTTGTTCTACTATTAATAAAATCAAACAAATTGATTTGTTTTTCTCGGAAAAATTGTTCTGTATTATTTTATTTTTAGTCTATCTCTTTTATTCAAATTAAAATTTTCAAATTATATTGATATTATTCCACAAAATCGGCGCATGTCCATGCTGAGGTTGGTTTATATAATTAGTCCAATTGTTTGACTGCCTTAAAGCAGAATTGACGTTGAATAATATATAATCCTGATGATAAACTGAAATATTACTCGAACCATATCCCAATTGAAAATATACATTAACAATATATTCGCCTTTCTTGAGTGCCACTATTCCTAGATTAATCTCAATTATTGTACTATTTTTTTCTATGGAAATTACCTTTTTTTGGAATTCGTTACCAAAACAACCAACATTGGTTCCATCGGTGGTTTTTAACTCAATATTGAAATAAAAATCTATTTTCTCACTATCAAATTTATTTACAACAAACTTTACGTTCCAATCATCCCCTTGATTCACGCTTATAACCTGACTAGATTGATTGTTTACATAAAAATTAGAGATATAAAAATTATCTTTAATAATTACATCTGCTAATTTTATGTTCGCTCTATTTTTAAAATCTTTACTGAAATATCTGTTGATAACATCACTTGTTTTGCCAATTTTACTAATCTGCCCATTTTCAATTAATACTGTGTTTGGACATAATTTAACTATGCTCTCCATGTTATGACTCACAAATAGTACTGTTCTTCCCTCTCCAGTACTTACATCCTGCATTTTCCCAATAGCCTTTCTCTGAAACTCAGCATCTCCCACCGCCAATACCTCATCCACAACCAGAATCTCTGGATCTAAAAATGCCGCTACCGCAAAACCCAAACGTACTGTCATTCCAGAACTATATCGTTTCGTGGGTGTATCGATATACAATTCACAGCCAGAAAAATCTACAATTTCATCAAATTTTCTTTGAATCTCTTTCTTTGTCATTCCTAAAATAGCGCCGTTCAAATAGATATTTTCTCTACCGGTTAATTCTGGATGAAATCCAGTACCCACTTCTAATAATGAAGCCATTCTACCAGCGCTCTTAATACTGCCCGTAGTAGGTGAAGTAATTCTACTTAGTAATTTCAACAAAGTTGATTTACCAGCTCCATTTTTCCCAATTATACCTAAAACCTCTCCACGTTTAACTTCAAAATTGATATTTTGCAAAGCCCACACGAAATCTGCTTTTTCTTTAGAAGTTCTATCATTCGTTTGTCCAATCTTTAAAAAAGGATCTTCCTGTCCTAATATTTTAGTTTTCCAAAACCGTTGAACATCCCCACCAAAAGTTCCCGTTCCAACAGTACCTAGTCTGTATAGTTTGGATACATTTTCGACTTTTAAAATTACATCACTCATTATTTAAATGGTATCCATGAATGTCCTTTCCACCCGATTAAAAACATATAAACCACTTGTATACACAATGATAGCAAATGCACAACTGTAACCCAAACCATAAAAGTTAATTTGTCCAACACCCAAAAAAGCTTTGTGAAATACATCAAAAACGCTCGTTAAAGGATTTGCGTAAATCATCCATGCTTTGTCATCCGGTAATTTATTTAAAAAAATACTGGTTGGATAAATTACAGGCGTTATATACATAAACAACCCAATGGCAAAACTCATTAATTGGGAAACATCCCGATACTTAGTTGTCAAAGCACTAATAATCATTCCTATTCCCATAGATATCATAGCCATGATTACTATTAATAATGGCAAAGACAAAACCCAAACATTTATCTGTCCATAAACACCCATGATCAAAATGAAAAATAACAACAGCATTAACTTAATTGAAAACTGAAATAAGTTTGACGCCGTAATCGATATTGGAACTATAGCTCTAGGGAAATAAACCTTACCAAATATTCCCTGGTTAGCACTGAAAGTACTAGATGTTCCATTTAACGAAGTTGAAAAATAACTCCACAATACGTTGCCACTAAGTACAAATAAAAAATACGGTGCACCATCCGAAGGAAGCTCTGCAATTCTTCCAAATACAATGTACTGTGTAAATGATGCCAACAAAGGTGAAATAAAATACCACAATGGCCCTAAAATTGTTTGTTTGTAAACTGAAACTATGTCTCGACGAATAAACAACATCAATAAATCGCGATATTGATAAATTTCTTTGAAATTTAATTTGAACCTCGATTTTTCTGGTGATATTTCGAATATCCAACTTTCGGTAGAATTATTTATTTCCTCTTTAATCATGTTTTAATACAATTTTACCCAAAACCTTATAATGCGATTTATGAACCCAATTATCATAATTGTGAATTTTAGGATATTCTAACTCTCCTGTAAATCCAATAAAATCAGAACAGTCAACTTCTTCTCTTAAATCTACGTAGCCAAGAATTCCCGACTTAGGTAGCTCAGTTACTTCAATGCATTCTTCTGTTTTTGCTAATTCATTCTTTAATCCCAAATCTCTTTCAATCCATGCTTTTGAAAATTTATTTGCTTGGTACAATTTGTATTTGAGAGGATATATAAAACAAGCAAATGCCAATATCAAAAACAGTATTCTCCTTCTATTCGAAATCTTTTGCACTGTGTTGTTTTTCATTATTAGTAGAATAATAATGACGATTATTAAAAAATGGGTTAGAAAATGTACTCTGCCGTAACCTGTATTCCCATTAAATGCAATTATCTGAAATAGAACACTTAGTAAGACCAATGCAGAAAGTGGTCGAATATACATTGTTAAATTTATTGTTTTAATTTTAAGTAAATTAAATAAGTAAATTAAATAAAAAATAAAACTAATAAAGAATATAGGTTCAGTTGTTATTGTTTTTATGAAAAGTGCAACGAAATTAAAACTAATTTCATTTAGACCTAAATTATTTGCTGACGGAATTCTTTTTAACCATCCCGGATAGGACCAAGTATACAGTAAAGAAAATACTATCCAAATTGATAAGAAAAGTAAGTGTTTATTATATCTAATATCACCTTTGTGTATTAAGATCATTAAAAATAATCCAAAAATAACAACATAATTAATTTGTACACCAATTAAAATAAATGATAAAAAATAAATAATTATATTCTCAATTAGAGTCTTGTGCTGTTTCAATAACAGGTTTACCAGATATATAAATAAAGAAATTGGCAAAATGTATCCGAGGCTACCAGAAAGCCAAAAAACAGCATTCTGAAAAGTGTTTGTATTCCAAGCTGTTAAAAAAATAAAAATACATACATTAATAATTACTAATAATTGCTTCAAACTCTGCTTAAAAGAAATAGGTGGATGTTTTCTGTAATTATTTAAGTAAACAAATATTGTTATTGGTAGAGTTAATTGAATAATTAATAATAAGAAATAATAAGGAATTATATTTTGTAAATAAATTATCGGAAACATAATGAACAACATATACGGAGAAGTCTGAAACGTTTCTCGCATATTAAAATAACTCCCCAACATGCCATATTCATGAATAAACTCTATCCATCCCCAATCATCACTTTGCGGTTTCGCGCAGAAATCAAAAAAAACCAATATTAAAAGAGACAATAAAGAAAAAAATATTAGTAAGACACTTTCAAATTTAACTTTATTCATTCCTTATAAATATTTTCTATTATTTTTTGATTTTCCAAACCTGCCCATAAAGGTAATCTAACCAAACAATCCGTATATCTATCGCTTTCAGCTAAATCCCTACCGTCATGTTTACATGAATAAAAAGGGCTTTTGTGTAAACTCTGATAATGGAAAACCGCATGAATGTTTTCAGATTTAAGTCTTCCGATCAATTTATCTCTGAAATCCAAGTTTGGGCAAACCAAATAAAACATATGCGCATTATTGTCCGCAAAAATGGGAATGTTGGGGAGTATTACTTCCTTTTCATTTGCCCACTTTTGGAGACCGCTTTGGTAAGAGTTCCAGATTTCCTTTCGGATATTTTGTATTTGATCTAAGTGCTCAATCTGAGCCCATAAAAATGCAGCAGTAATTTCCGACGGTAAAAATGAACTTCCCACATCCACCCAGCCATATTTATCAACTTCACCCCGGAAAAAAGAAGATCTATTTGTGCCTTTTTCCCAGATAATTTCTGCACGTTTAATGAATCTGTCATCATTTACGACTAACATCCCACCCTCACCTGAAATAATATTTTTCGTTTCATGGAAAGAAAATGCTGCTAAATGTCCAATAGAACCCAGTGCTTTTTTTGTTCCGTCCGAAAAAGTAAAATAACTATCAATCGCTTGGGCAGCATCCTCAACAACCAATACGTTATACTTTATCGCTAGAGCCATGATTTTTTCCATATCACAGGCAACACCAGCATAGTGAACCGGAACAATAACTTTGGTTTGAGGTGTGATCAGTGATTCTATCGTTTCAACATCAATATTGGGATTATCAGACATTGAATCAGCGAAAATGATTCTAGCACCACGAAGTACAAAAGCATTTGCCGTACTTACAAAAGTATACGACGGTATGATTACTTCATCCCCAGGTTGAATTTCACAGAGAATGGCAGCCATTTCTAATGCATCGGTACAAGAGGATGTAATCAGCGATTTTTTAAAACCATATCTTGACTCAAAAAACACTTGGCATTTTTGGGTGAAAAGACCATTGCCAGAAAGTTTTCCAGTATTAACCGCTTCGTACATATAATGTACTTCTTTACCGGTAAGATAAGGTTTATTAAATGGTATCAATTGATTTTTTGATTAGTTGATTATAAGTAACCATACAAATTTCATTTTCTGAATTCGTTATAATCGATACAATAGTATAAAACTGTCCTTTAGAATATAATAACCTATTTGATAATAAATACCTTTCATTTACGAAAATAGGTTGTATAAAGCAATTCTGAATTCCACTAAACAATGTTCCATATCCCGGAAATTTAGTTCCGAAAATTTTCGATTGGATTGAATTAATTAGAATACCATGAACCACTTTATCCTTGAATCCTAAGCTTCGTATTACTTCTACATCGTGATGTATGGGATTATCATCCCCGCTATAATCGATGCATCTATTAATATCCTCGTCCGTTATGTATATTTCCTCCTCGTAATAATCATTATTATTACCAAATTGCAACATCGAATTTATATGATACGTGTCAAAACATTCTTTCAAGAAAAATCCTTCTCTATTCCATACTTTTTGAACCGCAAAATTCTGTATCTGGGTTGATACTTTCATAGTAGTACACCCCATTTCTTTCAATTTCTGCTGGGTAAATCGAATTATATCCGTGTAAATACCGCCTCCCGAATGTTCAGGCAGAACACCATAAAGCACTCCTTCTCCAACAGATTCCTCCATTGAACAAGTAGCAAAACCTATATATATATTATCCTTTTTAACAAACCAAGATTTCCTATTATAACTCTCTTTATAGCTAGAGGCCCATTCTATGTAACCCTCTATTGCTAAATCCCGATTTAAAAAAGCATTTGACCAATAATGATTAGTATAACCAACAAATATTTGTTTCACTAAATTATCTAAAAAACTACTATTCTCGCTAGTTATTTCTTCAAAAATTAAATTATTCTTTAATTTATTTACAGAATATTGTGATAAATCACAATGGTAATAAACCAAGGTATCGGCATGAATTACCGGAAATCCTAATTCAAAAATCTTTCTATTTAAATCCTTTTCACTACTGTTCAACCTCGCAAAAACAATATCTGCTTTCGTTTTAACAATATTGGACTTTAAATTTTTATAATCAAAATCGGAATTTGATAAATATCTATAGATATTAAAATTAAACCTATTTGATTCAACCTGAGAAAAAAGGTAACTACTCATAAGATGTTAATTTTGAAATAATATAACTAGGCCGATCTTTCACTTTTTGAAAGATTTTGGAAATGTATAAACCCAATACTCCTAAAAAAGTCATCAACATTCCGCTTAAAGTTAATACTGTAATAAGCACACTAGTATAACCTGCCACTTTTACTCCGCCATTAAAATATTTATTCAACGTAAAAAATGCATACGAGAAGGCCACCACGCTAGTCAATAAGCCTAGTATTAATCCCATTTTTAGTATTTTATCGCTGAAAGCTAGACCCATATCCAACGATAATCTAATTAACTTCATGAACGTGTAGGATGATTTTCCAGAATTTCTCGCATTTCTATCCAACGTAATGATACCTCGATTAAACCCTACCCACTTAGCTAAAACTGGAAAAACCTTTACTGCATCTCCCATGCTTAATATTGAATTTACCACTTGTCTGTTATAAATACCAAAATTTCCTATTCCATTTTCTAAATTCGCGTCTGTCAAAAAATTAAAAACTCTACGATATAACTTAGAGGTGGTGTTTTTAAACCAATTTTGATTTCTATTGACTGACCTGACTACTGTTAAATCAAGTTTGTTCGTTATACAATAGTGATATAATACAATTATATCTTCTGGATCGTCCTGTAAATCACAATCCATAACAACTATCCATTCCCCTTTTGCATAATTCAAACCTGCAGAGATTGCGTAATGTTGTCCGAAATTTCGACTTAATTTAAGTCCCTTAATATACGTATATGTTTGAGCTAATTCCTCTACTACAGTCCATGAATCCCAAGGACAACCATCATCTACTAAAATTATTTCAAACGAATCGGTAATCATCTTTAAAGAATTCTCCAACCTAGCTACTAATTCTGTTAGAATTTTTGGCGCTTTGTAAACTGGAGAAACTACTGAAATATGCAATTTACTAATTTCTATTATCTAAATACCAATCCACAAACTGCCTAATACCTTCTTTAACAGTGGTTTTTGGTCTGAAGTTAACATATTCTTCTAATTTTGAAACATCTGCATGTGTAGCAGGAACATCACCAGCTTGAATATCCATATAGTTCTTTTGAGCGGTTTTACCCAAGGCTTTTTCTAGAGCCTCTATGTATTCCATCAGTTTCACTGGGCTGGAATTGCCTATGTTAAATACCTGACAAGGTACCTTATCCTCATTTTCGTGAGCTGGTTTTGTTATTAATCGGTTAATGGATTCTACGATATCATCCACATATGTGAAATCCCGCACCATATTACCATGATTAAATACGTTGATGGGTTTGTCGTTTAAAATCGCATCGGCAAATAAAAACAAAGCCATATCAGGTCTGCCCCAAGGTCCGTAGACCGTAAAAAAACGTAACCCTGTGGTAGGCAATTTAAATAAGTGGGAATACGAATGAGCCATCAATTCATTGGCTTTCTTCGTAGCCGCATACAAGGCCATGGGTTTGTCCGTTTTCTGATCCTCGCTCAAAGGCATTTCGGTATTTAATCCGTAAACACTACTGGTACTGGCATATACCAAGTGTTTTACACCACTGTATCTACAACCTTCCAAAATACTTAAAAAACCGTCGATGTTGCTGTGCGTGTAGGCTCTAGGATTCTCCAATGAATACCGCACCCCCGCTTGCGCCGCTAAATTCACCACATAGTCAAACTGTTGCTCTTGCATAAATTCAACTACCCTATCGTGATCTGCTAAATCCAATTGTATAAAGGCGTATCGTTCAAATTTTTCGCTTTGAACCAACTGATTGTATACAATTTGATTTTTCGAAATTCCGTGCTCAGCCAATCGAGCATACTTTAAATTTACATCGTAATAATCATTCACCACATCCAAACCCACCACCGTATAGCCTTCTTGCAGTAATCTACCAGCCAAATGAAAGCCGATAAAACCCGCCGTTCCCGTAACTAAAACTTTATAGTCTTGCATCCACCTGCTCCTTGGGTAATACCCCTTTTACATCGTACAAAACACCTTCACCCACCAGATTGCGTAATTCCAATCCGGCAAATCGGTCGTGAGCTACCGCCAATACCGCAGCACCGTAGTTGCCCTCGGGAATTTCATTATGAATAGTTAATCCGTATTCGTGTTCCACTTCTTCAATATTAGCCCAAGGATCGTACACCACGGGTTCTAAATGATACCCCGCCAACGCGTTAACGATATCAATCACCTTGGTGTTTCGAACATCCGGACAATTTTCCTTAAAGGTGAATCCCAATACCAAACACTTGCAACCTTTCACCGCTTGACCCTTACCCACCAGTAATTTCACCACCTCCGAAGCCACAAATTCGCCCATACCGTCGTTTAAGCGTCGGCCAGCCAAAATAATTTCCGGATGATACCCCACCTCTTGCGCCTTCTGAGCCAAATAATATGGATCTACACCGATACAATGTCCACCCACCAAACCAGGCTTGAACTTCAAAAAGTTCCACTTCGTTCCCGCCGCTTCTAACACCTCGTGGGTATCAATGCCCAATTTCGAAAAAATCTTACTCAATTCGTTCACAAAGGCAATATTGATATCGCGTTGGGAGTTCTCAATCACCTTGGCAGCCTCAGCTACCTTGATGGAACTGGCCTTGTGGGTACCGGCAACAATCACCGAACGATATAACGCATCCACAAAATCTGCCACCTCCGGGGTAGATCCGCTGGTAACCTTCAAAATCTTGGTCACCGTATGTTCCTTATCCCCTGGATTAATCCGCTCGGGCGAGTACCCGCAATAAAAATCTTGGTTATATATTCTGCCACTAACCTGCTCCAATACCGGAACCATTTCTTCTTCCGTTACACCCGGATACACCGTGGATTCGTACACCACCACGGGAGCCTGACCTTGGATCATTAAAGGTTCTTTATCCTCAAACAACGACGTCCACAATCCCGCAATGGATTCAGAAGCCTTTACCATGGGTCGTAATACCGGTCGGTTATACTTATCGGTGGGGGTGGGAACGGTTACCACAAAGACATTGCAATGCTTGGCATCGTTAATATCCGTGCTGATGGTTAAGCCTTGCTGCAACGCCTGTTTCAATTCACTATCCGATACTTCCAAGGTAGCATCGTGACCTGTATTCAATTGCCCTACTCTACTGGCATTAATATCGATGCCCACCACGGGATACTTTTCGGAAAAAGCAACTGCCAAGGGTAGTCCAACATAGCCCAAACCAATGACACAGATTTGGGTGTTTTCTAAGTTAAATTTCATGCTATATCAATTGTACGCGGGGAATCGTTCCCAACGTAGCTTCTGTAAATTCGGATCCAAACACCGCTACGCGGATCTTCCGGGATATCAAGCGTTCTACCTTATCGATCAATCCCATCATGTAATTTCTATCCACCTCGCCCACTACCACCAAATCAATAAACAAGGATTCTTTTCCTTCCGCCCAATCGTGGGTAAGGTACACGGATTCTACTTGACCCAGTTTCTGAAATACCTTTTCTATCAAGGAGTCCATGCCCGCTTGCTTCAATACAAAGTTGCGCAAGGATACAAACATGGGGTGTTGAGCGTTGGCTTTGTACAACTTCTGATGGCTATCCTCGGCTTCCGTGGGTTCGATGAGCTGCAAATCGCTCAATTTGTTAAGCTCATAACGCACGGTATTACTGCTCACACCAAATTCTTTTTCTAAGCCACGCAAATACACCCTACTCTCGGGATTGAGAAACAATCGGGTTAATAATTTGAGTCGGATTTTGCCTTGAACGAGGGTTTCTAACACAGCTTCGCCACTTCAGTTACAGGATGAGGTTGCAACTGATACAATATTGAGTAACAAAATTAGGGATTATTTATAGCCCTGCAAACGGCTTTTCTGAACGTTGGGAATATTTAGTAAACGCCGCAGAATGGGTGTTTATCCAGTATTTTTCTTGAAAATAGTGAGGTAAATGGGCTCTATTTCGCGCAATTTCTATCCAAAATTGTATGCGAAACCGGGCCCAAACGCAGTACCAAATCCGTTTTTTGGGTGAAAGCAGGCAAAAACTGTATTGCAAAATCCAGAGAAAATCCTGGATTCCGCGCTTCACAAAAGGAAAGGGAACACCGTACACGATGCTGCGTAATCCCTCTATGCGTAACTGCGAAGCGGCCATTGCTTTTACCAAACCCAATACGTAGTCTTTGGTAAATCGATCTTCGGGAATGGCATGCTGAAAGGTATTATTCGGGTTGGAATAGATTTGGTAACCCATCCACTGCAAAGCCAAACAAATTTCGGTGTCTTCGCCCGAGCTCAATTGTGCCCCGGTTCTACCCGTGAGAATGCCTTTAAACAGTTCGTAATAATCCAATAAAAGATTTCTATGCACCGCAATTCCTGCCCCATACACCGTTTCCACAAAACCGGGTGTGCATTGCTTACTTCCTACGGCAAAAAACTCTTGTACCGATTCAAACCAATTTGGTGTTACCAATCCTTCAACACGCAAACCTTTTGCACCAATAACTGCAGCAGTAGGAAATTGATGAACATCTTGAGCCACGGATTGAATGAAATTGGGATTTAACCAGTTATCATCGTCACAAAACACAACGATATTCCCTTGGGCTTGCTGTACCCCCGCTTTTCGGGCAAAAGACAATCCGGGAGTTTTCTCTGTGACCGTCAGCAACGGGAAAGGAGAACCCAATTCTTTCCAAATATCTTGGGCATAGGCCAATCCCCCATCCTGGGAATTGTTATCTACCAATACCAATTCGCAGGAAAAATTTTGAATATCCAATTTCGACAAATGCCATAGGGTTTTCTCCAAACGCGTTTTGGCATTGTAAAAACAGACGATAATACTAAAATTAACCAAGCGGAATCAATCGTTTAACTTTCCAGAATGCCATTTTTCCAGCTAACAGGAATTGTTGATACGGAGAAAGTCGATGTCCCAAAACATCGGCACCAAACATCAATGATCGCAGTTCTCGTTTCACCGTATTTTGAACTGCTCTATCGTGGATAAGCGCATCTACTCTCAACCATTCTTTATAATAAACATACCTGCTTTGTAGGGTATCCACCAATTGTCGTTGTTGTAATTCTCCAACCAAGCGATATAACTCTTGATGAAATTGTCCTTGGGCATAAATTTTACCACTCACATCGGCATTGTGCTTGCGGAAATAGTTCAACACCTTTGCAGAACAACCCACAAAGCCCTGTTGGGCAATTTGAATCCAAAATAGCCAATCCCCACAAAACTTAAAGGTTTGAATTAAGGCAAAATCTACTTGTTGGGCGGCCTTTCGCTGAAAAATTGCCATACTGGCATTGAAAATCGTATTTCCAAACAACATTCGCTCCCCAATAAAAGTCTTGCCCTCAACAATTTCCTGCATCTGTCCAGAATGACCCGTGGTTAATACTTCATTTTCACGGAATATTATGGAATTGCAAAAGGCTACGGATACATTTTCTTGAGAATCCACCAAGGATACCAATTCTTCCAATAAATCGGGGCTGCAGTAATCGTCGCTCTCCGCAATCCAAACATAATCGCCTTGAGCCAATGCCAAACCCCGCTGCCATTGAACAAAGGTATTCCCCGAATTTTGGTCATTAATTACCACATGGCGAACCTTTTCATGCACCCGATACGAATTCAATACATCGGCACTACCATCGGTAGATGCATCGTCCAACAAAATCACCTCAAAATTCCGGTAGGTTTGATTCAATACCGAATCAATCCGCTGTTTTAAAAAAGCAGCATGGTTATAATTGGGTATAATTACAGAAACAAGCATTCTTTACAAATACTAAGTAATATCTTCTAATTTTTTATTTAAGGAAAATTCTATGTGCTCAAACGGCATCTTATTTAATTGTCCGTTATACCTTAATAAATGATCCTTTTCATTTTCCTCGAAATATCCAGAATAGGGTCTATAGTTTGTGAAATCTTTGTATTTCCCCAACAATATCATACTATTTTTACTATAGGCATTGGCTATATGGGCAAATCCACTTTCTACACCGACAAAAAGTTTAGAATTGTATACATACGAACAAATTTCTTGAATGTCTTTATATCCAGTGCAATCGTGAAAACGATGGGATGTAATAAAAACCTGTTTACTTAGTCCCACTTCTATTATCTCACAGGATGTATTTTCAAGCAAATAATTAACCAATTCATTCCAACCCTTTAAATTCCAATTTCGTTCTTCTTCATTAGAAGTTGTATGTATTAATACGTATTTTCTACCTACTAGATTAGTATTACTTAATTTTAAAAACAACTCTGGCGCAGGGCCTATAGCCTTCAAACCTGCATTTCTACTAAAAATACTAACTAAACTGCCATAGTTTAGATAATTGCTCAGATTTATATCACTTGTTGTAATAGAACTGTTACGAAAATTACCTGATTTTACACTTAACCCAGTACTATTGCAGGTTTTACCTTGGACATGGAGATTATATGATTTGAATTTTTTGAATCTAATTACGGTTATCCACCGTTGCAAAATTAACCAAGTACCCAAATATGGTATTGTAAATACCTTGTCGATAAACGGATTTTCCTTTAAGACTACTGAATACTTTTCAGAAACTATCCAATTAACTTTCTTATTATTTAAAGTACTAATATACCTAGCAATTCCGGTAGAAGCAACAACGTCTCCAAGATGTTCAAATTGAATAATTACATCATTTTTAGATCGAATTAATTGCAAACACAATCGGATTGCTGCAACTCTTGAACGTATAAAAGTTGATATCTTATGAATTTTTTGTCTACTACCTAAATGAAAGTTTAAAATAAAACTTATTAATAGAAACAAAAACCAATATTTATAAATACCTTTTTTCTTGAGTTGTTTACTAATCGAAAATCTAAATTCAAATCCAACGCATAAAACCAACTTTTGTAATAACAATTTTGTTACGCCTTGATTTGTATTTTGAAAATCTTTTACATGTTCAAAAAACACAGGAATCTGAGGTGTTTCAACATATCCCAAATCAACTTTGTAATAATTAAATAGAGAGTTATAGTTGGAAGAAACACCATTACTCGCTAATACTAACGCAGCAGATTTTAAATTTTTTATTTTACCAATATATACAATTTTTGAAATTCGTATCCAATCGTCTGATAGTCTAAAGGTAGCCGATAATATATCCTTTGTATTTTCGTTAAATCGATAAATTCCAGAATACATACCGTTATAAACTACAGTCTTTAAATAATCCAAATGTCGCTGTAAACCACTATCTTTTTCCAAAGAGATGTTCGCGTCATTGCCTACGGGGCGTCCTTTTTCATCCAATACGTATGTCGTTCCATAAGCTCCAACATAATCTAAATTTTCTTCTAAAAATCGAATACTATGTTCAAAATAAGTATCCGTTATATAGTCATCATCGGAAATTTTTAACAAATAATTTCCTTTAACGTATTTAATTGCATGTGCAATATTTGCGTTATAACCTTTATTTATCTTATTAATAAAAACCTTGAATCTACGATCTTCTTTTTCGAGATTATATAAATATTCTGATAATTCTGGAATTCCAGAATTATCATCGATAATAATTACTTCATAATGTACAAACGTCTGTTTCTTAATAGATACGACTAATCGCTTTAGTAATGGTAATCGTTGATAGCTAGTGATTAGAACCGTAAGCATTGGTACGATCATTTAAATAAACTTCCAGTTGAATGTCTATGGGTGGTATGTCAATTTTTGAAACCGTATTGTGATATTCTTTTAAGAACGATGAATATTTCTTTTCACTTTCGATAGGTTTTATTGTTACAATTCCACTAAGTATTTTGTTCAATTTTAGCAACAAATCATATTTAGAAATTACTGGTTGATTAGGCATAAAAACGCGTGGTTTGATTGAACCTTGAATGATTTTATAACAGATATTTGCCCACTCATCTACAGTAAACCCCAACCAAAATTCATTGGTATAACCATAAATCTCTTGTGTATCTTTATGTTGAACAAACCATTCTAATAGCGAACTCCGTTTCCTATTACTATTTATACCTAAAATGGAACCTATAATAATATGAACATTTTCCTTATCTATTAAAAACTGATACGCCTTTTCCTTTGACTGAGAATAAATCGTGTCATCATAAGTAATTGTCATTGGGTAAATTTGCCTCGAACTGAAGGTGGATAAAAACATCGGCAAACAATAATTAACACTATAACAAGTACTGCCATCTATATCTGCTGCACAATTAATTATCCAATCAAATGTATGAGTATTTAAAAAATTGATAAACTCATCCGTTGGCCAACGAAATTCTGTTGTTTCAACAAACATTCCTTTTTCTTGCAATACTTTACATGTAGCATGTCCCAACAATCCCTTATGTCCAAGAACCAATATTCTCATTGATAATTATCTTTGGTTTTGGGAATAAAACAATAAATTTTTTAGCTTTTACTTTTTTAGAAATTTTTTCAAAATAATTCCAAGCAAAAATCAAAACTGTTTCATATATAATATCACTATGTTTGGATTCGAATTTTACAACAGGAATATTAACTCCTGGTATTAATCGATCCGTTCTCTCTTCGGATTCATCAAAAATAAAACTCACCATGGACGTGTTGATTCCAATAAAATTGCAAAATACATTTGCTCTTCCTGAAGCTCCAAAACCAATAATCGGCCCTTCTTTTTGAACAATTTCGTTTAAAAATTTTAGTACGGAATGCTTATGAATATCTATATGTTGAATAAAATTTTCCAAATTAATCTTCCAATCTTTTTCTGAGTCTAATTGAATAGACTCTTCAAAGTTCGCAGTTCGCTTTCGCGCGTAAACGCGATAGCTTCCCGAATGATTTTCTGAATATTCCAAATCATGTAAATACAATCCATTGTTAACAAGCAAATTCCGTATACTTTCAATGGTATAATAAAAAAGATGCTCATGATAGATAAAATCATACTGACATTCAATAAATAATCTGTAGGTATTGTGAACTTCAAAAACAAATACCCCTGAATCACATAATAAATAGCGTATCCCCTTAAGAATATCCTTGATAGTATTTATATGGGCAAAAACATTGTTTGCAATAATACAGTCTACCGAACCTTCATGAAAATATCCCTTAATAGTATCAGAATTGAAATAGTCGTTTATCACTTGCAACCCCCTAGATTTGGCAACCTTAGCAATATTTATGGCAGGTTCAAAACCTGTTACCAAAATTCCTAATTTCTTAAAAGGTTCCTGTAAAACACCGTCATTAGATCCTATTTCCACAACATTACTCTGGTTATTTAGTTGTAGTTTAGTATACAAATGAAAAGCAACTTCTTGGTAATAACCAGTTAATCCAATAGATGACAAATACCTATAATCTTCAAATAACACACTGCTTGGAACAATTTCAACCACCTGAATAAGTGAACATTCGTTACAAATACACAATGTTAAAGGGTACTTCTCCAAATCCGGTAATTCATTAATCTTTGGGAAATATCCAGCTAAAGGCACTTGGCCAAAAGAATAAATAGTTGTTAGATTAGCCGAAGAACAAGAAGAACAATTATCTCTTTTTATATAACTCATTTAATTTGGTCTATAAAAATTATTTTCACCAAGGAATTCCAGTAAGTTATCTTTTGAAATTGTACAAAACTCCGATGAAAATTCCTGATTCATCCAATCTTCTCTAAGGTTGTTTTCTGCTGTAGTTATAGTTTGACCTGACATGAGGTAAACATTATCCTGTTCAACAAATCTTGTTCTCGAAATTTCTTCCTTGGATATTAAAACTTCATGGATTTTTTCTGAAATTCTGGGTGTTCCTATGCTAAATTTCAAGGAAAAATGTTCGGCAAAAATCTCAAACAAATCGCTGATTTTAAAGCTAGGGATTTTAGGAATTACATTTACTCCATCATACTTTAAAGAGGTCTCAATTACATCTATTGCTTGATCCGCAGTTATAATAAAACGAGTCATCTCTTGAGAATATAACTTCAATGAATAATTGTTGAGAATTGCATCCCAAATTAAGGGTATAATACTTCCCGTGGAATTTAGAACATTGCCATAAATAGCTGTTGATAATTTTGTTTGATAATCAACCTCAGAGTTGTTTTTAATGATAAAACTCTCACCTGCGATAAACTTCATTGAACCATACAATGTAGTTGCTGCCCTGCTTTTATCAGTTGAAATGAAACAAGCAGCGTCCATCCCATTTTCCATTGCAACTATTTTGCTGTTTATTCCGCCCGTAACTATCGTCTTAATTCCTTCAACAATGTTCTGATCTACCGCCTCTATTTGCTTCATAGAAGCGGCAAAAATTCCGATACTATGGCCAATAGATGCCTTTTTTAAATTGTCGTAATCTCTAATGTCACCAATTATAAACCTTAAGTTTGGATATCGTTTCTTTAAATAATAATGTTTAGACTCATCCCTACTATAAATCGTAATTTCATTGTTGTCATAATAACGTTTAATTAATGCTTGTCCTAAATATCCTGCACCACCCGTAATAAATATTTTTTTATTATTCATGTATTTTATAGGTTTCCCATGGTAAGTTTAAACGAACAATTCCGGGAATAAATTTGGTATATCCATTATTCCTTTTTTCAACATCTTCAAATACCTCAAAGATTAATGCATCACTTAATTTTAGATGAATTTTTTCAGGATTTATCGTAGATATTGCAAAAGTAAGGGTATATAATCCAGGGCTTAAACTTTCCTTCGGTATTTTGAATGTTGTCTTATAAGTCCCAATTGTATAAATTAGGTTATTTGAAGATTCTGACGAAGTTAACACATGATCTCCTTTACTATTAAACAAAAAAATATTAGGAAGTGGTTGGTAATCATTTACCCTGATTTTATACTCAGATTCAATTATGATATCCTCGGTATAATCATATTTTCTTGTAACCTCTCCCCTGAAATTTATACTGCGAATAGCTAGTAAATCTGTTGTTTTATCATTAATCTCCAAGCGTTCAGAAAACTCCGTATTACTTAATATATCCTTATAATAGGAATCAATCACGGCAGAGGTATAATCCAATTGTTGAATTTGACCCTTTTTTAATAATAAACTCTTGTTGCATAAGTTGGAAATTGAATCCATATTATGACTAACAAATAAAACCGTTTTTCCTTCCCCTTTGCTTACTTCGCCCATTTTACCCAGACATTTCTTTTGAAATTCCGCATCACCTACGGCTAACACCTCATCCACTATTAGAATTTCACTTTCTAAGTGCGCCGCTACTGCAAAAGCCAACCGAACGTACATACCTGAAGAGTAACGCTTAACCGGTGTGTCGATATACCGTTCCACTCCACTAAAGGCCACAATTTCATCAAACTTGGCGGCAATCTCTTGTTTACGCATTCCCAAGATGGCACCGTTTAAAAATATATTCTCCCGGCCGGTCAACTCGGGATGAAAACCCGTACCCACCTCCAACAACGAGGCAATCCTGCCTTTAATCTTTATTTTTCCATCCGTAGGCGCTGTTACCCTACTTAATAATTTTAATAAGGTACTTTTTCCAGCTCCATTCCTACCAATTACACCCAACACCTCTCCTTGCTCTACTTCAAAGTTTAAATCACGCAAACTCCAAACTATATCGCTATCCCCTTTGGTGGTTCGGTCGTTGGTTTGACCTATCTGTAAAAATGGATCGTCTTTTCGCAATATTTTAGTTGTCAACCAACGCTCTATATCTCGGGAAATGGTTCCCGTACCTATTTGACCTAACTGATAGGCCTTAGATAATTGTTCAACTTTAATGGCTAATCTACCCATACCCTATACCGTATCCACAAACACCCGTTCCGTTTTATTAAATATCAATACACCCAAAACAAAAACAACCAAGGTAACACCACCCGAATACCCCAAACTCATAAAGGAAAAGTCTCCCTTTCCCAACAAACTGTAGCGAAATGCCTCAATAATTCCTGTCATCGGATTTAATTCCAACAACATTCGGTATTTCGCCGGTGCACCATTCAAAGGATAAATAACCGAAGTAGTGTACATCATCAATTGTACCCCAAAAGCCACCAAAAAAGATAAATCTCGGTACTTGGTAGTTAAGGCAGTAATGATCAATCCCAGCCCCAAACCCAGTAAAGCCATCAGTACAATCAGTACCGGAAAATACAGGATGGTCCACGATATAGAAATCGAAGTCCCTGTCCAATAATAAATGAACATGGCTATCAACAACAACAGCAATTGAACCCCAAGTCGAACCAAATTACTGACCACGATACTCAGCGGCATAATCAATCGTGGGAAATACACCTTGCCAAACAATAGAGCGTTATCTCGAAACACGGTACTCGTTTTGGTGATGCAATCCGCAAAATAATTCCAAGCCGTAATACCCGATAGGTAAAATAAAAACTGCGGCAATCCGTCCGTACTTAACCCCGCCAGATTGGCGAAAAAGAAGGTAAAAATAAACGTAGTTAACAACGGCTGAATGAAAAACCACAAGGGACCAAAAATCGTCTGCTTGTAAAAACTTACAAAATCCCGACGTACCAGCAATACCAGCAAATCCCGGAAATGCCAAAGATCTTTGTACTTTAAATCAAACAGCGAAGCTTTTTTCTCAATGACTAAATCCCAGTCTTGCTCCATTATTTCTTAACTCCAAAAAACGCGGCAAACGGTGCGATAATCGCATTCCAGACCATACTGCCAATGGATTTGTTAGACTTTTTATCGGTACCGTAATACCCATAACCGTAGCCGTACCCATAACCGTAGCCATAGCCGTACCCATAACCGTATTTACCATAACCGTAATTGTAGCCATAACCATAACCGCTGATCCCCTGCTGCATACCATTCATCACCAAACCCATGTGGTGGAACTTGCCTTCTTTGTAATACTTGTTAATTACCTTAACAATCGCTTCCTTGGGCGTGTAGTTGTGTCGAACTATAAACAACGAACCATCCACCAAAGCACTCAATTCCTGAGCATCCGTTACCAAGCCAATCGGCGGACAGTCAATCACCACCCGATCAAAGTTGGCTTTAAGATATTCCAGCAATTTGGCATATTTCCCATTCATAATCAATTCCACCGGATTGGGAGGAACAGGACCGGAAGGAATAACAAACAAATTTTCGTATTCGGTGGCTATGATGATGCGTTCTTCGGGTATGTCGCCCCCCAAATACATACTCAACCCAATTTTCTTATCAATTTTAAAGTGCTTGGCGATGTTGGGTTTGCGCAAGTCGCTTTCAATCAACACCGTACGCAGTCCCGCCAAAGAATAACTGATGGCAATGTTAGTACTCACAAACGACTTTCCCTCACCGGGAATGGACGAACTCACCAACAAACTCTTCAAGCCCGACGTATTCAAATACTGCAAGTTGGATCGAAGTCCTCTAAATTGTTCGGCAATCAAACTGCGGTTACCATCCTTCATAATCAAAGGACTATCACTTTCTACCTGAATAATTTCGGCCAAAATATTGGCCTGAGTACGCATCTCCACATCGGCCTTGCCCAAAATCTTATTGTTCAAGGAACTCTTAATAAACAATACCCCAACCACCAACAAAACAATGGAACCGATAAATATACCGTAAATATTTCCCCTTTTTGGACTAATGATGGCTCCAGCCTGAGCTGCTTGCACCACCGAAACATCGCTCAAGGTTCCCGCCTGAGAAATCGCGGCTTCTTCCCTGCGCTCCAACAGATAGGTGTACAAGGCATTCTTGATTTCCTGTTGGCGGGTAATATTCAATAACCGCCTTTCTTTTTCGGGGACCGAACGAATGATGGAGGTGTACTCTTGATTGTACTTGGTCTTATCCGCATTCAACTTATTCAATACCACTTTCACCCCATACCGGGCATTGCGAATACTCTCCAAGAACTGCGTTTTCAACTTATTAATGCGAGACTCAACAAACTTTACCTGTTCGCTTTCCGGACCTCCCGATTTCTGGGCTTTCTGCAACTCATCCTCCAACTCCAACAACTGTTCAAAATACTTAGAGATGGCTCCACCACCCATATCCCCAAACGTCAAGGGCGTCATGTTGGGTTTGTTGATTTTACCGCTCACGTATTTTTCCAACTCGTCCAACAAATACAACTGAAATTCTTGGTCGTACTGTTTTTGTTCGCTTTGCTGGGCCTTGGAAAACAACAACTCCGCTTCTTTTTCGCTGATCTGAACGTTGTTGGTACTTTTGAAATTCTGAATATTTCGTTCAATGGAATCCAAATCCTCACCTACGTATGCCAAACGATCGTCGATAAAGTTCATGGTAAACTGCGCCGACTTCCGCTTTTCCAATTGCAACTCAGTCTGAAAACTCTCCATGATGGCATTTAACCATTCTTCGCCCCGTTCTGGTTTATCCGTATTAATGGATAAGGCCAATATAGAATTCTGTTTGTTTTTGGCTACCTCAAACGTAGAACGTAATTGACCAGCGGCTTCGTCTTTGGAAATGATTTGGATCCATATTTTCGGGAATTTTAACCAGTTTTTTAGATAACTGTCACTGCATTGATTCGGGGTAACTATCACCTTGTTTCCACCCAATAGTACTTGCTGATGGAATGGATAAAACACCGAATTAACCACTACCCCATTCTTTTCTTTGGCAAAATTGATTTTACCTCGAAAGGGTACGATGGAATCCGGATTAACAACCCGGATTTGAAACGGCATAGTATTTAAATAATCGAAATAATTATTAAATTGACCCTCCCATTCATATCGAAAATACGCGTTCACCTTGTCGGCGGCGCGCTGCATTACCTTGGAACTCTTCAATAACTCAATTTGGTCTTCGATGGTAGTAGATCCCTGACCCAATACCGCTGTTTTCACCAAATTGTCCGTAGACTTAGAATCGTCCTTAATCAATAAACTGGCGTTTACTTCATACACTGGACGCTGATAACGCAAGTACACCTTGGCCGAAATATACCCAATTATGGCGGCAGCTACCACCACCGGCCAATACGGAATATAATCCCGCAATAGGGTCTGCAGCATATTCCCCGATCCACCCGAACCGGCTAACTCGTCGTCAAATTCGTTGTTACCTTCCAAAATCCCTTACTTTAAACTATTAATAAACAAAAAGAAAATACTCACGGTGCTCGTAATACTGGTTACCAAGGATATCAACTGGATATTGGTTTCCAAAAATTTACGCTGATTGGGTTCCACATAGATGATATCATTGGGCTGCATATAAAAATATTCGCTGTCGAAAATATCTTTCCGCGTAAAATCCAAACGCGTTACCGTTCGTTTATTGTCTACCTGACGGATTAACAAAATGTTATTTTTTCTATCCGTCCAGTTAATTCCACCCACCATCCCCAAAAATTGGATGATGTTGGTCTTATTATTCATGATTACCACCGTGGTTGCCCTATCTGTGGTTAGATAGGTAACTCGGAAATTCAACAAACGCACATTCACAATCGGGCTATTCACATAGGGTTTTAAACGCTGCTGCAAGGTATCCCGCAATTGTTCTTGGTTATAACCCAATACCTTTAGCGTACCGAGTTTTGGAAATTCAATGGTGCCTTCTTCGCTGACCAAATAACCCATTAATCCTCCACCACCCTGGCCTCCTTGCTGCATCATCATCATACCCCCTTGGCCACCGCCCATGGGCATATTGAAATATTGCACGGATTCTTGATCGTAGCCATACACCATAATGCTCAACTGATCACCCCGCTGTATCACCGGCTTCACCTGCTGCATGCTGGCATGATAACTGGTATCGCTCATACCCCGAAACAACAACTGATTTTTACGGGTAAAACAACCGCTACTGCCCACAACGATTAGGGCCATAATCGCACAATAAATCCCACCCCTGCCCGAAATTCTTGCCAAACTATTTGTACTATTTTTCACGTAATTCTTTTTCATCCTGCAATTGCCATTGCCGCTTACCCCGCAATTATTATGCCTTTTCATCTACTAAACTATTCTCCACTCAAATCAACCGCGCCATCAGAGCCTCTGCGCGAAGAACTTTTCTTTCTATGGGTATCCTCCGCTACTTCAATGCTGGGACCGGTTCCATGGGATCTGCTGGAATGTTTGCGTTTGCTACCGTGACTATGCTTGCTCTTGGAGGATTTCCCGCCAAACCACGACTTTGCCATGGTTTTTCCACTAAACGAACCTCCATTTTTCTTGCCAAAATATCCACCAAAGTATCCACCCCCGTCGCTTCCATAACTATAAGCACTGCCTCCGGCTGTTATTCTCCTACCCATCAACACCAACAAACCGGTAAGTATAAAGAACAACGGCATGTTATCGGAATTGATCACCACTCCTGGCAACACCGTTTCCGCCATAAATCCGCCACCGATTAATCCAAACAACAGGGCTCCAATATTCTTGAATCCACTGCCAATCCACAACACCAACCCACTGCCCATCCAAACAGCCCAGAAAATTGGCCAAAAACTTAATGCTTTCTTAGCCGCTACCTCCACACTTCCACCACCCAACTGCACAAACTTCCAAACTACACCGGCTAAAATCAACGAAGCTGCAAACGAAAATCTACGGAAACCTACCGTCCGTACCTGTCGTTTGATGAACTTAAATACCATAACTAACTTCGTTTATCCCGAAATATGATTCAATATTAGTACAAAACTATTTCTTAGACAACCCCTTAGCATCTCCGCACCAAGGGTAGCAGATAAAGTTTCTTAATGGAAGTTACAATTTAGTAAAACAACTACTGCTGGAACTACTTTGCGCCCAAAGCCTTGCGGATAATACCAACAATGCGATGCAATTGCCCTTCTGTTAAGTCACTTCCGCTAGGTAAACACAAGCCCCTGGCGAACAATTCCTCCGAAACTCCGTTGCCAAAATAGGGTGCAAACGAATATACCGGCTGCAAATGCATGGGCTTCCACAAGGGTCGGGATTCGATGTTCTGTTCTGCCAACACACCGCGCAATTGATCGGCCGTTACCGAAATTTTGGTAGGATCCAATAGGATACACGTCAACCAACGGTTACTCAACGTACCCGATTCCTCCGATTGAAAACTAACTCCCAGAATATCGCCCAAATGCAAACGGTAAAAATCAAAATTACTTCTGCGCGAAGCAATTCTATCGCCCAATACCTCTATCTGGCCGCATCCCATCCCCGCCAAAACGTTGCTCAATCGGTAATTATAACCAATTTCCACGTGTTGGTAATACGGATAATCCTCCCGAGCCTGGGTACCCAAATGCTTGGCATGATCCACCCACTGCTTATTGTTGGAAAGCATAGCGCCTCCCGCGGTAGTGGTAATAATTTTATTGCCGTTAAAACTCACAACCCCGATATCACCAAATGTTCCGCACTGCTGCCCTTTGTAGCTGCTACCCAAGGCTTCCGCAGCATCTTCTATAATAGGTATTCCGTATTTATGGGAAATTGCAATTAACTGATCCATTTTCGCCGGCATGCCGTAAATATGCACCGGGATAATCGCTTTGGGTTTACGCGTAGGAATCACATCGCCGTTCTGGGTGGCTACCAACCGATCGTCCATGCATCGCAAAATCGCCTGCTCCAGCATATCCGGATCCATGTTCCAGGTGTCGCGCTCAGAATCCACAAATACCGGCGTAGCACCCAAATAAACCACAGGATTCGCCGAAGCCGCAAAAGTTAAACTCTGACATAAAACAAAATCCCCGGGACCCACACCCAACACTTGCAAAGCCAAATGAATGGCCGATGTGCCGGAGTTAAAGGCTGCCACCTGTTCTGCACCGGTGACCTCCATGATTTTCGCTTCAAATAAATCTACGTTAGGTCCTAGCGGAGCCAACCAATTGCTTTCGAAAGCTCGTTGTATATACCTTTGCTCCCGACCACTCATGTGGGGAGGACTCAGCCAAATGCGATCCGGAGACGATGATTTCTTCTCCCGCTGCTTGGCACCCGCACCCAAAGAATCCGTACCAACTTCTTGGTTGCTGATGTTTGGGGTTTCATTGGTTCGCTCTTTTTTCAAGTTAAATAAAAATTAAGGCTGTTCACAAAGGGTAATACAAGTTTAACGCCAATTACCTGCGCAGACTGCATGCCAAGAACCCATAACCCCCAAATGTGAGTTATTATTAGGTTTTAATAAGCAGTTTACTACCTTCAAATCTCTACTAAACCCGAAATATGCAAATTATGGCACGGTACATAGCCCGTTGCCCAACTCAAACCAACCCCAAATCCACACAAAACCAAGTTGCCCGAAAAGGGTTTATCGTTAAAAACCTCTGTAGCCATCAACAACGGAATACTCGCACAACTGGTATTGCCGAAATCACGCAAATTACTCGGCGCTTTCTCTGTTGGAATTCCCAATTTCGATACAATTCGATCGTTCATCATTTTGTTGGCCTGATGAAACAAGAAATAATCCACCGTGCCAAAATCCAAATTCATGGCCGCCGCCAAACTCTTTACCGTTTTCGGCGCTCTGCTGATTCCAAAACCAAACACCTCCATGCCATCCAACCAAGAATGAACCTTGGCCCGAACAATCCCATCCCCATAATCGATCATTTCATACGATTCTGGAGTGGGTCGATTTCGAAATCCGCTGTGGGGGGTATAAATCGCCTGATATCCCGATCCGTCACTTCCCAAATCGAAATGCATCGGAGCAGCGGTTGCATCAAATTGCAGCAACGTGGCCGAACCCCCATCGCCAAACAACAAATTTCTACTTTTATCCAAGGGCGACGACGTTAACGAAGCCGTATCTCCTACTAACAACAAAGCATTGCCGATGCGGCCGGCGGAGACCAAAGAACTTAACACATACAATCCATACACGTAACCGCTACAACCCAAAGCCACATCAAATGCCAAGGTGGTTTTCGGCAATCCCAATTTGTCTTGCAAAATCACCGCAGTTGCTGGATTCCGAAAATCCGGTGTCTGGGTTACCAAAACCAACGCATCGATGCTGGATTTTTCTATGCCCATGTCCGATAACAATCGTTCCGCCGCTGCCTGACACAAATCCGCGGTAGTCATACCCTCTTCCACGCAGCGCCTGCGCTCTATCCCCACCGATTCAAACAACTTATCCAATTCCTCCTTCGTAAACAAAGGACTATCCCGATTTTCAACCACCCGTTTGGGTACCGCCGCCGAAACACCCGCTACTCGAACATGCTCTATTGTGATATTCGCCATGATTTAATTCTTTTATTTATCGCAAGGTAGTTCCGCCATCCACTACCAAGTTTACCCCAGTAATCCAAGCCGCTTGGTCCGATGCCAAAAATACCACCGCTTCCGCTACTTCTTCCGGTTTCCCCAACCTGCCCAACGGCACCTGAGCCCCGAAATCCTCAACCGACTCATCCAACGAATACGCCGATTTCATTCCCGAATCCAACAAACCCGGTGACACCGCATTCACCCTAATTTTCTGACTCGCCAATTCCAAGGCCGCAATGCGTACATACGAATCCACCGCCCCTTTACTGGAGCCGTACATCCCATTCGAAACCGTAGCATAGTTTGCCGAAATAGACGATACAAACACAACGCTGCCACCTTTATTCAACAACTTCTTTTTAATCAATTGTTGCATCAACAACATCGGTGCAAAAGCATTGATACCAAACACCGAATTCAATTTGTCCAACGTAATAAACTTCAACGGAGCTTTGGTATTTACCCCCGCCGAATGCACCACAATATCCACCGATTCCGGCAGCACGTCCACCACCATTTCCACTTCCGACACCAAATCCAACACCACCATCTCGTGCTGCTGCTGTTCACCGGTGTTCAACGCCAACATTACCTCCGCCAACCGGGATCTATCTCTACCCAACAATACCAACGTACCCCCCAATTCCGCGATTCGCAAAGCCACCGCCTTGCCAATGCCAGAACTAGCACCCGTTACCAAAACGCGTTTTCCATTAAAATTCATACGTTAAATTTTTATTGTCACTACTTACCACTTTTAATACATTTTCCAACAGCTTCTACCTCCTACAGCAAAAAATCAGATTGTCTTTCAACAACCCCGTTTCAGCGGTTGGGGTATTCCATCAGCTCACTCACCACCATGGGTTTGGTTTCTATTACGGCCGATCCCCAGGATAAACCCACACCGAAACCACATAACAACAATCTCAAAGATTGATTCCTTAACGAGTCTGCTAATTCCGTCACCATCAACAACGGCAAAGTAGCACAGCTGGAATTTCCAAATCGATCCAAATTCATGGGCACTTTATCTGTAGGCAGACCCAATTTCTTGGCTATTTTGCTAATCATCATCTTATTGGCCTGATGAAAAAGGTAATAGTCCAACGAATCCAATTCTATTCCGAATTCAGCACACAAAGTCCTAACCGATGTGGGTACCGTTGAAACACCAAACGAGTACACCTCCAGTCCGTCCATGGCCTCGTGCAAGCGGGATCGACGAATTCCGTGACCATAATCCCGTACCACAAACGACTCTTCTGTTACCGGATTTCGGCAACCTCCATCTTCCAACTGGATGGATTTAGCTCCCGAACCGTCCGTGCCAAATTCAAAATACATAGCTCCTTCCTCTCCCGTAAATTCCAAGGCCGTAGCCGTTCCAGCATCGGCAAATAATGGATAAACGCTCTTATCTTCCGGCGAAGCATAGTGCGATTGGGTATTTCCTGCCAACAACAGTCCTTTTTTAATTCTACCGCTGCTCATCAACGCCCCAATTACCTGCAGTCCGTGCGTATAACCGGAACAACCCAACGAAATGTCCAATGTCATGCAGGAATTAGGCAGTCCCAAACGCTCTTGCAATAAACACGAAGTAGCCGGTAACTTATAGTCCGCCGTGTGGGACACAAACACCAAAACACCGATTTCCTCCACGGGCCAAGCTAAATCGCCAATCAACTGCTTCGCCGCAGTAAAACACAAATCCGAAGTACACACCCCGGCCTCGGTAACCCGTTTTTCGGCAATACCCACACTGTCCAAAAATTTTTGGTATTCATCGGCCGTAAACAAAGGATACTCCGAGTTTTTCACCACGTGCTCCGGAACACAGGCCGAAACACCCGCGATTGAAATTCCGTTTAATTGATTTAACGACATCCTTGCACTTTTAACGTAACCCGATACCCCCGTCAATTACCAGGGATGTGCCCGTAATCCAAGCACTGGCATCGGACAATAAATAGAGTATAGCATAGGCCACTTCCTCGGGTTTTCCGTAGCGTTTTAACGGATACCGTTGTTTGTCGGCCTCGTATTGTTCTGGGGTAATTAAACCCGATTTTCCTACCATTTCCGTTTCGATCATCGCTGGATTCACGCTGTTTACCCGAATCCGTTTCCCCGCAAGTTCCAGAGCCGCTATCCGTACAAACCCTTGCAATCCCGCCTTGCTGGTGGTGTACATGCTGTACGCATACGTAGCTTGTTGAAAGGCGGCAATCGACGAAGTAAACACCACCGACGCGCCTTTATGCAAACGCTTAGCTTTTACCAGTCGGTTCAATAAAAAAATAGGTCCCAACGTATTGGTTTGCAGCACGTCCATAAATTCCGATTCCTGCAAATGACCCAAGGTAGCAAATTTGCTGATCCCAGCGTTATTCACCACACCATCCAACATCGGTAATCCAGCCACCATATCCGCCACGGCATCGCTATCTTGAAGATCACACACCACAATTTGGTGCCCTGATCCTACGATGTTCCTACTTTCTCTCGCCGATGAAAACCCAGATTCAGCTGCTTCATTTCCTACGGATGTACTTTCTGCCGATGTGACGCCTGCATGTTTTACGCCTGCAGCTGTGGCTCCTTCAAATTTGACGCCTGCATGTTTTACGTCTGCACTACCGGATTCCTCCTTATTGCGTTGTTCCCACCCTTCATTACCCCACAGCATACTTCGGGTTTTCTCCAGTTCCTCCCGATTTCTTCCGGTAAGAATTAACGTAGCTCCCAGCTTACTGGCTTCCACCGCCGTAGCCCTCCCAATACCACTAGAGGCACCCGTAACGAAGATGGTTTTACCGCTGAGCTGAAAAGGGTTGTTTAAACTCAAAGTTTTGCTTTTACCGCGTTAAATAGATCTTCAACGGTATGGGAGTTACGCAAATCCTCACCTTTAAGAATTACATCGTACTCATCATCAATCATGGAAATAATATTCAAAGCCGTTAACGAAGAATAATCGTCCAATTGTTTAAACTGAGTCTCCAAAGTAATCAAAGAGGGGTCGGTATCATCAAACTGATCCGCGATTTGCTGTAAAAATAACTGTATATCCATGGTTTAATTCTTATTTCAATAATCAAATTTTCGGGCAGGATTTCCTATATACGTGCTGTTGTCTTTGGTATTATTCATAACCACAGACGACGCACCCACCACCGTCTCTTGCCCAATTCTCACCCCAGGTAAAACCACCGAGTAAATGCCAAATAAATTGCTATTGCCAATATGCACATCCCCCGAAATGCGGGTTCCCGGCATAAACACATTGCAATTGCCAACCTTGCTTTCATGGCCAATGCCAATCAAACTATTTAAAACGTTAAAATCCCCCAACTCCACCAAGCAACTCACGGTACACTTCGAAAATACCAAATTTCCTCTTCCTATTCGAAACGTCTCTCCATCCAATACCCGAAAATCCGGGGCGATGAGATTAGGAAAATAAATATGGGGATTGTTAACGGCCGATGCCAATTTCGCGATAATCTTTGGATTTCCGATAGCGAATACCACCGCCAACGACGATGAAACCGCATTCAGCGCATCCATCCCACCTAACACCTGTCCGCGATAAATATCCTCTCCCACGACTTTGCCGTCATCATAATATCCTACAAACTCCCACACGCGTTCCTGCCGATTTATCTCTTCAATCAGACAATAGATTTCTTTGCCAAATCCTCCCGCTCCGTATATCGCAATGTTCTGCATTCGTTTATTTTTTAATCCCTACCGTTATGAAAACCAATCGAATCTCTGTGGTTGCACGCAGTAACCACAAAGCCTTCTATTTTGTCTGTAGTGAATAACCTACAAATTGCTTTTCTTGACGCTCCTATTTCTAATACCATGCCAAAATGTAAAAACTCCCACTCCAGTATTTTAAGAGTTCATAACTCCACCCAATTCTCGAGTACTCACAAACCGCACTTCCGGCCATTGTTGTTTAACCCTTCGTAAAATTTCTTTCAAATCACGGTTGCCACGTTCCCGTACCGCCGGAGAAATTCCGCCTACAAAACTCATTCGGTGCATCGCAATGTTGGCGGGCTTTCCCACTGCAAATGCCGCCGAAATTTGCGCCATCGTGTGATCTACCCAGTCCATGTCCGGATTAAACATCGGCTCGAAAAAACAATTTCTAACCATCGCCCGTAATTGCTTCGCTGAACTGTGAACCAATGTTGGTTCAATCTTTTCATTTATTGCATCACCAGCTTTCCTTGATACTACGTCAGCCTCAGTGTTTTCAATGTTGTCTTTCAACGTGGAAGCAGATCCGCCCGCAGGCATCCCCCATTCAGCAGGTATCTTTCGATCCGACTTCAACCGTTGGTTTAAAAAGTACCAATGTTTTCGAAATTTATTGGCTGTGGGATCCCATTCTTCTGTCTGCATGGATCGATCCAAATAAGCAACGCCAGCTTCCAACAATACTGCATCCAATGCTCTGGGATAGCGCATTACCGGTGGGGTGAAATGCCTTGGTTTATCCCCCCATTCTTGCTCAAACAATTGCAATCCGTCCCATAAGATCGAGGCCAACACCGGTATCTCCTCCTCCGTATCGTAAGCAAACGAAGCGGTATAATCCACCCCTTCGGTCTTTCCATACTCCAACCCGGCTAAGGAATCCACTTCCATGCAGGCCAGCAGTTGAGGATTTTTTTCTCTAAGTCTTCGCATCAACCACCCCACATGCACGTGCTCTCTCCCATGAAACTCCATCACCAAATCCCCGTCCATCCGCATTTGCTGCATCAAGTCCCAAGCGTCCCGTTTACCCAAACGTTCAAACGTCCGAGAAACCGACTCGTTCCGAAACTCCGCAAAGCCTTCCTTGCGCATTCCTGAAAAATCGATATTGGCCGCTAACCCAAATCCCGTCATAACCGCCCCCCTGCCCTGTATATCCTTAACAGACAGCAACGTTTCGCGCAAAGCCTGCAAATCCTCTACACTCTCCAACGTATCGTACCGATCAAATGGAAACAAATCCATCGGCAATCCTTTGCCCACCAAATATTCCCTGGCGGTAACATCGGCCAATCGAACAGCACCAAAATCATCGCAAGACAACAACAAGTACTTTTCCTTGCTTCGCCAACCCGGTAAATTTTTAGCGTACTGTAGCCAACGACGCATCATACAACTCTTTCCAATTTTTCCAAATCAACGACTGTTCGTAGCGCTGTAGAACTCTCGCCCTACCCGCCTTTCCCATGGTTTTCCGCATCGCACCATCCAATACCAATACTTCCACCGCATCCCGCAACTCCTCCGTAGACCGAGGTGTTACCAAGATACCCGACACTCCGTTCTCCACCACTTCGTTGCAGCCTGGGATATCCGTGCTTACTACCGGCAACTCCGAGGCCGAGGCCTCCAGCAAAGCATTGGGCAATCCCTCGCGATACGTGGGATGCACCAAAATATCCATCATGGTGTAATAAGGTGCTACTTCTGGCTGTCGGCCCGCTAATACCACCCCCTCCGTGTTTTTCAACTCTTCCATAAATCCCGAGCCCAACTCACCGTACTCCGTTTCCGGCAATCCCACCACCAATAATAATAACGATGGATACTTGTCCTTCAACGCCGTAAACGCGTCCAACAATTCCCTACTTCCTTTATCTCGGGCAATTCTTCCTACATATCCTAAAACCAACTGATCCTCCAAAATCCCCCATTGCTTTCTCATCGTGCTTCGCAACTCCGCGTTAAACGCAAACCGCTGCAAATCCACTCCGTTGGTGCTTCCATGCCCTAAAAAATATAACTTCTTCCGCTCCGTGTCCCCCATCAACGCACCCAACATATCCCGAATCCCCTCACTATTGGGAACAACACAGGTAGACAATCGAAACGTAATCCACTCCATCAATCCCAAAATACCCCCCGATACTCCGCCCTGCAATCCCCGTAAGGGAATACCCGTCACCGAGTGAATCCGCACCGGAACCCTACAAATCGCACCAGCTATCATACCCAACAACCCCGCTTTGGGTGTTTGCGTATGAATCACCTGCGGTTGCTCTTTCACCAACAACCCCACCAACGAAAACAAGGCCCATACATCATGCCAAATCGATACTTTCCGTTGAATATCAATAGAATACGTTCTTATTCCTTCGCGTTCCGCAATGAAATTATAATGAAAATTATCGTTGGCCGTTACCCCAATAATTTCATAAAATTGCTGCAGATACCCCAACTGATTCCTAAGAATCAAATTCATATAAGCCGGTATGGTTACTACCCTAAATATCTTGGGCTTGACGCTCATACCACTGCTGAAATACAAATAAATTCCACAATTTCCCTTTGTGATTGTGACTGCCAGACAAATGCTCGTTCACCAAACGTTGAACATATTCCCAACGAAACAATCCCTGTTTTTCGATATTTTCTTTACTCAACAATCGATGCAACTCTTGCTTCAACGGGCCGCGAAACCAAAAATCAACCGGAACCCCAAACCCCTTCTTCGAATTATCCAAAATATCGTCCGGAACCATTCCTCGAAACGCCTCTCGCAAGATCCACTTCCTTTCCTTACCGCTTATCTTCCAATCCGATGGCAACGCCAACGCAAATTCCACCAACTCCCGCTCCAAAAACGGAACCCTCGCTTCCAACGAATGCATCATGCACATGCGATCCACCTTTGCCAACATGTCTCCTTCCAAAACCACCTGTACATCCCGCAACATGCTATTATTCAAAAAATCAGAACCATCCTCCCAAGTAGAACCTAAATTTCCACCACCAACCGATGTTCCATCTACTTCAGAAGTTACACCCTGTTTTGTCGTATCCGGCCCCGCCGTTTCTACGCTATCCACCAAAAGTTCCTCTATTTCCTCCGGCTGAAATCCCATGCACATCAATCGGTACGACAATTCCGAGTCCGAAAAACTTCCCAAAGAATCCACCTTCTTGAATTTTCGAACAATAGGATTAAACCTGGGATTCGTAGGCAACGCACTCACCACACGGCGAATCCCCGCCTGCAAAAACCGTGGAACCTTAGCCCAGTTGCGGGTGTGATGCGAAAACAAATATTTTTCGTACCCCCCAAACAATTCATCAGCACAATCACCCGTTAATACCACCGACACTTGTTCCCTCGCCAAGGACGCAACCGCCGCCGATGGCAAACAACTTGAATCGCCAAACGGTTCGTCGAAATACCCAATAATATCATTTATCTGCGGTAAAACATCGTCATAATCCAAGGTTTTCAAGTAATGCTCGCTACCCAGAACTGAAGCCATTTTGCCCGATCGCTGCGATTCGTCAAAACTCTTTTCCGCAAAACCAATCGAAAACGTACGCAACGGTTCGTCGCGCTTAATCCGGCTAGTGGCCGAATCCTTATCAGATTCTTCCAACACCGACTTCACCAGATACGACACAATACTCGAATCCACTCCACCACTTAAAAACGTACCAACCGCAACATCGCTCTGCATCTTCTCCGAAACACTGCGTTTCAACATTCGCCGAATCTCAGATTTAATGAATTCTTCCTGTTCCCCTTCCGACTCCCAATCCAACCGCACCATTAACTCCTCGCGCTTCCGTTTCACCGCCTCCCTAACATCGTAATATCGCGTTTGCGAAACAGACTCGCCCACAGTTACATAAGAACCCGCCTCCAATTTGCGCACCTCTTGGTAAATACTAAATGGCGCCGGGATATAACTCAATTGTAGATATAGGCTCAGTGCTTGTTTGTCGATTTTTTTTCCTAGGCCGATGGCTTGCAACGACTTAATTTCCGATCCGAAATAAAAAACACCCCCTAGTTCTCCGTAATACAAGGGTTTTTCACCAAATCGATCCCGGGCAATCAACAATTTACCATTGGAAGTATCGTACAGGGCAAACGCAAACATGCCCTCCAACTTCTGCAACAGTACATCCATTCCCCACTGCCGATATCCCAACAACAAAACCTCCGTATCAGACGAGGTGCCAAAGCGCTGCCCCGCCGCTTCCAGCTCTCGCCGAATCTCCAAAAAATTATAAATCTCTCCGTTAAACACCACCACCAAATCGCCCGAAACCATGGGCTGCTGTCCGGTAGTCAAATCCAAAATACTCAACCTTCTGTGGGCCAATCCCACGCGGTCATCGTTCCAAAAACCCTCCGCATCCGGTCCGCGCTGTTTCAACGCATTGGCCATTGCCGGCAACATCGCCGCCATATCCGCAACAATATCCACCACTTGATCCAGCGCTTTATCAGACGTTCTATCCAGTGCTTGATCCGACACTTTATCCGACGTATTACCCAGCGATTTACCCAGCACGGTGTCCAACACTATGTCCAATACCGTGTCCGAAGCAATCACAGCCGTTGGTCGTTCATTCTTTAATATCGAGTAGCCCGCTATTCCACACATATCCTTTACGGCTGTATTCCTAACCGCATCTTCAACAAATACAACCCATTGCGCCATTTTCGTTTGCCACGACGCTTGGCATATTTCCAAAATCCTTCGCTATAATCCCTAAAATCCTGCAATCTGGGAACCCGATTTGCATCCCATCGCTGAAACCCCGAAGGAAATATTCCGAAACTAGGAATCGAATGAAATTCCATAACGCTATCCGAATTATCACCCAACAAATCTTCAGAAATTGGCATAATTCGCTCTTTTAAGTGCACATACATCACGGGCTCACGCTGCACTAGCTCCCCATTCACCCAAAACCGCGTCAACCCCGAAATTTCGTTCCAAACCAATAAATTATTCTCCAATTCCACACGTCCGCCTTGCTTGGTTTTATCCCAAAACGATCGATTAAAATTGGGCGAACTGGAATACAAATCAGCAATAACACCGGGATCCTCGTAAATCCTCAAACCTTGATCTTCAAACAACGTGTTGATGTTCACCGTGCCATACCACTCATCAAATAAGGTAGTTCTTGGATTCTGCAACACATTAGCTCTCACTGCCTCAATGTCCGCAGCACCGCGAATTACTCCCAACACCCGCTCCGTATTCGGCATCAAGCAAAAATGACCCAACCCAAATAGTTTATCGTGGCTTTGAAGTACATCGCCAGTTATAAACGAAGCCAACTTGCCAAAAATCACATCTACATCGCAATATCCCCAGTACCGGTAATCAACAAGTAATTCATTGAATATCAAACCATAAAAGACTTTATAATCGCACAATTTATGCGGAACAGGAACCACAACGTCCTTTCCCAAGACCTCTTGAATCCTATGTACAACCGATGCAAAATCCCAAGAAACCACACGAACATTGGCTGGAAATTCGTATTCCGATGAAATATCCGTTACCAACAACCAATCAATTTCTGGATTGATAGCACAGCTGCGCAACCACAAGCCAAAATAGGAAGGAAACTTCCCAAAATACGGAACGATAATCGCCGTTTTAGGAAAAGTAGTGGCACGGATTTCGTCTTGCCTTTCACCCAAAGCTTCCCAATTCAATTCTTCCAACCTGCCTGCTTCCAATCCTTCTGCTTGCAATCCAACTACTTCCAACCCAACTACTTCCAACCCTTCTGCATCCGCCCCAGTATCGTTATTATTTACCCCATTCACTGCCTTATTGCCCCTCGTTAAATTTGAAAATCGCGTTCTATCATAGACAGCGGCATTTTCTCTCCCCAATACAAATCCCAAGAAAACGGTAAGAATTGATCGTAACCTCCACCCTGACATTGGGTGATTTCACCCAAATACAGCCTTCCATCCACATCGTAAAAGTCAACCCGAACATAAGGAAACAACTGAGCAACCTGTTTCGATATCTCCAGCATTCTCCCCAACGTAGAAGGTGCATCAATCTCTTCACCCCGAAATCCCACGTGATCCTTATAATATTTTCCCCAAGTAAACGACATAGGATTCCATTGCGGATCGTAAATATTGCGCTTGTTTTTACCCTCTCGATCAACCGCCACATACACAAAACCAACTTCGCCACCCACACAGTTTATCTTGTAATCATTGGGAATACTACCATCGCTGCAAACCAACAATTCCTCCACCAAAATCTCCGGTACTATACCCTTATACTGCCACTCCCGCTCACTCCAATAATAGTTCCAGGCCATTCCAAATCGAAATTTCCTCCTCACTTCCTCCCAATCAACCGCGCTTTTATCTCGAACAATTACAAAACTCCCCGAATCGTGGTTCAACTTGATAATAATCGGTATGTCCGGTAAATTCTCTGGAACCAATTGTCGATAATCCGTAGTTCGAAACAACAGCGGAACCAATAATTCCGAACCCAAATGTTTCTCGATATACGTTCTTACTCCAATTTTATCGGCCAAAACCTGCTGAAAAGACCTACGATCATGCAATTTTATCCATTGCAATTTCTCATTCAAGGTTCTGGGATTGTCTAAATCCAAATCATATCCCTGATACTTTCGAAATTGCCTGCGCAACAGGGTAACATCATCCCACAATTGATTTACAAAAAAGTACTTGAACTTCCGCAAACCTAAATCTATCCTGAAAAGTAAATCGTTTTTAACCAATCCTATTTACACCCGAACTACTTCACAACCATGGGTTTCGCCCCAATTGTATCTGTCACCATGAATCACCGCTACTTTTCGTTTACACAAATTCAACATCGGCATATCCGATTCGCTATCGCTATATGCTACCGAATATTCTAACCCATCCAATTGCTCACAACTGGCACCTAAATATTGACATATTCTTCGAACCTTTTCTTGTCCATAACAATCGTTGCCTACCCATCTGCCCGAACATATTCCGTTATCAAACTCCAACTCTGTGGCAATAACGGGCACGCCATACAATCCACCCAAAAATTGAAGATACACATCATACCCGGCCGATACCAAAGTAACCTCATACCCTTCCAACATCAGTTGTTGCATGGAATTTACTACCGATTTAATCTCCGTATACCGCAAGATATCCTCTACATAATGCTGTCCCATCGTCAGTAAATACACCTCTTTCAATCCCTCCAACTGCCACAATTTCAGGCGCTTCTCAAGTTTTACACCGGGTAAAATGATATCGCAAATTCGAACTACTTGAATTCTTTTTAAAAACCTCAACCAATTTTCTCTCCGCAGCATTCTACTCCTCACCACCTCATCGTCCGTATTATCCCGAATGTAATCCACGAAAGCATCCGCCGTTTGAAACGAAATCAGCGTCTCACAAACGTCGAAAAATGCAATCTTAGTTTTATTCATAAACTTTTACTGAGTCCAAAGCGATCTAAAGGCAGCCATAACACGCTGCATCTGATCCAAGGTTCCCACCGAAATTCGCAAACAATTATCCAACTTCGTACTGTGGGTTAGATTTCGAACAAAAATCCCGTGCTCGCCTAAATGATTCAAGACCATTTCTTTTATTTCTGCCGATTGAAATCGCATCAATACAAAATTTCCTGTGCTGGAAAACGGTACAACTTTTTCCGTATACCCCATTAAAAATTGTTCAAACACCTTCCTTGCCGAAGTCACCTCCTCCACGTAATTCCGCATGTATTCAATATCCTCCAATGCCATGCACGCCGCCGCTTGCGCAAAAATGGTGATGCTTTTAGAGTTCCGAATCTTGGAAATTCCGGACACCAACCCTGCATCTCCCATTAAATAACCGATGCGAAATCCAGCCAGACAAAATGCTTTCGAAAACGTTCTACTTACCAACAAATTCGACAGTCGAGTTACCTCCTTTGATACCGTAACTCCCCCAAATTCAAAATACGCCTCATCGACAAAAAATAATACCTCCGGGAACGACTCGATCAGGCCGAGCAACGCCGTTGCCGATATACTGCTACCCGTAGGGTTATTGGGATTACACAAATAAACCATTTTCAACCCCTCGGATTCGTTTATTAAACTCGATATCCGCTTCGAAATTTCCTCCGTCTCAAAATCAAACGGAGCATCCATCTCCAAAAAGGTCAAGTTTGCACCCTGCGCTTCCGCACTTAACCGAAAATTATCATACGTTGGACCAACCACCAACACCCGATCCCCTTGATACAATACCGCCCGACTCACATACTCCTGCAAGCTATCCGAACTTCCAAAATATTGAATATTCTCCTCAGGCAATTCCGTATAATCACTCAACAATTGCATCAAACGCTCACTATAAGTAGGGGGATACAATCGATACAACGATTCATCCGACACCAGTCGTACCAATTCTTCCTTCACCTTGGGAGACGGGGCGATACTGCCCTCATTCCAATCCAATTTTAATAACTCACTGCGTTCACTTTCACCTACTTCCCAAACTTTATGACTTGCAACCTGATAGGGTTTTAGTTGTTCAATAAACGGGTTTAAAAATTTCATTAAATACTATTTTTGTTTCAATACTTAGGTCAAATAACGGGTTCTTCGGTCAGCACAAACAGTAGGCACCATAGTCAACGCAAACAGCATGTTCCATAATTAGCAAAAACAACAGGTACCTTAACTAACACAAATAATGGAGCCTATGATTATCGCTAATAGTCAGGCCCATACAGCATGTTCTATAGTTAGCACAGATAATTTGACAGATACTTGTCACAAATAATTTACAAGTTCTTGCGTTCCAATAAACCGGGCTTCCGGCCATTGTTTGCGTATGGACGCTATGAATCGGGATAATTCTTTTAATCCATGGGCTCGATGATCCGCATCAATACCTCCCATATAATTAAAACGATGGGTATTGACGATAACCGGAACTCGCCAAGAGATAAGCATCTTCATTCGCTGTAAGCACTCACTCACATAATCCCGTGAATAATTTTCCCCCGGCTCGAAATAACAATTTCGCAATGTGTATCGCACCCCTTTTCGGTTCCTACGAATGCTTCGATAGGTTTTTCCAAACTTGCCCCCGCCCTTTGGAACCAATTGGTAGGGGAGTCCTTGAACCGACACCAAACCTTGATCCAACAACATACTTTCCATTTGTTCGGGCCAGATATAAGCCGGTGCTATAAACGACGTGGCCTGCTTTCCCCATACTTCGCCAAAACCATTAAAAGCATGTTTCCACGATTCCAATAATTGCGTATATCCCGGGTCCGTAGTTTGCCAGTCCAAAGCCGCCAAAAAATTGGATCTTCCCAATTTCCGTTTTGCCCAGGTGCTGCTCACACCACAAATTCCCAATTCCGCTCCTTTCAATACCTCCGGAACCTTTTCTCTCATTGCCTGCAACCATGCTCCGTACTGTAAGTGCACCCAAGCATGGAACTGCAAATCAAAAACTCCCTGTTGATTGCCTTCCACCAAGGACGAAAAACCACCCACACCGTCTCCATAGACTTTCTGGTACGATTCCCGAACATCCTCCGCAACAAAATTCGCTCCCCCAACGCGGTTAATTTCTTCAAAGTTAGGATTCGCCATCACCGCATTACACGTAAACACCGCCGCATTCTCCCCCGCACCACGTACACCTCCCTCCGTTAACACCCCCTTCAATAATTGCACATCCTCCTCAGTCTCCAAAGCATCCTTCAACGCCATATTACCCTGCAAGGTTTCAACCCCTCCAACGCAATACTCCTTCAGCGCTGCACGAGATCCCACTCGGTTAAAACCCCAATCATCCGATTGAAACAGCACCACAGGCTCCTTCACCCTCGTCCCAATCAAACTATGCAATAACCCTAACTCCACTAAAACGAAGGAAAAAACGCCTTGAACGCATCAATAATGGGTATATCCTCCGGCATCCATGCCCGTACCACTGGCCCCCCCAACAACGCCGAAAATCCCAGCACATCAAATACCCTGCGTATGTTAACAATGCCAATAACCACAAATACCCAACTATAATATTCAGTCAACACCTTAAAATAATAATTCTGAATTAAATCTTTGTATATGTACATGAAGTACAGAAAAAACATCAAACTAAAAACCGATAAAAACCTAGCACCAGAAATACTGTTCGTTGCCGCCAAATTTGCTATCGCACCAAAAAAGAAAATCATCGACAGCATTTCCATCTTCTCATAAACACGTCCTCGATACCAAATTTCAATCAACAAGATTATTATGGTAAACCAGCTTAAGTAATTCAAGGTTGTAAACGGCCAGTTTACATAACCATTGATGGATTGTCCCGCCTCTTGCTCCTGCACTTGTTGCATATTATCAGAACTCGTGTAATCCTTAGCTTTTGTCTGATACGTTTTAGGCATCACCTCTTTGGGCATATATTGTTCGATACCTATTTTTCCTAAATTTAGTGTGATTACATACATTATGATCGTGAGTATTACCCTACGCCTTAAAGCAATTTCATGAATAATAAATACAACCACATTTAATGAGAAAGAAAAATGCAAGGTAAATGTTAAAAAAATCCAAAATACGCCATAGGCCTTTCGCTCTTTAAGATAATAATTTACAAGCCCATACACAAACATATGACTGGCCGTCCAATACCGAAATCCATTGAACTCTATAATACTAATGATAAATGCAACAGCAAATAATATGAGTGCCGTAACGCGGCCTAAATTCTCTCCCAAAAACTCAATGGCAAAGAATATATTCCTGGAAAAAAAATAACCATAAATAATTCCGTAAACAGTTAAAATTACCATCGTACTACCGGTAATTTTTGATACTAAATAATTAATCAAAGGTTGTAGAAAATCCGGTGAATTGGTTGTAATGTCCTCCCAAAAAGCAGAAAATGAAATACCCGCGGAATAGTAATCCTTAAATTGCTGTATATACCTGCTAATGTCCCATGCGTCATGAATAACCGCTAACGACATAGCAAAAAACACCACAAACATCCATAGTATATTCTTAGCCCATGTAGCTTTGGATTCTTTTAACGCAATAAACAACGATAATATCGGCGATATTAAAAATAAAATAAACGGAAAATATTGGTCGCGAATCGCGCTGCTTTTACTCAAAATTTCCTATCTAAAATGCAATGAATTACTCGGATTCTATCCATTAGAAATCGCTTTCCTCCCCTCCATCAATTCCACAAAACCTTTACAAACATTGGAAATTCGGTAACTATCCATGTTACTAAATACAAACCGATTACCGAAATCTTTATTCAAAAATTCTAATAACACCTCTCGTTCACCCATTCCCAAGGAATCGTCTTCAATGTTCAAAACAGGTCGATCTACTATGTAATAATCAATCAACTTGCTCGGCATCTGAACCTTAGTGCCATTCATCATATTAATCAAAAAATCCGCATTTCTCATTACTTGCATAATTTCCTCCCTAGGAATAATTCCTCGAATAATAAAACGCGAATCCCCTTGCTTGATATGCGGTGTAACCAAATATTGTTGTTGGGTATAGATATAAAATCGAAAATCTACCTCACTGTCACTTAAAACCTGTAACAACGCAGCCGGATTCCTTCCTTTATGCAAAAATGCCCCCGCGTAAACAAACGTTAAAACATCATTCCCCGTATAATCACCCAACTTTGCACGCTCCTCCTCGTAATGAAACCCTTGGGGTATAACCCTAATCTTTCCCCTAAATTCTGGATAATATCCTTTATATCCCGCCTCCGTAGGCGTCACAATAAAATCACATCGTCTGCAAAAGGCCTTTTCCAAATACGAAAAATAAAAAGGTACCTTTCGCACATTCAACGTACTCAACATAAATGGATCGCCACAATCCGCCAACCATACTTTGTCCTTTAACAATCCCTTCTTCGCCAGTCTACTCAAGCCCCAATGCACCGCAAACGGCTTTGCAATACTAATTACTGCGTCAACTTCTTTGGGAATTACTAATCGCCTAGGGATCTTAAAATACCACTCTATACTCGGAAACTCGCCAAAATAACCCAATAATCGCGCTACCAATGAGCTGATTCTCCCGCCTTGCTGCCATCGCTCATTCAAGATAGACCAACTACCATCACCCAAACTCAACCACTGTATGCCGTATTCATCCAACAATCGCTGTCGCTGTGTATTTCCCTCACCAGAAATGTCTACCCCCGCAACCAGCACCTGGTGTCCTTGCCTGCATAATTCCTTGGCCAACTCAGTAGCACGAAACGACCTCGGAGAATTCTCAGGATAAAACGAAACGCTTACCAGTAATATCAAAAACTTTACTTTTTCTTTCCGAAATCAATGCCAAACACACTCATCCATTCACCAAAAATAATGATACGCCAAAATTGATAATCAAAAGGTCGTTTACCCAAAACCATTAAATCGAAATCCTTTAACATCCACTTTTTATTTATCCTATCACCAATTCTATCCAACCCAATTTCCAACTTGGTACGGAAAAACTCAGTATCTACCTCCTTAACCCACAACTGTTCGGAGTTTACAAACCCCTTTTTATCCCGTCGATAATATATTTCCTCCGGCAATAAATGTTTAATTGCATCCTTAAATACGCCTTTCCTGTCTGCACACAATAAGTCTTCCTCTCCCAAAGAACTATAAATCTCAACCAAACGGTGATTCAAAAATGGAACCCTTGCCTCCACCGAATTTGCCATGGAATTTCTATCTTCCCAGTGCAAATATTTAGGTAATGCTGCATGAAGCATAAAGTGCTTGATATTGCCAGTAACCTCCCAAATATTAAAATCAAATTGATCTAAAATATGCCGACGTTGTAAATTCCATTTACTAAAATTAAAAATTCTAGAATTTCTAGTTAATCGATTATTTATAAATCGTTTAACCGGTGAAAATTGAAAGCAAGACAAATAAACAAAACGTATTAAATTCCTAAACTTACACTGCTTTAGCAAACTCCAAACACTATTACACCGTAAAAAACGCATATCCGCCCATTGGCCATACCCTCCCATATATTCGTCCGCACCTTGACCGCATAAAATCACTTTTATACCCGATTCCTTTACCTTGTTATAAACCAAATAATTCATCATCGCACTCTGCGACTGATACGGTTCGTCCTGAATCCAAACCAATTTTCTTGTATGTTCAATAACGTCATCCAAACTCGAAACGATGTAATGCGATTCTGCCCCAATCTCCTTATTCACTATCTCCGCCCAATGCCGTTCATCAAAAGCCTTGTATTCAGAACAAGAAGTAAATGTCATTAAATTCTCCTCTCGAACAGTCCGTATTGCCCCAGCAATCGCACTGGAATCTATACCACCGCTCAATGTAATACCCACGGGAACATCGGCCATCAATTGATTCGATACCGAACCAACAAATGCATCGCGAATACTCGCTAACTTATTGTTTTCTTCTATCTCTGTTTTTTCTAGACTATACCAGGTTCCTACCAACTTATCCATGAATTCGTAGGTAAATACACCGTGAATCTGATCCGATTTAATTAGCACTTCACAACCCGGCCTAACCTGTTTTACCCCCTCAAACAACGTAAATTCAGTATGGTCTAAATACCCGTGCTCCAAAAAATCCAAGGCCCGTGCTTCATCAATTTCAGGATTCCATCCCTCCAAAAAAGTAAATTGCTTGATTTCGCTAGCAAAAAACAAATTGCCCTCACCACTAATCCAATAGTACAATGGCTTCACTCCAAATCGATCCCGGCTACAATATACTTCCCGCTCCTGTATATCATAAATCACAAACGACCACATTCCATCAAAACGCTTTACCGCCTCCTTGCCCCATACCGAATACGCCGCCAACACCACCTCCGTATCCGAATTAGTCAAAAATTGTTTACCATAAACCTCTGCCAACTCCTTGCGAATCTCTAAGTAATTGTATAACTCCCCATTATAAACAATCCAATACCTACCCTCTCCGTAACACATGGGCTGATGCCCCAATTCGTTAACCTCTATGATGGATAATCGTCGATGTCCAAATACTACTTCACCCGAATCCAAATCCGTAAAATCACCATCCAACGAATTAAAATTCAAAAACTCAAATGATTTATTCTCTACCGACGGTACGATAGTATCCTCTGCACCAAAAACATCATACTTTTTACCACGAAACACCGTAAAACCTTCGTCATCAGGTCCGCGATGTTGTATGCTATTTAAAGCCAGCTTAAATTGCTTTCCAGATTGTTTGGCTCTGCCTATTTTTACAAAAATTCCGCACATTACGAAAGTAATCGTTGCATATTTCTTAACATCTCGTCATTCTTACCTTCCCCTATATTCACTTCAAATAAATTTGTGTTCTGCACCCAAGGAATCACTGGAAAGATCCTAGAATATTCAGCACCAAAAACATAATTGGTTAATCCTGCTTTTCTCCCTAAATAATATAAGTATATATCGTCCCCAGTAGCAAACAAATTCATTGCCTCCATTTCGTCAAAATAGTGTATCATGGAAGACGGTGAATTGTATAAACATCCATACCCTCCCATCAGCAATAAATCTTCGCCTTGATCGGTATTAAAAACATATTCCCAATGTCTATAAGGCATAAATCCAAGCTCCCCTTCGCCTTTTTGCATACGCATTCCCAAACAAGAAACCGTTGATTTCTCAGGCAGTCCTTCATTCAAAGTAAACACCCTCTGCAAAAAATCAAACGGATAAATAATATCATCATCTATCGTGATTATTTTCTTGTTTGGAAATGCCTCAAAGGCATACCGATATTTTTTATGCGAACGTAAATTACCATCCACAAACTCAATAGTTAATCCATGAGATTGCAATCGAATTAATTCCTTCGGCAAATCGCTTAGCTCACCAGGAAACTCCTCCCTACTGAGATACAATACCACCACATTTGGTTTCAAACTTCCCAATAATATCGACGAAATAGGAATGTACACCCAATCTATTCTACCCCGATAAGAAGTCAAACTAACTACATAATCATCCAAAACCTGTTCAGTAGTTTTAAAATTTCTTGAATTTATGCTCCACCGCACCAACCAGCGATAATAACTAAGTAATATCCTATTTATTACCCGAAAATAAATCCTATCAACGCCCGTATTCCGAACCTTAGAAAAAAATGCGCTAAAAAGTATTTGGTTTAAAATATGCGTTTATTTAATAAACTTCTTAATCAAATATCGAACACCAAAGCGGTTTCTATTATTGCTTCCATAATACCCGTAGCCACCGTATCCGTATGCATAATTATTGCCGTAGTAATAACCATACTTACCTAAACCTTTAGGCTTCACTCCGTTAAATATCACTCCAAATTGAGTGAAAATTCCACTTTCTTTGGCCTTATTCAATATGTTTTCAACAACCTCTTTCGGAGTATAATTGTACCGGATAATAAACATATGAACATCACAGAATCTTGCGATAATCTCCGCATCCGAAACCAACCCAACCGGAGGCGTATCGATAATGATAATATCAAACTTTTCTCGCAATTCACCCATCAATTTACTCATTTCCTCACCCTCCAACAATTCACTAGGATTGGGAGGAATCGCCCCAGACGGTAGAATATATAAGTTATCGTACTCCGTAGCATATACCACCTCATCCAAATTACTGCTACCATTTAAATAACTAGATAATCCCTTCTTCATGCTCATGTTAAACATTTTATGAAGCGTGGGTTTCCGTAAATCACCCCCTACCAAAACTACTTTTTTGTTAATCAAACTGTAACTCATACCCAAGTTCACCGATATAAAACTCTTTCCCTCACCCGGTAAACTTGAACTAATCATCAGTACTTGGTGATCGGACTGTGTTTTATAATAGGTGAGTTTAGTTCGCAACGATCGCAACGTTTCCGCCAAATGACCCCGTTCATTGGTGTTTACCACTACCCCCCGCTTTCGCTCGTCAAACATCAACTCCCCCATCAAAGGCACACTCAATATTTCCTCAATCTCATCCTTAAATTGAATTTTAGGATTCAACATTACCCGCCAGAAATAAAAAGCTAACGGTAAAAATATTGCCAATGAAAAATTTAAACCATAGGTTAAGTGAGGCTTCGGACTTAATACACTTCCTCCATAAGCACGCTCAATGACCCGAACATCAGAAACAGTACTAGCAAACGATATCGCCGATTCTTCTCGTTTCTCCAACAAATACGAAAAAATCTCATTCTTCACTACTTGTTGCCTACTGATATCAATTAATTTACGCTCGTTCGCTGGAAGTGATAACAATTCCGTCTTACTTGCATTCAATTGACTTTGAATCTTCCGCTTATTGATCAATAAATTCTCTCGAATACTGCCGATATTATCAAAAATACTCTTCTTCGTATCGCGAATTTCTTCCGTTAACGATATCAATGATTCGTTGTTAACTCCGGAAAGCTTTTTCTGCCGATTGTACTCAAACTCCAATTCGTACAACTTTAATAACAACATGTTTAATATGGGATCCGCTATATCCATAATGGATGGAGCTAACCCAGGATTGTTCTTATTGTTGTTCAAATAATTCTCTACCGAACCCAATAAAGCCAATCGTAAATCAATCTTGCCCAATTCCACATCGTGCGCCATTACCTTGTTTACATACAAGGACGATTGCGACTTAACATCAACCACACCACTATTCACTTTAAAATTCTCAATGCTCGATTCCACACTGTCCAATTCCCCACTCACCAAGCGCAACCTGTCCTCAATAAAATTAATTGTGTACTGAGCAACCTTTCGCTTATCCTCTACTCCCGAATTGGTGTACTGATTGATAAATTCATTTAAAATTCGCTGACAATTTCTCACATTCAAACCCTGATACCGAATTCCAATTATCGTTGTACCCTTGCCTGTCGGAGCCGGGGTAACAGAATTCACCAACGTATTAATCTCTTGCTCAAACGAACTAATTCTAATCTTATATAAACCTGGATTTATTTTTTGCAGTGATTCCCGAATTACAGAAATACGATAGTACTCATCCCTAATCTTTACCGTCTGATCCTTAATCTCGTATACCTGCCCATCCAATCGCATGTTCTTTTTCTTAGATCCTATTACAATGTCGATATCCAAATTGCCGCCCTTCAAACTGTCTTCATTCAATGCCTCTAACTGTACCGGAAAATCCCAATCCAACTCCGTGTACTTTTCGTCATTCTGTGAATAATATCGAACATAACTATTGATGCTCTTAGCCACATCCGCACACAACATTCGAGATTTAATAATCTCTAATTCATTCTCAACAACCTTCGCCGATGCAAACATGTCCAAGTCCTCTAAAACTTGCTGTCCCTTGCCACTACTTAATTCCGGTTTGATTAATACTTTTCCAAATACTTCGTACACATACGATTGTTTACTTAAACTGTATTTACCAGCGAAATAAGCAACCACAAAAGACAAAATATAAACCGGCCAATAAGGTAAAATAACTCGCTTGATAATGTTATAAGGAGTAAATACCCTATCCGGAACAAATTCTTGTTTATTTATACTGTGGGAGTTGTTGTTTTTTGTATTCAAGAGAAACTATTTATTGACGAAACACATTATATAACAACAACATAAATGATGTTGTAGAAATTACAATGGGCATAAATTGAGAAGTTAATGTAGAGTTAAAACGTTTAGCCATATTGGGTTCAACATAAATTATATCCCCCGGACGCACGTAAAAAAACTCACTAGTAATATAATCCGATTTCGTTAAATCGATTTTTCGTACTACCTTTCCTTTAGGTGTATTTCGTATTACTGTGACCGCATTTCGGTTGCCAAACAAAGTGATATCACCTGTTAATCCCAAGACTTGCAATAAATCCACGTTTTTCGATGTAATGGTGATGGCACCCGTTTTTGAAACTTCGCCCAAAACCGTTACTACAAAATTCAAAACCCTCACATTCACCATGGGATATTTGGTGTATAAACTAAACCAAACCTCCAGTGAATCTTCCAACTGATTGGTTCCATAACCCAACACATTAACCTTTCCTACTTTTGGAACCTTGATATAACCACTATCCGAAACAACAAAACCACCCGCCAACGTTCCGCCCCCTAAAATTCCTACACCCGTTACACTAACCGAACCTCCATTACCCACATTCACCGAGTTCACCAAATTATCTATTTCCTTGTTTAATGAAGTTAATTGAATGTTCAGTTGCATACCCGGCTCAATGACCAAATCATAAATCTGAAGCGAATCTATTTCAGTAGAATCTTTTACATCCGTCAAGTAGGCCATGCGATTCATATTGCCACATGAAGACAATAATAAACCCGCTACCAAAACAATAAAGTAACTAATGCGTTCAATGTAATGAATCATCTACAAGATTTACCTCAAAGTAAAACAATTTCTACAGCTTTTTTGCAATTTTTTGCAAAGCTTCGCCCCCTCGGTTACAAATAAATTTTTGCCGAGTTTAATCTACAATTAGCAAATTTATAGGGAATCGTGCGCTTAACAAGACAATGTTATGTTTAATTAGGCTTATAAAAATGACTTTCGCCCATTATCAGCACTACAATCGTGCGCATAACTATTTTGAAATCCAACCACCAACCCATATGCTCCACGTAATATCGGTCGAAAACCCACCGCTGGGGCCACGTTAAAAATATACTGCCACTTACCGCCGCCAATCCCGTTAATCCCGGTTTTACCAATATCCTCGACCTGCCATTTTCGTCAAATTTCTCCTGCAAACTGGGCAAGCTGGGTCTCGGTCCAACAATAGCCATCTCCCCACGCAAAACATTAATTACTTGTGGAAGTTCATCAATTTTCAATCTCCGTATAATCGCACCAATTCTTGTAACATCGGGATCCCCAGCCACCGTTTGTTTATTAAATAACCTACTCGGTTCATGAGTCATACTCCGAAACTTGTACAACATAAAAATTCTACCATTCATCCCCAATCGCTCCTGCTTGAAAAATACAGGACCCTTGCTATCCAATACAATCAGTATTGCCGTTAATAATAAAATAGGACCTGTAATGAAAAGCACCAATACGGCAACCACATAGGCCAATACAGGTTTTATCGTCTCAGAATAAAAGGTAGTCCGTTTCATTCGTTATCTATTCACAAATTTTCTTATTACCTGCAAATACAAAAAAACTGCCAAGCTCATTCGAAATCGAATAAAAAGGAAAAAAATCATCCAATGCAATCGCAAAGCCCCAATCGGAAAAGATCGTATTACCATCTGGTATTCACCCACCAGCCTCCTTACCTCCCCGTATTTTTCAATCGTGCGCTGTGGGTTTCTTTTACTGCATATAGCTAACGAAATATTCACGAACGAAATTGCTCTTCTTCGATGTAATCTCGTAATATAAAATTCCACATTTTCACCCCAGGAATTCAATAAACGCTCAATCTCTTTATACAACGACTGAAGCCGGATATTTAACGTGTTCCCGTGATTTTTAGTTAAAGAATACTGATTGTCCTTGCGATACTTATACCCCGGCCTAACTAGGATAAAAGCCCCCTGACAACGATGAAGAAATTGAATGTTGAATAAAACATCTTCACTGCCATAAATCTGAGTAGGAGCAAATACCAATTCCCCTTCTTGGATTACCGATCTGCGATACATCTTAGACCAAGCCATGGAAAAATTATCTACCGACATCAAATTTCTTAAATCCTCGTTGGAAGGTCCAATCATCCGAGCAAATAATTTTTCCTTTACCTCTTTTACTCCAAATTGGGTGTCCTCCCAAAACCATGTAGAACCCAAATTGCTATGTGTTTCAAAAACACGTTCGTACCCCCAACCCACCAAATCAATTGAAGGATCAATGGTATTTATCGCTTCCTCTAATATAGCTGGGTCCAACCAATCATCCGAATCCACAAATACCAAAAACTCTCCCTTCGCCACAGCCATCCCCGTATTACGCGCACCTGATAATCCCTGGTTTTCTTGCGAAATCAACGTAACACGCTCATCCTTTGCAGCATACTGCTCCGCAATTGTTTTGGATCCATCGGTAGATCCGTCATCCACCAAAATAATATCCAGTGCACTGTAGGTTTGTCCTATAATACTATCCAAACATTGGGCTAAGTAACGCTCCACATTATATATAGGAACAATAACACTAATGAGCATCAAATACCTCCCTCAACTCTATTAATCTTTGATTTACTTCAAATTTTTTAGCGGTTTCCTCCGCGTTTTTTCCCAAAATACCAACATCAATCTTACCAGCAACAATCTTGTGAATCACTTCCACCAAAGCTGACACATCACCCCTCGGAACCACAATCCCATTGGTTTCTCCATCAATAATCTCATAAACGCCCGAATGAAACTCAGTCGTTATGCAACACAATCCTCGTTGCATAGCTTCCACCAATGCATTCGGAAATCCCTCGCTGTTAGATGGTAAAACAAAAATATCCGCCCTAGAGTAAACCAACGACATGTCTTCAACCCTACCTAAAAACTCGATTCCCGTTGCAGAATCTGGGTAACAATCCATCACTGCATCCATCGCCTTGTCCTCCCCTCTTTTTCCACCTGCCACCAACAAGGTCAACCGGGAATCATTTACCCGTAAAAAGGCCTCCAATACATCGGGAATCCCTTTCAAAACATCATTAAATCTTCCTGCTACTAAAAATACAATCCCTTTTTTTTCTTCTGTAAAGTCGTTTTCCAATTGCAATATCTTATCCGATGATTCAGATTCATCAGAAATCTCACTGATTTCACCCCTAAATTCAACCTGATTTGTATCAACCATTTCAGCTTCAACGGCAAAAATATTAGTCGGTGAAACAGCAGGTTCTTGAATAGCTTCAAACAGATTTGGAAATACTACCACCTTGCTGCTGGGATACCGGTTTTTTTGAAATACCGATGCGTACTTCGTTTGAGCCAACACACCAAATGGCGCTCTCAACATAAACAAGACATCACAAAATCGTTCGTACGCAGCCGACATCCGAAAATGAGGCGAATTTCTCTCAGAAATCCACAATTGTATTTTTCTATTAAACAACAACGCCAAGGCCGTGGTAGCACCATAATACCTGCCAAATACGATTACTTTATTCGCTTTTGACCGGTTAACACTTCTCAACACATGCCATAAAACCTGAAACCATTTAATAATTACATTTTTTCTTTGATTAACAGGCGAAAACACCACCACATCTTCTACCGTAGTAAAAAAATGCTTACCAGAATACAACAAACATAAATCAACATCAAAACCTGCCTTTTGTAAAGCATGCACCATCACCAATCCCGATTTTTGCAACCCACCCATACTCAGTGAAGGCAAAACAAAAAGGATTTTGTCTTTCAATGGTTCAATCTATTAATTAAATTTCTTTGCGCAATCGTGCCACAGGAATTCCTAATTGCTCCCGGTATTTTGCTACCGTTCTACGAGCTATATTGTAACCTTTATCGTTCAATAATGCCATCAAAGCCTCGTCCGTTAATGGTTTCTTTTTGCTCTCCGCCGCTATCGCATCGCCCATGATTTTCTTGATTTCACGATTACTAACCTCATCCCCATCATCGGTGCTTAATCCCTCGCTGAAAAAATGCTTTAATGGGAAAATGCCAAATTCCGTTTCTACATATTTTGAGTTGGCAACCCGAGAAATAGTGCTGATATCCATATCTATTTCCGTAGCAATGTCTTTCAAAATCATAGGACGCAAGTGGGTATCATCGCCCTCAATAAAAAATTCCCGCTGCCTGCGAACAATCGCCTCCATGGTCCGTAACAACGTATTTTGCCGCTGTTTTATACTGTCTATAAACCACCGCGCACCATCCAGTTTCTGCTTAATGTATTGAACCGCATCCTTTAACTGCTTATCCTTACCCGCGCTGCTCTCATAAGCCCGCAACGTTTCCGAATACGCAGAGCTTATCCGTAACTCGGGAGCATTTCTACCATTCAATCGAACCTGCAAAACACCATCCTCGTTGGTAACACTAAAGTCTGGCACTATATACTGCGTCTTCGCACTTACACTTCCCGTATCGCCTGGCTTCGGATTTAACTTAATAATCTCCGCCATCCCCGCCTTCAACTGCTCATCCGTGATGCGTAAACTCCTGCAAATTTTATCGTAGTGCTTTTTTGTAAATGCCTCAAATTGATCGTTTAATATCTTTTCGGCCACATCAATCGCAGGATTATCTCCGTAATCCTTCTTATACAATTGCAACAATAAACATTCCTGCAAATCCCTCGCTGCTATCCCAGGAGGATCAAAATTCTGAATCTTTATTAATATACGCTCCAACTGCGCTTCTGTGGTTATCAAATTCTCGTTGAACGCCAAATCATTCACAATCGCCCGCAATTCCCTCCGTAAATACCCATCGTCTTCCAAACTCCCAATCAAATGCAAGGCCAATAACAACTCTTTTTCATCGGCAAACGTGGCATTCGCCTGTTCAATCAAATACTCAAAAAACGTATTTTGAGCCGCAATCGGCATTTCCTTTTGCTCCTCCGCTTGATAGTCCTCTCCCATCCGGAAACTTCCATACTCGTCCTCACCGCCCGCTCGAAGCAACTCCTCTACATTGATATCTTGCTGATATTCAGACCAATCTGCGTCATCCGCACTGTCCCCATAATCGTTATCAGACGAAGATTCCGACGTAGAACCTTCATACTTATAATCCATCGGATCGTCTTGTTTATCATCCCCTTCCAAAGCCGGATTGTCTAACAATTCCTGACTCACCTTCTCCTCGAAATCCAGCGTATTCATCTGCAACAGCTTAATAAACTGAATCTGTTGCGGACTCAGTTTCTGCATCATCTTTTGCGATAATTCCTGCCGTAATGCCATATCCCAACAAAACTAATTAAAAAATCCACCCCCTTGTCAAAAATTATGCCATGCAAATGGTATCGTCTACTTTTTAAGTACGATTGCCGATTGTTTAAACATCTTTGCCGCCGTATCTGTTATCTTTGCAACGCAAAATTTAACAGTTATGAGTAGTCTAGACCTTACCAAACAAACCACACCCATCGAACACCTTCAACAATTTGTGGGTCAATCCGTATGCTTGCGCGGTTGGGTCGCCAATAAACGCGAAGGCAAAGGAATCGCATTCATCATCCTTAGAGACGGAACCGGCTATTGCCAATGCGTAGTTTCTGCCGAAAATGTATCCGAAGAAATTCTTCAAACCGCTCAAAGCACGTCCCTAGAAAGTTCCGTGGAAATTACCGGTTTGGTTTTGGCCGATGAAAAGCAAATAGGTGGCGTGGAAATTCAAGTGTCAGACCTCATCCTTGTTGGAAACTCCGAAAACTATCCCATCGCAAAAAAAGAACATGGCGTTGAGTTCCTAATGGATCAACGACACCTATGGCTGCGCTCCACCCGCCAATGGGCCATTATGCGTATCCGAAATACCATCATCTTTGCTATACACGAATATTTTCAAAAAGAAGGATTCGTGCAAATGGACGCCCCACTCTTTACAAACAATGCCTGCGAAGGGACTTCTACTTTGTTTGAAACCGACTTCTACGGAGAACCTGCATACCTTTCTCAAAGTGGTCAATTATACGGTGAAGCTATGGCAATGGCCATGGGTAAGATTTATACCTTCGGTCCTACATTCCGAGCCGAAAAATCCAAAACCCGCAGACACCTTTCCGAATTCTGGATGATCGAACCCGAAATGGCCTTCTTCGATATCTTCAAAAACATGGATTGCATCGAAGGCTTTTTGCAGTTTGTTATCCAAAAAGTACTTACCAATTGCAAACACGAACTTGAAACCATCGGTCGTGATACCACTGTCCTTGAATCTTCCCTGAAATCCTTCCCACGAATGACCTACGATCAAGCGGTTCGTATCATCAAAGGAGAAGAAAATGTAAATGGGGTGAACTCCATTACCTCCTTGGAAGAGGAACTTAAACAAACCGAAGAAAAATTGAGTGTTATAAACGCCGAAATTCAAGACCGAGAAGCGAAAATTGCTACCCCAGGTTTGAAAAAAGGCGAAATCAACTTCCACCAAACAAAAATTATTCAACTTAAACAAGATAAAGCCGATATCGAAGAAGAATTGCGAAACATTCCCCAATGGATTGCCAGCGCAAGAAACTTTGAATATGGCAACGACTTTGGTGGTTCCGATGAAACTGTACTGACCCGTTTGTTTGATAGCCCAGTTATGGTATACGATTGGCCCCATGAAGTTAAAGCATTTTACCTGAAACGCAACCCAGACGATGCTCGTTTTGCTCGAGGTGTGGATGTATTAGCTCCGGAAGGATATGGCGAAATCGTAGGCGGCGGTGAACGTGAAACCGACGTTAACCTACTTACCGAAAAAATTCATGAACACCAACTTCCTATGGAAGCGTTTGAATGGTATCTGGACTTGCGTAGATTTGGCTCCGTTCCCCACGCTGGTTTTGGTCTAGGACTAGAACGATTAGTAACCTGGATCTGTAAACTAAAACACGTTCGCGAATCCATTCCCTTCCCAAGAATGTACGGCAGACTTACGCCATAAACCCATTCAAAACCTACTACACGAAATTATTCGTTTTCCTTTCGTCTTTTCATTAAGAACCCTCGATTACTGATAATAGTATTTCCAACACCATTGGAATTGAACATTTCTTTCGTTTCTATATAGTAAGCAGTTGTTGGTTGTTTTACATTAAAACAACACCAGAAACACGCTTAATTAATAATTTCTTAACATAAGTTTCATGTTCTAGAAACATCACCTAGAACATTGTTAAGGAATCTTTGCGCTATTAATAATTGCGTAACATTAAACTAATTTGTGAAACACACTATTTTTACATTCGCTTCATTTTTGTGCTTGTCGATCCAAACACTTTCAGCTACCAGCAACAAGAATTTTACCTTGCCTAATTACCCAGCATCCCATAAAAACACAGAAGCAGTTATAGATTCCTCGATAATATCAGAACAAATATCTAAGCCCGTACATCCAAGCATCGACAACTCCTTGCTATCATCAGCCAACAGTTTACAATTAAGTTTACCAGCAAATGAGCCCAAGCCTGCAGACATAAAAACTCCCCCTGCAAAAAAAGCTTGGTACGAAAACATTCAATTTCGTGGGTATACACAGGTACGCTACAATCGTCTGTTAGAAACAAATCCATTACTCAAATGCGATCAGTGCGATAAATCCATTGGTGAAGATGGTGGTTTCTTCATTCGTCGACTTCGTCTAATCTGGTTCGGACAAATTCATCCACGTGTGTACATGTACATCCAGCCCGATTTCGCTTCATCCTTATCTTCCTCCCTCGCCGGTAATGTCGCCCAAGTTAGAGATGCATACTTCGATATCGGTCTAAATAAAACCAATACCTACCGTGTGCGTGTGGGCCAAAGTAAAGTTCCCTTCGGTTTCGAAAACATGCAAAGTTCTCAAAATCGACTAAGCCTAGACCGTTCCGATGCCATCAACTCCGCCCTTTCTAACGAACGCGATATGGGTGCTTTCTTCTATTGGGCCCCCGAGAAAACACGCAAATTGTTCTCTTCTTTAGTAAACGATGGACTCAAGGGCTCAGGCGATTACGGTGTATTCGGTTTTGGATTATACAACGGTCAATTAGCCAATCAACCCGAAGCCAACGATAATAGACATTGGGTAGCAAGACTTACCTATCCTTTTCAAATTGGTTCACAAATTATCGAACCGGGTATCCAAATGTACAGTGGGTTATACACCTTAAATACAGCCAATCTAACCAAAAACGTGAAAGTTAAATCCGATTTAACCTACCTCGACGAAAGACAAGCAGCCAGTTTCATTCTGTATCCTAAGCCTTTTGGTCTCAGTGCTGAATACAACACCGGTTTCGGTCCCCAATACAACCCAAGCACCGATAGCATAGAAACGCAAAAACTCAACGGTGGTTACGTTTTAGTCAATTGGAAAATGGAAATCAAAAACACCACAATCATACCTTTCGCCCGTTATAATTATTACAACGGTGGAAAGAAAATGGAACGTGATGCCCGGGGTTATTTGGTTAAAGAACTTGAAATTGGAGTAGAATGGCAAGCAGCTAAGAATCTTGAAATTGTTGCAGCTTACAACATGGCCGACCGTACAACCAGAGATAAAACCAACCCAAACAACCAGCAAAAAGGTAATTTTTTACGAATTCAAGTACAGGTAAATTATTGATATATAAGGTATTTTAAAATTTTCCACATAGTTATACACATTTTTACATACTGGTTGGTATATTTGCTGCCCAATCAAAAAAAGATATGAGCAGCAATACCCGCCAACTGATTTTACAACGTTGCTTCGAAGCAATACAGAACCAAGGTTTTGAACTCCTGCGTACCGATAAAGAAATCATTCGTCTCAAAATTACCAAAGGGGCTTTCTATCACTACTTCCCAAACAAACTAGAATTGGGATATGCCGTAATTGACGAAATATTGCTACCTCATTATTCTAAAAAATGGGAGACCATGCTATCGATAAAAACCAATATTGGCAACACCATCGTCAATTTACTGGAACATGAAAAAAACCAAGTTACAGAGAAAAGCATCAAACGCGGAGATATCCTCTACAACTTAATGGTGGAAATGAGTCATATCGACGAAGTATTCCGAGAAAAACTCGAAAATGTTCACGACATGCAAGTAACCATGCTGCAACGTGCCATACTAACCGGAAGAGCGTCCGGTGAATTTAAAAACACCATGGATGCAAGATCCTTGGCCATGAATATTATTGGCGGATTGATTGGCTGTTATTCAATAGCAAAAGTGAGAAATTCAAAAGATGTTTTCACGGCCATGATTAGTACCCTACAGAAACAAGTACGTGAATCATTGGTTATGGATTCATCCACCGAAAATCCCTTGCTAAATCGCTCTGGTAATTCAAAAGTGGATTTGGCCTTTAATGATAAAGTGGCATTTATCGACTCAGATTCAAACAAGCAAACATTATCCGATGAAAATGAAACTGCCTCATCGTCAGCCACTGCAACTACGGTTTCACCAAAACCAGTTAAATCGGTAAACACCATTTCCAGTACACCCTCGCCCAACGAAACCAAAACTCAAGAGTCTTCTAAGTTAAAACCTGCGGTTGCGCCAACTTGGATAGATCCTACAAGCCCAGACTACAAACAACCAAAACCATTTCCAGCGTTAGATTTGGAAACCAAAAAAGATCCAACTCCCTCGCGCACACGTTTCTCCTGGTTCTCTAAAAAGAAATAATGGTATCGTTTCTTAAACCTGCTCAACACAGCAGACAAACCCTCACCATCTTTTGGGGTTTTCTCAGCATTACATGCTTATTAACTACTTCCCATAGTTTACTTACCACCTCCGTTATTCCATTTCAAACACTATTAAAAAATATATTATTCATTTTTGCTTCATCCTTAGTCCTTTTAAACTTTGCAACTTCTCCTAAAAGCACTATTGTCACCGTCTTGGTTTTGCTTACGGGATTTTCGCTAACTCCAGTTTTTCCTATACTTAAACTTGTCTTTTACTTATTCTCAATTTGGGGATTTTTCAACTTAATAAGATCCTTTGTTTTCAATATCAACCAATTCATAAAAATCCAATACCTTTTCGTCAGCGTTTTCATTCTAATCATTGGCTTATCAATAAACTGGATAAGCAATTTTAATTATCTAGACTTATTATACAGAGGTTGGATTCATATTGATACCATATGGCCATGCAGCATTGCCTCCATGTACAAAAACTATCAAGTAACAAGTCTTGGAATTGATGGCTTACTTCCCGTTACATATCACACCTTCTTACAAAAAACATTTGCGGGAATTTCAATAATTTCAGGATTGAGTACAGTAGAAATATTTGCCCTTATGCACCCTGTTATCGCTCCAACCACTCTGTTTTTAGTAGTATTCTATCTTGTTCAACATTTTAGAAAACTCTCTGCTACCATTGTAATGGGGTCACTAATACTATTCTTTTCGTTCTACATATTCTTCCCCTATCGAACAGTGAACGTGGCTACTGACTTCTTCCTGTCAGAATCCATGTTTTTAGGAACCATACTGTTTCTTTTATCAATTTCAACCCTAATTCATTTTCAAAAAACGAAAGACATACAATTTCTATTTTTGTTTATTTTCCTGAACTACATTATAACCTCTACAAAATCCAATGTTGGCATATTCAACGCCATGCTTCTCGCTGGCTTTTTATTAACCGATATTAAGAATAAATCACTCTGGATTACTGCTATCATAAGTGCACTAATTACCATTTATGTAGTTAAATCCATTGCAATAGGTGCAAGTTCGCAAACCGCCTGGTACGACCCCGACTTTAGATTTGGTGGAACAATTCTGCAATTTGAATCCTTATTACCAAAATTAGGAATAACCAATCATTGGTTAAGAATTATATACTTCACCCTAACGTTTTACCTTCCTATTGCAACCTTTTATTACCTGTACTCCAAGAAAATAGGATTAAATAATTGGAAAGATCTCAGAATAATCCTCGTAACAGGTACAACAATCATCAGCATAGGATTCAATTATTTTATCTGCATAGGATTTAACACCTTTTACTTTACAAGTCCCGCTGTTTTTTTCACATTTATCGGCTTAATCACTTTAATTGAATTTAAGCCCCTTAAAAACTACCAACTCGTAGCCATCGGAATTTTCATGGCCGCTTATGGTGCATTTGACCTATTCAGAATGGGTCATCCCTCCAATTGCAATAACTACGTATATAACAGAATATCAAACGACCATAAAAATTATAAGAGTAAAGCGTTTATCGACAAACTAATGTCGGTGAAACCAGGTAAAGACGTGGTTGTTCATTACAATGTCGATAGCTTAGATCACGGTGTTTATGGAAAAGACGCGGTACCATTTATCGTTTCTGCATTAACCGAATCCGTAACTGTTGGGCATGTCCCCAATTACGATTTTTACGGACATGGTGATTATAGAAAACCCTATAAAGTAATTCTACCTAAAAACTACAAAATCATTAATTTAAATGATTCCACTGCTTCAGGAGAATAGTAGGCTTCTTGAATACGTTGAAAATAGTCGATTCCAATTTTAAATACAGAAAGTTGAACATCTTTATTGTACTCACAGATCTTTTATCAAACAAAGTGCCGCTGAATAAATCAACAAATTTTAACACCGAAAAACCTAGCATTTCTCCTGCCAATTCCAGGCATCCCGCATCATCGTTTCAAGATCCCGTTTTGCCGTCCAACCCAGAACCTCATTAACCTTAGTGGTATCCGCCCAAACCGCAACAACATCACCAGCCCTTCGCGGACCCACAACGTGCGGAACTTTTTTTCCCGTAGCCGCCTCAAACGCTTGAATTACCTCCAACACAGAAGAACCATTGCCGGTTCCTATGTTAAACAATTCAAACTGACTATTAGAGTTATCAAATCCACTTACCCCTGCAATTCCGTATCCCTTCAACGATCCGGCAGCCTTTTCAAATAATCGATCTACCGCCGCTACATGCGCTTCGGCCAAATCCATCACATGAATATAATCACGGATGCATGAACCATCCGGAGTGTCGTAATCTCCACCATGAACCGTTAAACACTCGCGTATTCCCGCCACAGTTTGAGTCAAATACGGTATTAAGTTATTTGGAACTCCCAAAGGCAATTCCCCAATCTTACCACTTTCATGCGCACCCACAGGATTAAAATAACGCAAACATTGTACATTGCACCAACTATTATCGCGCAAAATCACTTCTCCCATTTGCTTAGTTGCCCCATAAGGACTTGCAGCAGGTCTCGTCTCCGTTCCCTCCTTCACCGGTATTTCCTTCGGTTCGCCATACACCGTACAACTGCTGCTGAAAACCAAGTTATTTAAACCAACCTGCTTCATCACCTCCAGCAAACTAATTAAACCTCCCACATTGTTTCGGTAATACATCAACGGCTTCTCTACACTCTCTCCTACCGCTTTATAAGCAGCAAAATGAATTACAGCATTCACCTGATTCTCTACGATAATCTTCTCAATAGCCCCTTGGTTTAAAACATCCTCCTCATAAAAAACCGGTTCATAGCCGATTAACTCCGTTAATGCCGATAACACCTCAATACGGGAATTATTTAAATTGTCAACAATTACCGGCTTATAACCCGCTTCATGCAAACATACCACCGTGTGTGACCCAATAAAACCAAGTCCCCCTGTTACCAATATATTTCCTCTTTTGCTCATGTTTTAATCCTCCATTGGCTCAATACAATCCTCAGAAACTTGCTTATACCGCTTACCCGTTCCACTGCAAATGGCTATTCCTTCCGGACTAAATTGCAACTTCTCGCCATATGAACTCATCCAACCTATCTGCCTACAAGGATTTCCAACTACCAAAGCGTATGCCGGCAAATCCTTATTTACCACTGCTCCCGCACCAACAAAACTGTATTCGCCCAATCGAACCCCACAAACGATGGTAGCATTCGCACCAATGGTTACCCCTTTTTCCAATACCGTTACGCGATATTCATCCTTCCTTTCCACTCCAGCCCTCGGATTTACAACATTTGTAAAAACCATAGACGGACCCAAAAAACACTCGTCACCAATTTCCACCCGATTGTATACGCTTACATTGTTCTGAATCTTAACCCGATTGCCAATAAGCGTCTGATTATCGATGAATACATTTTGACCGATATTACAATGTTCGCCGATTACCGCTGTAGGCATAACATGACAAAAATGCCAAATCTTAGTCCCAGACCCAATCTGCGCACCCTCATCCACCACCGAAGAAGAATGAACAAAATACTCTTTTTCCATACAATCTAAAAGTTACATGCAAATTAACCCCTTTTCCACTAAACGCTTATTTCCATTTATACACGTTTAACTTAGTAATAAATAAACTTATTAAAATAAACTTTGACCCCCTATAAAAAAGTAAACTTTTATTTACCTTTACAAATAACATGAACTTAAACGTCATTATTGAAATAACCAATACAGGGTATTCTGCTTACATCAAAGAGCTTGATATATATACAACAGGGGAAAACGTTACTCATCTAACACAAAATCTACACGAAGGCATCGCCCTATATTACGATCCCAAACCCGTTACTCAAAGTAATTACACCTTGGTCTTACTATTCGATTTCAAATCGTTCTTCAAAGACTTTAAAATCATTAACGCTAAATTTTTAGCAGAAAAAGTGAACATCAATCCAACCCTACTCTCTCAATACATAAATGGGAAGAAAAAAGCCTCCGAAAAACAAGGCTTAAAAATATTAAAAGGTATTCACGAAATAGGAAAGGAACTATCATCCATCCAGTGGAGATAGTTCCTCAACTTTATCAATCAAAAATATTAAATTCCAAATAGGCCTAATACCCAATAGCAAAGAGCTGCTACAATAGCACTTACAGGAATAGTAATCAACCAAGCTACCAATAAATTCCCCGTTACACCCCAACGAACCGCACTTAAACGCTTAGTTGCACCTACCCCAATAATGGAGCCAGTAATAGTATGCGTTGTACTCACAGGTATACCCATTTGCTCCGTCATAAACAAGGTAATAGCACCAGCTGTTTCTGCACTCACACCCTCTAACGGCGTAACTTTGGTAATTCGAGTACCCATCGTCTTCACAATCTTCCAACCACCACTCATCGTACCCAATCCAATCGCTGTATAACAAGCCAACGGTACCCAGTTCGGCAACTCTTTAAAATCGCCGATATTTCCACTAGCAATCAACGCCGCACCAATAATACCCATAACTTTCTGAGCATCATTACCCCCGTGACCAATAGAAAATGCCGCACTACTTAATAATTGCAACTTCTTAAACATATTGGCCATACGATTTGCCGTAGGTTTTCTAATCTGCTCACACCAGATGTAACTTAACATGAATATTAACACCAATACACCAATGCAATACATTAAAAAACGATTGTCGGCTTTATTCAATTCCTTACCTAAATCTTTAGTGGCATCCACCTTAAACGATTTAGCAAATTTCTCATAATTGTCAATTCTACGAACACCCAATATATTGGCACAAGCATGCGCAACAGAATCAGATCCTACCTCCCGATACAGGGCAAAATAGGGCTTGCACGAATCCAATAAAGCTACATTTGCCTCGTAAATTGGTGTCAATGACTCATCGTAATAAGCATCTTTCTTTAACTTCTCCAATTTTAACTTTCTAGAAAGCACATCCTTCAATTTTCCAACTTCGATATACTCCAAGTCAATTGTATCGGCAATTCTATCGGCGATAACCTCTCCACCTACCTCATCAAAGTCGCTCGTAAAGGTCTTTGCTAAAGCAAAATGCGCTTTCGCCTTCTCCAGCTTTTCTTTTACCTTTTCATCTTCCGGACGCTTCGCCAACTCTTTTTTGTACTTATCAACTTTAAAAAACTTTTGCAGGTTCTCCTCTAACTTCTGCTCTCGAAACATGCCAAACATCAACCACATTCCCAAGGTAGCCAAACCAATAATAGCTAACTTACCCCATGTGTTTCTTCGTATGGTAACCAATGTAATAAACGTAGAAATCAACATACCAATCAAAGGAGCTAAAAATATAAACATTACCGTTTTGGAAATTTTATCCGCCTCGATAATATCTCCAAACGGCATATAGCCCTTTGTCATGTATGCATGAGTAACCGCAGCTCCCGCAAAACCACCTATCAACGTATGGCTTGATGAACTTGGAATGCCATACCACCAGGTTAATAAATTCCAAAAAATTGCTGCAACCAACCCAGCTAAAATTACCGGCAACGTGATGTACGTATCAACCACCGTCTTAGCAATGGTATTAGCCACCGCATGATCTTTAAATATAAAGTAAGCAACAAAATTGAAAAATGCTGCCCAAATTACCGCTTGCAATGGTGTCAGAACCTTAGTGCTAACAACCGTAGCTATTGAATTTGCCGCATCGTGAAAACCATTGATGTAATCAAACACCAATGCCAACACAATGATGACAATGACCATCGTAGACATATTCCTTGTTTACGCGTATTTAACTATAATGGTCTCAATAACATTTGCTACATCTTCACATTTATCCGTAGCAACCTCCATAACCGTGTAAACCTCACGCTTACGAATCAATTCTTTAAAATCATTCTCCGTATCAAACAATTGCTTAATGCTCATATCAAATACATTGTCTGCATGGTTCTCCAAACTATTTACCTTCACCAAACTCTCCATGATTTTCTCCGGACGCTTCAATTCGCGCAACTGCATTACCGCTCTTCCAATTTCAGCACTTCCATGCATGATGATCTCAGCTAAACTCTGAATACCAGATTCTAAAGGACTAACCCCATGAAATTGCATTTTCTTGCAAGAAGCATGGATGTAATCCGCTACATCATCCATCGCAGTAGCCAAATAGTGAATATCCTCTCGATCAAAAGGAGTAATAAAATTCTTTCCTAACTCCTGGAAAATCTGATGCGTAATCTCGTCATTCTTGTGTTCATAATCCTCAATCTGCTTGCTGATATTTAAACGGTTATTAGGATCCGTTTCAAATACAAATTGGTGAAGTAACTTCCCCATGTCCGTTACATTTTGAGCCGTTTGCTCAAATAATGAATAAAATACTCTGTCCTTGGGTAAGAAAATACTCAGAATGTTGTTGAGTGCCATAGCTTTAGTTTTAGTCCATACAAAACTACCACCATCATAGCACTTATGAATTCTGTTAATCCATATTTAACACAAACTTAACATTGGAAAAAATATAATTTCTCATACACAATAGAAATCCAAGTAAACTTAGGCACCCAGCTTATAAATCCGTCCAACATCGATCCGATGTAAACGTGTATAAACGATTACAAGCATTTAATTTCCGATTTCCAAGCACCCTTTACTTGAGTTTTGCTCTCATAAATTCAATGCCATGCAAAACGAAATCAATGCACTTATCGCGCTAACAGACACCACACTAAACAGCAAAGAGGTAACCCGAAAGGAAATACTCGAACAAATACTCCGATGCGAATACCTCCTTACCTACATTCAAAAAGCCGAAAGAAAAAATCATATCTCCAAAGCACAACAACTTCACTGCGAAATACAAGTGCTTTCGCTGTCGGCCTCGCTAGAGAAAATACTCAAGAAAACGTTCGATTCTAAAAACGATCGAAAAAATGTAGTAAAACGACTTACTTCAGAACATCACGCGAAATAACAACGCGCTGAACCTCACTAGTACCTTCGTAAATCTGAGTAATCTTCGCATCGCGCATCAAACGTTCTACGTGATACTCCTTCACGAAACCATAACCACCGTGAATCTGAACCGCTTCAACCGCCGTCTTCATCGCTACTTCAGACGAGAACAACTTCGCCATAGAACTTGCTCTATCATAGTTTAAATGCTGATCTTTCATCCATGCAGCTTTCAAACACAACAAACGAGCAGCCTCAATTTCAGTTGCCATATCCGCCAATTTAAAAGCAATGGCTTGGTGATTCATGATTTCAGTTCCAAAAGCCTTTCGCTCTTTACTATATTTCAAACTTAACTCATAAGCACCACTAGCGATACCCAATGCCTGAGCAGCAATACCAATTCTTCCACCACTCAAAACCTTCATCGCAAACTTGAAACCAAATCCATCTTCACCAATCCTATTTTCCTTAGGAACCTTTACATCTTGGAACATGATACTGTGCGTATCGCTACCGCGAATACCTAACTTGTCCTCCTTCTTACCTACGGTAACACCCGCCCACTCCTTCTCAACAATAAACGCATTAATACCTTTGTGACCTTTAGCCACATCCGTTTGCGCTATCACAATATAATAACTAGCAGAATTACCATTGGTAATCCAGTTCTTAGTGCCATTTAAAACATAATGATCGCCCTCTTCAAATGCTGTAGTACGCTGACTAGTAGCATCGCTACCCGCCTCAGGTTCGCTCAATAAAAAAGCACCTATTTTCTGACCCGTAGCCAAAGGAACTAAATACTTCTGCTTTTGGTCTTCATTACCAAACGTTTCAATACCCCAACAAACCAAAGAATTATTCACACTCATACAAACACTAGCCGATGCATCAATCTTGGAAATCTCTTCCATCGCCAATACATAACTAATAGTGTCCATTCCACCTCCACCGTACTTAGGGTCTACCATCATACCCATAAACCCTAATTCACCCATTTTCTTTATCTGCTCAGCAGGAAATTTCTGGTGCTCATCGCGCTCAATTACACCCGGCAACAATTCCGTTTGTGCAAAATCTCTGGCAGCTTGTTGAACGGCCAAATGTTCCTCAGTAAGCTCAAAATTCATCATGTTGATTATCTAGTTTATTACGTTTTTGCAAATTTAAGCGGCCCAAAACGATTTTCCTCGTTTAACCACAAACTTATTCTATTTACCAACTTAATTTATTGGTTATCTCTCCATTCGTAAACCCACTGCGCCTGTATCATCTCCAAATATCCCTCCGTACAAGCTTCTCTAGTTCCAGCAAAATTAGGAATCTCCAATACCCACTCCAGTAAATCTGTAAAACGAATACGGTAGATCTGTGTTTCTCCAAACGCATCGCCAAAACGCTCGTAAAGCTTCATCGCGATATCCTCAAAATCGGTCCATTCTATTGGTGGTTCGTACATATTTATCTCTTTTAATGACCAATTATTCCCGATTGATCCGGGATGATTACACGTAAATCGCCCTCCTCGCCCAACTTACACTGACAGGCTAGCCTGCTGTTGTATTTCGGATTACGCGCTCTGTCTACATATTCTTCCTCGCGATCACTCATTTCCGGCAACAAATCCTCACCCTCCTCCACGTACACATGGCAAGTAGAACAACCACAAACACCACCGCAATTATGATTCAAATGTATATCGTTGTCCAACGCAACTTCTAAAATAGATTCACCTTCCTCGATACTTACCGTAACCGATGGTTTACCCTTTTCTTCAAAATCAAACGTTATCGTACCCATAATGCTGCCGCGAAAATAACACTTCTCTCACCCAAATGGTTTGCTATTTTTCCATGAACAATACACTATCTTTGCAAACAAGTTCTATGATTTCAAGAAGACTGGTGAGAATTAAAGCGCTACAAGCCCTATACGCCTGGCAACAAAGTAGCGAAAACAGCACCCAAGAGGCTATTGACCTGCTCAAAAAAGATATTGCAAACTTTCACAATATCTACCTTTTTCTACTCGATTGGCCTTACCAGTTATCCCAATCTCTGCAAGAAAAAGTTGAAATAGAAAAAAGTAAGTTTTATCCAGATCACGATAAAATAAGACAATTACAACTCCTTAGCCGAATTAGCGGGGTAAAACACCTGCATCGCGAAGCTTCAGCGCTAATGCCCATAGATTTTCCATTCCATTGGGACGATATCAAAAACCAAGCAGACGAATGGTACAATCTAATTCTTCAATGGCCCGAAACCAAAGACCTAAACATCTTTGACGAACCCCCTATTTCCATACAAATCCCTTTCCTAAAAACATTTTTCGAAGAATTCATCAATCGATCCGAATCCTTCAACCAATCACTAGAAGAAATTTATCCCCGTTGGTCTGATGACGATCCTTTCGTATATCGCGAAATCGTTAAAACAATAGAATCCCTAAAAGAATCGGGGGAAATTACCGTCCTTTCAGCCCCATTAAACACCTCAGAAGAAGTAGAAATGGCCATGAGTCTTGTACTTACATCGGCAAGAAATAGTCAACAATACGAACAACTAATTTCCGAAATTACAGACAATTGGGACCCATCAAGGATTGCAAGCATCGACCTAATAATCATTAAATTAGCAATCACAGAATTCTTGCACTTCCCCGAAATACCACCCAAAGCTACCATCAACGAATACTTGGAAATAACCAAAAACTATTCCACCCCCAATAGCTCAAAATTCGTCAATGGTATCCTCGACAAATTGAAGAAAAACCTAGAAACACAAGGGATGATTAAAAAATCCGGTAGAGGTTTGATCAATAAATAAACCAACCTGCGTATTTTTGAACTATGCGCTTACCAAAAATTTCGTGGATTATTCCCGTAATACTGCTTGCCTCTTGCAACAGTTCAGGCATTGATGCAAACAACGATTCCAACAGTGAATCCGCGGAGAGTACCATAGAATCGGCAAATACCGCTACTTCTGACAACCCCCAAAACCAAGCCCAAACCGTGTTGGGTGATGTACAATTTAAAGACACGCTGTTCATGTTTGGTAGAGTAGAAGAAGGAGTAGAAGTTGAACACGTCTTCACCTTCAAAAACACAGGAAAAGGAGAAGTCTATATCAGCCAAGTATCCCCGGGTTGTACTTGTACCGTTACAGATTACACCAAAGAAGCAATCGCTCCCGGTAAAGAAGGAAAAATTAAAGCAACCTTTGACACCAAAGGAAAAGGCGGACCCGGAGGAGTGCTAAACGAAAAAACAGTAGACGTTTATTTCCAAAATTCCATTACTGAACACATCGTCCTAAAATTCAAAGCCTATATTTTTAACAACGGCGACTCAAACAATTAACCATGAACCCTACAATTATACTTTTACAAGCCAAAGGCGGAGGTAAAGACCAGTTTATCATGATGATGCTGGTAATGGCCGTGCTGTTCTTTTTCATGATCTACCCACAAATGAAAAAACAAAAGAAAGCTCGACTATTTACAGACGAATTAAAAAAAGGCGATCACATTGTTACTACCGGAGGTATACACGGTAAAATAACCCAAGACCAAGAAAAATTCTTCATTATCGCACTCGAAGAAGGTAGTATCAAAATCGAAAAATCTGCAGTGAGCATGGAATTAACCCAAGCCCACTACCCCAAAGAAAAATGATTCGCGTTGGGATCACAGGCAACATAGGTAGCGGAAAATCAACCGTTTGTTCCATCTTTGAAAGCCTCGAAATCCCCATCTATTACGCCGATAGAGAAGCAAAAAATCTCTATACCAAATACCCAGAAGTTAAACTACAAGTAATAAACCTATTGGGCAATGCCGCTTATCTAGATAACGGGTTGCCCAATATCGAATTTATACGATCCGAAGTTTTTAATAATCCCCAAAAACTCGAAAGTCTAAACAATATTCTCCATCCCTTCGTTTTCTACGATTTCGATCTTTGGTGTAAAAATATCCAAGAAACACAACCTAATCTTCCTTACATTATCAAAGAAGCAGCCATTTTGTTCGAAAGTGGTGCCGATAAAACCGTGCAAAAAACCATTTTAGTTTCTGCACCTACCCACTTAAAAATACAACGCGCTCAACAACGAGATAACACCTCCGAAGAAGAAGTGCAAAAACGACTTTCTAAACAATTTTCCGAGGAAGATTTACAAAAACGAGTGAATTTTATTATCATCAACGATGAAATAAAACCCCTAATCCCTCAAGTATTAGCAATACACCACCAACTAGTACAGTTAAACCAAGCGCACTAAGATCCTTTCCGGAAATCCGCTTTACGCTTGTTCATAAACGCGTCCGTACCTTCTTTGAAATCGCTTGTACCAAACGCTTCGCCGAATTCATAGATTTCCCGCTGCATGCCGTTAACATTCGGCTTGTAAAAATCATTAACGCATTTGAAAATCTTATTCACCGCACTCGGACTTTTCGAAGCTATTTTAGCCACCAACGCCTTTGTCTCTTCCATCAATACCTCCTGTTCAACCACCTTGTTCACTAACCCAAAACGCTCAGCAGATTCCGCATCGATACTATCGGCCGTTAACAACAACTCCAATCCCTTGCCTTTACCAACCAATTGAATCAAGCGCTGAGTACCACCGTAACCCGGAGGTACACCCAAATTCACCTCGGGTTGACCAAATTTCGCATTCTTACTAGCTACACGTAGATGACAAGCCATGGCTAATTCACAACCACCACCCAAAGCAAATCCATTTACAGCAGCTACAACCACCTTGCTTCCTTCCTCAATAGCATTCATTACATCGTGACCATTGGCACTCATTTTAGTAGCCTCATCCACTGAAAAATTAGCGAATTCGCTGATATCTGCACCTGCAGCAAACGCCTTAGTTCCAGAACCCGTAATAATCATTCCAAATACAGATTCGTCCTCGTTGCCCGCATTAACTGCGTGTTTGATTTCCTGCAATGTCTCAATAGTTAGCGCATTTAATTTGCTCTCACGATTGATGGTGATGATCAAAATGTTATCCTCGTTCTGAGTGATTATATTGTTGTACATAAAAATCCAATTAAAATGACCGATGACTAGAAACCCACTCCCGTATATACGCAGCAATGTCTTTTGTATCCGTTCCCGGAGGAAACAACTTAGCTACACCCAATCCATTCAGATGCTCCACATCTGTATCGGGAATAATTCCCCCACCGGTTAATAATACATCGTTGATGTCCTTCTCTTTTAACAAATCCAATATTCTAGGAAAAACCGTATTGTGAGCTCCACTTAAAATACTAACACCGATTACATCAACGTCTTCTTGTATAGCCGCCTGAACCACCATCTCCGGTGTTTGACGCAACCCAGTGTAGATCACTTCCATCCCTTCGTCTCGCAATGCCGATGCAATTACTTTAGCACCTCTATCGTGGCCGTCTAAACCAACTTTTGCCACCAAAACCCGAATCGGTCTATTCATTGTTTTATCAATCAATTACTGCAAATTTACACTTCCTGAAACGTATTGCACCAATTCCCCAACACAAACCTTTCTATCTCTTACCAAAAACTCTTTTATTTGGGCCTTCACGGCAAATTTACTAATATCCATTCGCAAACAAACGTCAAGATCCGTCTCCGCATGCATCGATTTGAACCGTTGTACGTGATTAGCAACGGCCAAATACCCCGAAAAATCCCCACCGCTATCCTTAAACATGGATATCGCCGCCCTAGAAGCATCGTCCTCTATTTCAAACCCTCTCTTCTGCAGCAACGCTATCATTGCACCGGCAAACAAAGAATCCTCCAAATTAAAACGATTCTTCCATCCCGCACAAAACAATACCACCGGCAAGCCCAACTCCACAATCGCATCAACCGTAGCTAATAAGTTATAAAAAGACGAAACCCATATTATATCGGCTTCCTTACTCATAACCAAAGCCTGGGTGCCATTGGTAGTGGTTATAACAATGGATTTCCCTTCTACCTTGTCCGAAGTAAACTCCTGCGGTGAATTTCCAAAATCAAACCCATCCAGTTTATATCCATTTCGTTCGCCCGCTAACAAATACCCCTGCTCCCGAAACCCTTCAGAATCTTCCGTCCCCGAAACAGCCAACATGCACTTACATCCATTGTCTAAAGCCACGCTAATGGTTGTAGTAGCCCGTAAAATATCAATGATTACCACTTGTTTGCCCGAAACTCCTCCAGACAAATACGGAAAAAGTGCTGGTGAAAACAGCGTCTCTATCGTCTTATTCATGCTTTATTCGTGTTCGTAAAATTCATTGCAAACCCCAACCCTAAAGTGCAAAATTGCAATGCACCGTCTGCCGCTTTCTCTATAGTCTTTTCAACCGTTTCTCGTTCGTTCTCCCCCCATGTTCCCAAAACAAACTCCACTTGTCTGCCTTGTGCAAAATCATTTCCTATCCCAAAACGTAACCGCGGATAATCCACCGTGCTCAAACTTTGTTGCACACTCTTTAACCCATTATGTCCGCCATCACTCCCTTTTCCCCGCATACGCAAACTGCCCAATGGCAAGCTCAAATCATCGGTAATCACCAAAATATTCTCCAATTTAATCTTCTCCTGCTGCATCCAGTAACTAACCGCCTTGCCACTTAAATTCATGTACGTATTTGGTTTAAGCAAGATGATCTGCTTCCCCCGATGTGAAAACCGAGCCAAACTACCATGCTTTACCCCAACCCATTCCGCAGCAAACTTCTCTCCCAATGCATCCACTACATCAAAACCGATGTTGTGACGCGTCCCACTATATTCTTGTCCAATGTTTCCTAAACCTATCAGTAAAAACTTCATAATTAATGCGTTACTTGTCCAAAATTATATTCGTTGTGGCAATTTTCTTAGCCCGAATCGAAGGCAAAATAGCACTTAATCCACCCAATACAAATGTTAACAACGAAATCCATCCCAAATCTTCCAACCGCAATTCTACCGGATAAGCCATGGTAAACGTGCTCTCCGTTTTAACCCAACCGTATCGATCTTGCAATAACACCAACCCAACTCCCAATAAAATTCCCAACAATGTCCCTGCAAATGCCACCATTAACCCCTCCACAAACACCAAAAATTGGATGAAAAACTCCCTCATTCCCAGTCGATAAAACAATCGAAAATCACGCTGTTTCTCAATAACCAAAAGACTTAACGCACCTATCAAATTGAAAGTAATTAACAATAAAACAAAGGAAAGTATCGCAAACGAAATCCATTTTTCCGAATTAAACATGCGATATAACATGCTATGCATTTCTCTTCCACTAACCAATTCCATCCCCCGAGCTTTACCAAATAATTCCACACGCTTAACCTCTTCTTCGCTTAATTTTCCAAAGAAAACCTCGCTAATCGATTCGTTTTGAAATAAATTCTGTGCCGCTACAAGTCCAATATACACTTGCTTCTGGCTTTCTTCCTCAGGTAATCGCAACATCGCCGAAGGTATAAATGCCACCTCGTTATAAGCCTGTGCACTCATTACAGAACTTCCCCGGTCCATGGAAATCAAAGAAATAGGTGCGTCAATGGTACCCACCCCCAATCGATAAATTAAACCCTCTCCCAACCATGCAAAATCAGAAATATAGTTCTGCTCAGCCCGAATCGGATCGTGCATTCTAGCTTCTCCCTCAGACACAATGGTGTCCATATTCCAAAGCGTATATATTCCGCTATCAACCCCAACAACTTCACAAGCCGTCTGTTGATCCCCGTATTTTAAAATCGCTTTATCCCGTAAAATAAACGTGGCTTTCTTTCTCGCCGAACCCAAATCCCCTAACTCCTTGCTGCTAACCAACGTCGATTTGCCCTCCACCGGACGTAATACCCAGGCAGGATCCGTCAATTCGTACGATGAAAAAATTGCAGTCTCAAATCCATTCAAAGCGCTCATCAAAATCACCAAACCCGCAGCTCCTACCGCATAACCCATCACGGAAATTCCCGTAATAATATTCACTACACTGGGGTTGCTTCCAGAAAAAAAATAACGCCTCGATATTTTGAACGGCAATCCCAGCAAAATCCGCTCGTATTAATCTTTCTTTTCCTCGTTATTCAAGGAATCAAATAATTTTTCGATTTTCACCACATAATCCATGGTGTCGTCTTCAAAAAATACAATTTCCGGGATTTTTCTCACCTGGTTTTTCAACCGCTGAGCCAATGCATGTCGAATAGCCTTGGTGTTTTCCTCCAATAACGACATTATCGCCGCCCTATTGGGATTATTAAACAAGCTTAAATACACTTTAACATACCCCAAATCTGGACTAACATTAACCTCGCTAATAGTTATAAATGCCCCTCCCGTCCATGATTTATTGATGGTAAATAACTCACCCAAATCACGCTGGATTAACTTTGCAAATTTCTCCTGTCTTAATCCCATAATTATTGCATTTTACTCATTAAATAGCGCAATGCCAAATCATAACCATACAATCCTAATCCAGTTATACAACCGTCCGCTGCTCCCAGTAGTAAATCCGTTCTCCGTTCAATCTCGCGTGCATAAACATTGCTAATATGCACCAAAACAACCGGCTTTTTCATAGCCAAAATTGCATCGGCAATAGCAATAGAAGTGTGCGAATAAGCTCCCGCATTTAAAACCACTCCCGAAACAGTATCGTCAGCCTCCGCTTTCTGTAACCAATTTACCAATTCACCCTCAATGTTAGACTGAAAATATTCCAAACCGATTCCAAAATATCGATTTCGCAAACTCTCCAAATATTCTTCAAACGACTCCTTACCGTATATCTCTGGCTCCCGCTGACCCAATAAATTCAAATTTGGGCCATTGAGAATGAGTAACTTTTTCATACTACAAACTTACTTCCGAATTGTTGTTTACGTGTACACCTATGCCCGATTTTGATGTAATTTGTAACGAAATGTCAAATATTAAGGTTTGTGTAACAGGATCAACAGGATTTGTGGGAGCGCATCTCACATGCCTACTCCTTAAAAACGGATATTCCGTGCGATCCCTTTATCGAAATAAAAACAAAATCAATTTTTTCGATACCATACACCAGTATTATGAATTGCCCAAACACCTTCAGCCAGAATGGATCGAAGGAGACTTAAACAACACAGACGAATTAATCGCTCTTTCGGAAAACTGTGAATTGTTTTTTCATTGTGCAGCAGCCGTTTCGTTCAATAAAAAAGATCATGATTTACTACATCAAACCAACGTCGTCGGTACTAGAAATGTTGTAAACACTTGCCTGTTCAACGGAATTAAAAAACTTCTGTATGTTTCCTCCGTTGCCGCCTTAGGAAGAAGCGAAGAAACCGAAATTATTACCGAAAATACGGTTTGGGTCGATAGTAAATACAACAGCGACTATGCCATTTCAAAATACAATGCTGAGTTAGAGGTCTGGAGAGGGAAAGAAGAGGGTTTGGATGTGATCGTAATAAATCCCGGCATTATTTTAGGTTACGGAGATAAATCATCCAGTGCACACCAAATCTACACTACCATACAGAAAAAATTACCCTTTTACCCCGCAGGAAGTAATGGGTTTGTCGGCGTAGAAGACGTTGCAAAAATGATGTTGTTCCTATTAAATAACAACGCTTGGAATCAACGTTACCTGTGCGTTTCAGAGAATATCAGCTACGAAAAATTGTTTAAAAACCTTGCCGAAAAACTCCATGTTCCCGCACCCAAACGAAAGTTAAATACCTTTACTATGGTTGTTTTATGGAAGTTCTTCCGCTTTTTGGAAAACCTAAACCTCTCAACCCCAGTGCCATCCGACACCTTCTTAAGTTCTTCAAAAACCAGCACCTATACTACCATTCATAGCGATCTTCTCAAAGATTTTGTTTATTTCCCCATTGCTACAGTAAATCATTATGCATTAATAAAGATGGGTTTTACAACCGAATAAACCCTTTTTCCTACCTTTGCACAGATTATGAAAATTGGTGTAGTAATTTTTCCAGGTTCAAATTGCGATAGAGACCTAATTCGTGTTTTAAACGATTATACCTCACAACCAATCCTTGAGCTGTGGCACAAAGACACCGATCTACAGGGATGTACCCATATTTTCCTACCCGGTGGCTTCACCTACGGCGATTATTTGAGAACCGGAGCCATTGCTAAGTTATCTCCCATCATGGAAAGCGTTAAAAATCACGCAAATGCAGGTGGATTTGTAATGGGTATTTGCAATGGATTTCAAATTCTTAGCGAAAGCGGTCTATTGCCTGGTGCCTTATTAAGAAACACCAATAGACAGTTTATTTGCGAAAATGTCTACTTGAAACCCGGATCAAATCAAACCGCCATCAACCGATCTTTAGATACCAATAAATCTTATTGCATTCCTATTGCCCACGGAGAAGGTCGATTCTATTGTGACGATTCTACCCACGCCGAATTGGTAAAAAACAATCAAATTATTTTCAGATATGCCGATGCAAATGGAAATGTTAACGATAGCACAAACCCAAATGGCTCCATAGATAATATCGCTGGTATCTGCAATGAAGGTAAAAATGTGTTTGGTATGATGCCTCACCCAGAACGTGCGTATTCAGACTTTCTCTTAAATACAGATGGTAAAGATTTCTTCGATAGTTTATTCAACGTAAACTAATTACAAATCCTACCAAAACTCCTGTTTCCGCGTTTTTTCGTTTACATTTCATCCGAAAAACTGGCCATCTTATCGGGTTTCCATCACAATTTATCAAGTTTTTTACAACGATTTGAGGGTTTGGCATGTCTTTGGTGTAGACAAAGCAAACATTGCCATGAAATCAAACGCTGCATCCGTAAAAAAGGTGAAACAAGTTGAAGAAAAACCTGTTCCTCATCAGCGTAGCGATAAAAACATCAAACAAGAAGCTGCTGGTGTTTAATCCTCCGCACCCAAAACTCATAATAATAATAATAAAATCAATACCGTCAGAATCTTTTAATTCTTCGGTACTACCATCGGTATTGAAATTCTTATTGGGTAGACTCCTTCATGCGCTCCGCATTTTCAGCAATTTGCAACTGATTTAGAATTTCTTGTATGTCCCCGTTTACAATCGCAGGTAAATTATACATCGTTAATCCAATGCGATGATCTGTCACCCTTCCTTGAGGATAATTATATGTCCTAATTTTAGCACTTCTATCACCTGTGCTGACTAAGGTTTTTCTGCGGGACGATATGGCTTCCATGTGCTTCGTATACTCAATTTCGTATAACTTCGTTGCTAGCATTTTCATGGCTTTTTCTCGGTTTCCTAACTGGTTTCTCTCCGTCTGACAAACAACCACCAATCCCGTAGGTAAGTGTGTTAACATAACCTTGGTTTCAACCTTGTTTACGTTCTGTCCACCGGCACCTCCACTTCGAGCTGTTTCCATTTTCACATCTGCCGGATTCAATTGCACATCTACCTCCTCCGCTTCCGGCATTACAACAACACTCGCTGCGGATGTGTGTATTCTTCCCTGACTCTCTGTTGCCGGCACCCGCTGCACTCGGTGAACTCCGCTTTCGTATTTCAAAACGCCATAAGAACCGGGCTCTTCTACTTCGAACACTACTTTTGAATATCCTCCCATGGTTCCTTCGTTTTCCTCTACAACATTAATCTTCCAACCACGTGCATCACAATATCGTTGATACATGCGATATAAGTCTCCAGCAAATATAGAGGCCTCATCACCGCCCGTTCCCGATCTAATTTCAACCACCGCCGGTTTTGCATCTTCGGGATCTTTGGGCAATAATTGTATCCTGATTTTTTCTTCTAATTCCTTTTCCTGATTTTCTAAGAGTTCCAATTCCTCCTTCGCCATGTCTCTCAACTCTTTGTCTTTTTCATTTTTTAGTATTTCACGTGCTTCTTGAATACCAAAGTACCACTTTTTATATTCATGATAAGACGCCACTACCTCTTCTAAATCTTTATATTCCTTGTTTAATTTTGTAAAACGCTTAACGTCAGAAGCTATCTCTGGACTACTTAACAATAACTCAATCTCCTTAAACTTAGCGTATACGGCCTCTAACTTTTCTAACATATCAGTATACAAAAATAAGTAAGGAAATAATTAATAGGATACTTCTTTACGATAAAGTCCCATGAGCATGTTCTCGATAAAACCAATCTACTCAACGGATATAAGGTTAAACGAAACTCCATCGAAAACACCATAGTGGCTATTCCTTAGCCAATGTCCTAAATTTATGTACCTAGAATTCCCTGGTAATTGAATATCTAATACCAAATGTCTGTGTCCGAAAACAAAGAAATCAACCGTTTCTGTATTAAATTCTACTAGTTTTAGAAGATGCTTTTCTCCGTAATTCTCAGTTTGGTTATTTCTTATATCGTTAGTGTTTACCTGATTGCCATCGTTTATTTGTTTGAATTCTTGAACGCATACTTGTTTGTTTTCTTGTTTGGTAAATTGATTGTTACCTTGATATAATACTTGATCGGTTAATAGATTATTCCTTTGCTTATCTAATTCACTATCAACTCCATCATGAACGTCAGCACCGATTTTTTCTGGTTTACTCAATCTATGCTGATTCTTTAAAATATTCAGACAGTATTGAGTTAAAAATTCTTTATCATCGCCCAAATAATTATCATGTTTTGTGCCTTGGGACAATCTACTTTTAGAGCTTAAAAATCTAGCAAAACGAACACCAATATCAGGATGTAACCATTTAAAAATAAATTTAGAAATGGGATGAATAAATACCTTTTTTAATAGTTTATATTTATAATCTCCAGGGCCCAAACCATCTCCATGGTGAATATGAAATTTTTTATTACAAAAGAAGAATTCTGTTGGTTCCGTCAACAACTCCACTCCGCAATGTTCAACTAAATAGTTGCCGTACCACAAATCATGATTTCCAGGGAATAAATATACCTTTATTCCTTTACCCGTCAATTCAGAAATAATATTTAATAATCGAAAATAGCCCTTGGGTACAACTTCCCTATACTCAAACCAAAAATCAAAAATGTCACCCAATAAAAAAATACTATGAGCATCGCTCGAAACAGTTTGTAACAAATTAACAATCTTCTTTTCTCGATTAATACTCACCTCACCTTGAGGCATACCAAGGTGAAAATCGGAAAAAAAATATAATTTGATTTTATTCAAAAATTAATAATTCTTAAATTGATTTAATAATCTTAAATCATTAATAAATAAATCCCGTATATCGTTGATACCGTAGCGTAACATGGTGATTCTATCGATACCCATGCCAAATGCAAATCCTGAATACTTCTTCGAATCAATACCACAAGATTCTAGTACATTTGGATGAACCATGCCACAACCCAAAACTTCTAACCATCCAGTTCCCTTGGTGAGACGTTTATTTTCTTCAGTATCTAACCCAGCCCAAATATCCATTTCCGCACTCGGTTCAGTAAAAGGAAAATAACTTGCTCTGAACCGTACTCTGGTACCTTCGCCAAAAAATTGCTGAACAAAATAATATAACGTCTGTTTCAAATCAGCGAAACTTACTAATTCATCAATATACAATCCTTCAATTTGATGAAAAAAACAATTACTTCTAGAACTTACGGCTTCATTTCTATACACTCTACCAGGCATTATTAAACGTAGGGGTAGTTTGCCTTTTTTCATTTCACGAATTTGTACACTGGAAGTATGAGTTCGTAATACATGTGCACCAATAAAAAAGGTATCCTGCATATCCCTTGCTGGATGATCATCCGCAAAATTTAAAGCTCCAAAATTATGATAATCATCCTCGATTTCAGGTCCTTCTGCTAAATCAAATCCCAACGTCGAGAATATATTAACCAATTCATTTTCAACGATTTTTAAAGGATGCGGACTACCCGGTTGAAATTGATATACGGGTAAACTAAAATCAAATGCGTTGGTATTTGAACTTTGTTTATTGTTTTCTTCTTTATCACGTTGTGTTTGCCAAATCTCTTCCGCTTGTTTCTTCAATAAGTTTAATGGCCCACCAATAGCTTTCTTATTTTCTCCAGAAAGTAATTTGAATTCATCCAATAAAACGGAGATCTTACCTTTTTTCGACAAATACAGTAAGCGAAAGGTTTCTGCTGTTGTATTAGTATCAAAAGAATAATTTCCTATTTCTTGTTGAAGCAGTGTTATACTTTCAATCATGTAGCAAATCTAAATAATTCTCTACAGAGCAACTGAATTTTAAGAAATATTATAAGAAAGAAGATTTTAACAATGCAATTGGATTTTTAAGTAATATAATTATATATTCTAATTTAAATAGTATTATATATATATTATATCTCTGTGGATATGTAGATATTATTTGATTTTATTTTTATAAAACATTGATATTTAATATTTTATAAATTTATTTAGTTAAAGTGATAGGTTTGATAAATGCGGTTACTTGAAGAAAAATGTGAGGTATAATAATGTAATTATTTGTACATTATGTAAATGTGGAGTTGTATGTGATTCACTTTTCACGTGAAAAGACTTTTACTAGTAAGTTATTCCAATATTAAATAACTCTTTATTTGGTAATATTAAGTTATTTTCTAGTTTACTGTTGATTATTATATCGTTTTTGAATTGGTATAATAAAATATCCTCTTTGGAATCACTTTGAAGTTGCTCAAAAGGTATTAGTGAGACCATACATTGGTAGGTTCCAATAGGTAGATAGACGGAATCGGAATATTTTATATGTAAAAGAAACTGATATTCAGAGTTTTTTAGATATAGATAATAATTAGAAATAGTTGTAGATGAATTGTTTATTCTAAGTTTTCCAAGACTTTGAGTTTTCCCGTTGACGGGTTTATTCGCTTTAGAAAATAGGATGGGTGAGTTGTATTTGATTAAGCTATCGTTTGTACTATTTCTTTCCTTTAAATAGAGGGTGTCCTTTTGATCAATAAGAGTATATATTTTTCCTTGTTTTAATTGATAGTTTGTTTGACTATCGTATTCGATACAACTGTCGTTTTGATAAAGAAGATTTAATGGTTTCTGATTACTAGTATATGTTCGTATGGTTTTAGTCTTTAGAATTATTCCAGGTTGTATTTCTTTTTTCTCTTGATATAATAATAGTTGTGGTATTAGATGATTTATTTTAATTGTATCGTTTGTATTGAAGAATTTTGAATTTAATTTGATGTGTAGGAATTCTTCGTTTTTATCGATGCTATAGTTATTGTTATCTTTATTTATGATTGTTAAATAACTTTCGGATTGGTTTAAATTTTCAAACTTGTAGTATTTATTAATATTGTTTGGAACGAGTATAAAACTGTCTGATTTGATAAAAACGCTGAGTTTAGTGTTTTTAGTCATATTAATCAATTGAATGATTCCGGTATCCGTAGTTAATGAGATATTTTTTCCGAAATAAGGATTGGACTCGTTGAGGTCAACGATTTTATTAGTTAAATATACGGTTTTAGTCGTTTTTGGTACTTGGATTAGGATTGAATTTCGTTTTACAGTATTGGATGATGGTGCTAGTGGAGAAATAGTTAGTTGACCTTTAACAGTAATATTTTCGTTAAAATCTAACTGTATAATTGATTGTGTTTTATTTGAATCTATTGTTATTCGATTAATTTTCGGGGCAGTTGTATCTTTTGGTCCCCCACTCGGTGTAACAGGATTTCCGCAACTTGCCAAGTAAAAAGAAAACACACAGAGCGAAAGTGAAATAATAGTCTTGATTTCCGATTGATTATTGATCATAGTTTCTATCTACCGAAGTGAATGAGCAATACTTGTATATCTGAAGCGCTCACTCCGGATATTCTTTTTGCTTGACCTATTGTTTCTGGTTTTATCTTTTTTAATTTTTCTCTTCCTTCCATGCTGATGGATTCCATCTTAGTATAATCGAAGTTGTTGGGTATTTTGAGGTCTTCCAATCGAATTAGCTTTTGAGCAGTTTCATTTTCTCGATCAATGTAGGCTTCATATTTTATTTCTATTGCAGCTCTTTCTAAACTGTCTTTATTGTATTTAATAAGCTCTGTTCCGTGATTTGGAATTTTTGTAATATCTTCTAATTCGATTTCAGGACGTAGGAGTATTTTATTTAAACGTATTTTTTCTGTAATACTGGTAGTACCTTTTGTTTTTAAATAGTCTTCAACTTCCAATGGATGTATATTGGTGTTTTTTAGGTAGTCTTTAATGCTGTTTACTTCAACTCGTTTCTTATTTAAATTATCTAGTCTTTCTTGCTTAGCTAAACCTATGGAATAACCTATGGGTGTAAGGCGTTCATCTGCATTGTCTTGTCTAAGGCTGATTCTATATTCAGCACGTGATGTAAACATGCGATAGGGTTCTTCGGTCCCCTTATTAATCAAGTCATCGATAAGCACCCCGATGTAGGCTTCGTTTCGTTTTAAAATTAAGGCTTCTTTGTTTTGTACTTTATTTGCAGCGTTAATTCCGGCAATAAGTCCTTGCGCTGCGGCTTCCTCGTATCCAGTGGTTCCATTAATTTGACCTGCAAAAAACAGATTTTCAATGTTTTTAGTTTCCAGACTGGGTTTTAATTGAGTTGGTTGAAAGAAGTCATATTCAATTGCATATCCAGGTCTGAATATTTTTACTTTTTCAAAACCAGGTATTAGTCTCATGGCCTTTTCTTGTATATGGTCGGGTAGGGAAGTACTAAAACCATTTACATATATTTCGATAGTATTCCACCCCTCGGGTTCAACAAATATTTGGTGTCTGTCTCTTTCAGCAAAACGGTTTATCTTGTCTTCAATACTTGGGCAATATCTTGGTCCTAGACCTGTAATACTACCATTATACATGGGGCTATCTTCGAAACCTTCTCTCAATATATCATGTACGTTTGAGTTCGTGTAGGTTATGTAACAACTTCGTTGTTTGGTTAATGGTGATGTTTCATGTGAAAAGCTAAATTTTTCTGGATGTTCATCACCGGGTTGTTCTTCCATTTTGCTGTAATCAAGAGATCTACCATCTACGCGTGGTGGTGTACCTGTTTTCATTCTTCCTGCTACAAACCCTAAACTTTCTAATTGAGCCGTAATTCCTGTAGCTGCTTTCTCACCCATTCTACCTCCTCCGAAATTCTTTTTTCCTATATGTATAAGACCATTTAGAAATGTACCAGTTGTAAGTACAACGGTTTTACCATGGATGGTAGCACCCATGCTTGTTTTTACTCCGCTCAATTGTTTCCCGTGAAACAGCAATTCTGTTACGCTGTCTTGAAAGAAATCCACCCGAGCATTGCTTTCAAGTTGTAATCTCCATTCTTCAGCAAAGCGCCAACGGTCAGATTGTGCTCTAGGACTCCACATAGCCACTCCTTTTGATCGATTTAGCATTCGGAATTGTATCATGGTCTTATCAGTAATAATACCACTCATTCCTCCCAGAGCATCAATTTCCCTCACGATTTGACCTTTCGCTACGCCTCCCATAGCTGGATTGCAACTCATTTTTGCAATGGTTTCCATGTTCATTGTAATAAGCATTACCGAACAACCCATGGTTGCTGCCGCGTGTGCCGCTTCACATCCTGCATGACCCGCACCTACTACGATAACATCGTAATTAACTTCCATTTTAAATAGTTATTGTTTCCCGTGAAACGTTCTTTATTTCCCTCCACAAAGATAAACATCGCTCTTCTTCTTTTCTCATTAATAGAGCTTCCTCCTCCGACTTATCATTGAATCCAATCAAATGCAGAAAACCATGCGACATAACCCGAATCAACTCTTCTTCTTCACTCACCTCGTATGTCTTAGCATGGTCTTTAATTCTATCTTTTGAAATATATAACTCACCGAATATAGTTGATTCATCATTACTCAAATCAAAGGTGATTATATCGGTATAATAGTCGTGTTGGAGGTGTTCGCGGTTTATCTCTAATAGTTCGTCGTCAAGCATAAAGATGTAATTCAATGAAATGTCATTAACAAATACAGACTCGGAAATGCGTTTAATTAATGTTCTAAAATAATCCCTGTTGACTTTCTTTAAAAAGCCGCATCTTCCTGAAAATGAAATAGTTATACTCATTTTAACAATAAAACAGAACCCGATTTAATTACTCTTTTGTTACGATAAACAGCAGTAAACTGATAAACATAGACTCCATCACCCACCGCATTTCCTCTGAGATCGCGACCATCCCAACCATCAAGAGCATCCCCAGTCCAAATTTGCTCGCCCCAACGGTTATATATATCGAAAGTGCTCTCCCCTAAGGAAATAGCAGGATTGCTTATTTTAAAAACAGGGTTTAAACCCATCGGTGTAAATGCGGTAGGAATAAGAAGCGTATCTTTTACATTACTGTTATACCCTAAATCTACAATTAATTGGTTTGAAAACGATTGGGCTCCGTTATTGTTATAGGTTGCTTCTACACGAAATCGCTGAATACCTTCCCATAGTCCCGTAATTGTTTTAAATGTATCTTGGTTGTTTTGGAAAGATTCAATAGTCTCCCAATTGTTTGTAATAGAATTGTACCTGTTTAAGTTGTAAGTTACAGAATTACTGCATGTTGCACACAGCCAACCCCAGTAACGATTCCAGAATAATTTACCTCCATTGTTCCGCAACCAAATATTGGTATGGGTGGACGATGTGTCAAAACCATTTCCGCAGTTATCTTTTCGGATAATGCGATAACGAAAATATCCGGAATTTACAGAAACCGATGCATCATTGTAATTGATAACTTTACTGGTAGAAGAAGACCCCGAATTATTGTATGCAGAATAATTTGTCCAGCCCCCAGAGATTCCACGTTTTTCTAATATATAAGAAAACCCAGGTTGTAGCAATCCCGAATTCCCTGATATATCCAAAGAGTTAGCATTTACACTAACCTTGTCTAAATAAGGAGGGTTGGATTTAGATAGAGAAGGAAGTTGTATAGCTATTCGATTTGAACTTGATGTAATCCTAACCCCACTTTTTTTACAACGAAAGAAATAATCGTACGTAACATCCAGATCCAAGTTTGAATCAACAACAACCGACGCGCTTCCAGACCATAATCCAGATTGTACAATTTTCCATTGATTTGTTTTTGTATTCAATCGATACAACCAAAAAGAATCTGAAGACCAACCGGTATATGGGCTTAAAAGAAGGCTGCATTTTCTTGAACAATAGTAATTCGGATCTACTTGAACACTTAGAAAAGGTGGTGTATGATAACTGCTTAATATACCACCATTTAAACAACTATCAAAAGCGGCAATACTGAATTTAATTGTCCCAAAATTGGCAGGGTTGAATGTAGATTTTGGAAAGGAGTAGAACAACGATAAAGTGTCTTTTAATAATAGATTTGTTCCCCCATTTTCTTTAAATAAACTAAAACCTTTGATGTCATTTATTGAAGGTTTTGTCCAACCAGCCACTAAATTTTGGGTTGTGTAATTTACCGAAACGCTATCAGGTTCAAATAAAAATGGAGCCACATCATCTACAAATACTCGGTTGCTGATAAACGAATCAACCCCATTACAAGCAAAGTGAGTTGAAACAAAAACCTCCCAACGCTTATTGTTAGGTACAGTTACTGAAATCAGACTTACATTGAGCGTTGAAACTTGTTTCAACATCACAAAAGGAGCGGTAGCGTCTTCTCTTCCATAGACACGGTGAAATTGAAAAGACCCACATGCATCAACGTCTGCAACATTTAAAGATACCGTTAGATTATTCGTGAATTTATCCAAACAAACCCTGCTCACCCGAGCCGGTGAATTTATTCCGAACCCAATTTGCGCTAATAACGAAAACAGAATGGTATGTAAGACTTTTGTCCTCAAGCTTAAATATTCCCAGCCAATGCAGTAACAAACGAATTATTATTCAAATACTTGTTTGCACAATGTAAAATTTCATCCGAAGTGATAGACCAAATTTCTGGTAACACCGTTGCATAGTAATCGGTATCTTGGTGTTTCATGATATTACTTTGAACTTTACTAGACAATGCAAAAGGTCCGTCAAATCCAGAACGAAAAATCCCAGAATAATATTGTTTTATTTTTGTTAATTCTTCTAAATCAATAAGATTCGTTCTAAGATCAACAAAAATAGAATTAATGGCTGCAAGCGTTTTTTCCATGTTTTCTGAATTCATCTCGCCCGAAATTATCCAGCTATAGTCATCAAATGCTGGTTTGAAATAACTCCCAATACCATAAGTTAAACCCTGTTTTTCGCGGAGTTCTTGCATTAATCGACTTCCGAAATACCCGCCTAAAACTAAATTTAACAGGGTTAATACATGTCTTTCTCTTTGGTTATCAGGAATGATGTGTTTCACCATTTGTAAACTCACTTGACTTGCATTCGGTAGCGCTTTCTTTAGAATCGTACCCTCCAAACTCGAATAAACAGCACTCCTTTTAGGGGTTGGTGTAAAAATCGAAGAATTATCCTCAGAGATCAGCGATTCAAGTATAGAAACTATGGAATTGTCTGTGTCACCGGATAAAAAAATCATCGCGGAGCCAATATTCAAATGTGTTTTTCTATACTCATTCAACTGTTCAGAGGTGATATTTTCTAATTGTTCAACTTCCCCAAATCGAGACAATGGGTTATCTAAACCGTACAGCGATTCTAATGATATTCGATTACTCCAATATTTAGGTGTCTGTTGCTGTCTTTCAACACCCGCCTTTCTTACCATGATTGCATTTTCTACCTCAAAAGCCGGATAAGTAACGCTACGAATGTTGTTTAAGACCCAAGGAATAACAATGGCACTGTGCTTTTTTTGAAAACGAACGGATAAACTAGTTGTTGAAACACTAGTATCCATTGAGTAAGAAACACCATAATAATCCAATTTTTTAATTATCTCTTCTTCCGATATTTTGTCATTTCCAGAAAACAACATTTCCCCAGCCAAATTTGCTAAAAAAGGAACAGCCGAATCCTTACTTCCTGCCATCCAAAATAGTTCCAATCGAACAATTTCTAAATTAGGAGTGGCATGAATAAAAGCAGGAATTTTATTTTGAATATAACTAGTTTCTAGCGATGGAATTGGAAATTCCGAAATAGAAATAGGCGAGGGTCTTACACTTCTGAAATTCATACGTTTGATTTGGGAGTATAAAGGATGGTTTGAAAAATCTCAGGGTTAAGTACGTTTTTTGATACAGTCATGATATCCTTTGCGTCGATGTTTTCCAAAATTTTAGTTTCTTGATTTATCAAAGACAAAGCATCGATGTTTTCATAATAACACAATTTCTGAGCGATTTGCATAGGTTGTGTTCGCTCAACAAGCAATTGAGTTGATATTCTGTTTTTTACACCAACTAAACGCTCTGAAACCGAAACATCGTTGTATAATTTATTCATCTCTGAAAATAAGCCTTCCTTTGCCATTTCGAACGAAATACCTTCGTTTAAAATACCATAAAGTATAAACATGCCTTCATCAAGCCCCTTCAAATAAAAACACTCGGAAGCATTAAAAATTTGCTGCTTTTTAACCAACTCCATTTGTAACGGAGAAACATCTGACCCCCCTAATAATTCTGCAAATAATTCCATGCAAAGAGATTCATGAAGATTCTTAACAGAGGGCCCTTCCCATACCAAAAATATTGCTGGGTTGGGAGATAGGTCGCTTTCTTCAACAGTTTTAGGGGATCGTTTTTCAGAAGAAATATATGTATTTGTATTTCGATTCGATCGCGACTCAATACTACCGAACCATTTTTCTGCTAATTCTTGAGCCCTTGCCCAAGAGATGTTTCCAACTAAACTAACAATTGCGTTGGATGGACAGTAGTATTTATTATAAAAAGATTTTACATCTTCTAAACTCGCTTCTTCAATGTGCTCAAATGTTAAACCAATAGTTGGCCAACGGTAACTGCTTTTTTCATACAAAGATTTTCGTATGTGATGCCACAACATTCCAAAGGGTGCATTGTAACAACGTTGCTTAAATTCTTCAACCACAACGCCTTGTTGAACCTTAAGCGAATTGGCGTTAATGTTAAGTGAAAACATGCGATCACTTTCCAACCAAAAGGCTGTTTCAACATTCTCTTGGGGCATTACCAAGTAATAATTGGTGAAATCATTGTTGGTAAAGGCATTGTTTTGACCACCAGCTTCCTCAACCTCCTTGTCGAAAACAGGTACGTTGGCACTACCAGAGAACATCAAATGCTCAAACAAATGTGCAAAACCAGTACGGTCTTCGTCTTCATCTCTCGCACCAACCCGATAGAGGGTGTTTAAAACAATACTCGTCCGACTTTTGTCTTCAACATGAATAAAGCAAAGTCCGTTTTTTAATTGAAGCTTATTGTATTCAATCACAACACAAAAATACTCCATAGTTTTACCCAGAATGAAAAAGAAGGCCACACAAAATCTGTGTGACCTCTTTTCTCATCGATGAATTAAAATCGAACGTCTTCTACACGAAGATTTTCCATGTCAGAAGCTTTGTTGTTCTTGATCACTAGAAAATCAGAAACAACTACCTCCGAAAAGGATTTTTTTTGCCCATCAGTGTCGGTAAAGTTTCGATGTTGGAGTTTTCCTTCAACCACCAATCGAGAACCTTTAGCTACAACCTTTTCAAAACGATCGGCGAGTTTACCCCATGCCACCAGTCGATGCCATTCTGTTCTTTCTTGCCACGAACCACCCGGATCTTTACTTTTTTCTGTGGTTGCAAGACTTACCTTGGCGCGGACTTTTCCGTTTTCAAACTTCGTAACTTCAGGTGCTAAACCTACGTTACCTACTAGACGAACTGAGTTAATTAGAACTTTCATAAACACTTAAAATAATACGTTATAAACACTTAAAATAAAACTACTTACAAAACAACTGTGGCCATCATTTGCAATTGTAAGTAATGCAAAAGTAATAACCTAAATACAACCCATACGTAGTTCAAACGTTTACTTCCGTTTATAAACGTTTAACAGTTTTTACATGTAATCACCTACAACCGATGGTCACAACAATTGCCCCTGAGCATCACAACCTTCCTCCAACTAAAAAGCCACTGTTTATAACACAACAAACATCAAATACCATCTACTAAAAACTATTCACCATCCAAAACTATTCACCAACCAACACTCCACTATCAATGTATCATCACATATCAAACCTAAGCTATCAGCCCCACCAAATACAAATCTCAAATCACCAACCATCGTTTATTGCTCAACCACCGCTTATCATCCACAGAATTTGTAAAAATTGCAAAATATAAATTGTCTCGGAAATAGGGGAAGAACCAATTCTATTTGTAAAAGCCCAAAAATTACCGCCATGGAAAATACGTGTTTAGAATGTTCATCCCGCTTAAAAGGAAGATTGGATAAAAAGTTTTGTGACGATAATTGTCGTTCTGCGTTTCACAATAAATCCTATCGAGACGATAAAGAAATCACCCGAGAAATAAATGCAGTTTTAAGAAAAAACAGACAGATTCTCAAAGAATTGTACGAAAAGTCAAGTGATGGAACCACAGAAATCGATAAATTAACACTTCTCAAAAAAGGATTTGAGTTTAATTATTTAACACAAATACACAAGCATGTTACCAATGAAATCGCCAATTGTTGCTACGAATTCGGCTATCGTGAGCTGCAGGAAGGTAAGGTCGAATTAATTAAAATCGACAAAAACAACTATTCTCAGTATAACTATGGCTAACTTTGTGTAAATATTTTAGACAGCTGTGAAGTCGCCTAACCCAAATGAAAACAAGAACTCTGGAGGTCAAAAGTTCAAAAATAGACAACCCGGAGAAAAAAGAAATCGCTTAAAAGCAGATTCAAACCAATCAAATTCAAATTCCTCTAGAGGATTCGATTCTAAACCGTCTAAACCGAGAGAATCTCGCAGAAATTCAGAGGGGTTCGATTCAAACAGAACGCCCGGTTTCAGTAATAATAGAAACGAAAGCAGAGCACCTAGAACGGGTGAGAATCGTGGATTTAGTAGCCGAGGCAATTCCGAACGAGGTGGATTTGGGGGTGATCGCGGTTTTAATGGTCGAAGCACAGATAGAGGAGGATCCGATAGAAATAGTTCAGATCGTAGAAGTAACTCTCGTGGTGGAGCTTGGGGTGGACAGAACAGATCAACAGGCACATCGGATGGATTTAAAAAATCTTCCGGTAGCTGGTCTGGAGGAGATCGAAATTCAAGTCCCCGAGGTGGTAGTGATCGCAGTTCAGGAGGTCGAGGCTTCAATAGCAGAGGGGATTCTGATCGCGGCGGATTTGAGAAAAAAGATCGCGGATTTAGTGATAGAAATAGCACCGATCGTGGAATTGGTGGCAGAAATACAGACAGAGGAGGATTCGATAGAAATAGTGCCGATCGTGGATTTAATAGCAGAAGCGGCACCAGTAGAACGGGATCGGATAATAACAAAGCAACTCGTGGCGGATCTTGGAGTGGTGAAAAAAAATCAACAGGAAGCTGGGACGGATCCAAAAAATCTTCTGGTAATTGGGGTGGTGAAGAAAGAAATTCAAGTCCCCGTGGCGGTAGTGACCGTAGTTCTGGAGGTCGAGGATTTACTAGCCGTGGCGATTCTGATCGTGGTGGATTTGAGAAAAAAGAGCGAGGATTTAATAGTCGAAGCGATTCCAGACCAAGTCGATTTGGAAAAGAAACAGGTTCGTATTCCGGAGGTTCAGGCCGAGGTTACAGTAAGCCAGAATTTGGAGGTAAACGCGAATTTGAGGGCAAATCGGATCGTAGCTTTGGTAAATCCAAAACCGCTAAGAAGAAAGATAATTTCCAGGAAACTCCGAAAGGATACAAAGGCAGCAGACGTACCTTCGGCAAGGTTCAACAACAACAGGAACAATCCTTGCTAGCTGGCGAAGATTTAGTAAGATTAAATCGATACATCGCAAACAGTGGCATTTGCAGTAGAAGAGAAGCCGATGAGCTCATTTCACAAGGATTAGTAAAGGTTAATGGTGAAGTAGTTACCGAACTAGGAACCAAAGTTAGACCACACGATACCGTGAAAGTGGAAGACAGAAAAGTTACGCCCGAAAAGCCAGTTTACATTTTATTAAATAAACCCAAAGGTTACATTACGTCTACTTCCGACCCTGATGGTCGTCAAACGGTGTTGGATTTGATTGATTTGCCAGGAAAAGAGAGAATTTATCCTGTAGGCCGATTAGATAGAAATACAACAGGCGTATTGCTATTAACGAATGATGGTGAGCTTTCACAGAAGTTGATGCACCCGAGTTTCGAAATCAAAAAAATATATCGGGCAACTTTAGATAAAAAACCAACCAAAGAACACATGTTGGCTTGGGTTGAAGGGGTGGAGTTGGAGGATGGTTGGATGACTTTCGAGCAAATTGGTTGGGTAGAAGAAGGCGAAGAGAATGTACTCGGTGTGGAAATCAAAAGCGGCAGAAATAGAATCGTTAGACGAATGTTTGAACATTTTGGTTATGACGTAACATCATTAGATCGCGCAATGTTAGGAGAATTTGACAAACTCAAACTGGGTCGCGGGAAATGGAGATTCTTAACCGAAAAAGAAATGCGATATATCGAGAGAATTAAACGAATGCATTAATCTTCGCGCAAAATTGTTTTTGCCTCGATCGTCTTTTGAAGTATGCGCCATGCATTTGGCCATAAGTTATTAATTCCATTATTAACAGCATTTCCGGTACCGAGGGATAATCCATTCCAACGTAATCCTACAATTCCCTTGTGATTGGGTTTTAGAGGCAAAAATTCTCGCTGGAAATAACGTATTGCGTCTTCGATACTCACGGATAAATCAACATAAGCTTGGGGCTTATTGCTTAATAAATCAAACGCCGCCGATGGTTTCCAAAGGTTTTTATTATATAGCCCAATAGGTATTCCTACCGATGTGGATTTTGGCAATAAACTCAGCAAATCCGGGTGATTTTCTAACCATTTACCTCTTCGAAGTATATAAATTTCACCTTCTCTGTATTCGGTTCCAATCCACTCATTGCCTAATATTTCTGGAAGTTCCACTGTTAGGGTTTTACCCTCTTTCTTCTTTTTTTTCTTTCTACTGTCTTCAATAGTGGCTTCGTCGCTCGATAAATCCCCAGTTTTTTGAATGACGGCAATAAAAAATCCTTCCCCATCCGTTAAATGCGGATAAAATCGATACATGTTCTCTTGTAAACATACCGAACCATCGGTTAAAATTTGAGGTAGAGATATTAACTCCCCACCCAACTCTTCACACAGTTGAGAAACGTTTTTTTCGTTTTCGATATCGTTGTAAGTACACGTGGAATAAATAAAATAACCGCCCGGTTTCAACGAAGGCCAAATATCTTGTGCTATTCTTTGTTGTCTTGCCGCACAAAGTTTCACATGCTGTAAACTCCATTCGCCAATGGCTTTAGGGTCTTTTCGAAACATGCCCTCACCACTACAGGGCATATCAGCAGCAATGATTGAAAACGTGTTCCTAACCCGATGAAAATCAGAGGCATCAGCTCGAGTAACAACAAAATTACCCAAACCCCATTTGCTAAGATTTTCTACCAATATGGGATTTCTTGTTTGAATAACTTCGTTGGCAATAAGCAAATCTTCCTTTCGTAAAACAGAAGAAATATGGGTGGATTTACCACCTGGAGCTCCGCATAAATCCAATACAATACAACCCGGATCAATATTCCCAAGCAATAATCGAACAACTTCACCAACCCGTGTGCTGTTTAATTCTTGTACGTAATAGGAGCCGCTATGCCATCCGGGATCACCAATAAAAGAAGGTCTATCTGTAAGCAAATACACATCTTTACTGTGAGACGATTGTTTTTCAATCAGACTTTCTGAAATAGATTTACCTTTATGAGGGTTTAGTCGCACACAGGTTTTCGGCAGCTCAGACAATGCGGAAATAAAATCATGAACGTGATCACCGGGTAAAATAGAATGTATAATCTCTACAAAATCCTGAGGCAGTATTATTTTCTCCATAATTGTTCGCCCCTAACTTCTGTTTTAGCTGGAAAATTCTCAACAAATAAAGAGCCTGTTCCCAAGCCTTGATACGGTATGTTCGGTTTTTGTGATACCCATTGAGCGATCGCAAACAGGCCAACATTGCCCTCCAACGCACTTGTACTCCACCAACCACAATCTGCCCGCTTGGCTGAATTTATCCATTGGTCGCATAAATCTAAACCGCCCAGTAACGTGGGTTTTAAAATAATGTAACGCGGTTTAAGTCGAGTTAATAATGATGTTCCATTTTTAGGGTCTATTCCAATCAATTCCTCATCTAGCGCAACGTCAATGGCCGATTCTCTGCATACTTTCTCCATGGATTCTAATCCAGCTTTAATGGGTTGTTCGATACTGTGAATGCCAAATCGATATAGCTCTTTCAATTGTTCCACGGCCGTGTCTTCAGCAAAGGCACCATTAGCATCTAACCGAATTTCTAATTGAAAAGCAGAGTGTTTGGCCCTGATTCTTTCTAACAATTTGCATTCTTCATCAAAATCCAAGGCCCCAACTTTGAATTTGATGCATCGGAATCCTTGTGAAATCTTTGAATAAGCTTCTTCTTCCATGGTTTCGATGCTGTTCATCCAAACCAATCCATTAATTGGAATACCTGACTGTTTTTGTGTAAATGCCGAATCAACCCAAATACCTGTACCCCCGGTTTTGTAATCCAGAAAAGCACAATGGAAGGCAAATCGTAAGGAAGGCAAAGCCCCCGGTTTTCCAGGTACCCATGATTCCAATAAATCCAATAAGTCGGATTCACTAATTTGTTCGGGTAACTCTTGTAACTTTTTGTCAATGTCAACTTTACCATCAATGCTTAGATCCCACAAAGGACTGGCCTCACCACTCCCTTTGATAACTTTGTCTCCCAAATGCACTAACCAACTGGGTTTTTCTACATATTCGCCTCTACTGGTTTTTGCCGGTTTTTGAAAAGATAGTAGATGTTTACTGTATGAGATGAACATGTGACTTTAAGCACTAACTAGTAATAAATGAAACAATGAAACAAAATACAATTGCCAAGGCAAAAATGGAAAGAGATAATTTCTTAAGTAGAGGATTAATGGTTTCTCTATCTCCCGGTTCGGATGATTTTAAGGCTCGAAATTGCTGGCTAAACGCACCAAAAAAAGGAAAAAACAAACCAAAAGTGTAAGCAAAATCTGGTCTGAGCCAGGTTCCCCATTGCAAATAATCGTGTTGAATAATTACCAACGATCCCACCATACACATGGATCCCAGTGCCAACAAAAGGCCTTGATAAATAATGGTGTTTTTTTTGCCGAAAATGACGGCCAGCGTTCTCTTATTTTTCGCTTGATCCGAGAGTATATCCCTATAATTATTAATGTTTAACACGGCTGTACTTAAACAACCCATTCCAATGGATGCTATTCCGTGAATGGGTAATAAACGAACATTTAAAAGCAAAGCCATACCAATCACCGTTAGTACCCCGAAAAACAAAAAAACGAAAACATCGCCTAAGCCTTTATACCCATATGCATGTTTCCCAACGGTGTAATAGATAGCTGCAGCTATGGCTAATATTCCTGTTATCAATAAAAACCATCCTCGGTTATCTTCGAAAACACCGGATACCCACAAAAGTAATAACCCATTTAAAAAGGTTATCACAGACAGTAACCCAATAGCTGTTTTCATAGCCTTGGGAGCAATGTTCCCTGCAGCCAACATTCGATCAGTTCTCCCGGCCGCTTGATCAACGCCTTTTTCATAATCCCCATAATCGTTTGCATAGTTGCTGGTGATTTGAAGTAAAACCGCCGTTAATATCGCCAAACCGAAAATCATCCAAGCTTGGTCTGAGTTTTCCATGTAGGGCAGCGACACCGACCAGCCTAAAATGATTCCACTGATAGCCAGCGGTAATGTTCTTAACCTTGCGGCTTGAATCCAAGGATTACTCATAAGTTCTGCAAAGATATTTAACTATAGCCCTTTTTTAAGTATCCGGAATGGGATATCCTGTGGGTTGAATTTTTTGTAAAAATTGGCAACACTTGGAATGCTACTCCCCTCAAAATCAAAATACTTGCAGTGAGGCTGAAAGGTTTGAATCGCTTTGTTGATGATTCCGTGCATAATACCCTCGCTTTCTTTAAGCAGAACATTGGGAGCACCCAGCACAAAATGAGCGAAGTTAAACCTACCTTGAGTTGTGACTAAAAACAATCCTGCACCTAGAGTTTCCTCTGTTGCCATTTTATTAGTATCCGCGTTTTCTGCGCTGTTTAGATGTGCCGAAACCAAAACAAATCCAATTTCTTGTTTGATAAAATCGTCAATTAAGCCCAGTTTTTCAACCGCTAGTTCTAGTCGACGATAATCGTGATCCTGAATTTCCATGTTCAACGATCCCCACCGCTGTTTGTAAAGTTCAATTACCACTCTTGTTGGAATGCTATTAATGGAATATTGAAAATGACCTACCGCTTTGATGTTTTTTTGTCCATCTTTGTTTATTTCTACGGGTTGACTTAAATCCACAACAAAGTTGGTTTTGTTGGGATGTAGAATTTCCAAATATTTCTGGTTTAAATAGGAGTTTAAGTGTAACCGTATTCTTAAAAAATACCACGGTATATAGTGAATAAAATCAGTTTCATGGCATTCGTCCGAATTCCTAAAAACACCCAGTTGCTGGCAAAATTTGGGTTGTACTACATAGGGTAAAAAACCGCCAAGTTTCTTTATAGGCAGGGGAAATACAGCATCATAGTTCCCGTAAACCAATCCTTGCCATTCATCTTCACATATTGCATCTAAGTACTCACAATGAGCGTATCCCAAATTGGCTTGGCTATTTGTAACACATTGATTCCACAAAGTGTCATTAATTTGTTTTCGATGTAATCGTTTAATGGTCTTTTTTAAATCCATAACAATTAGATTTTTGCCCACGCCAAAATGGTGTTTTTCCACCCCTCCCAAGGTATACTTTCACTTACACTTTCGTTATGAAAAACAAAGATAAAATTACCGCCAGTTTGTTCTATCGTATGTTTAAGTGATTCCACATATTTAATTGACAGGTAATTGTTAATGTTCAAATAATTTTTACAAGTTACATCCATAACTTGAAAAGGAACCACCCGTAAATTGGTTGTTTCATTTTTCCTTAAATTAAACCATTGGAATGAAAACGAAGTGGAAGCTCGAAATCCAATTTGGTCGTGAAAACCCATGGACCAGTCTTCCGAAATTCCCAAGGATAATAAGCCTTCATAATGATAAGGGAGTTGAAAATAAAGGTAGTGAAATCGCGAGCTATTTGGAAGTGTACCAGTTGCTGTTGATTTCAATAAAGAAATTTCGTTTAGCCAATCCGATACTTCAACCTCGTTTGTTGGATGAGTATTTAACGCCATAATGCTAGGATGAATTCCGATTTTATTTGCTCCAAGCGAAGCAACTAGGTTTCGAAAAACGTTTTTAACCGCCGAATATTCTATTGGGTTTTGTTTGTGGTAATCATCATGTTTTTTACTCATCAATAAGAAACATTTAGAATCCTCGTATTTATCTAAAATTGGAACTACCGTAGAAATAGGGTTGTATGGGTCGTTTTCAGTTGTTATCGACCGCAGCCGTTCAAATAATAGACCTGGATGTTTGAACGAATGTAGCCAAGATCCAAGATTCCTAATCAACGGACGCTTTCCAAACTTGAAAACCATATCGATATCCGCTGTTGGAATCACGTTGAACCCGTTTTTGCGGAGTGCAATTTCCCTGTCTTTAGTAATTCCGATTAATTCAAATATATACTGCCTTACCCAATCAACTATGGGTTTGTTTAAATAATTGTGTTTGAAAGCATGACTGATTTTACCAGAAAACCGGTGGTTAAGCGAAGGGGAATCGAACGAATTTTTTTTCTCGTTTTGTACTATTTCGGCCCACCAAACGTATTCTTCATATCGGGATAATACCCAGAATACCATTGAGAAAGGATCAAATTGTAAAACGGAATCAGAAACTGGAAATAGTATTGGTAACGTGGATGTCCACTGGTTTTCAAACCCAAAAACAGTGTCCACAGTTATTTCCGCGAATTCAGGGTCCCGCCATCGTTCGTTAAGGTCCTTTTCTTCTAACAATCCAACGCCCAATGTCATTAAGTTAACACCAGTAAAACCGATGTCTTGGGCCTGCTTAAGTAAAGATTTTTCTTGGTTGGCGTTTACATCGTTCCACGAATGATAGTAAATTATAGATTCTAAATTACTTAAGTTAACAGGTAACTGATTCCAAGAATAAAAATCTTCGGAGTTAACGATTTCAATATCAATATTGTGGTTTGCTTCAAATATTTCGTGCAAAACATAGCGAAGTCGCACTGAAATTTGATGAGTAACCACAAGTACCATTGTCAAAATGATTATTTTTGTGCAAAATAATGAAGGTTGCATTAATTACCGGTATTACCGGACAAGATGGAGCGTATTTAGCTGAGTTCCTGTTGAAAAAAGGCTACATGGTGCATGGCATCAAACGTCGTAGCTCTTTATTTAATACCGATCGGGTGGATCATATTTACGAAGACCCACATATCGAAGGGTCGAAATTTAAAATGCATTATGGTGATTTAACGGATTCAACCAATTTGATTCGAATTATTCAAGAAGTGCAACCCGATGAGATTTACAATTTGGGTGCGATGTCTCACGTGCATGTAAGTTTTGAAACGCCTGAGTATACAGCAAACTGTGATGCGGTTGGAACATTGAGATTATTGGAAGCAATTCGAATTTTGGGTCTAACCAAAAAGACAAGAATTTATCAAGCATCTACTTCGGAGTTGTACGGATTGGTGCAGGAAATCCCCCAAAAGGAAACCACACCGTTTTATCCTAGAAGTCCTTACGCTGTTGCAAAAATGTACGGATTTTGGATTACTGTAAACTACAGAGAGGCCTACGATATTTATGCATGTAGCGGTATTTTGTTTAATCACGAAAGCCCAATTCGTGGGGAAACTTTCGTAACAAGAAAAATCACCAGAGCCGCTGCGAGAATTGCTTTAGGGTTACAGGATAAATTATACTTGGGGAATTTAAACTCCAAACGCGACTGGGGGCATGCAAAAGATTACGTAGAGGCTATGTGGTTGATATTGCAACAAGAAAAGGCCGAAGATTTTGTAATTGCCACAGGAGTTACTACCGAAATCAGAGAGTTCGTGCGTATGAGTTTTGATTTTGTAGGTGTAAAATTGGACTTTAAAGGCGAAGGTGTAAACGAAGTAGGGTATGTAACGGCGATTGACGAAGCCAAATACACGGCAGCCACAGGAAAAGCACCTGCGTTAACCTTGAATCAAGAGGTGGTATTTGTAGATCCTAAGTACTTTAGACCCACCGAAGTGGATCTGTTGATTGGAGATGCAACCAAAGCGCAACAGAAATTAGGTTGGAAGCCGAAGCATTCATTAAACGATTTAGTTGTGGATATGATGCAGAGCGACATAAAAGTGATGCAAAAGGAAACCTACCTAAAAGAAGGTGGTTTTCAAACCAAAAACTATTTCGAATAATGGAATTATCCGCTAAGATTTATGTTGCTGGACATCGAGGAATGGTTGGTAGTGCCATTGTTCGAGAGTTACAGCGATTGGGGTATTCTAACATCGTAACCAGAACTTCTGCGGAGTTGGACTTGCGAAACCAGAATGCGGTTGAGCAATTTTATCAGCAAGAAAAGCCAGATTATGTTTTCGTGGCTGCTGCGAAAGTGGGGGGAATTCTAGCGAATAATACCTATCGTGCAGAATTTTTATATGATAATTTAATGATTCAGAACAATTTGATTCATTATGCACACAAGTCTTCAGTAACGAAATTATTATTTTTGGGTTCTTCGTGTATCTATCCAAAATTGGCTCCTCAGCCCTTGAAGGAAGATTATTTGTTAAGTGGATTTCTGGAGCCCACCAACGAACCCTACGCCATAGCAAAAATTACCGGTATCAAAATGTGCGAATCCTATCGGGATCAATATGGTAGCAATTTCATTTCGGCGATGCCAACAAATATGTATGGCCCCAACGATAACTATCATCCAGAAAATTCGCACGTTTTACCCGCGCTAATCAGAAAATTTCACGAAGCCAAAATAAGTCAAGCCAGCGAAGTGGTAGTATGGGGTGACGGTTCTCCGCTTAGAGAGTTTTTATACGCCGATGATTTAGCCAGTGCATTGGTCTATTTGATGCTCAATTATAACGAAAAACAGTTCGTAAACGTAGGGTATGGTACAGACATTACTATTGGTGATTTGGCAAAATTAATTGGCAGTATCGTTGGGTTTCAGGGAGAAATTGTATTTGATACAACAAAGCCCAATGGAACACCAAGAAAATTAATGGATTCAACCCGATTGTTTTCAACAGGATGGACCCCAAAAACAACCTTAGAAGTAGGAATTGAGCTGGCTTACCAAGATTTTTTACATCGATATGGGAATAATTGATCCAAAAACATATCGTACTTTTGCAAAAATTTATCATCCAAAACTCACAATATCATGAAAGTAGCAATTAATGGATTTGGTCGTATCGGCCGTCATGCCTTTAAATTTCTCATCAACAAACCCGGCGTTGAGGTTGTAGCCATCAACGATTTAACCGACAATGCTACCTTAGCACATTTGTTAAAATACGATTCAGTTCACGGAAAATTTCCTGGAACCGTTTCTTCTGATTCCGAACATTTGATTATCAACGGTAAGAAAATTAAAGCGTTGGCCGAAAGAGATCCAAAGGCGTTGCCTTGGGGTGCTATGGGCGTAGACGTTGTTTTGGAAAGTACTGGTATCTTTACCGATGCTTCAAAAGCAGCAATGCATTTAGAGGCAGGCGCTAAAAAAGTAGTGATTTCTGCTCCAGCAACCGGTGATGTAAAAACCGTTGTTTTGGGTGTTAATGATGAAGTAATCGATGGTACTGAATCAATCATGTCTAACGCAAGTTGCACTACCAATTGCTTAGCTCCAATGGTAAAAGTATTGGACGATAACTTTGGAGTAGAACAAGGTTTCATGACTACCATTCACGCGTATACAGCCGATCAAAACTTAGCCGATGCCCCTCACAAAGATTTGCGTCGTGCAAGAGCTGCAGCTTACAGCATCGTTCCTACATCAACCGGTGCAGCTAAAGCGGTTGGATTGGTATTGCCTCACCTAAAAGGAAAATTAAATGGTAACGCCATGCGTGTTCCAATTCCAGATGGCTCTGTAACGGACTTTACTTGTACCTTAAAAACTGCTGCAACTGCTGAACAAGTAAACGCTGCAATGAAAGCCGCTGCTGAAGGTGCAATGAAAGGAATTTTAGAATATAACGAAGATCCTATTGTTAGTATCGATATCGTAGGAAATACCCACTCTTGTATTTTTGATGCTGAATTAACTCAAGTTATTGGTAATACAGTAAAAGTAGTAGGTTGGTACGATAACGAAACCGGCTATAGTGCTCGTGTGGCAGATTTGATTACCAAAATCGGTTAATTAAAACTATTAATACAATGAAAAGGCTAACTCCACGGAGTTAGCCTTTTTTTATTGTTGTTTTCCTTCGTGAAAATTAATCTAAATAATCTAAATCCCTCAAAAAGGAAGGTAAACTATTGGTTCACTATAACTTGTAAGTCGCCCTTGGTCTTGGCCCTTACCACGAGATTTTTACTGTTGATGTCCCAACCAACAATGTCCAAAGCCGTTAAACCACCTTTTAATTGTACACCAAAATCCATTTTTTGGTTTAAGGATTCATTAATGGATTTTTTAGTGCTATTTAGCAAATCCGACATGTCGAAGTCCATTTGCTCTTCCAGTTTTTTCCTTATTGTCTCATCCAAAAGCCATTTGGCTGATTTAATCAACACATTTTTTGTGGCAATGTCATATTCAACATTTTTTAGTTTTAAGTGACCCGTTTTACTATCAAATTCTGGGTTTCCTAGAAGATAAAACACGCCTTTTTTTGTACCGGAGAAACCAACTTCCACCCCCAATTTTTCGTTGGCAGGAAACAATTTCATGTAAGTTACTTGTATTTTTTCTTTGCCTAAAGCAAACGATTCGTTTTTGATGGTGCTGTAAACTTGTGCCGATAATGAATCGTAATTCATTGCAAGGTCTGTGTAAACTTCAAAACCACTGCCTTTTTGGTAGGTGCTTAAATTGGGTAATCCCGTTGGTGGTTTGGTTTGAGATTCTGGTGTAATAACTGGAGCTGCTTTTAAGCCAATCGAAAATGTTAATAGAGTTCCATTCATGCTTAATTCTCCCAAACTCAGTTGTTGAGGTTGGAAACGTAAATATCCAACCTGGTCAATTTTTATATCTTCTTGTAACGCTTTCCAAACGGGTAATATGTAAGGTTTTAGGTCTTGTTTTGCCACCTCTTGGTCAATCATTTTGGCGAAAGTCCCTAGTTGCGGTTTAAGTTGACTTAACAAAACATTGTTAATATTAATGTTTGCAAACGTTACAGCACAAGGATCGATGGTGTTTAATTCGTGAAACTTTGATGTGGATTTGATTCGATAATTATTGAGTATTTCGATGTCCGAAGACAGTTTTACATTTACTCTTCGCAGAGACTCGTTCCAGCCACAAGAAAAGGGAATAGGCGGATTTACACAGGTCTCCATGATGCAACCCGCACAATACTCACCGCGGAAGCCGTAGGCCATGTTGAGATCCAAAAACAATGTCTTACCCTTTCCGGTTACTTTTAATGGTTGACGCTGAACTTTATAATCGTAGCGTAAACCGGAGCAAGGTTTATCACTACCGGTAAATTCTTTATCAAATGCATCATCGGCCATCTTTAAAAACGGCTTCATTTCTACCTTAATCGGAATATTTATCGTAGAAGTAATGGCTGGTAAGGCCTTTTTTTCTATGGTTTGATTGGCCGTTGAAGGAGCCGATGGTTTTATCCCGCCACAAGATTGAAATAAGTATGCGCTAAGTGCAACAATACCAGTAAATCGAGAAATAGAAATGTTCATAAATTAATGCTGAATCAATACTTTCTGCGAAATTAACCCTTCTTTGGATTCTATTGTTACCAAATAGATACCATTCGAATAGTTTTGGGTAGGGATTTTTACTTCAGTATCCTGACTTTTTAGGCAATAAATTTCTTTACCTAATGGATCTGTTAGTGAAACAGTATATTGAGAGGAACTCATATCACTTCGAATAATAAAGAAGTTGTTCGCCGGATTAGGCTGTAATGAATACTTTGTATTGTTCGCAATGATTGAAATGTTGTTTTTTTCTAAAATATAAGGCATTCTAAGGGTGTCGTTTTCACGAATGATATCTATGGGTTGGTTGATGAATGCCTCAATCAAGTAGGCGTCTGGAATTTCTGTTTTATACGGTTTAAACGAAATTTCCGTTGTATCGCCTGGACCAATTCTAAATATTATACTTGTATCTGCAAACACGATAGAATTGTTTGTTATTGAACGCATTCGATAAATAATAGAGCTTAATGAACTTGTATCAGAAGTGCCCTTGTTGGTAACAATTACACTTGGTTGCCACAATTTAATGCTATCAGGTATATCATTCATTCCTGGATTATTGAAATTCAATATTGCCAAGTCTTGTTTTACAATAACTAAAAATTCACCCAATAAGGTATCATTAAAAGGGTTTTGATCATCCAACGATGAACTTCTGATTTCAGTGAAATAATTTCCCGGTTTATTGAGTGAAAACACCCCCAAAAAGGAGATGCTATCTTCAGAATTTGCAGCAAGCGATTTCGTTTTAAAGTCGTTATAAATTTCTTTTCCAAGAAAATACACCTTGCAGTTAAAAACAACTTTAGAAATACTATCCTTGCCTTGATTAGCAACAACAACTTTAATTTCTTGTAACGTGTCTCCAACATTGTATACACTATCCTTAGGAAATAATTGATATGAAACTGGTAAAGCATCCTTTCCTATGGAAGCTGTAAACAAGGAAGAAATAGTGTCGTTTTTACGGAAGTTTTCATCTACTCCATTGAAATAGGTGATGACAGTATGATTACCAACTTTTTGCGCACGGAAGATTTTTCCAAAAACTACGGAATCGGTTTTTCCAGTGTCCATGCTGATGTTTTGAATGTCTGTATGAACCTTCTTTCCGTCGTGATAAATTTCTAATACAACCGGTCCGTTATTCTTAATAAATCCATTGTTTTTTAAGTAAATTTTTGGTTTGATAGACTCATAACCCACCGTGTAATCCTTGTTTTTGATTGGATTTACAATGGATGTTAACTCAACGTCATAGGGATAACCTACTGTGAAAAATCCTATGGTGCTATCATTTCCTTTAAATTTGTCTTGGAAGTGTGAGGTAGAGAAAACAATTCGATGCAAACCTTTTCTTCGGGGTATAAACGATTTGGCCCAGGACAAAGAAAAACCATCATAGGGTTCCATATCGTAACGCACGGAATCTAAAAACAGTATCTTACCGGAGGGATCGTAAACCTTGCAATAAACCGGGATAGAATATGCTTTAATAGCCCCGTCATTGAAGAAATAATACCTGGGAGTGATAGGTTTATTCAATAAATAGAATTGTTTATTATCGGGCGATTTTATAGAGTCTACACCTACATCTACCAATTTAAAAACATAAACGGAACGTACTATCGTGTCGTTTTTACGAAATGCATCTTTGGTATATTCTGTTGTAAATACTATCCGATGCGAACCGGTATCTTGGAATTTATAGGTTTTCCAAAATAGAATTTTCGACTGAAATTTCGGTAAAGACAGCGATTGAAATTCGTTATATACCGTTTTGGTTCCTTTATAAATAACACATCGGGCAATAAACGAAGGAATGTTATCGTACCCAATATTACTAATGGTAGCAACGGGCATTAAAGTGTCTGTTTTGTACTCATACTGCATATTATTTGTTGGGTCATAAACCGTTGTAACGCCAACATCCTGTTTTACCCCAACATAAAATTTAACAACCTGCGTATCATTATCTCGAATGCTATCTCGAATCTGACTGCTGTAGGCAATCATTTTATACTCACCCAAATTGTTTGGATAAAACGTTTTTGGGAAGGTATAGGTTCTTCTACCTCCAGACCGTAATGTATCTCGGATGGATTCTTTATAAACACGTCCATTCGGCGCAAAAATTTCAACGGTAAATACCGCAGAATCTTTGGGTTTGAACACGCCAACATTTCCAAAAGTTGCTTTCGGCGCTAATGTGTCTGATACATATTTGTTTATCGTATCTTTAGGAAAGTCTGCACTGATGCAAGCGAAATCAAAATCGGCCTGCAATCTAGGTTCAATTAGAAATTTGTATGGAGCATCTGGATGAAAATCAACCCAATTCGTATCGCCTAGAGGTGCAGCATAAAAAAAGGAATTTGGTCTAACTGGCTCCTCCATTTGATATCCAAACGCAACATTACTCGTGTTTAATTGTCTAACTCCTACGTAAAATGATCCATTAACAATCACAGGTTTTTTGAAGTCAAGTATGTAATTACCCGATTTTGAAATTAACGAATCACTTTGATAAACCAACTTACCAGGTAGTCGGGTAGTTTTATTCTGTTCCCAAATCCCAATTCGAAAAGGCACCCCAGATCCACCAAAAACAACAGTAACTTGGTTTAAATACTTGCTGCTTGCCGAATAAAATTTTGCCACAAAATCTCCAGAGCTTCCGTTAAATCCTATACCCCCCGGAGCTGGCGATAAAGTTATGTCTCTATAACTGTATACGTTGGGGTTACCCAATCGAACAGACCATGCACTGTTGTTAGAGACATTGATGTCCGGAGATTCTACATAAATGGTATCTTGACCTTGAGTTTTGGGGTTTAGAGACGGTACTTGAAAAAAATTCTCTTCACCTACATTTAAACTGATGCGGAAGCTGTCTAATTGTTTGTTTTTTCCTATGGAATAGGTTTTTAACCAGTAGTTTGTAAGTTTCGATTTGCCAACATTTTTCACTAAAACTTGCACACTATCGGGTTTTCCTAAAGGCAAAGGCATTTTACCCAAAGTATACGTCTTTATAACCGCTACATCTTGCTGAAACTTAGGAAAGTTAAATACAATGGTTGGATGGTATGAGGTTGAACTCGGTAAACTATCTTGATTCGTTGTAGAAACTAAGTACTTGGTTTGATTGTTTGCATATCCAATAATACTGCTAGGAGTTTCTATGTAAAACGACATAGCCACCGGCTGTTTTTTCCATTGCTTGTACTCAATGAAGAGGGTTAAATTCTCGCCCGATAAACTGTCATAACGATATTTATTAGAAAACACCAATGGATAGAACTTTTCCATGGTATTAAAAACCTCGGACGGTTTGAAATTCCCTACATGTTTGGCCTTGGAAACTTCATTAGAAAAGGAAATTTTACCACTGCCAAAGTCCGAACGATTTGTATTACCCATGTAAACCGTAAAAACACAAGTACTATCCGGTAATCCGCCCCCAACTCGAAAAACCTCAATCGAAGAAACAGTATCTCCATGCACCAGGTTTCCCAACACGGATTTAGGAAAAATATATGCAAATTTTGAATATTGGGTATCTCTGCTGGTGGAAGCACTGAATGGCCCAGCAATGGTTCCTGAAATATATCCATTTCCAATTTTGATGTATTGTGATTGGAGTGGTTTAACAAACAATATAACAGAGAGTATGAATATCCGGATTAGCATTGTATACGAAAATAACGATTAATTCCCGAATACCATTTTCCTGTTGTTACTTTGCATCGTTGTGAATAGAAAAGCACTAGTTCAGGAAATAAATGCCAAATCTTCTTACTTATGCACAGGTTTGGATACTCAAATTGAAAAGCTTCCCACGCATTTATCAAGAGATGGAAACGGACTGCTCACGTTCAATAAAGCAATTATCGAAAAAACCATTCCTTATTCAGTTGCATACAAAGTTAACACGGCATTTTATGAGCAATATGGCCGAAAAGGCTGGGAATGGATGGAGGAGACGTTGTCCTATTTGCCTACAAATACGTTAAGGATTGCCGATGCAAAACGAGGCGATATCGGAAACACCAGCACGATGTATGCAAAAGCGTTTTTTGAGGCGATGGACTTTGATGCTATAACCGTAAGTCCGTATATGGGAGAAGATAGCATTAGACCGTTCTTAGAGTTTGAAAATAAATGGGTTATCTGTTTGGCTTTAACCTCCAATGCAGGTCATTCTGATTTTCAACTTACAGAAGAAAACGGTAAGCGTTTGTACGAAAAGGTCATCGAGACAGTATGCAAATGGGGTTCCGAAGAGCAATTAATGTTTGTTGTTGGGGCAACACGGGCAGAAAAAGTGGAAGAAATAAGAAAAATAATTCCTAACCACTTTTTATTGGTTCCAGGTGTGGGTGCACAAGGAGGAAGTTTACGTGATATCTCAGCAGCAGGATTAAATGCCGATGCAGGGTTATTGGTAAATGCTTCCAGAAGTATTTTGTATGCCTCTAATGGCGAGGACTTCGCCGAAGCGGCAGCCGTAGAAGCCCAAACATTGGCTTCCGAAATGAAAATGTATCTTTAAGTCTTAACCCCTTGGTTTTAACGGGCGAATCTCCACATTAACATTGTGGAAATTGTCCGGTGTTTTTAAACACCATAATATTTGTGCCGCTACATCTTCGGGCATTAACATGTTATCATGGGGCGTAATCGCATCGTTATGTCGGAAAAAGTCCGTTTTAACAGAACCCGGATAAATACAGGTTACCTTAACCCCTTTATCACGAACTTCCTTATACAAAGCATCACTAAATCCTCGAACAGCAAATTTAGTAGCGCAATACCCGGAAACTTGCTGATACCCCTCCAATCCTGCGATGGATGCAATATTAATAATATGACCTGAACCTTGGTTTTTCATGCCGGGTAAAACCATTCGTGTGGCATAAAACAATCCCGTTACGTTGGTATTAAACATTTCATGCCATTGTTCCAGGGGTAGTTCTTCGCACAATCCGAAATATCCTAAACCCGCATTGTTTATCAATATATCGATGGTTCCGTGTTTGGCTAAAATAGTATCCATCGCGGCTTTTAAGGAATCCAAATTACTTACATCGGCATGCAAACAAGTAAAATTCTCATGAGAAGTACTGTATCCACTGCGGCAAATACCATATACAATACAGTTTTCGTTTAACAACTGTTTAACGCATTCTAGTCCAATTCCTTTGTTTGCACCCGTTACAACGGCCACTTTATTATTAAGATTCATGGTAAATAAGTTTGATTAATTCATGTAACGATGTTGGATCGATTTGGTTTTTATTTTCTCCCAACCACTGTATCGAAGTGGATTCTAATTGATGATTAAACATAGCCTGATAGTTCGTGTAGGCCTTGTCGTAATAAACCAATAAAATTGATATCCAAGTACGGAAGTCGCGGTTGTCCAATGCTTGTTGTGCAAGTTTCTCATTTTGACCCCCGAGACGTTTCAACAATTTAGCAGTTTGCTCTTTAAGTTTATCTATTGGCAGGTGAGCATATTCAGCATGCAATCGTTCAATTCTCGTGTTTACATCAACGCTAATTTCAATTGCTCTAACGGCTTGCATGTTTTTCCAAAGAACCTCTGGAAGTATACAGTTTCCAATTCGTCTGCTTTCGTTTTCTACAAGGACGGGTTTACCATCGTCAAATTGGATTAATTCAAATGCAATTAAATTTTCGAAATGTTCTGTACTGGGTTGTGGCAATTGGCCGATTCCTCCCAAAACACTGCCTTTGTGATTTGCTAATCCTTCAAAATCCAATATTTGTAGGTTTTGTGATCTTAATTCATGCAGAATTTGAGTTTTTCCAGAACCCGTGCAACCCGAAAGGACGATGAAATTTTGATGCTTTTCAAACAGCTGAAATGCCCATTGACGGTAACTTTTATAACCCCCGTCAATGATGTTTACCGGTTCACCCGCCCAATACATCAGTGTTGAGGCAATCTGACTTCTAAGCCCTCCTCGCCAACAATAAAAAAGTAATGGCTTTCCAGCGTCGTATAGTGCTAACAGTTGATCGTAAATATGTGGGAATTTTGGGCCTACGAGTTCTAAACCCAATCGTACCGCTGCTATTCTTCCGGATTGTTTATAGCAGGTACCTACCGCAACTCTATCTACGTTGCTTAGAATAGGTATGTTGATTGCATTGGGAATATGTGCCTTCGCGAATTCATTTTCGCTGCGCACATCAACCCAGGTAAATTGTTCGTGATTAGCTAATGCCGATTCTATTTTCCAGGGTTTAACACCGTGCATGCAATCAATTAATAACTTCCAATAGACTTCGGAAGGCTAGTACTTGATCACCAAACTTATCTTTGGTTTTCTGCTGCAAAGCAGGGGCGAATTCTTGCTTATATCGCTCATATTCTTCCATGCTGCTTGCTGTATATTGAATGGCGTAATTAACACCCTGATTGTCTTCAGCTTCGGTAAGTAATTTCAATACCTTACATTCCAAAAAACAACCGCTTTGCATTACTTCAGGGATATGCTCTTGGAACATCCAATTGAGCCACGTGGGAGCCAATGGCTTATCCATGTTGCAAGTAACGTTGTAAACAATCATACTAAAGCGATGTAATACGAATGTTATAACCTTCCATTATCAGATTGGCTAATAGCGACTTACACGCTTTTTCTGCCATTCCATGAGCCGATGTTTCATTTTCAGCCTCCAATTCCATTGTGATAAATTTTCCTACACGAACGTTGGTTGCGTGCTCAATGCCAATTCTTGGAAGCCCACTTTCCACGGCTTTACCTTGCGGGTCTAATAATCCTTTCAACGGAAGTATTTCAATTTCTGCAAGAAATTTCATGATACAAACCTACATCAAAATTGCCGATAAATTAGAGGTTAACACCACAAATTTGCTTAATTTGCTATTCAATATGCATAAGAGTTTCTTTCTTTCTGTAATTGCAGTTTTTGCTTTAGGTACTAGCAGTTGTTCGAACAATAAAAAAAATGAATCCAATACTGGCAGTCCGGGGGTTGACGTAAAAAAAGACACCGCTACCGTATCTACCGTACCTGTTGAAACAGGTAACGATGTGGTTTTAACCAATGAGGGTCTGATGGTAAAAGAAATGTACAGAAATGAAATGCGTGTTTTTGGAAAATACGTAGACGCACCAATTGCAAATATTAAAAACACAATAAATCGCGTAGTCCCCGAAATGATGGGTCAAATTATGAATAGGCAGCTAATTTTGAGCGGAACGTTAATGGTTATTTATACCAAAGAAAAACCCAATACAACCCAAGCTAAATTGTTTATAGGAATCCCTGTAAAAATAAAAAAACCAATCCCAGGATATGAGTTTTTAGAATTTCCCGCCGGCAACTATTTCAAAGCTACAGTGAATGCTGCCCCAGGTGAGTCCACTAAACATTGGGGAAAATATTTAACGGAATTAGAAAAACAAGGATATTCAACCGATTTTCCGATGTTTGAATATTATTCCGATAGTAGAAATGCAGAAATGACAACTACTATTACCCAAACAAGTCTGTTGGTTAAGAAAAAATAACGTGGAACAATCCTCTGCCATTCCTTTATCTGCCTTTTTAGGTGTGGTGGAAGACGCGGTGTATCAAGTATTTGGCGAACGTAGATTTTGGGTAATTGCCGAAACCGCCGATGTTAAAGTATATCGAGATCGGTTTTATGCCTTTCTAAATTTAATCGAAAAACAAGGATCAGAAGTGGTGGCATCTGCAGGTGCTGCCTTATGGCGAACGAATTTTGGTAAAATAGCCCATTTTGAAAAAATTACCGGGGTTAAATTCGAAAACAACCTAAAAATTGTGGTTCAACTTTCGGTTTCCTACAACCCGAAATATGGGTTTCGATTAGTAATTCATGATATTGATACGGCATACACCATCGGACAGCTTACGATCCAACGAGAACAAATTTTACAAACGCTGGCGCAGCAACACCCGAAGTTGGTTTGGAAACACGATGACCGCTATGTATCGGCCAATCAGTTTATTCCTAAATTATCAGCATACAACAACCTAGCTTTAATTGCTGCTCCCAATAGCGATGGCTATCGAGATTTCATACACGAATTGGAGAACAATCCATGGCGATTGAAATTTAGAATAACTGTATTTCCAGTACCAGTACAAGGGGAAAATGCCGCTAATGAAATGGTTAAAGCGATAGTTAAAGCCAATACTGTAAGTAATTGTCAGGCAATAGTATTGGTAAGGGGAGGTGGCTCACAAACCGATTTTTCTCCTTTCGATTCATTGGAGTTATCGTTGGCCGTGGCAGGTTCCAAATTGCCAATATTTACAGGAATTGGCCACGAAAGAAATATTTCAATTGTAGACGAATTGGCATTTGCTCAGTTAAAAACCCCAACCAAATGTGCCGCTTATTTGGTGGAGTGGAATTATAAAGTGGTGTTAGAACTATCATCGGCAAAATCAAATTTGCTTCAAATTGCCCAAAAAATGATCATTCAAAAGAGAAATCAAGTGGAGAATTATCGCTCTCTGATAGCAAAATCAGCAATGTGGATGGTTGTATCCCAAAAACAGAAAGTAGCACATCAGTTACAAAAGCTTGAAATGCTGCAGCCATCGAAAACCTTGCAGCGAGGATACGCACTCTTGCGTAAAGAAGGAAGAATAGTGGATACAACGCATGAGATTAAACTAGGGGATGCTGTGGTAATTCAATTAAAAGATGGCGTTGTAAACGCTCAAATTACTAATTAACATTGATTGGAATGAACAACAAAACATTTGAAGAAGCTCAACGAAGAATCCAAGAAATTTTGCAATCCATAGATTCGGGGAATGTGTCATTATCCGAAGTGGAAGTTTTATTGAATGAGGCACAGCAGCTAATAGATTTTTCTCTACAACAATTAATAACCTTAGAAAACAAGTTAATCGAATGGGATAGTAACACCATCAATGATAAAATCCATGAAGATTAAATCAGGAGATACGGTATTGTTGATAGCAACGGCAAGGTCTGTAACTCAAGTAGAATTGCAACCATTTCTACATTGGGCCCAAGACCACAGATTGCTTGTAGAATTTGCTCCAAATCTTTTTGAAGTTGATAATCAATTCGCAGGTACGGATCAACAACGTGCAGAAGATCTTTTATGGGCTCTGCAGCACCCAACAGCTACCGCAGTGTTTTGTGCAAGAGGAGGGTATGGAACCATCCGTACAATAAAATTTTTAGAGAATTTTATACAATTGCAAGGGTCAACGATTGCTTCCTTAATGCAAAATCAATGGACAAGAAAACTTTTTATTGGATTTAGCGATGTTACCGTTTTACATGCTTGGTTAAATAATAACAATTGGATTTCATTGCACGGCCCAGTGGCAGTGCAATGGGGCAAAGAGGATTTTTCAGAAACGCAAACTGCTTTAGAAAATGCGCTTTTTACGAAGCAAATTTCTATTGATACCCAGAATTTAGAGGTGCTCAATGCTGCACCTTTTACAGCCAATCTGGTTGGTGGGAATCTAAGTTTAATTTTTTCTTTATTATCCACTCCCTATCGTGTAAAGTGGGAAAACGCTGCATTACTCATAGAGGATTTGGATGAATATTTATATCACGTGGATCGAATGATGCAATCCTTGGAATCCGCAGATTTATTCACTTCCGCGAAAGCAATTCTCGTGGGAGGTATGTCGGAAATGAGAGATAATTCGGTGCCTTTTGGAGAAAATGCTGTAGAGATAATTCGAAAAATTGCTTCAAAATATCAAATTCCAGTAATTTTTGGAGTTCCTATAGGACATTTATCTACCAATTATTCGGTATTTCTTGGGACTTCCATTACTTTTGATGGTAGATTTTTGATTCAAAACGCCTAATACCTCGTACATGTTAAGTGCAAAAACATTTTTAGCTATTTCCAAATTCGCTTTTGTAGGAGGTGTCTCGTTTCTTATTGATTTTTCAACGTATTATTTTTTAACGGAGTGGGCTGGATTAGATATTAATGTTTCAAAAGGTCTCGCCATGGTCTTAGCAACAATTTTTAATTACAAATTGAACAAGTCATGGACGTGGCAGAACAAAGAAAAATCGGATTACTCAGTTAGTTCCTTTTCGTTTTCCAGCGTTCGAATGAAATTTGCGATGTTGTACTCTGTGAGTGCTTTGGTGAACATCGGAGTAAATTATTTTGTTCTACAAAAATTACCCGATAACTATTGGAAATTTGTATCGGTAAAATATTTGGAAAATGGAACACAAATGATTGATTACGAATTGTTTGCGTTAAAGACAGATAAGTTTTTAGCATTCTTTTGCGCAACTTTGGTGGGGATGGTAATCAATTTTATTGGACAGAAATTGTGGGTTTTCGTAAAATCTGAGGAAGTGGCCTAAAAACCAGTCCCGGTAGCGTAACTTTGTAGATTAAGATTAAAATTATGGCTTGTTCTTCTTGTGGAACTAATGGAGGTGGATGTTCGCCAAAAGGTTGCAAAAGCAACGGTACTTGTGGTACCACAGGTTGCAATGCACTTAACGTATACGATTGGTTTAAAGACATGGAGTTACCCTATGGATATCAACGATTTAATATTGTAGAAGTCCGATTTAAAGGTAGCAGAAAAGAGTTTTTTAGAAACGTTAACGGTTTGGATTTATACACCGGTGATTATGTAGTTGTTGATAGCAGTATTGGTTTTGATATCGGTACAGTATCCGCAACGGGCGAAATAGTGCGATTGCAATTAAAGAAATACCGGGTTCGGGAAGATTCTGAGGAAATGCGGGGCATTCAACGTGTAGCTACAGAGAAAGACATGGAGAAATACCATGAATCAAAAGCACGAGAAAATGCAACCTTGGAAAGGGCTAGAACCATTGCCTTCTCTCTCAATCTTCAAATGAAAATATCGGATATCGAAATGCAAGGCGATGGTAGAAAAGTGATTTTCTTCTATACCGCCGAAAGCAGAGTAGATTTTCGTGAATTAATTAGAAAGTATGCCGATGAATTCAAAGTAAAAATTGAAATGAGGCATATTAGCTATCGGGAAGAGGCTTCTAGACTCGGTGGCACAGGGGTTTGCGGTAGAGAGTTGTGCTGCAGCACATGGTTAACAGATTATAAACAAGTGAATACAGGAGCTGCTCGTGTGCAAAACCTCAGTATCAACATGGAAAAACTCTCTGGCCAATGCGGTCGTTTAAAATGCTGTTTGAATTACGAACTCGACCAATACGTAGAAGCAATTGACACGTTTCCGAAGGCGAAGGTGGTGAAGATCGAAACCATTAATGGCGTTGCCTATGCTAGGAAAACCGATATTCTTAAACGTTTAATCTGGTTCTCCTATGAAGACAGTCAAACTTGGGTTGCCTTGGAAGTAGATAAAGTAAATTCCTGCATGGAGGAAAACAGACAAGGGGTAAAAGTTGCGTCCCTGCAAGATCTTGCTCCTGCTAGTGCCGTTTTGGAAAATGTAGGAAAACCCGTAGTTGAAGACTCCGTAGATTTTATCGGAAACGATGAGTTATTAAAACGTGACGATGAGTTCCGTACCGATCGATTAGGAAATGGAGGTCAAAAAAATCCTAGAAATAATCGCAACGATAACCGCAGAGATTTCAAACAAAACCGCGATAATCGAAGAGAAAACAGACCAGGAGATAGGCCATATCAAGGAGATCGACCCAATAATCAAGGCGAAAGACCGAATCGAGATAATCGACCAAGAAATCCGGAAAATAATGATACTAGAAGGCCAAATCCGGAAAATCGAGATCGAAATAATTCGCGTCCAGGAGATCGTAACAGACCGAATACTCCGCAACGCGATTCATCCCAATCGAATACTCCCCAGAATCATAGGCCGAAACCCAATCCCAATCGTTCAGGTAATTTTAGAAATAACCCAAATAGAGGCGGGAATGAAGGGGCAAATAATGCAACGCCACCGGAGAATAAGGAGTAAAACTAAATAATTGACTAATATGTTCCTTTCAAACATCGTACGTTAATCGATGCATTGGGAGGTAATATATAACAATTGGTTTGCATCGAAAGGATGGAATGCGGCTGAGTTTCAAAAAGAAACAGCTCAAGCCTATTTTCAGCATAAAAACGGAATAGTAAACGCTCCAACGGGAAGCGGAAAAACCTATTCAATAGCTATACCAGCAATTATCGACGCATTCATGAAAAAACGATCCAACAAGGGATTGTTTCTGCTGTGGATTACGCCTTTAAAAGCATTAAGCAATGATATCGCTTCCGCTATTGAAGCTGCTGCAACAAACATAGATTCTGGTTTTACGGTTAAAGTTAGAACCGGCGATACGGATGTAAAATCTAGAAAACAAATTAAGGATAAACCGCCGTCGTGTTTGGTCACAACTCCAGAAACGGTTCATTTGCTTCTGAGCTCAAAACATTATGCGGATTATTTTAAGAATTTAGAATTGGTGGTGGTGGATGAATGGCATGAATTAATTGGCTCCAAGCGCGGAGTCCAAGTAGAATTAGCACTCGCCCTCTTTAAATCGTTACAACCCTCGATGAAATGTTGGGGAATATCAGCTACTATTGGAAATTTGACTCAATCCTTGGAGGTATTATTGCCGCAGCAGTTATACAATTCTTCGCCGTTATTAGTTAGACACGAGAAGCCAAAGGAAATTGAGTTTATCACAATATTACCCGATGAAATTGAACGATTTCCTTGGAGTGGACATATAGGATTATCGCTGTTACCTAAAATTATACCCGTAATTAATAAGTCGAAAACAACATTGATTTTTACTAATACTCGGGCGCAAAGTGAAATTTGGTATCAAAATTTGTTAGATCAATGCCCTGAACTAGCGGGAAGAATGGCCATTCATCACGGTTCGTTAGATCCTGAAGTTAGACATTGGGTAGAATATGCATTGCACAATGAGCAACTCAAGGCGGTTGTATGTACAAGTAGTTTGGATTTGGGGGTCGATTTTAGACCGGTGGATACGGTAATTCAAATAGGAAGCCCTAAAAGTGTAGCTCGGTTTTTACAACGAGCAGGAAGATCCGGACACGAACCAAACAAACCCAGTAAAATTTATTTCCTACCTACGAATAGTTTAGAAATTATAGATGCCATTGCCTTAGGAAAAGCGCTGGATCAAGCTTTCGTTGAAAAGAGAAATCCAGTGGAGCAACCCATGGATGTGTTACTTCAGTTTCTAACAACTTTAGCCGTTTCCGATGGATTTAATCCAGAAAAGATTTTTCAATTGTTGGGTAAAACCTACGCATATAAAAATTTAAGCCAACAAAATTTTCTATGGGCGATAACCTATTTAACGGGAAATATGAAGGTATTGGCTTCGTATGATGAGTTTAAGAAATTGGTTTTCGACTCCAATACGGGTACCTATGCAATTCAATCACGAAGAATCGCCATGCTCCACAGAATGTCCATTGGAACCATAGTTTCCGATTCAAGTATTTGGGTGAAACAGTTAGGTAAAAGTGTTTTAGGTACAATTGAAGAATACTTTATTTCAAAATTGAAGGAAGGCGATGCCTTTGTGTTTGCAGGCAGAGTATGGTCGTTTGTTAAGTTGGAAGGGAATACAGCCTTAGTTAAAAAATCGGAAAGCAAATCGGCAACAGTTCCAAGTTGGATGGGGGGAAGAATGAGTTTAAGTTCCGAAATGTCCCATTTAATTAGACAGACTGTTTACGAATTAGGAGAGCACTTTCATGCTGGAGCTCAGAATAACCTGAACAAAGAAACTTCTGTGTTGATGCCCTTGGCAGAAACGCAAAACAAACGCAGTTTACTCCCATCTCCCGATGAATTACTTATTGAGAAATTCACTTCAAGGGACGGATATCATCTATTTGTATACCCCTTTGAGGGCAGAATGGTAAACGAAGGGATGGCCATGTTGTTCGCTTATCGATTAGCAAAAATTGAACAAGCGAGTTTTAGTATTGCGATGAATGATTACGGTTTTGAGCTTCTATCGGCTAATGAAATTCCGATAGAGTTAGGCTTAGAATTAGATCTGTTAAATATTGAAGAAATTGAGCAGGATTTAATTGATTGTGCAAACTTCTCCGAAATGTGTAGTCGAAGATTTTCTGAAATAGCAGTTATATCCGGATTGTTAAATAGAGGCACACCATCAAAACAAATGAAAAGCAAACATCTACATGCATCGGCTAAGTTGTTTTTTGAGGTATTTACCGAGTATGATTCTGAGAATTTACTCTTAGAACAAGCGAAAAACGAGGTTTTTCAACTACAATTAGATTACAATCGAATCGTTACAGCGTTTAAACGGATTGCCTCGAAAGAGGTTAAAGTAATTGAAATTAAAAAACCAACACCCTTTTGTTTTTCCTTGCTTGTTGATCGATTGCGCGAACAACTGAGTAATGAGAAACTGGAAGATCGGATTGCGGCTATGTTACAACTGGCGGAATGAACTTAGTTAATTCGTTTAACCCGTTTTAATTCCAAACTTCCATCGCTTTTGCAATAAACGTAAAGAATTAGTTTACTACTTTTTGTAGGTAACTGTTTCTTAACGGCATTGGTCATCAAAATACAAGGTTTAAACGTTGGTGTGATGGCAAAGGGCATTGAATTATATCCAGCAACAGATTCACAGGTGGGTATAGTTGAAGTAGCAGTACCACCGCTAGGCCCAGCAGTAGCGGGAGCAATGGGTGCTCCACTTTTAGGAGCAGCATTATTGCTTACAGGATTGGAGGAATTTGCAGTGGCTGATTTAGTTTTTACAGGAGCAGGTGTGGGTTTAGCCCCAGCAAATGGTATATCCCGTAATTCAACGATTTTTCCACTCCAATTTCCTGGATTTGCTGCAAAAGCAGTATTTTCAACGTAAACACCGTGGGTGAAATCTTGTACTGCCTGACTATAACTAGAATTACTAACCAGTAAGGCCGAAACGATAGCGATTGGAGCAAATATTTTTTTCATGGCAATCAAATTTACATGTTTGTTGCCAAATATTATGCCAAATCCATGTTAATGACTGAGATACATGCTTTTCTGCTTGTATAAATCACGGAAAGTTGGATCTTTTAGATCATTAATAAATACAATGGCCTCTCCAGTACTTTTCATTTCTGGACCCAGTTCTCTGCTCACACCAGGGAATTTATTAAAGCTAAATACAGGCTGTTTAATTGCATAACCGGCGGGTCTTTCAGGAATAATAAAGTCTTTTATTCTACTTACTCCCAACATCACCTTGGTAGCCATATTTACATAAGGAACATCATAGGCCTTACAAATAAATGGCACCGTTCTAGAGGCTCTTGGGTTTGCCTCAATTACATAAACTTTTTCGTTTTTAATGGCAAACTGGATATTTAATAATCCTCTAATATTTAGTGCACGAGCTATTTTGGCTGTGTATTCTTCCATTTGTTGTTTAACCGAATCGCTCAAAGAAAATGGAGGAAGTACGGCACTTGAATCCCCTGAATGGATCCCAGCGGGTTCAATATGTTCCATCATACCAATAATATGAACATCCTCACCGTCACTTATACTATCGCTTTCCGCTTCTTCTGCCCGATCCAAGAAATGATCGATTAAAACCCTGTTTCCTGGTAGATCACCCAACAATTTTACAACGGCCTTCTCTAGGTCTTCGTCGTTAATAACGATGACCATTCCCTGTCCGCCCAATACATAACTAGGTCTAACCAACACAGGATATCCAACTTCATTGGCTATTCTAATCGCCTCATCTGCATCGATTGCAACACCGTATTTGGGATAAGGAATCTCCAATTCGGCCAGCATATCAGAGAACCTTCCGCGATCTTCGGCAATGTCCATATTGTCATACGAAGTGCCAATTATTTTAATTCCTTTTTCGTGGAATTTTTCCGATAATTTCAAGGCTGTTTGCCCGCCTAATTGAACAATAATACCTTCGGGTTTTTCATATTCAATTAGTTCAATCAAATGTTCCCAATATATCGGCTCGAAGTATAATTTATCGGCCATATCGAAATCCGTACTTACTGTTTCGGGATTGCAATTAATCATAATGGCCTCGTAACCCGCCTCCCTAGCCGCGAGAATACCGTGAACACAAGAATAATCAAATTCTATTCCTTGACCGATTCGATTAGGACCTGATCCAAGTACAAACACCTTTTTCTTATCGGATCGAACACTTTCGTTTTCACCATCAAAGGTTGAATAGAAGTAGTTTGTGGGTGATGGGAACTCCGCACTACAAGTATCAACCATTTTATAAACACGAGTAATTCCCAACTCTTTACGCTTATTGTAGACCTGTTCGGCTGAAGTATTTCCTCCCATTAACCAAGCAATCTGTTCATCGGAAAACCCTTTTTCCTTTGCTTGTTTTAACAATGATTTCGCAATGTTATCGGGATTATATCGTCGAATTTCAGTTTCGGTTTTAACCAAATCGTTTATCTGTTCTAAAAACCACCGATCTATTTTGGTAATCTTTTGAACACTGCTGATTGGGACACCCAAGGCTAAAGCATCTTTTACTTGAAATATTCGGTTCCACGATGCATGTTCTAATCCGTGAATTAATTCCTCTAAATTCCTACTCACTTTTCCATCAGCACCTAAACCATGCCTGCTAATTTCTAAACTTTGACAAGCCTTTTGTAATGCTTCTTGGAAGCTTCTTCCTATCGCCATTACTTCACCCACACTCTTCATTTGGAAACCAAGTCGCGTTTCCGCACCAGGGAACTTATCAAAATTAAAGCGAGGTATTTTAACGATTACATAATCGATAGCAGGTTCAAAAAATGCACTGGTTGTTTTGGTAACGGGATTAGTAAGTTCGTCCAAGTAATAACCGATAGCTAACTTGGTTGCAATTTTCGCAATGGGATAACCGGTTGCTTTGGAAGCCAGTGCGCTACTTCTACTTACGCGAGGGTTGATTTCAATGGCAATGATGTCTTCATCTTCCGGATTAACTGCAAATTGAACGTTACAACCACCCGCAAAATCACCCATACTTCGCATCATTTTAAACGCCATATCGCGCATTCGTTGGAATGCCGTGTCGCTTAAAGTCATTGCCGGTGCCACAGTAATGCTATCTCCGGTGTGAATTCCCATAGGGTCAAAGTTTTCTATCGTACAGATTACTGCGATATCATCCTTTTTATCCCTTAATAATTCAAATTCGTATTCTTTCCAACCCAATACAGCCTGTTCCACCAAAACTTCGTGCACGGGCGAAGCTTCCAACCCACGCTGCAAAGCGGCATCAAATTCTTCCTTTTTATATACGATGCTTCCACCAGTACCACCTAAGGTGTAACTGGGCCTAATTACAATGGGAAATCCAATTTTTTGAGCAATTTCTTTACCTTCTAGGAAACTATTGGCGATTTGACTCTTAGCTACACCAACACCCAGTTCAACCATTAATTGTCTGAACTTTTCGCGATCTTCCATTTTGTCAATCGCTTCAATATTAACTCCGATGATTCTGCAATGGTATTTCTCCCAAATTCCCAATTCATCGCATTCTTTTGCCAAGTTTAATGCAGTTTGCCCCCCCATGGTTGGTAATACAGCATCAATCGGTTGTTTTTGGGAGTGCTCTAATAAGATTTTTTCAATACTCTCAGGGGTTAAGGGCTGTAAATACACATGATCGGCGTTGATTTTATCCGTCATGATTGTCGCTGGGTTAGAGTTAATGAGTGAAACGATTATGCCTTCTTCGCGTAAACTTCTAGCAGATTGTGAGCCGGAATAGTCAAATTCACAAGCTTGACCGATGATAATTGGCCCACTGCCAATGATAAGAACGTGTTTGAGAGAATTGTCTTTAGGCATATATCCAAAAATTGCACAAAGTTAGGCTATCGAGGATACATTTGAATGGTTAAGTTTAGTAAAATGATAATTTTGGTGATTTACTAAACTTATGCAAATCGCAAAACCAAGGGTAAAAGCAAATATTCAAGGAAAAATAAAATCCAATAGAACTTATAAAATTTCTTTATGGATTCTTGAGAATCAAGGTTTGTTTTTTTCGATTTTGTGTAAAAGAGAAATAATAAAATGCTGTGGATTATCAACATCCATACGGCGGAATATGGATTTAAATTAGGAACAAAGAACCAAATAGTTCCCATAAAAACATAGGTTAAGGCAATTAAATTGGTTCCCAACGTGAGTGCCTTATTCTTGCTAAAGGTAGCCGCCAATGTTTTAACGTTAAATTGTTTATCTCCATCGGTGTCGGGAATGTCTTTAAACCATGCAATTCCAATACTAAAGCAGGTGATAAAAACGGTTAGAGGGAGTAGCCATGGAAATGTAATTATGGAAATATTATAATTGAAAATGCGAATAAAATGCAAAGCTATTCCAATATTAATTAGCGGTCCTCTTACCAAAGCAATGGCCAAGGATGCCCAAGAATATCGTTGTTTCAATCGAATAGGGGGCAGCGAATAAACAGCGCCAATTCCTGCAATTACCGTAATTAGATAAAAAAGAAATATATCATTAAAATAAGCAATCGTTAATGATAAAATTAATGCTATTATCACGATGATTTTGGCCTCTTTAATGGATAATTCACCTGTGATTATGGGAAGTGTTGGCTTGTTTATTCTATCTATTTCAATATCGGTAATCTGATTGAGTCCAGTAATAAAAATATTGCATAAAAGACAGGCTATGAGGGTTGGAGTTAGTACATTGAGATAGAATTCTAACGAATGCATCAAGTTGGGTATAAATCCAATTCGTTTTTCCGAAAAATCATGGGTTATTATTTTTGATACAATTTCGTCATGTTTTTCAATGGAAAAAATTACCAATAAAAAAATTGAAATAATACTTAATGCACTTCCAATAATGGTATGAGGTCTTGAAAATTTCCAAATAATTCTAGGGTTTAGAATATTCATATTCAAATAAACAACTAATTCAAGTTTTTTGTGTTAGTTTGGATAATTCTAAATTTCTTTAGTGTCGCAATTCGTAATTTATTTAGTCTTTATTCTAGTTCTGGTAATACTGGCTGTCTTGTTTATGCGTAAGGCAAGCGGATATCATTTTTATATTAAGAAGTCGTTACATATTTCTGCCATTTTAATGTGTGCGCATGCTTCCATATACCTGCCTACATTGCCATTATTTATCATTGTTTCCCTAGTGTTCATATTGCTATCGTGGGCTATTTTCAAGGGCTTTTTATCTGATCCAATTTCAAAGGAAAAGGAATGGGGGGTGCTTTATTTTGTTGGGGTTTTTGCTGCGATGTTGATGATAATAATCATTAAAAATCAACAAGAGTTGCGAGTTGTTGCCGCTTTTTCATTGACAATCCTAGCGATTTCCGATGGATTTGCCGGAGTATTTGGTAGAGCGGTATCAAATTCATGGAGAAATAAAGGAAATGGCTTGATAAATGATCCGGTTATTTCATTTCCGTCTAACAATAAATCAGTAGTAGGTTTTTTAGTTTTTGTCTTTTCATGCATTCCGATAATCGGCTACTTTTTAAAACAGTTTTCAGACTATGGATCAACAGAGATATTCGTTGCATCGTGTACATTGTCTTTATTATTGGGAATAACGGAATTTATCTCAAAAAAGGGCTCGGATAACCTTACGGTAACCTTTTTTGCTTTTTTGTTATTGCATTGGCTTACCAAAAACCAATTTGAAAATGCTTTTATGTACGATGCCAACACAGTTTTTATCATAGGAACTGGATCTATGTTTGTGTTGGTTGGGTTATATAAAATGAAGTTTCTAACGTTTTCAGGTTCCTTAGCGGCTTGGTTATTGGCGTTTGTAGTGGTAATATTGGTTAATCAATCGCTGTGGCCATTGTTGATTTTTCTATTATTGGGGTCGATCTTGGGTAAGTTACCCGTTAAAAATATTGTATCGGATGATAGATTTCAAAAACCAAGAAATGCAACCCAGGTTTTTGCAAATGGCGGCATAGTACTGTTGTTGGGTATTTTAGCGTGGGGAGGGTCTGTTTTAGGGTTTTCGATATTCAATCACAGTGAGTTACAGAAACTAATGTTGGTTTCGGTAGCGGTTTGTATGGCAGATACAGCAAGTAGCGAATTGGGTTCTCGGTATGGAGGTACACCATTGGATATTTTAACGCTAAAATCGTTGGAAGCGGGTGTATCTGGTGGTGTAACTTGGATTGGGTCAGCTTTTGGATTGTTAGGTTCTTTGACTATTGTACTCATAGGTTACACCCAGTGTTTTATGAATTTTTGTGAATTAATTTCCTATGTGCTATTGGGTTTTTCGGGTATGTTGTTAGATAGTTTTCTGGGCGCTAAGTTCCAGTATAAAGAATTAATACATGGTCGATGGCAGGATGCACAAAATAAAAATGCTGTTAGTAAAACGAAAGGCCTGAGTTTTGTTACTAACAATATGGTAAATTTTATTTCTAACATATTAATAGTCTTTTTATTAATGTGTTTTTATTGGTTGTTTTAAACCAAAATTTCCATCTATATTTTCTATTAGTTGAACAATTTCGGTATGATTTTTGGGGGTAAAGCCCCAAATCGTTGTTTTACGATACATGAATTATTATAATTCCAAAAAAGATAACCTAGATTGTTTGCTTGAGTATACAGTAAACCATGATTGTGTATATTCATTCCTAGAGAATTTAACTTATATTACACCAGATTTAATAGATTTGTCTATGTTCTGTCCGGAAATCTCTAATTTTTTAGTCAAACCCGATGCGGTGAGTACGTCTAGAAATAAATTCCAATCCGATAAAGTAGGAGTATGTTAATTACAGAAAAATCAATACCTAAACTAATAGTTACAAAAAATAATATGATTAGATTATATAGATATTTTGCTATCGCCCTTATAGCATTATTTTCAAACGTTGCGTTAGGGCAATTTAAATCTACCCTTGTAAAAAATGTTACGTGTAATGGTGGAAATAATGGTTGGATTAAGGTGAAAATGGACAATAGCCAAGACTATGAATATAACATTAACGGGGGTCCCACTCAATCAGATAGCATATTTAGTAATTTGGTAGCACTGCCACCAGCAAATTTCTATGTAGTTGGTTACAAATTAAAGTCTTCAGGGGGGGCATTTACTACAGTTAATGTTTCCTTGACCGAACCTAGTGCAATTACAGTTAGTTTCCCAGCATTAACATTAAAAGATGTTACTTGTAATGGTGGAAATAATGGGGAGGTTTTTGCATCCGTAAGTGGCGGTCATTCTGGATATAAATATTCTTGGAACACAACTCCTGTATTAACAACAGCATCTATAACTGGATTAGTTGCAAATAACTACACAGTAAATATAACTGACGACAGTGGTTGTACAGGAAATAATACAGTAACAATTAAAGAACCCGCCAAAATCACAAGCACTGCTTCTCAAACTGATGTATTATGTAACGGAAAGTCAACCGGGGCATTAAACATCACAGCAACCGGTGGTTCAGGTGCATATGTAAAATATACTTGGACAAGTACGCCAGCGAGCTACTCATCCTCAATAGAAGACATAACCGGTTTAGCAGCAGGCACCTATAATGTTGAAATCGAAGATAATAAAGGTTGTAAAGGAACGAGTTCTTATACGATAACCGAGCCATCCGCAATTTCAGCCACACCAACGGTAACTAATCTTACTTGTTTTAATAATAATTCAGGCGCTATTAGCCTTTCAGTGAGTGGTGGAACACCAGGATTTACTTATCAGTGGTCTGGACCCGTTGGGTTTTCTGAAATTTCTAAAGATGTGACGGCCTTAGCTGCGGATAATACGTATTCGGTAAAAGTTACGGATGCAAATTCTTGTGAGTTGACATTAAGTTCTATTGTTGTAACCGAGCCAACTAAATTAAGTATCAGCGAAGTAGTAACCGCTGTGGATTGTAATGGAGCAGCAACAGGTGAAATTGATGTAACTACTGCTGGTGGAACAACACCCTACGCATTCCAATGGGATGACGCTCCAATAAATTCTACAACAGAAGATTTAACAAGTTTAAAAGCAGGAGATTACGAAATTACTGTGGTTGACGATAATGGCTGTACAGAAATAAAAACTATCACTGTTTCAGAACCTTCAATTATCGGAATAACCGAAACACATATAGACAATTTATGTAATGGCGATGCCTTAGGAACTATCGATGTAACCGTTACAGGTGGTACAGTGGGTTCAAGTAGTGCTTATACGTTTGAATGGACACAAAGCGGAAATCCCGTGGCTATTACTGAAGATTTATCAAACTTATCAGCCGGAACTTATGATTTACAAGTAACCGACGATAATAGCTGTATTATGAATCTTTCGGTTGCTATCTCAGAACCAACCTTGATTTCAGCAAATGGTTTAGTGACCGATGCGAAATGTTATAAAGGCAATGATGGGGAGATTATTATGTCTATTTCTGGTGGAACTGTTGGTGGCTCAAGTAATTATGTAGTTAGCTGGACAGGTCCAAACTCTTATGTCTCATCAATACAAGATATCAATACTCTTTTTGCTGGTGACTACAATTATACCATAGTCGATGATAACAACTGCCAAATCACAGGGAAACTAACAGTAGGCGAACCTTCCGAGCTAGTCCTAACTACAACACCCAGCTCAATTTGTGATGGATCAGGTCAAATTACCTTTTCAGCAACCGGTGGAACTTCAGCAACTGGAGATTATACATTTGAAGTAGATGGTGTAACATCAACTAGTCCATTAGTTAATCTCTTCGATAATGTTTACATCGTGAAAGCGATCGACGATAATGCCTGCGAGGATACTATTCATACAATAGTGAAACACGTAGACCCAATTCTGCCCACTGTAAAAACCCAGATGAAAGTGGTTTATCTTAACGCTTCAGGAAATGCTTCTATTACCACTGCAGACGTAGATAATGCTTCCACAGACAATTGCGGAGTTAAGTCGCTTTCTTTGGATAAACTAACCTTTGACTGCAGTAATGTTGGCCAAAATATCGTAACGTTAACAGTTACTGATATCAACGATAATATTAATTCTGATACCGTTAGTGTATTTGTTAGAGATACAATTTCTCCAACATTGACCTTGGCGAGCACTCTTATTGCAATCGACACCTCCGGTAGTGCATATTTAACGGCAGGGTTGGTAATTACCTCAACAGCAGATAATTGCGGAGTAAAAGATACAGTATTGTCGAAAAGTGTATTTGGATTGGCCGATGTAGGAAATAATGTTATAGATGTTACAATTACCGATAAAAATGGCAACTCAACTAGTAAAAAAGTTACAGTAAATGTTTATATCGCAGATTCAGATAAAGATAGTATCCCTGATTATATCGAAAAGAATTTAGATACTGATGGTGATGGCACAATGAACTATCTCGATTTAGATTCTGATAATGATGCCATCTCAGATTTAGTTGAAAATGATAGCATGAAATCCTATACGGGTCAAGATTTTGACGGAGACGGTATACCCAATGCATTGGATTTAGATTCTGATGATGATGGTATTAATGATATCGTTGAAGTTGACTTGGGCGATATGGATGCGAATGGCAATGGCCAAACAGATAATCCTATCGTTGTTGGTCTACCAAACGATAAAGATGGCGATGGAATGCCGGATTACCTGGATTTGGATTCTGATGGCGATGGAATTTTTGATGTGGTTGAAAGCTTAGAGAAATATGTAGATGCTAACACAGACGGTAAAGTAGATGGTATAGATACCGACAATGATGGTATCAAAGATGCAGCCGATGGATTTAATGGCTGGGCCGATGCAAGCGACAAAAGACCTGCAAATAGCGATAACGATTTAACTGAAGATTGGAGAGATACCGATTCAGATAATGATCTAATTGCGGATGCAACAGAAAGTACTGTAGATACCGATGGTGATTTAACCCCTAATTATTTGGATACTGACTCTGATGATGATGGTATTAGTGATTTAATCGAAACGGCAACCGATTCGGACACAGACGGTAAAGGAAATTATATCGATACCGACTCCGATGAAGATGGTATTTTGGATAAAATAGAAGGAACCGCCGATCCCGATGGCGATACCAAAGGTAACTGGTTAGATGATGATAGTGATGGGGATGGAATTTCTGATAAAATTGAAACGGATTCTGACGCAGATAATGATACAAATCCAAATTATTTGGATACCGATTCAGATGGTGATGGTATATTAGATCAGGAAGAAGGAACCGCAGATCCAGACGGTGATTCTAAAGGCAATTGGTTGGATGACGATAGTGACGCAGATGGTATTTCTGATTTGAATGAAACCAACGCAGATTATGATGGCGATGGAATCAAAAATTATTTAGACGATGATAGCGATGATGATGAATTAAAGGATGCAGCCGAAGGTGAGTTAGATTTAGATAAAAATGGTAAAAAAGACTTCTTAGATCCTCAATATGTTATCCCAGAAGGTTTCTCACCTAACGGAGATGGTGTAAACGATATTTTCTATATCACTGGATTACGCGTGTACAAGGAAGCTCAGTTTATTGTAATCAATCAGTGGGGTCAAGTTGTTTTCGAATCTGATTTAGGATACGGAAATAATTGGGATGGCACATTTGGTGGTTCCGGTCTGAAGTTTGGAAGTGGTGTGGTTCCAGAAGGAATATATTATTTTGTCTTTAAACCAAATAAATTTAACATGCCGAATATAACAGGCAACATTTATATCAAACCATAATTCTCATAACAGGATGATTATCAATAAAGTAAAAACAATGAAATACGGACTAATACTGTTGTCACTAGTTGTAATATCTACGGCTACAGCGCAACAAGAACAAATGTATACCCATTACGATTTTAATTCCATGGCAATGAATCCAGGGTATACCGGTTCGAAAAGAACCTTGGTAGCCAATGCATTGTCTAGAACACAGTGGACGGAATTACCGGGTGCTCCAAGGTATCAAAATTTTGCCGTGCATTCCCCATTGGTAAACGACTTTGCCGTTGGACTGAATTTCCAAACCGGTAAAATTGGTAAATTTCAAGTGGCAAGTCCATTCAGTGAAACACAAATTGCAGGTAACATTGCTTATCATAAACAATTAGCAGAGGATTTAACCTTGTCCGTTGGTTTACGTTTAGGTGTTTATAACTACAAGGCGGAATTATCTAAAATTAAACTTAATAATGGAACGGATGTAGGGTTTACAAATAACGATTATTCGATTTCAAGTCCTATGACAGGTTTCGGCGCTTATTTGTATTCGTCCAAGTATTTCGTGGGAGTGAGTGCTCCGAGAATGGTGTTTGTAAATCCCGATGTTAGAAACAACTACAACGTGGAATATGCAGCTCAAGTTCACTATTATTTAACAGGTGGGGTTGTATTGGATGCAGGAACGGATTTAAAGATTAAACCCACAACCCAAATAAAATTTACGGATGGGACACCTGTTTTGGCAGATTTTAATGTTCATGCCATATACAAGGATAAATTTAGTCTAGGTGCTTTTTATCGTACTTCAAACACTGCTGGAATTATGGCAAATGCTATCGCAAACGATAACTTTACTATTTTCTATTCTTTTGATACAGTTTTAGGTGATATCGGGCAGTACGTTCGTGGATCACACGAGATTGGTGTTCAGTTTATGGTTCCCTATTATGAAAATAGTAAGGTTCGTGTTCCAAGGTATTTTTAATTAATTATTACATCAACAATGAAATTTTCGAAGTCATATTTAGCCTTAGTTATTACATTCTCCGCTGTTATAAACTTATTTGGCCAAAAATCGCTGGTTAAGGCAGTTTATAATAACAATTATCCTAAAATTATTAATTTGAATGGGGGTAATGTAGAAGCAACTAAAAAGGATTACAACAATCAAAGAGCACTGGCTTTTTCATACTATCAAACAGATCAAGTATCTAAAGCAAATGAGTCTTATAGAATATTATTTAGCAAGTACGCTGGTCAGGTTGACGATAACGATCGTTTGTTCTATGCCTTAAATCAACGTAAAAGCAAAAATTATCGTTTTTCGGATAGTGTTTTGTTAGAGTTAAAAAACACTACCTATAAAGATAAACCATTCTTTGCGGAGCTTAGCTCAGAATTATTCGAGTTATTGCATGCGGAAGAAGAATATTGGTCAGAAAACAATTTCGATTCCTTCTTTGTAATTAAGCCGTTTGCTGCCAATTCTGTGGATGGCGAATTTGCATTAATACCGGATAAAAAAGGGAACGCTTATTTTTCGGCCCAAAAGCAAAGTGGGTTGAAATTGTCTCTGTCTGCTTGGACAGGTAAACCAAATTACGCAATATATTCTGCTAAATATGGAGATAGTAGCTATTCTATGTCTACTCGATCTACCGTAAATGATCCAAAATTGAATCAATATGTAAGTTACGTAGATATTAATACCGGCTGGATTTATATAACTCGAAATGCAAAGAAATTAAATAGCAAAAAGGAAAGAGTTTTGGAGATTTATGCTATTAGACAGAATCCAATTACCAAAGAATGGAAAGAAATTCCATTTCAGTTTAATAATTCTCAGTTTTCAGTTGCTAATTTGGTTATCTCCTCCGATAGAAAAAGAGTGGTTTTTGTATCCGATAATCCAGCAGGTTATGGCAAATCAGACTTATGGGAGGCTCCAATTATTCAAGATGATGAATTTGGATTGAAATTGGGTGAAATGGTTAATTTGGGTTCAGAAATTAATACTTCCTTGCGCGATAACTTTCCTGCTTTTAGTGATTCAGGAATTTTATATTTCTCCTCCGAAGGTCATTTGGGTTATGGTGGATTAGACTTGTTCTATTTTGATTCTGCTGTAGGCGTAATTAATATGGGCTTACCGGTAAATTCCAGTTACGATGATTTTAGTGCTCAGATTCATGATATTCAGAATTGGGGTACCATAACCTCGAATCGAAACGGGAATGATGATAATTATTTCTTTAGATGGTCTGAATTGTTAGAAGGATCTCAAGATGCCAATAATGAAATCGTGGCCCAATTGGTAGATGCAAAAACAGGCTTGCCAATAGCTAATGAATTGGTGGCATTTGACAATATCAACGATGCAGACCCAGCCATTAACCTCAAATCCGATGAACAAGGAATTGTGAAGTTCGATTATGAAATGCCTGAGGGTGAGAATTGTGTATTTCAAATGTCATCTCATCCTTGTGGATATCGTTATGCAATAGTAAAAGATACACTTAAGCAAGGTTCTGTTGGTGAAGATAACAAAATTAAAATAGCGGCAATTCCGTACGCTGTAGGTGATGAACTTGGTTCATTATTTGATATCAAGCCCATTTATTTTGAAAAAGGAAAATCTGAAATGACTATAGCCTCGAAAATGGAGTTGGATAGATTAGTGGCTATACTTCAGGATAATCCAGGACTTTATGTTGAATTAGGTTCTCATACTGATTCCAGAGGAACTGCAGAGAACAATTTTACATTATCTCAATCGCGTGCAAAGGCATCATTCGATTATTTAATTTCTAGAGGCGTAAATGCATCCAGAATGGGATATCGTGGATATGGTGAAAGCAGATTGAAGAATGCATGCGCAGATGGCGTTAATTGCAACGAACAACAACATGCAGAAAATCGTAGAACAGAATATGTAGTTAAACGCATTGTTCCTTGCGCTGAAGCAGAAGTAGTTGCGGATAATTCTTCAGCAAGTTCCGATAAAACAGTTACCAATAACTCAAACAATAGTTCATCAGCAACAGGTGGTGGAAAAACAAATACAGGAAATACTGCCAAAAATAACACAAACAGTAATTCGTCTAACAGCAATACGAATGTCGCTGGAGCTGGTAAACCAAATAACACTTCAGCTGGCAAAGGGTATGCTAGTAATTCAGCAGCAAATCAAGGACCTATGATTTGCGGTGATGCAGACGGAGATAATATTCCGGATTATTTGGATTCTGATTCTGATAACGATGGATTAAATGATGCAATTGAAGGAAAGGGTGATCCAGATAATGATGGTCTACCCAATTTTATCGATCGTGACAGCGATAACGACGGTATTCCGGATGCTGTTGAAAAAGCTACGGATGCAGATAGAGACGGTAAACCTAATTACATCGATTTAGATAGCGATGGCGATGGAATAGATGATTCCTACGAAGGCGTTGTAGATAGCGATGGCGATGGAGTAATGAACTTCTTAGATTCTGACTCTGATAATGACGGTATATCGGATCGTTATGACGGTGTGGAAGATTTCGATAACGATGGCACACCAAACTATTTGGATTTAGACAGTGACAACGATGGTATATCAGATAAATTGGAAGGTAGAATGGACATCGACAAAGATGGTAAGCCGAATTTCTTAGATTCGGATTCCGATGGCGATACTATTCCTGATTCCGTTGAAAGAGGGAATGGACAATCCCCTGTTGATACAGATAAAGATGGTAGACCTGATTATATCGATTACGATAGTGATGGAGATGGTATAGCAGATAAATTAGAAGCGCCGGCATGTTTGCCTTCAACAGCACCTACCGAAGTGCGATCTAATCCTGTTGTAACGAATAATTCACCGGTTAGATCAAATCCTACCAATAATAGTCCCGCTGCTGCCATTGCCGATTATAACGGAAAATTGGAATTCCGTGTTCAGTTTATCATTTCAAAACAACGTATGAATACCAAGGAATTTGCGGATAAAGGTGTAGGAAGCGTATTTGAGTATTCACAAGGCGGGTATTATAAATACACATCAGATAAAGTATTTAAATCCGAAGAAGAGGCAGCAAATGAGAAAGCGAGATTGCGTTCTTTAGGGTATCAAGATGCTTTTGTAGTGTTATTCCAAAATGGAATAAGAGTGAAATAAATCGCTTTAGTTTCATTTGATTTTAGAGATTCATATTTGATTATAGTAACAAGGGCGCCATATAGGCGCCCTTGTTTTTGTTATGGTAGATTTTAAAAGTTTACAAATTGAGAATGTTTGGCATTTATCAAGTGAATTCGACAACTATCTTACCGAAATATTCAATCTAATCCTCAATCAAATTCAATCCTTCCCATTATTTTTGAACGAATGAAACAAATGCGATTCCATGGTTTTGTGATTTTAGCTTACCTTCTTGCGGTTTGTTTTATTGTATTTCGGAATTTTTTTAGTCCATGGGGCGACATGTTTAATAATGGCGGACATTACTCCCATTATAATAATTATTTGATTTTTAGACAGTCCTTCGGACACTTACTAGATTCAATAAATTTATACATTACCTATCCAAAAGAATACTTCGATCTATATAAATATCCGCCCTTTTTTGCCATGTTAATGGCACCGTTTTACTATATGCCCGTTTGGTTGGGTTATGGAGTTTGGACGGCTATAAATGTTTTTTTACCCCTAGTTGGATTAAGAAATTTAGGATTGCTAACTTCGAAACGAGGGTTAGTTTTGTCTTTAGTTATTTTATCGGAAGCTATCACCGCAGGACTTAATTCACAAAGTAATGGAATAGTAGTGGGGTTGCTTTTACTTTCTTTTAGTGCTGCGATTAAAGAAAAAACCTTGCAGTCGGTTTTATTTATATGGCTTTCGGCGTTCATAAAAATTTTTGGGGTTTTATTTTTCTTGGTTTTTTTATGTTTTCCAAAACAACTTAAGAAAGCTATTCCTCAGGCCTTGAGCTTATTGTTGGTCTTTGCACTTTTGCCTGCGGTGTTTGGAGGTATGGATGCATTGTTCCAACATTATCGAGATTGGCTTGTGTTACTGCAAAATGATTTCAGTATTCATGTGAAATATTCTGTAATGGGTTGGTTGAAGTCTTGGTTCAGTTTAGATTATACTAAGAATACAATAATTTTGATAGGTCTAGTCATCCAGATTTTGCCCTTACTGATTGTATACAAATCAACCAAGAATGCTTCGTTTTATTGGCCTTACGCACTATCAATCCTAGTATGGATGGTGATATTTAATCACATGGCAGAATCAGCAACATATATCATTGCTGTAGTTCCTATTGCCGCATGGTTGGCTTATACACGGATGTTGAATTTGGTTGATTGGGTATTGTTGGCCTTGTTGGTGTTTTTTACGATTTTAGGTCCAACCGATTTGTATCCAGAACATTGGCGAAAGGTAATTGTAGAAACATATCAATTAAAAGCGTTTCCCTGCATTGCATTTTGGTTTTATTTGATAATTAGGTCAGTAATAGGTGACAAACTCTTGCTTGACACAAAAAAATAGGCTACTCCATTTTTGAAGTAGCCTATTATAACTGAAAACAAGCTAAGTTGAGGAATGAGGTTAATAACCGAGTAAACGGTTTACCTAACTCCGTTTAATTGGATTAATGTCTTGGCTTATTGCCTTTATTAAATCCACCTCTGCGATCGCCTCTATCACCTCTATCACCTCTATCGCCACCATTGTTGCTTGGTCTTGGTCTGCTTTCTCTTTCAATATAACCTTCTGGTTTAGGCGTAAGAGAACGCATGCTCAATCGGAATTTACCTGTTTTTTGGTCTACTTCCACCAACTGAACTTCCAATTCTTGACCTTCGGTAAATATGCCTTCCATAGAATTTATACGTTCCCATGAAATTTCACTAATGTGCAACAATCCGTCTTTTCCAGGCATGAATTCTACGAAAGCTCCAAAATCTGTAATAGTTTTTACTTTGCCTTTATAGGTAGCTCCTACTTCTGGTATAGCAACAATTCCTTGAATAGCCGCTTTTGCTGCATTCATACCATCGGCATCGTTACTAAGTATTTCTACGTAACCTTTTCCTTCTTTTTCTTCAATAGAAATAGTAGTACCTGTGCGAGCTTGAAGCTCTTGGATAATCTTTCCACCTGGACCAATTACTGCACCGATAAATTCTTTATCAATGATGATTAATTCAATTCTTGGAGTGTGTGGTTTCAAATCAGTGCTAGCTTCGCTGATGGTTTTCTCCATTTCGCCTAGGATATGTAATCTTCCATCTTTTGCCTGTTTCAAAGCTTGAGATACCATGTCCCACTTAAGGCCGTTGATTTTAATATCCATCTGACAAGCGGTAATACCGTCTTTGGTTCCTACTACCTTGAAATCCATATCGCCCAAGTGATCTTCGTCACCCAAGATATCGGTAAGTACAGAATACTTTCCAGTTTCATCGGTAATTAATCCCATGGCAATACCTCCAACAGGTTTACGCAATTGAATACCTGAGTCCATCAATGCCATGGATCCAGCACAAACGGTAGCCATAGACGAAGATCCATTAGATTCTAATATATCACTAACTATACGAATTACATAAGCCACATCGGCTGGTAACATTGCCTTCAATCCGCGTAATGCTAAGTTACCATGACCAATTTCACGTCTTCCAGGTCCACGGTTGGGTCTTACCTCACCGGTTGAAAATCCAGGGAAGTTGTAGTGTAATAACAATCGACTTTTACCATGCAACATGGGTGCATCCAATAATTGTTCGTCTAGTTTTCCACCCAATGTAACAGTGGTTAATGATTGGGTCTCACCGCGAGTAAATACTGCGGAACCATGGGCCGCAGGCAAATAATTAACCTCGGTGTAAATTGGTCTAACTTGTGTGGTAGATCTACCATCCAAACGCTTGCCGCTCTCAAGAATCATTGCGCGCATTTGGTTGTATTCTGCTTCGTGGAAATACTTTTTTGCTAAGCGTACCAATCTGCTCTCATCTTCTTGACCTGCAAATTGTTTAACATATTCAGAGATGATGGCTTTAAACTGCTCTGAGCGGTCCTTCTTTGATGCGCCACTTTCAGCTACAACGCGAATGGCAGCCGAAGTTTCACGAATTACACGTTCACGTAATTCTTCATCATTATCTTCATGATTGTACTCACGAACAGGTTTTCTACCACCCATTTTTTCTAAGAAAGCCATTTGCTCTGCACACTGACGCTTGATCGCATCATGTCCAAATTGCAAAGCAGATAAAAATTCCTCTTCAGAAATTTCCTGCATTTCGCCCTCAACCATATTTAGGTCGTTGGCAGTACCACCAACCAATAAATCTACGTCAGATTTGTCTAATTCTTCTTTAGTGGGATTTAAAATCCACTGACCATCGATTCTGCCAATTCTAACTTCTGAGATAGGTCCATTGAAAGGTATGTCGCTTAACATTAAAGCGGTTGAAGCGGCTAAACCTACATAAGTATCTGGAAGAATATTCTCATCTGAGGAAATCAAGGTTAACATTACTTGAGTATCAGCGTGATAGTCTTCAGGAAATAGAGGACGTAAACAACGGTCTACTAAACGAGATATCAATACTTCATAATCTGACAACTTGGCTTCTCTGCGATGGAAGCTACCAGGTATTCTGCCCACAGCAGCAAATTTCTCTTGGTAATCGACACTTAGTGGTAAGAAATCTACGCCTTCTTTGGCATCATAATTAGAAACTACAGAAGCTAATAGCATGGTTTTACCCACTTTAACTACGCAACTTCCGTGTGCTTGTCTGGCGAGTTTGCCAGTTTCGATTTCGATGATTTTACCATCACCGGAATCAAATTGTGTTTTTTGTATATTAAACATTGTATATATTTTTTTAAATTATATCAAATAAAAAGCCCCGATTCGCTTTGGCGAACGGGGCTTTCCTTTTAATAAAATATGATAGAAATTACTTACGTAATCCTAATTCTTTAATCAAAGCGCGGTACTTGAAGATATCTTTCTTCGCAAGATAATTCAACAAGCTTCTGCGCTTACCTACCAACTTGATAAGAGATAATTCAGCGCTCTTATCTTTACGTTGGGTTTTCAAATGGTTACTGATGAAGTTGATTCTTTCAGTAAACATTGCAACCTGGGCTTCGGTGCTTCCTGTATTGGCTTCATTACCTCCGAAGGCCTTGAAAATTTCTTTCTTTCTTTCAGCAGTTAAATGCATGGTATTCTCAAATGGGACGCAAAGATAACGAATTTGTTATAATTTGTGGAAACATTTAAAAAGATTTTTCAGATATCATCGATTTTACTATAAAACAACAAAGCCGAGGTTTTACCCCCGGCCTCGCTGGCTATGAAAACTTAAATCTACCCCAACATAAAACCAATAAAGCATGAAATAGTTTTTGAGAATGGAAAAAATATGCAATGTACCTTTGTGTGGTAAATCATGAGAGAATTATTTTTCCTAAATCAATATCTAGTTCGATACAAATATTGGATGTTGTTAGGGTTGTTGTGTGTGTTACTAACGAATGTTTTTTCTGCTTCCGTCCCTTATTTGGTGCGGGTGGGTTTAGATGAAGCATTAACTCAGTCTGCATGGGTGAGTGGATTTGCGGATCAAAAGATTGCTTCGAATATTTATAAAACTGCTGGATTTTTTGGAGCACTGATATTGTTAGTATCCATACTTCGAGGCGTATTTATGTACTATATGCGACAAACACTTATTGTGGTTTCGCGAAAAGTAGAGTACGATTTAAAAAATCTCTTATTTAAAAAATACCAACAGCTAGGAGAAGATTTTTACAGAAAACACATGACGGGTGATTTGTTAAATCGAATGAGTGAAGACGTAGGGAATGTTCGAATGTACATAGGTCCTGCTATCATGTACTTCGCTAACATGCTCTTTACGTTTGTAGTTGTAATTTATCAAATGACCCAAGTGAATTCTCAATTAACCATGTGGGTCCTTTTACCGCTGCCATTTTTGAGTCTTTCCATTTACTATGTGAGCGCTAAAATGAACACTGGGAATCGGGTGATCCAAGAGCAATTATCATTATTAACCGCCAGTGCTCAGGAGACGTTTGCCGGAATTAGAATTATTAAATCTTTTGGGGTTGAACAACAATTTATTGATAAATTTAACCAAGAAGGACAAGAGTATAAGCGTAGAAGTATGTCTTTGGCGAAAGTGAATTCGCTGTTTTTTCCGCTGATGTTATTGTTAATGGGGCTATCTACCTTATTAGTTATGTATTTGGGCGGAAAGGCTGTGGAACGAGGAGAATTTACTCCAGGTAACTTGGCCGAATTTGTCATTTATCTAAATATGTTAATTTGGCCAGTTGCAAGTTTAGGTTGGACAACCGCATTGGTTCAAAAAGCGGCAGCCAGCCAGAAAAGAATTAATGAATTTGTGTTAATGCCAGAACATGCAGTAGGGGGTGATCAAGAGTTCTCATTTGAACAGAGTATAACAATAAAAGACGTATCCTTTTGCTATCCAGGAAAAACAGAGAATGCATTAACTGGCATTAACCTTTCCATTCAAAAAGGTGAAATAATTGGCGTTACAGGAAGAACTGGAAGCGGTAAATCTACGTTGGCTCAGTTGTTATCGGCTCAATATTTTCCGGTAACTGGAGAAATTAGTTACGATAAAAATCCTACATCTGCCCTTGATATTGCTTCGATACGAAGAAGTATTGCTTACATTCCTCAAGATGTGTTTCTATTTTCCGATTCGATTCGAGAAAATATTTTATTTGGCTTAGAGAATCCAAGCGTTTCTCAAGAAAGACTAAATCATGTTATTGAGTTGGCATGCTTGTCTAAAGACATCGATCAATGGCCGAATGGATTGGATACAATCATCGGTGAGCGCGGGGTTTCTCTATCTGGGGGTCAGAAACAGCGTGTGAGTATAGCCCGAGCTCTGCTAAAAGATTTTGAATTTCTCATAATGGATGATGGATTGAGTGCAGTAGATGCAGAAACAGAACGATTGATTATTAATAATTTGGCTAAAGAACTTCAAGGAAAAACAGCATTGATTATATCACATCGATTAGCACCATTACAGTTGGCCAATAACATTGTTGTTTTGGGTGACAACAAGGTTTTGGAAGTAAATACACATGAAAAACTGCTTTTATCCAACGATTATTATCGCTATTTGTATGAAAGCCAAATACTTGAATCATCACAATAACTATATTTTTTTCTAACATTAGAATTTTTTTTAATTATTAAGTTGTTGATAATCAATTATTTGCATTTGTTTAAAAAAATCGTCTGAATATTTCACAAAATCTGATGTAATTTTTTGCATATTTGCCGTAAGATTTTGTTGGAAAAACAATTGCCGTATGCAAGAAGATAACTATAATAGTCAGTCGCAAGAAGAAATCTTCTCAAAGAGGATTCGTGCAGGGAAACGTACCTATTTTTTTGATGTTAAAGCCACTCGTAACAACGATTACTACGTTACAATCACTGAGAGTAAAAGAAGTAAGTATGATGATGGAAGTTTTGTGAAAACAAAAATTCATTTGTACAAGGAAGACTTTAATAAATTTACCGATGCCCTGAATGAAACTATTGGGCATGTGAAAATCAATTTACTTCCAGAGTATAATTTCGACGAATATCAAAGACCTGAAGAAGATTAATACTTCTTCTAAAGAAACTTATTATCAGAGGTTGTCATCATATTGGTAACCTCTTTTTTATTTTTGTACTGTGTTTAAACGAATTACCATATACGGAATTGCTTTTGGCTCTCTCAGCGCAGCCATGCTATTGGTTCAATATTTTAATGGGTTGTATAAAACTCGTTCCTTGGTGGCATCTTTGCCCGTAATATTTAATTTGCTGATTCCAGCCTTCGGGGTTTATTTATTTGTGAAGAGTTTAATGTCGGTTAAATTTGATAAACCCATCAATATGGGTAAAGCTTTGTTTGGTTCGTTAGTAGTATCGCTGTTGGTTGCACTGTGTAATATTGCTGCATTTCGACACATATATAGCAATGAGCCAGGAATTATGAAGGAATACAGAGCCTTACAATATGCCAGCATTGAGAAATATGTTACTGCAGATAATTCGGTACCTGTTACTGAAAAATCAAAAGCTATCAAGGAGAAGATTGATAATTTTGAGGAAAATTTTTCGGTTTCATCCTTTGGAGTGAATCAGATTTGGATGTGTTTGAGTACTGGAATGGTGGTAGCACTATTGGTATTCGTCCGTAATCATAGAATGTAGTTTTGAAGATTTTAGGAAGAGTTTGGTTGGTTTGGGCTGGGCTGTGGTTTGCAGTTTGGTTTTTGTTATTGTACCCTTTTTTCTATTTATTGTTGCAACATCAAGTAACGTTTCGATATGCACATGGATTGCGAAAATTTTGGGGAAGGTTAGCGTCGATAACAGGATTTATTATTCCTATTGTTACCTATGAAACAGAAATTCCGAAAGATCAACGGCTGGTTTACTGTCCCAATCATATGTCGTATCTAGATATAATTACTTGTGGCACATATCTACCAGGTTTTAACTTTTTCATGGGTAAAATGGAATTAACTAAAATTCCGTTATTCAATATTTGGTTTAAGTCTTTGGATATTCCAGTTAAGCGCGAGAGCATTAAGAACGCCCATGGAGCTTTTTTAAAAGCAAGTGAGCAAATGGATAGATTAGGAGCAAATTTGATTATTTATCCCGAAGGTAGAATTCCAGATAATACCCCGAACATTAAATTTCCTTTCAAACCAGGAGCTTTTAGAATTGCTATCGAAAAACAAATACCGATTGTTCCTGTAACCTTGCTGGATAATTTGAAGCGGTTTGATAGCAATACAATGAATGGAAGTCCAGGAAGAATGCGAATGTTGGTGCATAAACCGATTGAAACAATTGGATTATCTCTAGACGACATGCCAACCTTGCAACAGAAAGTATACGATGTATTATCTTTACAATTGAAAAATCACAACATACTATGAGAATAACCGAAGACAGAGTTAAAGAGTTGGCGAAATTGTCACGTTTGCAATTCGAAGGGGAAGAACTCACTAAAATGCAGGCGGATCTCGAAAACATATTGGTTATGTGTGAGAAATTAAATGGTTTGGATACGGACGGTAAAGAACCATTAATTTATATGGGAAACCAACATACTACACTCCGAAAAGATGAGGTAGTGCAAGAAATCACAAAAGAGGATGCTTTAAAAAATGCACCCAAAAAGGACAGTGACTTCTTCCGTGTTCCTAAAGTAATTGATGGAAATGAGTAATGCACTCATTCAACTAAAGAGAATAACCAAAACCTACACGTTAGGAGAGCAGATTGTGCATGCTCTGCAACGAATAGATATAGAAATATTAACAACCGAATACGTAGCACTAATGGGTCCAAGTGGATCGGGTAAGTCTACATTAATGAATATTATTGGTTGTTTAGATACCCCAAGTTCAGGGGAGTATTGGTTGAATAATAAGTTGGTAAGCAGTATGACCGATGCTGAATTAAGTACGGTTAGAAACGATGAAATTGGCTTTGTTTTTCAAACGTTTAACTTATTAGGTCGGTTGACCGCTCAAGAGAATGTTGCCTTGCCCCTGGTTTATGCAGGTATTTCTCAGAAAGAACGCATGGAGAGGGCAGCGGCTACACTGGAAAAAGTGGGTTTGAAAGACAGAATGTTGCATAAGCCCAATGAGCTATCCGGTGGGCAAAGGCAAAGGGTTGCCGTGGCTAGGGCACTCATCAATAATCCAAGTTTGCTGTTGGCCGATGAGCCTACTGGTAATTTAGATACCAAGACATCGCACGAAATAATGGACCTATTCCGCGAAATTCATGAATTAGGAAATACCATTGTTTTAGTAACACACGAAGAGGATATAGCACAAAATGCTAAACGAATCATCCGTTTAAGGGACGGATTGGTGGATGATAATTAATGTAAACAATTCAATTTTTTATTGATATTGCAAGAGATTTAATGATCGCCCCCGTAATACATTGGTACTTTAAGCAACGTTCTAAAGAACTGCAGGATAATTTACAAATGTCTTTAATTAGGCAAGAGGAACTATTTCAAGAGCTTATTTTCAATTTGTCAAAAACGGAATATGGAGAGCGTTATTCCATAGACGGCAATGAAACCTATCAACAATTTGTATCGAAAATTCCGGTTGTACAGTACGAAGAAATTCAACCATGGATAGAACGCAATCTTAAAGGAGAACAGGGATTATTGTGGCCAGGGGATATAACTTGGTTTGCTAAAAGTAGCGGGACAACCAATAGCGTTTCTAAGTTTATCCCAATAAGCTACGAAAGTATGGAGTACAACCATTACACTGGAAACAGGGAGGTATTAACACAGTTCACAACCCTATATCCTAATAGTAATATTTTTGAAGGCAAGGGGTTATTGATAGGAGGTTCACAAAGTATCTCAGGAATGTCTAGTGATACATTTACAGGGGATTTAAGCGCAATTCTTATGAACCATGCCCCGTCATGGGTAAATTGGAAAAGTACACCAGATATTGAAATTTCTACCATGCCCGATTGGGAGAAAAAGGTGGAAGCTATGGCTCAAGCAACCATCCACGAAAATGTTACCAGTATAAGCGGAGTTCCAACTTGGGCGTTGGTATTGTTTAAACGGGTATTAGAAATCACTGGAAAATCAAATATCCATGAAGTATGGCCCAATATGGAATTGTTTATTCATGGAGGTGTAAGTTTTTTACCTTATCGGAAGCAGTTCCAGGACTTATTACCTGGGTCTCACATGAAATACCTAGAAACGTACAATGCAAGTGAGGGTTTCTTTGCAGTTCAAGCTTCGGTGGATTCAACGGACTTGGTCCTATTAACGCATATCGGAGTATTTTATGAGTTTTATCCCGTGAATGAAGGTCCGGAAAAGACCGTTCCGTTAGCGGAAGTGAAAACAGGTGTGAATTATGTAGTGGTAATTTCTACCGTAGGTGGTTTATGGCGATATGTTATCGGCGACACCATTCAATTTACATCGGTTAATCCTTTTTTATTTGTTATAACAGGTAGGATGAAACTTTTTATTAATTGCTTTGGCGAAGAATTAGTAATTGAAAATGCCGAAAAAGCTATCGCATTTGCTTCATCATTAACCCAGGCCGTTGTAAGCGATTACACCGCAGGTCCAGTCTTTATGTCTGAAGACGATCCTGGTCATCAATGGTTGGTAGAGTTTTCTACGGAACCTACGGATATCAACCAATTTACCTTATTATTGGACCAGAAGCTGAAGGAGATTAATTCGGATTACGCAGCCAAAAGACACGCGGATATGGTAATGAAACTTCCAAAATTGGAAGCAGTCCCCATAGGAACATTCGAGGCTTGGTTAAAAAGTAAAGGCAAATTGGGCGGACAGAATAAAGTCCCCCGATTAGCAAATGATCGACGTGTTTTAAATGAAATATTGGGCATGTTGCCTGAATAATTTGCGAACCATCTACTTGAAAACCTAAATTTGCTATATAACAATTGAATCATGTACGGAGAAATAAAAAACCATTTAACTCAAGAATTATCGGCTATCCAAGAGGCCGGATTGTTTAAAAAAGAAAGAATTATTACCTCGCCTCAAGACGCGGTGATTACCCTAAATGATGGTTCAGAAGTAGTTAACTTTTGTGCAAATAATTATTTGGGATTAAGTAGTCACCCCAGGGTGGTTGAAGCCGCCAAACGTGCCATCGATACGCATGGCTTTGGTATGAGTAGTGTGCGATTTATCTGCGGAACACAAGATATTCATAAAGAGTTGGAAGCAAAGATTGCTGACTTTTATGGAACGGAAGATACCATTTTATATGCAGCGGCTTTTGACGCTAACGGGGGTGTTTTTGAACCTCTGTTGGGAGAGAAGGATGCAATAATTTCTGATAGTTTAAATCATGCATCAATTATCGATGGTGTGCGGTTGTGTAAGGCCATGCGTTTTCGATATGAAAATAACAACATGGAGGATTTAGAAAAGCAACTGATTGCTGCCAAAGATGCTGGTGCACGTTTTGTTTTGGTAGTTACCGATGGGGTGTTTTCGATGGATGGATACGTAGCTCAATTGGATAAAATTTGTGATCTAGCGGATAAATACGGAGCGATGGTAATGACCGATGAATGCCATGCTGCTGGATTTATTGGTGCAACGGGCAGAGGAACTCCTGAATATTGCAATGTGATGGGACGCGTTGATATTATTACTGGTACTTTAGGAAAAGCCTTAGGCGGTGCAATGGGTGGTTATACTACCGGCAGAAAAGAAATAATTGAACTCTTACGTCAGCGTTCAAGACCATATTTATTTAGTAATTCATTGGCTCCAAGCATTGTAGGTGCCTCTATCGAGGTATTTAATATGTTGAATGAAACAACCTATTTACGGGATAAGTTAGAATCAAATGTAAAACGGTTTAAGGCGGGTATTAAAGCAGCAGGATTTGATATCAAAGATGGAGATTCTGCTATTGTCCCTGTAATGTTGTATGATGCTAAATTGAGTCAGGATATGGCCGATGCGCTTTTGAAAGAGGGTATTTATGTAATAGGATTTTTCTATCCAGTAGTCCCAAAAGATCAAGCCAGAATTAGAGTTCAATTAAGTGCCGCTCATGAATTTGAACACATAGACAAAGCGGTTGCGGCATTTACGAAAGTAGGTAAATCGTTGGGTGTTATTTAATTCCTTAGTAAACTGATTATATTTGCCTTTTGCACATAAATTATGTCTGTTTGGAGAAAGAAACCGGTAGCTTTATATCAAGCTGAAGCCAACAAAAGCGATTTGAATCGCGTACTAACAAGATGGGGTCTTACATCCTTGGGAATTGGAGCGATTATTGGGGGAGGTATTTTTACTTTAACCGGTATTGCAGCGCATAACCATGCTGGACCTGCGTTAGCATTGGCATTTGTAATTGCTGGTATTGGGTGTTTGTTTGCATCGTTGTGTTATGCCGAATTCGCGTCGGTTTTACCTGTAGAAGGATCCGCTTATGCTTATGCCTATGGTACCATTGGTGAGTTATTTGCTTGGTTCATCGGTTGGAATCTTATATTAGAATACATGATGGGAGCTACCACCGTAGCGGTGGCCTGGAGTGGATATTTTAATAAATTGTTACATTTATTTCATATCAATTTACCTGAGTATTTGGTTAACGATCCCGCTACATTTAATCACGGTGCTTCCTTTGCAGATTGGAATTTCGCTTTTAATCTTCCCGCTTTGTTGATTACCTGGGTGATAACAGCCATCTTAATAAAAGGAATAAAAGAAGCGGCATCTACCAACAATATCATTGTTATATTAAAGGTGGCAGTTGTATTATTTGTAATTATTGTTGGATCGTTTTATGTGGATACCAATAATTGGGAACCCTTTATTCCTGCTGAAAAAATGGGAGAAGATGGTAAAATTCATTTTGGTGTGGGAGGTGTATTAACTGCTGCGACCATCGTTTTCTTTGCCTATATAGGTTTTGATGCTGTATCTACTCAAGCTGGAGAAGCAATCAATCCTAAGAAAGATGTACCTTTCGCAATTATTGCATCGTTAGTAATCTGTACTATTTTATACATTTTAGTTTCGTTGGTGTTAACGGGAATGGTTAAGTATGATCAATTGGATTTAAAGGCTCCGGTTGCATCCGCATTTTCTGGAGCTGGAATTAATTGGGCTACCTACCTAATTACTATTGCCGCAACCGCTGGATTAATGTCTGTAATGTTAGTAATGATGTTGGGACAAACAAGGATTTTCTTGGGAATGGCTAAGGATGGTCTTCTACCTAAGGGAATGTTTGGAACCTTGCACCCAAAGTTTAAAACACCGTATAAGAGCACCATTTTAGTTGGATTTATAGTTTCTTTGGTAGCGGCTTTAACTCCCATTGAAAAAGTATCGGAAATGTGCTCTATGGGAACTTTATTGGCCTTTGCTATGGTTTGTGTTGCTGTTTTAGTATTGCGCGTAAAAGAACCAGACCTTGATAGACCTTATCGCACACCTGCTGTTTATTTTGTTGCACCTGCTGGCTTCTTGTTCAATATTTTTTTAATGACAAACGTGCAACAAAACACGTGGTATGCTTTTTTGATTTGGGGAACTTTGGGGGTATTGGTTTACTTCTTGTATAGTCGTAGACATTCGAACTTGAATAATTTATAATATTAATTAGGGCGGCTAAACCGCCCTTTTTTATGCAAACACAAAAACTAGGTTTATTTGATTCTGTACTTCTTGTTTCTGGAAGTATGATTGGCAGTGGTATTTTCTTGGTTACCTCTGAGATGACAAGGGATTTAGGGAATCCAGTATATGTGATGATTGCTTGGTTGCTGGGCGGAGTCATTACGCTATTAGCGGCGTTGAATTTCGGTGAGCTTGCCGCTATGATGCCTGCAGCCGGTGGACAGTATAATTTCATTTCTAGAATTTATGGTAAAACCATGGGTTTTGTTTACGGTTGGTCTGTATTCACAGTGATACAAACCGGCGTAATTGCTGCCGTTGCCATGGCTTTTGCTAATCATGTGGCAGTCTTTTATCCGGTTTTAACACAAAATCACGGAATTGAAATATTAGCAATCGGTTCCATAGTTGTTTTAACCTATATCAATTCTCGGGGAGTTTCCGAAGGCAAGTGGGTACAGCGGATATTTACCTTGGCTAAGTTGTTGGCATTAGCACTCTTGATTGTTGGTGGAATTTTGGTTTTGATGAATTTCTTTCCAATGCTGACATCTAATTTTCATATTAGCGAAATTGATCTTTTTGAAGCGAAGCAATGGGGAAGAAGTTTAACTCCTTCAATCTTAGAAAAAGCGGAACAGTTAGGAGTAGAATCGTATACCGTTCCCGATTCTGTTTACAATTCAATTAACGAAAAAACAGGTGTAGAACAATTTGAATGGATTAAAATCGGTGGTTATTCATTGTTTTTAGCGTTTACTGGTGCAATGGTAGGTAGCTTGTTTTCTTCCGATGCATGGCAAGGCATTACGTTTATGTCGAACGAGGTTAAAAACCCCGCTAAAACGATTCCTAAAGCATTGTTCTTCGGTACACTGATTGTTACAGTAGTTTATATCCTAGCGAATCTAGCATATTTCGTTATTCTACCCCTAGATTCCATAGCAAATGCCGATGCAGACCGGGTGGGTGTAGCGGCTGCCGACAAATTGTTGCAAGGTTGGGTAGGAAATGCTGAGTCTGGGGTGTTAGCACTACTATTAATGGCTGGGTTAGTTGTAATCAGTACTTTTGGTTGTAATAATGGACTGATTTTGGCCGGTAGTAGGTTGTACAAAGCAATGGCCGATGAGGGTTTGTTTTTCAAACAAGCATCGGAATTGAATAAAAACGATGTTCCAGCCAAGGCATTATGGATGCAGGCCGGATGGTCGTCTGTGCTTTGTTTAAGCGGCTCCTATGGTGATTTACTTAAATACTGTACGTTTGCTTCTCTCTTGTTTTATATAATTACGGTGTTAGGGGTAATTATATTGCGTGTACGCGAACCCCAAACTGAAAGGCCTTATAAAGCATGGGCCTATCCAGTATCAACGGTAATTTATTTAGTATTGGCTGGAGTAGTGGCTGTAGGAATATTGATAAGTAAATTCAAAATTGCTGCTACAGGAATTGGTATTGTGGCTCTGGGTTGGCCAATCTATTATTTTTTCCAAAGGAGAAAACAATCTTAGATTTAATAAACTGCATCAATAAACAGAATTATTGAACAGATAATTAATACGTAATTGAGTTACACCTAACTCAAATTTGGACTGAAAGACAACGTGTTTTCGAAATCGAAATGCTTGTTTCTGATATGCGCAATTTGCTTCAAAGTAGGCATTAGGTCTTTTAATTGATCTAAATATAAACTCTGATCCCCATCGCTTAATGCTTCGTTCGGTTGATTATGAACTTCGATAATTAATCCATCAGCACCTGCCGCAATAGCTGCTGCAGAAACCGGTGAAACCAAGTCTCGAATTCCCGTACCTTGGCTCGGATCCAAGATAATAGGCAGGTGGCTTAAAGATTTAATTAAAGGAATTGCCGCTATATCAAGCGTGTTTCGTGTCGCGTTTTCGAAAGTGCGGATACCTCTTTCACACAAAATCACACGTTCATTTCCACTGCTAACAATGTATTCAGCGGCCAACAGCCATTCTTCAATGGTACTGCTCATTCCCCTCTTTAACAACACGGGTTTTTTACTTTTTCCAAGGGCTTTTAATAAGGGATAGTTTTGCATATTGCGCGTACCCACTTGAAGAATGTCAACATATTCTTCTAACTCCTCAATTTTATCAACGCTCATTACCTCGGATACAACTCCCAATTGGTATTTATCAGCAGCCTCGCGAATCAATTTCAATCCCTCCGTTTTAAGTCCCTGAAATGAATAGGGGCTGGTTCTTGGTTTGTATGCGCCACCGCGTATAAATCGAATGTTGAGTTTCGATAAATACTCGGTAATGGTAAAAATTTGCTCCCTGTTTTCGATTGCGCAAGGACCGGCTATTAATACTAAATCTTTACCAAAAGTTACACCGTTCACTTCAAATTCAGTGTTCTCTTTTTTCCACTCTCGGCTTACCAATTGATATGGTTTTCTGTGGCTCATGAATTTAGGTATTAATTGGGTTTGGTATAGGTAACAATCAAACGGGTTTTTTTGTTGTCAATTACTACGCGAGATCCTGAAACTGGAACATCGGTTGGAATCGTTAATAATAGTCCGTTGTTGATTTCTTTATTTAAATTCGCTTTAGACGACAAAATACCTTGGATTTGTCTGGTGATATCAAATTTGTAATAATTCCCTTTTTCATTGAGCAAACCACCAAATGTGCTAGATCCACCATCTTTTGTTAAAGAATTACGATTGCTGCTACTGCTTAAAGGTTGAAACAAGTTTAATCGTGGGGGAGCATAATACATGGGCGTTGCCGTGTTTTCAGCTACATGGAAAATAATTTCCGCTTTATTAATGGCAACATTACCCTCAGCAATTAAGTTGTATATGTAGGGTATTTCGATTTTGTTTTTTGTACCACTTAAACTCTGAACATAAGAAAATTCTTGGCTTTTTTCTTTGCTTATTAATTGTCTAACAATCTCTTCTCTGTATGGACCGGTTTCTGAATAATTCAGGGTTTTTACTTGTTCATCAAAACCAAAAACATAAGTTTGGGTATCGCTGTAATACAATAATATCTTGGCACGATCGCTAATTGAAAAATCACTTTTAAAGTCAAAAACACCATAGCCACCTTCTCCCGGCGATAAATCCTCAGAAATCGGTTGAATACTAATTCCTGGTAAGTATTTATTTAGTCCGTCTGTAGTTTGATATGCCGTTGACGGCATTTGTTGAAGGTACTTAGCAAAATCCTTGGACAGCTTAATTAGCAATCCGTTCGGTAATTTAATTTTTTGTTTTTTATAACCGATTGAATCAATACCTTCTTGGAAAATACGTCCAGTATAGACACTGCTCACAGCAAAGTTACTTTTTAACTTATCGGATTGATAATATACTTTGCCGGAATTGAATCCTTCGGCTAATACGCTTATTCGTAGTTTTTGTATTGTAGCACGATTGCCATAGAAATTGTTGTTTCCTACCATTGGAATAAACAAAAGTGCAGAATCAGGCTCAATGGTATTGGGGAAATTATTTAAGGGTTCGATAATTTTTGATTTCGCAAATGCAGTAGCTTTCGAATACCCAAACAAGGGATCATTCATTGCGCCAATCAATAAATAACTTAAATTATTGCCTGGCATCGAATCCTCATCGATGGTTCTAGAGAAAAGCGTAAAAGTGTCTGTTTGGAAGGGTTGTAAAGAATTGGTGTTCTGACCTTCAACTATTACATTGCCTGTCTGTTTTTTACACGACCAATTACCTACTGCTAGGCTTAGCAAAGCAATTGCTAAGATGTAATTTCGCACGATTATCCTAACAATTTTTGGTAAAATGCTCCATAAGCAACCGCTGAATCGTCCTCGGTATGCATCATGATAATTTTATCGCTCACATGCTCTTCAACGATTCTATGGGCTTTTTCGCATCCCGTAACAACCGCATCAGCGTGCTTTGCGCCGCCAATATTCATGCTATCAACATCAGCATTTTCATAGCATTCAAGACAATTGTCTTCTATGCTATTTAAGCTGGCTTTTCTGGCAAAATCGTTTCCTAGGTTGATAGGTGTGCTATCGCAATAAACACTGTATACTACTTTCGCATTTTTGAAAACGGGTTCGTCTTTGTACAATGTTTTCAAATACAAAGGAACCAAACTGGTCATCCAACCTTGGCAATGAATGATATCGGGTGCCCAACCTAATTTTTTAACTGTTTCCATAACTCCTTTACAAAAGAAGATGGTTCTCTCGTCATTATCAGAGAAGTAGTTGCCGTTTTCATCGTTAAAAATGGCTTTTCTGTGGAAATAATCCTCATTATCCAAAAAATACACCTGCATTTTGGTGTTAGGAATAGAAGCCACTTTGATAATTAAAGGATTGTCGTTGTCATCAATTGAAATATTAATTCCAGACAAACGAACAACCTCATGAAGTCTGTTTCTACGTTCATTGATTACCCCAAATCTCGGGACCAGAATACGAATTTCGTTGTCTTGTTCTTGCAATGCTTGTGGAAGCATTCGGGCGATAGTGGCTACAGGAGAAGTCTCAAGGAAGGGAGACATTTCGGAGCTCACAAAGAGAACTCGTTTTTTAGTTGGAAACATAGTTGTTAGGGTAGTTTCAAAAGAAACAGTTTACAAAAGTATAACAAAAATTTTGGAAATTAAAACAATAAGAGGCTAAAAACCTTTGAAAAACCTTTATTTGCAGTCAATTTCATTAATGAAAGTAGTTACAAATTCTGAGTCTTTGGAATCGCTGCGATCTGCTCTGCATACCAAACAGTTGGCCCTTGTTCCAACCATGGGAGCATTGCATGATGGACATTTGAAACTTGCGCAATCAGCCAAGGAGTTAGGGTATCAAGTATTGGTTAGCATTTTTGTAAATCCAAGACAGTTTAATAATCCAATAGATTTGGATAAATACCCACGAACCATAGAAGAAGATAAACAGAAGTTAATAGATGCAGGAATAGATGCTGTTTATATTCCTCAATCGGATGAAGTTTATTCGGAAGATATTCAAGATGTACAAGTAGATTTGGGTGCATTGGATAGTGTTTTTGAGGGACATTTTAGACCTGGTCATTTTGATGGGGTGGTACAAGTGTTGTATCGTTTTTTTTTACGTGTTAAACCGCATGCTGTTTTTTTTGGTGAAAAAGATTTACAACAATGTATGGTAGTAAAAAAACTGTTAATTCAACAATTTCCTTACATTGAATATTACCAAGTTCCAACGGTTAGAGAAAGTTCTGGCTTAGCTATGAGTTCAAGGAATCAGAGACTCTCTGAGGAGGGCAAGAAAAAGGCAGCCGAAATATATTCGGTACTTTCTACCTTGAAAAAGCAATGTTTGTTGGGTGATTTCAAGTCGATAGAGATGATTAATCGATTAAAAGACATAGAAATAGAAACAGAATATCTAGCGTGGGTCTTTTTACCCGATATGCTGCCAATAGAACCCAAAGACCATCATAAGCACAAGCATCAGGCCATTATTTTTGCTGGGTATTTGGAAGGTGTTCGATTAATTGATAATCTAGTATTTGAATTTGCCTAAGCGATAGGAAATTAGGAAAGGGTAGATTGAATTTCTAAATTATTCCTTTTGTTTTGAGTCGATAATAATTGTTACCGGACCATCATTAAGCAACTCTACTTTCATGTCGGCACCGAAAACTCCCAAGTATGTAGGAATGTTGTGTTTGGACATTAAACATTTACAAAAATTGGTATACAGTTGTGAAGCAAGATCTGGAGTGGCGGCTCGAATAAAAGACGGTCTATTTCCTTTAGCAGTTTGAGCATGCAAAGTAAATTGAGAAATGGCCAATACAGAACCAGAAACATCTTTGATGCTTAAGTTCATTTTTCCATTTTCGTCAGAAAAGATTCTTAAACCGGCAACTTTATCGGCTAACCAGACAACATCGGATTCATTATCAGCACCTTCAATACCAACGAGAATCAAAAACCCTTGACCAATTGCATTGATCAAATTACCGTCAACGGTAACTTGAGCTTTTGATACTCGTTGTATTACTAAACGCATTATTCTTTAATGAATTTTCTTGTGTAAATACCGTTTTCAGAGTGCACAGAAACCAAATATATTCCTGGAGTTAATGAAGAAATATTCACAGTGGTTTCTCTTGAATTTGAGGCTGCGTTATTTTGAACAATAGCTCCATTAACATTCATTATAGTAATTTGTTGAATTGCTTGACCTAAAGTTATTGTTAAATAATCATGTGCAGGGCTAGGAGAAACAGTAAATTTAGGTTTTGATAAATTCTTGTTTGATAGAACTTCGGTTCCATTTACGAAGGTATGGTTTAATGCATCTGTGGTTGAAATTGAAAAACCATTATCAATTGTACCGCTTGGGTCAATGAACATACTTACGATATGCATTTTATTAAATTTCCAATCAGCGTTAATGGGGAAAGTGAAGTTATGAATAAAAGTATCACCTTGCTTTGCGCTACTTCCATAAGCATTACTTAAACCATTGAAACTAGGAGAAATAAATCTACCTACATGATCATATACCATTTTAGAAGCAGGAACTGGGTTGGCCAATAATTCAAATCCACCCATAACGCCATTGCTTCCTCCTGCGTAGGCATTGCTTTGATTATAACCATTTGTGGTACCGGTAACGCTATCTTCTACCAAAGCACAAACCAATTTATAGTTTCCGGTAATATCTGATTTTACGGTTGTTTTAATACTAACCTTTAATTCTCGAGACACGGAGTTCCACTGTGCAGCCGTATAAAAAACACCCTTGGGAGCCTGTATTACGCGTTTCAAGAAATCCTTATCCATGGCCGATGGATCTACATCATTGCCTCGGTCTACCACAGCACTTGGATAGCCAGAGATTTTGCTTCCTAGTCCTGCATCCCAAGTGTAGTCCTCCATGGGGTCATTATTGTGAATCGCAATTCCTTGAAAATATCCCTTGTATTTAGTATCCATGTTTTTCAATGAAACAGCACCTCTAGGGCACCATGCACACCATGTACCCGTAGCCTCTTCTCCAATCACCATTTTGTCTTGAGCAGGAACAACCGGATCAACAATAATTTGCTTACTATCGTCTAAATTGTTTTCATCACTTGTTTGGTTGATACTAACGATTTCAGCGATAAATGCGTTGCTTCCAGCCGCAATCGTCCAAGGATTTTGCCATTTTAATAAAGCTGCTGTGTTTTTTGCAATATTTAAACCGCTGAATTTCAACTGTTCGCTTTGGTTATTGTATGAAATTTTAACTTCGGCTTCAGTTATTGTTTCGGTGCCTATATTTCGTAATTGAATGCTAGGTGTTACACTGCTTCCAGATAAAAATCCTAATACATCGTTAATGGCACTAACGGCCGCATTTTTTGTGTATGAACTGCCGGGTGCAGTGTATTCGTAGGTAACATCGTCTACCCAGAAACTGCTTCCTTGCAAAGGGAATAAATCCATTGTTGCAATTTGGTAAGATCCATTTTGAAAGGTTCCTAGACTTACGTTATCAATCAAAATTTCCCATGTATTGGTGTTTAAGAACGATTTGATATTTAAATTAAACCATTGATTTTGAGGATATTTTCCAGAAAATACCAGTCCAGTTTTAGTGTTTGTAATTGAAAGGTCGCCGGATGTTTCGAAGTACACATCAAAAGTATAGCCTTTACCAGCAACCGTTTGTTCTTGAAAATTAAAATAGGCCGATTTGCCTGTTTCCACAAATAAGTTCATCCCTAATGAGAAGTTGCCTGTGGTGTATTGGCCTCCAAAGGGTAAAATAATATCCTGCGGTCCTCCAGAAGCCACTGTTGAACTGAAATACAAGCTGTTGCTACCGCTTTTTGCCTTGTTGTTAACTACTTTGGCATCGTCTGCTCCACCACCTGTTTTGCTTGTCCAAGTTTCCCAGGTATTGCTCTTTTGAGCAATAAAATCACCCGCGGTGTATGTCTCAAAATCATCGGAAAAGGTTTGTGCACTGGCCGATAAAAGTAAAGACCAAGTTGCTAGTAGGAGTATTTGTTTTTTCATATTACACATTTGAAGTTATGCAATATACGAATACCCCGCGTAAATAATTGCTAAATCAATCGTGACGTTGGCCGCCTAATATGCTAAAAACATGCAAAATGTGAGGGAATATGGCATCCATCGATTCTTTTGCTCCTCTACTAGATCCCGGTAACGCCAAGACCAAGGAGTTTTCAATAAATCCGGAAACACTTCTGCTTAACATTGCGTAGGGAGTGCGGTTTTGACCATAATTTCTAATTGCTTCTTCAATGCCTGGAACTCGACGTTGAATGATTGGAATTAAGGATTCGGGAGTGACATCTCTTTTGGACAATCCAGTTCCACCCGTAAAAATGATTAGATCAATTTTGTTTTCTACCCCTTGTAAAGCCGCTGTTTGAATTTCAGAAATTTCATCGGGAATAATTAACAACTCCAAAACGGTTACACCAAGATGTTCTAATTGGTTTTTTATATTCTGGCCTGCCGAATCGGTTTTGCGTCCAGCAAAAATGGAGTCCGAACAAACTATCACCTTCGCCGTTAAATTTGGTAATGGTTTCTTCTTGATATCGGACTTTCCACCTTGTTTCTCTTTTAACTGAATGCGATCAATACAGATGCCTTTATCTATGGGTTTCAGCATATCGTACAGTGTTAATGCGGCCACCGATGCCGCATGCATGGCTTCTACCTCAACTCCAGTTTTATAAATGGTTGCTACTTCCACTTCGATGTGTATGATAACATCCTCCATGTGGAAGCGAACTTGCGTATATTCAATAGGTAGCGGGTGACAATCGGGAATAAGCTCCGCTGTTTTCTTTGCAGCAAACAACGCTGCTATTCTTGCCGATTCTAGCACATTTCCTTTGGGTACAGCATGGTTGTTAATTGCATCAATCGTTTCTTGTTTGCTACAAACAACTTGTGCTGTGGCAATCGCTTTGCGATACGTATGGGATTTATGAGTGATGTCTATCATTGGTTTATCTTCCAATTTTCTTGATCGGTGTCCATGATTTCTTTACCCCAAATGGGCAACTCCTTTTTTATTCGCTCCACCAACTCCGAACAAGCATCGATAGCTGCTTTACGACGTTTGGAAGAGGTAAATACAAATAAACACATTTCGCCAACAGCTACATGTCCTAAGCTGTGATAAATATGCATGCATGTAAGATCGTATTGGCTAAAAATATCCTCTCTAATACTTTGGGCCAATTCCAAAGCCATTTCCTTGTAAGCGGTATATTCTATTGCCTTTACTTTGCCTAGATTGGTTTCATCTGCTCTAACCTGTCCTAGAAAAATTGAGTGTGCCCCAATATTAGTCTTACTTTGATGTGCAGCAATTGAGTTCGCAATCTTCTCAGTAGATATAGGTCCGTCAATAAATATATTTTTGTAACTCATTATTTAAAAGTAATATATATTATATTAATTGAATCTTTACTTTAAATATTAATTCTTAACATGGAATACCCCTGTTGGTTGAAAACTATCATTTCATTAACGAGTTTTCCCGGTTTTCCAATGAGTTGATTGATAGCCTCTATGGATAATAAGCTCCCTATCAAACCAGCGGTTGCCCCAAGTACCCCAGCCTCTTCACAATTGTTTGAATTGAGATTGGTTATCTCTTCGGAAAATATACTTCTGTACGATTTAAATCCTTCTTCGAGGTTATTTAAACAGATTATTTGTCCTTCGTTTCGGTAAATCGATCCAGTGAGTATGGTTTTTTGTAGTTTTTCGGCTGCATGCGTAGTGGCGTATCGACAAAGAAAATTATCGGAACAATCGATGATCAAATCCGCTTTTTCTAATAATTGGGTTGCATTATCTTTGGTAATTTGGGTGTCTATTCCTGTTGCTTGTATATCGTTAAATTGTGAGTTCAATTTTTGGGCAGCATGAATCGCCTTGTTTTTGCCAATATCATCCATTCCAAAGAGAATTTGTCTATTTAAATTGTCTAAACTTACCGTATCTGCATCAATTAAAGTTATATTTTTAATGCCAGCAGCTGCCAAATACAGCGCTACGGGACATCCAAGTCCACCTGCACCAACGATAGCAATATTACTTTTTTGAATTACAAGTTGATTGACTAGACCAATTTCAGGAAGTAATATTTGACGGTAAAATCTATCCACGTTATCCTCCTGAAAATGGTGGCAAAATAGCTATTTCATCGTTGGCTTGTAATAGGGCAGTTTTAACAATTTTTCTATTAACAGACATTACAAAACCTAGGGATTTTAACTGAGGATACTGTAGGAGTAAATAGGAATGTAGTTCTTCTAATTGGTAAAAATAATTGCATACCAGTTCATGACAACCTGTTATCTCGGCTGATTTTCCAAAGAATAATAAGCGTAAGGTTTGGTTTTGGTTCATGATATTGTAGAAAAGCAAAAATAACCAAACTTGTATATTGGATGGAATTTAAAATTCTACCAAGTAAGCAATAATCAGTTTAATGGCCGCAATGTTTAAGACAATGGCAAGTATTCTTTTGATGGTACTGTTTGAAAAATCTGATGCCCCTTTCCATGATCCAAATAGACCGCCTATAATAGAGGCCACTAAAATCCACACAATATGATGAAAATCCGATGTAGATGGGTGTGATAATTCTAATAATATTGTGGGTTTTCCAACGAGCCCAGCAATTGAGTTTGCCACGATGAATGCGGCGCTAATAGCAGCTGTTTCTTTTGCGTTGTGCCATCCCAACAATAGAATAACAGGTGACAAAATAATACCACCACCAATTCCGATCATACCGGAAACTAAGCCAATGGGTATTCCAATTCCAATTAGTAAAGTCGCAGTGGGAACTGTTGAAATAATTGTGGATTCAGGTTTCGTGGTTTTTTGAGAAAATACCAATTTTCCAAGGTCTAACAGTCGGATGGAACTTATTAATAACAAGCAACCCAAAATGAACTTATATAAATTGGGATCTATTGGGATTTTACTTCCTAGAAAAGACGCAGGAATGGATCCTAAAACAAGCCATAAAAAGGTTTTTTTCGGAAAATCAATTACTCGGTAAAAGTTCACAAATGCTATGGATGCCACTAAAATATTGAGAACCAATGCAGAGCTTTTACTGAGGTCGTTAGAAATACCCAATAAGGCTAGTAACGCGAGATAACTGCTTGCACCTCCATGACCAACGGAAGAATATAAAAATGCTACAATGAAAAAGAGAAAATAATAAAATTCCATGGATTTTAACGGTAGACAAGGGTAGCTATTTTATTGATATATAGTTGTTTTAGATTAAAATGGAATGTATTTTAACGATATTCCTGAAGCATTGCTTTCCCAGTTTTCTGGTAAAATTACCAGTGCATTGGCTACATTTAACGTGGATAAATTGAACGATTCCTGTCCTGTTAGAATAGTTATTTTTCCATGGTTCACATTGCCTTTTACAAAATGTGTGAGGCCAATTTTTTTCTGATAGGAATTTGCTAATTCACCGATAGGGAGTTGCTCGTAATATTCACCAACCGTAATGCCGCCATTTATTTGTTGAATTAATGGATTAACCCAAGCATGAAAGCAACTATTAACAGAAGCTGGATTTCCTGGAAGCGCTATAAAAATTTGATTGTTTAATAGGCCGATAAATAAGGGTTTCCCAGGTTTCTGTTTAACCTTATAAAAAACTTCAATAACCCCAATATCTTCTAAAACGGTTTTAACATAATCAAAATCCCCTACCGAAATCCCTCCCGTTAAGACGATAACGTTGGACTCCTTCATGGCAGATAAAATACAGGATTTAAGGGCTTGAGGGTCATCCATGCAACGAGAATATGGCAAGGTTTTTATTTTTTTTTCAGCAAATAATGCTTGAAGCATAGGGCCATTGCTATTAAAGATTTTTGCCTCAGGTAGTGCTTGGCCAATTTCTACTAACTCATTTCCAGTTATTATGATAGATATTATTGCTTTATTAATTACTGAAACTTGAGTGATACCTAAAGTAGCCAATAAACCAATAATTCCACTGGTTATTTTCTGACCTGCGGATACCACTGTTTGATTGATTTTAGTTTGTGAACCTTTCTTCCGAATGTTTAGATTGGCTTGAATTGGTTGTGTAAATGTTACCCATTTTTCGGTTTCTATGGCCCATTCTTGTTGGATTACGGAAACGCATCCAACCGGGACACTGGCGCCGGTAAAAATTCGTATTGCCTCACCATGTTTCAACGGTGTTGACCAATGGTCTCCTGCTGCTATTATTCCGCAAAGGATGAATTTTTCGGGAATTTCATTCTCCCAGCAAACTGCATAACCATCCATAGCGGAGTTGTCGAAACTGGGTACATCCATGGGAGCTACAACATCAGTAGCTAGAATATACCCCAAACTTTCAACTAAAGGAAGTTCAACAATTTCTTTATCAATAGAAAGTGTAGTTAATTTTGAAATGGCTTCCCCTTGATTTACCACATTAACCTCCAATTTTTATCATACTGCGATTGACAATCTGTTCGGGATTTGTTTCCGTGTATTTGGGTGTGAATTGCCCCCCCAACGCGGCTTCCTTTTGTTTTACCGATTTAAAAATTAGCGTTTTAATATCTTCACCGGATCGATAGGATGTTAGAAGATCTATTTCGTTTTTATCAAAAAGGCAATTTTTAATTTTACCATCGGCTGTTAATCGCAATCGATTGCATGAAGTGCAAAAATGGTCACTCATTGTAGTGATAAAGGCGATTTTTCCTAGGGAACCAGGAATTTTATAATGTTTGGCTGTGTCATTGGGAGAATCGTTAACTTTCTCTAATTTATATTTCTGTTCAACGATTTCTTTAATTTCTCTTGCGGTAAGGACTTTTGCGGGATCCCAGAAATTACCATCAAAAGGCATGAATTCAATAAAACGCACTTCTATGGGCATTTGATTAGTTAAAAACGCAAAATCAAATATCTCATCTTCTATCTGGTTTTTAACGGCAACCACATTGAGCTTTACTTCAAAATTCTGAGCAATAAGTGAGTTAATGTTTGTCCAAACACGATTGAATTCATCTCTTCGGGTAATCTGCTTGAATTTTTCTGCTTTTAGTGAGTCTAGACTTATGTTTATACTATTGATTTTATGATCTTTTAGTATATTTATATATCTATCTAAAAGCAAACCGTTGGTAGTTAGGGTTAACTGTATAGGTAATTCGCTTAAACCGGTAATTATTTCAGTAAGATCTTTTCGTATTAGAGGTTCACCCCCGGTAAGTCGGATTTTTGTAACCCCAAGATCGGTGAAGATTTTGGCAATGGAAACTATTTCTTTGGCCGACATTAATCGATGCGGTCTCAAAAATTCATAATCTTCATTGGGCATGCAGTAACTACAACGAAAATTGCAATTATCGGTTAGCGAGATTCGCAAATAAGAGTGTTTTCTATGGTGTAAATCCTCCAACATCGCCCACTAATAAAGGTTTCGAATTTAGCGAACAAAATTGGAGATTAGGTTGACTACCTGCGTAAAAGAGTTACGGTACCTTTGCTATGTAACCATTGATTATTCAGTTGTAATCCAGTAAACATGTAAACATATTGACCATCCATAGCTGGTTCACCATAACTATCGGTTCCGTCCCATAAAGGTTTCGAGGGGCTGGAAATAAAGATTAATTCTCCCCAACGATTGAAAACTTTCATTTCAAAATTGGAAAGCGTTTGATAATTGTAGGGCCCAAAGAAATCGTTTTTACCGTCTTTACCAGGGGTAAACGCATTTGGTGTGAAAATTTGGGTAGATTTTGGCAAGTAAAGGTTGAAATACGCCGAATCTGCGCATCCTTTATCTGTTATAACAACTATTTTAAATGAACTGAATCCAGTATCAAAAACGGTTTTTGTAAACGATTGTTTTTGGGTAGAAAATAGTTGATTATCTCTATACCAAAATGCTTGATTTGGAGTTGTACCTGAATAAATGAAGTTCCACAAGCTGCCTTGAGGGTCTAAGTTTATTAAATTAGCAGTTGCGGTGAAATTGGGTTTGGGATTAACTACCAACGTTATGGTATCAAAATCGGTACAGCCATTTGTGTTTTCTAGAGTACAAATAACAGAATATTTGCCACTTTTTATTCCCGTAAAACCTGTATTTGATATGGCATTAAGTGAAGGTATTTTCCAGGAAATTGTTTTCATGGATTGACCACTTTTTGCATTATAAAATCGAAAATAAATCGGTTGTTCCTCACAAACTTGGGTGTCGAAAGCTATTAATTTTGGCGCATCCAACACCGTTAATTTTTTAATGGAAGAATCTCTACAACCGTCCTTAGTTGTGGCCATCAGTTTAATGGTATATTTTCCACTGCTAGGATAGGAAAATGTAATGTTATTACTAGTTTTGGGTAAAAGCGGTTTTAAGTCCCAGATGATGGTTGCACTTGGATCACCAGGGGTATTTGCCGAAGCAATAAATGGTTGTAAATTTTCGCAAACTTGGGTGTCTGACATATTTATTACCGATAATGGTAAGGTTTTAACAGAAACGTTGGCAGTAAAAATACCGGAGCAATTTTTGCTATCTACTATAGTTAGACTTAAGGTGTAGTTACCTGGGGTATTTAATGTCCAAATGGGTCTAGAAGTAGTTCCAACTAAACTACCCATGGTCCATGTATATGATTTTATGGTGGCGGGATCTACTGAAAGATTGGGATTCGGTGAGAATATGCTTCCTTTACATAAAACAGTATCGTTCAGCGTGACCTCCGCTCCAATTTTAGTGATTTCAATATCGAATGCAGTCGAGTCTCCGCAAGGTGAGATATAGGCGATGGTATATTTCCCTGCAGGATTATTATAGGAAAACCTACCTCCGTAAATTCGTTTATTTTTTAAGTATGCTCCTTCAGCAGTGCTACAATTTCTTATGTAAAAGGTGCCAGTGTTTGTATCGATGGATTGACTTTTTAACCAAATGAAATTTAATAAATTAAAGGATCCGAAACTTGATTTACATGTTGAATTGTTTTGTTTTCGAAGTTCAATGGTGCAAGGCAAAGGATCGGCCACTATTTCTACCCAATCCAAACCATCGTCGGGTAAAAATGCGGGTCTAAATTTTTTAAACCACTGGGCATTGGATATAGGTTCAAATTGAGTTTTAATTTGGGTAGGAAATTTCCAAGTCTGAGTAATACTGCCATCTACAGCGGAAAGTTTGTACAAGGAAAGCACAATGGAATCGTGTACAATTTTAAATTCCGCCATCGATTCAAAAAATAAACCTAAGGGCATGTTGCAATTTTCCCTGGCGATAAATGTTTTGTCTGGAGTGTTAGGGTCATTTCGGGTTCGAGCCATCCACCAATCTACCCACGCTCCAACAAGATATCCCTCTGGTGTATTGCCTGTACCATAAACTAAGGGATGATAGTTTTTATTTGTAGATGGTATAGCTCCTAACCAATGTTCGTTATAATCCCCAACTGTGGTAGTGCGGCAAACAAAAGCACCTTTTATCCGAACTATATGAGTACTTAAATCGTAGGTTTTTTTGGAGTAAACACCGGCTACAGCATAAAAGCTGCCAGCGTCTAAAACATTGGTGGCCTTCGATACATTAGCATTATAATTATTTCCCTTGGACCAATTTGTAACAAAAGTGGGTGTAGATTCAGCTTGACAGTATAGCGGTTTAGATAATGTATCGGCATTAAATCCTTTCGTGTTAAAATCCGTTTGGCTGTTCCAATGAACATTGGCTGGAATCATATCGTAACGAATCGAATCATAGGATTGTGAAATCAACGAGTTTAAATACAACCCCAATGAACTGCTTATCAAGAGAAATAATGGTATTTTCTGTATTTGTTTCATGGAAGTAGAAACCGTTAATAATTGGACGAAAAAGAACCCTGTTCCGTTTATATGCAAAATATAAATAATATTCGAATTAAAGCGTTCAAGATTTGCTATAATTGCTTGATAAACTACAATTTCATCGAAATGTTAGGAAAAATTATAAAATCGGTATCAGTAGTCTTGGTTACACTGCTGCTAATCATGCTTTTGATAACCGTAATAAATACTCCCGATTCGGTTGAAAATAAATCCTCAAAAAATCTATTAACCTATGACGATTCATCGGGTTTTATGCGATTTGCGGAGTCGTTGCGTTTTAAAATTATTGGAAACGATGACGGCACCATGGACGAAAGTTCAAAGCAGCAGTTGTTGCAATTGCACGATTGGATGCGTGTTAAGTACCCATTATTGTCTGCTCGTGCAAATTGGAAGATTATTGGTGATGGAAGTGTATTAATAACGGTATTTGGAAAAAATCCCAACTTGGAAGCCGCCATGTTTTTAGGACACTTGGATGTTGTACCTGTGGAAGATTCTGCCCAATGGAAATACCCACCTTTTGCTGGTAAAATCGTGGGTGACACGCTTTGGGGACGTGGCGCTTTGGACGATAAGAATGCCGTTATTTCCTTGTTGGAAGCTGCGGAGAAACTCATAGCTAGTGGAAGGCAACCACAAAGAAATATTCTGTTAGCCTTTGGACACGATGAAGAAACAGGAGGTAAATCGGGAGCTGCTGAGATTGCTGCTTATTTAAAACAATCGGACATTAAGATTGGATTTATTTCCGATGAAGGATTTGGAATTATGGAAGGAATTGTGCCGGGTTTGAAACAACCTGCGGCTATCATTGGATTGGCTGAAAAGGGGTATTTGACTTTGAAAATTAGAGTATCTGTGGCCGGTGGACATAGCGCATGGCCTAAGCAACAAAACACTGTTTCAGAATTGGCCGAAGCATTAAATCGATTGGATAACTTTCAATTTGCTTCCCGGTTGGATGGACCGGTTAGTGGGTTGTTCGAAAATGCTGCTCCCTACATGAATTTCGGATATAAATTCTTGTTTTCTAACTTATGGATTACCAAGCCATTATTAAAAATGGTTTTGGAAGGAGGTGAAAAAACCGCCGCTACCATTCGTACAACGCACGTTACAACTATCGTACGGGCCGGAGAAAAAGAAAACGTTGTACCCCCATTTGCGGAAGCAATTGTTAATTTCCGAATACTTCCTGGTGAAAATATTCAAGATATTATTGACCAAGTGTCGCGGGTTATAGGAAATAAGAATTTATCTATTACCAAAATCGGCGACAATTACGAAGCCTCCCCTATTTCTCCCAATTCCGGTTTGGGTTATAATGAAATTACTACAACCTTGAAAGACGTAATACCCGATGCCGTACCTATGCCTGGATTGGTTATTACGGGTACAGATTGTAAAAACTATACTGGGGTGTGTAATCGAATTTATCGTTTCGTACCGTACCGTTTCAATAATAACAATTTATCGGGTATTCATGGCAAGAATGAACATGTATCCCGACAGTCGTTCTACGAAGCCACTTCGTTCTATCTTAACTTATTTTCTCGATTGTAATTACTTCAAGGAGAATTTTACGTACACCGATATTTCAAACTTAATGGGTTTGAATTCAATGGTATACGGGTCCACTATTCCGTTTGCATCAGCTTCTTCAAACTTGTCTTGAATTCCTACAAATCCGCGGTACATTGGCATGGGATAGGGCTGACCTTCTTCGCGGATAATTAAGGGTTTGCCAAGCGATTCACCGATGGCTTGAGTCATAACTTGAGCTTGTTTTTTCGCTTTTTTCATGGCCTCAATACGCAACTCTTGATATATGCTGTCTTGATTACTATAAGCGGTTTTATAAATGGAAGCTTGGTTAATATAAATTTTATTTAATTCTTGGTATAATTTCCCTAATACATCGGCATTTGCTACCTTTAAACTGTAAACTTTCTTATCAACTACATCCTTTTTACCCCAAGTATTGATGTTTTGCAGGTTGGCTTGAGCATTGAATAAGGTTAGGTTTTCGGTAGGAATTCCCAGGTCTTTTACAATTTTCTTCAGCTTGATTTCCTGTTCCGAAATTTTTAATGTTTTTCTACCGTCTTGAACCTCCAACAGAGTAATCATCACATAAATTTCGTTGGGAGTGATTTCCTTTTCCGCTTTGGCTTGTATTTCGATAAAGGGAATTTCAGGGGCTTGAGCAAAAGAGGATACTGCATAAATGGATGCAGCTAGGAGTAAAATTAATTTTTTCATGGTCGTGTATACGATTTGCCTATCAAAGGTAAACGAAAATTATAGTTGAGTTATTTTAGACAATGAATAATGGCTGTATATTGCACGCAACTATGAGAATGTCATACGTCAATTATGTGATTTCTAGCTGCTTGGTTTTAGCGGCGGTTGGTTGTAATTCATCCGAAAATACTGCAGAATCGGTACAAGATAGTTTGCTAATGCCCGATGCCGTGGAGGAATTTCCTGTTGCCGATGCCGAACGGAGTTTTCCTTTTAATTTTCAGGCCGATGCAACCATGGTAATCCCAGGGGGGTACTACGATCAATCGCAAGCCGAACGTTATTTAAAGCAGAAATTTTATGGGTTGATGTTGGACAGTTCAACCATGAATTATTCCATTCAATCCATAAACGAACCGTTGGATAAGTTGAATTCGCAGGATGAATTTGGACATGTTGGATATTATTGGCCGATGGCTATTAATATGGGCGCTAAATGTTTGTTTGCCTTGAGTGAAAATGTTATTAACAAGCCCCAATCATCCGTAAAAAATTTGATTAAACAGCCAGTTTTTCTAACGGATTCCAGCTCGTTGGAATTCACCTCATCGGATCGTAAATATAAAATCAATTGCTTACATACTCGCACTAAAGAACAATCGGGATTGGAGTATATTTCGAAGTATCGCTTAATATTAAAAAGTACCGATAAGCAGGGTAAAGATTTGAAAAAGACGATGTTGAGTTACATTCCCTTTTTTGACGATGGTGCGGTGGAGATTTTATTTGTAGGTGATTTGGATGGGGATTCTTATCCAGATTTGTTGATTGATAATGCATACAAGTACACGGGTAAAGGAAGTTCCGTTATATTTTATTCCACCAAAGCATCAAAAATTAAAGGAATGCCGGTACCTGTTTGTCAGTCCGAAACCGGAAATTTTCAGTCAGAACTTGATTCCAACGAAGGTTGCTAATTTTGTATAAATAAATATGCAAGTTTCTGGTTGGAAGGAAACAGCGATTTCTTTAGAGAAAGAATATCTTTTTAGTTCGTTTGAAATGGCGATGTTGTTTATGCAACAGGCAGCAATTAGGATTTCAGAAATCGATCATCATCCTGAATGGAGTAACGTTTACAACAGAGTTTGTGTGAAGTTAACGACGCATGATGCGGGCAACAGGGTTACCTACAAGGATAGAGAATTGGCAAAAATCTTGGACGAGATTTTTAAAGAAGTAGACCAAAGAATTTCTTTAGCGAACCAAATATATCATGATTTATTATATTTTATTGAGCAAATGACCATACTAAAGGAGGAAATTGGATTTATTAATAAAAACTCGGAAAATTATAAATCCAAGACGCCAAATGTCTGACCGAAGGGAGTATTAAGATCAATAAATTGAAAATTAATGCTTGTTTTTGATTTAATCAGATCGTATACTTTCAAACTTTTAGAATCAGAGGACAGATAATAAATTATTGAGTTTTCTGTGTCTGCTTGTGCAAATAATTTGGTATCATTTGGAATGATATTTCTTTCGTTTAATTGTAATGAATTTTTATTTTCAAATACAATTTTTGCAAATGAACCAGTTTGCTTTGCATGTGTAAGATTGAATGGTACTATTTGCAAGTTTTTTAAGGGTAATTCGTGAACATCACCTCCAACGCAATATTCAGCAATACTAATAGTTGAAATTTGCATTGTTATTTCGTTCTGCAAAAAATAGCGAAAATAACCATCTGCGTTTTTAAATAAGGGATCTTGGTCATTTAAAAATCGTAGAAAAAAGCTAGTATCCAAAAGTACAGAACTATGCATCATAACCTCCTCTTATTTCATTTAACCAGACATCTGGATTAATGTTACCTAGCCATTTTCTTTTTGCTTTTTCACGTAAGGATTTTAAATATTGTTCATCGTATGAAGTTTGATAATCTATAATTTCAATAAACTTTAATGTAGATGTATCTAACTCACCAGTTTCCGATTGCTGTTTACCAGTTGCTCTTACACCAAAAGTTTTATAAAGAAGATTTTCGCTGTATTGCTCTAAAAAACTTATTGGAGTTTGTATTCTGATTGTACCTAAATCTTCAGTGTAAACATGGATGTTCGCTTTGTCCTTTCCACCAGCATTTGTGACTTTACCGTAAAAATAAAATTCGGCATCGACCCATACAGCTTCTGTTCTATAAAATTTAGTTGATTTATCTATTAGTATTTCATTCGTGTTTTCAACAGAAGTTTTTAAGCTGAAAACAAAATCACGCTTGACTGCTATATTCTGAATATTTTCGAATGCTTTTGCGCTATTTAGGTCTAGAAAATCAATATTTTTTGAGACAGCAATCTGACCAATTACTGCGTTAAAGCCAATAATATATTGAAGAGAAGTTTTAAAAATGTGTTTTACTGATCCTTCTTCAATTTTATAGCTTATAGTTGGTCTATCTTTTTTATCACTGGGAAATAATAAACTTTCGGCACTTTCAAGCATAGTAATTATCTCCCGAATATCATAATTTTCAGGTGTTAAGTTAAGGTTTCCTTTACTTCCAACTATTCTAATTTCTATGGAGCCTATTTTTTCCACAGTACAAATGTAAGAACTTTTATGATCATTTTAAGTTGCCAGTTATGTTTCAAACAGCAGTTAGGTTAATATCATTCTATGAGTTTACCAATCTTTTTACCTTCTGTACTGTGGCTAAGCTAACATTTGTTCTTCCCACAATATCCCTTAGGCTTTTTTTCATTCTTAATAACCTTGATACCTCTTTGTATTTGGCTAAAAACTCATCTTTATTTTCAGTTGTACCCTTAACCCTTCCTTTGTAAGTACCATTTTTCTTTGCAATCTCAATACCTTCTAATTGCCTTTCACGAAGTGTTGTTCGTTCCATCTCGCTAATGTTGGCGAGTACACTTGAAATGAGTTTAAAGGTTGGATTCTCTTTGCCATTAATAAGCGATTCAAGCCCTAGGTTATCAACTTTAAGTACAACACCAGCTTGAGTAAGTTTGTCGATTGTCTGCAAAACGTCAATTGTATTCCTGCCAAGTCGATCTATACTGCTTACACTCAGATATTCAATTTGACCACTTTCAATTTCATTTATGAGGCGCTTGGCTTGCTCCCTGTTAGCAAATGGTATTGTTCCACTTACCTTATCTATAAAAAGTAACTCATCAGGATGTTGTTTTGCTAACTGTCTTGCTTCATTTTGATTAAGGGTGCTAGTTCTAATGTATCGAGCTCTCATGATTTTTGAATATGGCACAAATTTAGAAAAAAGCCATTTAATGTGCAAATTTTAGGGTGGTTATAGTTAGTATACCTAATTAACCCTAATTAAGATGTTTTTCTCTATTTACGTGTGTAGCGTTATTGTTATAGCCTATAACTGATACAATACCCAAATTTTCAACTCAAAATTTTTTCAAATTTTTTTTTCAAGTTGCTCGGTCTTTTAAAAACCAATCGAAAAATGGGAAAAGGTTCTGACCATACTTAAATGACTATAGGGAGGAAGGGGACCAGGCTAGGATACCTAAGTGGGGGACCAGGGGGGATTACTTGATATAACCTTGTTGGATGGATAGGATCATGTTTATGTACCCATCTTTTAAAACTTCAAGGCTTTTTGTTATATGGTCTTCTAGCTTTTCCTTTTTATCACCTTCACTTTCATACCAAAGCTCAATTGTAGATTTTAACCGATCCATCAAAATCTTCGAAGCATCAATATGAAATTGTAATTCTTGTACGCTATTAAATGGAATGTGTTTAGTTTGTTCAATCATTTCACAAAATTCATTGCAATATTTTTAACCTGCAAAAATTCGGGAAACTATTTATTAATAAAGAATTTTATGGAAACTTACACAATTACAAAAGCCCAACTGTTGGAGTATTATAATGAAATCAGCTTTAAAAAAGATAATCAGGAACAAGATGTCAAACTAAAATTACCTAACGAAAGGGTCAATGTTAGAGTACCCAAATCAGGTGTACTTAATTTTATTGCAACGGGAAATGACAAAGAAAGATGGCTCGAAATCGTATCAGCAGATAGAAAAACTAAAAAGATATTGAAGTTAACCCAAGATCAGTTTGCTGTACTTCTTTTGAATTTAATGGATCAAAAAACAGATGAAAATAACGAAAACCTCTAATCCAGAGGCATTTTATTTAACGACTTAATTTTAATACAACCCAGTATTGATAGGTCTTTACAAGTAAATAATGTGTTTTATGGGTGGCAAGTTTTCTCGGTAGTATTTTGTCAAATAATCAATTAAAACGGTCTGTTTTTTGGTGGTTTATTGCCTTATTGCTGAATTTTAAGCAGTTATTCTTATTTATAACTGCTTAATCGGTTATAAACCTTCTTCAACATATACCCTTTAACCACATCACCAAATTCTTTATCATCCATCATTTTGGTGAACAAATCTTGGTTTTGTTCCATTCGTGCTATTAGCTTATCCAAAAATAATTCCTCAAAGCCAAACTTGAAATTTTCAATCGGGTTATTCTGAGCTTGTTCCTTTAATCCGCTATGCTCAATAAGCTCTTCTTCGATTTGGTCAAAAAATAACTTGTCGGCAGTATTAAATTCGGTGTGAAACTTCTTGTTTAAAACACTAATGATTTCCGAAAGATTAGCTTGTTCCTCATTTGTTAACCTAATGCCAGCTTGACCACCTCCCACTAATTCATATACACCTTGGCTTTCAAGTGCGATATTATGATCAGCAATTTTTTGTAAGCGGTAATACTCTAATGACACTTCATCGCCCAGTTTAAACCTATCATTTTGCCCAGTTCGTGGTAGCTTCTTCAACAAGAAACGACCGTAGGTAAAAAGTTTCTCCAAATCAACATCCGAGAATGGCATTATCTGGGTTAAGAATGAATATGTTCTAGAAAATGTTTGTAATGTATTTTTAAAATCATCTTGATTAGGTATGCCAACTATATCTCCAGTTTCTTTTGGAAGAGCCTTGAAGCGTTCAACAGCAGGGTCAATGTATGCGTTTAATTTACCTTGGTCTGTGCTTGAAAGGCTTTTACTCGATTTAAAGAATACGTTGCAAAAATTAGTTACCTCGGTTTCCCATATAATATTTGACTTTTCAAGCTCTGCTTTTAAATCATACAAATGATTCGGGTCGGAATTTTCTCGAATTGAAGTAAGCTCATAATACGGCTGGAATGAATCTAATATATCTTGGGTTTCATTAACGAAATCCAAAATGAAGGTATCCTCTTTACCAGCATACATTCGGTTTAATCTTGACAGTGTTTGAACCGCTTTTACCCCCGATAATTTCTTATCAACGTACATGGTATGTAATAGAGGTTGGTCAAATCCCGTCTGATATTTGTCTGCAACCAAAAGCAATTGATACTCATCCGATGCAAATTTCTTTGGCAATTCTTTTTCGGAGAAGCCATTTAACTCAGCTTCTGTCACACCTTCTGGTGCATTTCCAAATATCACTTTACCCGAAAATGCCACAATGGTTCTGATATCGTTATATCCACTCTCTGCAATATACTTATCAAATTCCTCCTTATATCTTACAGCATGTAACCTTGAACTGGTTACAACCATTGCTTTTGCTTTGCCTCCAATTTTCTTTGCAACAACTTGTCGGAAGTGTTCCACCATCACCTCAGTTTTTTGTGCCAAGTTGTGTGGATGTAATGACATAAAACGACCAATCGCTCTCGCAGCTTTTTTCTTGTTTACTTTCGGGTCGTCCTCAATTTGCTTTGTTAGTCGGAAATAGGTTTTGTATGTAGTGTAGTTTTTAAGTACGTCTAAAATAAAACCTTCTTCAATTGCCTGTTTCATCGAGTACAAATGAAATGGCTCTGGTTTCCCATTTTTACCCATTGTGCCAAACACTTCCACTGTTTTAGTTTTGGGTGTTGCAGTAAAGGCAAAGAAACTCAGATTGGTTTGCTTACCTCTTGCCAACATCGACTTTCTAATTTCATCCTCGGCATCTTCTTCCAATCCAGTATAGGCTTCGTCTTTCTCAGCTTCTTCCAATGATTTTGCGGACAATACTTCCTTCATCTTTTTGGTGGCTTCACCACCTTGTGAAGAATGCGCCTCATCGATGATTAAAGCATATTTTCGGGCTGGTATATCCCCAATTTTTTCAAGTATGAAAGGAAACTTTTGAAGGGTAGTGATGATGATATGTGAACCAGCTGTAATAGCATCTACTAATTGGGTTGAATCCTTATCTATTTTTTGCACAACACCATCTTTATGTTCGAATTGGAAAATGGTATTTTGTAACTGCGAATCCAATACTTTACGGTCGGTGATGACAATAACCGAATCAAAAACACGATTGTTCTGATCATCATGTAGGCTAGATAGTCTGTATGAAAGCCAAGCAATCGAATTGCTTTTCCCAGATCCAGCGCTGTGTTGAATCAAATAGTTTTTACCAGCACCTTGAATACGAGCATCGGCTGTAATTTTTCTTACTACTTGCATCTGATGGAAACGTGGGAATATGATGCTTTCTTTCTTTTTCTTTACCCCATTTAATTCAAATTCCTCGGTGCTTACATGGAGAAACTTGCCAATAATATCCATGAAGCTATCCTTCTTCCATACTTGTTCCCATAAGTAAGCCGTTCTGTATCCATTCGGGTTTGGAGGGTTTCCAGCACCGTTATTATATCCTATGTTAAATGGCAGGTATCGTGTATTCTTACCATCCAACTTGGTGGTCATAAATGCCTCATCCGTATCAACGGCAAAGTGAACCAAAGATCTTTTTTTGAATTGGAATATGGACTCGTTGGGTTCTCGGTCATAAACATATTGCTTTTTCGCATTCTCTACGGATTGACCTGAAAACTGGTTTTTAAGCTCAATTGTTGCAATGGGAAGTCCATTTAATGACAACACCATATCCAATGAGTTTTTACCGACACGCTCGTAAAACAGTTGTCTTGTTACAGATAAATGATTGGTTTTATACAAATCAACCGCTTCGCGGTTAAGGGAGCTTTCTGGTTTAAAATAAGCCATTTGAAACTTCACCCCATAATCGGTGAAGCCTTTTCGGATAACATCCAATACACCTCGCAAATCTATCTCCTTGACCAAGCGTTGTATAACCTTTTTCTCTACTTCTTCTTTGTGAATGTTGGCAATTTTATTCCATGCTTTGGGTTGTGATAACTTAATAAAATCAGTGATGTAATTAGGGAACAAACCTAGTTGAACATCAAAGTCATTTGAAGACCCTTTCACATAACTGCCTTGTTCAAGCAAGTTAGATTCTATCGCCTCTTCAAAGGTTTGTTCAGTGTGTATACCTTTTGCCATTTTTCTTAATTTTTTTTACCACCATCCGATTGTGAACCATTACTCTGTTTAGTAGTTGGTTTAGGTACTGGTGTTTGGTTACCTCTAATTTCAGTCGGTGGATTCTGATTTGGTTTTGGTGTATTTTGGTTGTTAGTAGATTCGTTTGCTTTCATATTGTTTTTGGGCATTGGTGTTTCTTTTCCGAGTTTGATTTTAACTGTATCTTTATTTTTCATACTGATTCGGTAATTAAAGATTAATTGAACAATAAACTACACTTGTAATCACCCCAAATGCAAAAAGAACAAAAGTTATCCAATTTATTTTTCTCATTTTATTGTTCCTCTGGGTTATGTTAGAATATAAATCCTCGTATGGTAAATCCTTGTCAATTTCTTCTCTCGCTTTACTACTGTTTTCAACTGAAATTAAATGGGATGCAAGATTTAGTAATAACGTAAAAGCGAGTAAAAGCCAAGAAATAATTATTAGCCAGTTATAATTAACTGGATTTTGCGTTGCAAATTTTTCAACAAAACCAATTGAAAGGGCTAAAGAGCCAGCACTTAAATAAACTAAGTTCTTTTCAAAGTGATCTTGTGAATCATTTATTGCCTCGATAATTTTATCACGATCTTTATCTTCCATATTACTTTTCGTTTCTAACATCCACCTTACCCGTAACCACCTCACTGATTAATGCGGTTTTGTATTCTTTTAATAACTCAATTTCTTGTTTCGACTTTTGAATGAAGACATCCAATTGAACATTCTTATTATCAAGATATTCAGCAATTTTAACTTGCTCATCAAATGAAGGAATTGGAATAGGGATGCCTCCAATCATAACCAAGTTTAAGCCATCTCTCTTATCTCCACCCCCTAGACTTCTTATGTTCAGGTAATTATTTTTCAACCAATATTGTAAAAAACGATTATAAATTTTTTCATTCGGAACAATAACACCTAATGATTGATTACAAGTTGTTTCAAATTGAACTTGAGCAACCATTCCTTTGGTTTTTCCTTGACCAGCTAAAGCAATTACTAAAGATTTATTAGGTATCCATTTTGCACTTGAACTGTTGAAAGCATCTTGTGTAATGTATTCTGATACTTCAGAAATATCCCATTGATTTACACAACCTGAGTTTAACCATGGAATAGTTCCATTTATCCAGTATTCTTCAACATCTTTGGATGGTGTTCCACCTGAATAAATTTTGGAATACCATTTTAAAGATGAATAATTCCAATGCTCAGGAATCTCTCCCAGCCATTCAATACTAGAATCCTTCATGGGTACTGTTGGGTCAAGACCTTTGGTTACAGCTTGGTTGATAATGGCAGTTCGCTCTTCCTCCAGCAACTGAATCAATCGCTCTTTTTTGGCAATCAAATTGTCTATCTCACTGGTCTTTTGGTCAAGGTAGTTTGCGATGGTTGTTTGTTCGCTCTTAGTTGGTACAATTAATTTTGAAGCCTTTATTAGTTCTTGGTTAAGTATTTTTGCTCCATATATATTCTCATTAGAATTGTGTATTAAAACCCTATCTAACAGGTAGTAATAGTAATTCAAATTAATTTGCTCATCAGGATATATAGAAAAGATAGCCTCATTTGTATACAAGTCTTTCTCTGCAAATGCCATTTTGCCTACAGATAATTTAAAGCTATATAACAAGGATCCCTTTGGAACAAAATCTTTTCCCTCAATAGCTTTCATCGTTAATTTTGTTTTTGATCTTGAAACATATTTTGCTTCAAGATCTGAAATATTAATCCAATCGAAAATCCCATTTTCGTAATATTCTGAATTTGAGGTTGAAGGAGTAAAACCAGTGTTAATTTTAAATAGTCTAAACAATTTATTTACAACCCAATGGCTTGGTATCTCACCAATCCATTCGATACCCGAATCTTTATAGCTATCGTATCTGTTCATTATCCGATAACATTTTTAAGTAAGCCATCTGTTTCCAGTTCCAATGACATTATATCTGCTCGGATTTCATCTAACGAGCGCAGTGGCTTGTATTGATAGAAATACTTGGTGAAATTGATTTCGTAACCCACATTGGTTTTGCTGTGGTCAATCCAAGCATCGGGTACATGTGGTAATACTTCTTTTTGCATGTATTCCTCCACATCCATCAACAATGGAATGTTTTCGGTGTCACGTAATGCCGAATCGGGTTTTGGGTTGCCCTTTTTATCGGTCACCATTTCACCCTTAGCATTTCGTTCTGGTCTTTCAACCGTTACCTTGGCATATCCAAAGGCTTTGTTCTCAAATATTTTTGAGTATTCTCCTTCCTTGAAATCACCGTATATCTTGGTAATTTGAGTAATATGGTCATCAGATAACTCGTTGCGTTTATCACCTAGTGACTTGCTCATCTTTTTGAAGAAATCAACACCATTAATCAACTGAACCTTTCCCCTGCGTTTGGTTGGTTTATGGTTGGATATGACCCAGATATATGTTGAGATACCCGTGTTGTAAAATAACTGGTTCGGTAACGCAATTACAGCCTCTAGGAAGTCGTTTTCGATGATCCACTGACGAATACTACTCTCATTCTTTGTTTTGCTCGGAGAACCCGAAAAAAGGGGTGATCCGTTAAACACTATTGCCAATCTTGAACCACCTTGGTCAGCTGGTTTCATTTTGCTCATCAAGTGCATCAAGAACAGGAATGAACCATCACTTACCGATGGCAATCCTGCACCAAACCTTCCACCATGTCCAAGCTGTTGGTGTTCCTCATTCACCTTTTTGGCAAATTTCTCCCATTTCACCCCAAACGGTGGGTTGGTAATCAAGTAATCAAACTTTTCATTTGATAAATGATCTTCCGAAATACTGTTACCCTTTTTGATATTGGAGGCGTTTTGACCCTTAATCATCAAATCCGATTTGCAAATAGCATAGGATTCTGGATTGAGCTCTTGCCCGAATACCTCCAAACGGGCATCAGGATTCAGCTCATGCAAATATTCTTCTGCAACAGATAGCATTCCTCCCGTTCCTGCGCAACAATCAAATATGGTTTTGGTAATACCTTTCTTGGTCAATATCTCACGGTCATTCAAGAACAGGATGTTTACCATCAACTTAATAACCTCTCTTGGTGTAAAGTGTTCCCCAGCTGTTTCATTGGATATCTCCGCAAATTTGCGAATCAGTTCCTCGAACATGTAACCCATTTCCATGCTTGAAATATGGTCTGGGTGCAAGTCAATTTCTTGGAAACGCTTAACAACCATAAACAACAGGTTGGCATCATCCATCTTATGGATTTGGTTTTCGAACTCAAATTGCTCAATGATTTCTCTGGCATCATCCGAGAATCCGTTGATGTAATTGCGAAGATTGGAAGCAATGTTGTTTGGGTCTGCAATCAGCTTGTTGAAATTGAATGGACTTCGGTTGTGAAAGTTGTAGCCAGCCACTTTGTTCAAAATCGGATCAAGATTTTGAATGTTGGTTGACTTCATTTGGTCATACTTTTTCAGCACCTCAGCTTTGGTGTTTTCAAGCACACAATCCAACCTTCTCAAAACGGTTAATGGAAGGATAACCTTACCGTAATCACTTTGTTTGTAATCCCCACGAAGCAGGTCTGCAATTGACCATATAAAATTTGCTGATTCTTTTACGTTTTTCATCTATGCTTTAATTCTCTTTTTAGCTATTTGATTCTTTTTCTTTACTACAATTAATTCCAATAAATCACAGCCTAAAAAATCGGCTATTAAACCCAGTTTACTCAATGGAGGTTGGCTTGCGTTACTACACCACATTGATACTGTTGATTTCACAACACCAAGTTCAATAGCCAATTCAATTTGTTTAACATTCTTCTCCCGAAGTACCTCCTGTATTCTGTTTTCCACTTTAATGAAATTAGAGTGGCAAGGTACAAAATATGTTCAAATAAATTGAACTTTTATTGACTTCAATTCTTACAGCTAAAAATTATTTTTACGATTTAACAATTATTTAACACTGAAAAGTGCAGTTGAAAATCAATGATTTAACTGTTAAAAAAAGAATGTAATAAAGTTAATCGGTTAACTTTAATATACTGTATATCAGTCATTTGCACATGAAATAAATTGATATAACCTTTGCAGAAATAATAGATAATATGGCAAAGAAAAAAGTAGATGAACCTTTCGTACAGATGTTTGAATTGAAAGGGCTTAAAGCAAATGAAGCATTAATGGTTTGTAAAGTATGGAGCTTCCAGTCAAATGGATTGGAGTGCTTTCTATCAAACAAAACATGGGCAAATTTTTTAGGATGTTCTCCTTCAACCGTTACAAGGATTAAAAAAGATCTAGTTAAAAAAGGTGTAATTGAACGGGATCAGGAATACCTTAGATTGATGTATGATATGCCAACCTTAATAAACAGATTGAACCATCAATACATACCAAAATACAAAAAAAGTGAACAAAAATTACCTTATTGGTTAACTATGAACGGTAATCAAAATGATACTACCCATAGTCAAAATGAACATACCCCAAGTCAAGTTAAAGATGGGACTACACAAGATGACTCAAAAGTTGTTCAGTATGACAACCTATTATATAATAGAGAAAATAATAAAGTAGAAAATATAGAAAACACCTTATTAGCCGAAACTTGGTCTTTAAGTAATTTCATACATCGAGAGGTAACTTCAATTAATCAAATTGATTTTGATATAACAGATAAAGTTGAACTTAGAAATTTAGTTTTATCCTATTGGTACAATTGTTTTTCAACTATTGAACTGGTTGAACCTATTAATTTATTTTTGGATGAAAACTTCTTCAACATTTTTACAAGAATAATACGTGAAACATCAACTGGAAGGTTGAATCCAAATTACTTACATGGAGTAAACATCAACTACTTCTTACTGTTTATCAAGGTTCATTACGAATCTGAACAAGATGAAGTAGTTAAGGGATCAACTGTTCCTATTAGGCAGTTTGTAAATTTTGTAATTGGGATTATTAATGATTTCAACCTCAGGTTTCCTGTTTTTTTGTTAACTGGTGAAGAGTAATTTATTATGAATAAAATTAACAGAATCAAACTCTGCTTTAAAGCAAAGGATAGGTTGAATCAACATGTTCGAATCACTGGTGAGGATTTGATTAAACAACTAGCCCAACTGATTTTAATTTTGAATAAAATAAATAATAAATAGCCTATGAACAGCAAGCATTTTAATTCAATTATAAACAATAGTAGTCAGAAAGTACGAAGGAATTTTATTTCTAAAAATAGGTTTGATGAACAAAATAAACGAACTGTTATTTACACAAGAGTTTCAACTAAAAAGCAAACCGATAATACTTCGCTATCAACCCAATTAAAAATTTGTAATGAAATAGCAAAAGAATATGGCTACGAGATAATAGCCAAATTTGGAGAAAAATATGAAAGTGCGAAGAGTTTTTACAATCGAAAAGAATTTGATAAAGTAATCAAATTTGTACAGGATAAAAAAAACAACATTGCGTTTATCTTATTTTATGATTTTGATCGCTTTGCCAGAGATATCGATGCAATTCAGCTGAGTAGGACACTAAAGGATAATTACAAAGTTAGAATTATAAGTGCCAAGCATCCAAAACCCCCAACAAATGAATTTGAATTTATACAGCAAGATCAACAACACATTAATAACTACGCAGAAAACGTAAAAAGGACTGATAAGATTATTAATGGATGTAAGGATAAATTACGTGAAGGTTATTGGTTAACCAAAGCGCCAATTGGTTACAAAAAAGTGATACGAGGAAAACGAAGTATTTGTGTACCCGATGGGAAAAACGCTGATTTAATAAGAGATATGTTCCTTTTAAGGGGTGAAAGGAAGTTGGAGGTGTCAGAGATTTACCAAATTGTGCGCAATAAAGGACTTAATGTAAAGGAGAAATATTGCTATCGAATTTTAGAGAATCCATTTTATTGTGGAATAATAACACACGGTTTACTAGAAGAAAATGAGCTTATTAAAGGCATTCATGAACCTCTAGTATCTGAGGATTTATGGTTAAAAGTAAATGATCCTAATTATTGTAGAGAATATCGAAAGCTAGAATCTGAATACGATCATTTAGCTTTAAAAGGGTTTTTGAAATGTGACAAATGCGGTAAAAACCTAACTGGATATTATAAAAAAGCGAAGGATAAATACTACTATAAATGTAATACAAAGGGGTGTAGACTCAATGTTAGCAATGTAATACTGGACAATAAGTTTAATGCCCTATTAAGCCATATTTCAATTCCTGAATCAATTAAACATCAAGTAAAGATTGAATTAAATGATTTAATGCATGATGTACAAAAAGAAAAAAATGAACGCCACGCTTGGCTTCTTAAATCTGTTCAGGAAAAGGAAGAGAAACTAAACAAAGTTAAAATCAGATATGCAACAGGTGAAATAGATAATGAGATTTATGAAATAGCCAAGTCACAAATTAATTCAGAATTGGAAGTTTTACGCCCACAACTCTGGGAGTGTGAAGATCAATTATCGAACTTTTCAGACAATGTAGATTCTGGCTTAAAAATGCTTGAAAACCTCAATGAAATCTACAATTCTTGTGATGTTCATGGTAGGAAGAGATTGCAAAAAGCAGTAATAAATTCGCCATTGGTATATGATCGTGAAAAACAGGATTATCGAACTTCTGGAATCAATCTGTTTTTGCGCCAAAGTATTGTAAAATCAAGGGGTTTCAAGGGGGCAGTAAATAAAAATTCCCAGCTTGTGACTGGGAATTCCGCTTTAGTAGCCCCGACGGGAATCGAACCCATATCAAGCGTTTAGGAAACGCTCGTTTTATCCATTAAACTACAGGGCCAGCTTGGCGCGAAATTAGTTGGTTTGTTTCACAGAAGAAAATCAAAGTAAACAAATTGATTCCTATTTTCGCGCAACCATGTCATCCGAAGAAAATCCCAGAAAAAAACTAAAAATAATTGGAGGCCTGTTTGCGCTTCTATTACTTTGGCCGTTTCTGCGAGCGGTTAGTACGTCCAACGATTTGAATTTGTTCTTTTCTGCGGCTGAGCGATTGGCTTCACTTCAAAATTTGTATGATCCAGGATATGATTCTCAAGGGTGGGTGCTTAAATACTACTACAGTCCTTTGTTTGCTACTGCTTTGCTGCCATTTACTTTCTTGCCAAATACTCCCTTCTTACCTGAGCAGATTCCTTTTTCAATTATTGTACTGAAATTGATTTGGGGTTTTTTCATGGTTTGGTTGATTTGGGATATTTCCCAGCTAATAAATGAGAAATTTAGTTTTGTATCGACTAAGAAGAAAGTTTGGTTCTGGGGTGTTTTGGCTTTTATAACTTGGCGATGGTGTTTTCTCAACTTACTCTATGGACAGATGACCATCTTGGTTGTTTGGGGTGTTTTGCGTGCTTTTAGAAATCCGGACACACCGAGCGTAAAGAATTTATTGCCCATGTCCTTAGGGATTAATATTAAAGTACTTCCGATTTTCATTTTGGGGCAATATTTTTTACAAAAGCAGTGGCGTGCTTTTTTTACAGTTATTTTCCTAACTACATTGTTAGCTGTCGTACCCTTTGGTTATTTGCCATTTGATTATCATGTAGAGTTGGTACAGGGATGGTTTAAAAATATCAATCCATTTTCAGGAAGTCATATTGTAGAAGTAGGTGAAGGCGGATTTGTAGATTTTGGTGCATTGGTTACAAAGTATATGACATCTCTGCATATACCCGGAGAGTCAACAATTCACAGTTTTCATTGGAGTCATAGCGAAGTGTTTTGGTCTACTCAAGCTTTTCGATTATTGGTGTTGTTTTTGTCTTGGATGGGTTTAAAAATCATTGAAAAAGGAAACTATGATAACAAGTCGTTTTGGCAAATGGCATTATTTCTTGGAGTGGTTCCGATAGCCTTTCCTCACCAACGCGATTATTCGTTGATGCTTCAACTGCCTATCGTTGCCCTAATTGTAAAAGAATGGGTAGACGGACAAATTAGGCTCACAATTGCTCATAAGGTGATTTTTATTTTGGGCGGATTGTTGATGGGTAACCTGTTGTTTTTAGAGGCGTTTCCTGCAATGGTTCGATTAAATTGGCAAGGCTTTCGATTGCAAGGAATTGGTGGGATGATAGTTTGGTTTGGTTTCGTACATTTTTTGGTTTTTGGCTCAAGTCATGTATTAAAAAATGTTTTCAATTCTAAGTAGTTTCCGTGATTACATTTTCGACTATATTTCTCTCCCGAACAATTATCTTCGCACTATGAAAAAGATACCTTTATTTATTTTCTGTATGCTATTGGCGATGGTTATCGTAAACAAAGCCAACGCTCAGTGCACCCCCGATAAAAACATTACAGTTCCAGGGTTTTATCCAGCTACTTTTCCGGATGCAGATCAAGACAAACCATATTCAGCAACCACAACGATATTGTCTATCAAAGATACCACAGTGTTTGGACAGGCAGTAATCATCGATTCTACGGTGTTGAAAGCAGTTATCGGACTGCCTCCAGGTATCACCCACCAGTGCTTGAATAACAGTTGCGTATTTTTTCCTTCTCAGCCAAGTTGTGTAAATTTTTCAGGAACTCCTACAAAAGCGGGAACTTATCCTTTAAAGATGGTAATTACCATTTTTGCAAAAATTGGTGGTGCTTTGCCCTACAATCGCGTGGATACCATTAGGAATTTTACCATGAAAGTGAATGGTATGAATTCAGTAGATTTTACTAGTGCGACAGCGACTTTTGATATCATGCCAAATCCAGTAAATGATAAGTTGTTTGTTAATATGATTGATAATAATTCTGTAAAAAATACCACTGTAATGGATGCAACGGGTAGAAGAGTGGATGTAATTATTGAAAATCAAGACGATACTCATTTGGTAATCGATACCCGTTTATTAACTCCAGGTATCTATTTCTGTTCCAATGGAACTTCGGTAAAACGATTCGTAAAAATCTAACATGGACAAACTTCGGTTTGAAATCCCTAAACGTCGTGCCGAAACCCCGGCATTAATTGTAATGTCTATTGCAGCACTCTTCGGTTGGGGTGCGCACAATCATTTGTTTGGTTATAGTGGAGGATTCGTATGGTTAGCGGTGGTAATTCCAACCATACTTTGGATTTATAAAAAGAGAGCAGGCGATTATTTTGTTGAAGTAGATGAAACCGGAATAGGTTGGAGACAACACTTCTTTTCACGATACAATTACATACCTTGGTCTTATTTACAACGAATTGATTATTTGGAATTTGAAATTAATTTTATGCTTAAAGAAACTGCGCAGGTAGTTTCATTCCAACTTAGTGGGTTGGACGAAGAACAGGCTGATGAGTTGAAGGAGAAAATTTCAAGCATAATCGGTAACAGGGAAAAAGAATAAAAATATGTCGTTTAAACCCAATTTTGATTTTGTTGAAGAGTTGCGCTGGCGCGGATTGATGCACGATATCATGCCTGGCACCGAGGAGTTATTAAATAAGGAGCGAGTTACTGGTTATGTGGGTTTTGATCCAACAGCGGATTCACTCCATATTGGTAATTTGGTTCCTATTACCCAGTTAATGTTGTTCCAACGGGCAGGTCACAGACCGGTTGCTTTAGTGGGTGGTGCTACCGGAATGGTGGGCGATCCCAGTGGAAAATCGGACGAGCGAAAATTATTGGATGAGGCTACCATACAATACAACATCGATTGCCAAAAAAAGCAGTTAGAGAAGTTTATCGATTTTGGAGATTTTGATAATGGTGCTCAATTGGTGAACAACTACGATTGGTTTAAAAATTGGAGTTTCTTAGGCTTTATTCGAGATGTAGGCAAGCATATCACGGTTAGTTATATGATGGGAAAGGACAGTGTTAGGAACCGTTTGGAAAGTGGGGGGATTTCCTTTACTGAGTTTTCTTATCAATTAGTTCAAGGGTATGATTTTTTGCATTTATACCGTGAATTAGGTTGTAAACTGCAAATGGGTGGTAGCGATCAGTGGGGTAATATCACAACGGGTACAGAATTAATTCGACGGATGGAAAGTGGTGAAGCATATGCTTTAACAGCACCACTGGTTACCAAGTCGGACGGTACTAAATTTGGAAAAAGCGAGGGAGGGAATGTTTGGCTAGATCCCAAGAAAACAACGCCCTACAAATTCTACCAGTTTTGGTTGAATGTAGCGGATGAAGATGCAATTAAATTCATAAAAATTTATTCATTAAAGTCCAGAGTCGAAATTGAACAAATCATTCAGGATTCTGTTGGTAATGAACATTTAAGGATTGTTCAAAAGGCCTTAGCCGAGGAAATGACCATTCGGGTCCACTCTCAGCATGATTTAGACATGGCTATAAAAGCTACGCAGATCTTTTTTGGGAATGGTTCAGCCGATGATTTGATGGGTTTGGATTTAACAACCTTGGAGGCTTCCTTGGAAGGAATGGAGATGTTTGAAGTAGCTAAATCCGAATTAGACAATGGAATTCCCGTTTTGGATTTATTGGCAGTAAATACCACTATTTTTTCAAGTAAGGGCGAAGCGAGAAAAATGATTCAATCCAACGGTTTTGCATTTAATAAAACTAAGGAAGCAGATCCTAATTTGGTGGTTTCTGCTGATAAGCTATTGCATGGAAAATACCTGATTGCTCAAAAAGGCAAAAAGCAATACTACCTGATCAAGGCAATTTAATAACTGCAATGTTGTTTTTGGGCGAAAGGATTTAAATTTTGTCCTTTTCAAGAGTGATTAAGAAATCTCAAATTCCCAACGGTGGTAACGGAGAGTTCTTTTTACTCAGTAACTAAACGTTACAGGTTTACAATTTTCTCTAAGTAGCTTCCGTAACCGCTCTTTTTAAGGGGTTGGGCCACTTTTAACAATTGTTCGCTGTTAATAAATCCTTGTCTCCAGGCTACCTCTTCGATACAACCTATTTTCAAACCTTGTCTTTCTTCAATTACTTGGACAAACTGACCGGCCTGCATTAATGAGGCAAATGTTCCTGTATCCAGCCATGCCGTTCCGCGCTCAAGAATTCGAACTTGAAGTTTATTTTCTGCCAAATAGGTTTTGTTTACATCGGTAATTTCTAATTCTCCGCGTGGAGAAGGCTTTAGATTTTTGGAGATTTCAACTACGTTATTATCGTAGAAATACAAACCCGGTACAGCGTAATTTGATTTTGGAGAAACGGGCTTTTCTTCGATAGATAATGCTTGCAAATCAGAGCTAAATTCCACCACGCCATAACGCTCGGGATCACTCACATGGTAAGCAAACACAATACCCCCCGTAGGATCTACACTGCTCTTTAAAGTTTCTTGAAATCTAGAACCAAAGAAGATATTATCACCCAAAACCAGAGCAACGGAATCATTTCCGATAAAATCGGCACCCAAAATAAACGCTTGTGCTAAACCATCGGGTGAAGGTTGTACGCAGTATTCAAATCTACATCCAATTTGCTCCCCAGTGCCCAGTAATCGCTGGAAATGAGGTAAATCGTGCGGTGTGCTTATTATGAGTATTTCGTTAATGCCCGCCATCATCAACACAGACAATGGATAATAAATCATGGGTTTATCGTACACCGGCATTAACTGCTTGCTCATGGCGAGGGTTAACGGGTGCAATCGGGTTCCTGAACCTCCTGCGAGGACAATGCCTTTCATAGTGCGAAGATAATGCGGGGTGAATATACTTGAATCCAATCTACCTGAAAATCCGATGTAGGGTATCCTAAACTTTGTAATTGGGCTAAGTACCGAGATTGAATTTGGTTGTTGAGTACAACGTACATGGGTTCCTGAAAATATTGTTTCATCCAACGATTGAAACGAATGGATCTTACCTTAATTCCATCGGTGTAGAATACTACGCGTTTTGGGGTCCATTTGCAGGAATAAATATGAAATTCTTGGTCGGTGTTAGCTTTTAATCGGAATTTTCGTACCAAATGTTCTTTGGTATGTGTTTCAATTTTACCGAAATGCAGTGTGGCCGTTTGAGTATGAATTTTCTTACCATTTTTACCACCATACATTTCAAAAATATCGATTTCGGGAGGCCAATTTTGTTTGCCAGTAAGCCAAAATGCGGGCCATGTGGCAGGACCTTGGGGATTTTTGGATCGAATCGCAAAAAAACCGTAAGTAGTTGAAAAACTGTGAAATGTGTTGATTAGACCCACATTCATTGGAATGCTTCCGTACAATTTGAGCGCCGATTTGTTAATTAAACTCTCTGGATTTCTGATTGTGTCCATCAGCGGTTGGTTTTCCCGTTTAACCAGTAAATAATCGTTATGGTGTTCCTTGAAAAATGAAATAGATTGTTCGGGAAGTTCAAATAAATTGGGTTGATGGATGTTGTAAAGATGCAACAAGCCGTCTTTTACTTCCACCGATGTCTCTCCATAATATTGATTTAAATTCTGGGGATGAAAATTTCCCCAAGGCTGACCTTTTTGCCAGATATTGGATTGAAACGTATTGAAACTATCGCGGAAAATCGGAGTATATGCCAACTTTTGGTCGGGAGTTAAGCCAAAGTCGTTACGATCTTTTCGGGAGATTTTAGGCAGTTGTAATTGGGTTGTGTTCTTTTTACTAAACCGATACCGTATACTGCCGTAGATATTGCTGATATTCCAAGTTTGTTTGAAATACAGACCCGTTTTTGCCCGATTGTATCCAATTTTAGTAGAATCTAGGGGATTGGTTTGGGCTTGGAGTTGGGTAATACTGCCCAAAAATAGGCAAGCTATCAGAAAATGTTGAAGGAGATATTGACGCGGTTTGATTCTTAGAATTGACGAATACATGCGATTTTAAAATTGGTAGTCCTGCAAAATTATTGTAGGTTTGAATTGCTGTGAGCGAAGATACATTTAAGTCGGGATTTGTGAGTATCATAGGCATGCCAAATGCCGGAAAAAGCACGTTGTACAATGCCTTGATGGGCGAAAAATTAGCCATAATAAACTCCAAAGCCCAGACTACTAGGCACCGTATTTTAGGGGTAAAAAACGGGGAAGGCTTTCAAATAATTTATTCGGATACTCCAGGAATATTGCGTAAAACCAGTTACGGAATGCACGAAAAAATGATGAAAGTGGTGAATGAGAGTTTGGAGGATAGTGATGTATTGGTGTTGTTATTGGATATTCACGGACGCGATTTTTCTGAGGAAATACAATTAAAATTTGAAGGATCTAAAGCCAAAAAAATTGTTGCATTAAACAAAATAGACAATTCTAATCAAGAGGAATTGGTGAAAAAGCTTAGTTGGCTAAAGGAAACGTTTGAGGCCGAAGTGTATTTACCAATATCGGCACAAGAAGGCTTTCAGTTGGATGTTTTAGAGAAATATATCGTAGACTTTTTGCCGATACATCCTCCCTATTATCCCGAGGATCAACTTACCGATCGAAGCGAGCGATTTTTCGTAAATGAAATCATTCGAAATAACATTTTGAAGTTATACGAAGAAGAAATTCCGTATGCTTCGGAGGTGATAACACTTTCATTTAAAGAGGAAGAAAAAATCATTCGATTGCACTGTGAAGTAATATTGGAAAGACCCTCTCAAAAACCCATAGTCATTGGGAGAAATGGTGCTGGAATCAAGCGGTTGGGCATAGAGTCTCGCAAGGAGTTGGAGACATTTTTGGGTAAGCAGGTTTATTTAGAATTGTTTGTGAAAGTACGCGATGATTGGAGAAACAACAAAACGATGCTGAAGCAGTTTGGCTACGATACCGAATAAATTTTATGCGAATATTGGGGCTGTTTTTGGTAGGGATTTTGCCATGGATGGCTTGCCAAGGTGTGGACTCCAATAAAGGAAGATTTCTACAAGACTCAATTACGGAAGAGGATATAGCGGTTGCTAAAGAATTGCATCAAGAGTATTTGGTTCAAACACAGCCGATGTTGAATGATACTGTATATCGGGTTCATTGCATGGGAAAATGGGTGGAGGTACGATTTAAAGTTTCAAAGTATGAAGTAGGATCTGGAAGGAAATTATTGTTGTTATTGCCGGGTTGGAATTATTCCGATACTCAGTGGTGTACCAGAACTACCGTTTGTGAAACAGCATTGCGTCGGGGCTATGATGTGATGTTTGTGGAAATGGGTAAAAGCGTGTACATGGATAGTCTGTATCCGGAAATGCGCAAAGATTATCGATTACATCCTACGCGAAGCTGGTTGTGGGATTCTGTATTGCAACCACTGCAAATGCGTGGGTATTTCACCGATAAGGCCATCCCTGAAACACCTACACAAACGGGTAGCGGAAAGCTGCTTTATCGAGATTTGCGATTACCTATTCCCACCTTTGTAATGGGGCTGTCCACCGGAGGCCGAGGTGCTATGTTGTTAGGTTTAGAACATCCAGAGGCTTTTCGAGGAGTTGCTTCTCTAAGCGGTGATTACGATCCGACATTAACCCCCAACGATAACTTAATGATTAATTGCATGGGGAGTTTTTCTTCGTTTATGTACCGGTGGCAAGGCTCTAACAACATCCGTCGTAGAATTTCGGAATTGCAGATACCTTGTTTTGTGGCTCACGGAAAAGCAGATCCTGTGGTTTCGGTAAATCAAGCGATACAACTGGCTGCTGCATACGAATTGGTTAAAACGGACATGGTTCTAAGTAAACAATCTTCGCCAAAATCAAATAATTCGGAAATGATTAAGACGGCTCAGCCGAAATTTATTTGCCGAATAGTTGAGAATGCTGGTCACGACTATTCATTTTGGAATCAGGCAGGATTGGAGGCGCTGGATTTTTTCGATTCGTTGAATAAATAATCGATTGTACATTCAATAATTAAATAATACATTCGTTGTAAAGGAGTTATGTCGAATACATTTAAATCATCGGTGTTGAATCACTTAGGAAGTATTTCTATTGCTGTGGGTGTGGTAGTTACTGCTGCTATTTTGGGTTCCTCTTGGGTGGAAAGTAAACGAAATGCCGAAAATAAAAAGACCATAGAGGTAACTGGGAAAGCCGAAAAAGATTTTACATCGGATTTGGTGGTTTGGAGCGGAAGCTATTCTCGTTTTAGTGCGGATTTTAAGGATGCATACAGACAATTAAAAGAGGATCAGGCCAAGACCAAAGCATTTTTGTTAGCCAAAGGAGTTAAAGAGTCGGAGATTACCTTTTCTTCCACCGATATTCGAAAAGAGGATGAGGATGTTTACGACGAAAAAGGATACCGACGAGGAACGCGCTTTTTAGGGTACACTGCGGTTCAATCGGTTACTATAAAATCCAAAGAGATAGACAAGGTAGATGCTATTTCTAGAGAGGTTACGGATTTGTTGGAGCAAGGGGTTTCCTTTAATTCGGGTTCGCCTTCCTATTATTTTACCAAATTGGCAGAATTGAAAATTGATTTATTGAAGGAAGCGGCAAAAGATGCCAGAAATCGCTGCGAAACGGTCTTGGAAGAGGCGGGAGGTAGCAAGGGCAGGTTAACCAGAAGTACGATGGGTGTATTTCAGATAACGGGTCAGAATTCGGACGAAGAATATTCTTGGGGTGGCACCTTGAATACCAGTTCCAAAGAAAAAACCGCCAGCGTAACGGTTTCCTTGGAATACGATATCCGTTAATTCATAAAAGCATAATTCAATATAAAAGAAAATAGTCACCTACTAGGAGACTATTTTTTTAGTAGCGGGTGAGCCACAAATTTCTAACTTCCTAGAAGGCTATGAAATGGTGGTTTAGCTATGGTTGTTTATGACAAGAAACAAAGCAGAACAGATTTGAAACCGTTTTTGTATGTTCTATTTTTTAATAAGATATCTTTGAATCCATGGAACAGTTAAAACAAGTAATGCAGTCGATGATAGGCATTTCTAATCTGGAATTCGACAGTTTCAGTAGTGCTTGTCAAATAAAAACATATGACAAAAATGAAATCGTAAGTTTACCTCAAACCATACCTAATGAAATATATTTTATCAAGAAAGGACTAATCCGCGTATTTATTAACGATGATAAAGGCGATCAACATACGATTCATTTTGCTATGGAAAATGAGTTTATCGCGGATTATTCCAACTATATTATGATGAAACCTGGTGTTTATACACTTCAGGCTTTAGAAATCCTTGAAATTATTTCTATACCTCGTTCTGCCATTGAATGGGGTTATACACATTTAAAGGAAGGCAATAAAATGGGAAGATTAATTGCCGAATATTATTTCATGTATCAAGATGATCGCATCAATAGCAGGTATTTAAAAACGCCCAAAGAACGATATTTATTAATCAATACGATATTTCCGAATATTCACCAAAGAGTTCCACAACACATGATTGCTTCTTATTTGGGTATAACCTCTATTCATCTGAGCAGATTGAAAAATTCAAAGAATTGAATTACTAAACATTTGTTATCGTATGCTGAGTTCAATTAGTGTGAGATTTGTAAAATGACAAATTACACACTAATTACGGGAGCAAGTTCTGGAATTGGCTTGGAGATGGCAAAAATTTTAGCGGCAAAAAATTACAATTTGATTTTGATCGCCCGATCTAAAAAACGACTCATTCAAATTCAAAAAGAACTAATTGCTAAGCATAATGTCGACATTCAAACGCTGCTCTTTGACTTGGCAGAGAAAAATGCCGCACAGGATATATATAACCAGGTGAAAGAAAATAATTGGCAAGTGACTGGCTTGATTAATAACGCAGGCTTTGGTGATTACGGAAATTTTGTTGAAATGCCACTTATCAATGATGAAGAAATGATAGCAGTAAATGTAACGGCTTTGGTTGGGCTCACTAAATTATTTGCTTCGGAAATGCTAAAGAATAACGATGGCAGAATTATGAATGTTGCGTCCATTTTGTCGTTTTTGCCTTTTCCTTATTATTCAGTATACTCTGCAACCAAGTGTTTTGTATTGTCTTTTACCGAAACATTAGCAGCTGAACTTAAAACTTCCGGAGTCGTCGTAACCGCTCTTTGTCCAGGCACGGTTGAAACGGCATTCCACACTGAAAATATGCGTAAAACCAATTCAATGAAAACAAATAGACCCATGAATGCAGAGCGTGTTGCAAAAGCTGGTGTAGATCTCTTCCTGAATGGTAAAGGCAAGAAAATTGTCGGGTTTAAAAATTGGTTCATCAGTAATTTACCGAGATTTACGACTGACAAATTAATGATGAAAATCAAAACGAATTTAGCATCTATTCAATCATGATTAACTTCATTCAGCAACTTAAAGCCCGCAACGAAACCTTGTTTTATTTCGGCATCGTTTGTTTTGTCCTATCTATCTTATTTCTGACACTTTCTCGTACAACATCCGTTCGAGTATATGGAGTCAATGCTTGGTACAAGCCTTTTAAATTTGCTTTTTCCACACTCACTTTCGTTTGGGCAATGGCTTGGTACTGTTCGTATCTACCCAAGTTCAATATTTCTTTATTCAATTGGTCTGTGATTGTTTTACTAGGGTTTGAAATTGCATATATCGCTGTACAAGCGTCAAGAGGTCAAC